>LNFM01000054.1_pt1:5000-530067 | contig 530067 bp, 482 predicted proteins | sample 596031 | NCBI WGS metagenome assembly LNFM01 (sample SAMN04254537, study PRJNA301005) | activated carbon metagenome | isolation source: dual media filters at the Ann Arbor, Michigan drinking water treatment plant | place: USA: Ann Arbor
GGCAGCGTCTCCGCCATTCGCTCTTGTAGTGTAGGCCGCAGCGGCCTTAACACTTTCAACCGCGTCAGCGACCGCTACAGGAAGCCCTATGAGCTGCATCAAACCGATATCGCCGATGTCGTCTCCGATGAAAGCCGTATGCTCAGCGGCAACGCCGGATTCCGCTAGAATGCGCTCGAGGTCGGCCGTCTTGTCGTTTGACCCCGTCACGACAAATTGAATGCCTAATTCTTTCGCTCGAGCCTCGACGATCCCTTCCGACCTACGTCCTGAAATTATCCCAGAGATAAGTCCGGATTTGTGCCATTCAACAATGCCCTGCCCGTCGCGGACGTGAAAGGCCTTCATTGCCTCGCCGCTCGCGGAGAAGTATAGCTTTCCGTCGGTAAGCACGCCGTCGCAGTCCATCAGGAGCAACCGAATGTTGCGTGCCGCTTCGATCAGACTTTCGTCACTCATATAGATCGACTAGCGGACCTCAAAGATCTCAACGCCCGCAAGCTTCCAACCCGTTCCGGTCCGCAGGAGCCTGAAGACCGCCGTGCCCGTCTCCGGTTCGCGCGTAAGCAGGCGGACGCTCAGGTTCGTCTCGACGATCGCTGTGTTCGCGTCGAACATGTCGGCATGAAGAACGGTCGTCGTCCAGACCGTCGCCTGGCCCGAAATGCCGCTGACGAACCGGTTCACCTCTCCTGGCACCGCAAGGGCGTCAACTTCGGACTTTCTGTTAGAGATCGCGGCTCGGTCGAACTGGACAAAAAAGGCTTTGATCGCATCTTCAACTGCTGAACTTTGTGTGATCCGGGTCCGGACGTTACGTGCCGCGAGTCCGGCGCCGTATTCGGCGTCGGCTATTATCGCGTCGGTCGCGTGCTTCGCCGCATCCGCATTTCGATTGGTGCGGAGAGCAACGTCGGCGACACCCACATTCGCCCAGCCGATCGAGCGTGAGGTTGGGAGCGGCTCTGCGAGCACCGCCCGAAACTCGCGGTCTGCTTCGGAGATCTTGTTCTGAGCAAGCAGCGAACGGCCGAGTAGAACCCGCACATCATCGAATCGTGGAAATTCGGCTAGCACCTGTCGCGCATTCTTTTCAGCCGTGGCAAATTCTTGCCGATCGAATTCACGCTTTACTGCAAGCAGGAGGTCGCTATCGGTAAATTCCCGCGGGGCGATGTCGTCGGAATAATCGTTCTGTGGGTAAAGCTTTTCAGGGTCGATCTCGACACGCACTATCCGCGACGGCGTACGAAAGTTCATCTCGCCGAAGCTTTTTGCCTTTATTGTCACCGGTGCCGACAGGGTTTCGCCATTCTCAAGCCTAGCGGCCACATCGACCGTAACGTCGATCGGGCCCGTGTTGCGGAGAGCCACCTTCCACTCGCCGCCGGCCGCCTGCGGGAGTCCTGCTTGGAGATTCATGTCCGTCACCTGGTCGAGCATGTAATCGACGACCTCTTTCTGGCCCTCAAATTCACGTCGCACACCGGCGAGGGTCGTGATGTCTTTCGCAAGCGATGCCCGCAGCTTGTTGTTGAACTCCGCGGTGCCGACCTTCCGCTCCATCACCCGCCAAAACATCGCCCCCTTGTTCGCAACGGCAGCGAAATAATGATCATCGAGCGGCGTCACGGTGTTGAGCGGGGCATCTCGGCGGGCAATCGCGGCATATGCGATCCGCTGACGCAGAACTTCGACCTCGGCAACCTCGGCTCCGTACTTTGTCGCTATGAATTTTGTCGCGAGATAACGCGCAAGTCCCTCGCGGATCACGCCCGAACCATCGTCTGTCAGGCGGTTTGCTTCGCCGAGCCAGAGCTTTGCTGCGGCCTCGGCTATGTTCATCGCGGTCAGCGAGTCGATCTTCTGTCTGCGGAAAACGGCTTCGTCGATCAGCACCGTTCCGCCGGTCGAAAATCCGCCGCCCCGCCGCATCGCGACGATCCACAAGGGAACATTCGGCACCGGGCCAAGAGTCTTTTCGGTAAATGCCTTCGCTTCGCTCAGCAACGTGGCAAGTTCGGCAGCCCGTGCTTTAGCAAGCTCGCCGGAGCCTTTTGGTATATGGACCGCGATTCCCGAGCTATCCACTCGGTCCCAACTGCCCGCGGCAACGAATGGCTGTCCGTTTAACTTGCTTTCGAAGGCTCCGGTCGATTCGGTTCCCGCTGAGATCGCCGTAAGGCCGGCGGGCGCAGTCAGCCGGATCTTGAATGGAGCATAGTCGGCACCGCGGGCAAAAAACCAACTATTCGGCGTAGGGTACCAGAATGACAGCGGGAGAAAATGCGAGGCGACCGGAGAGATCGAATTAACGCCGGTGTTGTCCGCAACCGGAATTTTGTAATCGATGACGGCCGTCAGTTCGCCGCCTGCCGCTACGGCCGGAACGCGAAGTGCGACCCGCTGGAGCGTTGCTCCGCCGAGCCGTTCTTGGCTCTTTGCCGCCTCGATCGCCGCGCCGTTGACGCTCGCGGACGCGATCTCGGCGTTCTGATTTATACGAAAGGTAAGGCTCGTCGCGGGCCGGTCGGTCACGTTCCGAACGCGAATCGTCGCCTTTGCGGTCAGGTTGCGGTCGCTTTCATTTGCAGGGAGCGAGGCTGCAATGTCGTAAGACACAACTTGCCACGTCGCGGCGATACGCTCGGTCGGCGTCTGGGAAACGATGGCGGTCGATGCCAGCAACAAGATGAATATGAAGGATAGTAATCTCATTCGCTATATTATGTTCCTAATTCGAGGTGAACCTTAACCCGCTTCTGGGAACCGCTCTTTAGTTTCTTGATCTTCAGGTGCATGTGATTGAAAAGAAATTGGTTTGTTCCAACGCGAATTATATAGTTGCCGTCGGGAATCTCTGAGATGCAGAATCGCCCCTTATCATCCACCTTATAAGATCTCCACGGCTCTATGCCGTGTGTCATTTTCCATGCTAAATCATCGGTTTGAAATTCACCCTCGATCTTATAGACATCAATCACTCCGATAGGGATCGGAGTACCGGTCGGATCTAGAACGATACCTGAAATGATCCTCCGGGTCAGCACGTTTTCCTCCTCAATTCCAACGATGTTTGCTCCGATTGAAGCACGCGACGACTCGATGGAATGCTTTTTACACTTTAATTGTGCATTTACCGAGATCGTCAAGAAGGAAACAGAAACGATAAAGACGATTATTCTCATAAGGGTTGAGCGAGTAGATGAATGGCTTTGAGCTTTACCAGCAGAGCTTCCAACCGCTGCAACGGTAATTGATTCGGGCCGTCGCTCGGAGCGTTTGCGGGGTCGTTGTGGACCTCCATAAATACGGCATCAACGCCGCAGGCAACACCGGCACGTGCAAAGTGTTCGATGTATTGCCCTTGCCCGTCGGTTGCTTTGCCAAGCCCACCCGGGAGCTGGAGCGAATGGGTCACATCAAAAACTACGGGGACGCCAAACGACCGCATTATCGGAAACGAACGCAGATCGACGACTAGATTGTTGTAACCAAAGCTCGCCCCGCGTTCCGTCAGCAAGATCTTTTCGCAGCCCGCAGCTTGAAGCTTTTCGACGATGTTTTTAGCGTCCCACGGTGCGAGAAACTGCCCCTTCTTGACGTTAACGGCCTTTCCGGTCTTTGCCGCGGCTACGAGCAGATCGGTCTGCCGGCAAAGAAATGCGGGGATTTGCAGGATGTCAGCGACCTCGGCAACCGGCTCCGCTTGCCAGGGTTCGTGGATGTCGGTGATAACCGGGACGCCGAATTCTTCCTTTATTCGCCGAAGCACATCGAGCCCGGCGTCCATCCCGTCCCCGCGAAAGCTCTCGATCGAACTTCGATTTGCCTTATCAAACGACGATTTATAAACAAACTCGACCCCAACCCTCTCGCAGATCTCCTTGATAGACCCCGCCATCATCGAGGCATGCTCGTAAGACTCAACAACACACGGCCCGAGAATGAACGAAATCTCGCCGCCGCCAAATGGCACATTTTCGATTTCAAATGAACTGACTGTCATTACCTAAGAAAATACCAGAGAAAGCAAGAGGAAACCGAACAGCCAAATACCGTAGCCAATAATACTCCCTCAAATCTACTCGTCTGCGGTCACGTCCGCACGTTCCGGCAATTCAACTTGCCTTTCGCTCGTCACGTCGTGCTCGAGATTTTCGCTCTTCAGCCTGTTTTCCCAAGCGGCCTTTACGAAGGCGACAAACAGCGGATGCGGGGCGAGCGGTTTTGATTTGTATTCCGGGTGAAATTGGCAGGCGACGAAATAGGGGTGCGTTTCACGCGGAAGTTCTATCATTTCGACGAACTTGCCGTCCGGTGAGACTCCGCTGACAACCAGTCCCTCGTGTTCGAGTGCGTCGCGATACTCCGGATTGAACTCGAATCGGTGCCGATGTCTTTCGCTGATAAGATCTGCCCCGCCGTAAATTTTCTTCGCGATCGAACCTTCTTTCAACTCGCAATCCCACGCCCCGAGCCGCATCGTGCCGCCCATTTCGTCAACGCCAACCAGGTCGCGGAGCTTGAAGATCACCGGAAACGGTGTCTGTTCATTGAACTCGGTCGAATCGGCATCGCGGAGCCCGCAGACTTCGCGTGCAAACTCGATACAGGCCGTCTGCATACCGAGGCAGATGCCAAAATACGGCGTCCCCGAACGCCTCGCATATCGAATTGCCCTGAGCATTCCTGCGATGCCGCGTTTACCGAAGCCTCCGGGGACGAGTATCGCGTCGTAGTCGTGAAGGTCGTTCTCGTAGTTTTCCTTTACAAGGTTTTCCGACTCGATCCAACTGACATTTACCCGCAGATCGTTTGCCACACCGGCGTGCGTCAGTGCCTCGCGGAGCGACTTGTACGAATCCTCAAGCTCAACATATTTGCCGACGATCGCGATCTTGACCGCTCCGCCGCTCGGCTCCTTGATGGTCGAAACAAGTTCACGCCATCGCTTCAGGTCGGCATTCGGGAAGCGCTCGTCAAGCTTAAGGTCGGCGACGACCAGGTCGTCAAGGCCCTGTTCGTGGAATGCGAGCGGCACCTCGTAAATGGTCGGAACGTCGAGTGCGGAGATAACGGCGTTTTCCTGCACATTGCAGAAAAGAGCGACCTTGCGCCGAAGGTCGAGCGGAAGCGGACGGTCCGAGCGGCAAAGCAAGATATCCGGAGCGATGCCGATCTCACGGAGTTCGCGGACGCTGTGCTGCGTCGGCTTCGTCTTAAGCTCGCCCGCAGCCGCAATGAACGGCACGAGCGTTACGTGGATAAAGATCGCATTGCCGCGGCCTTCCTCATTGCCCATTTGCCGGATCGCTTCCATGAACGGCAACGACTCGATATCGCCGACCGTTCCGCCGATCTCAACGATAAGCACGTCGGGCTTGTCCTTTTCGGTTACGGCCCTTACCGCCGCCTTGATCTCGTCGGTAATGTGTGGAATGACCTGTATGGTCTTGCCAAGATAATCGCCCCGCCGCTCTTTCTCGATAACGGAAAGATAAATGCGGCCGCTGGTCCAGTTATTCGCCTGGGTGAGTTTCGCATTCGTAAACCTCTCGTAATGCCCAAGGTCGAGATCGGTTTCGGCTCCGTCGTCCGTGACGAACACTTCGCCGTGCTGAAAGGGCGACATCGTCCCGGGATCGACGTTGATATAAGGATCCAGTTTCATCATCTGGACCTTCATCCCGCGTGCCTCAAGAAGATAGCCCAGCGAACTCGCCGCCAAACCCTTTCCGAGGCTCGAAACCACTCCGCCCGTCACAAAAATGTACTTAGTCATATCTTTCTCGACTGGATCGTCGGCGTCTTCGCTTGCCTCGATCACAACGGTCAAACAACCCTATTCGTCCTCAGCCTTTCCGTCCTGCTTCGTCTTCTGGTATCGGCCCTCTTTCATCTCTACTGCCACCTGTTTTGCCTTTGCCGAGCCCGGATCGAGGATCTCCTGAAGAGCATTTACCGAAGCTCCAACTCCCGATGTGCTCTCGGCTGCCCGCCGCTCGAATTCCTCTTCGGTTCGCGTTGCCGGCTTCGCAAGCGTTCGAAGGCCGAGATAGGCTCCGGCGATCACAAGCAGAATAAATCCAAGTCCGATCCAATCGCCCATCAAACTGTGCCCCTTACCTTCTCCCCGAGCATTTGGCGAACTCGCTCAAGATCCGCGGCGGTATCGACGCCGATCGATCGGCCGGCGGCCTCGACCGCAACGATCACCGCTCCGTTTTCAAGGGCACGCATCTGCTCGAGCATTTCTGTCTCTTCGATCGGCGTTCGTGCAAGCCGCGTAAATTCCACCAAAAACTCTCGCCTGTAAACATAAAGGCCCGTGTGTTTTTTGAACTGACCGACCAGCAACGGTTCAGCGGTTAGTGCGGACTCGAGCGAACCGAATTTTTGCACCGCTTCCCGTGGTAACGGTATCGGTGAACGCGAAAAATATATCGCCCGCCCGTTTGGACTGGTTACGATCTTCACGACATTCGGGTCAAGAACCTCTTCGGCGGTGTCGATCGGTTCAAACGTCGTCGCCATCTGTGCGCCCGCATCGGCAATAAGAGCTCGAACCGCCGCATCGATTGTCGCCGCCGGAATCACCGGTTCATCGCCTTGAACGTTGACGACGATCGAACCCACAGGAAGCATCTCGGCCACCTCGGCAATTCGGTCGCTGCCCGAGGCATGGTCGGGCGAGGTCATCACAACCTCGACCTCCGCTTCCCTTGCCACATCGAAGATTCGGGCGTCGTCGGTAGCTACGATTACGCGGCCGATGGTCGCAGCTTCGCAGGCCCGATCCACGGTGTGGAGGATCAGAGGTTTCCCGGCGATCGGAAGTAGCATCTTGCCCGGCAAACGGGCAGAAGCATACCTGGCCGGTATGATCGCAACGATATTTTGGTTGGGGTTTTCCCCGTGTGACTCCACGGGCTTTTAGACTATATTGAAAGGTCCTGAAATTCAAGGTGCGTTCGTGCAATTTGGAAGCGGCCATTTGGTTCGCTAAACTTCGGATGTGGAAATTCCCCTTCAACCCGAAGAATTTAACGACTCGGACGCCGGAGCCGCCCAGATACCATTGCCCGACCGGCCGCATTGGGGCGTGCTCACGGCGCTCGGCGTCTGGATCGGCAGCATCGCTCTTCTTGTTGTAACTCAAACGATCGCTATCGGCGGATACGTGGCTTTTTCAGGCCTCGAATTTGCCGACAACGTGGCCTTCGTCGAGTTTGCCCGAGCGAACCCAACCGCGATCATTGTCCAGGTCTCGGCGACGTTGCCCGCGCATCTATTGACTCTCGCATTGTGCGTGCTGGTCATCACAGCCTTTTTTCAAAAGCCATTTTGGAGCACGATCGGTTGGACCTCGGGCGGCGTTAAGTTCTGGCACTACTTCGTGATGATGATGATCTTTTTCATCGCCGCACTTACGCTCGTGAACTTTTTTCCTCCCGGTGAGGACGACCTCGACCGCATTATCAGGAGTTCAACAACGGCACTCTACATTGTGGGCTTTTTGGCGGTGTTCAGTGCTCCGCTTGTTGAGGAGGTCGTTTACCGCGGCGTTATGTACCCGGGCTTTCTCAAGCGAATGGGAATGCCGCTGGCGGTCACGCTAACGACCATTCTTTTCACCCTTGTCCACGTACCGCAGTATTATGAGAACCCGGTCAAGATCGCTCTCCTCACGCTTCTTAGCTTTATGCTCACGGCCCTCAGGGCGGTTACGGGGAGCCTGCTTCCCGCTTTCATCCTCCATACGCTGATCAACGGGACGCAGATCGCCCTACTTCTTGCCGAGCCGCTCATTCGGCGTTATGCCGAAACCGCAACCCCATAAATAATAAAGGCGAGCCGAAAGGACTCGCCTTTATCCCAATCCCAAGTAACCGATCAGTTATCTCGGCCTTTTGACGAACCACCTGCAAGCGGCGGTGCCGCGGGACCGCGGCGTTCAACCGGCGGCGAGATCACGACCGGCGTTGAAGGCCGAAAAATTGGACCGCGATCGATCGTTGTCTCAACCGGAATGCGTCCTTCTTGCCGCTGCATCTGTTGGAAAGGCGGCATGACCGGCCCTCTTCGTTCTGGTGTCGAAGTCGTCGGGGTTGTCGGAGTTGTCGGCTGATTGGTTGACGGCGTTCCGCCCGTCTGCCCGCCGGTGTTCGGATACCCTCTGCAGCTTCCATAATAGACGCAACGCGGGACACCTATATTCCAGAAATCGGAGCCATAAAAATGACCGTAGGGCGACCCCCAACCATAGCCAAAAGGCACAAAGCAATAGCCGCCGATGATCGGATTAAAGACCCAGACGCCTAGCGACCGGTGAACCGACCAGACACCAGCGCCAAACGCACTCATAAGCGGTTCATATAGCGACCGGCGGTCGAGCCGCGAATTGGCACGTGCAAGCAGTTTCGCACGATCGCTGCTCCACTCATCAAGTTCGTCGCGATCTTTCTTTTGAGCTTTCGCAACATTTACTTGCCCCTCAACAACCGACGCCTCGCGACCTCTTTTTACTCGGCCATCGGCCATTCCGAGAATTTCCGCACGGCCACGCATTACGACTATCGAGTTGTTCACATCATCCGCATTCACGCGGTAAACTCCGGAGTCGGCAAGCAGAAACTTTGTCTCAGGCGTTTCAACAACGACTTTGAAGTCGTTGCTCGCAAAAACCTCAAAAACTACCGATCCGCGATCCACGACGAGTTGAAGGTCGTCAAGCGAAGTCGTCTTAAAAGAAAATGACGAATCTGCACCGACGCGGGCATAGGAGCCCGGATTTAGAAGGATCTCGGCACGTCCGTTCGCCCCGGTAAGCACTTCGTCCCCGATTTCAACGGAATCGCCCTTTAAAAGGATATGCTTTCGGCCATCCTTTCTCAGAACCTCAACCTGCCCCTCGACAAGATTTACCCCGCCAGCTTTCGCCGAAATGATGTAACGATCACTGACCGAAGTCGGGCTATTCACCCTTTGGGCAACGGCAACTGAGGAAATCGCTAATAAAGCAACAGCCAATATCGTGAGATTCTTCATAGTTTTCGGCCTCGTCGTCAATAGAATTGGGGAAAGATAGCACCAGAATACAATTTTTTTTGCCATTCGACAATAAATTTCGCAAAAAGTGACATTTCTTTACGTTCATCTGATGGATTCGCCGTCGGCTCCGTCTGCCGGAGTTTTTCCCGAACAACCATTTGCCCCTCATCGTAATCTTAATTTCGGCGGAAAGCACCGCCAAGGAAACCGAATGGCCACTATCAAAGACCCAACACTTTGCTTCGCACCGCTTGAAGTGGTCGAGCGCCTGCTTGAGATCCGCGAGGAACTCGGCTATCGCCCGGCGATCTTTCTTGAGAGGGTAAACGATCTGACCGAGGTGCTCGACGCATTTGGATTCGACATTTACGAACTTTCAGGCAAACGCGGCAAGCTTAACTATGGTGACTACACGTCCCCCGTTGTCCCCGGCGGAGATTCGATACATACCTCGGTCCTCGCCCATTAGCGGCAACAACAAGTTCCAACAACTGAAGAACCCGGAAGACCAGTTTCGAGCATTCGAACCCTTCGGGGTTCTTTTTTTATATCGATTTAATTATGAAAAGCGTTCCGTCATCATCGAGAAACTTACGCTCGGTGAACTCCGCGACGCTCTTGCGGACGTGGTCGATCATCTTCTTAGCCGGTAAGTGAATGCACTCCAGCACACTTTCGGCGAATCGGACATTGCCGAACTCCTCGCCATCGGCATTAGCCGCTTCGGTTAACCCATCGGTGTAAATGACCAACACTTGGTCCTTCTCGACCCGGATGAAATGCTGGTGATAGCGAGCATCGTTGAACATGCCCAGCGGCATATCCCCGTATTCTACAAAGCGATATTCACCATTCGGCTTGATCAGCATCGGCGGGTTATGTCCCGCGTTCGAGTACACGAACGTCCGGTTCGTGCCATCGAGAATACCGTAGATCGCGGTGATGAACTGGTGTTCCTCGGTCGAGTCCCAAAGGAGCGTGTTGACCTTTGTCATTGCGATGTGCGGAGCGTAGCCGACCTGGACACCGGCCCTTAGCGAAGCCCGCAAGAATGACATCAAAAGAGCTGCCGGAATTCCCTTGCCGACCGCATCCGCGACGACGATCCCGAGCTGATAATCGAAGATCTTGACCCAGTCGTAATAATCGCCCGAGACCTCTTCGGTCGGGAAAACGTACGCCGAGATATCAAAATTCCCAAAAACGGGGTCATTGTCGGGAAGAAGCTCAAGCTGCACTTGCCGGGCGATCTCAAGCTGAGCTTCGATCCGCTTTTTCTCGATCGCTTGCTCGAGCAACTTCGCCTTTTCGATGATGATCGCGACCTGCGAGGCAAGAAGCTGCAGCACCGAAAGATCGTCCTCGTTATAGGCATCGAGTTCGTCGCTTTCAAGGTCAAATGCTCCGATGACTCGATCGTTCGAAATGATCGGGGCCACCATCTCTGAACGTGTCGGCTTACGGGCGGCAAAGTACCGCGGGTCTTTGGTCACATCAGGCGAGATTATAGGCGTTCCGGTTTGTGCAACGTGGCCAATGAACCCCTCGCCCAACCTGAGCTTCGGTTCAATAAGTTCAAAACTTATCTCGTAACCTCTCACGACCTTGGATTTGAAGATATAAGGGTTGCCGTCCTTATCGGTGTGCTCGATTATATAGATCCCCGCCGCGTCATACTCTAGCAGCGATGACAGCGTGTCCATCACGAGGTTGAGCACCTCCTCAAGGTCAGCCGAGCGGCTGATCTTGGTCGTGATGTCCAAAAGCATCCGGAGTTTATCTACAAGCGTAAGGTCCGCGATCTTGGAAGTACGCTTTTCGGTTTCTTGATCCATCTATTTGGAGTTTCGGAAAATATTTTCCTTATAGCTGTCCCAAAGCCGGGAGACCTTGATCCGGTATTCGACCAACGGCCGGCTTACGCCATAATGTTTTGCTATCTCCGCCGACGTCTTCCCTTGCTCGACATATCCTTTCAGCCCGACATATGGGACGAGCGCTGCTGCCCCGGTGCTGTACGCCTCTTCTTCGATGGCGGCGTTATAATCGCGAGCTCGCGTCTGGCCGTCCGCACCCTTTTGCTCGATGGCCAGCCGGCTTGGCTTATGGCCGAGAAATACGTGGCTGATCTCTTCCATCAGCGTCGCCCGCTGCCGGAGCGTGCTGTGCTTCGGGTTGAGGATGATCAGCTTTTGTCCATTCGGCAACGCGATCGACGCGGCTCCGCCGGACCACATTTCACTTCCTGGCCCGAGCAGATGCTCGCGTGTCTCCGCAGTTAACCCCTCGACGGCCTCGAACGGCGCGACCAAGAGATTCGCATATCTAGCCAGTTCAAAAGGATCGAGCGGTTGGTCGTCGCGGGTTAGCCCAGCGAAATGCCGAAGCCCGCGGGCCCTTGTTTCATGGTGCCTGCCCTTTATCGTTGGCGGCTCGTCTCTTAGCTGCGATATTGGCATTCTGGCCTTGCTCTAAAATGCGAAACGGGCCGGGAACGGCTCCCGGCCCATTCATTTCCGGGCGTGAAGCCGTCATCAGCCCTAAACTTCTTTGAACTCCGAGTCAACGTCCTCGCCCGAGAGCGCCACGCGGTAGTTCTTTGACTGCTTCTGCTTTGTGATCAGCAGATCGTCCTTTGTTTTAAGAAGGTCGGCCCGGTTATAGACCGAGATCTCAAAATTATAGCCATGTGTGATGGCATCTTTCGGGCAGGCCTCGACACAGAAGCCGCAGAAAATGCAGCGGCCGTAATCTATATTATAGACCTTCGCGTACCGTTCATCGCGGCCGACGCGGTCGGCATAAGGCCTCGCGTCGTCTTCGGCCAAGCCGCCGCGCAAAGATAGCACGCAACGCACTTTTCTTTGCCATTCTCGTCCACGTGCAGCAGATGTTGTCCGCGATAACGCGGCTGAACGGTCACCGGCTCGTCCGGATATTGCACGGTCCACTTTTCCCTCGGGATCTCCGAAAGGGTCCGCCGCATTCCCTTAAGCACGGCGGTCGTCGATTGAATCACGTCTGAAATGATAGACATTTGAAAATTCGTTCCCCCTTGAAGTAGAGACCTACATACCTCTCATTATCATCTCCATTCCACCGAGGAAGAACACGAAGATGAGATATCCAATGCTGAGGAGCAGCCCAAAAACACCAGTGATGAGACCGCCTAACGCGAGTCCGCTTCCGCCGTAGTTCATTGGATCGTTGCTCGCCTTGCCGCGGGCCATAAAGCCTGTGATCACTGCCGCGAGGCTCGGCAGCAGCGAGCCGCAGCAGATCGTCATACCGAGAATTCCGAGAACGAGCGAAACGACCGCGAGCGTCTTGCTCTGCTGTCCGCCGACCGCACCGCCCATATTTGCCCCTGCAGGGCCTTGTCCAAACTGTTGATCTTGCATTGAGGTCTCCTGTTGTTCAAAGTTTGAGATCGGCGCCGGTTCTGCCGGAAATGACGGCGAAGCGGCCTGTTCAAATGGATTTGCCGATGCTGGCGGTTCAGCAAAGGGCGAACCGAAGTTCGGCATTGCCGGCACAGGCGTCGGCTCGGGCTTGATCTCCGCTTCCGGCTTTGGCATATTTAGCGGCTGCCCCATCGGTGATGGGATCGGCGGCGTGGTATGCATAAACGCGCTGGTGGCTCAGGCTTTTCCGGTTCAATAAATGCCGGAGGCGGCGGTTCGCTCGCCTGTGCCGGCGGAATATCGACGACCGTTGCCTGCCCGAGGTCGAGGCCGGCTAGTTCCGCCCGCATTTCTTCTTCAGAAACCACTTGCGTTGCACGCGAATCGTCGGCTTCCGGAAGGTCGAGCACGTCATCGGGCTTCGCCGGGGTCGCCGGCGGTGGAGGCGTTGCCGGCGGCGGATCGGACTTCGGGATGGCCGCGGCGAAACCCGCAGGGTTTCCGATCATCGTCTTGAACGGGTCGAGCGGTTCCTCGGCGGCCGGAGCATCTATCAACGTGGCTCCGCACGTTTGGCAAAAATTGAGGTTCTCTGCAAACTCGGTCGGACAATCCGGTGGCTTTGGCGAGGGGTGTTGTTTCATAAGCGTTTTCCTGAGGCCGAACTAAACAAAAATTGCCGTTAGGATAGCAGAAAACTCGAAAAAGCGTAACCGGCCGAGCCTCGAAACGCCCGGCCGGAAGCGTTTTTTCCTTTAAGATTAGACGAGTTCGAGCTTGCTGAAGAAATAAGCGATCTCGATGGCGGCATTCTCGTCCGAATCCGAGCCGTGGACGGCGTTCTCGCCGATCGACGAAGCGAATTCCTTACGGAGCGTTCCCTCGGCGGCTTCGGCCGGATTGGTCGCGCCCATAAGTTCACGCCATGCCGGCACGGCGTTCTCTTTCTCAAGAGCCAGCACAACGCACGGCCCGCTCGACATAAAATCGCAAAGCTCGTCGAAAAAGCCCTTGCCGGCGTGGACAGCGTAAAAGCCCTCGGCCTGCTTCCGTGTCTGGTGGATCAGCTTCATTCCGCGGATCTTAAAACCGGCCGCCAAAATGCGGTCGATGCGTCCGGCTTGATTATCCCAAAAGTTAAATTGCTCATTATTATCGGTTTCCTCTAGTTAAAGTTTGGTATCAACTGCAAACTTCAGAGGATACAATAACTGAACTTCGACCGCACGTTCTCATCGCCATAACATAGCTCATTGTGTGTAAACGCACATACACCGACGCAAATAACTGATTAGATAGGTACATCGATTGAAGTGCACCGGGCCAGGAAGTACGCGACAAGCGCGGACGAACTTGATCCTTGCACGATTCAGATAAAGGAGAATACAAAAATGCTTTGGACAATAGTAATAATACTTTTAGTGCTTTGGGCTCTGGGATTTGGTTTCGGTGCCCTCGGCAACATCGTTCACTTACTTCTCGTCGTTGCGGTGGTCATGGTAGTGGTGCAACTTATCCAGCGACGCGGAGCATAGTTTACATACGCAGCGGATTCGGAAGCGTGGTCAAACGCCTATTGCAGCCCCGCTGATGATCGGCACGATGAGCCATGTCGTATTCGCTGCGTCTTTTTATTTCAGCGGCTGAAATATCGCTAACACTTTGAGGAAATAATGAATAACACAAATAAATTTGATCAGGGGTATGTGCCGAGTTCGGAAGCCAAGGGCTCGATAAGCAAAACGGTCGGTTATCTTTTGATCGGCGGCGGAATTGGGGCGGCACTTGCCCTTCTCTTCGCACCGAAATCCGGCAGCGAATTCCGGCATGACATCGCGGATGTGACCCGCAAGGGATACGACTCAACGCTCGAAGGAGCGAAGGCACTGAAGGAGAAGTCAGCAAATGCGCTCCACTTGGTATCGGAAAAAGCCGACTCGGCGATCGATTACGCTTCTTCGAAACTTTCGAACCGCAGCGACGTCGTTTCGGACGTAGCTTCGACCGTGAAGGAAACTGTTGCCGACGGGATCGATCGGATGCAGAACGAATCGGCCAACGTCGCCCAAAACATATCGAAGGCCGCAAAGGCTTCGTAGCTTTTGAACTCTTAGGATCACGCGACGTCAACTCATCTGAGATTGCCGCATCGTTGTTTGACAACCTGACGCTATCGAACCCCGCGGCCAGCCTGGAGCTAGGGGTTCCATTGATCGGCAATTCCTGATCCATCGTCTGACCACACGGTTCGAGGGAGCAGGAATGGCATTCCAGGCAAAATTAGTCCGGGGAGGACAATATAATGAGATTAAACTTAAAACAATCTTTACTTTTCATTTTGATCACATCTGTGATCGCATTTGGCACGGTGGCTCAGGCCCAACAACGTGTTTATCAGGTCTCCGATCGTCAGGTTCAGACAGTGCTGGATCGCATCGATTCGCTGAGCGTTCATATGAGACCCCAAGTTCGTATCGCGAAGACTCGATCAATACACTGATCGCGAATTTCAAGAGTGCGACCGACAACCTTCGTAACAACTTCGCGTCACGCCGTTCCACATTAAATGACGTGCAGGTCGTTCTCGACCGTGCGGGTTATGTGAATGCCTTCGTGCAGAACAACCGCATCTCGCAGACGGGCACGATGCAGTGGAATCAGATCAGAGCCGACCTCGATACTCTGGCTGGCTACTACCGCGTTCAGTCCAACTGGACCGAAACGAAAACATATCCCGGCGAGCAGACGAGATATTACGTAACGGACGCACAGCTTCGGACGCTTTTGAACCGGCTCGCACAGCGGAACACCTCGTTCCGAGTGAGCTACAACACCTGGGCCCGCCGCAATCAGAATCAGCAGAGCGGCAATATCTCACAGGAAGTTGCCGACTTTGAACGGGCGATAGCGAATTTCCGTCAACGCTTTAACAACCAGAACTCACCCGACGCTGATGTTTATCAACTGCTTCGGCCGTCTGCTTCGATCAATAGCTTTCTCGCGTCGAATCGAACAAACGCGACCGTTAACAACCGCTGGAATCTGGTTCGCAACGACCTCAACACGCTGGCAAGCTACTACCGTGTCAGTTGGAACTGGGACGCTCCGGTTTATCCCGGAACGCAGACCGGCAACTTCGACTCGCGCCTGACGGGAAACTATCGGCTTAATTCGACACAAAGCGACAACGTACAGGCCAGCATAGACCGAGCTATTCAGAACGTTCGTTACAACGCGAACCAGCGTGAGCGAGCTCGGACCAATCTCGAACGCCGGCTTCGTTCGCCTGAGACGCTTTCGTTTGACGTACGCGGCCAGCAGGTAACGATGTCCGCCTCGAACGCGGCTCCTGTGATGCTTACTACCGATGGTGTCCGCCGCACCGAGATGTCGCCGAACGGCCGGACGGTCACCACGACCGTCGCCTCGAACGACCGGGAAATGACGATCAGCTATGAAGGCGACCGTGTAAATGACTATTACATCAGCTTTATGCCGATGGACAATGGCCAACTACGCGTCACCCGTCGCATCTATCTTGACCAGCAGAACCAGACCGTTACGGTCACGAGCATCTACGACAAGATCGACCAGCGGCCGACCTGGAACACGGCCGGATATCCGAGAAACGACCAGACCGGCGTGTTCGTTGTTCCGAACAACACACGGATGACGGCACGGCTCGATACGCCGCTCTCGACAAAGACGGCCCGCGACCGCGACCGCTTCTCGATGACGGTAACTTCGCCATCGCAGTTTGCCGGTGCGTTAATTGAAGGAACGGTCATCGGTGAGCGTTCGGGCGTAGTTTCCGGCCGGGCGACGATGGGGCTCAATTTCGAGACCATCCGGATGACCGACGGCCGGACCTATCAGTTTGCCGGACTCGTCGAGCAGGTTCGCGAGCCGAACGGCAACATCGTGACGGTTGACAACGAAGGCACGGCACGCGACAGCAGCCAGACGGCGAGAACCGCGACACGGGCAGGCATCGGAGCGGTGATCGGAGCGATCATCGGTGCGATAGTTGATGGCGGGACCGGTGCGGCGATCGGTGCCGGCGTCGGAGCCGGAGCGGGTGCGGGAACGGTAATTCTGCAGGGCCGCGACAACCTCGAGCTCGACGCGGGAACGGTCTTTTCGATCACGTCAGGCGCCCCCGCAAACCTAGCCTTGCAATAGAGGCGAACGCCCCTCTTCCACAAAATGCCGGCTGTTCAACGCAGCCGGCATTTTTTTCAGTTTGCAGTTCTCAGCTTTCAGTTTCCAGTTCTCGAATGCAGAAGCCCGCGTGTTAGCAAGGGCGTTTTATATGACCCGTTATCAGATCTAAGAATCTGGCTTACGGCTCACAGCTTACGGCTTAAAGCTTAAAAAAATACCGCTTCGCCCTCCGGCTTCTGACTTCTGACTTCTGACTTCTGGCTTCACTGCTCACTGACAAAATCGAGGCCGGCGATGTCTTCATCGAGGGTGACGGTCCGGGTCGGGGCGGCGAAGGTGAAGCGTTTTGCTCCGGCGGTGACAAAATACGTTCCGCCCGCCGCGAGCCCCGCAAACCTGTAATACCCAAAAGGATTGGTCACCGCCCAACGCTCGCCGCTCTCGCCGCCGCCCGCAAGCCGCACAAACGCCCCGCCGATCCCACGCCCATCCGCCCTCAAAACCCGCCCCGAGATCGAAAGATTCGAAGAACTCGGCCCAGTCGCGTTCGTAACCGTCATCGAAAAGTTATCGATCGCAAGACCGTCGTCTGCCCCCGCAATGTCGAAATCAACCCATCGAAAATAGAATGTTCCGCCAACTGGAATCGACAATGACGTCAAAACAGAATTGATACCTGGCGTTCGATTCGTCACGTCGTTTCCGTTCTTCTCGCCAGAAGCGCTTAGCGTATTTGGACTCGCAAAATCCAAAGCGTCCACGTCCGTCCACGTACCGTTGGTCAACGCTGTCGCATCAAGACTATATTGAAAGTCGAGGCGATCGGAAACGCCTCGGTCGTTCGCACCAAGCCGCCATTGTTCGCCATCAAACGTGATACTGACAGATGCGATTGCAGCGTTGGTGTCGTTAACAAAGCAGCCGCCGATTAGTGGCACATTTGAACCACTTCGAAGACCTCCGAACGCACGATCAGTGAACGATGTTTCTGGTGAAGGTCTACCATAACTATATGTATTGCCCGTGTTTGCACTTCCTCTATTTACCGTATAAAAGTTATCGGCGTTGGTTCCCGTTTCGATGAAGCCAAAGCCGTCGGGTACAACGCTACTAGTAGTAGCCTCGACATTGCTCAGTCCATCGAAATTCTCTGTCCAAGTAAGATTTCCGGTGGTAAACGAATGACACACCGGGTCAGCGGCGGACGCTAAATTTGCAGTTAGAGCAATAGCGACGAGTAGGAACATTAACTTTCGAGCCATCAAAGTTCTCCGAATTTGGGATTTCGCGAAGCGGGAACGAATTTTTTGAATATAATACGAAAATCAGTAAAAAGGTCAACCTCGGAGAAAGAGCTTCTTTTCAGACAGTTAACGTCGTTTCCCGTGGAGCAATCGGTCGACGGTGGGAATTTGCGTTATTCGATGCCGAGTTTATTGCGGAGGGCGAGTTCGCGGGTGTTCATCTGGCCGGTGTCGGTTTCGTGATCGTAGCCGCAGAGGTGGAGAAGGCCATGGAGAATGAGCTGTTTTATCTCGAGTTCGAGCGGGAGGCGGGCCTCGGCGGCCTGTCGGGCGGCCTGCTCGGCGGAGATGACGATATCGCCCAGGAAGGCAGTTGTCGGTTGTCGGTTGTCAGTTGTCAGAGTTTGGTCGTCGGTGGGCGGTGTTTCGGCTTCGGGGCGGCCAAAGCCGGAACTCATAGCTTCGAATTCGTCGGGTTCGTGGGGGAAGGAGAGGACATCGGTGGTCGCATCTTTGCCGCGGAAGAGCTTGTTGAGCTCGCGCATCCGGCGGTCTGAGACAAATGCAACCGCCGCCTCGCCGCCCGCCGCCTCATCGATAGCCGCCAACGCCTCCGCCAAAAAGCCCGCATACCCGCGAGCCTCAAGCTTAACCTTCCGCTGGACATTGACGATCATTCGGGCAACGACCTCTGTCCGTGAACCAGCACTTGCTCACACGCATATTCATAAAACGCCCGCTCATCTTCACGGTAGGCAAAGCCGTTTTTCATTATTGGGAGTGCGGTAGCACGAAACATTATATGGATCGCTTTCGGCGATTCCTCGATAGAAACAACGCTCTTCCAACTGTAAAACAAGAGGTCTAAGTCAGTTCGACACGAAATGCCTTCCTCGGAAAGTTCGACCTCAACGATCTGATCCCCGATCTCCTCATGCATTCGTCGAAAAAAGTGGCGAGCGTCCAATTTTATCGTTTGCTGAATGAAAACACTTGCGATGAGCACATTCAAGCAACAAACGATCAAAGCGGCAGTTCCCGCCCCTTGGAGCAACAAGAGCAAGGGGGTAACGATGGTGTTGAAAACTAGAAATACTGCCATTACGAAGGTAGTAATGCTGGAAGTCGCGTAGCGTTGACTGATCTTCGAACTAGCGTCGGCAAGCTCGTCGAAGTCAGCAAAATACGAGACCTTGAAAGGGGTGTTCCCCGATTCTGATGAAACGGGATCGGTTCGATGCTTCACCAATGGTGGGGACATTTCGTCTTCTTCCCTTGCCCACAAATGCCGCTCGTTTGTTTGTTCTCCCTTGTATTCCACAGTCATTCTCGCAATCGTGCAGACGTAGTTAAAATTCCAAACCGAGATCCGCGTCGTTGCGGTAGATTTGGCGGACGAGGACGCGGGCGAGGTTGGCGGATTCGAAGTTCGCGTGGTGCTCGCACATCTTCAGGGTGTCGCGGGCGAGCTGCGGGTCTCGGCGAAGAGCCGCGACGAACTCTTCCCAGTCACCGCGAACGCCCCGCTCAAAGAGTGAATCGATCGCCATCAGCGTCCACTCCTCGTTTTTCAGATTTCGGTGCTTCATATCGTTACTCTGACAAACTCTATCCGTCAGGATCGAAACCACGCACTTCCCGAATGTGTCACTACTGCTCCGAGGAGTTTGAGTGAACCTCGTAGGCTTTGACGATCATTTGGACTAGCTTGTGGCGGACGACGTCCTTGTCGGTGAAGTAGATGAACTCGATGCCCTCGAGGCCGCCGAGGACGTCCTCGGCTTCGCGGAGGCCGCTCTTTTGGCCGCGGGGCAGGTCGATCTGGGTCTTGTCGCCGGTGACGACCGCCTTTGAGCCGAAGCCGATGCGGGTCAGGAACATCTTCATTTGCTCGCTGGTCGTGTTCTGCGCTTCGTCGAGGATTATGAAGGCATCGGCGAGCGTCCGGCCGCGCATAAAGGCAAGCGGAGCGACCTCGATGATGCGCTTCTCGAGCATCTTGGTCACCTTCTCGGCATCCACAAGGTCAAAGAGCGCGTCGTAAAGCGGCCGCAGATACGGGTCGACCTTGTCCTGCAGATCGCCGGGCAGAAAGCCGAGCCGTTCGCCGGCCTCGACCGCCGGCCGCGTCAGGATTATGCGGCTGACCTGCTTTTTCATCAGCGCGTCCACCGCCATCGCCACGGCCAGAAAGCTCTTGCCCGTGCCGGCCACGCCGATGCCGAAGACGAGGTCGTTGGCGGCGATCGCTTCGAGATATTTCCGCTGGTTCGCCGTCTTTGGCGCGACGCTCTTTTTGCCCGAAGGGTTGAAGCGGCCCTTCTCAATGTAATCGCGAAGGCTATAGGCCCGATCCTCGGCGATCTGCTTGAATGCGTCTTTCAGCTCCTTGTCGGTAAAGGTCTGCCCTTCCGCAAAGAGCTCGCCAAACTCGGCGAGAATGCGCTCGATGGTCGCGATGTCCTTCGGGTCGCCGTCTATCAGCAGTTCATTGCCGCGGGCGCCGATGCTGACATCGAGCAGGGACTCAAGATATTTGATGTTTTGGTCCTGAACGCCGAAAAGAATATTCAGGCCCTGAGGCGGTAGTTGTAGCTTTCTCAAATCAAACCTTCAATTACGGAATTTTTACGTAGAATGCTATCCTACCGCCCGTTTTCATAGAATCAAAGCTTTAGTGGCGGAACTGGTCCGCTTTTCACATATTTCCGAGGAATTTCTCGGCCTTCGGACCATACGCCGCGTCAATAAACTGCTGTACCTATATTCTAAAGCTCGATCGGAGGGATTCTTTTTAATGTCAACGGTAGATCTAAACGGAAGAACGATAACGGATTCGGTGGTCAAGGATGTACTTAACAATATGGCCGCCTATTTTGGTGCGACACTGCACGTAACCTCAGGCAACCGCAGCACGGTTCCGGAAGGCGGCAGCCCGACGAGCCTGCACCTGAGCGGGAAGGCCGCCGATTTTAAGATAGATGGGCTCGACTTCGGCAACATCTACCAGAACCTTCGAAATCTTGGTGCGAGCCAGGTATTTGTAAAGGGCCATATCTACGAATTCATCTGGCACGGTAATCATACGACTACAACCGGAGCACACCTTCACATCGGTCGCATCGGAGCGAACAGTAACGGCTATGTAAAATTCATCATGGAAGGGGTTACACCCGATGGTGCCGGCAAATATCCGCTCGATTTACAAGTGCCGCTGACGGGCAGCAACACCGTCGGCAACTCTTATTTGGGACAGTAACCGGAACTGCAAAAACTGACATGACTCGGCGACCGGATATTGAGTCGTGCCGTTTTGATTGTTGCTCATCCGCTGTGGTAACCTTGCTACTTTGTAAATCAGTCGATTTTCTATCTAAATAGAGGAGCAATCTATCAAAAATGGCTAATAATACGGACGTTAAGATCGGTCGGGTCGTACAGGTGATCGGGCCGGTCGTGGACGTTGAATTCGAAGATTATCTTCCGCCGATCCACCAGGCACTTAGGATCACGTCAACCGGCTTCGATGTCGAATCTAAGATCGATGTTGTCGCAGAGGTTCAGCAGCATCTCGGCGAAGGCCGCGTCCGTGCGGTCTCGATGCTTCCGACCGACGGTATGATCCGCGGAATGAATGTTGAAGACCTTGGCGGGCCGATCACGGTCCCGGTCGGCAATGCGACTCTCGGCCGCGTGATGAACGTCATCGGTGATCCGGTTGATGAACTTGGCCCGGTCGTGTCCGAGACCCGATATCCGATCCATCGCCACGCTCCGTCCTTTGACGAGCAAGCGACCCAACTTGAGATGTTTGAAACGGGTATCAAGGTCATTGACCTTGTTCAGCCGTTTCTCCGCGGTGGAAAGATCGGCCTCTTCGGCGGTGCGGGCGTCGGCAAGACGGTTCTCATCATGGAGCTGATCAACAACGTCGCTATCGGTTCCGAAGGATTCTCAGTGTTCGCCGGAGTCGGCGAACGCACACGCGAAGGCAACGACCTGCTCCGGGAAATGGTCGAATCGAAGGTCATCACCTATGGTGACGCCTTCACCCACGAATTTGAGGAAACCGGTGCGTTCGACTTGGAAAAGGTCGACATGGAAGCCATCAAGGGTTCAAAAGTGTCGCTGGTTTACGGACAGATGACCGAACCTCCGGGAGCCCGCCTATCGCCGAGTATTTCCGCGACCAAGGCAACGACGTGCTTTTCTTCGTCGACAATATTTTCCGCTTTACGCAGGCCGGCTCTGAAGTTTCCGCACTTCTCGGTCGTATGCCGTCAGCAGTGGGCTATCAGCCGAACCTAGCAACGGAAATGGGCGAAATGCAGGAACGTATCACCTCCACCAAGACCGGTGCTATCACATCGATCCAGGCCGTTTACGTGCCGGCGGACGACTATACCGACCCGGCACCTGCAACGACGTTTGCTCACCTTGATGCCGTTACGGCTCTCTCGCGTCAAATCGTTGAGCTTGGTATCTATCCGGCAGTGGACCCGCTTGCCTCGAACTCGCGTATCCTCGATCCGCAGATCGTCGGTGACCTGCACTACAACACTGCACAAGAAGTTAAGAAGATCCTGCAGCGATACAAGGATCTTCAGGACATCATCGCGATCCTCGGCCTCGATGAGCTTTCGGAAGACGATAAACAGACCGTTGCTCGGGCTCGTAAGATCCAGCCGTCGGCGAACAGTTCACCGGACTCAAGGGCGAGTATGTGAAGGTTGAAGACACCATCAAGGGCTTCCGCGAAATTCTGGACGGCAAGTGCGACGATATGCCAGAACAGGCATTCTACATGGTCGGCACCATCGAACAGGCTCGCGAAAAGGCCAAGAAGATGGCCGCAGGAGCTTAGGAAAGTCGAAAAGGAGAAAAGTGAAAGGGTGAAAAGGTCGGCCGATTTTGCGGTAGCTATTCCACCTTTTCACCTTCACACTTTTTCACGTGAGAAATCCAGATGCTTAAACTTGAAATAGTTACCCCTGAGAGAAAGGTGATCGACGCCGAGGTTGATTCGGTCACTGTCCCGACGCTTTCCGGCGAGGCTGGCATAATGCCGCAGCACGCACCGCTTATTTCTGCACTGAAGCCGGGCGTGGTCACCGTTACTACAAAAGGCAATGCGGAAAAGCTCGCCGTCGGCACTGGATTTGTCGAGGTGAGCAACAACCGGGTGTCGGTTCTGACCGATGTTGCTGAAAAGGCCGGGGAGATCGATGCCGAAAAGGCGAGGTCCGATAAGGCCGAGATCGACAAGGAACTCGCGGCGGCTTCTCAGCTCCCGGCAGATGAGACCGAGGAACTGCGTGAGCGGGCAGACCTTGCTTCCGCCCGTATTGATGTATCGCGGTCGGTTTGATCTTCTTCGGGAAATTATGCAGGCAGAAACTTGACGACGGAAATGACGTATAACATAATTGGGATTCCTGCAGATTCCTGTTAGCATTAAAACTTAAGTTCAGTTTCGGACGAAAGCCTCCCGGCCGGAGTCCGAAAACAGGGAAGGGTGCCTTGTACGGTGTGGGAGACGTATTCGGTGCCCTTTCCGCTTTTTGAACTTTCTGTTGACCCCTCGATTCTTAACTCTTAGTTAACACACATCCGGCAAGCTATTTCTTGCGAACTATTCAATATGGAAAAGATCGATGAGTTCATAGAGAAGTTGGGCCTCGCCGTCGAGCGGGTTCATATATCCGGCCACCCTAACGCCGTTCGCGTCTATAAGGGAGCGAAGCAGGTCTTCGTCGGCACCGAAGATGCCGTGCGGGATTTTCTTGTAGAGTACGAGTCGAACCGGCCGAAGCCCTACGAAGGAAGCATCGTCGGCTATAAAGAATAACCACTAGACGCGTCATACCGGTTTAAAGGTCGGCTGGACCGCAACGGTTCAACGGCTGGATTTTCTGTGCCTTTGGGCTGTGGTAAACTCCGACCTTGCATGGATAATCCGCTACTCGCAGCCCTTTTTGAGGAAGAAGAACGCCGGCCCGCAAGCGTCTCTGAGTTGAACTCAGAGATCAAGGCCGTGCTCGAGCGGAGCTTTGCAACGGTCTGGGTCGAGGGCGAGATCACCAACTTCCACGCAGCCGCATCTGGCCATTGGTATTTTTCACTCACCGACGGCGACTCGCTGATAAAGGCAGCGTGTTTCAAAGGACAGAACTTCCGCATTCGTTTCAAGCCCTCCGATGGGCTTCTTGTCCGGGTCCGCGGCCGTCTTGCGGTCTATGAACCCCGCGGTGAACTGCAGATAGTCGTCGAATCGCTCGAACCGGTCGGCGAGGGAGCGTTGGCGGTAGCCTTTGAACAGATCAAGATGAAGCTTTCCCGCGAGGGCCTCTTTGATGAATCGCTCAAGCGGCCGCTTCCTCCATTTCCCAGGAAGGTCGGCATCGTTACCTCGCGAACCGGTGCCGCACTTCATGACATCCTGACCGTGCTCAAAAGACGTGCACGATCGGTAAACGTCGTCGTTGTCCCGACGCTTGTTCAAGGCGAATTTGCCGCCGAACAGATCGCTGCGGGCATTGCGACGGCGAACGAATTCAACCGCAGTTGCGAAGAAGGTAATCGCATCGACGTACTGATCGTTGGTCGCGGAGGCGGCTCTGCCGAGGACCTTTGGGCATTTAATGAAGAGGTCGTCGCCCGAGCGATTCGCGGGTCGGCGATCCCGGTCATTTCGGCCGTTGGTCATGAGGTCGATTTCACCATCGCTGACCTTGCCGCCGATCTTCGGGCCCCGACGCCTTCCGCAGCGGCTGAGATCGTGGCTCGTGCCGAGAGCGAGGTCATTCAAGTTCTTGATCACAGCTTCGGACAGCTGCGGCGAGCCCTTGGCACCGCACTTTTGACCGCTCGTGCGGACCTTCAGTCGCTGGCGATGGCACCGGTTTTCGCCGAGTTCCCTGCCCGAATCCGCGAACATCGTTATCGTGCCGATGAGCTGTTAATGCAGAGCGAGGATGTTCTCAGCCGAATGCTTCGGCAAAGGCTTGATGCCCTTCGTGGGGTCGCCGGGCGGCTCTCGCCGGTCGCCCTCGGAGCGAAGCTTGGCGAAAACAAGCGAAGGCTTGGCCTGCTTGAACACCGTGCAGCGACCGCCGCTGCGACGACTCCACTTAAGGGAACGCAGAAGCTCGAAAAGACGATGGCACAGCTCGATGCTCTTTCGCCGCTCCGGGTTCTCCATCGCGGATATTCGATCACCGAGCGTCCCGATGGCCACATCATCCGTGATGCCGCCGAAACTCAGCCCGGTGATTCCGTCCGGATCAGGCTTGAAAAAGGAAATCTTGAAGCGACCATCACGGCCGCAACCGAATAATCATTTATGGCAAAGACGTTTGAAGAATCGTTGGATCAACTTGAAGCAATTGTCCGCAAACTTGAGGACGGCGACCTGCCGCTTGAGGAGAGCCTTGAGCTTTTTGAGAAGGGCGTGAAGCTCTCGCGTGAGTGCAAGGAGCGGCTCGTCCGTGCCGAACGCCGGATCGAAGTGCTGATGAAAGAAACGAACGGCGACCTCAAGCTCGAAGAATTGGACGAGGAAGAATAAGAAAAGGCCCCACCGTTAGCGAGGCCTTCTCCTCTATTTCACTAGGGCTTCTGAGCTTCCCTTGCTGCTTTTCGCTGTTCGATCAGGTCGCATGCCTGAAAGGCACCGGTCGGGTCGATGGCCGTGCGGCCAATCTCGATGTGCTGTATCTTCCCTTCCTTATCAACGACGAAGGTCCCGCGGTTCCCGTACCCTGAGGTTTCGTTGTAGAGCCCGTAGGCCTTGGTCGTTTCCCGCTTCCAATCGCTAAGCAACGGAAAGGTCAATTCGTTCTGTTTGGCAAATTCCCGGTTCGAGGCAAAGCTGTCCATCGAGATCCCGTAAACTTGCGTTCCTGCGGCTTCAAATTTTGCGATATCAGACTGATACGCTTTCATTTGGGCCGTTCAGCCACCTGTAAATGCCAGCACGTAAAATGCCAGCACGACGTTCTTTTTCCCCTTCAGATCGCTGAGCTTTACCTTGCTGCCGGTTGTGTCGGTCAGTTCAAAGTCCGGTGCCGCGTCGCCGACCTTTAGATGGGTCGTCGGGGCTGCCGGAGTCTGCGAACTTGCCGCTACGGTGGACAAAAGAAGCAATGCCGCGATCAGAATTACCCTGATCTTCATTTCGTATCCTCCGAAAATAAATATCCCGCTGCACCTAAGATAGCACAGCGGGATATTTTGACTAATCGCTCGGCGATCCTAGTCGCGTGAGCTGAAAATGCTCAGAATGTACCAGAAAAGCAGTGCAATCCCGGCAAAGAGAGTAAGGGCCGCAGCTACGTGCTGGTTCGTGTTGTATTGATGCAGGACCTGCGACGTATTGTAGAGGATCGCCGTTCCTGCAAAAGCTACCATCACAAAGGCAAAGACGCTTCCGAGCGAGAAGCCGAAAATCGCACTCGCTACGATAAAGCCCAATGCCGCAAAGCCGCCGATGGCCACGATCGGACCGAGCCACGAGAAATCAGCCCGCGTCAAGAAGACCGTCGCCGTAATGCCTAGGAAAAGCCCGAGCGTTACGATGCCCGCCTTCGGAATGACCGAAGCATCAGAGTATGTCGCCGCGATAAAGATCATCGGGACAAAGATCACTGCCTCAGCGATAATGAATATCCCGAGCCCGAGATACTGCATCGCCGTTGAAGTGTTCGACATCGCCCAGCGGTTCGCCAGAAACGAGACTGCCATGAACAATCCGAGCACGACCAACCAGCCCATGCTCCCGCCCATGAACATTACAGAAACGATCGCGTAGGCCGCTCCCGTCATAAATAACGCCGTTTCGACCACGACGAACGCCAAAATTGCCGCCGCAAGCAGCATATACGTCTTGCGGATAAACTGTGCACGGTCGGCCGGTAGGGCCTCCGCCGCCGATTGACCAAATGTAGTGGTGTAGTCGTTCATATTTCGTATTTTTAGATTCCCAATTCCCGAAAATGTTTGCCTATTTCCGCCTGCTGAGATTGTACCCTAACCCGAGACAAAATTGAACCGTTGGTTTCTTCGCACACGGGTGCGTAGATTTCCCCGAACCCTCGGCGTTCAGTGGCCGCGTATGGCACCATCTCCCGTATTTGCACGCATTTCATGCAAAGCCCGAACGGCATACGAAGTGCGTTAATTATTGGCAGGATGGCCATTATGGCCACCGGCGATGTTTGACAGTTTACTCAAGATCGTTTTCAGGCAATCTGTAAACATTTTTAGCTTAAGCATGATCGACCGACCGCTTTATGATTGGCCAGATCGAGGAGGTGGACCCATGAGGCCACATACACTAACATCTATCACTTGTTTCCTCGGCCGCACGATATTGGCGATGACGTTGATATTTGGATTCTCAATTGCACAAGAAAGAGGACAAAAGACATTTAAGGTAGCCGAACTGCCAGCACCGGCGATCGAAGCCGATGAGCCGGGCACACGGTTCTTCCAATGGCAAACCGTTGTCAACAACGGACACACAATACCCGGAACGGGCAACACAAAATTCAGCAGCTATGGCCAGCCGTCAGTCAATTTTGACGGTTCTGTCGTTTTTAGGGCAAGAAGCACGGGCGGACAGCGTGCGACCGGCATCTTCTACCGGACCTCGCTTCATTCCCCGGTGATGGTGCTTGCGGATCTACAGACCGACGTTCCTTACCCGAACAATCTGAACAGCAAGTTCCGCGAGTTCTCGGCATTCCCGCGGATCGCTCCGAACACGCTTTTGATGGCAACTCTCGGCCTTCACCAGCCCGTCTATCGCTTCATCCTTCCGGATGGAAGCGAAACCCGAGCCGGAACGAACGGCATTTACGTGAAATTTGGCACCGACCAGCTCGTCACCGGAGCTTCGAAGCTCGGTGGCATCCCCGATTTCGAGTTCTACGGCGTTCCCGGCTTCAAGCAATTGATGTTTGACGTATTCCCGGGAGCTCCTTCGATAACTGACGACGGTGACATCGTCTTTAAGGCGAACTATACCGTTAACGGCATCGGAAAGACCGGCATCTTCTTCCGCAGGCTCCTTAGTTCGCAGGCCGGCGGTTTTGCCAATGTCGAAATGATCGCGAGCTCGGATACCGAGATCCCCGGAATGCCGCCTTCGGCTTTTGCACCGGCGGTATTTGATTCGACCGCTCCGCCTTCAGCTTTCGGCGATAGGCTGGTTTTCCTCGGCCTTGATAATGAGGACGACCCGCATGCCGGCGGAATCTACTATGCCTATATGAAGGCAAACGCTGATCTGCTGCCGATCGTCGAGATCGGGCAACCGGTCAACGGGACCAAGATGCAGCCTCTGACACGCATCGGCGAAGCTCTTGGATTCGACGGCCGCTTCGTTTACTTCTGGGCCGCCTGGGGCGACGAATGGAACACCATCCGCCTCAATTGCCCGGTCGATGGCAATGCCGACATCCGCAACTTCTGCAACGGCGTTGACCCGAAGAGCATTCACGACCCGAACACGAATAGCTGGTATCAATACGGCAGAGTGCCCGTCAATCAGGGCATCTTCGTTTACGACCTTTGGACCCAGATGGGTTACCTTGCCGCCGACAACACCGGCTACATCAAGGACTTTGTTTACTGGAACTACTCGGGCCACGTTCCCGCTCCCGATGAACCGGATGCCGAACCGCCGCGATGGCGTTCGACCGCATTCGTCGCCGGCGACAACGGTTGGGTGGTCTTCAAGGGCCGCATCTCCGATCTGACCGGTAACAAAGAATACATTGATCCGGTTGACGGCCTCTATATGGCAAACCCGATGGTTGGCGACCCGCTCCGGACGATCATCGAAACCGGAATGGACGCAGCAATGCTCGACACAGGCATCCCCGAAGCCTATCGAGGAACGCTGCCAATCACCGGATTTGGCCTCGAACGCGAAGCCTTCCGCGGCAATATGCTGGCGATAACGGCAACAATGGGTAACGAAGAGTTTAGCTGGGGCGGCATCTACCTGACCAACGTCGGGCCAAACCGCACCGGTGCACCGATCGACACGGTGAAGACTCGCAAATAGGAGGTGAGCAAGAAATAACACAGTGGCAAATGGCCTCGCGGACAAGCTCCGCGGGGCCTTTCACTTTACAGATCCGTGATCTTTCAGGCGTTGCGGACGTGGGCGGGTTCTTTGGCGAAGGCGACGGCTTCTTCGGCTTCGGTTACGTCGCCTTCCGATGGCTCCGGCTCTTCCTGGGCGTCCTTTGCGTCGTGTTCGAGGCTGAGCTTTATGTAAACCGGCAGGTGGTCCGAGCCGAACCGTTCGAGGCAGCGGAAATCGACGAGGCGAAAATGGTTCGAGTGAAAGAGATGATCGAGCGGAAACTTGATCAAGGGGAGCGTCGCGTGAAACGTGTGGTAAAAGCCGCGGCCGATCCGCGGATCAAGCAGGCCCGAGATGTTCTGGAACAGGTAGTTCGTCCGCGACCAAGCGACGTCATTCAGGTCGCCGAAGACGACGAACGGGAGGTTCGTGTCGCGGTTCTCTTTCCCGACGATCAGTATCTCGGCATCCCTCGGCGAGGAACTATCTTCCTCGGTCGGCACCGGCGGACGCGGGTGAAGGCAGCGGAACTCAACAAGGCGGCCGGACGGCAGCCGGAGCTTGCCGTGGATAGAGGGCACATCGTCCTGAACGAGAAACTTCACTTCCGTATCGATCAGCTCAAGCCGCGAATATAGCAGCAGCCCATACGTATTATCTTGGGGCTGAAGCACACTATGCGGTAACTCGTCTTCCAGCTCCGCTACCGCACCCGCCCACCATTCGTCGGTCTCCGCAAGCAAGACGACGTCTGGCCGGATATCGCGTATCTGCCCTAAAAGCCCGGCGGCGTTTCGGTTCGTCATCAGGACGTTGGCAAAGAGTATGGCGACGGTGTTCTCGGGGCTCGCGTCCTCGCTTTGATCCACCTGCTTTCTAGCAAACGGAGTGTAAGGAAACATCATGTACGCCTGATAGGCGACGACCGCCGCCATAAGGAAGATGATCACGATGCCGGTCATCTCGAACGGCCGCCCGAAGGCGAGAATGCCGGCGAGTGCGGCCGCTCCGAGGACGAGTATCTGAAGCCGCGGAAAGTCCAGAATGCGTATCCACCAGGCGTCGTACCTGAGAAGCGGCAAAGCGGTAGCTATGATCGCCACAATGCCGAGAATGTAAAAGGCCGTCTGCATCTGCTCCAACGCTTGGTCTTTCCTGATTCTACCAAAAGAAAAACGCGAGATGCCCGTGCACCTCGCGTTCTCAAGCGTTTTGTAACTTGCGGCTATTCGCCCTTGGCAACGGCCTTCGTCGCGATCTCTTCCTCCGGACGCGGAGTAGCGAGCCCGAGCTCCGGCGAACGCCAGAGGTTCGAGACGAGCAGTTCGCGGATGAAGGTCATCTCTTTCGGCAGGCGGTCATAGAGCTTGAAGAAGAGATCGTCGTGGGTCGATATCTCCTTGATCCACATATCGCGGTCGAGCTTCATCACCGTGTTCCACTGCTCGGGAGTGAAATCAAGCCCACGCCAGTCCATGTCCTGGTAACGCGGCATCCAGCCGAGCGGTGTCTCGGTGCCCTTCGATTTGCCGTGCGAACGCTCGACGATCCACTTCAGAACACGGAAGTTCTCGCCAAAGCCGGGCCAGAGAAACTTGCCGTTCTCGTCCTTGCGGAACCAGTTGACCGAGAAGATACGCGGCGGCTCCGGGATCTTGCGGCCGAGGTCGAGCCAGTGCGAAAAGTACTCGCCCATGTGGTAACCGGCAAAGGGTAGCATCGCGAAGGGATCGCGGCGGACCTCACCGATGTTACCGAAGGCGGCGGCGGTCATCTCGGAGCCCATCGTCGCGGCCATATAGACGCCGAATGCCCAGTTGAACGACTGCTGAATGAGCGGGACGACCGTGTTGCGGCGGCCACCGAAGATGAATGCCGAGACCGGCACGCCCTTCGGGTTGTCAAAGTGCTCATCGACCACCGGGCATTGTGTTATCGGAGCCGTGAAGCGTGCGTTCGGATGTGCGGCAGGCTTTTCGCTCGCAGGCGTCCAGTCATTGCCCTGCCAGTCGATGGCGTGTGCCGGAGCGTCGCCGTCCATGCCTTCCCACCAGATATCGCCGTCGTCGGTCAAGGCTACGTTCGTGAAGATCGTGTTTTCCTTGATCGACTCCATCGCGTTCGGGTTCGAATCATAGCTCGTTCCCGGAGCGACGCCGAAGAATCCGGCTTCAGGGTTGATCGCGTGAAGCTTGCCGTGTTCATCTGGCTTGATCCAAGCGATGTCGTCGCCGACGGTCGTCACTTCCCAGCCCTCTTCGCGGAATTCCTTCGGCGGAATAAGCATCGCAAAGTTCGTCTTGCCGCAAGCCGAGGGGAACGCCGCACAAACATAATCTTTGCGTCCGTCCGGCGACTTTACGCCGACGATCAGCATATGCTCGGCAAGCCATCCTTGTTCGCGGCCAAGCGTCGAAGCGATGCGAAGTGCGAGGCACTTCTTGCCAAGCAATGCGTTTCCGCCGTATCCGGAGCCGTATGAAATGATCGAACGCTCCTCGGGAAAGTGGACGATGTATTTGTCCTTCGGGTCCGGCGAGCACGGCCACGGAACGTCCTGCTGGCCTTCGGCGAGCGGCATACCGACCGAGTGGAGACAATGCACAAATTCACCATCGCCGAGAGCTTCCAGAGCTCGATCGCCCATCCGCGTCATTATCTTCATATTGACGACGACATAGGGCGAATCGGTCACCTGAACGCCAAACTGCGAGATCGGCGAACCGATCGGGCCCATGCAGAACGGGATGACGTACATCGTCCGGCCACGCATCGAACCGCGGAACTTCGGCGTAAGTATCGCCTTCATTTCCTTCGGTGCCATCCAGTTGTTGGTCGGGCCGGCATCGCCTTTTGAGAGCGAGCAGATGTACGTGCGGTCCTCGACGCGGGCAACGTCAGAAGGGTGCGAGCGGGCCAGAAAACTGTTCGGCCGCCTCTCCTGGTTGAGCCGGATAAATGTGCCGGCAGAGACCATTTCCTCGCAAAGCCGGTCGTATTCTTCCTGCGAGCCATCGCAGAGATAGACCGCATCGGGTTCGCAAAGCTCTGCCATATCGGTGACCCAACGGCGAAGCTCTTCATTCTTGATATTCTCGGGAATCGTGTAATTAGCCATAAATTTAGCTCTCTTGATCTTAATTCGTTGTTAAATCTTCAGGTCTAAAATCTAAACGGTCAATAACCGGCCGCTTTTGGAAGTATCTCAAAAGATTATCATAAGATAAGGGCAAAAGTTAACTTTCGGGCAACACTTCAACTCCTTTCTTAGCATCATCGGCAGGCTCGGGAATCTCGCCTGCGGTAATCGCCTTTCGTGTATATTGCCTTAGCGTGTGAACCGCAACGGCTGTGATGATGATCGCTCCGCCGATCACGGCCCAGACCGTCGGTATCTCGCCGACAAAGAGCAGCACCCAGATCGGATTGATCAACGGCTCAATAAACCCGATTATGCTGGCATCGAGCGGCCGCACACCCGCCGCAACTCCCTTTGTGAAAAGGATATATGCGATGCCGATCTGGAAGATCCCGAGAAATGCGATGGCAAGAAGGTCGTTGGTGGTGATCGCTGCCGGTGGCGATTGGGCGATCAGCGGGAGCATCACCAGAACGATGATCAGGTTGCCGTAAAATACCGAGACTGCCGGGTTTCTTTGTACGGACTTCGGGTGCCGCAGGAAGATGAAATAAAGCCCGAAACAGACACCCGAAATCAGGCCCGCGATGTTGCCGGAGAATGGGTCCGGAGCCGTCGCCGATGTCGCGTTATCGAGAAAGAAAAGCGACATCCCTGCGATGCAGAGCAGCACCGTGACCAGGTCGCGGACGTGGAAGCTTTCTCGGATCAGGAACGGGGCAAGCACCAACACATAGACCGGTGCCGTGTACTGGAGAAAGATCGCATTTGCCGCGGTGGTGTTCTTGGTAGCGTAAACGAACGTCGTCAGCGTCGCAGCGTATAGAAACGAGGCGAAAAGCGTGTAGCGGTCAAGCCGGAGGCCTTTTCTATAGGTGAACGCCGCGACCACGACCGCCGCAAAGAGCGACCGGCCCATGTTGACCGAGAACGCATCGAGCGTCGTCAGCTTTATGAAAAGGCCGCCCGTGCTCCACAGCAGCACCGCGATCACGACGAGTGCAACAGGGGGCAGTGATGTCGGCCTTTCATTCATCTCGAAAGTTTGCAACCGAAACTACCGACCGGGCGGCTAGTCGCCCGAGACGGCTGAGTTGATCGTGTCGCGGAGCCGCTTTGCCGAGGTCGTTACGGGCTCGAGTTCGGAGTCCTCGACGTTGTGCCGCACCTTCTTGCCAAAGACGGCATTCCACGGCGGGACGACGATGGTTACGTTGCCGGCCGCCTTTGCCTGGCAGGCGAGGCGGATGAACGGATGATCGCCTTCGGGCAGTTCATAGCCGAAGACCCGCATTGCCTTTCGCTCGCGGACCGAGGGCTCGCTGAGCTTTTCGGCACCGCCGAGCACGCCGACCCAACAGGTTCCGCACGATGCCGCTGTGCATTCGATCGGCACCGGCCCATCCCAGCAGCGTTCGTCTACCGACTTCCAATCCTGCGAGTGGTCTTTCTGCGAGGCCGAGGCGATCTCTTCGTCGTTGATCACCTTGAACCGCCCGCCGGTGTATTCATCGCGGACGACCGAGAACTCCTTATCGATAGTTTTGAGGAAGCCGAGCAGGCCCTGCGAATCATCTTTCGCACGCGAGTCGACTATCGCGTCCGGCGACTTCGCCATCAGCCCCGAGGGCTTGGCCGCAACTCCGGAAGCCGCCTTGAAAGCCTCAGGCCCAACCTGCACCAGCGTCATCAGCCCAACGGCGGCGATGCCGAGCGTCAGGCATTCTTTTGTCTTAGCATCGGCCGCGACCTGCTTGGCGATGCCGCGGATCTCATCGGCGATCGGGCCGGTTGCTTCACCTTCCACACGGGCCGCGACCGCCGCCTTTACCTGCGGCCAGAAGCGGTGCCCGTAGAGAAACCGGTGCGAGGTGTCGATCTTGTCCGCGAGCCCAAAATTGCCCTGCATCGCGATGCCCTTTTTCGCTTCCTCGGCGTCCTCGGCCGCTTCCAGATACCGCACCAGATCGAGCGGATAGAACCGAAACCAGATCTCGGTCGCGTCGCGGTCAACCGCGTGAATGTCCGCCGCCAACGACGCCACCGCCGCCAGCCACTCGGCCTCAGAATGCACCGCCAGAGAATCAATAAATACGTTGCTCATAGTCGCTAATTCCTTATTTCTCGCAAACGAGCATTTAAGCAAATTTCCCGCCCGGCAACAACTTGGGGGAGATTTCAGATTTCAGATTTCAGATTCCAAATTCCAGATTCCAAATTCCGCATTCGGCATTCCGCATTCCGCATTCCGCATTGGAGCGTTTCATTTCTAAAAGCAGACTGCGCGTTTCTGAAACACCGGAAACGCGAGAAACACTTGAAACGCCTGAAACCACTGAAACGCGTGAAACGCGTGGCCCTGCTTTGGCCTTCGGCCTTTGGTCTCTCGTTTTTCGCTTTTGGTCTTTGATCTTCGCGATTTGCATTCTTGATTCTGCCCGCCAACTTCTGGCTTCTGGCTTCTGACTACTGACTACTGACTACTGATGCAGGGTCATTGCAACTTGATTGCCGGCTAACGGCTTAAAGCTAATGGCTAACAGCTAATTGCCTAAAACAACCGATCACTACCAAAAAGCCTCTGCGATCCCTGAGTTCTCCGCGTTGATAGATTCCCTCATCGCGGAGATGGCGTAAGATCCCCGCCATTACTGTTAACCATTTTCCTTAGTCCTGAACCGGTATGGAATGGCGATCCGTGAGATATGAAAGATATGGATGATATGGAAGGGGCGGGATGCGGAGTTGCAGAGTTGCGGAGTTTGGGATTCAGCTTGTGGTTTGGAGTTCCAGCTTTACAACAAAACAAGAATCGCAATATCGCAGGCCAGACCCCGTTGTTTTATGTTTTTAGCCGGACGGCGAGTAAAACAAAAATACTCGACGTCTAGCGGTCATTCGCGAGACGGCAAATTCAAGAGGCCGGATCAAGCAACGAAACACTTCAATTCGTCCTCTTAGGCTGTAATGATATTCCATTTCTTTCGACGGCCTGTTCTTGCACTTCTCATTCTTTACGTTTTGCCAACTATTATCTCGGCCCAAGACCAACTGGTAGAATTCCTTCCATTCGGCGAGCCTAAATACTGCGAAGGTTGTGGACACGCCGGAAGTGATTACTGGAAAGTAACTATCAGACTTAAAAACGTTAGCGGCACAGACCTGATCTTATACGGGCAAACGGTTGGAGACGAGTTCTATGGATTAAGCGGCCTCCAGCGTCGAAATCCGAACACCTGCGAATGGGAATACGGCTACGGCGAGCCGATTCGAAGGATTCCTTGGACGGAGATGCCCGATCATCAACGAGTTCCGCGTGTGCTAAAGGCGGGTGAGATAATCGATTCTAATGGGGATTTCAGTTCTTTTGAAGGAAGGGCTGCCAAGCGATATTCTGCCTTCATTTCGAGGGTACCCGATGTTCAGCCTACCGAGATCTTTTCTACACCTTTCGAACCGGTCTTTGCCGAAACACCCGGCGCAGCAACGTTTCGGCTTGTTGACTACGCTTGCACCGCCCAGTGCAAGATCGGAATATCCGAGTCACCCAAGATCGGTGGTGTACAGCTCGGGATGTCTCTAAAAGAATTTCGAAGCCTCTATCCAAAAGCTAGGGTAGAGACAATATACAAACGGCCCGATACCTATAAGATCGCATACATTTGGAACTGGAAACTTGACGCTTACAGCATTAACGTTACGTTTATAAACGATCGGGTTGAAAAACTTGCACCCAAATTCAAATCACTCGATAAAGCGCGAGAACGCGACGATTTCTGGCAGAATATTTCCTCTACAATTGGATTGCCGTACTTCTGGGAACCTTTCCAAAGTCAATGGAAGTGCCCTGATTTTAGTGTCCAGATCACGCCTAATGAGAACCCAACCATAGAGATACAAACTCCTAAATTCGTAAGCGTTCGGGACCGGATAAATGAGGAAGCTTGGAGGCGAAAATGAGTAGGGAGCGTAAAGGAAACGGGGTCACGTAAAAGAATTGGGTTCAGGCAGGTGATATTGCAATTCTGCCCAATTCGTTGTGCAATTTTAGGCCTTGGCGGTGTGAGATGGCAAGAAGAATTCGGTTGAGGGCAGGCTTCATCAGTTGATCGTGCGAGGCAACGACCGAAAGGATATATTTCATTCGCGTGGGGATCACAAACGTTTTCTCACGATGCACGAAGCGGTCAAGGAGAAATTGCTGTTAACTCAAGTTCTTGAGCAGAACAACAAAACAAGAATCGCAATATCGCAGGCCTGACCCCGTTGTTTCCGGTTGTCGTTTATTTCGTCTGTCATTTCTTTGCGGTGGGTTTATAAATTGCCTGAAGAGATTAGTTCGTAAATAACATCCAAAACTTCGTCTCTGTATTTTACAACCCCACAATCGGAGTCAGTTACGAGGTAATCTTTCACCTTGGTGTTGTTAGGATTCTCGGGATGTTTATTTGGAATGAGAAAAAGTATGAAACGGGATCCCTCAACAAACAGGTTAGGAGACAACCGCCCATCTGTTCGGTCAACCAACGGTGAATTTTCGATGACGGCGTGATGCACGAGTAGGGTCTCAGGTACGCTTGCTCCTTTTATAGATTTTCCGGCCTTGTAAAGTACCTTCTGGTAGTTGAAAATGGAACTTGAACTCCAGCTTCCGGGAGCATCATAAACTTTGATCACTTCTGCGACGACAATGTTTGGACTTTGGCGAATTAAGTGTTTCATATTGGACCTGCAATCCTTTATTTCCTGTCCTGTAGCAGAGACAGGAAAGTAAAAGACAATAAAGCAAACAAGGGTCATCACTATCAATTGAGGCATCTTTTTCATTGTCTTAGTCTCGCTTCTCCAACATAGATATTTCAGATCGGACGATTGGTCCTGGGCGAAGCGCTCCGGGACCGGCCGCGCAACGGGATGAGAAGATAGGTTTTCTGCATCATTGATCACCTGTTCCGTCTGAAACTAACGAATTCGGTCAAACACTGGAAAACCGCAGTCGGCCGAACGCGAATTGCAATATTTTGCGTCTGACACGACTTTCTCAGAGAATTTTATCTGCCTCGAAACCGTAAAGAAATCACTCGAGTTAAAGGACACGCCGCAATACGAGGTTCCCTGTTAACCGGATCTCTCCGTTGCCATAACTATTGTATTCCAGCGTTTGTGGTTCAAAATCGATCTCGGAATAAATTGGCTTCTTGAGAACTTCGTCCCAACGGACCGAGAACATCCGGTAGGGTGCTGAGTCTAAAATGCTAAGACCGGTTTCGTTGTAAACACTACATCGATAGCTTCCAAGGGATTCGTTTGTCTTTTCGCAGTCTATCCATGCCCCGCCATCACGACCTCCGGCCCACTCAGCCGACGAAGGTAATCCGACCGGTCTTTTAGGTGGATAGGTCTCGATTTCAAAGCCGAGAAGTATTAACGCAACCACGATCGCTCCTAACACGAGCACAGTTATCCCGATGAGCTTGACTGGGGTCAGGCCTGTCATATTGAAAGCTTCCGGCATTTCGTAATAACTCTGGTTGCCATATCGTTAAACGACGGGTCGTCTTTGACTGGCGAACGGCTGCGTCGTCGCGAAAACCCTTCTTCCGGATTCTAAGTGGGCCATTTGTCATTACCCGATTCGATTTCTGACGATCACTCGCAAGTTTCGATTGAGCGGAGCTCACCGGGGTCAAGCCGAAATTCGGCAAGATGTTCATTAAGGCCGGCGAAAAATCCGCCCTTATCACTTAGTTCCCATTCGTATCTAAACTTCACATAGAGGCGCCGCATATCTTCCAAGGCAGTCTTGTCGATCGAGAACATGATCTTTGAATTCTTATCGATCCAAGAAATATTGAACGAGCTTGGCCCGCTGACTCTTGTCTCCCGAATCGGAAAAGGTGTGCTTGCAACTTCTCGCTCTAAAAAGTACAAAAGGGAGTCGATTCCGACATCATCAGGGAGCACAAAAACCGATTCTTTTCTGGCCAAAAGAACGGTTTTAGGCCTTCGAGTTCCGCCAACCTCAATCCAATCAAAATAGTTGCTGTACGTAGGAACCGAAATCACCCAGGGCGTCCGATTATATATGCGAAACCGAAAGCGATCCTTTTCTGCGCATTCAAGTGCAACCGTGACCGCCGGCCGCTTCTCTTCGTCGCCTGCCTGAAGCTTAGACTCCGCACTTACGTCAACGAATTCATAACAACGAAGTTTTTTCTTGCGGGGCATTTCGCCCTCGGTGTCGCCCGTCATCGAAACAATGAATCGTGGTAACGGAACAATGTTCCTTGATTCCGCTGAACCTGGTTTCTCGCTCTGTGCTCGGGCCATTTCCTGGTTCGCGTACGCTCTGCTAGCAATCATCGCTCGACTATCAAACTCCTCAATACTTGTGTCGCATTTCTTGGATCGCACCAAAGTGAACTGTCTTGCTTTCCTGTCCTTAAATATTTCAGACGGGATGTTTAATCCGGTCGGAACTTGAACAATTATGAACTGTGCCTTTGACCGCTCTTTTGATTCACCTGGTCGCCTGACACGGAGAATTAGAACTCTCGATCCGTCTCCAGTTATCTCCGGGTAATCGCCTAACCGATGCCCAACTATAGATGCGGTTAAAACCTCATTCTCTTGGGCCGGGATCGCCAATACAAACGCAACCAGAAAAATGAAGAATAACAAGGAAGCTCTTCCCTTTTTGCCAGTTATCATTTTTGATCGGTCGTAATTGATCATCGGAATCTGACTTAATAAATTGCATTTCTCCGGGGAGGCGGTGTCGTCTATTGTTCCGTCTGACGCTAGCGGTTGCATGATTCTAACCTTCAAAGATGCTCCGGGACCGGCGTCGGTTGGCTTATCGGCAATATTAGCAGGGGTGTCAATAGGAATGGGAATTCCAGAATCCAGATGTCTGTGTGCTCGTGCCACCGTCTTCGACGGTTCTCGGGACAGTTGTGGCTGTGACCCACATCTACCGATGTGGGCTACATCAATCCCGTCGTCTTCGACGACTTTCGGAATTCGGCCTGCGGAATTATGCATTGGACGAACCGCCCTTACTGACGTGCGGGCTTACGCAACGTTGGCCGGCTAAAGCCGGGACTCAAAACTTCGCAACTTCGCAACTTTCGCAACTTAGGGCGCGGTTACGCGGTCGATGCGGACTTGGGCGTTGGGGCGGGTTACGCGGATTCGGAGGCGGGGCGAGGGGCGGTTGGGGTCGGGCTCGGAGAGTTCGGAGCGGTATGTGATGTCGTAGGCGGCGCGGAGTTGGCTGGCGATGTCTTCGTATGCGCGGTCGATCTCGGCGACCTGAGAGATCGGGTAATAGACGCCGCCCGAGGCCTTGGCGAGCCGTTCGCCTTCGCCCTCGGCCCGCTTTGAAAGTCCAAAGTAGCGTGCCCGGAGCGGGTCTGCACGGCGGTCTGGAGCGGACTCGGCAGCGGCGACAAGCGCCGAGGGAATGTAGAGCGGATAGATGAGCGCACCGCTTTCGCCGATGGCCGAGACGAGCGGATCGAAGGGCAGAAATGAGCGGTTGTCGTCACCATCGGTCAGGATCACGATCGCCGTCCGCTCGCCGCGGATCGGCCGAAGCGTTTCGGAAATGGTGTAGCCGACGGCGTCGTAAAATGCGGTCGCCCCGCCGGCGTCGAAGGTATCGAGGCTTTCGGAAAGCTTTGCCTTGTCGTTCGTAAATGTGACGAGCGTTTTGACGTCGTCGGCAAAGATGACGATCGCCACGCGGTCGCGCGGATCGACCGTCGCGATAAATGCCCTCGCCGTGCGGCGGATGAAATTGACGTAGCCCTCGACGCTGCCCGAAACATCCAGCAGCAAGATCAGATTAACGGGCGACTCGACACGCGCAACGGAGATGGGCTCAAGCGGCCGGCCGGCCTCGCTTATCTCAAATTCCTCCGGGCGAATGTCGGCGATCGCACGGTCGTTCGCGTCGGTCACGGCGACGGTCGCACGCCGAAGTCCCGGGCCCGAAAAGCTAACAGCCGAAGTGCCGTCGCGAAGGCCGGGCTCGCGGCGAAAGGGCGGAAGCGAGCGGGCGTAATCACCGTAATACTTGGGTGCGGCTCGACGGATCGCTTCCATCAAAATGCTATCGCCGCTGCGGATCATTCCCTTTGCGGCTTCGGTCAGCGTTCGCTCGCGAAGGTCGGCCGGCACCTCGTTCGGCGGTACATTGAGCACGATAATGCCGCGAGCCGTCTGGGCCGAAAGCGTCGCTGAGCGGTCGGCCGAGCCTTCCGGAGCGGCGTGCTTGCCTTTAATCACAAAGCGGCCACGCGAGCGTTCGCGGACGGGCTCGAGCTTGAAATCGGCAACGTACCGCGGCCGCGATTCGGTCCAGAGCAGCGAATAATCGAGCTGATCTTCGGGCAGATCAACGGCGATGGTGCCGGTATCTGTGCGTGCCTCGACCTTGAGAAAATTGCCCTCGGCAAGGATCTCGCCGTCGGTCGTCGTGATGCGGAGCGAGGTGCGTTCGGGAAGCACGAGCACGACGTCGATGCGGTCGCGGACGGTTGCGGGAATCGTGATCGAACCCGACGTGATCTGCGCGACGCCATCTGAAACTCCGGCCTCGGACGTAAGCTCGAGCCGGCCCGAAACGGTGAGCGATGCGTCGGTCCGGGCCTCGACACGGCCGCGTGGATTCGTCACCGAAAGCGTCTGCCCTGCCGCCACCGGGAACTCCCGCACGCTTCCCTGCCCGCTCGCCGTCGCGATCAAAACTGCCGCCGCGAGCACGGGCAATATCAGGCATGAGAAAAACTTCGGCATCGCTAAGACTTGCTGCTTCCGGAGATGCGGCCCGATTGAAGCAAACGCTGGCGGACTCGCTCCTGCCACTTCTTTTTCGGCCCGTCTGTGTCTTCGAACTGCGCAAGCAGATCTGAGATCGGTTCGCCGCCCGCTTGTCGGGTTTTGATGAAAAGCAAAGCAGCGATGATGGCCGTAAACGACATCAAAACGAGCTGAATGGGAATCAAAAGGATCTGAAGAAGGCTTTCAAGAAACGCATTGGTTATCTTCTTGCGAGTGTCGCGGTCCATGTTAACGAAGCGGACCGCGGGCTGGTTGCCGGTTTTGATCGTCACCTGGCCTTCGCGCTCGCCGGTCGCGGGGTCGATCTTTTCGCTCTCTACCACCTGAGTTTCCGAGCCTTCTTTGTTTTCGGTTACGACGACGCTGTCAGCTGATTTTTCAACCGCTACCGCAGTGATATTAACGACAAAAGAGATCGAACCTGCAACGAGAGCAGGAACCAGGAACATTATCAAGATTGCGGCAACTGTGGTCGCCAGCGAACGGCGTACAAGCTGGCTCGACCGCTTGAGTGCGCTCCAGCCGCGTAGATTCTCCATCATCACGACCGGGCCGACCAGTGCCCATAAAACACTTGTAAAAAGAAACCCGATTCCGCACGTCAGTGCACCGATGACCAATTGCAGAAACGTTGAAAGCAATCCTGTCCCAAGCAGCCGGCCACGAAGCTTATTGACCTCGCGGAGCGCCGAGCGAACCCTGATCGGCCGAAGCGGTACGGCAATCGAATGGCAAACGATCCATGTGTTGGTACCGATGATCAGGTAACCCGTAAAGACCGTTGCGAAAAACAATGCGACCTGCAAAACACCGAGGATGACATTCGCGCTCGTATCCCCGATCGACTCGGTCGCTTTGAGCACCGTTGTGACCACCAAGCCAATGGTCAAAAGCACCATCGGGATGTAGTAGAGCGTAGCGAGGCCAAGGAACTTTCCGATGTGCTCGGAGTAGATCATCACGGCCCGCCGCATCAATCCGCCGATCCCCTCGCTCCGCGAGCGAAGAATGGTCGCGAACGAAGCGGCAGACTGCGGCCGACGTTCGGGGTCCTTTTCAAGCGCGGACATTATCACACGGCGGAGCTTGCGGCGGACCTTGCGGACCTTGAGCGGCGGCGGCGGCGTTTCGCGATGGCAGGCCATCACCTCGGTAAAGTCGCCCTTGAACGGCGGCTCGCCCGAGAGCATTTGATAGGCAATAACGCCGATGCTGTAAACATCCGAGCGGGCATCAAGCCTCTGCCCGCGGCACTGCTCGGGCGACATAAAGAGCGGCGTTCCGAGCACGGCACCGACGCGAGTAAGTTCCGCGGTCGACTTTTGCGGCGGTGTTTCGGCGGTCGGCCCGCCGTCGCCATTTTCGAGAATTTTTGTCCCGACGCCATCCTGATCTTGTTCCGCGGCGATGTTGACCGTTTGACGGGACGCCCTGTCGATCTTCGGTTCGTCTGCGGCCTGTATCAATGTTTGAGCTTCGACGATCTGCGTCGGCGAGATGCTGTCATGAATGGCGGTCGAGCCTTCATCGCCGGCGAATGTACTCGACGCGGCTCCGGCCATCGTCGCCGCACCGCCCGTCCGGGGCGGCTCCGCGGAATGATCGATAAGCCCGGCCGAATCAAGCTTGGCGATGCCAAAATCGAGCACCTTAACGGTGTAACCGCCGCGTTGGTTCGGCTCAAGCCAGATGTTGTCGGGCTTAAGGTCACGATGGATTATGCCCTGCTGATGTGCCTCATGGACGGCCGAGCAGACCTGTTCGAGGATGTCGAGCGTCCAACTGACGGGGAGATTCTTTTCCTCATCGAGTATCTCGCCGAGCGTGCAGCCATCGAGATACTCCATTACAAGATAAGCGACGCGGCCGCTGTCGGTTTCGGCAAAACCGAAGTCGGTTACGTCAACGACATTCGGGTGGCGAAGGCGGCCGGCCGCTCGGGCCTCGCGGCGAAAGCGCTCAACGAACTCCGGCCGCTGCATGAACTGCGGCGCGATAATCTTTACCGCGACCGGCCGCTCGGTGCCGAGATGGGTCGCAAGATAGACGGTTCCCATCCCGCCGCGGCCAAGTTCGCGTTCGATACTGTACTTGCCGTCGAGCGTTTGGCCGATCGGGGTTGAAAAGTTCATGGTTTCGGTCGTTGGCAGGAAGCGACCCGCAAAAACCTGCCGCGTTTTACGATGACCATTATTATAGGACAAAGCGGGTGCTGCTCAAACGCATGCTACGCTTGGGAACCGAAAATACCTGCCGGTCAAACGCTGTGAGAACCGCTTTCCAGCTTTGCGTGTGCGTTTCATCTGTGATACGCTCTGGGAGATTTGGAAATTCCTTCGAGTATAAGTAAAGTATCGGAAATCCCAACTTCTGGAGAACCAAAAATAAATGAGCATCGATAAAAGCAAGGCCATTGAATCTGCCCTTCTGCAGATCGAAAAGAAATTCGGAAAGGGCTCGATAATGCGGCTCGGCGAACGCCCGCACGAGGAAGCCGGGGCGATCTCGACCAACTGCCTCAGCCTCGACGCAGCGATCGGAGTCGGCGGCGTGCCGCGAGGACGGATCATTGAGATCTACGGCCCGGAGAGTTCGGGTAAGACGACGCTGGCGTTGCAGGTCGTGGCGTCTGCCCAAAAGGCCGGCGGAATTGCCGCTTACATCGATGCAGAGCACGCGATGGACCCGGAATATGCGGGCAAGCTCGGCGTCAACATCGACGATCTGCTGATCTCGCAGCCGGACTCGGGCGAGCAGGCACTTGAGATCGCCGAAACGCTTATCCGCTCAAACAGCATTGACGTCATCGTGGTCGATTCGGTCGCGGCACTTGTCCCGCGTGCGGAGCTCGATGGTGAAATGGGCGATTCGCTGCCGGGGCTTCAGGCCCGACTTATGTCGCAGGCGCTCAGAAAGATCACGGCGATCGTCGCCAATTCGCGGACGACGTTCATCTTCATCAACCAGCTTCGCGAAAAGATCGGCGTATTTTTCGGCTCGCCCGAAACGACCACCGGCGGCAAGGCGTTGAAGTTTTACGCCAGCGTCCGGCTCGACATCCGCCGCATCGGCGCGATCAAGGACGGCGACAAGGTGGTCGGCAACCGCACACGCGTGAAGGTCGTTAAGAACAAATGCGCACCGCCATTCCGCGAGACGGAATTTGACATCATGTATGGCGAAGGCATCTCGCGTGAGGGCGACCTGATCGATCTGGCCGTGGCAAATAACGTGGTCGATAAGACCGGAGCGTGGTTCTCTTACAAGGGCGAAAGGCTCGGCCAGGGCCGCGAGAACGTCAAGAACATGCTCAAAGAAAACACCGACACCCGCGACCGCATCGAGGCCGAGGTTAAGAAGGCACTTGGATTTGTTGTTACCGAAGCGGCGGAAGCGGCGCCCGCATAAACGCTAGGCGCCGCCGTTTGAATCGTTATTCTTGACCGACCGGACGCGGTTGTTTGCGGTCCGGCATTGTGGATGAGGTGTTTGCACCGGCCGGCGGCGGAGCGTTGACGTTGGTGTTTCGCTGGTTCATTTGTCGTCGCAGCGTTTCCTGATCCGGAATGCCGGGCGTCGGCGTCGCTCCGGGCTTCATCGGGCGGTTAACATTTGCAGGGTCGATTCCGGGTGTTGGCGTCGCACCGTTTGCCACGACGTTCGCTTGGCCCGGAGGCGGAATGCCGGGCGTCGATTCGCCCGAAGGCTGGATCGGCATCGGCTGCATTCCCGCCGGAATGTTGGCGTTATTGGCGGCGGCCTGATTGGAATTACCCGTGGCTCCGCCGCCGCAGGCAGCCGCAACCGAAACTAATGCGATAAGAGAAAAAAGACGCAAATTCATATCCGGCATTTTCCCATATTTCACCTGATTTCCGCGAATGCCGATCGCTCGCAATTCGGAAAATGACATTGCCCGATTCGTTTGACAGAAAACAAGCGAATCCGTATATTAAGGGTTTCGCCGTCTGAAGACGCGATTCCGGCCAGGTAGCTCAGTTGGTAGAGCAGCGGACTGAAAATCCGCGTGTCGGCGGTTCGATTCCGTCCCTGGCCACCAATATTTTCAACAACTTAGGGCTGCCCGACCGGCAGCCCTTTTCCATTCTGCGCAACACCTGTGTAACGGCGAAGTCGAGTTGGGTTTCTTCGTCCTTCTGGTAGCCGGTGAATTTTTGGCGGATGTCGTCCTGGTTGGAGGAGTATTTGAGGCCGGTGTCGCCCGTCAGGCCGCCGACGCCCGTGTAAAGCTCCTCGCCAAAGGGCATAAAGTCCCGCCGGGCCGTCACCTGCCCAAACTGGTCCGTGATCACCCGCGGCGTGCCGAGATGGTCCGTCGTCGTATAGGCAATGCTCGGCGACTGCGAAAGCTGAGTGTAGAACCCCCGCGATCAATTCGAACGACTAACCGAGAAAAGCCGCCGAGATGGGAACGCCGGCAAGTTTCTACAACTATTTCAAATCCCAGCTATCGTACGTCTTCCACTCGATCTTCTGAATGTCCATTTTCTTGTTGCTAGCTAATGAAATTCTACTAAACTCGATTTCCTGCTTTGAAACACGTACCCACTCGACATAGTTTTCAGGCGTATAACATACATAACCTTCCTGATTTCGCGTGATGCTGTTCAGTTCGTGTAGTTTACCTGAGCTTTCAAAAAGCTTCACGGATACAACCCACGGCGTTCCGTCAGGAAAAACTGGTGGTTGCCGAACGGATTCAATCTTAAGTCTCTCATTATAGACGAGACAAAGCTCATTAACTTGCTTCTTCGGTGTGAAAGGCTTTTGAAAGACGACCTCCGTCGCTTGTTCGCCTATCGTAACCGGTCCAGTTACCGAAACATAGGTGTATGGATCCAAAGGTTTGCACGAACTACCCAAGAATAACGAGCCTAACACGGCCGTGATTAGAGCGTGCCTCATGTGTTTTTGTTTTCGCGGTCGGAATCGCATCAATTCACAATTCTTTGTCTAGGATTCTATTTCGGTCCCATATCGACAGCTAGCCCATTATTGGACCGGAGTTGGTCTAGGTCGCGGTATTGGTCTGATGGGTGGCACACTAAAACGTGGCCGATATGCAGGTGGTACTTGCCGAGATTGAACACGAATAAAGCTGCTCATATTGTTGTTAATATAATTCTGGTGGCTCCATGGCGCGATTGAATTATTTTTCGGCAACTCAAATCTTTCGGCTATCCGACAAAGCGTTTCACCGCAGTTGTTCGAGATCAAATTGTAACCGCTCGGAAATATATGCAAAAATTTGGCATTCCTAGGGCCCCGTTCTATCTCATTAGCGACGGCCCTATTATTTCCAAGTGATCCGAAATCGAACTCGGTGATTGTGCCGGATCGGTACTCGAAATTTCTGTCGAGATAATCGCTAAATGATGTGGAACGGTCTCTCTCGAATCCAGTATCATCCCACGAGTAGTTGTTATCTCTCTGCTGTGTGTGAGCGGGGTTTCGGGGTATTCTATAGGTGACCCCAGGTGCGATCCGGCCGGCCGCTTCCCTGTCCTGCATAAGGCGGCCGAGAATGAAGAGGTAGATCCAAATGACGACACGAGCACAATTTGACGCGGACAGGTTCGAGGAGATCAAGACGGAATCGAGCGTGAAGACCGCCGAAATGCCGCACGAGATGCTTTGCGAGCAATGCGCGCGGACGGTATTTGTTGACACGGACACGCACGACACATTCAGGCGAAAGGCCGAGCAAGGAATTTCGGAAGGGTTTCTTTGCGGCGAATGCGTTGCCGCAAATCTTGAAGCCGAGCGGATGTGAACCGGTTGCGATCACATATCGAGCTCTTTTCTCGCGACGAGGTAGTTCAGTATCCGGTCGCGTGAGATGAGCCCGACGAGCCGGCCGTTCTCAAGCACGGGAAGCTGATTAACGTCTGCCCGGCCCATCGCCTCAAGAGCCTCGACTATCGTTGCCTCCGGCGTGGCGGTTTGTAGCTTTTCGAAGGGCCGCATCACGTCGTCAACCGTCTTCATCGGCCACATTGTCCGTTCGACCGAGCGAACGTCAGCGGGGGTTACAAGCCCAAGCAATTCGCCATTCTCCTCGACCAAAAAGCAGCGGCCTCCGGCCTTCAAGATGTTGTCATCAACGAGCGATTGAAGATTCGTCCGGGGATCTACGCGGGCACATTCGCTCGTCATCAGGTCGCGGACCCTGAGCCCGGCAAATGCCTGCGTCATCTCCGATTGGGCATAGCTTGCCCGAGCCGAGGTCAACAAGAACCACCCGATGAAGGCGATCCAAAGCCCGCCGATACCCGAGCCGCGGAAGAAAGCGATGATGCCGAAGATGATAAAGCCGAATGCGATCGTCTGGCCGATCAGCGACGCCACCTTGGTCGCCCGCTCGCGGTCCTTGACGAAGGCCCAGATCGCCGCTCGCATCACCCGGCCGCCGTCCATCGGGAATCCGGGGACCATGTTAAATACTGCAAGAGCGATGTTTATGTAACCGAGCCAAACGAGAACCGCCATCAAGGGCGTCGATGTATCGGCCCCGAACGTCCAACCCATAAGAAGCGCCGCCCCGAGGCATATGGCCCCGATAACGGCACTCGTGATCGGGCCGACGATGCCGATCCAAAACTCCATCTTCGCGCTCTCGGCGTCCTTTTCCATCTGGGCCACGCCGCCGAGTGCGAAGAGCGTTATCGACCGGACGGGAATGTCGTACGCCCGAGCGACGAGTGCGTGCGACATCTCGTGGATGACGATCGCGGCAAAAAACATCATGGCCGAACCGACCGCCATTGCCCAGATGACGCCGTTGCCCCATTCCGGATGCGACTGTCCAAAATAGCCGCCAAGCGAAAGCGTTATCAGAACAGCGATGATCAGCCAACTGTAGTGAATGCCGATCTCGATGCCCAGAATCTTTCCCAGTTTGATATGCGTTCTCATTCGTCAGCCGTCCTTCCCTTCTTGCTCTATGATCGTCGAAGGGATGCGATCCGCGGTTCTGGTCGCCGCCGCTAAAACTTGTGTGTTAGATTCTTTCATACCGATGACCGAACCGCTAGCAAGCCGAATCCGCCCCACCCGACTCGAAGACTTTGTCGGCCAGGGCCATCTCGTCGGCGAAGGCAAGCCGATCAGGCTTGCGGTCGAACAAAAGAGTATTTTCTCGTTCATTCTTTGGGGGCCGCCGGGCACCGGTAAGACGACGCTTGCCCGCATTTACGCCAATGCCATCGAGGCCGAGTACTTTGAGCTCTCCGCTGTTTCCGCCGGTAAGGAAGACATCCGAAAGCTGATCGCTTTGCCGACAATGGGCCGCCCGAAAGTGCTTTTTCTCGATGAGATCCATCGCTTCAATAAGGCGCAGCAGGATTTTCTGCTGCCGTTCGTCGAGTCCGGTGGGCTTGTCCTGATCGGCGCGACGACCGAGAACCCGAGCTTTGAAGTGATACCCGCACTTCTCTCGCGGTTACGGGTCTTTACGCTCAAGGAATTTACGAAAGTAGAGATGTTCGCCATCATCGAGCGTTCGGGGTCGGAGCTTGATGACGAAGCAAAAGAGTGGCTTGCCGAGCTCGCGAATGGCGACGCCAGGCAGGCTCTGACGATGATCGAGAACACGGCCGAGCTTTACGGCGAGCTGACGATCGAGAATCTGAAAGAGACTCTGCAAAACCGTTTTCTCCGCTACGACAAGAAAGGCGAGGAGCACTATAACGTCATAAGCGCGTTCATCAAATCGATGCGGGCGAGCGACCCGGACGCGGCGATCTACTACCTCGCCCGAATGATCGAGAGCGGCGAGGACCCGAAGTTCATCGCCCGGCGGATGGTGATCTTTGCTTCGGAAGACATAGGGCTGGCGCAGCCGACGGCCTTGGTCGTGGCGAACGCAGTTTTTCGTGCGGTAGAGACCATCGGCTATCCCGAATGCTCGCTCAACCTTGCCCATGGAGCTGCATATCTCGCCCGCGCCGCGAAGGACCGCTCGGCGAACGATGCCATCGCCGAAGCAGTCGCCGACGTCAAACGGTTCGGCAACCTTCCGGTCCCGATGAAGCTCCGCAATGCCCCGACCAAGCTGATGAAAGAACTCGGCTACGGCAAGGAAAACGAAGAGGAAAAAGACAGCCTCCTGCCCGCAAAGCTGAAAGGAAAGAAGTACTTCAACGACTAGTTTCGCGAAAAACTTCGGAACTTTGCTTTACAAACCCGCGTTAAGAGAATATTATGACCATTGGACGATATTGGTCATTCGTCACACATAGATCTTATGGATACCGGAAACAAACGAGACGTAAAAAGCGACATTCTTGATGCGACCGATCGCCTTTTGGCCCGGTATGGCTACAAGAAAATGACGATAGACGACCTGGCCCGCGAGACCGGCATTGGCAAGGGCTCAGTGTATCTCCATTTTTCGAGCAAACAGGAGATCGCCCTTTCGCACATCGATAGGATCGTCGATCGCTTGATCGCGAGGCTACGCGTGATCGCGGGCAAAGATGCACCGGCCGATGAACGGCTGGCCGAGATGCTGGTCGAACGCGTCGTCTTCCGATTCAAAAGCGTTCAGCATTACACCGAGAGCATAAACGAGCTGCTGGCAAGCATTCGCCCGGCGCTTCTTGAACGCCGAAGGGTCCATTTTGAGACCGAGGCAAATATTCTTGCAGCGGTCATCCGCGAAGGCATCGCGAAAGGAACGATGCACGATGTGGACGCATTTGAGACCGCGATGGCAATGCTAACCGCAACCAACTCGCTTCTCCCATTCAGTCTCAGCATCAAGGAACTCGGAAAGCTCGAAGAGATCCGCGGCCGTGCGGAGCAGACCGCCCGGCTTCTTATATATGGTTTGGTCATAAAAGCAGAAAGTTGATCATTTGGAGGCAGTATTATGTATTTATCTTCTTTAGTTATAAGGGTTGCGTTGGTCATAGTGCTCGCGGTCGTCTCGACCTGTTTCGGCCAGGGTCCGGCGTCAATGGCCGATATGCCGGTAGATGCGGCTACGAGAAACGCCGTCATCGCAAAGCTCACGGAAGACCTCAAGGCCAACTACGTTTTCCCGGAAGTAGCGGCGAAGACCGCGGAAATGCTCGAGAAAAATCGTGCGAGCGGCAAATATGACAAGCTCGCAACCGGCCGAGAATTCGCGGAAGCATTGACCACGGACCTGCAGGCAGCGACGGGCGACCGCCATTTGCGCGTGCGTTTTTCGTCAAATCCGATCCCGGTTCGCCAGCCGCAGGCCGAGCCGACCGAGGCCGAAAGAATGCGCTACAGGAAAAATATCTTAAGTAATAACGCCGGTTTTGAAACCGTCGAACGGCTCCGCGGCAACGTTGGCTACATCAAACTCAACGGTTTCAGCGGGCCGGAGATCGGCAAAGAAACGGTTGAAGCGGCGATGAATTTCGTCACGAATACTGACGCTCTCATCTTTGACCTCCGCGACAACGGCGGCGGCTCGCCCGAGATGGTAGCACTAATTTCCTCTTATCTTTTTGGCGAGAAACCGGTTCACCTTAATAGTCTCTATTGGCGAACCGAAGACCGCACCGAAGAATTTTGGACGAAGCCGGAGGCTGCAAAAAAGAAGTATCTTGATAAACCGGTCTACATTCTAACCGCCAAGCGGACCTTCTCCGCAGCGGAGGAATTTTCCTACAACCTCAAGAATCTAAAGCGGGCGACCATCGTCGGCGAGACGACCGGCGGCGGTGCCCATCCCGGAGAAATGTTCCGGCTCGGCGACCATTTTGGTGCCTTCATTTCGACCGGGCGTGCGATCAGCCCGATAACGAAGACGAACTGGGAGGGAACGGGAGTTGAACCGGATGTTAGGGTAACGAAGGAGGAAGCCTTTAAGACGGCTTACATCGCGGCTCTCGAGAATCTCGCCGCGAAGGCAGAGGACCCGCCATTGAAAGCGGCGTTTGGTGCGCTGATCGAAGAGGTAAAAAAGGAAGCTCCGAAACGGTAAACGTTCGATCGACTATGTGACAGGCAGGCTCGGCGGACGAACCTGCCTTTTTTAGCGCTTCCAATAGGAACGGATCTTGAGGTCGAGCATTGGGAACGCGCAGTACTCAACGTTGCGGCCCGATTCGCGGAGCTTTTGGACCATCGGGATCGCGGCGTCGGCGTTGCGTGTATGGACGACGATGGTCGCCGCCCGGTGCAACTCTCGATGCTCATCGAGCCACTCGGCGATCGCATAGCCCGTGTTCGCGTAGTCGTTGTGGTCGTTGGATTCGTAGTGGTGCGGAAGCAGGTCGTGATCGAGAAAGATCGCATCAAAAGAACCCTTTTCGAGCACCGCCTTCGCCTCCTCGACCGTTTCGGTTATCGCCAGATCGTCCCCCGAAAAACGCTTCTGGAACCAGGTGTGGCGTCGCTTGTCGTCGTCGAGAAGAAAAACGCTTATCGGCGTGCGATCTGCTTCAAGATCGGCAAGCCCGAGTTTGATGAGAATGCTGTTGAAAACTCCCATAAATGCCATTCCGCGGCAAATGAGAATATAGCATATTCGCCGATATGAGCGCTCGGCACGATCATCTGTTATCATCGTCTCTCACAATGGCAGTTTCCGAGAAAAAGCGAACATCGAAGGTTGAGAATGAGCAGCCCCCAGGCGAGGTCTGCGAGGTCTGTTTTGGCACAGGCATGGAGATCGTGAAAGGCAAGGGTGCCCGTCCGTGCAAGTGCCAGAAGACCGGCCGGCATACCGATCCGTTTGAAAAGGTGCGGGTTCCGCGTCGCTACGCTCGATGCCATTTCAGCAATTACGAAGCTCAGAACGAGTCACAAAAACTCGCGCTTCTCTTCGCGACGAACTTCACGAACGACTATCCGGCAACCGAGAAGGGGCTTCTGATATCAGGCCCGGTCGGAGTCGGGAAAACGCACCTTGCCGTTTCGATCCTCAAGGGGCTGACGGAACGCGGTTTTTCGTGTCTTTTTTATGAATTCAGTTCGCTGCTCAAAGAAATTCAGGATTCCTACAACCCACGGACGCAGACCTCGGAATTGGCCGTACTTGCTCCCGTGCTCAATGCTGAAGTTCTTGTCCTCGATGAGCTTGGGGCATCAAAGCCGACCGATTGGGTCCGCGACACGATGGCCTATATCATCAATTCACGCTACAACGACGCCCGCGTAACCATCTTCACGACCAACTACGCGGACCGCACGGCAAATGAACGCGAAGAGACGCTTGAAGACCGTATCGGCGTTCGGCTACGGTCGCGGCTTTTCGAGATGTGTCGGCCGATCGAGGTTGCAGGTGAGGACTATCGCCGTACGCTTCAATCGGGCCGGATGGCAAGGCCGGGCTTTTGAAGCGGTTTCTTTGTCGCTCGGCTGTAGTAGATGCGGATAGCGAACAGGGCTGAGAGGCCGACCGCGAATAGCGCCGGATAGAAGAGATCCGACTTTACGATCATCCAGAAGTGCACGACCCCAAGTATTGCAACCAGATAGCTTAGCCGGTGAAGCCGCTGCCATGTCTTTCCGCCAAGTTTCTTGATAGAGGCGTTTGTTGAGGTAAGAGCCAGCGGAACCAGGATCAGAAACGCGGCCATTCCGACCGCAATAAATGGCCGCTGAATGACGTCGCCGATGATCGCCGGGATGTCGCCCGATTTATCGAAGAAGCTGTAGGTGACCAGATGAATCGAACAGTAAAGGAACGTGAGAAGACCAAGCATCCGTCGGCTTTTGATCAGAATATTCCAGCCAAATAACTTTCGGAGCGGCGTGACGGCGAGCGTTACGAGGAGCATAACGAGCGTCATCACACCCGTCGCCCGCAGGAAATACTCGACCGGATTTGCGCCGAGCGAGCCTATGGCCGCGTCAAATAACAGCAAGCCCAAAGGAAGCAAGGCATTGAGGCCGAGTACGAATTTAAGGAAGCGGGCGTTGTCCATCAATAGAATTTCTCGAGGTCCATTCCGCGATAAAGTTCGGCGACCTCTTTCTCGTAGCCGTTGAACATCAGCGTCTCGCGCATGGTCAATTCGCCGATGCGGCGTTCACTTCCCTGCGACCAGCGAGGGTGATCGACGGTCGGATTGACGTTAGAATAGAAGCCGTATTCACGAGGTGCGGCGATGTTCCAGGTCGTCGGCGGTTCCTTGTCGGTGAGCGTAATGCGGACGATCGATTTAATGCTCTTGAACCCATATTTCCACGGCACAACGAGGCGGACGGGAGCACCGTTCTGCTTCGGCATCGGCCTGCCGTAAAGCCCGGTCGCCAACAGCGTCAGCGGATGCAGAGCTTCATCGAGCCGCAGGCCTTCGACGTAAGGAAGATCGATCCCGGCGGAAAATGACGACTGCATCACGGAGCGGTCGTAGGCCGTTTCGAACGCGACATATTTTGCCTCCGAAGTTGGCCGGACCTGTTCGAGCAATGCCGCTAAGGGAAACCCGACCCACGGTATCACCATCGACCACGCCTCGACGCAGCGAAAGCGATAGATGCGTTCCTCTTGCGGGAACTGCAAGATCTCCTGCAGCGAAAAACTTCGGGGCTGCTCGATCAGTCCACCAACCTCAACGCTCCAGGGGTCTGTCTTAAGAGCCTGAGCTTCGCGGGCAACTGCCGTCTTGCTGGTCGAAAACTCGTAGAAGTTATTGTAGTTGGTGATGTCCTCGAATGAATTCGGAGTCTCGCTCGATTGAAACTCTGGCTTTCTTGCCAGCTCGCCAAATTCTGCTCCGGACGCTTTAGGCCCAGGAGTGATCGTATCCGGCCGATACGCATTGTAGACGAGCCCGGTGACCGCTGCCGATCCGGCAAAAACGCCTGCGCGGATGAAATTCCTGCGGTTCAGGTAAAGCGGTTCGGGAGTGATCTCTGTTCGGTCTGGGGATGTCATTATTAATGTCTTCGATTCTCCTTTATATTCGGACGCAAAACCCAACGCCCGCTCAAGCAAAGAGATTCCAATTATTGCCAAACTAATTCCCGGAATGCCGATCAAATCTCGCAAATCCGGACAAAACAAAAATATTCAACATTGTTCATCCATTTTGAACGACTTATGCTATACTCTTTAGAGCCTACGGGCTAAACCCCGCTTTTACTCTCCGAACCTATGCCCGCTAATGAAAAGTTTCTCAATAACGGAAGGTATCACCTCACGGCCCTAACGAGCACGGATGGATCGCTTCTTATTTCGGATGCCTACGACACGACCCGCGATGCAAAGGTAGTGGTCCGCGAGGTTCGTATGCCAGGCAATGCCGCTTCCGCCGATGCCGAAAGGCTGCGGATGACGTTTGTTAATAGCGGCACTGTGTTGAAAGGCATTCGCCACGAGTCGCTTATCCATGTGAACGACCACTTCTCCGAAAGCGACCGCCATTTTCTAGTGCTTGAAGCGGTCGATGGCGACCCGCTCAGCCTTGCGCTCGATGCCGGCGGCATCAGCTTTGAGTTGAAACAGGTGACCGACTGGGCAGACCAGATCCTTGCCGGGCTCGATTATCTTCATAGCTTTCGACCCCGCGTCATTCACCAACGCGTTCGTCCGCAGCATCTTGTTCTGACTTCAGAAGGACGGATCAAGCTGCTTGCTTTTACGGTGGCCGGCGATAGCGGGCTAAATATTACGACCAATGTTCAGCCAAACCTCTTCGACGGCGAGATCGCTTACTCGCCGCTTGAGCAGATCTGGGACAGTCTTGACTCGGCTTCGCAGAATGTCATCGTCAACCATTTTGGTGAGAAATTCGAGTTTGAAATGGGAATGCCGCTCGACCCGCGAAGCGATATCTATTCGACCGGAGCGACGCTTTACCATCTGATCACCGGAAAAAAACCCGTAGATGCACTTGAACGGACGATAGAATTGATCGAGGGCAACCCGGACCCGCTAAAGCCGATATCCGACTTTGCGCCGCTTGTGCCGCCGGAGGTGGTGGATGTGATCTCGGGAGCAATGCCAATCGTTCGCGGCGAGAGATTTGCTTCTGCAAACGAAATGCGGAATGCACTCCGATCTGCCCTCAAAGCTTCGGCCGAGCGTGACAAGGAAGATGCGATGGATGAGCGCGAGGCCACCGAACTGCTTTCGAAGCTTCGTGGAAAACCGGTCGCCCCCGCAACGGCCGCCCCGGTTCCCGCGGCAACTGCAGACGACGTTGCGATGCCGGCAGCAACGAGGCTCGATCGGCTTCGCAAGATATTTGAAGAGGACAAGGGCATTACACAGGCGGTCGAAGTCGCCGCAGCATCGCTCCCGAGCGAGCCGGTCGTCGCGCCCATTGCAGTCGCACAAACGAGCGAGTTACTCGAGATCCCGGTAGTACCCGTGAAGACTGCGGTCGCAGCCCCGCAGATCGAGCTTGGCTCTTTGATCGCAGAGCCTAAACCGCAAAGCCGGATCGCCGAGCCACGTGTTGCGGACGCAGTAGCCGCCTCGGTCGAGACCATAGCTCCGCAGCAAGCGGAGCCGGTGCCTGTTGTCGAATCGACAGCATCATCGCTCGGAGCAGATTTTACCTATACGGACATTCCGTCACTAGAGACGAGCGAACCGGACGCGGCCTCGTTTGAGACGCCGTTCAAGTTCTCTTCAACCGAGGATGAACCTGACTTTGCATTTTCAGAACCGCCGGCTTCCCGCTCTATGCTTCCGATCATTGCCGGCGGCGGTGCCTTTGTGGCAATTGCGATCGCTGCGGTCTGGTTCCTTCTGCTCTCCGGTGGCCAGGCTCCGACTGCTCCCGCGGTTTCACCAGCCGCAGTCGCTTCGCAGCCGGTTCAATCGCAGGCCGATCCGCAGCCCGCGGCACCAGTTGTGGCAGAACAAGCTCCTGAAACTCTGAACGAAGCCGCTCCGAGCGAGACCGAAACCCAATCAGCCGCCGCACAAGAAGAGGCCCGCCGAAAACAGCGGGCCGCGGCAGCAAAAGAAAAGGAAAAGCCAAAGACCGCAGAAGCTCCCAAACCTACGCCCGAAAAGAAAGAGGCCGTTACTGTTGACGACCTGATCAACGATTCCGAATAGCACCTTCCCGGCCGGCAATTCCTCCCGGCCGCGGCTCAAAACCATAAGCTTATGAACGCCCAGAAAACACCGCACCTCAATAAGTTACGCAGAACTCTTGTTGCTGCGGCCATACTAGTCTTGATCGCCGTTTCAGCGTCAGACGGGCTTGCCCAAACTCCGCAGCTTAGCCTCGCAGATCTGATGATCGGACTGCGGTCGCAGAAGGTCCCGCTCGAGGACCGAAACCGCATTCTCGCCGCCGCCGTCGCCGAGAGAGGCATCACGTTTGTTTACACCGAACAGATCGCAACCGAGCTTAAGGCCACCGGTGCGAGCCCCGAATTGATCGAAGCGATCCGGGCAAAGAGCGAAGAGCAGCTCAAGCCAAAACCGGTACCGACTCCGACGCCGCCCGACTACACTTTTTATCAACGGCGAGCGATCGAGAACTCGGCAAAGGGCGAATACGTTGTTGCCCTCGCCGACTTCGACAAGGCCGCCGAAATGAAAACGGACGACCCGACAATTTTCATCGGCCGCGGCCGGACGCATTTCAATCTAAAGAACTTCGACCGCTCGGTCTCTGACTTCAACCGCGTTATCGAATTGAGCCCGAGCGACTCGTCTGCCTACTTCAACCGGGCGAGCGCGTTCGAAAAGCTCGGCGACCTTCCGAAGGCCATTCTCGATTTCTCAAAGGCTCTCGAGCTTGATCCAGAGAACTCTGCTGCACGTGCAGGACTGGCACGGTCCGTCGCCGCCCTCGCCTCGAATAAGCCCGAGGAGCCAAAGCCCGTAAAGACACCTGACGAACCGAAGAAGCCCGATGCGGTTGCTGAAGCAAAGCCGCAGCCTGTGCAACCGCAACCACCTGTCGAAGTTCCGAGGCCACGGCCTGAATTTATCAGCGTCGGCGTGCTTTCAAACGCGAACGCGATCAGGATGTCGATGCCCGTCTATTCGCAGATCGCCAGGCGATCGAACATCGAAGGCCGCGTTGTCGTTGAGGTTGAGGTTGATGAGAAAGGCGAGGTGATATCGGCAAAAGCGGTTTCCGGCCACCAAATGCTGAGAGACTCCGCCGAAGACGCCGCGAGGAAATCGAGGTTTCGCCCGTTCGAGTTCGAAGGCACACCGATCAAGGCGAAAGGTATGATCAACTACAATTTCAGCTTAAAAGGCGGCGAGTGATCGTTGGCCATCGGTTGCGGACTTACTCACAGTAATCTCTGCGCAAGCTCAGCGTCCTCCGCGTTAATATAAATTCTAACGCAGAGGACGCTTAGATTTTTCGCAGAGGATAAAGAGAGATCTGCGGTAGCGACGGATAGTGCCGTGCTAATACGCTGACGTAGTTAGGGCCGAGCTTTTGACGCCGTCCGCTTCCTGGGCGATCTTGACTCCGACGCTCGCACCGATCCGCGTTGCCCCGGCGGCGACCATCGCCTTTGCGTCCTCTATCCCTTTAACTCCGCCCGAGGCTTTTACGCCGAGGCCGGTACCCACAGTTCGCCTCATCAGGGCAACGTCGTCAACCGTCGCTCCGCCCTTAGCAAAACCGGTCGAGGTCTTGACAAAGTCGGCTCCAGCATTCTTTGCGGCAAGGCAGGCTCTTACCTTCTCTTCGTCCGTGAGCAAGGCCGTTTCGATGATCACCTTGCAGAGCACACCATTCTCGTGGGCGGCCGACGCGACGGCCCGGATATCGTCCTCGACCGCGCAGTCGTCGCCGGATTTGAGTGCTCCGATGTTGATCACCATATCGACCTCGCGGGCTCCGTTGAAGATCACGCGGCGGGCTTCGAATGCCTTTACATCCGGCAGCGTCGCCCCGAGCGGAAATCCGATCACAGTGCAGACCGGAACGCCGGTGCCCTTTAGTATCTCGGCAGACGTCTTGACCCACGCCGGATTGACACACACTGACGCAAAGCCGTACTTTACCGCCTCCTCACAAAGCCGGCGAATGTCCGCGTCGCTCGCCTCAGGCTTGAGCAGGGTGTGGTCTATGAGGCTTGCCCAGTCGTGCGCGGTCGCCGTTTCGCCCAGCACGATGCCGATCCGCGAGGCTCCGGCATCAACAATGCGTGCAACATCGGCACGGCAAAAACTGCCCGTTTCGTGCCCGACATCGAGCTTGGCGATGACAAGGTCAGTGATCTGCTCGATCAGCCGTTCGTAATTTGCTTCCTGAGACATTTTTGTTCGAACTTACCGCCGGTACTGCCGGTCAATATCTGCGATCTTCGCCACACGTCGCTTGTGCCGTTCCTCGCTGAGCTCCGTTGAAAGAAAAGTATCGACGATCGAAAGAGCTTGCTCAAGGGTGTTTTGCCCGCTGCCGAGCGTCAGCACGTTCGCTCCGTTGTGCTCGCGTGAATTGGCTGCGAGAGTCGTGGAATAACACGCCGCCGCCCGCACGCCGGGATATTTATTCGCCGTCATCGCACTCCCGATGCCGGCACCATCGACAATGATACCGACATCGGCCCGGCCGCGGCTTACGGCCTCCGCAACCGCTCCGGCGTGGTCGGGATAATCGACGGCTTCTTTCGAATTCGTGCCGAAATCGCGGATCGCGAGCCCAAGGCCCGATAGGTGCTCCTTGATCTTTTCCTTATACTCAAAGCCGCCGTGATCCGCTCCGAGCGCCACGGAGCGAACCAAAATCTTGGCCGTTCTCGGCTCTTTCGTTACCAGTTCGATCCCTCGTTCGCGGATAAGGTCGGCGGCGAGCGGTGTAAACTTCGTCCCGGGCGAAACCCGTAGACGATCGCCTTCGACAAGCCCGCGAAGATCGTCCTCGGTCAAGAGCGATTTCGAGGATTCATCTCTTTCGAAAGAGCGTTCCTGCCGCGGCTTTAGCGAATTGACCAGAACATGCTCGGGCTCCGGAGTGTAAGACACCTCCGTCTGCACAACGGCGGTCCCGGAGGCATCAAGCACCCGGCGGACCATTCGTTTTATCTCTTCGCGGCTGACAGAACTTCGGTTCATACTTGTGAAAAGGCCGACAACTTGAATCTGGCCCGACCTTTGAATAGTATTGCTAAAATCCTATCCGTTCAACCACTCAAGATTATGTCGAATGAAAGTGCGAAGCCCGCAGCCACAGAGTTTTCGAACCCGAACCTTCGCGTAATGTTCTCGGCCGACGAGATCGCAGCGAAAATAACCGAACTCGGCGAGCAGATCTCGGCCGATTACGCGGGCCGCGAGCTTGTGCTCGTCGGTGTGCTAAAGGGCTCGTGTATTTTCTTGGCAGACCTGATGCGGGCCATCGACCTGCCGCTCTCGATCGATTTTATGTCGGTCTCGAGCTATAAGGACGGGACGGTGTCGTCGGGCGACGTTGAGATCACAAAAGACCTGAGCAATCCGATCCGCGGGAAAGATGTTCTCGTGGTTGAAGATATCGTCGATACCGGACTGACGCTGACGCGGCTGCTTGAGATCCTGGGCTCGCGAGGAGCGAACTCGATCCGGCTCGCCACGTTTCTCGATAAACCGGAACCGCGGATCAAGAAAGAGCTCAAGATCGACTATATCGGCTTTACGATACCGAACGAGTTCGTCGTCGGTTATGGACTGGACGCGGCGGGCCGATATCGCAATCTGCCGTTCATCGGCGTCGTTATCGACCCGTCCGTCATTTAAGACAAGCTAAACCGAAGGATCCAGCCTGCGTCGGCTCGCAAGCAACCCGTTGAACATATAGAACAAGGCGACGAGATGGAAGCCGAAGGCGAAGACATCGCGGAAACCGATAAGGATCATCGCGTCGATCGCGTAGAGGAATATCCCTAGAACAAATGCAATGTCGCTTCCCTTCCTTGCGTAGAAGCCGAGAAGAGCGAAAAGGCCGGCGATCGCCAGGTTGAACGAGAGACCGGCCGAGTTGACGCCGGCCAGTGTGCTCTGCCGGAAGGTTTCGTCCACGACCCGCGTTCCGCCAAGGCCGAAGAGCATGTCGGATAGCCCGCCGAACGTAACCGAAAGCGAGTTGATGACCGAAAGAGCCGAGATCCAGAAAAACCAGCTCGCTCCGCGTTCCATAGCCGCGACCTTCGCTTCCGCCGTCTGAGGCTGTTGGACGATTTCACCCATTGCCTGTTCCATTTTGAAGTTCCTCCTTTGTTTTTTTGGGGCGAATATATCACAGATTTACGCTACCGGAGCGAGAAAATCATTAGCCCTCGATTAGGGCCGGTTTGGATTGACTTATTGCCTCAGTTTCGATATTATTTGAGTTTTTCGGCGACTGCCGGAATTCACTTCAGCAATTAGCGGTGAAATAAAGATGAGCTTTGCAATAGTTAAAACAGGCGGCAAGCAGTTTTCGGTCGAGGCTGGCCAGGTTCTTCGCGTCCCGACGATAGACGCTGAGGCAGGAAGCACGGTGACGATCCCGGCTCTGGTCTCCGGAGCAGGTTCGGACGTAAAGATCGGCGAAGGCAGCATCGAAGCGACCGTCGTCAGCCACGGCCGCGGCGAAAAGGTCATCGTCTTTAAGAAAAAGCGCCGCAAGCAATACAAGCGTAAGCAGGGTCATAGGCAGGGATATACCGAGATCAAGATCGAGAAGCTTTAATGCTTAGCCGGACGGCAACACGAGGAATTAGTTATGGCACATAAGAAAGGTGTAGGTTCATCACGTAACGGCCGCGATTCGAACGCGCAGCGGCTTGGCCTTAAGAAGTTTGGCGGCGAACACGTGCTCGGCGGTAACATCATTGCCCGCCAGCGTGGCACCAAATGGAAGCCCGGCAAAAATGTCGGCCGCGGCAAGGACGACACGCTCTTTTCGCTCATCGAAGGCTTTGTAAAGTTTGAGGACAAGGGCCGCAAGGGCAAGTTCATCAGCGTTTACATGGAAGGCTCAGCCGAGCTTGCCCCGAAAGCTGCGTAGCTCGAAGTAATTTTCAACACAAAAGCACACGCGATGTTGCGTGTGCTTTTTCTTTTTTAAGCATGATCGGGCCGCTTGGTCAGCGGTGTCGAGAAGAAAGACCTTTACTGCTTCGGCGCCGTTTTCCTAACACGCTTCGTAGTAGGAACCGAGCTAGGGGCAGGGCGTGACCGCTTCCGCCGGGTGGAGTTTTTCGATACCTCTGCCCGTTCAGGCTTCGGTGTTGCTCCTGTCGTGCCCGCCGCCGAGGTCACGTTCTTTTCGGTTTCTCCAATAAATCCCGATGATCCGTTTGTTGCCCGCGACCTTCGGTGTGTCTCGTCATTCTCAACTTCGATGTCCTGTCCTTTTGGACGAATGTTTCCCGGGGTGCTCGAACCCGTGTCTCCGCTCCCGGCAGAGTCGGTACCGGTGGCACCGGGCCGTGCGGTCCGAGGCGATGGCGTCGGAGCCGGTACAGACCTGTTTGCCGTATCCCCGGTCGCCACGACCAACACCTCATCGTGCTTTTCTGGAATAGAAGTAGCTGCCGGGGTAGCCGGCGGCGGTATCCTGTTACGCGCAGGGCGATTTCGCCGTGGGGAAGGAGTCGCAGACGGTATGGCATCTGACGTTGCATCGGTGATCGATGCCGCTCCTGCAGACGTCGTCAAAGCACCAGCGCCGGTTGCGGCCACCAGGACAACTACCGAAAGCAAACCAACATAATTTATGTTCATTTCACTATCCTCGATCTAGAGTTAGTACACCACATTCTGGACGAAAAAGACCCTTAAAGATTGCGTAAAGCAAGATCATTATAAGGAAAAGTTCTTTCGTATCAATAGCCCGAATCAATAGCGCGAAGTTTTTTGGGGGTTCATTTTCGGTTGTTTTCCACAGGAAGCCGGGAACGTGACCTTGCTACCAAAAGTTGCGGGCCTTCGTGATCAATTGGCGTTGAAAATTATCCACAGCTTTTTCCACAACTAAGGCCGCGAATTATCCACAACCGCACATGGCGGGCACCCGCAGAAACCGCCAAAACTTAAAGTGCTTTCTACTTGACTTGCCGATTTTCGGGTGTAAGATGCTTACATAGTCAAAACGCTCACGGGCTTTTGACCGGTACGAGGAAGTGATACGAAAGCGGTGACGCTTTCTGAACGAGAGCACGGATCGGCGGAACATCCAATGCTCTGACGCCTCGAACCGAAGCCGAAAGGCTTGCAGGCAGGAACGAAAGTTTCTGCGAGTCGTTCGGATAAAAACGGACGACGCCCGCGGGAAAGGAACCGCCTGTCGGGTGCGTAGCCGCCCTGGGACTTGTTCCCGGGCCTCGTTGCCGGGTTCGTAACCGGCGGTGGAGGACAGCCACCACAACAAAAACCTAAAGGCATCTGGCACTTAGAGTGCAGCGAACAGCTTCGGCAGTTCGGATGCTGACCGGAGAGAAGTTCCCCGTCGAACGTCTTCGGGATACAAAATCGGTAGATCGATCGTGTACATGGTCATCTACCAACCCTTTCAGAGCACTTCGGTGCTAGGTGAGGTTGACGAAAACACCGCTTCAACTTGTTTGAAGCGGTGTTTTTGTTTTGTCCCGCCACTTTGCCGTTTCACTTCAAACCACTAGAATTAGGTCACGTGTTCATAGATAGGGCAAAGATCAAGATCAAGGCGGGTGACGGCGGCAACGGCGTAACGGCTTTTCGTCGTGAAAAATTCGTGCCGCGTGGCGGGCCTTCGGGCGGTGATGGCGGCGTTGGCGGCGATGTATGGTTAGAATCCGACGAAGGGCTGAATACTCTCCTCCATCTCCGGTATAACCCCGAGCACAAGGCCGAACGCGGCCGCCACGGCGAGGGCTCGCGAAGGCACGGCCGCGATGGCGAGTCGGTCGTTATCCGTGTTCCCGTCGGCACCCAGGTGTTTGACGCGGAAACCGGCGAGCTACGTTTTGACTTCACAGAACCGGGCCAAAAATATCTGGCAGCAAAGGGCGGCAAGGGCGGATGGGGCAATTCACATTTCGCGACCCCGACCCGGCAAGCCCCCAAATATCACTATACCGGCCGCCCAGGCGAGGAACGCGAACTCCAGCTTGAACTCAAGCTCATCGCCGACGTCGGGCTTGTCGGCTTCCCGAACGCCGGCAAATCCACGCTGATCAGCGTCATCTCCGCCGCCAAGCCGAAGATCGCAGATTATCCTTTCACCACGCTTGAGCCGAATCTCGGCGTCGTCGATCTCGGCGATTTTCGGACGTTCGTCGTAGCCGATATACCGGGCCTGATCGAGGGAGCGTCGGAAGGTGCGGGCCTGGGCGATCGCTTCCTGCGGCACGTTGAGCGGACCAAGCTCATCCTGCATCTCGTCGATGTGTCGTCGCTCTCCGGACGCGATCCGGTCGAAGACTACCGCATCATTAATAATGAACTAGCGAATTACAGCCCTGAGATCGCCGCTCGTCCGCAGATCATTGTCGCCACCAAGATCGATGCGCTCGATGAGCCGGAGAGGCTCGAATCGCTCCGAAGGCAGGCCGCGGACGATGGACTCCAGTTCATCGATATTTCTTCCGTGACCAACCGCAACATCAAGGAGTTGGTCGCAATGGTTGCCGTGCGGCTCGACGAGCTGAAGCAGGAAGATCTCACAATTTCTCTCGCCGAACATTCATGAAGCGCGTCGCATATTTTGGCGGAACATTTGACCCGGTCCATTGCGGCCACATCGCAGTCGCAAAGGCTCTCGTTCCGGCATTCGAGCTGGATCGGCTTTATTTTCTGCCGGCTTTTCATGCCCCGCATAAACCGGACCGTCGCCCGACGTCGGGCTATCACCGATATGCGATGCTCTCGATCGCGACCGCAAACGAGCCCATGCTCATGGTCTCAACGCTCGAACTCGACAAACGCGAGCGGCGTTACACCATTGACACACTTGCCGAGCTGAAGGCGTTGCACGCGGACTCGGAGCTTTTCTTCGTAATGGGTGCCGATTCGTGGATGGACATTCGGACGTGGAAGGATTGGGAAAGTGTTCTGCTTGCGGTGAATCATATTGTCGTCAGCCGGCCCGGGTTTGAGCTTTCGTCCGATCATGTGACGCCGAAAGTTCAATCAAGAATTGTTGATTTTCGCACGAGCGGGAATAGGCTGCCTGCGGACTTCGCGACGGATGAACCCCAGATTTTCATAACGGATGCCGTAAATCAAGACATTTCCGCTACCGAACTTCGCGAGGACCTCAGCGACGGCGAATTCGATCGACAGGACGAAATTCCGGCCGAAGTTGCAAAATACATCGAAAAATACGAACTTTATAGATAATGGAAGAAACTCAGGAAAAATCGCTCCAACGCGAGACCGCCCGGATCGAGATCGCGGCAACAAAGACGCCGTTCGAGGACGTTGATGAGGGTGTTCGGCTTGCGATCCAATGTGCTGCGGACAAAAAAGCAACGAATATCGTTGCGCTTGATCTCCGCGAAATCACGAGCTTTACGGAGTTTTTTGTTATCGCCAGCGGCGCAAATCAGCGGCAGGTCCAGGCCGTTGCCGACGACGTTCGCGGACAGCTTAAAGAAAAGTTAGGCCTCCGTTCGAACCGGATCGAGGGCTACAACACTGCCGATTGGGTGTTGATGGACTTCGGCGATTTTATCGTTCACGTCTTCGAAAAGAACGCCCGGGAGTTTTACGACCTCGAACGGCTTTGGCTTGATGCTCGGAAGGTCGAGATCCCGGAAGGTATCTAAAGCAACCACGGCCGCAATCCCCAACGTATCGGTTCCATCAGATGAAATTCAGATTTCTATGGGTCGGAAAGACCAAAGAACCGAATCTCCTTAACCTGCAAAATGAGTACCTTTCTCGGCTCTCGCGATTTGTACGGACCGACATAACCGAGGTTCGCGAAGGGCGGCCCGGCGGGACACGCTCACAGGACGAAGGCGAAGCCATTTTGCAGGCAATAAATCCCGCAAGTTTCGTTGTCGCCATGGAGGCCGACGGAAAGCATTTGACGTCGCACGAACTTGCCGCTGAGATCGAAAAATGGATGAATTCGTCCAAGCGGGATGTGGTTTTTATCATAGGCGGGGCCGAAGGCCTCTCTTCTGAGGTTGCCGAAAGGGCAGACATTAGGCTATCCTTATCGTTTCTAACTTTTACGCACGAAATGGTTCGTGTGTTTTTGTTGGAGCAGTTATATCGAGCATTTACGATTATAAGGGGCTACCCCTACCAAAAATGAGCAAATTGAACCTCAAACAGATCAAGCAGAAACTCGAAGACGAGCGTTTACTGCTGATCGAAAAACTCAAAGGTAATGATCTGTCAATTGACGCCTCGGAAACTCCCGATCCGGTCGATCTTGCCGTTCGCAATTATTCCAAGAACGTTCAGCTCGCTGTCTCTGAAAACGAGAGCAAGCAATTGACGCTTATCGATGAGGCCCTTCGCCGGATAGACGATGACGAGTACGGCGTCTGCCTCAACTGCGAGAAAGCGATCAACCCGAAGCGGCTGGCGGCGATCCCCTGGGCGCGCTATTGCATCGAGTGCCAGCAACTGGTCGAGCAAGGAATGATCGACGACGACGAATAGTTCGTTCTGGCGATTCGATCAGACAGGCCTTTACTGTTGTGGCAGGTTCATACCTGCCGCAAGCAGCGATCAGTTCCAGCACAACATATCTAAGCAAAAAGCCCCGAACGTCGTCGGGGCTTTTTCACTTCAACTGAGTTTTTTTCTATCTTTCAGCTATCGGCACATACTTGAGTCCGCGTTCGCCGATGTACTCGGCACGCGGCCTGATCAGCTTATTGTTCGCATACTGCTCAAGAATGTGGCCGGTCCAGCCAGAGATGCGGCTGACCGCAAAGATCGGAGTAAAGAGATCAAGCGGGATGCCCATCAGGAAATAGGTCGAAGCCGAATAAAAATCGACGTTCGGATACATTCCCTTTTTCTCGAGCATAAGGCTTTCGATCCGCTGCGACATCTCGAACCATTTCGTCTCGCCAGCCTTGTCGGCCATCGTCTTCGAAAACTTACGTAGCCAAGTCGCACGCGGGTCTTCCGTCTTGTAAACGGCGTGGCCGATGCCCATGATCTTCCGCTTCTCTTCAAGAGCTTTTTCGACGAAACCGTCAACCTTGTCGAGGTCGCCGATCTCGATCAGCATCTTCATCACATTCGTGTTGGCTCCGCCATGCAACGGTCCAGCGAGAGCGGCGATGCCCGCCGTAACGGCACCATACATTCCTGCCAAAGTTCCGGAGACGACGCGGGTCGTGAAGGTCGAGGCATTGAGTTCGTGGTCGGCGTGCAGGATAAGCGCGATATCGAACATCCGAGCCTCGTCAGCTTCTGCCCGTTCGCCGCGAAGCATATAGAGAAAATTCTCTGCGATGCTGAGGTTCTCATCCGGAGCCACGACTTCCTTGCCGTTACGAATTCGGTCCCAAGCGGCGGCGATGGTTCCCATCTGTGCCGTTAGCTTGATGGCCGCCTTGGTCGCATTTTCACGATCGGTGGCATGGCCCGCCTTGTCGTAAAAATCAAGCGACGAGACCGCTGTGCGGAGCACGTCCATCGGATCGGCGTCCTTAGGGAAGGTCTTCATCGCTCCAATGACCTCCGGCGGTACCGCGTAGTTCGCACGGAATTGAGCGGTCAGCTCAGCGAGTTCGTCCTGCTTGGGGAGCCGGCCGTTCCAAAGAAGAAAGATCACCTCTTCAAACGTAGAATGCTCCGCCAGATCGTGGATGTCATATCCTTGATAAATTAAAATTCCGTTTACACCATCGACGTCGCCGATGGAACTCTGGGCCGCAACTACGCCCCGCAATCCGGCGGTTGCGGCTGTTGTTTCTGTTCCTGTACTCATTACTGTTTTCTCTATCCCGTTATTAGAAATTGTTACCAACACATTAGTTTACCGAAGGCGAATACCTTAGTAAAGCAGTGCTTTCTTTGGGTGTAAATTCCGTGGCCCCCTTGATCGGGCCGCCAAGTAAAGATTTCGCATCGCCGACGGATACGGATTCCCGAGAGTGACGCCAGGTTCTGAACGCAAAAAAATGACGGGCCCGAACATGCCACTGGAGGAGAGCGTCTGTTCAGGCCCGTCTTTTGTTTTCACCGGGTGTTACCCCTGAATGCCGAGTTATCTGATCCGCGTGTCGTATGCGGTCCGGATCTTTAGCTGTTGGTTCTTGATCAGGCGGATATGCTTTCCGCGTTCGACCACGACAGCTCCAACGCCGAATGCCGCACCGATCCCTGCACCGACCGCGGCACCGACCGGCCCGGCGGTTAACGCACCGATTCCAAGCCCTGCGCCTGTTGCGGCACCGACCTTTATGCCGTCTTCTTTAAGAGCCCGCTTCCCTACTGCAGTTCCCTCGTCGCTGACGGTCAGAACGTTGTCGCCTTTTATCGGTAGCACCTCGGCCAACGTAGCGGAATAGTTGCTCCATCGATCTTCGGTCAAGACGATCCGGTCGAATGTGAGCTGCATCTGTGAGCGTCGCTTGATCCGTCCCGGCTTTGTGATCTTTTCGATCCGGCCCTCAATAATGGCACCCTCGATCTCGACCGGAGACACAACGCGAGCGGTGAATTTGTCGCCAACGCGGTTCTGCTCGGTGTTGAGGTCTTCCTGTATCTCAACAATTAGTTCCGTATCTCTCGGGATCAAAATGATGTCATTCGTCGCCGCGGTGAATGATGCTTTGCGAATCGGTTGCTGCGGCTCGGCGACGGCCGGAGTATAGCTCGGTGCGGTGTCTGCGACCTCCGGCTCGGGCGTCTTTTCAACAGGTTGCTGATCAACGGTCGGCTCGGCAACAGGAGTTTCTAACGGGGTCGCCGAAACCAGTTCTTCGGCCGGCGGCACAGTGTTCAGGCCGCGTTTCGCGAGGCCCTGCGGAATCGCCGATTCGAACGGCCGTTTCTCAAAGCCGGTCGCATAACCGCCCTCGAAACCCTGCCGATAGCCGTCGCGATAATCGTCAAGCTGGCCGTAGTCTTTGCTGAAAGCACGGTCGGCCTGGGTGTATTCTTTGTGGCGGGCGATGTTCCGCGAGTTGTTGTCGATCGAATCGCGGTAACCGGCCATATAGCCGTCGGAATATCCGGTCCGGTATCCGCGCTGTAGAGCGACGCGGCTGTCCTGTCCGTAGGCCGGAGCGGCGAGGAACATCGGGATGGCCAAAACAGTAAGGGCAAATGCGGCGGTGAATGCCAAGAAACTTCGGGTACTTCTCATTGTCTCCTCCAAGAGTTGCTATGGTGAATTAAGAGCGGGAAACGTCCTATCTTCATATGTTTATACATCATGAGTTAAATAATTACAAGAAGTTTTTCGCCCTGTGGAAAAATAAAAATGGCAGCAGTCCGCTTGAACTGCTGCCGAGTGGCTTTTTTGCCTAGAGGAACGCCGATCAGATACTCTTCCTGAATAAATAACTCATGCGGATAAAAAAGGTCCTGCCATTTCGCTGAAAGCCGGGCTCGAACTGCCCTGTAAATGGACTTATGCCGCTGTAGTTGAAATCATCATTGTAGCCGACGTAAAAGGCGGTGCCGGGGTTCGGGTTCCAGCCGAAAAGGGCCTGGCCGGCATAGTGGCTCCGCGTCGAGTTATAGTCCAGCCTCATCCGGGCAAAAAGGAATCGCGAAAATTGATAGGTCGAACGGAGGCTCACGATGTCAGCGTCGAACGCCCGCCGCCGATTATCATTGCGGACAAGCCGGCTCTTGCGATATGAAAGCGAGATGCGAAGAGGGTCGGTCGGCTTGACCTCGCCCCAGACCTCGGCATCAAACTGTTGGCCGGGCCCGGGATTTATCTGTCCGCCGGAGCCTAGGTCAAAGTCGAAGGCATTATTGATAAAGCCCACGAACATTCCGTAGTTGAACCGCTTGTGCGGAGTCTGGTTGATATTGCCGGATACTATCTGTTGCCAAGTGGCTCGGGTCGGGTCCCCGAGAAACGTCCCCTGCGGCCGCGTCGGGAGCCGTTTGAGGCCGAACTCTTCCTCGTAGATCTTGTCGTAAACAACCGCAGATTCGATATTCACATACGTGTTCCTCTGCAGCGAGAGGTTAACGTTCGTACCCGCCCGGAACCGCTGCAATCGGCCGCTCCAGTCGTAATCGACGCCGCTGAACTGAGCCCATGAGGCACGGATGATCGACGCATTTTGATCTGACTTCGTACTGAATCGGTTAAAGGCGAAGGCGAAATTCGTGTTGGTACGGCGAGTGAAACCGGCGTCGGTCCGGTAGTCTTTGCTCTGGCCGCCGACCTCAAGGAACCAGCCGCGGCGGTCGGTCGAATGGTCAAGATTGGCATAATATCCGATACCGTTGCCGGCCCGATATTGGTTGTACGGGCTCCCGAGTTGCGTCACGCCGCCGAAGGTTCCGCCGCCGCAGATCTCGCGATTTCGCTGTGCTTGTGTTGGGTCGGCAGTTGCATCGAACGCCGTTTCAAAGAAGCATCGCTTGGAGTGGGTGCCAACTACTTGAAAGCTGGCCGTGGTTTGCGAATTAACCTTGATCCGCCCGTCAAATCCGGCCGCGACGTTCTTCTGCTCAGGAAAGCTCCGGTATGTGGCGAAAAGACCTATGTTGTTTTCCTTTCCGAAATCGCGTTTTAGTCGAAGCACGCCGAAGAGGGCGTTCTTGTCCAAAAACTCATCGATCCGCGGACGGACCGAGGGATCGTTGCGGTCGTCCTCATCGTAATTTCCGGGAGCCTTATCGGAAGCGGCAAGAAAGCCGAACGAGGTCTTGCCGATCTTTCCGGTCAGCTTTACAGCAGCGTCCGGATCGATGATCGTCCGCGAATAAAAAACACGAAGCGGCGAGCTGAATATCTCCTGGCCCTCAAGAAAGAACGGCCGCTTCTCCTGAAAAAAGATCGGAAATCTTTGGTTAGCAGTAACGACCGGAGCATCTGCTTCGATCTCGGCAAAGTCAGGGTTGATAGCCGCGTCGAGCGTTATGTTTGGCGAAATGCTGTACTTCAGCGTTACGCCAAACTCCGGTTTGATCGCCTCGTTTACAAAGCGGCCGGGGTCGATGGCTCCGGGCGTCAATTGGTACCGCGGGATCGTCCGCGTCCTTCGGCCGGTCTGTGAAACGGTAACGCTCGGGACTACCTCGAGCGTCCGTTCATATTTGATGCTATTGAGGCCGGTTATCTTTCCGTGCTTGATCAGAAAGCCGGAGATGTTGCGGTCATCCGGAAGCCATTGGGTGAATTCGTCGTTAAAGCGGTCGATGTTTCTGGCTACATTAAAGCCCCAAAGCTTCCCCTCGCCGGCTTGGTAACGGAGCGACTTGAAAGGTATTTTCACCTCAACTGCCCAGCCCCAATCTTCGATCACACCCTTTGATTCCATGACGATATCCACGCTGAAATCGGCACCCTGGCCTTCGGTGTAAATGCCGTCCTGCTGAATTCCGAGCGGGTTGAAGCCAAGCACGTAAGCACGCCGTTGATCGTTGAAGGTGTCAAGCCAAACGCGGACGTTGTCTTCGCCGAACACGTTGTCTCGCTTTGCGATGGTCGCCCGGATCTTGTCCCGCTCGTCCCAGCACTTGAAGCCGATGTACAAGTGCTTCTCATCGTAAAAAACGTAAGCTTCGGTCGGCCGCGAAGGTGCGGTGTTGTCGCCCGGGCTCGTTTGATAGAAGTCCTTGAAGACGGCGGCCGTCTGCCATGCGGGCTCATCGAGCCTGCCGTCGATGACGATCTCGCTATCGGTAAGGGGAATAACGATCGGCCTGAGTTTTTCAGGCGGCACTACGACCTTTCCGCTTCGGCCCGCCGGGACTTTCGCCACCTCGCCAGTATTAGAGGATGATGACTTTTCGGCTGATGCGACGTCGGTCGCTGGCTGGGCGTAAGCGGAGATCGAGATGAGAAGGATCGCAAATATTATGATGATGGCGTTCATCCCTTTCTCCTGTTTATTTATTAGTAAGACGAATGCTATTCAGCAATGCGGACAAAGCAGCCGCAGTCGACACCTGACTAAAACGCATTTTCGGTCAGAAGGTTTCAAAAAAACGTGGCCCCTTGTGAATGACCGGGGCCGCACGATCTACCTAACAGAAAGCAATTCAGCGGAGCGAATGACCAAAGCACCGCCCTTTGAACGGAATCGATACTCAGCCAAACCATTGCCGATACGGAAACGGTCTTCGCCGATATTTTCAAGGCGGAGCGAGTCGACCTCGGGGGCAATATTAGAGAAAACGGTTGCGTTTGCTGAGGCGGGTAATGAGAGAACGGTCCGGCCGCCTGACGTCTCTGCATTGATCGAAGAAAAGGTTCCTTCAAGATACATTTCGCCGTTTTCTGAGGTGGCAACGAGCCCACCGTTAAAACCGATGACGCGAGCCCGGCCGTCGCCGATCGCAAGCTTGAGATCGCCGGATACGTCGCGAACATCGGACGAAGCTCCGTCGGAGTATATTTCAACTTTGCCCGTGATGCCTGAAATGCGAACGTCACCATCGGCCGTGATGCTAAGGCTCGAACGCTTGGGAACCCAGACCTCGACGCGGGCCGTAAATGAGGAACCAAAGAACCGGCCTGCCGGGGCATCATTGACCACCTCAACCTTTACCTGGTTTCCTGTTTTTGAGTCGGTGACAGTTACGGGCTCTCCGACCCGCCGGCCGGCAACCTCGCTAACGGTGTAGCGAACTTCCTGTTTGTCCCAAGCACGGACGACGACCGAGCAGCCTTTGGTGTTGAGAATGATCTGCGGCTCTGCATCGACCGGGATCGACTTCGAGCTTTCAGCAATACGCGGAGCCCCGACCGGGAAACCGGCGCCAAACTCACGTGCGAAAATCAGAGCTTCCCGAGCCGTCTGCTCAGTGGCAAGAGCCCTTAGCCGTTCCGTATCGATCTCGACCCGCGCACGTAGCCGGTCGAGCTCCGGCCGTGCTTTCTCCATCGCAGCCTCCGCCTCTTGCATTGCCCTTTGGACATCGGCGTTTGACCGGCTCATCGCCCTCGAAACCTCAGCGTTTACGCGGGCCGCTTCGACATTCGAAGAGACATCCGGTTCCTCGTCGCCCTCAGTGCCGCGGAGAAGGTTTGTCGCCGGCGTTTGCTGGCGGCCATCGTTCTTTCGCTTGATGGCCAGTTCTCCATTGACGCTGTTGAGCCTTATCTGCGCATCACCGGAACCCAACCTTCCGTGAAGATCGCGGCCTATGTACTGACCCTTTCGGACCGGCAGGCCGAATTCGTTCGAGATCGGCCCATTGAGCGAATCCGCCCTTATCGTCGCATCAACGTCGGAAGGCAAGGTCACTGCGACCGAGCCGTTGACCGTGCTGAGAGAGATGCGTGAACCGCGGGCGACGGTCGTGAAATCGGCGATCACTTGGCCGTTCACGGTCGAAAGGTCTGAGACGCCGGAGAGCCCGCTCGCATTCACGTTGCCGTTGACGGCCGCGATCTTGGTCGAACCCGCGAGGCCGGATACACTGACCGACCCGTTTACGTTCTCGATCGAATCAAGTCGTGCAGTGCGGGGAACGCTTATCCGATAATCTATCCGCGATCTGCGATATCGGTTGCGCTCGTTTCGATTGCCGTATCCCCAACCCTTCATTTCCGTCTTTATGCGGACCGCGGCAGGTTCGGCATCGACCGATATCTCGATCTCAGCGAGCGTTTCGGCAGAATCGGCGGTCTTCGTTGCGACCACGCGGACCTCGCTGCGGTCCCAAGGCTCGATCGCGATATCGCCATTGATATTTGAAAGGCTAACGCGGCCATTGGGCTGAAGCGGGTAATTTTGCTCAAATCTTTCGGTTACGTCCTGACGAGCCGCCGGAATTGTTACTTCCGTCGGTGCCGGTTGCTCTATACGTTTGGCTGCCGGTTCTTCTGCGCCGAACAGCAAACCCGCGACAAATATCGAATATATCCAATTCATAAAAGCGTTCCTGTTTTGACCAGTGTAGGCCTAATTCCTTACTCAGATAACAAAACACCGACAACCGGCCAATTGTGACAGCAATTTCTAAATATTCACGTGCTCATTACATTGTTCTTTGAAAACGATTCATTCGGGTCGCCAATCGTTGTCCGGAGCCTGAAACAAGCTGGCCGAGACCCACTCTCGGCCCCGAACTAAATTGCATCTGCAACGTGAGCAGAAGCATCTCTTAAGCTTGGTTTACTGCGGGCTGAATGTGAATTTACTTATTAGTACTTATTTGGTAGTTTATAGAGTTTGATCAGCCTGGGATCGAGGAAAATTGTATGGAACTAAAAACAACGAGATTGCACATCCTGCGTGAGCAAAAGGACCTGAGCAAGACCGCCAAGAAAGGCGTCTCGTTGCACTGTCATACAGAGCACTCGAAAGAGATGCTCGACTTCATCCCGCATTACGCCGATAAGCTGCCGATCATCGCTCATTTCTGGCGAAAGGAACGCGACAATTACGAGAAGAATCAGGGAAAGGGGATCGATTTTTCGACCGCCTTTTGGAGCCCGCCGCTGACCGCCCATGACGTTTACCGGATCGAGAAAGATCAGATTCACGCTTGCGGGCTCGAGTCGATGGTATCGATCACAGATCACGACTCAATCGATGCGAATTTGAGGATCAACGCTAACACTGAAGGCGAAACCGCCCCGATATCGCTCGAGTGGACCGTTCCCTTCTCGTACGGATTTTTCCACGTCGGAGTCCATAACCTCCCGAAAGAGCGGGCAATAGATATTACAAAGGACCTGCTCGATTTTACATTTAATAAGGAAGTGCAGTCGGACGAGCGGCTTGCCGAGCTCTTTGCGATGCTCAATGAGCTTCCGGGTGTGCTTGTCATTCTCAACCATCCGCTTTGGGACATCGAACTCGTCGGCCAGGAGCGGCATGAGCAATTGCTGAAAGACTTTATCCGCGTCCACGGCCGCTGGGTCCATGCGCTTGAGATCAACGGGTTCCGAAATTGGTCAGAGAACAAAGCAGTTATTGAACTTGCTGAATCGCTCAGCATTCCGCTGGCAACCGGCGGCGACCGTCACGGCTGCCAGCCGAACACGGTCGTGAACCTTACGAATGCAGATACTTTTGAAGAGTTTGCCGACGAGATCAGGGTGCAGAAGCGAAGCGAGGTCGTCCTTATGCCCGAATACGAGTATCCGCTCCATTCGCGGCAGCTTCGGTCATTCTCAGAGATCCTTAAGCATTACGAAGAGTTTCCGGATGGCCGAAAGCGTTGGTTCGACCGCGTCCATTTTGATATTGGCGATGGCGAAGGACTTCGTCAGTTGTCGGTCCACTGGAAACGCGGCGGCCCGACTTGGCTTCGCTGGGCGATATGGACACTCGGCGTACTCGGCAGCCCGAATTTGATGCCGATATTTCGCGTGGCTAGAAAGAAGAAAGACCGAGTGCCGAAGAGCGTTGAAACTGCTCGGTTCCAGGTTCCGCAAACGCGCGAAGTGACTGGCGAACTATCGAGCGAAGGAACCGCTTAGCTTCCGGCAGCGGTACGCGAACATCATTGACGAAATACTTACGCAGGCGGGCGATAAACGGCCGCCTGTCCATTTTATAGGGGACAGTTTTTAGCTTTTTTGTGGATAGAGTACCAAGAGTAGCCTTTTTTCCGGATTCGTACCTTGAGGTCAATGGTGCGGCGATGACCTGTCGCCGTCTGACCGACTATGCGAAGAAGAACGACTTCCCGATGTTGGTCCTTCATGCGGGAAAGAAGACGAAAACCTGGGATGAAGGCAGCGTCCGTTTCATGAGCCTCAAGCGTTCACCGGTCTCCTTTTCGCTCGACGAAGAATTGGCCTACGACCCGCTTTTCCAACGCCACACGAACAAGGTTCTCAAGGCGCTGATGGAATTTCAGCCGGACGTGATACACATCACCGGGCTTAACGACGTCAGCATCGTCGGGGCCTACCTCGCATGGAAGCTTCAATTGCCGCTGCTCGGCTCTTGGCATACGAACGTCCACGAATTTGCTGCACAACGGCTCCGGCGAATGATGCGTTTCCTGCCGCAAGGGCTAACCAATTCCCTTTCGGGTTTTGCGGAGAGAAAGATACTTGACGGCACGGTGCTTTACTACAAGATGCCGAAAGTGGTGCTGGCTCCGAATAAGGAGTTGATCGACCTTCTCGGGCGAGGGACGCATCGCAAGGCTCTCTACATGGGCCGTGGTGTCGATTCGAGCTTTTTTTCCCCAGCGAAACGGACGGTCAATGACGGCGTCTTCAGGCTCGGGTTTGTCGGCAGGCTTCGAGCGGAAAAGAACGTCCGGATGTTCGTTGACCTTGAGAAAGAGCTGATAGAGAAGGGTAAGAGTAATTTCAAGTTTCTGATCGTCGGCGAAGGCAACGAGCGCGAATATCTTCAACGCAATTTGAAAAACGCCGAGTTCACGGGGTTCCTCTCGGGCGAACCGCTGGCCGAGGCGTACGCAAACATGGATGCATTCATTTTTGCTTCGGAAACCGATGCTTTCGGCAACGTGGCCCAAGAGGCAGCGGCTTCGGGCGTTGTCCCGATCGTCTCGGACAAGGGCGGACCGAAATTCCTCGTAACGCATGGCGAAAGCGGTTTCATCGCGGCGAGCCTCGACGAGTTTCGGGACCACGCCATCGAACTGATGGATGACCCGCAGAAGCTCGAGCATATGCGGCTACAGGCCCGAGCGTCTGCTGAACACAGATCATGGGACGCGATATTTGAATCTGTTTACAATGCGTACAATGAAACTGTCCGTTTGGAAGAAGAGAAAAAGCGTTCGCTTGAGAGCAACTCTGCGGAGGCAGCTTAGCCGATCGCACGGAGAGTGAAGCCTGCCGCCAGTAATGAAAGAAATATCGCTTGAGGAAGTTCCGGAGATACCGGTCTCGCACACCATTGGCGAGGCCGTCAGAGTGCTCTGGAACGACCCTTCGCTCTTCATCCGCTACTGGAACTATAAGGGGGCGATCTTCAGTGGCATTCTGCGGGCACCGATCTTTTTTGGAACCTACCTTATCGGAAAGGAGGCTTTACGGCTCGCCCTTCTCGCAGCCTTGGTCCAATTTGTATTTCGGTTCTTCTTTGCCGGCATTAGCGGTGCGCTGATACAGGCATTTCGCAAGGTCGAACCGGCATGGAAGGCTCTGCTGACGATAATGGTGCTGGTACCGACGGTCAGCCATTTGTTCGAGTTCGTGCTGCAGTCGGGCTTCGGCTACCTTACGGCAACGCAGGACCAGACATCCGGGGCGATCCTTCGTTCGATCTGCGTTTCGATCATTTCCGCCCTGTTCACGCTTTTCGCTATGAGGCGGGGCGTGATGATCGTCGGAGAGGCCGAGAGCAAATCACTTATCAGCGACATTTCACGGCTGCCGCTGGTCATCTTTCATTTCCTTGCGTTCATTCCTAATGAAGTATCGTACATGCTCCGTCGTGGTGCGTACCTTGCCGCGGTCCTGGTCGTCGCCGGATTTGGCATTTTCTCGCAGCTTCTGATCTGGGCGGTGACGAACAAGCCTTCGTGGACGCACAGCAACGGGCAAGAGGTCTTCCTTGCGAAATATTGGGGCGTTGATGGAATGATCCTGCTGATAATTGCCGTCATTATTTCGTCCGTGGTCTTTCAAGCACAGCGGTTAAAACGAAAAGAGCATCAGTGAGTTCACCTCGATTCAAGACACTTCACATCACCAACTACTACCACAAGAATTCGGGTGGTATCAGTACTTCTTACAATAATTTGCTGGCAGCGGCTGGCGTTCTCAAGCGCGAAGCCGTTCTCATTGTCCCCGGCGAGAAAGAAGCGGTCGAAGAGGTGAATGACTATGCCCGGATCTATTACGTCCCTGCCCGATTCTCACCGCTTTTTGATAGGCGGTATCGGATAATGATGCCGTGGCAGTATATGAGGACAGGTTCGCCGATCCGCGAGATAATGTTGAACGAACGGCCGGACCTCGTCGAGGTGACCGACAAGTACACTCTCAGCATCATCGGGCCGATGATCCGAACCAATAGCTTCAAAAAGATCGGCCGGCCGATCCTTGTCCATTTTTCCTGCGAACGAATGGACGACAACGTCGGTTCTTTCCTGATCGGCGGTCGTGCCGGAGAGTGGTTCGCCCGCCAGGTCATCGGCACATACACGCTCCCGAGTTTCGACTTTCATATCGCCAACTCGGTTTACACGGCCGAGGAGTTTCATCGCTCGGCCGAGAAGCCGGGCCGGCTTTTGCAGCGAACCTGGCGAATGCTGAAGTCTCCGCGGGTGGAGCTCGCGGATCGTGTTTTCGTCTGCCCTCGCGGAGTTGATTCGGTGCAGTTCACGCCCGAGCGAAAGAGCGATGAGGCTCGTTCCCAAATGATCGAGCTTGCCGGCGTTCCGGCAAATGCGTTCATTTCGCTTTATGCAGGTCGGATCTCGCCGGAGAAGAATATCGGGCTTCTGGTCGAAATGATGCGAGAGCTTTCCTCTGATACCGAACGCGACCATCGGCTCATTGTCGCAGGTGCCGGGCCGCAAGAGGATTGGCTCCGAAAGGAAGGCGAGAAACTGGGCTCGGGTAAGATCGTGCTGCTCGGCCATCTCGACAAAGAAACTCTGGCAGACCTTTACGCGAACGCCGATGCGTTCGTGCACCCAAATCCGAAAGAGCCTTTCGGCATTGCTCCGCTTGAGGCGATGGCTTCCGGCGTGCCGACGGTTGCACCGCGAGCGGGCGGGATACTCTCATACGCGACGGACGAAAACGCTTGGCTGATGCCGCCCGATGGCAAGGCGTTCGCGGACGCCGTAAGGTCGATCGCCGCCGATCCTGCTGCCGCCCAACTGCGTTCTGAAAAGGCCGTTGAGACGGCCCGTGCGAATACTCGCGAGGCCGCAACCCAGCGTTTGTTCGATACATACGATCGGATCTATGAGGATTTTCATTCCCGCCGCGAGCTCTACACGGATCGGGAGGCCTCGGCGAGCTATGATCACGTTGAGCTTCTCCGCAATCCGAAGGGCTCCCGTTGATTCGCCGTGGGTTATTGTTAGACTAAAGTTTCGCCAATGCTTGAGCTTGTCCTCGCAAATTTACGTGTCCGTCCGTTCCGAACGCTGATCAGTATCATCGGCGTCGCTCTTGGCGTTGTGCTGGTCGTACTTTTTACCGGCCTCGCTAATGGAATGGCGAACGACATGGCAAAGCGGGCCGCAAACTGGAAAGCCGAGATCGTTTTCACCCGAGCCGGTGCGATGACCTACGACAGCTCGAATGCTCCGGTCCCGACGGCCTATGCCGAACGCCTGCTTGAGATCGAGGGCGTTGAATCAACGATCCCCGTCATTCGATACATTTCGCCAAGCGCAAAAGGCCGCTGGGGCATTCTGCAGCTTGACGGATTGGACTGGGAACCATTCGCCCGGATGAACGAGATGCAGGTCGTCGATGGACGTGCCCCATTAGGTCAGAACGAGGTAATCCTTGATGAGCGGCAGCTTCGCGAGGAAGGCTTGAAGGTCGGCGACAAGATGGAACTTCTCGGACGCGAGTTTACTATTTCGGGCGTTTTCGCTCCGCCATCGGGTTCGCGTATCAAGATGCCGCTCGCGACGATGCAGGAGTTGCTTGAGGCAAAGGACAAGTGCACCTACATTCTCGTCAAAATTAAGGACGGCGAGAACGCGGAGGCCGTCGCGGCAAGGATCAACTCCGAACTTCCCGGCAACAAGGTCAACCTGACCGTGGATTGGATCATTGACGCAAAGGAAAGAATCCCGGCACTCAATACGTTTCTGCGTGTAATGGTCGGGCTCGGAGCGTTCGTTTCGACGATCTTCGTTTTACTATCGCTTTATACGACGATAACCGAACGGCGGAAGGAGATCGGCATTCTGAAATCACTCGGAGCTTCGAAAGGCTTCATCGTCTCGGCAATCGAGGGCGAGGCATTTGCGGTCGGTGTGCTTGGCGTCGTTGTCGGGCTGATCACGGCGTTCGCGGCGTCGCTTGTTATCGCTTACGCATTCGAGCTCGTCTTTGAGTTTAGCATTGGCTGGGTCATGACGGCCGTTGGCATTGCCATCGGCGGAAGCCTGGTCGGGGCTCTTTACCCTGCCTGGAAGGCCTCGACGATCGACCCGGTCGAGGTGATGGTCAATGAGTAACCCGTAATTTTCTGTTAAATTTCGTTCACGCCTTCTTGAACCCGACACGCCATCGTGCAAAATCGTTAACATGGCACAACAGCTCGTACTCGAGGCCGTCCGAAATGAAAGCAGCGTTTCGACCCAGGGAATTCTCCAACGGCTTTTCGCTGCCTGGTTCGACGCTTTTGTTTATAACCAGATCTGGGAAGATCCGAGGGTCGATATCGAAGCCCTTGCGATCGATGAAGATTCACGAATACTGACCATCTCATCGGGTGGCTGCAATGCGCTCAATTATCTTCTTGAAGGGCCGCAGAGCGTTACTGCGGTTGACCTCAACCGCCATCACATTTATCTGCTCGAGCTAAAGGCCGTCGCGGCCCGCTATCTACCCGGCCACGAATCATTTTTCGCCTTTTTCGGCCGTGGGAAAGGGCCGCGGACCGGTTCGGATTACCTTAAATACATCGCACCGCACCTGAGCAGAGAGGCTCGCGAATTTTGGGAATCAAACACGATCCTCGGGAGCTTCGCGTTCGGCGACCGGATCAGTTTTTTTAGGAACGCAGGGCTTTACGAACACTCGCGGAACGGGTACTTTCTCCGCTTCTTTCATTGGCTTAGCCGGCGGCTCGGCTGCGACCCCAAAGCTGTTCTCACGGCCAAAAGCATTGCGGAACAAGAGCGCCTTTTTGAAGAGAAGATCGCGCCATTTTTTGAAAGCTCGCTGATCAAGCTGATCGGCCGCTTGCCGGTCACGCTCTTCGGGCTCGGCATTCCGCCGCAGCAGTATGAGGAGCTAAAGAAAGACCTCGCGGAAGGCGGCAGTATCATCGACATCTACCGCGAGCGTGCACATCGCCTCGCCTGCGGCTTCCCTATCGACGACAACTATTTCGCGTGGCAGGCGTTCGGCCGCCGGTATGATACCGAAAACCGGAAAGCTCTGCCCGAATATCTTAAGGAAGAGAACTTCGAAACGCTGCGAGCCAATATCGGACATCTTTCGCCGAAGGTCATTTCGGCGACTGTCGAGATAGAAGAGAACGCGAGTGGGACTTACAATCGTTTCGTTTTCCTCGATGCTCAGGACTGGATGAACGCCGAGCAGATGACGGAGCTTTGGACGGCCATCGCCGAGCGGGCCGAACCCGGTTCACGAATAATTTTCAGAACCGCCGGGGCCGCTTCACCGCTTGAGGAGGCACTGCCGCCGGAACTGCTCGAGCGGTTCGAGTATCACCGCGAACTTTCCGCCGAGCTCTTCAAGCAGGATCGAGCCTCGATCTACGGCGGATTTCATCTCTACGAACTACGATGACCGACGCATTCGAGAACATGGACCGGATGTATCGGCTGCAGCGGTACTTCTATGACGCGACGCGTAAATTTTACCTGCTCGGCCGCGACCGCCTGCTTGATGAGATGGACGTCAAGCCGGGCGAGCATGTGCTCGAGGCGGGCTGCGGCACGGCTCGGAACCTGATCATACTTGCAAAACGCCACCCGAAAGCTCACTTCTACGGCCTCGATGCTTCAGCGGCGATGCTCGAGACCGCGCAAGCGAAAGTCGATGCAGCGGGCGTGAAGAACATCACTCTCAGAACCGCCCTAGCCGATGACTTCCGCTTCGATTCGACGTTCGAATTGGCCAAGCCATTCGACAAGATCTTTTTTTCTTACTCCATATCAATGATCCCGCCATGGCGCGAATCGATCAAAAATGGACTCGAAAACCTCTCCTCTGAAGGCTCGCTTTTCATAGTCGATTTTTACGACCAAGCGGGGCTGCCGAGGCTCTTTCGAAGTGCTCTGACCCGTTGGCTTGATCTCTTTCATGTCCGCTATCCGGCGGAACTCGTCCCTTTCCACCAAGCCCTCGAAAGCACCGGAGCGGTAAGTCTAAGTGTCACCCCGCTTTATCGCGGATACTCGATACTAATAGGGGCAAAAAAAGCCACAAAATCCACTTAATCCAAAATTTTGAATTGTCCGACAAATTCTCGTTAAATTCCTGTTAATACCCGCCCGTAAGTCGTTTATTTGCAACACGTGAGTTGTGGAACAAAGCTTGCTAATTCCGGCAGTAAGTTACGCTAATCAGTCCATCACGCCCACCCGTTTCGGATAGTGTAGCGAGGTTTGGAATCTTCAATCACACTTTGGAGGAAAGAATGAGTAGATTTGTCAATCGAATATCAGTTTTGATTGCACTGCTGATCTTCTCTGTATCGCTCTTCGGACAAACGTCAACAGGCTCGATCTCGGGCACCGTTACGGACGAAGCTTCGGCAGTGGTTGCCGGTGCTACGGTCTCCATCCGAAATACCGACACGGGATTTTCCCGCAGCGTTGTCACAGGCTCAGACGGGCGTTTCAGTTTTGTGAGCGTCCCCATCGGAAACTACGAAGTTTCGGCAGAAGCTTCAAATTTTTCGAAGTACGTTCAAACGGGCATCGGGCTTCTTGTTAACCAAAACGCCGTCGTTGCGGTTTCGCTTAAGGCCGGATCTATTGAAGAGGTCGTTACGGTAACGGGCGACGCTTCGCTCTTAAATACAACGACCGCCGAGGTCGCTACGCGTTTTGACGAGCGGCGGCTTTCAGAGCTTCCGATCGCACCCAACCGGAGCGTTTTCAACGTTCTTCTTTCGGTTCCCGGCGTAAGCCAGCTCGGAAGCGGACAGACAGGTTTTGCCAACGGCATCAGCTTTTCGGCAAACGGCGGACGCCTTCGGTCAAACAGCTTTTTGCTTGATGGCCAGGACACCAACGACCCGAGCGTCGCCGGCGGCCAGATCGCGTTGAATAACCCGGACGCAATTCAGGAAGTCCGCATCATCACCAACCAGTTTCTTCCGGAGTACGGACGCAACTCCGGTTCGGTCGTTAACTTCATCGGCAAATCCGGTACCAACGATCTTCGCGGATCGATGTTCTGGTTCCACAATAATCAGTACCTGAACTCGTGCAGCAATCTTGATAAAGCTGCCGGATTCTGTAATCCGAATGCGGCGGTCGAATCGCGACAAAACGCTCCGCGCCGGCTTGAGAACCAGATCGGTTTCACCGTAGGCGGCCCGGTAGTTGTTCCTTGGCCGGGCGGCGGCGATAACCCGATGCTCTGGAATGGCCGCGACAAGACGTTCTTCTTTGTCGATTACCAGCGTTGGTCAGATCGTGCTCTCGGTTCGGGCTTTACGCTCAATGGTGCCCCGACCGCAGAGGGCAGGCAGATACTTGCAACCGCTGTCGGCAATCGGCCGCAGGTGCAAGCACTGCTCAACTTTGTTCCGGCCGGCACCCCGAACGGAACGTTTGCCACCTTCAACGCAAATAACCAGACCTATCTGGTCCCGCTTGGCAACCTGACCGGCTCGTCTTCGTTCACATTCGACGATCATCAGGGTTCGGTCCGTATCGACCACCGCTTCAACGATAAGAATCTTATCTACGGCCGGTATCGCTATGACTATGCCTCAACGGCAGGTACGGGACAGGTGACTCCGCCCGGATTAACTACGGTCACGGACACGAAGACCAAGGCTGCGAATATTGTCTGGAACTCGATCCTCAGCGCAAAGGCTTCCAACGAAGCCCGCATCGCCTGGTCGCGTTTTGACTCTACGACCAGTGCTTCGGACCCAAGTTCGGAAAGCATTCCGTCGCTTGAGATTCCCGGCCTCGGCCTTAATGGGTTCAACGCCGCCGCAAACCGTACGGCGATCGGCCTGGCGGTCAATCTTCCGCAATTCCGTATCAACGACACGTATCAGATCACGAATGCGTTGACATATGTTGCGGGTAACCACACCTGGAAATTCGGTGTAGATTTCCGTCGGACCGACGTGAAGAGCTTCTTCTTCCCGACCGTCCGGGGCCGGCTTGTCTATAGCTCGCCCACCGGTTCGCCTGTCAATATTCAGAATTTTATTGACGATATTGCACAGACGGCGACCAAGAACCTCCCGCTCGCGGGTGGTGACACGGTCGGCTTTTACCAGTGGTATGAGTATTACTTCTTTGCTCAGGACCAGTGGAAGATCACGCCGAACTTTACGCTTTCGTACGGCGTTCGGTATGAGTATCCGGGAGACTCGTTCAACTACCTTAAGGAATTGAATACTCGAATTCTCACAGCGAACGGAAACAATCCGGCATTCGCCTTGAATCCCGTTCCGCAGACAGATACCAACAACTGGATGCCGCGTATCGGATTTAACTGGAATCCGCAAACCAGCGACAAGGGCGTCATTGGCTTCTTCACTGGTGGAGATAAGTTGGTCATCCGCGGCGGCTATGCTCGCACGTATGACGCGAACTTCATCAACATTAACCTAAACGTTGCGAGTTCGTTTCCTTTCGTTGCCGCTCAAAACATTTCGGTCAATGGTGCGTTCGTAAATATTCAAAACACGAATGTTCCTAACGTAGCCCAGCCGAACCGTTTAGTTCGTACGGTTGTGTCCGAAGATTTCCGGGCACCTGCGACGGATCAGTTCTCGTTCGAGATGCAGCGTGAACTCACCCGCAACACAGTGATGAAGATCGGTTACATTCGCACACGCGGGACTGGCCTCTTCCAGACGGTTGATGGAAACCCATGCCGTCCGGGGCTAAATTGCCGCGGCACGAACTTTGGTAACCGCGTAGACCCGAACCTTGAGACGATCCGCCTCAGGACCAATTCGGGTTCCTCGACCTACAATGCACTTCAAGCGAGCTTGGATAGGCGTTTGAGCAACAACTTCAGCGCCGGTGTCCACTATACCTGGAGCTCCTTTATCGACGACGGATCTGAGATCTTCAACCCGTCTTCGGCAGAGGTAGCCGTTGCTCAGGACTCGTTCGATCGGAGCTCAGAGCGTGCACGGTCGAGCTACGACCGCCCGCACCGCTTTACGGGTAACGTTGTTTACGAGATACCGTTCTTCAAGGGCCAGAACGGCTTTGCCGGTAAGCTGCTTGGAGGTTGGCAGGTCAACTCGCTCTTCACGTTCCAGAGTGGAGCACCGTTCACCGTCTTTCTCGGTTCTGACCCGGCGTGTGCCGTTTGCGGTATTGACGGACTCGTAGGCAACCCGGTTCGCCCGAATCTCAACACGAACCTCGATCTTTCGAGAATGTCGATCCGTGAGATCCGTGCGGCCGGTGGTGCAGCGTTGTTCTCGGGCTTAGCTCCGGGACAGCGTGTCGGTAATGCAGGCCGCAACATCCTGCGTGCTGATGGCGTCAGGAACGTTGACTTCGGGCTAATGAAGAACACGAACATTACCGAGCGGGTTCGCGTTCAGTTCCGTGCCGATATGTTCAATGCGTTCAACCTCCGTAACTACGGAATTCCGAACGCAACGATAACGGCCGGTGCCAACTTCCTGAATGAAGGCGCAACCAACGGCGGCAATCGCCGCATCCAGCTTGGAGCACGTCTTACATTCTAGCTTCGGTTTTTGGGAGTTTTCTCCTGTAGAAGGGCGGCTTTCGGGCCGCCCATTTTTTATTGGTCGTCCGCGGGTTTTGCGCGGATCTCTTCATTCGGGAGCGGCTGCAATATGCGTTTGAGTTCGGCCGGCGGCGTTTCGGGGTCGAGCCATTTCTCGTAGTCGTATTTGTGGAGGATGACCGGCATACGGTTCTTGGCGTGGATCGGCCGGACGACGTCGTTCGCCTCGGTCGTGAGTATTACTCCGCACTCGCGTGGCTCGCCCTTGATCTCACATTCGCGGGAGATGCCGGCAAAGGCGAATAGCGGTTCATCAAACTCGAACTCATACTTCTCTTTCCGCTTTTCGGGCAGATCTTTCCACTCGAAAAAGCCGGTCGCCGGTATCAGAACGCGGCCGCTTTTGAATGCCTCGCGAAACATCGGGACGAAATGAACGGTCTCGCTCTTGGCGTTGATCACCTTCCGCATCACGCCCTTGTAGTCGCGGTCCTCGATGGTCCAGAAGATACGATTCGCACGGTGCTCGCGGTTGATCGCAAGTATCTCCGTGCCGGGAAATATCTCCTGCTGCGGCTCGTAGGTGAACTTGCCGTCGATCAGGTCAAAGTGTTTCTGCACATCCTCGTGCCGGGCGCTCAATTTATATCTTCCGCACATACGTCAGTGAAAATCATGTGATCCTATTTCTGCCATAACACCACCTATCGGCTCAAAATACAAGGCCTTTATCATTCCGCCCTCTTCGGCGATGCCCTTGATGAGCAGGAAAGAATTATGTGTGATAACGCGGCGAAAGCGTTCGAAAATGTCCGGCATCACGATGAAATTCGAGTGCCCGGTCTCGTCCTCCATCGTTATAAAAACGACGCTGTTCGCCGTCATCGGCCGCTGGCGGACGATGACCGTTCCCGCCACCTTGACCACGTCTTTTTTCCGGAGCGTATGCGTCTCGATCGCCGAGATCACGCCTCGCTTTTTGAGCCCCTCGCGGAGAAATGCCATCGGATGCCTGCCGATGGTCACCGCCATCGACCGCAGGTCCGATTCCATCGCCTGCCATTCGGTCATCGGGCGGATGAACCCGGCGGCATCTTCCGAGAATTCTCCTTTATCCGCTGTCCGCTGTCCGCTGAAGACGTCCGGCCGGATCGCAAGCTCCGACCGCCACAGGGCCTCGCGGCGGTGGACGCTCTTCTCAAAATTCAACGCACCGGCAAGCGAGAGTGCACGGATCTCTTTCTTATTGATCAGCGGAACGCGGCGGACGAGGTCCTCGACGGAAGTAAATGGTGAATGGTTGGAATCGGGCAGTTCCAAATTCCGCATTCCGAATTCCGCATTTCCTACACCCTCCCTACCAGTCGGGTTTCTGCCTTCGACTATTGCTTCGGCGACCTCTTTCCGGAGGCCTTTTACGTATTTCAGGCCCATTCGGACCTCGCCGTCCTCGATGGTGAAAAAATGGTCCGAGCGGTTGACGTCAACGTGCCGGAAGTGGAGGCCGTGCCGCTGGGCATCCTTGATCAGCGTCGCCGGCGAATAGAACCCGAGCGGAAAATTATTGAGCATCGCCGTCGTGTATTCGGCCAGGTAATAGACCTTCAGATACGCCGAGGCATAGGCGAGCAAGGCAAAACTCGCGGCGTGCGACTCGGGAAAGCCGTAGTTGGCAAATGCCGTTATGTTCTGGACGATGCGGTCCTGCAGCTCGGGCTCGATGCCGTTGCGGGTCATGCCGTCGCGAAGATTCTTCTCGATCTTGGCAAGGCGTTTGTCGGCCCGCTTAAAGCCCATCGCCCGCCGCAGTTCCTCGGCCTGCCCGCCGGTAAAGCCGGCCATGATCATCGACATCCTCAGGAGCTGCTCCTGAAAAAGCGGCACGCCGAGCGTCCTTTTCAACGTCGATTCAAGCCACGGGTGAATGTGGTCTATCTCTTCCAGGCCCTGCCGCCGACGGATGTAATGGCTCAGCATCTTGCCGACGATCGGGCCGGGGCGGATGATCGCCACCTGCACGACCACATCGTAAAAACACTGCGGCTTTGACCGCGGCAGAAAGTTGATCTGGGCACGGCTCTCGACCTGAAACATCCCGATGGTGTCGCCCTTCTGCAGCGTTTCAAAGACAAGCTTGTCGTCCTTCGGTATCTTGGCGAGGTCAACTTTCTCGCCGCGGTGCTCCTCAACGAGCTTCAGCGTATCGCGGAGCACGGCCATCATCCCGAGCCCGAGCAGATCGACCTTTACTATCCCGAGCCGCTCGCAATCATCCTTGTCCCATTGAATTATCGAACGGCCTTCCATCGAGGCGGGCTCGATCGGGACGACGCTGTCCAGCCCCTCGGGGAGCATCACCATCCCGCCCGAGTGCTGGCCGAGGTGCCGCGGAAAATCGAGTATCCGCGTGTAAAGCTCGACGAACTTACGGGTCCGCAGGTCGCTCCGGAGGTCAAATCCGTTCTCCTCAAAGCGGACGATCATATCGCCGAAATCCTCTACGCCGTAATGCGAGATCGACTTTGAAAGCGGGCCGAGCATCTCCTCGGGAAAGCCGAACGTCTTCCCGACCTCCCTCACCGCCGAACGGCTGCGGTAGGTGATGACGTTGGCCGTCATCGCCGCACCGCGTCGGCCATATTTCTCGTAAACGTGCTGGATAACGGTCTCGCGGTCGTCGCCCGAGGGCAGGTCGATGTCGATGTCTGGATACTCGCCGCGTTCCTCAGAAAGAAAACGCTCGAATAGAAGCTCGCCCTCGATCGGGTCGACCGCCGTTATCCCGAGCGCGTAGCAAACGACCGAGTTGGCCGCCGAGCCGCGTCCCTGCGAGAGAATCCGCCGCGAGGAGCAGAAATTTGAGATGTCCCAAACGAGCAGAAAATAGCCGGCAAGCTTGAGCTTGGCGATCAGGTTCAGTTCACGGTCGAGCTTTGCCATCACCTTCGGCGTAAGTTCGCCGTAGCGGTTTATCGCACCTTTTTCGGTGAGCTTTCTGAGCAGCGAATCCATCGTCTCGCCCCGCGGGACGGGGAAATCCGGGAACTTGTAACCGACGTCGTCCATCGAGAACGAGATGCGGTCGGCGATCTCCTGGGTCCGTGCGACGGCCTCGGGAAATTCTTCAAAGAGCCGCAGCATCTGCGCTTCGGATTTCAGATGCCGCTCGGCGTTTTGCGAGAGCAGCTTGCCGGCTTCGTAGATGTTCGTGTGGTTGCGAATGCAGGTGAAAACATCGAAGAGCTCGCGGTCCGATTTTTCGGCGTAATACGCCCCGTTGCTGGCAAACATCGGCAAATGGAGCTTGTGGGCAAGCCCGACGAGCTGCTGATTTACGTCCTCCTCGCCGCGGAGGTAATGCCGCTGGAGCTCGACGTAAAGCCGCTTCTCAAAAACATAATTGAGCCAGGCAAGGTCGCGCATTCCCTCGCCTCGGCGGATGCTCCGGTGCATAAAGCCATCCTCGCCGCCGGTCAGGCAAATGAGGCCGCTTGAGTGCTCCTCGATGTCGCGTCGGGTGGCGAAGTGCTCGCCCTTCGGAGCTCGCAGCTTGATGGTCGTGATCAGCCGGCAAAGGTTTCGGTAACCGGCAAGATCGATCGGGAGAAGCGGCAAAAAGCTGCCGTCGTCCATCGTGATCTCCGCACCGATCATCGGCTTGATGCCCGCCTCGCGTGCCTCAAAATGGAACCGCACGGCACCCGAGACCGTATCGCGGTCAAGCAATGCAACACCGGGAATGTTGAGCCCGGCCGCCCTCTCGGCAAGCGGCTCCGGCATCGACCCCGATGCCAGAAAACTAAAAGCCGAACGTGTATGAAGCTCGAAAAACATCTCTTTTTAGTGACGAGGGGTGAATGGTGAGTAGTGGACAGTGGATAATGGATAGTGGATAGTGACCAGAAATGAGAAATGAGAATTGAAAAATGAGAGATGGTAATTGAGAAATGAGCAGGGAGAAATACTCTGCTTACTGCTTACTGCTTACTGCTTACTGCTCACTGCTTACTGCTCACTGCTTACTGCTTACTGCTTACTGCTTACTGCTTACTGCTCACCGCTCACTGCTTACTGCTCACTGCTCACTGCTTACTGCTCACCGCTCACTGCTTACTGCTTACTGCTCCCCATTCACCATTCAGTCGTGCCCTTCCTTACGGTCGGGCTACTGACACGGCCGCATTCACCATTCACCATTCACCATTCACCATTCACAACTAGTCATATCCCCCCGTCACGAACCAGCCGTCCGGCGTGCGGGCGAGGCGGTAGATCCGCCGGTCGTCAAGCTCTACGTCCCACTCCATCTGCTGCCAGAAGCCCTGAGTCCACCATTGCGACGAGCCGAGCCATGCACCGCCGTACTCGGCCACGCGGCCGGCAAAATAACGCGTGCGGAGATAGATAAGCCGGCCCTCGTTCGTCTTTATCTCCGCCTCGAGCGGCGGGTGAAAATGCGTCAGGGCAAGCACCGGCCGCTGCTCCTTTTCCGGCTCCATTTCCTTGCCCTGCGGCAGTTTCTCTGCGTCAAGAGCGAACGCCTCGGGTAGCCGCTGATCGACCAGCATCGGGACGCCGACATTATCTTTGCCGACCAGCTTTCTTAGCTTGTCCGCCGTTAGCAAAAGGCTCTCGGGCTCGGGCCGCGTCGCCGCAAAAAGCCCGCGTTCGATCGCCCTCGGCCGGGCAAAATGACAGACCACCCGGATCGAAACAATGGCCGCCCCCGGCGGATCGTTGCCGAGCCTGAGATTCGCGAGCTTTAGCCAGAAGGCCTTGTCGAGCGTCGGGAACGAAAGCCTGATGCTGTAGTCGGCCGCCGTTTTGTCATCAAGCCCGAGCGTGATGTCGATCTGCTCCGAGCTGAGCCCGACGTTGCCTGCCTCCGCCAGCACCTTGCCGAGGCCGTGGCCGAGAATGAAGATAAGCTGCCCGAGGTCCTCGACCGGAAAGTCGAGGTTGTAGTCCCAGGCGACGCGGTTCTCCTTCAGGTTCGGCGTCAGGACGTGTACGCCTCTTTGGCCGATCAGGTCGAGCGTCCGGCGAAATTCACGCCCATAGCGGGCGATCAGCTCGTCTTCCGGAACGCCTTTCAGGTCGGCGGTCGTCTCCATCCCGAGGGCGTGAAAAATGCCGAGCGTGTCCTCATCAAGCCCGATGGAGGCGAGCGGGAGCGGCAGCTCATCGCCCTCGCCGATCACCGTAACGCCGTCCTTCGTGCGGGCGTAAAGCTCTGCAGTAGCAGCATTTGCGGCCAGGGCAAGCGAGCCCGTGATACCGTGTGCCTCCATCTCATGAGCAATGCTCTGTGCGACGCGTCCCGGCGGCCCGATGCGGTTCTCAAGCCCGCTTACGTCAAACAGAACGCCGCCCTCAAGCACCTCAATGCGATAAGCAAACTGCTCGGCAAGAGAGACGAATGGCGAGGGCTCAGTGACAAGTGAAGAGTGATGAGTGACAAGCGGAGGATCGGAATTTTCTTTATCTTTATCTTTCTCCTCTTCTTCTTTCTCCCTTATCCTTTCTCCTTTCTCCTTTCCAATGATGCATGCGTAAAGCTTACTCATCTCCATACTCCGCTTTGATCTGCCTGAACTCCGGCCGGACGACGAAGGGCCTTCGCGTGTTCAGGTTCACCTGCAATTCACCGAGCAATTTGAATCGGCCCGTGCCGCGCCAGACCGCCCGATAGATATCAAAAAAGAACGCCTGATCGGCCGCCGAACTGACAAGCGTCCGGTTGCCGGTAACGACCAGCATCGTCCGGCTATCTCGTATCTTTGCCCGAAAGCGGTACCAATAGGTCTTCGGCAAAAGGTCGAGTTCCCTGTGGGCAATGCCGCCGAGATTGAGCCAGACCATCCCAAAACCCTTCGCCTGCAGGACGTAGTCCGCGGCCGTCAATGCGTTCTCGACATTGCCGCCGCACCGCACCCAGAGCAGATTTTCAAGCACGACGCCGTTCTCCGCCGCCGAATGTGGGTCGAGCGAATCGTTGAGGTCGATGGCGGCACAAACCTCGCCTTCCTGCGTCAACCGCGAGAGGATGTTGAGCGTCAGGCTCGTCTTTCCGGCCGTGTGCTCGCCGGTAAATTCCACGATCCCGCCGCGGAGAAGCCGGAGGCCCGCGGCCTCGATATGCTCACGTCCGGCCTTCTGCTCTTCGTGTAGGTGTGATAACTTTTTGACTACACTCAAGAGAGCCATATTGGTCCCGCAACGGCAATTTCCCGCCCGAGGGTGTTTGCGTATATGCGATTATATCTCACAGATGAAACGCAAGTCAAAATAATTCTCTGGAAATGAAAAAACGGCCCGCATTCAGGCTTTTGGTTTGAAGAGGATCGTCAGGCCGATGCCGCCGAGGATCAGCGCCCCCGAGGCGAGCAGCCGGAGGTCGGCAGATTCTGAGAGAAAGAGGAAACCACCGAGAGCAGCGATAACCGGTACGGACAATTGAAGCACCGAAGCCCGCGTCGCCGAATGGTAGCGGAGGGCCGCGTACCAAGCCCAATAGCCGATGCCCGAGGCGATGGCACCCGAAAGCACCGCAAGCACAAATCCCCGCAACGTAAGCCCGATCTGGAGCGCGAAAGGCAACGCGGCGACGAGTATCATCGGCACCGAGCGGATGAAGTTCCCGGCAGTATCGGCCAGCGGGTCGGTGCTTCCCTTTCCGCGAAGAGTATAAAAGCCCCAGGCAACGCCCGCCGCCGCCATCAGCAATGCACTCGCCAAAGGCGGAGCCGAAAGCCCCGGCAGCACCAGATAAACAAGCCCGCCGAACGCAACCAAAACCCCGAGCCACTCGCCCGCCGCCGGCCGCTCGCCCCGGAAGACCGCCGTCGCGATCATCGTTATCTGCACCCAGCCGAAAAGGATCAGAGCACCCGTGGCCGCCGTCAGGCCGAAATAGGCGAACGAAAACGCTATCGCATAGGCGAACAGAAAAAAAGCTGAGGGCCAGTTGCCGGATTTCGCCGGGTTTCGCGTCTTACCGGACAGCAGCAGGATCGCGGCAAGTACAAAGGCTCCGGAAAGCAGGCGGACCGCCGTGAATCCCGCCGCATCGGCCTCGCCCGCCCCGAGCGCCATTCGGCAGAGAATGGAATTGAACGCAAAGGCGGTGAGGGCAAAGGTTGTCAGTACGAGAACTTTCATCCGGCGAGCCGCGGTGGACACCATCCGCCGCGACCGCTCTATATTACAGGAGTATTTATGTTAGACAGCAATTATAACCAACAGAAGGCCGAGGCATTTTCCGAAAGCCTCATCGATACATTGAACAAAGCGGCCGTCGCATTGGCGCTCAGCATCGGCAGCCGCGTCGGGCTTTTTGAGACGATGGCCGGATTGCCGCCCTCGACCTCGCAACAGATCGCCGATGCCGCAGGGCTCAACGAACGCTACGTCCGCGAGTGGCTCGGCACGGTGGTGACGGGCAAGATCGTCAACTATTCGCCCGAGTCGAAGACCTATCAGCTTCCGGCCGAGCATGCTTCCTTCCTGACGGACGCCGGCGTTTACAATTTCGCCTCGGGGATGCAGTTTGTCCCGATCCTTGCAGGGGTTGAGGACAAGCTGATCGAAAGCTTCCGCAATGGCGGCGGTGTGCCCTATTCGGAATATCCGCGGTTCCATGAGGCAATGGCGGCCGAGAGTGCACAGACGGTGGTCGCGGCACTCGAGCCGTACATCATTCCGCTCGTTCCGGGGCTGAAGGAGAAGCTCGAAGCAGGCATCGATGTGCTCGACGTCGGCTGCGGCTCCGGCCGGGCGATGATAGTCCTTGCCGAGAAGTACCCGAACAGCCGCTTTGCCGGTTACGACTTTTCGGAAGAAGGCATCGCCCGGGCGAATGCAGATGCGAAGGCAAAGGGCCTAACGAACGTCCGCTTTGAGGTTCGCGACGCCGCAAATATCGGCGAGACGGAGGCCTACAACCTGATCACATCATTTGACGCGATCCACGACCAGGCCGACCCGGCGGGAATGCTGCGGAGCATCAATCAGGCCTTGAGGCGGGATGGCGTTTATCTGGTGCAGGACATCACCGGTTCATCGCACCTCGAGAAAAACCTCGAGTTGCCGGTCGCTCCGTGGCTTTACACCATCTCCTGCATGCACTGCATGACCGTCTCGCTCGCACAGGGCGGCGACGGGCTCGGAGCGATGTGGGGCGAGGAACTGGCGGAGAAAATGATGCGCGAGGCCGGCTTTGCCAACGTCCAGATCAACCACCTCGAACACGACGCAATGAACACGTACTACGTCGTGACGAAGTAGAATGGCGTCGTCGCCAAAGGCGACAAATGCTAAAGCCTAGGGTGGAGCGAACGCAGTGAGCGAAACCCTAGGAACATAAATCCAACCCAACCGTCCCTGAAAGGGACGAATCAATCCCAAACGTACCGTTCATCGATCTCAACGTTGTACCGCTGACAGATCACCCTCAACTCGTCCTTAAAATCCCGCTTCTGATGATGCTCCTTCTGCCTTGCGATGTAATCGCGGACGGCAGGAATCTGTGCCTCACCGATCGAAAATGCCCCATAACCGGCCTGCCAGTAGAAATCCTTCACGCCTTTTTTCTTCATCCATAAAGATGTCGAGCGTTTCAGGTCGCCAACCAGCGTCGGAATGTCCAACCGGCCCACTGAGATCAGCAAATGCACATGATCGGCAATCCCATTTACGATGATCAGCTTGGCGTTATTGTTACGCACGATGCCGGTCATGTACGCAAAGAGTTCGTCCTCGAGGTCGGGAGGGATGAGGGGCCGGCGGTGCTTTGTTGAGAAAACAATGTGTACGATTATTTTGATCAATGATTGGGGCATAGGTTTTATACGTCCCTTTCAGGGACGGCACAATTCCCACGTGCTACCCGGGGTTCCACCTTCGGCTACACCCCCGGGCTTTAATATTCGTCGCCGTTGGCGACCTGAAAACTTTGTTTCATCAGAACCCGGGGTTACGCCTTCGGCTTCACCCGCGGGCTTTAACATTTGTCGCCTTTGGCGACTTGGAAAGCTCTGCGACCTTGATCTCGGCGCCCCGCCGTTGCGTTCACCGGCGGACTTCGGTATTTATCACAAAAAAAGAAATCATTTCGTAATCCGAACCAAACTGATACGGCCGCCAATTTGTAAGTAATAAATCCGCAGAACGTTTTCTGGGTTCTCGTCACCTAGCCATCTAGATTCATAGGGTTCAGTGTCAACTCCGACGGCATGCCAAACGGCGTTGAAATTGGACCGATGGAGTCTGGAGAAACTCAGTTCAAAGCCCTTGAAGGTGATCACGAGATCGACCCATTCCTCGGCTCCTTCATCGAAGATCTGGGCTGGTACAACAAAGCCCGTTGGACTTGTAGCTGCTTCGAATTCTCCGGCTTTGGTAGCTATTCTAACTTTGAAGTCGGTCTCAACGGCCTTCCCATCTATTTCAAAGCGCTCGATCACAACCTGCCGATCCTGTGCAGTGACCAACAAACTCAGCAAAAGCACAAGGCCGACGATTACTAAACTCTGCGCGATGCGAAGCTTCATTTCTCCTCCGATGCAATTGTTTCGTCCGTCGACGTTCCCTTTCTCTCCGGGCGCATGTGGGGGAAGAGGATGACGTCGCGGATGGAGTGTTTGTTGGTCAGGAGCATGGTCAGGCGGTCAATGCCTATACCGATGCCGGCGGCGGGCGGCATGCCGTAACTGAGGGCACGGATGTAGTCTTCGTCTAGCACCATTGCCTCTTCGTCGCCGCTCTCGCGGGCCTTCATCTGGTCGGCAAAGCGGTCGTACTGCTCCTTCGGATCGTTCAGCTCCGAAAAGCCATTCGCGACCTCCATCCCGTTGATGAACAGCTCAAACCGCTCCGCGATCTGCGGATTCTCAGGTGAGGCCTTCGAAAGCGGCGAGATGGATTTCGGAAAATCGATGATGAACGTCGGCTGAATAAGATTGGGTTCAATCAGTATTTCAAAAGCGTGAACTAGGAAACTATCGAACACTTGCTCATGAGAAAGTGTTCCGTCTTCGATTCCTTTATCAAAAGAAGTTGTGAAGTCAGCGTCTTCCCAAATGCTTATTGCTTGGTCAATAGACACTGGTTTGCCTTTATCACCGTACCTCAAAACAAAGGCTACAAGTTGTCTCACCCTTGTTATGTCAGTTAGCCACGCCGAATCGAAACGGGCAGACTCAGGCAAGATTCTCTCAAGTTCTTCTATAACACTCTGCCTCATTCCTACGCGACGAAAGATTCCAAAATCCACCTCGTTACCTTCATAGGTCACCTTCAATCCGCCGGTCGCTTTCAGGACCGATTGCCGCATCAGCTCTTCGCAAAAATCCATCATCCCGTTGACGTCCATATACGCACAATAGAATTCGAGCATCGTGAACTCGGGGTTGTGCTTGTATGAGATGCCTTCGTTACGGAAGTTGCGGTTGAGTTCGTAAACCTTTTCGAAACCGCCGACGACGAGCCGCTTGAGGTAAAGCTCGGGTGCGATGCGGGCGTATAGTTCGATGTCGAGCGCGTTGTGATGCGTTACGAAGGGCTTGGCGGCGGCACCGGTCGCTTTTGGCGTCAGCATCGGCGTTTCGACCTCGATATATCCGTGGTCTTCGAGGAAATGACGGATCGAAGAAATAATCTTCGCTCTTCGTTCAAAGACCTCGCGGGTCGTAAGGCCGTCATGCTCGATCTGTAGGCTTGAGGCGATAAGGTCCGCATACCGCTGCCGCTGGCGGATCTCGGGGTCGGCGATGCCGTGCATCTTGTCCGGCATCGGGAGCATCGCCTTTGCAAGGAACTGCAGCTTCTCAACATGCACCGAAAGCTCGCCGGTGTTCGTGATAAAAAGATAGCCCTCGACGCCGATAAAATCACCGTGGTCGAGGTAGCCGAAAACCTCCCACGCCTTGCCTTCTTCGTCTATCGGCTCGCCGGTGTCGTTGCTGATGGCGACGGCGTCTTGTTTGCGGACGTAGATCTGCAGCCGCGAAATTCCGTCAGAAAGATGCACGAACGCAGCTTTTCCCATCACCCGCGGCGGCACGGCCATCCGGCCCGCGATGCGGACATTGCCGAGTGCTTTCAGCCGCTCATTTAGCTCATCTTTCTTTTCCGCCGGCGGCCTTTCACCCTCGCCGAGCGAGGCAAGGATCGCTGCCATTTCCGCATCGACCTCCGCGATCGGCGGGTGGCCGAGAAGGCGCGTTATCGTGTCCTCATCACCCGAAAGCCGGCTTCTGCCAAACTTGTTCGGGTAAGGGTTGCCGACCAATTCCCGCAGCTTTTCAAGGTGCTCGTGGCGTGCGGCGGTCTGGTCGTTCTGTTCGATTATCTCGTCAAATGGGGTTATGTTCATTGCTTTCAAACTTGCGTAAACCCTTAATATAAACCACCGCTGAGCAATAACAAACGAAAACCCTCCGCGGCAAGCGGAAACCGCAAAGTTTGGACGCATCCTTCGGGTGGTCTAAACTAATACGCAGATGCAGCAAGTACTCGCCGATACGCTTGATCCGATTACTCGGTTTCTCAACTACTCTTTATTTTCTATCGGCAATTCGCAGATCACCCCGCTCAACATTGTCTATATACTCGCGTTCACGCTGCTTCTTATCTATCTTTCTTCAAAACTCCGTGCGGTTCTCATTGACCGCGTGCTGACGCGAACGCGGCTCGATATGGGTGCCCGCGAGGCCATCGGGACCATTGTCCGCTACATCGCCTTCGTCATTGGTTTCCTGGTGCTCCTGCAAACGATCGGTATCGACCTGACGACGCTTAACGTGCTCGCGGGTGCCATCGGTATCGGTGTCGGTTTTGGCTTGCAGAATGTTGCAAATAATTTCATCAGCGGCTTGATCATACTTTTCGAGCGGCCGATCAAGGTCGGCGACCGCATCGAGGTCGACGACGTTCATGGCGAGGTAACGCACATCGGAGCCCGCAGCACGACCATCCGTACCAACGACAACATCGCCATCATCGTCCCGAATAGCAAGTTCATCTCTGAGAACGTTATCAACTGGAGCCTCGAGGGCGACGTCATTCGGTTCAAGGTGCCTATCGGTGTTGCCTACGACTCCGATCTCGAGCTGGTTGAGCGGCTGTTGGTCGAAGCCGCGATAGAGAATGAGGACGTTCTGCCCAGCCCGCCGCCATCGGTCAGGCTTCTTGAATTCGGCGATAGCTCGCTCAACTTCGAGCTCCGCGCCTGGAGCAGTGCCCGGCTGCATCGCCCCGGCCTTTTCCTAAGTAACATCAATTTTGCGATAATCAAGAAGTTCCGCGAACACGGTGTTGAAGTGCCCTTCCCTCAACGGGAGGTCAATATCCGTGGTGGCGTTGAAGTGAAAGAAAAAGCTCACGCGGCGGAAGGAGCGTAGGACGCCTAAAGAACCGGGTTTCGGTAAAGGCGTATATCAGACAGCGTATTAAATTGTGACCGGACACAGGGGGAGCGAGATCCCTTTTCCGGTCAGGAGTGCGCGCGTTTCTGGAATGAGTAAGAACGACCGGGAAACTTTTGAGGGCCTCGTTGACGCTATCCGCAGCGGCGCGAATGCCGTTTGCCTTTCGGGGCTGACATCTATCCCGGCAAAGGCTTATTTTGCCGCCCAATTGCGAAAGGCCATCGGGCGTCCGGTCGTGATCGTTACGCCCGAGACGCGAGACCTCGAGACGTGGAATGCGAATCTCGCCTTCTTTGCGGACCAATTTGGCGGAACCAACGATAGCGTCGCCGTCTTCCCTGCCTTTGAGACCGACCCATATTCCGGTGCCTCGCCTCATCCGGACACCGAACGGCTGCGTGCAGAAACGCTTTGGCGGTTGGCGTCCGAAACACCCGACATTCTCGTCACATCCGCGACCGCTTTAGCCGCACGTATCGTCTCGCCGGCCGAGGTCGCCGAGTCCGGATGCAAGCTCCAACTCGGGAGCGAATATCCGCCGGAGAAATTGACGCAGAGGCTCGTCGCCGCGGGATATGTCCGCGAAGATCCGGTGACGTCGATCGGGCAGTACTCGATCCGCGGCGGCATTATCGACATCTGGCCGCCGGACCGCGACCTTCCGGTTCGCCTCGATTTCTTTGGCGATGAGGTCGATTCGATCCGAAGCTTCGACCCCGCGACTCAGCTCTCGACCGGAAAACTCAACGCCGTCGATCTCGCCCCGATGCGCGAACTCGCTGCCGAACCGGACGATATGCGGCTTTGGGCCGCCGAGGCCGAGGAGCGATTCACTTCGGCCGAGCTTGCTCGCGGCCTTAGCGATCGGCTCGCCTTTGCCGAGCACGGCGAAACGTTTTCGGGCTGGGAATTTCTTTTTCCGCTGATCCGGCCGCTCCGCTCGAGCATTCTCGACCACCTCGATAAACACATTTTGCTCATCGATGAACCCGTCTTTGCCGAGGCCGCGATCGAAGAGCTCTACGCGAACACCGCCCGGCATTTTGCCGAGTCGGCCGCTTCCGGCCAGATCGGGCTCCGCCCTGACGAGCTTTTCTCGGGTCCCAAACAGCTCCGCGAGATCATCGGCCGCAGTCCGCGGCTTGAGATGCGGGCACTCGGGCTCGCCGCCGCTTCGACCGACGAGAACCATTCGCTTCCGCAATCGAGTGATGCCGCGGCTCCGCTTTTCCTCTTTCCGCCGGCAGCGGTCAAGGCCGAGGCCGCTCTCCATGCTCCGCCGGCACGGCAATTCAACGGCGATATTAAGGCTTTCGTTGAAGAGCTAAAGCAGCGGCGGTCGGCTTCGATGGTCGCTGCGACCCACGGAATGGCCGAGAGGATCGAGGAGATCCTTCGCGAATACAGCATTGACGCTCCCGCGGGCACGGTCCGCGTCGGCGGCCTGACCGGAGGGTTTTCGGTCGCGGAAGAAGGCATCGATCTGATCACCGAGGCCGAGATCTTTGGCAATACCATCCGCCCGCAGCCTTCGGTTCGCTCGAGCGGTACGGGCGGCAAACGCCGCGTCGGTGCGTTCATTTCGGATTTTCGCGATCTCAAACAAGGCGACTACGTTGTTCACATCGACCACGGCATCGGCCGGTTCGAGGGTCTGCAGACGATCGCTTCGCCGGCGGGCGAACGCGAGTTCATGCTGCTCGTTTACGCGGAAGATACGAAGCTTTTTGTTCCGGTTGAGCGGCTCGACCTTGTCTCGCGATACGCCTCGGGCGAATCGGTCTCGCCGACGCTCGACAAGCTCGGCGGGATCGGCTGGCAGAAGACAAAGGCCAAGGCCAAGCGGGCGATGCGGGACATGGCCGACGAGCTTCTCAAGCTCTACGCCGAACGCAAGCTCGTCACGGGCTACGCATTTTCTCCGGATGCTCCGTGGCAGCATGAGTTTGAGGATGCGTTCCCCTACGAGCTAACGCCCGACCAGGCAAAGGCGATCGCGGACGTCAAAGAAGATATGCAATCGCCGCGGCCGATGGATCGGCTGATCGTCGGCGATGTCGGCTACGGCAAGACCGAGGTGGCGATGCGTGCCGCGTTCAAGGCCGTGATGGACGGCAAACAGGTCGCGATCCTGGCACCGACGACCATCCTCGCGTATCAGCATTTCGAATCGTTCACTAAGCGGTTTGCGGCATTTCCGGTCAGGACCGAACTGCTCTCGCGGTTTCGGTCGAAGGCGGAGCAAGCTGACGTCGTGGCCGAGGCTGAAAAGGGCGAGGTCGATGTTCTCATTGGCACGCACCGCATTCTTTCAAACGACGTAAAGCTCCCGAAGCTCGGGCTCGTCGTCGTCGACGAAGAGCAGCGGTTCGGCGTCGGCCACAAGGAAAAGCTCAAGCAGCTCCGCAAGAAGGTTGATGTCCTGACCTTATCCGCAACGCCGATCCCGCGGACGCTGAATATGTCGCTGATGGGCATCCGCGACATGTCCATCATCGAAACGCCGCCGCGTGACCGGCTCGCGATCAATACGCAGGTCGTGCAGTTTGGCGAGAGCGTCATCCGTTCGGCGATCGAGCTCGAGATGGCACGCAAAGGCCAGGTCTTTTTCATCCACAACCGCGTCGAGACGATCGATTCGATCGGTGCCCTGATCCAGAAGATCGTCCCCGCGGCCCGTATCGCCATTGGCCACGGAAAGATGAACGAGAAGCAGATGGAGGAGGTGATGCTCGATTTCGTAGATTTTAAATACGACGTGCTTGTCGCGACGACCATTATCGAAAACGGCATCGACATCCCGCGGGCGAACACCATTTTGATGAACCGGGCGGACAATTACGGGCTCTCGCAGCTCTATCAGCTCCGCGGCCGAGTCGGGCGATCGGACCGGCGTGCTTATGCTTACCTTCTGATACCTAGCGAGCTTGAACTGACGCCGATCGCACGCCGGCGGCTTGCCGCGATCCGCGAGTTCTCCGACCTCGGTGCGGGCTTTCGCATCGCGGCGCTCGATCTCGAGCTTCGCGGTGCTGGCAACTTGCTCGGCGGGCAGCAATCCGGACATCTCGACGCACTCGGTTTCGATCTTTATACGCGTATGCTCGAGCGGACCGTCGCCGAACTCCGCGGCGAGGAGGTCGAAGACGAGACGCCCGTCAACATCAATCTCGGCATCGATCTCGCCATCCCGCGCGAATTTATCTCTGACACGTCGCAGCGGCTTCGCACCTATAAACGGATCTCGGCCGCGGCTTCTGGTGAGGATATTTCGCAGATCAGAAATGAGATCGAGGACCGCTATGGCCGCCTGCCGGACTCGGTCGAGTCCTTACTTGGGTTTACTTCGTTGCGACGGCTTGCCGAATCGATGCGCGTCGTTTCGATCGACCGCGTCGCCGAAGGGGCTGCAGTCAAACTCAGCCAGAATGCAAAGGTGAACCCCGTTGCGCTTATGTCGATGGTCGAAAACGGCGAGGATGTAAGCTTTTCGCCTTCCGGGATCCTACGTTTTCCGCTCAATGGGCTCGAGCCGGTTTCGGTCGTTCGCCACGTGCTTGAGTCCATTCGCGGCTAAAGGCTTGCTCAGAGGCGGAAAATATCACCGGAAAATGGTATGATTTTGAGTTTTGGCGGGCATTTTTTGATATCGAGTCTTTCACGGCGACAAACCCGAAGGGTGGTTGCGGCATCAAAACTCGTCAGCAGGCAAAAAAGTCCAGGTTCGAACAATGAAAATAAAAATGAATCGATATTTTTCCGCATTAATTGCAGCATTTATGGTGTTCGCGGCCGCCGGCACGGCTGTCGCACAGGAGACCGAGGAACGCGTGGTCGATGAGGTGATCGCCCAGGTCAATGAAGGCGTTATTACGCTCTCGCGTGTAAAGCGAGAGATGAAATCGATAGTCGATTCGGGTGTCGAACAAGGTAAGACCCGTGAGGCCGCCGAGCAGGAGCTTGCTCCGAGAAAAGGCGAATTGATCGCCAGCCTCATAAATGAGGAACTGATCCTCCAGCGCGGCAAGGAATTGAATATCGACCGCGAGGTAGATCAATCGGTCAACCAGCGGTTTCTCCAGTTGATGGAGCAAAATAACCTGAAAACGCTGGACGCACTCTTTGTTGAGATGCGGAAAAACAATGTCGATCCGGACGAGGTCCGCGAACTCTGGCGAAGGCAGATCGTTCGCGAGCTCGTCATCCAAAATGATGTGCAGCGAAAGGTCTATTGGGAAGCGACGCCGCGTGAGCTTCAGGAATATTTCAACAAGAACAAGGAACGCTTTTCGAAGCCTGAGACCGTTACTCTTAGCGAGATCTTTCTCGGCTTCGCCGGCCGCTCAGAAGGTTCGGTTCGCCAGCGGGCAACCGATATCGTTGGGCAGCTTCGCGGCGGTGCGGATTTCCTTAAGACAGTCGCCGAGACCTCTGACCGGCCAAATGCCGCGACCAATGGCGGTAAGCTCGAGGAATATGACGTCAAAGAGCTCGACGAGAGATTCTTGAAAGCGATCGAAGGCAAGAAAGTTGGCGAATACACCGACCCGATCGAGATCGACCAGATCGGTCTCGTCATCCTCAGGATCGATGCCCGCTCGGCGGCCAGCAATGAGAGCCGGTTTGATGAAAATGCGATACGGATCGCGATCATGCAGGAACGACTTCCAGACGCCATGAAGAAGTTCAACGCCAAGCTTCGCGAGGACGCTTACATCAAGATCAACGATCAGTACCGGCCCGAAGTTGCTCCGATCCTCTTTGCCGAAGAGCGGACGACAACGCGTTCGGACAACTAACAACTGTTTCAATTTTCTTTTGATCACGGCGTCCGAAATGGGCGCCGTTTTTTTGCAAGATGCGTCTCGATCTATATCTAAAAGCCAGCCGGTTGGTGACCCGTCGGCCATTGGTCCGCGAGCTCTGCGAGGCTGGAAAGATCTCGGTGAATGATTCGCCCGGGAAGCCGGGGAAGGACGTTCACACCGGCGACCGGATAAAGCTTATCCGGGCCGGATCGGTCGTTGAGGTCGAGATCACTGCGGTCCCGACGACAAAGCAGGTCTCGAAAGTGGATGCGACCGGTCTTTACCGAACGATATCTGAGGAGCCCTTCGATCGCGATCTACTTTAGTATCGATTCAATTGCGTTGGAATAGATCTCGATCTTTCTCTGCGCCCGTTTCACATCCGGATGTTCTTCCTTGTAGGACTTGAGCAGCACCCACAGATCGGTCGAGAATTCAGATCGCTTTACAAGCAGTTTCCCAAGAGCAAGTGTCAGCCTTCCGGTCTGGTCTGCGGGAGTCTTTCGGAGGTTTTCTAGTTCCGCGTTGAGCAGACCGACCTCATGCCGCAGATTGACGACACGCGGAAACTCATCAGTGTATTCAAGTATCAGGCCTTCAAGCTCGGCCTCAAGCTCGACCCTTCTGAGAAGCAGCTCAGCAAAGGCCGGTGTACTTGAAACATCGGCCGCCGCAACCGCCACCGCGGGCGTCCGAGATGGCCGCTGAGAAAACGAAGGCGGCGTCAGCAAAAAGCCGAACGCCGCCAATATGAATATCGGAATCACGATCCTCATCAATAGCAAACCTCTCAAGCTGCCTAGTTCACGTTGAACGAATTAGGATCAAGCCCTTGATTAAAGAAGAAATCGCTGAAGGTCGATTTGAATTCATATTCACGCGTGCCTCGCTCGCTATCCAATCGGAGATACATCTTGTAGCTGTGCGGCAGCGTGAGTCCATTCACTTCCTTGTAGTCGCCAAAATCCTCGACGAGCGTCTCCCTGGTCTCTCGCCGTTGCGACGAGCCGTCAGGGGTCAGGCCCTGCTGAGCGGGGATGATAGCATTGTACTCCGTACGGACGTGCCGAAAGGTCGCGGCGTCGAAATATATCTTAATAGTTACGTCCGAGCCTCTCCGCGGATTGTAATCGAGAACGAGCGTCTCGATCCCCTCGATCTTTTTCTTTCCCGACGTCCGTATTCTGGCATTTGTCCCGGAAGCATTATGCATTCGCCAACCGCGGATCAATGTTCCACCCAAAAGCCCTTCCTTGATGATGTTGTCATATTTGAACAAATAGTCGCCCAAAAATGACCGTGAATTGCTAACGGCGAAAGCGATCTTGGTCTTGTTGCCATCAAAAATAAAGGTCTCGCCTGGGTAGTCCGGTGTTCGGAAGGTCATCCCGAGCAGCGACTTATCGCCTTCGGAAGCGATCACGAATGCTCCGTCACCTCCGGCACCGCCGGAACGGAGGGCCGTATAAGCGACATTCCCACGAGCGACCATATCTTTTATGGCGGCTCTGGCCTCGGCAGTTCCGATCGAATCAAGGTGCTTCGCTATGATGTCTTCGGCCGACAGTTTCTGACCAAAAAGCGATACCGCAAACAACGCAACCAGGGCAAGAGAAATGCCCGCTCTCTGTACAAATCTACTCATTTTCTTCTCCGTGTCGTGAAAGTGCTACACAGTAACGGCCTCCGAGCGTGGTTCGCTCGAAAAGGCCTCACAGGATGTTATCTCAATATCACTGTCTTTGACGTACGAATCCTCAAAAAGGTTTCTTTTTTCAATGCTCTCGAAATAAATAGAGATATTGTCGAGTATCTCCTGTTCTGAGTGGGAATGATAAAGCGTTTGCCGAAATGCGGCTCCGCCCGGGAGTCCCTTCGTGAACTGACCCGCAAGCTGTTTCATTTTACCGAGAGCTACTATCTCCGGCATTTCGCCGAGACACATCTCAAAGAACTCAAGCAAAACGGCCTTCTTTTCCGCTAGATCGGGCTGATATGCCTCGCGCCCGGCGAGCACGTCCGCAAACTGCCGAAAGATCCAGGGGTTCTGCATTGCCCCGCGGCCGATCAGGATGCCGTTGACTCCAGATTCTCGCCATTTCTCCATCCCGTATTCAATGGACGTAATGTCGCCATTGCCCGAGACCGGTATCGAGACCGCTTCTTTGACCTGCCGGATCAAGTCCCAATTGGCGAGGCCTTTATAGCCCTGCTCGCGGGTGCGGCCGTGGACCTGAATGTGTTCAACGCCGCACTGCTCGGCCATTTTCGCGATATCGACAACGTTTATGGTCGAATCGGTATAGCCGGTTCGCAGCTTCAAGGTCAGCGGAATCGAGATCGCACCTTTGATCGCTTTGAGTATCTCCTCAAGCCGGTCCGGTTCGCGGAGCAGGCCGGAGCCGCCGCCATTCTTTACGACCTTTGGCGCCGGGCAGCCGCAGTTTACGTCCAAAATGTCCGCCCCGACCTCTTCGGCCATCTCGGCTCCCATCGCCATTCGCTCAGCCCGCCCGCCAAAGATCTGAACTGCATACGGCCGCTCTTCCTCATCAAACCGCATCTGCCGCTTCGATTTCGGATTTCCGCGGGTCAGCCCCTCGACCGAGATAAACTCAGAGACAACCAGCCCAACGCCGCCGCGGCGCTTGATGAGCCGCCGGAAGACGTAGTCCGTCACACCCGCCATCGGTGAAAGGATAAGCGGCGGGTCGATCGAGATGTCTCTGACGTAAAAAGGCTTCATCGGAAATATGGGCGCTTTAGCCTAAACCTCTAATATATCGAATCTGGCTCAGCTTTTCACTTTTCGTTTCACCGAAAAAGAAAAAGCCGGCTCGAATTCGCGGCCGGAATGCTCCAAAAAACCAATCTGAAAACTTGCGAAAAACGGTCTGTCTGGGTCGACGAAATAGTGCTATTCCTTTTAACCGATACACAGTTCGATTTTTGACGCCGACGTTTATGAGCGGTTCTTGCGCCGTGCGACGATGAGCATGATCAATCCGATGATGAAGATCACAGCAGAGACCAGCAGTACGATCACGCCGGGAATTATTCCGAGTGCCGCTTCCTCCCAACTCACGCGTCCATTGGTCATTTCCGGCAGGATCGCCGAGATAGCGGTAACTGCGATCCCCAACAACACACCAAGCACACCTAGAACAATGATCACCTTCGCAAACATTAGAATTTTCCTCCAAACTTCGAAATCGAACGGGGCTAGAATTTGAATTTAGAGATCGCTGAGATACTAGCATAGGACGCTGTCAACGGCCGAGTCTCCTCTGCTTTCCGAAATGTTACAAATTTAACATCGCGCCAGTTGTTCCGTTTACTTTTGAGGCATATAATCGCCGAGTTTACAATCTTGTAACCGCGTCGGCACTCCAACTTGCTGACGGAAATCTAAAAAAATGATCGATCCGACCGGGCAACGTTTCGATAGCCCGGCCGCTTCGCGAGGATAACAAATGATTACACTCAGACGATCACTTTCGTGTGTTATTTTTGCGGCCTACCTCACCGTTACGGCATTCGCACAATCTCAGTCGACAACCGGTACGATTCAAGGTACCGTGGTTGACCCGAACGGAGCCGCAGTGCCTGGCGCCGTTGTGACCCTCAGGAATCCCGCCACCGGCTTTGAACGGGCGATAACGACAAATTCCGACGGGCTTTTCACGGCACCATTGCTCCCGCTTGGTCGATACCAGGTTGCCACATCAGCAAGCGGCTTTGGACGCTCTATCCTTGAAAATGTAGAGGTCAATATCGGCCAAACCCTCAGCCTGCGTATCGACCTCAAGGTGGGACAAACCGAGGAGACTGTCGACGTTTCCGCAGAATCAGATAGCGTCGAGATCGCCCGGACCGAGCTTTCGACCCAGCTAAATCAGCGTTCGGTCGAGAATCTTCCGATCAACCGCCGTGATTTCTCGCGTTTTGCGTTGCTGACGCCGGGCGTTTCGATCGTTCAGGGCCCGGACGGCGACGAGATCACCATCAACGGACAAAAGGGCATTCAGAACAACGTATCGATCGACGGCTCGGACGCAAACAACCCGTTCTTTGGCGAACAGCGTGGCGGCCAGCGGCCAGCGTTTACGATAAGCCTTGAATCGGTCAAGGAATTTCAGGTTGTCCCGGTCGGTGCCTCAGCCGAGTTTGGGCGAAGCTCGGGCGGATTTATTAACGTCGTCACAAAATCGGGAACCAATCAGTTTTCGGGTGCGGCATTCCTATTCTTCCGCAACCAGAATCTCTCAAGCCAGAATCCGGACGCTGTAGATGCCGGATTGCCGGTCGAGGATTTCACCAACTACCAGTTTGGCGGCAATATCGGCGGCCCGATCAAGCGGGACAAGGCCTTCTTCTTCGTCGCTTATGAACGCAACGACGGCGAGAGCAGCAAGCCGAATTTCATTGATCCGCTGTTGGTCAATATCTTCGCGACGCGGTTCAATTCGCCGGGCGAACAAGGCATAATCAACCGCTCGAATGACGCAGACGTTCTTCTCGGCAAGGTTGATATCAACGTAAATAGCAAGAATCTCCTGACACTTCGGCACAACTACAGCCGGGCCGAACAGGTCAATGGCACCTTCGACGTCCCGACCTGGGGAACCTCGGCAAACGGACGCGAGACGAACAACTCGAATTCGTTCATCGCTCAGCTTGTAACAACCATCAGCCCGACATTGCTGAATGAGTTTCGCTTCCAATGGGCAAAAGAAGAGCGGCCGCGTTTCTACGACGGTCCCGATCTTCCGGACACGACCATCGGCACCTTCGATGGTTCGATCTCATATCGCTTCGGACGTCCGTTCTTCCTTCCGGTGCCTTCGGACGACGTTAGGCTGCAGTTTACCGATAACGTCACGGTCGTTCGCGGAAACCACGCGGTCAAGTTCGGCTTTGACCTGAACCGAACTCGTGTCTCGCAGACCTTTATCGGATTTGCCCGTGGGCGTTATATCTTTGCCGCTCCGACGATCGAGGACGCTATCGACGGTTTCGTGGATTATATTGACGGCATCAGCCCGGCGGCTCTTCAGCTTTATTTGCAGTTTGCCCCGATTGGAAACAGAACGGTTGAGGAGGCGGGCACGCAGGCCTACACGAACATCGAGCCAGGCCTTTATATTCAGGACAATTGGCAGGTAAGGCGAAACCTGACACTCAATTTGGGATTTCGCTGGGAAGCTCAGTTCCAGCCGGACCCGATAAACAATGTGTCTGATACGCGTTTCGGACAGTTCGTGAGCGACCCTCGCTTCCCTTCCGACGGCTCGATCCCGGACTTTACAGATGGCTTTGCCCCGAGAGTCGCTCTCGCCTGGTCGCCCGGTGACGACGGAAAGACGGCGATCCGGCTCGGTGCGGGAATTTACTATGCGCGCGTTCCGGGATTGGTCGTCGCAGGACCAAGAAATACTGACGGAGCCATTGCCGGAAACATCTTCTTTGCAAACTTCTTGTGCACAGGCGGAGCATCGGCTCCGACCGGCGGCCTCAACGGTTGCCCGGTATATCCCGGAATCGTCCCGACCGCGGGGTTTACTCCCTTCAACCCCGGTGTCGCGGTCTTTGAACGCAATTTCAAAAATCCGCGAACCGTGCAGTACAGTGCCAGTATCGAGCGCGAGATCTATGCGAACACGTCGATCCTCGTTGCCTATAACCTCGCAAAATCGACCCGGCTTACCCGGTTCGTCAATCGCAATGACCCGCGTCTTTACAACGGCGTAGCAATCTTCGAGCGACCGGATGGTTCGGGCGTTGGTGAGATCCGCTCAACGGAAAGCTCGGCAAAGTCGCTTTATCAGGGCGTTACCTTTACCTTCAACAAGCGATTCTCGAACCGATGGCAGTTCCAGGCGAATTACCTTCTGTCGTTCGACAAATCGGACGACGACAACGAACGCGACCCGTTCACTTTCCGGTATGCCGACCCGCGTGACTTCGGGCCTGAATACAACTGGTCGGACCGCGATCAGCGGCACAGGTTCAATGCCTTTGCAACGTTCCTTTTGCCTTACGAGATAAACCTCTCGCCGATCGTGCAGTACCGATCTGCACAGCCGACATCGGTCGTCGACCGCGGAACGTTCCCGAATATCATCGAGCGAAATACTCTCAGGCTCGAAAACGAATTCTTTACGTTCGATATCCGCGCGTCAAAGGCGTTCAAATTCGGGGAGCGGATGGAGCTTGAGGGCATCTTTGAAGCCTTCAATCTGTTCAACAACCGCAACCAGCGGAGCCTCCCGCGGCCGTTGACCTTCAACTTTGACGGAACTGTCACGGCCGGCTTCGGCGAACCGCGGCAGGTACAGTTAGGAGCACGGTTCAAGTTCTAGAGAACCGTCCAGGAAAACGAAAGGCTCGGCCCAAAACTGGACCGAGCCTTTTACTTTTTACTGAAGCGATCTTATTTTGCCTGTGTAAGAACAACTCCCGTGGCATCGAATGAGACCTCTGTGACGGTTCCGTCTGGGTTTCTATTTTCGAATACCGCACCGTCATCGTTGACCAAGTGGTCGACCTGTTCCTTGCTCAGCGTTTTGGTTTTGAAGACGCCCTGGGCCTTGACCTTCATTCCGGCCGCGTTGAGCGGGATGAAGAATGCGTGGTCGCCGAAGGTAACGCGAACGGACTTGCCGCCATCCTTGTCGGCCATTTCCATCCAGCAGCCTTCCTTCTTGCACGAGCGGACGATCACGCCTTCGACCTGGACGGTCTTATCGGCATACTTTGTAGGGTCGGCAAAGACCTTTTCGACCTTCGTTTTCGCTACGCCCTTCGCCAATGTCTGACCGCGGGTGATGGTTTCGCCCTTTTTCAGCTCGACCGGCTTGTTCTGCTCATTCTTGGCGACTGGTTCGCCCTTGCTGTTCATTTCCTGCGCTACGCCTGCGACCGCAAAGACCGCAACTGCCATCATCGTTCCAATTATTCGTTTCATCATTTCTCCGTATTATTTCTTTCGTAAACGACTTCGCCGTCCACGATGGTCATTTCCACTTTTGCACCGCTAATTCGCAGGTCACTTGATGCAAATATATTTTGCGACAAAATCACGATATCTGCCAACATGCCGGGCAATAGTTTTCCCTTTTCCGCTTCGGCAAATTCCGCAAATGCAGACCCGGCCGAATAGCCTTGAATTGAATCAAGAAAAGAAAATCCATTGCCTGTATCGCGGATATTAAGCCCTAAGAGCGGGTCGAAAGCCGTCATCGGGGCATCGGAACCGAGCGCCGCGATCGCTCCGTTCTTAACCATATCGCCGTAATAGCCCGATGAATAACCGCCGCGGCCAAAGAGATGCGGCTGGATCGAGGCGATAACCCCGAGCTCTCCCAACCTCCGCAGATCGCGAGCGATAATGCCTTCCGCATGCTCAATGCGGAACCTTCGGTCGAGCTTCCCGTTCGCCTTAATTGCCTGCTCAAAGATATCAAGCACTATCGAATTCGGCTTTGACCCGATCGCATGAACGGCAACCTGCCAGCCTGCTTTGTCCGCGGCAAGAACCTGTTCGCGAAGGCGGGGCGTCCATTCGTCTTCGCCGTCGTGAAAGCCTTTCAAGCAGCCGGTACGGACCATCTTTTCGGGTGCCTCGCGGAGCGGCGGTGTTTGCTTGGCGAACCAACCTGAAAGCGACGAACAATCGTAGATCCGGGTCTTGAGCCGGCCCGCGGCATCGAGTTCACGATAGACATCGGCCCGGGCATCAGAGTCCGTATCTTGAACGCTTGTGATGCCGTAGCTCGCGGCGTAGTTTGACGCTGTTTCAGCGATCTCGGCCCAACGGCGAATATGATCCGTCGGAACAACACGAGCGATGCGTGCCAGATCGATCTCGCGAACGGTCACGCTATCCTTAGAGTCAGAGAGCCCTGCGAGCTTTCTCGCGGCCGAATTCGCTATCGCTTCGGATGGGTCAGCCGCATAAATGAAAAGCGGATTCTCGGGCGTGATGCGGTCGATCTCCGCGGCCTTGAGATTTGCTACAAGCTCTCTACTCGCCCCGCTGCCCAGTATCCACCGGCCCTTCGGCAGAAAACGGACGTAGAACCTAAGCTGTTCGTAAAATTCCTCGGGCCGCTGCAGTTCTCGTGCGTTGAGCGATGAGAACTTGTTGCCGATCGCCATAAAATGGACGTGGGAATCGTTGAACCCCGGAATGGCCGACTTCCCGCTCGCGTCAATGACACGCGTTCCCTCGCCGATATAATTTCGGGCTTCGGCATCGCCGCCGACGAAGACTATACGGCCACCTTTAACAGCGACCGCCGTCGCTCGCGGCCGCTTGAGGTCTATCGTCCGCACGTCGGCGTTGAGGATAACTAGATCGGCCGCCCCGCCTTGAGCAGCGACAGGGCAGCCGATAAAGAGAGAGATCAGGATCGCGGCGAAAAGCCTCACTTCGCTTCGTAAACCAACTTGCCGTTGACGACCGTCTTCATCACCTTGACGTTCCAGATCTTGACCGGGTCGATGGTGAAAATGTCCTCTGAAAGAACGACGAAATCGGCGAGTTTACCGACCGTGAGCGTTCCCTTTATGTGGTCCTGAAACTCTCCGTACGCCGAGCCCCAGGTGAACGCCCGGATGGTCTCCTCGACCGAGATCTTTTGCTCGGGTATCCAGCCGTTCGGGTTCTTGTCGTCAAGCGTGCGGCGCGTCACCGCCCCATAAACGCCCCAGATGGGATTGAGCGGAGCGACCGGTGAATCTGACCCAAAGGCCAGCACGCCGCCGGTTTCGAGTATCGTGCGAAAAGCATAAGTACCCTTGAGCCGCTGCTCGTCGAGCCGCTTCCACGCCCAGCGGCCGTCGTCGATTATGTGAAACGGCTGCATCGAGGCAACGACCTTTTGCCCCCCGAATCGCTTGATGTCGTCGAGCCTGAGATGCTGAGCATGTTCAATGCGGAATCGCCGGTCACGAACGCCATTGGCCTGTTCGGTCTTTGCAAAAATGTCGAGCACCTCGGCATTTCCACGGTCACCGATGGCATGGATATTTACCTGCAGCCCGGCGGCATCAGCCTTCTGAACCGTCTCCGCCATCGTCGCCATTTCATCGCTCGCAAGGCCGAAAGACGTCGGTGCGTCGAGATATGTTTGGAAAAACCAAGCGGTCGTCGAGCCGAGGCTACCGTCCGAATATCCCTTTAAACAGCCGACGCGAAGCCACGGATCGCCGAACGCAAAACGAACACCGGTCCGTTCCCAGCGGCGATAATCCGAGACCGGCGAGCAGCCGTAGATGCGGGTCTTCAGCGTGCCTCGGCGGAGAAGTTCCTGATAAACACCGACGTCCGTCCCGGCCGAAACATCGGTAACGCTCGTAACGCCAAGCGAGGCGGCGTGCTCGGTTGCCGCCTGTGCAGCTTCGAGCCGCTCTTCCCAACTCGGTGTCGGAATTACCTTGTTGACGTAAGACATTGCCGCGTCTTTCAGAACGCCGGTAGGATTGCCGTTCGCATCGCGGACGATCTCGCCGCCCTCGACGTCCTTCGTGTCTTTGTTCACACCGGCGAGCCGCATCGCAAGGCTGTTCGCAAGAGCCATATGGCCGTCGAGCCGGTCGATAAAGACAGGATTGTCCGGCGTTACGGCATCGATCATCGCCGCAGTCGGGAGGTTGTTCGGGGTCCAGTTTTCGTGGTCCCATTTTCCGCCGAGTATCCAGCGGCCTTTAGGAAGCTTTGCGGCGAAGTTCTTGATCCGTTCGGTGAATTCCTGCGGAGTTTTCGCGTCGCGAAGATCGACCGCCGAAAGCTGCTGGCCAGTCTCAAGAAAATGCACGTGAGCGTCATTAAAGCCCGGAATGATCAGCCGCCCGCCGGCGTCCATCTGCCGCGTGTTCGGGCCGATCAATTCCCGCACCTCGCCGTCGCTGCCAATGGCGATGATCTTGCCGTCAGAGATGGCCATCGCCCTTGCCCGCGGCTGTTTCGGGTCCATCGTGTGGATGTTGGCGTTCAGCACGACCATGTCGGCCTTGAATCCGCGGCTCGCGGCCGCTCCTGAACCTTGAGCGAGCATCGAGGCATTCAAAGTAACGATGACGAGCAGCACCAGTGCGCTTCTTGAAAACGAGTTATCAGTTCTGTGCAACATATTGTCGATGAGTGTAATCTGAATGTGTTGACGAGTATATCAGTGAAGGAAAAGTATATCCACATTCTCGGCATCGTGCTTACTCTTGGCTACGGCGGCCTGGTCGCGTTCCTTTATGCCGCCGAGCCGCGTTCGCTGGAGGAATTTACGACCAAGGCGCGGTCTGCGGTCGAGAATATTGCGACCAAGGGAACAGTCGTGATCGGCACGTATGAAGTGGACGCCGTCAGGTTCAACGAAGGCCTTGCCGCCTTCCGCGAGGACCGGTTCCCCGCGGCCCGCGATGCCTTTGAACGCGCCGACCCCGAAAAACGCGACGCCCGGACGCAGTTCTATATCGCGTACAGTTTTTATCGGCAGGGCTGGAGCCGCATCTCAAATGACGACGCACTCTTTCAGCTTGGCGTCGAAGCCGCGGAACGGGTACGGACGATCGACCCGAATTTCCGCACGGATGATCCGGGCCTTGTGCTCAAAACCCCGGTCGAGCTAAGGACGGAGCTTGAAGAAGGCCTTAAGGTCACAGCCGATGACTTTAACCCACTCAGAGTATTCCGCGAACGCAAGTAAGGCACCAATGGCAAAGCTCAAAGAAAGTGAGATCGAGGCGGAGATATCGCCGGATGAAGACACGCTCGAGGTGCCTGTCGCCGACCAATTGCCGGCGGTTCGGGAAGATGAGTCGGTCCGGCAGATCGCGAACCGCAGATCGATGCGGACGTACATTTATCTCCCGCTGATCTTCCTTACGGTCGCCTTGCTCGGCGGCCTGCGGCTGAGTGGCACGGACGGCTCGTTCATCTTTGTCCGGCCTGCACTCATCTGCCTTATATTCGCGGCGATTCTTTTGCTGCTGTTCTTTCGGGCCGGAATGCTTCGGCTCGACGGTTGGTTCACCGAGGAAATGACCGGGACGCAGACCGCCGCAAACGGGCTTGTCCTTGTTTCGCTTTTCGCCGCCGCGACGCAGATCTTCAATTCGCTAATTCCTGAGCAGGGGCTGACATTTTGGGTCGTCAGCTTCTGCTTTCTTTGGGTGCTGTGGAATTACCTTTTCGCCGAATTTGACCCGAAGCGGCTTTTGAAGAGCCTCGGAGCGATGTTCGGCCTCGCATTTGTCACAAAGTATATGGTGCTCGCGAATCTGACCGCTCCCGGCGGGCGAAGTTGGTTGCGGTCGATTATTGAGAACCCGGCACAGGAAGCGGCAACCTGGCTGCTCGACCTTCCGAGGTTCTCGGCAGGCACCGGTTACATACAGTTTTTCGCGGTAATGCTTTTTCTACTCGGGCTATTCTTGACTCCGTCTTCGACCAGAACAGAAAGATGAAATACGCAGCTTTTTTCCTCGCAATATTTTTCACATTCGCGACATCAGACGCTCAGTCGCCCTCGCGAACGCTTAAGAATGCAGAGAGGGCTCTCGGCGGCTCGAAGCAGCTTAAGGCTATGTCATCGTGGCAGCTTTCGGGAACGATCCGCCGCGTGCAGGACGGAGCCACCGGCCGCTTCGTTATGCAGGCCGCAAAGCCGAACCTCTACAACCTGTCATATGACCTCAACGGCTTTGAATACGAATGGGGCTATAACGGCCGCTCCGGCTGGTCGCGGGATTCGCGCGAAGGGCTTCGGACGCTGACCGGCGATGAGAGCATCGACTTCCAGACCGAGGCGAACTTTCGAGCGAACTTCTGGCTCAATGCGAAACAGCAACGCTCAAAGATCGTTTCCGGAGGCCCATCAATCGTGAGCATTTCGACCGCGAAAGGCTCCGGTGTCAAGATCGTATTCGACCCGGCGACGGGCTTGCGGTTACGCGAAGAATATTCGATCGGCGACTCACGCCGGACGTTTGAATACGCGGGCCATGAGAAGACGGGCGGCGTTATGCTGCCCCGCTCGATCAAGATGCAGATCGACGATGAGATGTTCGAACTCGTGGTTGATGACGCGGCCGTCAACCGGCAGATCGCAAAGGCAGAGTTCGATTTTCCGCAGGCCTCTGGCGAGCCGCTTCCGGACATCCCGGCACTTCTCGCCGAGCTTCAGGCGAACGAGGACAAGGTCGAAAACATCCTCGATACCTATTCCTACGTGCAGAAAAGCATCCGACGCGAACTCGGCAAGGACGGCATTCTTCGTGAGGTCGGTTCGGAGACGTATCAGCTTTCGTTCTACAAGGGCAATCGTATACGCCGATTGATCGAGAAGAACGGCAAACCTCTTTCGGAAAAGGATCAACGCGACGAGGACCGCGAGGTCGAGAAACGGGTCGAAGAGATCGAAAAAGAGATCGCCAAGCAAGAGCGGCGCTCGAGTTCCGGGCCGCCTTCGGAGAATGGCCAGCGAGTTTCGATCGCCGAGGTGCTGCGGGCTTCGCGGCTCGTCAATCCGCGTCGCGAGCGGTTCCGCGGTCGTGATGTGATCGTTTTCGACTTCGAGCCGAACCCGAATTTTGACTACAAGAACGCCAAGAGCATGCTGAAATTCTTTGGCAAAACTGCGGGCGTGATGTGGATCGACGAAAAGGATAAACAGGTCGCGAGGCTCGAGGCGTTTCTCGCCGATAGCTTCAAGATCGGCGGCGGCTTACTTGCGAAGCTGAGAAAAGGAGCATCGTTTACGCTGGAGCAGGAACGGGTCAACGACGAGATCTGGCTGCCCTCGGTCGCGGACATCAATCTCTCGGTGCGTGTGCTTCTTGTCCGCGGTGTGAATGTAAACCAGGTCGTGCGGTCCTACGATTATCAGAAGTTCCAGACCGAAGTGAAGGACGCACGAGTCGGCACTGAAAACTAGCGGTTTATGGTGAGCGTAAGCCGCTCGCCGCTACGCCGAACGCTGATGGTCTTTATCGCCGAGCCCGAAGCGAACCGCGTTTCGGGCTCGATCTTTTTGCCGTCGAGCGACTCCACGACATCGCCCGCCCGAACGCCTGCCCGAGCCGCCGCACCGGAAGCTTCGGCGGAGCTGACAAGAAATCCGTCCGTCTGAAATTCGCCCCGCAGCCCCATCAACGAAAGGACCTCGCTCGAATCGACCTGGCCCCCGCCCTCAAACCCCGGCGGACGCATATCAGGCACCGCAACATTCGCATTCACCGGCCGATCCGGAGTCACATTTACCGGGCTGCCCGCTCGATCGACCGAACCGCCGCCCTCGATCTGCTCTTCTCTACCAGCCCGCCGCTCGGGCCTTCTCTGCGGCGGAGCCACTCGCTCCGCAACACCGTCATTGGGAGCGGCCCTGTTGTCATTCACGACCGTCGCTACTTCAGTCGTCTCCGGAAGCTGCACCGTTGGTTCAGGTACACTCTGCGGCATTGGTGCCGGGGTTGGGGCTTGAGCGATCGGCGGTACGTCCGCGACATCTGTCGAGCTCAACACACCGAGGTAAAGCACCGCACCAAGGGCTACAAGAAAGACCGCGGCAAACGCCGGCAAAAAGATCCGCCATCCGGAGCCGGCCGATTGACGGCGTCCGGCGATCCGTCCGCGGACCTTGTGCTCAAAGTCCGGTGGAGCGGCCACCCGCGGCATTGCGTTCAACATCGCGGCGATCTGCCGGTCCTCAGCGCTCAATTTTTCCATTTCGTCGGTCATTTCAATCCCAAAATTTCTTTGTCCAGCTTCTCTCTGAGCAGCCCGCGGGCTCGGTTTATCCGTGACTTCGTCGTGCCCAGTTCGATCTCAAGTATGTTTGAGATCTCGTCGTAGCTGAGCTCTTCGATGTCCCTGAGAATTATCGGCACCCGATATTTCTCCGGAAGCGTAGCGATCGCCTTTCCTATTGCAGCCGAGCGTTCATCATCGTCAAAACTCGCATCCTGCAGCTTTCGTCCGTCCGCCGGCTGATACTCGGCCGTGTCACTGGGATCGTCCAAAAAGAGCCCGGTTAACGAGAAAAGCCGACGCCGCTTTCGTCTCCTCAGTTCCGAGATCGCCAGGTTGCTCGCGATGCGGTAAATGTACGTCGAAAACGCATACCCGGCATGGTAGCGGTCAATTGCGAAGTAAACCCTTACAAAGGTCTCCTGGGCAAGATCGACCGCTTCTTCGTAATCATTCAAAAATCGATACAGAAAGTTCGTTATCTGGTTTCGATAACGGTCCATCAGTTCGCCAAAGGCCGCTTCATCGCCGGCCGCGGCCGCCGCCGCAAGCTCATGATCGGACACGGCACGGGCGGTTTTACCGCCCTGCCCAGCCTTGTCCTCTTCACGATCGACCGATGCCATACTGTCATCGTTTGTACACCATTCGCCCTATCTCGGACAAAAGCCGTCCTGCGTTAGGTCACACGCTCAACGGCCATAAAAGTTGCAATTTCTTTATGGAAGCTGAGGTAATGCGAGCGGCAGGACGACCGCTACGATGTAATAGTCGCGTTTTGGTTTGGCGAGCGTAAAGTTTCCCAATACGGCAGGAACGCCAGCCCGAAGCACAGAACGCGAAGACGAAAATGTCGCCACGTCGTAAGCATGCGGAGCCTCCCCCTCGCCGCTTCTCGGCTTTGTCAGTGAGATCGGTGTCCGGAGCGAGAATCGCGAAGCCAGAAGAAGATATCGAAGGTTCGCGGAGCCGACGCCCTCGCTATTTATTTGCCCGATTCGCCAATCAAGCGACGTTAAGGGTTCTGATTCGTCGAACTCAATGAAACCACGGCCATCGACGATGCTGCCGGTAGCCGCCCGGGCCATAAAGTCCGCCGCGATGCTCATTTGGCCCGTTGTGCCGGAAGCTTTTGCTATCCCGCCAGCAATTTCTCGGAGTTCAGCGGGAATCGGAGTTCCGGCACCTTGCAGATCGGACGAGATCAGGTAGATCCTTACGTCGAACGCACCATCAGATGCATCAGCATTGGGCTGCCCATTCGCATTTACGAAAAGGCCAAACGAAATTACGGCGAAAAGAAAAACACGGGGTAAGCTTTGAAGTCTAAACATAAACAATTCACTCCTGTTAGGTGTTCGGGGAAAGTCACCCGATTACACACTCACAGGAGCGAAAAGTTTCAGATTTTTCTGGATCAGCCGACGAGGAACATTCCTTCATCGACCTTTTGGCCAAATGTGATCGTCCCGACCGACGCTTCCTCGACCTCAACATCATCGGCCCACAGGACGGTCCGATAGGGAACTAACGTCCCTTGTGCGTAGCGGTAATCGTAGAACTTTCGCTTGTATTTAACCCCGAGATCCTCGTATTCGAGCATCATCACGCGGAATGTCCGAACGCTGATAAAGTACTTGGTCGTGCGGTCTTTCTTGTCCGTGACGTTAAGGACAAAATACTCAACGCCGAGGTGCTTCTCGCGGCCAAGAAGTTCGATCTTCGATTCGTTCTCTTTGTATCGAAGCATAGCGTCGATGCCGCGGAACATCGACTGTTCGAACGACCGAATAGCCGTATCCTGGGGCGTAAAGACCGAGTCGTTAAAGACGCCGAAGATGCGTTCGTCAACGTGCATCAGCGAGTAACGCGCCGCCGGCAGCTCCTGTTCCCAGCGGACCTTGTCCTTGGCAGAATTTTCGCCGCGAATGACCCACCGCTGATAGTTGGTACTGTCCATCGTCCCGGCTTGGTTTCGCGTTCGCAATTTGCCGCGTTCGAAGGTCGTCCGCCGTATCTGGTCAAGTACCTGCCGCCCGGCACCGAGGCCGTAAATAATGACCGTCGATTCGACGATCTGTTCGGCGTTCAGTTCCTGCGTGCCGCCTCTTGCGGGCGTCGGCGTTGCGACCGGACTTGGCGACGGCGTCGGTGTGGCGTCCTGCCCGATGACCGGCTCGGCAATGACCGCAAAGCCGAGCAATACAAGCACAAGACCGAAAAAATGACTTCTTCCTGAGGTTCTCTTAAGCTTCATTTGAGACAAAAACAAAAGCGGATTGTAACATATGCCGCCGAAAATCTCGGCATGGACGAATTTCGGGCGTACCATTCCTTGATGAAATCCGAGCCTCTCGGGATGCTTACTGCTTGGAATTGACTTACAAAACCCCGTGCTCGCAAAATATAGCAACATGCCGCACATCGCCCTTTTTGAGCCCGAGATCCCGCCAAACACCGGCAATATCGCAAGGCTCTGCGCCGCCACGGGTACACCGCTGCATATCGTAGGCGTTACGGGATTCCGAATGGACGACCGGACCTTAAAGCGGGCCGGGCTCGATTATTGGGACCACGTTCAGCTAACCCGGCATATCGCTCTCGACAACTTGTATAGATCGCTTCCCGCCTCCAGATTTGTCTATCTCACGACCAAGACGGAGCGTCCGTATACCGATTGGATCTTCAGCGAAAACGATTGTCTCATCTTCGGCCCGGAGACCCGCGGGCTGCCCGAGCAGATCCTAACAGACAACGCCGAAACCTGCCTCACCATCCCAATGTCGAACCCTGCGGTGCGCAGTCTAAATCTCGCGACCGCCGTGGGAATTGTACTGTTTGAAGCTCTCCGTCAACTCCACCATTCTTGAACTGAGAACAGCCTCAACTCTTCGATTTTGATGCATCTTTCTGCTTCGCAATTGCGTCTTACTATCGGTGTCGATCATTCGACACAATTGGGCGGCGCGACCCAGTTTGGGAGGCTATAAATTATGAAGTTCTTAAGTAGATATGCACTAATGTTAGTTTTTGTTGCGGGCTCTGCCGCGATCAGCGTCAACGCTCAGACGATCACGGGAGAAGTTTCGAACCGCGTCCTTGAGAAGGAAGTTCAAAGCAAGATCCTTCGTCTTCCGTACTACGAGGTTTTCGATTACATTTCGTTTCGCATCGATGGCGATACGGTAATTCTTGACGGCAAGGTCCGGAACGCAACCAATCGCCGCGAGGCAGAAAATGCGATCAAGCGGATCTCGGACGTCGTGACTGTTCAGAACAACATTGAAATACTTAATGTCGGCGGCTTTGACGACAGGATCCGACAGGATCTTTACCGCTCGCTCGCGAGAACCGGTTCGTTGTCACGGTATTTGTGGACGGTGAATCCTTCGATGCGGCTTGTGGTCGATCGCGGACACGTCACGCTCGAAGGTTACGTCTCGAACGAGGGCGACCTGAACCTTGCCAATATTGCGGCAAGAACGGTTCCCGGTGTTTTCAGCGTAACGAATAATTTGAAGGTTGACAGCAAGCGGGCTGGGTAGTCGGCCCGTATTCCTCCAATAAGGCCGGTGGGTTTTCGGACCCGCCGGCCTTTTTGTGTTGCCTTTTCGCCCCCAATCCGTCATTATTTGCGTTTGCCTTGAGGCATGGGGACACAACAATGATCGCACCAGAAAAGATACGTAATATCGCCATTATCGCTCACGTTGACCACGGGAAAACTACATTGGTCGACGCGATGCTGCAGCAATCGGGAACCTACCGCGACAATCAGGAGGTCGTCGAACGCGTAATGGATTCGATGGACCTTGAGCGTGAACGCGGCATTACCATCATGGCGAAGAACACTTCGGTCCAATATGGCGACTACAAGATAAACATCGTCGATACGCCGGGCCACGCCGATTTTGGCGGCGAGGTCGAGCGCGTCCTGAAAATGGTAGATGGCATCGTTTTGCTTGTTGACGCCGCCGAAGGCTGCCTGCCGCAAACCCGCTTTGTTCTCAGAAAGGCCCTTGAGTTGAAGCTACCGGCGATCGCGGTCGTTAACAAAATGGACCGGCAAGACGCCCGTCACGAAGAGGTCGTCAACGAGATCTACGACCTTTTCATCGATCTCGGAGCGAGCGACGAGCAGATCGAATTCCCGATACTCTACGCCATCGCCCGCGACGGCATTGCCAAAAAGCAACCGACCGAGGAATCAAAATCGCTCAAGCCGCTATTTGAACAGATCGTTGAGACGATTCCTGCTCCGAAGGCGGTTCGAGATGACAGCCTTCAACTTTTGGTCGCGAATATCGATTACAACCCCTTTGTCGGCCGGCTCGCGATCGGCCGCATGTTTTCGGGTGAGATTGCCAAAAACCAGGAAGTGATCGTCGCCAAGATCGATGGCTCGACCCAAAAGACACGCGTCAAGGAACTGTTTGTATTCGAGGGGCTCGAACGTACGAGCGTTGACTCGGCCGGAGTCGGCGAGATCGTCGCGCTTGCCGGATTTGACGACATCAACATCGGCGAGACGATCACGACGGTCGACAACCCGAGGCCGCTTCCGATCATCGCCGTCGATGAGCCGACAATTTCGATGATCTTCGGCGTCAATACTTCACCATTCTCTGGCATTGACGGCAAGTTCGTCACCTCGCGACAGATCAAAGATCGGCTTGAAAAAGAATTACTCGGAAACGTCGCCCTTCGCGTCACGCAGACAGAAGCGGCGGAGCAGTTCAAAGTGTCAGGTCGCGGTGAGCTTCAGCTTGCCATCCTCATCGAAATGATGCGCCGCGAGGGTTATGAGGTGCAAGTCTCAAAGCCCGAGGTCATCACCAAACAAGATGAGAAGACCGGCGAAACGTTGGAACCCTTTGAGCAAGTCGTCATTGACGTGCCCGAAGAATTCATCGGAGTAGTGACCGAAGCACTCGGCCGCCGTAAGGGCCAGATGACGAAGATGGTGAACAACGGCTCCGGCCGCGTCCGGCTTGAATACGAGATCCCGTCCCGCGGGCTGATCGGATTCCGCGGCGAGTTCTTGACCGAAACAAAGGGCACCGGCCTGCTCAACACGATCTTTCTACGCTTTGATAAATGGCAGGGTGAAATGCGTTCGCGGTCGACCGGTTCGCTCGTCGCCGATCGGATGGGCGAATCCACGACATACTCGCTCTACAATCTGCAGGAACGCGGCACGCTCTTTATCAAACCCAGCGTAAAGGTCTATGAGGGAATGATCGTCGGCGAGAACGCACGTGCGGTCGATCTGGATGTGAACGCCATCAAAGAGAAGAAGCTCTCAAATATGCGGACAACGTCCGCCGATGAAGCAATGCGGCTTGTGCCTGTGCGAGAAATGTCGCTCGAACGTGCGCTCGAATTCATCGCCGATGACGAACTTATCGAGGTCACACCGAAAGCCATCCGGCTCCGCAAACGCGTGCTAAAAGCCAACGAACGACCGAAGAAGTCATAGGCTCGCCTTGCGTTCAATTCATCATTGAAGAGTCCGTCTTGAATGGTCGATGTCGCGTCACAGCTCCGCTAGGAGCGTGATGTTTATGGTTGCGAACGAACACAACGCAAGCTCCGTAGGAGCGGTACATTGTTGATATTCGATGTTGTGTGCCGGCCCTAGCGGGGCTTTGCATTTTGGTCAGGACATCAGATTCTACGAATATCCGGCTCCTACGGAGCCCGTTAAGATACCGATCCCCTCTATTCCAGCCAATCCGAACTTTATCCATCTCCCAGTAGATTTGACACGAAACGCCATCCGTTGTATTTTACCGGTTAGTTACTTAACCCATTGCTTAAATACTAAGGAGACACCAGATGGCACGATTAGATCCATACTTGAATTTTCCAGGAAACACCGAAGAGGCTTTCGAATTTTATCGCTCCGTGTTCGGCGGGGAGTTCACGGCCGTGATGCGTTTCGGCGAAATGCCGGGCTGCGATGAGATGGAGCTCAGCGAAGAGGACAAGGGAAAAATAATGCATATTTCCCTGCCGGTGGGCAACGCGATCCTGATGGCGACCGACTCGCTCGAATCGATGGGCCAGAAGCTCGAGGTCGGGAACAACACTCACCTCAGCTTTACTCCCGATAGCCGCGAGGAGGCCGACCGCGTATTCGCAGCACTGGCGGATGACGGGAAGATAAATATGCCGCTGCAGGATATGTTCTGGGGCGATTATTGGGGTTCGCTGACGGACAAATTCGGTATTAACTGGATGGTGAATATTGCGCAAGCCCCGACAAACTAAACAACCGAGGTAAAAACAATATGTCAAAAGAATATATCGAGATCGTACAGAAGATCAACGACGCATTTGCTGCAAATAATGTTGAAGGCTTTTTGGAGAATTGCTCGGAATCGGTTTCGTGGACAATGGTCGGCGACCGCACGGTTACAGGTAAGGATGCGATCCGTGAATTTATGAGCGAAATGGCCGGATCGGAAGCGCCGGACTTCGGCGTTGACCGAATGATCGCGGATGGCGAATCTGTCGTTTGCTACGGCGAAATGTCGATGAAGGACAGCGAAGGCCAGACGAGCGACTGGTCCTATTGCGATATTTATCACTTTGCCGATGGCAAGGTGGCCGAAATGTCGTCATTCGTCATCAAGAAGAAAGGCGCAGACGACTCGACAAACACCGCGGCGGCATAGGAAACGGCTTCGCTCAAACAGACAGAAACACATATAAATGCAAGAACAAACGGACAGGCTCAGCAGTACATTCTCGGCCCTCGCCGACCCAACTCGCCGGGCGATCCTCGGCCGTCTGGCAAACGGCGAAGCCAGCGTAACCGAGTTGGCCAAGCCGATGAAGATGACGATGCCCGCCGTCACCAAGCACCTTAAAGTGCTTGAACGGGCCGGGCTCATTCGCCGGGGCCGGCAGGCACAATGGCGGCCCTGTTACCTCGTTGCCGAGCCGCTCAAAGAAGCCTTGGACTGGGTCGAGCAATACCGCATTTTCTGGGAGCAAAGCCTTGACCGGCTCGATACATACATTAAGGTGCTGCAGGCTGAGTCAGCGAATGACTCGACAGTGGCGAAGGAAAAAAGTAATGCAAAGCGAAAAAGAACTGGTAAACGCTCGTAACGCGATCGTTATTGTCCGCGAGTTTGACGCTCCGCGGGATCTGGTCTGGCAAGCCTGGACCGAAAAGGAACACATCGAGAAATGGTTCGGGCCGACGGGCTTCGATACCCGCGTTGACCATCTCGAGTTCCGTCCGGGCGGCGAGATCAGGCACACGATGATCGGGCCGGATGGAACCGAGTATCCATCAAAGGGCACCTTTGTCGAGATCGACGCTCCGCGAAAACTGGTTTCGACCGACGAGTTCGGCGAGGGGAGCGAAGAGATCCCGGCTTTCAAAGACGTTAAACTGCCGGAAGCAATGGTCACAACCGTGGAGCTCGAAGACGTCGGCGAGCGCTGCCGAATAACCCTGACCATCTCGCATGCGACCGAAGTGGACCGCAAGCTCCACGAAGAAATGGGCGTTCTCGAAGGCTGGAACTCGACCTTCGATTGCCTGGTCGATTACCTTGCAACGGTAGCGAGAGGAGACAAGAAATGATGCATGAGATCACGCCATTTTTGTGGTTCGACAGCGAGGCCGAAGAGGCGGCAAACTTCTACGTCAGGATCTTTCCGAACTCGTCGGTCGGAAAGATCTCAAGATACGACGAGGCGACCGCCGAGCGTGTCGGCCGGCCGCCCGGCTCTGCCCTAACGGTTGAGTTCACGCTAAACGGCAAGCCCTTCGTCGGGCTCAACGGCGGTCCGATGTTCAAGTTCACCGAGGCGGTCTCCTTCGCCATCCGCTGCCGCGATCAGGCCGAGGTCGATCAATATTGGAAACGGCTGACGGCTGACGGCGGCGAGGAATCGATGTGCGGCTGGTTGAAGGACAAATACGGCCTTTCGTGGCAGGTCGTCCCCGAACAGCTTATCGAGATAAACAATGAGGGCGGCGAACGTGCACGGCGTGCGATGTCTGCCGTAATGACCATGCGGAGGATAGATATTGCCGTGGTGCTTGCCGCGGCGGAGGACGAAGGATGACACAAACAGCGACTGCACAAATGAAAGGCGACTGCGAGATCGTTGTCTCGCGAAGATTTGACGCACCGCGGGAACTCGTTTGGCGGGCGTGGACCGATCCGCAAGCAATTGCCGAATGGTGGGGGCCGCGGGGATTCGACGCTCCGCCCTGCGAGATCGACCTTCGCCCCGGCGGGAAATTTCAGATCGATCTCAATGGGCCGGACGGAAAGGTCTATCCCTGCAAAGGAACGTTCAGGGAGATAGTTGAACCAGAGCGGATCGTTTACGATGGCCCGGCAAATGAGCCTGCCGGTTGCGGTGCCGGGATACCGCCGAACGCAACGGTGACCGTGACCTTCGCAGCGGAAGGCAGCCAAACCGAACTGACCATCCACACGCTGCTCGCGTCTGAAGCGGATCGCGTCGCAGCTCGCGATGAAGGCTTCATCCCGGGTTGGCAGGACAGCCTCGAACGCCTTGCGGAACGGCTCGGGCTCGAATAGAATTTCGTCACATTCTGACCGAAACCATTTGCGGCCTGCGAGCAGTTTTCCGGGCCTGAACAAGGAGATACCTGCAATGAATATCATTCTTTGGATACTGCAAATTGTACTTGGGCTGATGTTCCTTTTTGCCGGCGGCTCGAAGTTCATGATGCCCTACGAAGAAATGCGGGCGAACATGACCGTGGAACTCCCGCACTGGTTCGTGCTCTTTATTGGTGCGGCGGAGGTGCTTGGCGGCCTGGGCTTAGTGCTTCCCTGGGCTTTGGGAATAATGCCGAAGCTAACGCCGATCGCCGCCGCTCTGCTTGCGGTCGTTATGGCCGGTGCCGTCGTCGTTTCAGCTTATGGCGGCATTGCGATGGCGATCTTCCCTTTCGTCATATTGCTGCTTTTGCTGGTCGTCGCTCGGGGCCGCTGGACTGCTAAGGAGTGATCGTATGTCGAAATATTGCGATGTTTACCTGCTGCCGATCGCGGAGGAAAAGCTCGCCGAATACAAAAAGCTCGCCCAAAGTGCCGGCAAGATCTTTATGAAACACGGTGCACTCCGCTACCGCGAGTACGTCGTCTCGGATCTCAACGAAGAATACGGCACATTCCCTTTCGGTAAGGCCCTCAAACTAAAACCGGGCGAAACGATCGTCTATGCCGCGGTTGAATTCAAATCGGAAGCCCATCGAAACAAGACGATGAAAGCTATTTTTGCCGACCCGGAGCTTGCGAAGGTCTCGCCGAAGGACCCGCCTTTCGATTACAAACGGATGGTCTATGCCGGTTTCAAAGTGATCGTTGACCTCTAGAACGGACAATCTGCGTCTGAATCGCTATACTGAAATACCGGGCAGCGATTGCCCGGTTTTTGATGCCTGAAACAATTGACGACAACGAGGTTATTGTCCCTGAGAAGCCGAAGCCGCGATACGACCGCTCAATAATCGAGGGGCCGCTCGGGCCGGCCGTCTGGAAGATCGCCTGGCCGACGATGCTGACCAACGTCATCGCCGGCTTGCAGGGCATTGTCGATCATATCGTGGTCGGCAACGTCGTCGGGTTCAAGGCAAATGCGGCCATCGGCGTGAGCTGGCAGATTTTTTTGGTGGTCATTGTTTTCATCTCGTCGCTCTTTACGGGCATGAGCATACTCGTTGCCCGCTTTGCCGGGGCCGGCGAAGAACTGAAGGTGGACCGAACCGTCTATCAGGCATTCCTAACAGCGATCATCATCTCTTTTGGTGTTATGGCTCCGGTCGGATATTTCGCTTCGCCTTATTTGCTCGACCTCGTAAATGCCGAAGCCGGTGTCAAGGCCGAGGCACTTCCCTATCTCCGCATCACATTCGTTTTCAGTCTTGGCCTGCTCATCTTTTTTATGCTGAGCGGAGCACTTCGCTCGGCCGGCGACGCCCGAACGCCGATGATCCTCGGCGTCGTGATGACGGTGCTCAACCTGGTCCTCAACCTCATTCTCATCCCCGGGCTTGGCCCGATACCGTCATTCGGCACGGCCGGTGCCGCGATGGGAACGAGCATCGCCTCCGGCGTGGTGGCCATTTATGCTCTGTATCGGCTGCTCGCCGGCGGTTGGGTCGTTTCGTTCCCGAAAGGGCTAGGCTACAAGCCCGACTGGGCCATCATCCGCCAGATATTTCGCTTTGGCTTGCCGACCGGGATTCAGGGCATCGCGATGAACGTCGGCGGTGTTTTCATGCTCGCCTTCATCGGTTCGCTGGCTCAGAGTGCGGCGGCACAGGCCGCATTTGCCGTCGGCTATACGCAGCTTTTCTCGCTGATCACATGGACGTCGGTCGGGCTTATGGGAGCGGCTGCGGCGGTCGCCGGGCAAAATCTCGGGGCGGGAAATCCGGAACGTGCATCAAAGGCCGTCCACACGGCCGCGAAGTTCGGCGTCGCGGGCTCGGCATTTATCGGGCTTTTCTTTTTCTTTTTTCCCGCGCAGCTTCTTGGCTTTTTCGGAATGAAGGAGCCGGCCGTTATCGAGATCGGCACGCAGCTTCTGCAGGTGCTCAGTGTTTCCGGCCTATTTATCTCGGCCGCCCTGACCTATACCGGCGGACTGCAAGGCACCGGAGACACCAAAAGCCCGCTCTACATCTCGGTCGTTTCGCAGGTCATTATCCCGCTTGGCATCTGCTTCATTATCCAACAGGCCTGGGGGCTCGAACCCTTGCACATTTGGCTGGCGATCCTCGCCGGGCACATTGTCCGGTTTGCATTGAGCTTCTACAAATTCCGCCAAGGCCGCTGGCAGAGCATTCAGGTCTCGATCGACCGCACCGAAGCCTGATCATTCTTCGTCTTCAAGTTCATCATCGTCCGGCTCTTTTTCCGGATCATATTCCTCATACCCGTGCGCGTCGTCGTAGTAATAACTCCGCTTGCTCGCCTCGTCATTCTCCGCCTCCGCTTTATCAGGCCGTTTTTTCTGCGAGTCGTTCTCGGGCATAATACTCTCAATAATCACCAAAACACATCGAGAGTCAATGTTCGTTATGCTCAACAAGAAATCTTTGCTCACCATTACGCTCGCTTTAATTCTTTCCGGTCTAGTCTCGGGCCAGACCCTGACCGTTCGCCAGATCATGGCGGAGCCTTCGATCGCGGGGCAGCGGGTCGAGGGCGAGAAGCTTTCGCCGGACGGGGCGAAGGTGGTGTTTCTGTGGAACGCCGAGGGCAAGCCGCGGCGCGATCTTTACATTGTCTCGACCGCGGGCGGGACGCCGGAAAAAATACTCAGCCCCGGCCAGCTTCCCGCTCCGGTTCGTCTGCCCGAACGAGCGAATCCGCTCAACTACGGCGTCGAGATGCGTGACCAGTTCGTCCGCGACCGCGAAAATCAGCTCGGCAATTTCGAATGGTCGCCGGACTCGAAACGGCTAGTTTTTACGCATGGTGGCGACCTTTATTTGATGACGGTTTCCGATCGCGCGGTAAAGCGCATCACGAAAACACAGTCCCCAGAGTTCGGGGCTCGGTTTGTGGACAATGACCGCATTCTTTATTCGCAGGGCGGCAACGCGTTCGTGCTAAATCTTGCGGATGCGACGCTTACGCAGGTGACCCGCGAGGCCAATGCGCAGCAGTTCATCTCGGTAGGAAACATCGTAACGAGCAAGGACGGCAAGATGGCGGCGTACGTCGTTTCGGATGGCTCGAAACAGCGGCAGCTTGTTGTCCCGAACTTCTTGCCGGAGTTTGTTACAGGCGGCGGGCCGCGACGCGGTTGGACCGAGCAGAAATTGATGTTCATGCCGACCGACGGCAGCCGAGACACGCCGCACGAGATAAAGCTCCCGAAGCCCGAGGGCGTCTCCAGCTTTCGGCGGATGGTATGGGCTGCAGATAACCGCTCGCTGATCGTTGACCGGCTCGATAAAGACACAAAACGCCGCCAGCTTTTCTACGTTTACAACGTAGGATCAAAGGACGAAAAGATAATCCTCATCACCGAAGAGACCGACGACAAATGGCAGGCGCCGAAATCGGCGATATTCGAACCAAACCCGAAAAACCCCGCTCAGCTTTTCTTCGCCTCCGAACGCGACGGCTTTAACCACCTCTACCTCGCAACCCTCGAATCAGAAACGCGGGCCGCAGCGAGTGTTTCAACCACACAGGCGGAAACCCGACCGGTAGGGAGGGTGTCTTCAACCGAGAAAGAACAGAATTTGACCGGGAGCGTTCCAACCCCGTCCGTAAAGATCGAACAACGAACGAAAGGGAACTGGCAAGTTGAATGGGCCAAATGGAACGCCGCTGGCGATCAAGTAATTTACATGTCGAACAGTAAGGGAACTTCGGGACGTGAATTTTTCGTTCAACCGGATATCGCCCGAAACGGCGGGTTGTTCATCACGACAGCAAACCCAACCTGGATGAAAGAGAGCCCGCAGCTTTCGGAGAACGGTAGCGTCCTCGTTTTCGGCGGCTCCAAATGGAATGAGCCCACAGAGTTATATTCGATACCCATATGTTTTCCATGCGAGCCTCTTATCAAAACACCGACTCAACTTACTCGCACAGTGCCCGAATCACTTAAGTCGATGAAATGGACGGAACCCAACTTCATCGAGATCGATTCCCGGGATGGCAAAAAGATCCCGGCGAAGATCTACCTGCCGCCCGGCCATGATCCCAAGAAGAAATATCCGATGGTGATCTTCGTTCACGGTGCGGGTTATTTGCAGAACGTGATCAACGGCTGGAACAACTATTACCGCGAGTTCATGTTCAACGACATGCTGGCGAAGAAGGGCTATGTTGTGCTCGATATTGACTACCGCGGCTCGGCGGGCTATGGCCGCGAGTGGCGGACGGACGTCCATGATTTTCTCGGCGGCAAGGACTTTGACGATCATATCGACTCCATCGACCACATGGTCAAAAACTACGGCGTCGATCAAAGCCGCATCGGAGTTTACGGCGGCAGCTACGGCGGATTCATGGCCGGGATGCTCGTCATGCGGGCACCGGAGCGGATCGCCGCGGCCGCGGCACTTCGCTCGGTCTTTGACTGGAAGAATTACTACGCCGCGAATCCTTTTTACACCGCCCAGCGGCTCGGCTTTCCCGACAAGAACCCCGAGGCCTACAAACGCAGTTCGCCGATCGCTTATGCCGACAAGCTCGAACGGCCGTTCCTGATACTACACGGAATGGCCGACGACAACGTTCATGTGCAGGACTCGGTGCAGATGATCGAACAGCTCATCAGGCTTGGGAAGACGCAGTATTTTGAGGCGATGCTTTATCCTTCGGAAAATCACGCGTTCGTCCGGCCCGAAAGCTGGGCCGATGAATACGAGCGAATTCTTACATTTTTTGAGAAGCACCTTGCGGCGAAATAGCTGATGAGTTTTGCCGCCACGATCGCCGATTCGCTCCTCGCCATCGCCTTTCCGCGGGAGTGCCGCTGCTGCGGGCGGCAGGTCGAGCGTCGGGCGGATGGCGTAGCGTGTGAGAATTGCTGGAGCGCGTATCGCTTCTTTACCGGCAGCGAAACGGCCTGTGCAAAATGCGGCTTATTCCTTGGCGAGGCTGAGACGATGTTTGAGACCTTTTGCCGCAAATGCGACGACCACGCTTACGGCTTAGCTCGCTCGGCCGGCCCTTATCGCGGCCCGGCCGCCGCGGAAGTCATCAATCTGAAGACCAACCCGCACCTCTCGATCCGATTTCAGAAAGCCGCCTCGATCGCCTTTGCCGATAGCTTCCGCGAAGGGGCGGACCTTCTCATGCCGGTTCCGCTTTCGCGAAAGCGTTTTGTCGAGCGCGGCTACAATCAGGCGTCCGTGATTGCCGGATTTCTCGGCAGGTCAAGCGGCATTCCGGTTGATGAAGCAAGCCTTCAGCGTGTCGTCGATACGCCGCACCACCGAGCCGGAATGGACCGCAAGGCCCGCGACCTCTCGGTCCGCAACGCCTTCAAGGTCGTCCGTCCCAAGCTGACCGCCGGCAGAAGCATCATCCTAATTGACGACGTCCTGACCTCGGGCTCGACCGCATCCTATTGTGCCAAGGCCCTAACGAAAAGCGGCGCGGCGAGGGTCGATGTTTTCACCCTCGCACGCGCCGCGTAAACCAATTTAGATGACAACTACGGAGCGTCAACCGACGGTACCGGTATGTCGTTCTCGAGCCCAAAGGTGACCGCCTGCAGTGTGCCGTTCGTCGAACGCCTTATGTACCAGACGCCGTTCGAAGGACGATAGACCGCTATGTCGTCAATAAAGTCGCCGTCGTAGTCACCAACAACCGGCTTATCTCCGCTGACGCCCCATTGCAGAATCTGCACCGAGCCATTCGAACTCCGGAGAATGTACCAGACGCCATTCGACGGCCGGAAAATCGCGAGGTCGTTTCTAAGGTCGCCGTCAAAATCACCCCGTACGGGAACGTCGCCATTTTGTCCGAAAGGCAATGCGACAAAGCCCCCGTTTGTGCTATTCAGCCGATACCAAACGCCGTTCGAAGGTCGCCAGACCGCTATGTCATAACGGTTGTCGCCGTCATAATCTCCGGGAACCGGCACGTCGCCGTCCACTCCAAACTGCGTGATGGAAACGCCCTGATCCCGCGTCCTGTAGGTGTACCAAACGCTCGTCGATGGCCGGTAAACGGTGAAATCAGCAAGCCCGTCGGCATCATAATCGCCCGCGAGCGGCACATCACCATCCGCACCAAATTGTGCAGCAAAGAACGTATTATCCGTGCTCCGCAACACGTACCAGGTGCCTTCGCTCGGACGAAAAACCGCGAGGTCCGAAAGAAAGTCTCCGTCGTAATCCTTCGCCACCGGAATATCCTCGGCCGTTCCGAATTGATCGATCGCAACGTTGCCTTGCTGGCTTCCGAGGCGATACCAAACGCCTGTGTTAGGCCTGAAAACACCGATGTCGGTCTTTAGATCGCCGTCAAAATCGGCGGAGGTCTTGTTCGGCAGAATGCGGTCGATCGTCCCGCCTAAACCGACGACGTAAAGCTCACCGTCCTCGTCCTCGCCAAATGAGGCTATGTTCCGGGGAGTATCGAGCACCATGATCTGCTGATTGCTTAGCGTCCAGAAAAAGATCTCGCCCGTGCAGTAATCCGCAAAAATATACTCGCCTTTCAGAAGAGCATTCTGCACGCCGCGATAAACGTATCCGCCCGTGATCGAGCACCGGCTGCCTGTGTGGGTGTACTGTGTCAACGGCATGTCAAAATTCGCCGGGATGCAAAGGCTAGGGTCAAGCCCGGTGCAGTTCGTGCCCTCATAAACCCGCCAGCCGTAGTTGCCGCCGAGCCCGATCAACGAGACCTCTTCAATGTTGTTCTGGCCTACGTCTCCCGCCCAAAGAGCTCCATCCCCGCCGCGGTCAAATGACCATCGCCACGGATTCCGGACGCCGACGGCATAGATCTCGTCCGCACCGGGAATGCCGACGTATGGGTTATCGGGCGGATTCGTATAGGCCGGGCTCGGGTTCTCGTCCGTCACATTTGGCGTGATACGAAGAAATTTGCCGAGCAGGTCGTTGATGTTCTGCGAACGGTTGCCGGGGTCGTTGCCGGAGCCGCCATCGCCCATGCCGATGTAAAGATTATGCTGGCCCGGAGCATCCTCGCGGAAAGCGATCATCCCGCCGTTATGGTTTGAGAAGGGCTGAGCGATCGTGAGAACATTTCGCTCGCTGTTCGGGTCACCCAGCGTATTGTTATTCGTCGCCCGGAAGCGAGCTATCACGGTTGCCCCGTCGGTCTGTCGCGTATAGTTGACAAAGAAGTAGCCGTTGTTCTCAAAATCCGGATGGAACGCCAGCCCGAGAAGCCCTCTTTCACCGCCCGAGAGCACTCGGGTCGTTATGTTCATAAAGATCGAAAACGTATTCGTACCCGGGGCAGCGACCCGGATGATACCACCACGTTCGACCACAAAAACACGTCGTGTTCCATCGCCCGCATGGGTCAAAAGCACAGGCGAGCTAAGCCCGGTCGCCCACGGGATCTGGTAACGGAACGGCGGCGGATTACTCTGGCCCGACGAGCCGGCAACAAATACAAACACCAACGAAAAGAGTGCGATCAAGGATCGAAGTGATCTCATAAATTTTTCAAGCTTCAGGCTCCGGGGCCGCGAGGGCAACATGCCGGACGAATGAGGACCGGCGATAAATTGAAAACTGGGGTACTAGCTTAATTATACGGTTGTTCCACCAGGAAACAATAGCTAAGTTCGAAATCGCTTCCGGCCGGAGGCTTTTCCATTTACTGGGAGGTCGATGTTTTGGAGCCGCAGCGTGACGTCCGCGGTTAGGTCAAGCCCTGCCTTTTGGCCCAAACGCAGATGAAAATATCCCGACGCCGCGATCATCGCCGCGTTGTCGGTCGAAAGGTGTTTTGACGGAAAATAAACCGGAAGAGAGAGCCTCGCCGCTGCCTTCTCGGCTGCTTCGCGAAGAGCGAGATTGCACGCAACGCCGCCGGCGACGATCAGCGTTCGCGGCCGGTATTCGGCCGCCTGCTTTTCCATTGTGGAAACCAGAGCTGTAACGACCGCATCCTGAAAACCCGCAGCGAGATCTGCCGCGTCTTGATCTGATTCGGGCGGGGTTTCCGCCAGGTGTCGCGAGACGGCAGTTTTCAGCCCTGAGAAACTAAAGTCCGGCGTTCCGTCTGAGATCTTCGCTTTTACAAACTTGACCTTGCCGGTCTCGCCCGAGCGGGCAAGCCGCTCGATCTCCGGCCCGCCCGGATAACCAAGCCCGAGCATCTTCGCCACCTTGTCAAACGCCTCGCCGGCGGCGTCATCGCGGGTCCGCGAGACGACCTTGTATTTGCCTTCTTCGGGAATATGGAAAAGATTCGTGTGCCCACCGGAGACGATCAGAGCCATCGCCGGATATTCGACCTGAGGATTATCGAACGCGACCGAATAAACGTGTCCTTCTATGTGGTTGACGCCGACGATCGGGATGCCTAGCCCAAATGCCAGAGACTTTGCGTAGGAGACACCTACCAACAATGACCCGACGAGCCCCGGCCCCTGCGTGACCGCGATCGCATCGATCTCTTTCATCGCAATGCCCGCCCGAGACAGAGCTTCTGTCACGATCGGTTCGATTTTTTCCAGATGCTCTCGCGATGCAAGCTCAGGCACAACACCGCCGTACGGGCGATGCAGTTCGATCTGCGACGAGATTACTGACGAAAGAATCTCGCGGCCATCGCGCACAACCGCCGCTGCGGTCTCATCGCAAGAGCTTTCGATGCCAAGTATTAGCACAAAACTAGATTATCAGATGGTGATTGGTGGTTCTATCGGCGGGGCAGGCGGTGTCGGGCACACTGAAAAGGTGGGCGTCCAAAATTCGGACGCCCCAACGCCGCATTTAAGCGGCCAGCATTTCACAATTTTGCCGGCGGTGCCGTCGGCTAGTGAAATGTGAGCTCTTGAACTACTGTGCAGCCTGATTGCTAATGGCCGGCGAAGGTTCCGGATCAGGGTCAGCGGCAATGCTCAAAAGGCCTGAGAACAGCAATGCTCCCGCGATCAAAATGAACCCTCCGATGCTAAGTAACGCCCATGTGACTCCCCTATGCTTTTTGGCAACGTCCTCGCGTACAACCTTTTCTTCCCCGTCCACATTAGTTGTTTCGTATGACATAATTCCCTCTTGGTTCGATTCACCATAAATTAGTGCAATGGCCGTGCCAGATGAGTATAAGTTGTTTAATATGAACAGATACGTCAGAACAAAAAAAGGCACGACTGATGCCGGGCCTAATTAGTGTACGAATTTGATGCGCAACCTTTAGTCGGTTTTGTACTGTATCATTTCCATTCGCTGAACCATTTGTTCATCTGATCGATCTCTGCATTTTGTGAGGTTATTATCGCCTCCGCGAGTTTTTTAAGCTCCGGCTTGGAATCGCCCTTCGCTCCGTCGAGCAAAGCCCTCGACATCAGCACCGCTCCTTGGTGATGTAGTGTCATCTGCCGGATGAACTCGCGATCAAATTCGGGGCCTTTCAGCTCGCCGAGCGCCTTCATATCCATCTGGCCCATGCCCTCTTTCATGCCCGCAAATTCCATATTGATCGCCGGCTTCGCATCCTTAAACCAATCATCGCGCCAGCGCTTCATCTGCGTTATCTCGCGGTCCTGATCGGCGATGATCGCTGCTCCGAACTTCCGTAGTTCCTCTCGCGAAGCTCTGGCCTCCACGAGCTTTGCCATATCTAGAGCACCCTGATGATGCACGATCATTGTGTCGATGAACTGAAGATCCCGCGGAGCATCAGCCGCCCCAGGCGAGCTTTTCAGTCCCCCATGGTCCATCGAGCCGTGATCCATTTGTGAATGATCGACTGCGTTGGTGTTTGAAGCCGCTGTCGAATGATCGTGGCCGTCGTGGTTGTCGGATGTTGAACAGCTGATCAAAAAAAGTGAAATAAGAAAAACGGAAATGAACTTCATATCGCAACAATATCGGAACGTTGACAGAACCGCAAAGCCCCCGCGGCAAGCGTATGCATTGAGATCAAACCATTTGAATCATTCGAATAACGATCATTGTCATATCGTCGTGCTGCTTGGCGCCGTTGGCGAAGCGATCGGCAGAGGCAACGATGCTTGAAAGGATCTCCGCAGCCGGTTCTTCAGTAAGCCGCACAAGTTCATCGAGCATTGCATCCTCGCCCCATTCTTCATCGGCCGGGTTCATCGCCTCGGAAATGCCGTCCGTGAAGCCGACAAGCACATCTCCGGCGCGAAGTTCGACCGTTCCCATTTCATAACTGACTATCATCGGCGGGAGCATGCCGATCACCGGCCCACCAATGGTTAGAGTTTCCACGCTGCCATCGGCTCTTATCAGAAACGGCGGGTTGTGCCCGGCATTAACATATGAGAGCTGACCGGTGGCTGTATCGAACTGAGCGTAAAAGAATGTTGCGTATCGATTTGTCGTTGATGCTTCGTAAACGAGTCTGTTGACGTGGGTCATCAGCGTTGCCAGGTCGTCGCCGGAATGGATCGCTTGCCCGCGAAGCGATGCCTGCAGGCTCGCCATCATAAGCGAGGCACCAATTCCTTTTCCTGAGACATCGCCAATGGCGAACCCGAATTTCCCATCGGGAAGTTCGATGAAGTCGTAATAATCGCCGCCCACCGCGAGTGCAGGGCGACAGGCACCGAAATAATCAAGGCCCTTCACCTTCGGGAGCTCTTGCGGAAATAAGCGCTCCTGAACCTCGCGGGCGATCTCCACCTCGGCATTTAGCCGTTCCTTTTGTGCGGCTTCCTTTGCAAAGGCTTCAGTAAGCCTGGAATTCTCCAGCGCGAGTCCTGTCTGCGATGCAACGGACCGAAGCAAGCGAAGATCGCTCGCTGTATATGGTTCTTCAGAACGCTTTGGGCTAAGGCTGATGATCCCGGAAAGCTCATTCTTTACTGCAACCGGGAGAAGTATCTGCGAGTTCAGTTCGCGAAGCTGTTCCATGTCGTCAAGAGACATCGTCGGTGTTGACGTCACTTCCGTCATGTCTTCATAAAGAACGATGTGCTGATTGTTGCTGAGCTTTCGGATAGATTTTGAAGTGCCGGTAAGCGAAACGGCCGGCGGAGTGTCGTAGCCAACGGCATAGGCGGGAACGAACGTCGAGCCGTTCCGCAAGAGCAATGCGACCTGCGGGACGTGGAGCGATTCGCTGATCTTGTTCGCAACCGTTTCGAGCAAAGGCTTGGTCTCGACCATTGTCCGGACGTCGTCGCTGAGCTCTGACAGGATCAGCTCGGCATCGTATGCTTCGCGAAAAAACCGCTTGTCGATCCAGAGCCGCAGTGGCTTAGCGGCCATTTCGATTAGAGGAACGAGTGCAATTGCTCCTGCGACGATAATGGCCTGAGTCCAAAAGCTCGCTCCGTACGTATTGATCGACCACAAGATCAGCAGCCCAATTCCGAGCAAGGATAATACCTGGATCACCCTGACTCCGCCTTTCGCAAGTCCGTATTGCAAGCCTTGACGGATCACCACGCCGACATCCATCGCCCGGTAAACCACTATGACGTAGGCCATTGTCAGCGGAAACAACAAGATCATTGAGAGAGCAAGGAATGCCAGCCAGCCCGGGGCCACATCATAAAAAGATCCTCGGGCACCCGAAACGAGTTTATAGAGCACCAAACTGAAAAAGGGCAGTAAGGAAAATGAAGTTCCCCATACCATCACCCGCAATCGTCGGCGGGCGTCCGGGTTTTCGAGCGTGCCGCTCTTCCATCCGAGACATGAGAAAAAAAGCCCGATCGCCAGCATATTGATCACGGCGAAATAGGCGAAGATCTTTTCATTGAACGGCGCTAGAAAATCGAGTGGCCCCGTGCCTGTGTACATCTTCAACTGTCCGCTGAAGATGATCAGGATCTGATAGGCCAACGGAACAATTACTATCCATTTAAGCCACGGAACTTTGCGATCCAGCGACAATCTTTCCGGAAAGTAGATCCCGAAAAGGAACATTGATAAAGCCCACGAGCCGATGAAAATGGTTTTATAAGAGCCAAGGTACTGGGATTGATTAAAACCTTCCAAACCGATCGCAGATATACCTAGAAGGAGGAACAACAGAAGCCACGCAAGGTAGTCGGTCGGCCGAACGAGAACGACCCAAAAACCGAGTAGCACACACAATAAAGGAAAAACGTAGTTGTAGATATACCCCGCGAGAAGCCGGAAATAGTAGCCGATGTTACGCTCGATCTTAATAGTCGGAATTGTGAGCTCACGCACAGCACCTTCGTCGCCTCGGCGAACACTCAAGTTCATCGTACCGCCGAATTTCAAAGCGCTCTCCATCTCTTCCGCAAAAACGCCTTCGGTCTCGGTACTTCGGCCGTTGATCGCGACGATCCTATCGTCCAACGCGAGTCCTGCCTGTTCGGCTTCCGGGCCGGCGTAAACGATCTTACCGCTGCTGACGAACGGTACGCGGTAGTCGTATGCTCGTTCGCTAACCCGTCTCGGCAGCTCTCCAAGATGTGAATAGAATGCCGTCGCTGTAAACACAAAAAGGATCGCGAGAAGAGCGTAAAGAAGGTACTTTCGGGTCATGTCGATTACTTAGCGTCTGCCTAGATCGTAAAATCTCCAGCTCGATCTATGATCCGGATCAAGTTTTTGTTTTGTAAGTAGTGCCCGGACCATCTCGACCGGTATTGAACCCTCTTTCAGAATTGCATCGTGAAACTGTCGGTCGGTCATCTTTCCGGAGCCGACGAGGTCTTTGTGCATCTGATAAAACTGCAGCCCGCCGACCATATACGCCATCTGATAAAGCGGGCCGTAGTCGCCCGAGAACGAGCGACGAACCTCGGCCAGAGCGTTCTCCCGCTCATGGCCGACGCGGTTCACAAGCAGGTCAACGCATTGCTCGGGTGTCCATCGGCCGAGGTGAAAATTCATCGAAAAAATGATCCTCGCCGCCCGATGCGACCGCCAGAAAAGCGCCCCGATCTTGTCCTCCGGCGTTTTAGTAAATCCCCGGTCCCAGAGCAAAAATTCCCAATAAAGCGCCCAGCCCTCGCCCCAAAACGGCGTCCTGAAAGTGCTCCGGTACGTCCTGTAACGCCGGTTCATGAACTGCTGCATATGGTGGCCGGGGATGAGTTCGTGATGCGTAACCGCCCGTGCAAAATGCGGGTTGTTTCCGCGGAGCGACATCATCTTTTGCTCGTGCGTCATCGAGTCGGTTGGATAAGCGACCAAAATCGTCTCGCCGCCGAGGAAAAAGGGAGCGATGAGCTGCCGCTCGGGCGACATCATCTCCATCCGCCACGTCTCCTCGGCCTCACGCGGCACGGTCAGTAGGTCGTTCTTCTTGACGTAATCTATCGCCTCAAGGGCAAAGTCACGGATCAACGCCGGCTGCTTTCCGGGCTCGACGTACTTTTGCTTTACGGCCTCTATCGCCTTCATATAATCGTCGCCATAGCCCATCTCGCGAGAGGCTTTCTTAAGTTCCGCGACGCACCACTCGAACTCCTTATTCGCAAGCTCGACCAGCTCCTCGGGTGTGTACGGGATCATCTCGAACTGCAGATCGCGGATAAGCGCATCGCGGCCGATCGGGTCGCCGATGATCGTCGTCCGGTCGTCCGCCGCCACGCCGACCAGCTTGCCCGCGACGTACTCCGAATATCGCTGAAGTGCCGCCTCGACAGCCTCGTATGGCTTCTTATTCCACCAAGTGAACTTGGGGTCATAGGCATTGTGGAAGTTGTACCAATTGCGGAGCGTCGAACGCAGCGAGGCGATCGTCCTTACGGCTCGGTAAGCGACCGTCCGTTTCGGCTTCTGGTAGGTGCCGTTCTCAAATGCCCTTTGCGTCTCGGTGATCTTGGCCGCCAGAGCGTCGAGCTTGGCCGCCGTCTGCTCGGGGTCGATGCTTTCAAGCCGCCGCCGCTGGTCCTCAAGCTCGCTGATGACCGGTGCGAACTGCACGATCATCATCATCTCCTCAAGTAATGCTGTATTCCGGTCAAGCTCCGCCAGTTCCCGCCGCAGGTGGTTCTGAAACAGGATGTGGTCAACCTTCTCGTGATGCTCAAGCCGGGCAAAGTCGATCCGCCCGAGCTCCGCCAACCGGTCCTGATACAGCTTCCTGAACCGCTCCCGCCGTGCCGGCGAGGTCTCCGCCGAATACCATCGCGCGTAAGCCCCGCGGTCCTGCTCGTAATTCTCGATCGCCTGCCGCAGCCGCGACGGAGCCTCCGAAACCTGCCCAAAAACCCCAACCGCCATCGCAAAGACGAATATGATCGCCAGGTATCTTTTCATAATTTTCTGCCGTGTGGTGTCGTAATGAAAAAGCTAACAGCTATAAGCTAATAGCCGTTAGCTGATTTTTAAAATCGATCGCTCCCGAGCCACTTAGATCTCTTGGAGAAAGCTCTCGCCCGCCGGGAGTTCGAGGCCGAAGTTCTCTGCGATCGTCTGGCCGATGTCGGCGAGCGAGCCGCGGGTGCCGAGATTGACGCCCGGGGCGGCCTTTTTGCCGTAAACCAGCAGCGGAACGTATTCGCGGGTGTGGTCGCTGCCGGGAAAGGTCGGGTCGTTGCCGTGGTCGGCGGTGATGATCAGCAGATCGCCGTCTTTCATCGCGGCAAACATCTCCGGAAGCCGTCCGTCAAAGTGCTCAAGCGCCGCCGCATAGCCCTCAGGATCACGCCGGTGGCCGAAAAGCATATCGAAATCGACCAGATTGCTGAAGATAAGCCCCTTGTTTTCAGCGTTTAAGGCGTTTATCGTCTGATCGATGGTTTGATCGTTGTTCTTGGCGACGAGGTCTTCGGTCACGCCCATCGAATCATAAATTGAGGCGATCTTTCCGATGCAGACAACGTCCAAACCGGCATTCTTCAGCAGCGGAAGGAGGTTCTGCTCGGGCGGCGGAACGGCATAATCGTGCCGGTTCTCGGTCCGCTTGAATGTATCGGCCGTCTCGCCGACAAATGGCCTCGCGATCACCCGCCCGACGCGGTCCTCGCCGTCGAGGATACGCCTCGCCGTCTCGCACATCTCATAAAGCCGCCCGACCGGAACGACCTCTTCATGCGCGGCGATCTGAAACACCGAATCGGCCGAGGTATAGACGATCGGTTTGCCCGACCGGACGTGCTCTTCACCCAACTCCTTGATTATTTCCGTCCCGCTCGCCGGCACATTACCGAGCACGCCGGGAACTCCAGTTTCCGTAATGAATCTATCGATGACCCGCGGGGGAAAGCCCTCCGGAAAGGTTGGAAATGCCTTTTCAAGGACGATTCCCGCCATCTCCCAGTGGCCCGTCGTCGTGTCTTTGCCGTTTGAGGCGAGCGTACACTTGCCAAATGAGCCGATCGGCCTTTCTACGGACGGCACGCCCTCGAGCGGACGAATATTCCCGAGCCCAAGACTTTCCATATTGGGCACGTTCACTTTCCGCTTGCGGAATACATTGCCGAGCGTGTCCGCTCCTGCATCGCCCCACGCGGCCGCGTCCGGCATCTCGCCAACTCCGGCCGAATCAAGCACTACCAAACAGATCCTATCGAACTTTGCCATAGCTTAATTTGTCGGTGCCGTGTAGCCCTCGCGGGCACGCACGCCGAACTTCCCTGCCTTATCTTTCAATTCTACCCGTATCCGCCGAAATTTACCGTCCCGCTTCTCGTTCGTCGAGTAATATCCGAGCGAATACGTCGTCCCGATGTCCTCGGCGATCGATGCAAATGCCGCTCCCGCCTCCGCAAGATCGGCTACCGGAAAAACTCGCCCGCCGGTCGCCTTTGCGAGCTTCGCCATCTCGTCATCGGCGATCTGGTAAAGCTTTTTGCTCACCGCCAGCCGCTCAAAATCGCCGAGTTTGCAGAAATCCATTGTCCGCTCGGCTCGCGACCCGAGCGAAGAGAAGTATCGCCGAAGCTGAGCGACCGAAAATCGCATCGCGATCTGGCAGTCGCCGAGCAGATTCTCCTCTAGGAACGGCCGCGTATCGACCCTGATAAAGTAAACCGCAATTCCTAGCGGCAAAAGCTCATCTTCGGCGTCGTTAAAGGCGTTTTCGCTGGTCGAATCGACCCCATCGCCAAGCACGACCAGCACCCGCCGACGATTCCCTTCACCGCCCTTAAGCATTCGCTCCGCAGTCGTCACCAGAGCGTCATAGTACGGCGTTCCGTTGCTAGTCGCGACCGAATCGAGGGCCTGATTCAGCTCTCGCCGATCGCCGGTGATGCTTGTCAAAACGTCGATACTCGCCTTCGATCGTCCGTCGATCGTGTCTGTTCGAAAGGCAATTAATCCCACCCGGTCACCTTCCCGCAGAGATGCGATGAATCTCGACGCCGCCCGCCGGATCAGGTTCAGTTCCGACCGCGTCGAACCGGAGGTATCGAGCAACAATGCAACATCAAAAGGCTCGGTCGATGTCCGAAACTCCGCGATCTCCTGCTCCGCACCGTCCTCAAACGCCCTAAAGTCTCCGGCCTTAAGCCCTCTCACGAGTTTTCCGGCGACGTCGGTAACGACCACAGGAACCTCAATGAGGTCCGTGCGCACAACGATCCGCTCGTCGTCCTTCTCTGCCGGCGGCCTGTTCTGTCCTTGCAAAGATACCCCTGCCGCCAAGACAACGGCGACCGGAAAAACCAGCAAATTGAGGCTGCGAAGAAACATTAAGATGTACCGCGAATCAACAGTTTACCAAATCGACCCGTAGGCACGTTAATTTTATTTTACCGGGCTGCCTTTCGGCCATTGATTTATTCCGAGAATAGTAGGAAATTAGAGAAGTTCTAGACAGTTTGAATTCCTTTACCATTTCGGACAGAGGTCCGGGTAAGTCCGCTTCAGTTATGCGGGCAGTGTGAACTCTGTTTCGGGGCACGAAAAATATGAAAAATCAGATATCAATTTTAGTCCGCGGACTTTTCGGTATGTTCGCGATTTTCGCGGCCGTCACAGCCCAAGGGCAAACGCCGCTTGCGGTTGAGGACTTTGACCTTGCGGCCGGGCAGTTGCTTACGGCCAACGGCTGGACGGCCCATAGCGGTGCCGGTACCAACCCGCTGACGGTCGTTTCCCCTGGGCTTTCTTACACTGGCTACCCGAGCTCGGGAGTCGGAAATGCCGTCGGATTCACGACCAGTGGCGAGGACGCGCATAAAACGTTCGCCGTGCAGTCTTCCGGCACCGTCTATGCTGCGTTCATGGTGAACTTTTCTGCGGCACCTGAAACGCTCGGCGGCGGGTATTTCTTTCACCTCGGACCAGACCCTATAAGCACGATCTTTCGAGGACGCGTTTTTGCGCGAAGGGACGCTTCGAACGGAGTTGCCTTCGGCCTCTCGAAAGCGGCGACCGGATCGGACACGATCGTCTGGACCGGTAATACATACGCCCTGAACACGACCTACTTGGTAGTGGTGAAATACACGGTGGTTGACGGTGTGGATAATGATACGGTCGTTATGTACATAAACCCGGCGCTTCCTGGCGGTGAGCCGGCTTCGCCGACCATCACGGCGACGGATACCTCGTCCGATATTGCTCCCGGTTCTTATGCCATCCGCCAAGGTTCGGCTTCGTCCCACCCGGCCGGCGTTTTTGACGGCCTCAGAGTCGGAACCACTTGGGCTTCGGTAACTTCGAGCGGCCCGGTCGCTCCGGCTCAAAACGTCGTCGACTTTAACGGCGACGGCAAGACCGACTTTGCCGTTGTGCGAAATACAGGCGGCGGAGCCGGCGGGCAGATGACATGGTTCATCAACTGGAACGGCACAAATGACGTGCAGACGGCAGAATGGGGCATCTCGACAGATATCTTTGTCCCGGCTGACTATGACGGAGACGGAAAATCCGACATCGCGGTTTGGCGTCCGATCGGTACTGGCCAGCCGAGCGGCAATGCTTTCTTCTATATCCTTCAAAGTTCGAACAATACGGTTCGGATCGATGACTTTGGCCAAGCGGGAGATCGGCCGGGAGTTGTCGGTGACTATGACGGCGACGGCAAAGCCGATGTGGCAGTTTATCGAAGCGGAGCGACGGCCGGTGCCCAGAGCACATGGTTCTATCGCGGATCGCTCAACAATCCTGGCGGTGCGATAACATTTGTTCCATGGGGACAAAATGGCGACTTCACCGCACCGGGCGATTATGACGGCGACGGTAGAAACGACTTCGTTGTCCAGCGTAATGACGGCGGCGGAAACGCGGTTTTTTGGTTCAATCAGTCAACGGCAGGCGTAAAAACTGAGATCTTCGGAACGCCGGCGGACGTTATTGTACCCGGTGACTACGATGGCGATGGCAAAACCGACCTCGCCGTTGTTCGTGGTGCCGCGGAATCGATCCAGTGGTGGCACCGACGCAGTTCGGATAACGGTGTTGTGGTCTCGATCTTCGGTGCCTCCGCTACCGATCTCCCGGTTCCTGGCGATTACGATGGCGACGGGAAAACCGACCCGGCTATTTGGAGGCCGAGCGCTTCTGCCGGTCAGTCCGCCTTCTGGTTTCAAGGCTCGACCAGCGGAACGGTCACGGCACCGTGGGGACAGAGCGGCGACGATCCTGTTGCAAATGTCTTTACGTTCTAGTAAGTAGATCGTGGAAATTAGAATGCCCGGGCCGACAATCATCGGCTCGGGCTTTTTCATGCGCAAAAATGAGCCGACCGAGCGGCTCATTATTTTCTTACGTTATCGGGAGGTTAAACGTACTTCTCTAAGACCCTTGAGATCTGCTCTTGTGAGACGGCTCCGACGATCCGCTCCTGCTCCTGCCCGCCCTTAAAGACGATCAGCGTCGGAATACCGCGGATACCGAAACGCTGCGGCACCTCGGGGTTCTCGTCAACGTTCATCTTGTAAACGCCGGCCTTGCCTGAAAGCTGCTCGGCAACGGCCTCGACCGAAGGAGCGATCATCCGGCACGGCCCGCACCACTCTGCCCAAAAATCCACGAGGACCGGTTTGTCCGCTCCCAAAACATTTGTCTCAAACTCTGTATCTGAAACTGCGTGTGCAAAATTTCCCATTATCTTTTTCTCCAAAAACTCGAATTATAGCCAACGTTTCCGGCTCTCGCAAACGAACCGACTAACAATACTTCTTATTGTAACTATATTTGTTACAGTTGTCAATCGCTTACTCGTCAAACGCCGTGTCGAGGCACGCCGCCCGCCAGGGAGCGATATCCGCTCGCACCTTTTCAAGCTCGGCCTCGATCCGCGTAATGCACATCTCCCCGAGCGGAAGCCGAAGCGGCGGCTCGTCCGATTCGACAACGTCGATCATAACCTGAGCGGCCTTTCTCGGGTCACCTGCCTGCTTTCTATCAACCTCGGCAAAATAATCGAGGAACCGCTGCGTTCCGGGATAAACATCTGGCATCTGCCCTTCCGGCCCCGAAAGCGAACGCCCGCCGAAATCGGTCCGAAACGGCCCGGGCTCGACTATTGTAACCCTTATTCCATGATCGGCCGCCTCTTGCGCCAGTGCTTCCGAAAGCGCCTCGAGGGCAAACTTCGTCGCCGCGTAATACCCGGCCGAACCCGATGCGATAAAGCCGGCGACGGACGACATATTTAGAACGTGGCCGCTCTTTTGCTCTCGCATTTGCAGCAGCACTGCCCGCATCACGTCGACCGCTCCGAAAACGTTCGTATCAAACTGTGCCCGGATCTGCTCTGTGCTCGGTTCCTCGATCGCACCGAGCAAACCGTAACCCGCGTTGTTGACCAGCACGTCGATCCGACCAAACTCCTTGACCGCATGATCGACCGCAGCCGCGATCTGCCCACGGTCGGTGACATCGAGCTCGGCAATTCGGGCATGCTCCGGAAATCGTTCGGCGAGGTCCTTTATCGAATCAAGCTTTCGCGCTGTCGCAACGACACGATAGCCTTGCTCTAGCAGGACCTCCGCGAGGTCCCGCCCGAGCCCGGTCGAGCAACCGGTTATCAACCAAACTTTCTTCTCTTCCATCGTGTTTATTTTCCCGCTGACGCGGCCTGCTCAAGCGTCGGATAGTCCGTATAGCCCTTTTCGCCGGGCGTGTAAAATGTGCTGTCGTCCCACTCGTTGAGCGGAGCGTTGCGGCGGAATCGCTCGGGCAGGTCCGGATTGGCAAGAAACAGTTTGCCGTAGACTATCGCGTCCGCACCGCCCTCGGCCAGCGTTTTCTCGCCGCGTTCCTTATCAAACCCGACGCCAGCTAAATATATTCCATCGTACTTCGGCCGAATAACCGGATGCCAATCTCGATTCTGATCGAACGTGCCGATGTGCAGATAGGCGAGCTTTCGTTTGTTCAATTCATCGATTACGTAGTCGTAAAGCTCTTCTGCATAGTCTTCTTTGATGTCGTTGAACTCGCCGCCCGGCGAAAGCCGAAGGCCCGTTCGCTCCCATCCGATCTCGGCCGCGACCGCATCTACGATCTCAAGCAGAAATCGCGAGCGATTCTCGATGGAGCCGCCGTATTCATCGGTGCGAAGATTGACGTTGGTCGAAAGGAACTGTTGGATCAGATACCCATTCGCTCCGTGGATCTCAACGCCGTCGAATCCGGCCTTGATCGCATTGCCCGCGGCCGTCGCAAATTCGCCAACGATCGCCTTCACCTCTTCAATCTCAAGCTCACGCGGAACGACGAATTCCTTCATCCCCGCGTCAGTGTAGTTCTGTCCCTCGGCAGCGACCGCCGAAGGTGCGACCGGCTCTGTTCCCGCCGGCAAAAAGTCCGGCAGAGCGATCCTGCCCGTATGAAAGATCTGCATAAAGATCCTTCCGCCGTCGGCATGAACGCGGTCCGTGACCGTTCGCCACGATTCGATCTGCTCCTCGGTGTACATCCCCGGTGTGCGGACATAGCCTTTCGCCATCGCCGAAACATTCGTCGCCTCGGTTATCAGCAGTCCGGCAGTCGCCCGCTGGCCGTAATACTCGGCCACGAATTCCGGCTGAACGCCTTCGTCATCCGCCCGGCTACGCGTCATCGGTGCGTAAACGATCCTGTTGCTAAGTTCAATATTGCCGATCTGTAATTTATCGAAAAGTGTATTCATAATCCCTCCCATGCTCGTTAATGATCCTAATTTCGGTCGAAGTCGAACGCGACCTTTCCAAAGTGTTTCCCGTCCTTCATGTGATGAAGAGCAGCTTTTACGTCCCCGAAACCGAATGTCGAATCGACGACCGGGCGAAGCTGATTGACCTCGATCGCTCTCGCCATCTCCTCGAACATCCGCCGATGTCCCACATAAATTCCCTGCACGCGAACGGCCTTCATAAAGACCGACGTCGGGTTGAACGAAGCCGCACCGGTCAGTGCACCGATCATTGCGATGTGGCCGCCAAACCGTGTCGCGTTTATTGAACGCGGAAGCGTGCCCGAACCCCCGACCTCGATAACGTGGTCGGCCCCGCGGCCGCCGGTAATTTCGAGGATCGCCTTGTCCCAATCCTCACGCTCGCGATAATTTATCGTCTCATCCGCTCCGAGTTCGCGGAGCCGCTCGAGTTTTTCTTCGCTGCTCGATGTCGCGATCACTCGCGCTCCGGCCGCCTTTGCAAATTGAAGTGCGAACACCGAAACGCCGCCGGTCCCGAGCGTGACGACCGTCTCGCCCGGCTTAACGTCACCTGAGGCGACCAACGAATGCCATGCCGTCAATGCCGCACACGGAAGCGTCGCCGCTTCCTGATAACTCAAATGCGACGGGATTGCGACAAGGCCGCTCTCATTAAAAGCACCGAATTCGCGGAGCGTGCCTTCCCATGAACTCCCCGCACCAAGCGAGGACTTCCTGATCTCCGCATTCGGGTCGCCATCAAACCAAAGCTGAGCAAAGATCGGCATAACCCGATCGCCAGCCTTCCATTTCGTAACGCTGCTCCCAACCTCGACCACCTCGCCCGCTCCATCCGAGAACGGAACCGCCGGCAATTTCATCTTCGGGTTGTAAGTTCCCTCAACGACCATCAGGTCGCGGAAATTTATCGACGCTGCGTGAAACTTGACGAGCACCTCGCTCTCGCCGATCGCCGGAACTCGCCGGTCCTCGAGGCTTAACTCGTCGATCCCGAAATTGTTAATGACCCAAGCTTTCATTTCGCACGTTCAGAAAATTCCAGCCGCGGCGTCCGGCCTTCCCGGTCCGAAGACAGAAGACAGAAGACAGAATACGACCTTCGGGGCACGGACGCCGCAGCAAGCTAAAAAAGTTACTTACTTTTTCCGCGGGCTCTTCAGATCAAGCCGCAGGACAACATCATCACGGATCAAGTCATTAGCCATGCCGGCATAATTAACGCCAAAATCCTTGCGGTTGATCGCGAACTCTGCCTTGACCGCAACGTCGGCCTCCGTAACCGTGATGGTCGCCGGGAAGGTGATCGACTTTTTGACGCCACGCATCTCGAGGTCCCCGGTCACCGTGTAGGCATTCGCACCCTTGGCGGTATCGGCAACGATCTTGGTCGAAGCAAACGTCGACTTCGGATATTTCTCGACCTCAAAAAAATCACCGGTCTTGAGGTGATCGGTCAGTCCGGCCGCGTCCGTCACGACCGAGGCCATATCGATATCAACGCTGACCGAGCTCTCTTCGGGCTTGCCGTTAACCAGGTCAATCGTTCCCGAGAATTTTTCAAAGCCGCCATCGTGCTTTCCGGTCACTTTCGAACCGACGAACTCGACGTTGGAATTCTCCGGGTTCAAGGCAAGTGCCTCGCCCTTTGTTGCAGGTGTCGCCGCGGTTACGGCCGTGTTTGACGACGTAGCGTTCGTCGGTTCCGAGGTCGTCGCCCGCGGCTTGTTGGCCGCCGGGTCCTCACACGCCGCCGTGAATAACGCGAGCGCAATTACAAGTACAGCAAAGATCTTCATTCAGATATCTCTCCTCAAGTGTTTTTATTCGAAAGTAAAATTTTGATCAGGCGAACACTGCCAGTTTCTGCTCGGCCAATTCCTCGCATTTGCACGCGACATCAGCCATTTCAGTCTGGACCGAACGTCCCTTATCCGCGTTGTACCAACGCTGTAACTCTTCCAGAATGATCGGTTTGTCAACGCCTTCGGACTTAAGTCGGTCGAAAAGCTCTTGTGCCGCCGCCGGACGCGGCCCCCAACTGCCGAGAACCACGCGGGTCTCGCGGTCGAGAACAATGACCTTGGGAATCGAGCGCGAGCCGCCGGTCAGGAAGCGATCGATAAGCTCCGGATTCTCATCCCGTAAAATATACCGCGTTTCTACGTTCGGAGACTCACCGGCCAACACCTCGATCGCCGGAACATTCTGTGCCCCGTCGCCGCACCAGCCTTCGGTTATGACGAGCCAAACCTGTCGTCCGCTTATCGACCTCAACTTATCGGCCGAAGCGCCCTCAGGCGAAACGGTCTTCATAAGCCGTCGCATTCGAACCTGATTAAGCCGCGTAAAATCGACGAGCGCCTGCAATTGGTTCGGGCCCGTCGTGCGGTTCTCCGCTACCAGCGTATCGACAAGCGCGTCATATTCGGCAAAGCTCATCGACCGGTCCAGATATTCTTTTTCAATTATTTCAGTAAACCTAAATGACATTTAGACACCTCATAGGTGCAGGTACTTCCCCGGCTCATTGAACGAACCGGTTCAGCAGTTCGGCCGCTTTGAGAAAGATCGGAAAGACCTTCGCGACCTCCGACGAGAGGTTCAGAACGGCCGGAGCCGTCATCACCCTCTCAAATACGCATTGTAAAGAACACCAAAACATGAAAAATACTGCCCCTTACTCGTTAAAGAATTAACACTACTGTAACTATTACTGATACAGATATGTGCAAAAATTTTTATGCTGCCGCTCCCTTTTCGACCATGTCGAATATATTTGCCAGCGTGTAGGACGAAAGCGTTTCGGCGATCGTCCTATCGATCCGCTTTTGAACATGGCAAAGCACGGCTTCGATGTTTCGCCCGACCGGGCAATCCTTGTTTGGTTCCCTTGCGTGAAGTGCAAAGACCTCGCCACACGAAACGGCCGAATAGACGTCCGCAAGATTTATCTCGTTCGGGCATTTGGCCAGGCGGGTGCCGCCATTCGAACCCGATTGGGAAACGACCAAACCGGCTTGGGCAAGCTGACCTAATAGCCTTCGTATCACGACCGGATTCGTATTCACGCTCCCGGCGATGCAGTCCGACTTCACGTTCTCATCCCTCGACGCCGCAAGCATCGAGAGAACGTGTACTGCCATCGAAAATTGGCTGTTGGCTGCCATCTGTAACGATATTAGTTACAATGTCGGAATTTGTCAAGCGGGCCGTGAAGTGCGAGGATATTGCGTTGCTCAACGGCCGCATCGAAAACCAAAAAGTGAATTTATGGGCGTAAAAGGCTATATCAAACGGCTAATGCATGACCGAGGCTTAGGGCTATTTCGCCTTCCCGCGGACGCGGAGATTTACGAGTCCGATGGCCTTGCCTCGATCCACGACCATAGTTTTCTAAAGGACGACGGCTTTCAGGCTGCCTATCAAAGAGGCGTGGCGGCGGCCGGGGATTACGGCTGGCATTGGCGGGTTCACATTGGCCTATGGGCTGCCCGGACGGCGGCGAGCCTGGATGGTGATTTTGTCGAATGCGGAGTCAACCGCGGCTTTTTGAGCTCGGCGATACTGAACTATCTTGACTGGGATTCGCTTGGCAAGACCTTTTATCTTCTTGATACATTTGAAGGAATTGACGCCGGCCAAGCGTCCGACGCGATTGAACGCGAACGAAACCAGAAGCACATTGAAGAAGAGTTTTACGTAACGGACTTTGCTTCGGTGGAAAAGAATTTTGCCGAGTGGAAGAACGTTAAGCTGATCAAAGGCTCGGTCCCGGATACGCTTGTCCAAATCGATTCGGAAGCGATCGCGTACCTCCACATTGATATGAACCACGCCGCTCCCGAGGTCGCTGCCCTGCAAACTCTCTGGCCGCGAGTCACAAAGGCCGGGATAGTTCTTCTGGATGACTACGCCTATTTCGGTTACCGGCCGCAGAAGGAAGCAATGGACGCCCTCGCAAAGGAACTCGGCTTTGCCATCGCGTCACTCCCGACCGGGCAAGGGCTGATCGTCCGGACCTAAATCCTTTAAGAATCCACGTAGCTCCTCAAGTGTTTGGACCGAGATAAGCGTGAAAACGCGCTTCCGCTCGTCATTGCCGAGCATTGCCCCCGCGACCGAATCACATATAACGATCGAGCATAAGCTGATGTCCCGCTTCCACTCAGCATCCGCTGACGAACGGACGACCAGAGCTTCGATGTCGATTCCGGCCGCTGCGAGATAAACGCGGGCGAAGGAAGCGAAATCGTCCCATTCCGAGACGACGCCGATCAGCTCCTCGCTCGAAGGCTTCGGATGACCGGAAAGTGCTTGCGGGATCGAGTTCGCACGAAGAACTTGGACGCGTTTCTCACTCGCAATTTCGCCATTAAGCTTTGCAAGCTCATCGGGCAGAGCCGCGACGAACTTGCCGGCGGCGAGCAGCGACGCAACCTCATCGGGACCGCACCGCTCGACGCTGCAGCCAAGCGCGTTCGCAATCTCGAAAGCAAGCAGACGAAACAGCCCGTCATTGGGCTCGATCAGATGGATCGCTCCGCCCGACGACTCGGCCCATCGCGAGAAGGCGGCGGCAACATCGCGCCGGCTGTGGCCCGAACGAACGAGCATCGCTCCAAGTTCGGCGACCATCGCATCGAGCGAGGCTTTCCCGACAGATCGTTCGCTGCCCGCCTCCGCGACGAACGTCCCGCTCCCGCGTCTGAGATCGATATCGCCCGAGGCCGCGAGTTCGCGGTAAGCCGCGGTCACTGTGTTCGCATGGATCCCAAAACGACGGGCGATCTCGCGGGCGCTCGGAATTCTATCGCCGGGTTTAAGATCGCCGGAAGTTATCCCGACACGGACCTGCGTCACGATCTGCTCGTGGACGGTCACCTCTGAGTTTTTCGTGATCCAGATCTTCACAGAAAAAAAGCCGGGCTAATAATAACCCGGCGTGATCAATTTCGGAGGAGGTCAAACGTTTATTTGGCCGGAATCTTTATCTCGCGGCCGGCACCGAGTACTGAATTCGGCAGCAGGCCGTTGATCTTTGCGATCTCGACTGCGTCCACACCAACTCGTTGAGCAAGTTTTGTGACGGTATCACCGGCTTGAGCCTTGACGACCGTGAACTGGCTTGATGCGACTGTTTGCCGCTGCGAGGTCGGGCGCGAGTAGCTCGTTGCCTGCACGCGGCCGGCATTGTTTGCGTTCACGGGCACGAGCACCTTGCCCGAGGGAACACGCATTCCGGGATTTGCCGACATTAGCTCGGCAACGCTGATTCCCGTACGGTTCGAGATAGATTCCCAAGTCTCGCCGCGGACCGAATTTGCGAGCGAAGTGTTGTTGATCTTCGTTGCCGGAAGTCGCCGGAAGACCGCCACGACCTCATTTGCCTTGCCCGGCGGTACATTAACGATGTACGGCTCCGGCGGCGTTGAATTCGTCCGTAGGTGCGGGTTCAGATACCGAAGATACTGCACTGTTGTATCCGACGCCTGAGCGATCAGCCCGAGATTGGTCGAGGGCGGAACGCGAATGCGATCATATCTGAGCGGCGGGGCCGGGCGAACATGCCCAAAGCCGTATTGGCCCGGGTTGTTCGCGATCAGGATCGTCGCCAGAATGTTCGGGACATAGTTTCGTGTTTCCTTCGGAAGGAACGGGTACGCAGCCCAGAAGTTTGCCGAGCCGGCACGGCGGATCGCACGGTCAACGTTGCCTTCGCCGCAGTTGTAGCCCGCCATCGCGAGTTCCCAATTGTTGTAGCGGTTGAAAAGGAACTTCAGGTAACGGGCAGAGGCACGCGTCGCTTCTTCAAAGCTATTTCGCTCGTCAACATAGGCCGTCCGGCGAAGTCCAAAGCGACTACCGGTGCCGGGGATGAACTGCCAAAGTCCTGACGCAGCCATGTGCGACATCGCGCTCGGCTTCCAGGCACTTTCTACCTGGCCGAGCCACGCGACATTTTCAGGAATCCCCTCTTCGCGGAAAATGCGGCGGGCCATCGACATGAACATTCCGGAGCGGTAAAGCCCGATCTCCATCGTTCGCCGTCCGCGGCCGCGGTAGTAATTGATGTACTGCTGGATCATCGGGTGTACCTGGAACGAAAATCCAAGCGACCGATTCGAAACCGCGTACTGAATATATTGATACTGCTGCGAGGCTTCCGGGCTTCCTTCGATGACGAGCTCTTCCGGAAGCAGCTCAAGCTTTGAAAGCTCGTCAAGCGGCGAGGGTTCGAACTCCTGCGAGCTGAATCCGACAAGATCGCCGCTCGGCATTTCTGACTGCTGTGCCGAAGCATCTGTGTTCTTAACCTGTGCGACCAATGCGGTCACTTCGTCGGCGAGCCCGAGATCGACATCGTTCCACTGCCAACCGCAGCTTACGGCGAGGCTGCGGATCTGCGGCTGCCTTGCGGCGGTCGGAAACTCGATTCGATAAACCGTTTCAAGGATCTGGCTATAGCAGGTCTGAAGCCGGCCGTCGGTCTGAATATTTATTGCTGATGAAAGGAAAACCTCGACGGACTTATCAAAGTTCTGGCCTGAATCCTGGCGGCGGTTGGCTTTGAGTGCGGTGAGCCCTTCGCGGAAGTGCTTGCCTGATTCGTCGAGTATCTTGTTGACCGCTTCCCTCGCGTTCTGAACCTCGCGGGTCTGCGCAGTTGCCTCCGCACCTACCAAAGTTCCAACAAGAAAAACCAAAAGTAGAGATCGTGAAATAAATGAATTCATCAATAATTCTCGTTCGTAAAACCCGGCAGATACTGCCGTCTCTATATTAAAACGCAAGCAGGGCGAAAAAGTTCCTCAACCTTGCGGCTTAAAAGGCACACTTGCCCTCAGCTTAAAATCTAACACAATCTCCCGTTTCGGGTCAACGATGTGTTAAACACCGACGAATACCTGCGAAAGCTATTCGACGGCTTTTTTCTGCCTAACGATACGCGGTGCCCTGAGAGCGTTCACGAAAACGTCCATTACATTCTCTACGAATATGAACTTCAGGTCGCGCATAACCTCTTCGGGCATTTCTATCAGGTCACGCCGGTTCGGTTCCGGCAGAATGACCGTCTTTATCTTCGCACGCCGTGCCGCGAGCAGTTTTTCTTTGACTCCGCCGATCGGCAAAACGTTGCCGCGAAGCGTGATCTCGCCCGTCATCGCGACGTCTTTCCGTACCGGCCGCTGAGCAAGCACAGACACCATTGCGGTCGCCATCGTGATGCCGGCGCTCGGCCCGTCCTTTGGTATTGCACCTTCCGGCAAATGGATGTGGATGTCGTAATTCTCGAACTCGCTGGCGTCGATGCCGAGCTCCGAAGCTCTTGCCTTGGCGAAAGAGAATGCGGCCTGGGCCGATTCCTGCATTACCTCGCCGATCTGGCCGGTCATCATTAGCTTGCCCTTGCCCTTTGTCTTCAGTGCTTCGATAAAGAGGATGTCGCCCCCGACGGCCGTCCATGCGAGGCCGGTCACGATGCCAATATGGTCGCGTTTAAGGGCAGTTTCAACAAAGATCTTCGGCACCCGCAAATATGTCGAAAGATTGTCGACCGTCAGCTTTCCAGGCTTGAACCGCCGCTCGCTCTCGGCCTTTGACCTCGCGACCTTGCGACAGATCTTCCCGATCTCGCGCTCAAGCTGGCGAAGCCCGGCTTCCTGCGTATATTCGCCGATTATCTTTGCCAGGGCCCGCTTGTCGATCGAGAGGTCCTTGGTTTCGAGCCCGTTCTCCTCGATCTGTTTCGGTATGAGGTGCCGCCGGGCGATCTCGATCTTCTCCTCGAGCGTGTAACCCGAAAGGCGAATCGTCTCCATGCGGTCGCGTAGTGCCGGCTGTATCGTATCGAGCACATTCGCCGTGGTCATGAACATCACATTCGAAAGATCGAACGTCACGCCCAAATAGTTGTCGCGAAAGGCGAAGTTCTGCTCGGGGTCGAGCACTTCGAGAAGAGCGCTCGATGGGTCACCGCGAAAATCTGCCCCGACCTTATCGATCTCGTCGAGCATTATCAGCGGGTTGCTGGTTCCGGCTTGCTGAAGTGCCTGGATGATCCGCCCCGGCATCGCCCCGACGTACGTCCGCCGATGGCCCCGGATCTCGGCCTCGTCATGCAAGCCTCCGAGCGAAAGCCTCACGAACTTGCGGTCAAGCGCCCTCGCCACCGAGCGGCCGAGCGATGTCTTTCCTACTCCCGGAGGCCCAACAAGGCAAAGGATCGAGCCCTTCGGCTTCTCCATCAACTTTCGCACAGCTAGAGCCTCGATGATCCGTTCCTTGACGCGTTCTAGCCCAAAGTGATCCTCGTCGAGTATCTTCTCGGCCTTCTTGAGGTTGAGGTTATCTTTCGACTGCACCGACCAGGGCAGATCGGTCATTATGTCGAGCCAGTTGCGGAGCGTCGCGGTCTCGGCAGTGTCCGGATGCATCCGCTCAAGCTTTTTAAGTTGCCTAAGCGCCTCTTCCTGAGCCTGCTCAGGCATGTCGACCTTAAGAATCTTCTCGCGATATTGCTCGATCTCCTCGAAAAGCTCGTTGCCCTCTCCGAGTTCGCCCTGGATCGCCTTGAGCTGCTGACGAAGGAAAAACTCTCGCTGTGAGCGGTCGATATCGGCACGTGCCTGCGTGTTTATTTCTTGCTGAACAGTCAGAACATCGATCTCTTTGCCAAGCAGATCATTGACACGCCGGAGCCGCTCGACCGGGTCGAAGATGTCTAAAATGCTTTGAGCGTCTTCTACCTTGAGCTCAAGATTCGAGGAACAAAGATCCGAAAGCCTTCCGGCGTCCTCAAGATTTGCGATGATCGCGAGAACCTCGGGCGAGATGTTCTTGCCAAGGCTCGCCGCACGTTCCATTGAGCCGCGAACGTTGCGGACCAGAGCCTCGACCTCAAGCGAGTTCTCTGGGGCGAGCGGCTCGGAAATCGGCGTGATCTTTGCTGAAACATAGGTGCCCGAGGAATCGATCGAATCGATCAGTGTCCGCGAAAGCCCTTGAATCAAGATGCGAATGCGGCCATCCGGCAGCTTCAGCATTCGCATTATGATGGCCACCGTACCGGTCGTAAAAAGGTCGTTTTGGTCCGGGTCGTCTTTGTTCACATCCCGCTGTGAAACGAGGACGATCATCCGGTTCTCCTTCAGCGCCTCTTCAACCGCTACTATCGATTTATCCCGCGAAACAAATAGCGGAACTATCATGAACGGATAGATAACAATGTCGCGCAGCGGGAGTACGGGCAGCTCCGAAGGGATCTGCATCATCGGCTCGATAACTTCATTTTCGCCGATGGAAATGGGGAATTCTTCGATCTCAACCATAAACCTCAATGTTACGCCGTGGCCGATGAAAGGGCAACGACGAAACGGCCCCCGGTCGCTGCCGAAAGCCGCTTGATCTACAACGCGTAGGACAGAAAATTCTGCCCTACTTCTTCTTTTTCTTTTTCACGGCCGCAGCCGCCGTCGTCATCTCCCGCGACTGGACCAAATTCTTAAGCTCGGTCATAAAGGCCGTTACATCCTCAAATTCCAGATATACGGATGCAAATCGGACGTAGGCGACCTTGTCGAGTTCCTTGAGCCGCCGCATTATCAGCTTTCCGATCTCATTGGTCGCGAGCTCGCGTTCGGCTGCGTCCTGCACCTTGCGCTCGGCCTCATTCACTATGGCCTCGAGCTGAAGCGTCGAGACCGGCCGCTTTTCGCAGGCCCGCAGAAGCCCGGCCATTACCTTATTTCGGTCAAACGGCGCTCGTTTCCCGTCCTTTTTCACGACCATGAACGGTATCTCGTCGATCCGCTCATAGGACGTGAACCGCCGATTGCACTCAAGGCACTCGCGCCGACGGCGGATGAGGTCGCCATCCTTCGCTTCACGCGAATCTACGACCTTGTCTTTAAGGTAGCCGCAATAGGGACATCGCATCTTCCATTACTCCTGTCGATCTGTTTCCGCCGAGTTCGGCGCTTCCGATTCGATCTCCTCAACGGCGTGCTCGCTTGAGAGAAGGCCGCGAAACCGCTCAAGGCTGATGTCCCCGTGGACAAAGTAATATATCCCGAAGAGCAGTGCGGGAGCAAAATAAACAAGGTGCATCGCGATCGACATCGCCGCAGCATCTTCGTTTCGAATGTCGGGTTTTAGGAAAAGCAGGCTCGCAGCAGTTGCAGTATGAAATGCCCCGGCAGCACCGCCGGGCGTCGGGACGACCGAGCTCACGACAGCAAAGCCCATTATGAAAAGCGAATCGCTGAACGTCACCGGAAGATCGAAGGCGAGCAGGACGAACCACGTCGGCAAGGCGATCGCGAACCAGAGCGAGAGCGTCCAAAACGACGCCAATGCCGCCTGTCGCCAATTCTTCAAGATCGCAAGTGCCGCGGCAAGCTGCCGCATCAGGCTGAGAATTATCTTGCGAAGGCGGGCCGGAATGAACTTTCGGTCGGTAAGGTCGCCCACCACCTCTATAGCCCATTCGGCGACGTGCTGGTACACGAAGAGCAATGCGAAACCGACCACAACGGCGGCAAGCATTAGATAGCCCGCCAGAGCGACGTTCGCAAACTGCTCTTCCCTGCCTGCGGGCGGCGTGAACCAAACCAGATTTGCCGCAAAAAGTATTGCCAGGGCAGCGAGGTCAAATATCCGCTCAAGCCCGAGTGTCACCAATGCCGCCGAAGGCCGGACACGCTTGTCGCGCATCGGAAGCCACATCGGCCGGACGATCTCGCCCGCACGCCCGACCAGAAAGATCGCCGCAAAGCCGACCGTCGTCGTCGCAAAAAGCTCTTTGAGGTTAGTCTCCGTTATCGGGGCGAGAAGCACCTGCCATCTTACCGCTCGCAGAAAATAACCGAGACAGATAATGAGCACCGAGATGCCGAGTAAAAGCGGATCCGCCGCCCGAAATGCGGTCTGCACCTGCTGCCAGTCAAGGTCCTTTCCGAAATACCAAAGTATTAGGATCGCGACCGCGAGCAGAAGGAAGAAATTAAGATTGCGTCGAAAATAGTTCAAAGCCGAATTCATTATAAAGCCCCGCATCAACGGGGCCGCTCCGCCGCAATGACGAAACGATAAAAATACAGTAATATCCTCGTAATTGCGAACCTCGCGAACCCTAAACAATTTGACGATTTTGGGAACATTACCACCGCCGCGGTCGTAATCCCACATTGACATGGCCCGGCTTTAGGCCTTGTTGCTTTTTTAGAGCAACGTCAGGAGAGGAACAAATAGCCTTGGGAGCACTTAAAGCGACTGTCGAAATGAACGGTCCCGAACTAGCCCGTAAAGCAAGTTCAGGCGACAGTTCGGCGTGGGAAGAGATCGTAACGCACTTCTCGCGGCGGATCTTTAACCTCGCCTATCGCTTTACCTCAAATCCGGAGGCTGCTGAAGACCTGACGCAGGAAGTGTTCATTCGTATTTATCGAACGCTCGATCAATACGACGCGAAGCAGGGCGATCTGGCCAATTGGCTGATGCGGCTTGCCCGCAATTTGATAATCGATGATTACCGCCATCGGCAGCGTAACCCGCAAAATTCGATGGCAGAGGCGGTCGATGACCACCATTATCATCTCCGAGCCGTCGGCGGCTCCGCTCATCGCGAGTTGGAACGGCGTGAATTGGCGGCTCAGGTTCAGGACGGAATAAACAAACTGCCGCCGGACCTTAAGACATGCGTGATATTGCGCGATATCGAGGAACTCACTTATCAGGAGATAGTTGATGTTCTTCAAATTCCCGAAGGAACAGTGAAGTCAAGGATCAATCGGGGACGAATAGAATTAGCGAAGATACTTAGGAGAATGAGGGTCGTGACGGTTTAAGGCAATTGCTTTGGCAAAATTAAGTCCTTTTTACCGTTCAATTTACAAGGGGTCATGGTTATGGAGCAGAAAGCGGCAATGAACTGCAGCACCTTCGAGGAAAATCTATCTGATTTCGTCGAAAAGCAGCTGAACTCGGCGACTTACATGTCGGCGGCCGCCCACGCTCTCCAGTGCCCGCTCTGCCACTCTCTCCTCAACGACGTCAAAGATTCGATCGCCGCCTGCCACTCGCTCAGCGAGGCTTTACCGGCTCTTACACCGCTTGAAGCAAAGATCCTCGAACGGACGCTGCCCGAGGCGAACATGGTCTGCAACGAATTCGAAGAACACCTGACCGATTATCTCGACGGGTTTCTTCCTGCAGGCGTTTTCCATCGCTGGGAGCGGCACGCGGCACTTTGCGATGATTGCACGGATCTTCCGGGAATGGTTGTTCGCTCGCTCGCGACAGTTGTTGAATTTAAGCTCGATGAGCTTCCGGTTCCAGCCGGACTTCACCAAAGGATCTTTGCGGCAACCTCGGAAGCCGCACAGGTAAAAGTTAAAGGCCCGTCGCTTGCCTCGCGGCTATGGGACGCGATCTCAGGGATCCGGATACCTTTGCCGATACCGCAGCTCGCTCCGGTTGCTATGATGCTCGCTTTCGCGTTTCTTTTCATAAGCCAGGGCGTCTCGGCAGACGGAACGCTTACGGATGTTTATAACAAGAGCCTGCAGATCGCCGAGCAAAGTTACCGGCAGAGTTCCGAAGCCCTTAACCCGGCCAATCGTGGCGGAGGTGAAAGCCGATGATCTGTGGCTACCATTCACAGAACCCTGCGAATGTGCAGTGCAACGCCTGCGGCAAGCCGCTCTGCCCTTCCTGCGACCATCGCATCAAGGGATTTCCGTATTGTCAGGATTGCATTGTCGAGGGGGTGGATAGGCTCCGGCAGAACAACCGTTCCGATTACGCACCTTTCGTCAAGCGAAAGACGATCCCGTTTTTTGCACTTTTGCTTTCGTTCATTTTGCCGGGCCTCGGTGCCGCTTATAACGGCCAGACCGTAAAGGCACTTGTTTATTTCGGGGTCTTTGTCGGGTTGTTTCAGATGGCTGTGCTGACCGGCGGAACGCCGCTTTTCGTACTCGCCTTCTTCGGAATGTGGGCATTCGCCGCACTTGACGCGTGGCGGACCGCTCAGATGATCCGCTCGGGCATTACGCCGAATGTCGCCGAGGACGTACTCGTAAAACGTTTCTCCGGCAACCCAAAGCTATGGGGCGTTAGTCTAACTATTTTGGGTAGTGCGATCCTGCTTCAGAATGTTTTCGACTTCCGCGGCATCATGCGCGGTGTCGTTCCGGCAATGCTGATCGGGCTCGGGATATACATCCTTCGCGGTTATGTTTTTCCGGAGAAGAATGATGAGGATAAGTGGTCAGATTTTGACACCGCAAAGCCGGCCCCGCTTTTCATGACGGCCAGGAGCGGCCGTGGCTTTGACTCCGAAAGCGGGCGTCGCTATCCGGAAGAATCTCCCCGCGGCCGATCGGGCTGGCGAGATGGTAGATAGTTTTTGATTGTATTCCAAAGGTCCCGATGGTTTATGATAGTGATCAAGCTATCGGGCTTGCAGTAAATAAAGAGGTAACAATATGCCGGTTTGGATGAAAGCAGCAGGAAAGTGGGGAAGCATTTTGGTGATCATCGCCTTGGTGATCACATTGCTCAAGCAGGTTATCGCGTTCATTGGATTTCTTACGGGAGCCGTTAAGCTTCTGATCATTTTGGCATTCATTGCCGTCATCGTTGGCGTCGGATTTCTGATCATAAAGGGAATCAGCGACAGCAGACGAAATAATAGTTAGCAGATTCGCCGAATCTATAGTAGGCTTTAAGAGTCCGTTTCCTAGCCTTGGGCACTTGCCTCAGGGTTAGGAATCTTCTATATTTGGACATTGCACTTCATTGAGAGCACCTTATTGCACTGCCTGCTAAGGCCTCTCGAAAAGTTTTACCCTAATTTAAGTGCCCCGGTCTCGCGTTAGTCGCTTGCGGCTGATCCTGCGTGATTCCGAATGTCGGGAAGATAATTTCCGGCCTTAAGAACAACAAAAGGAGCTTTAAAGCATAATGCAGAAAAACGGCAGGGTTTTCACCTTTCTTTTTTCATACAGGTTTAGGTCAAGAGTAGTAATACGCCGCGTCGAGATCCAAAGATCCCTCGTACAAAACGGGGTCCTTGGTCTCGCTTTCGTTTTTATGGTGTCCGCATTGGGCGTCGGAGCATACGGCATTATTTCTTCATACGATACTGCAATCATAGATAACGGCCTCGCTCAGGCCCCAAACCAGCTCGCAACCGGCGCCGTCACCAATCCGAAGATATTCGATTACACTCGCCCGGCAGCATCGAGCCAGATGGCACAAAATGCTGGCGGCCCGTCGCTCTCAGAGCTTTCGAGCGAGGATGCCGAGATCGAAAGTCAGATTCGCGTCATTGAGACGACAGCCGACCCCGCGACCATTCCAAACATCTGGGCCCACTCAGGAAAGATCAACAACGAATTTGGTTTCCGCCGCAATCCGTTCGGCGGCCGGAGCTACGAGTTCCACGCCGGGATGGATATCGACGGCGAACGCGGCGATACGATCGTCGCTCCTGGCAAGGGCGTTGTCACCAAATCCGGTTGGCAAGGCGGCTACGGCAACATGATCGAGATAGATCACGGCAACGGCATAACGACACGCTACGGCCACCTGGCGAAGATCGAGGTCGCCGTTGGTGACGAGATCGCTCGCGGCCAGCTTATCGGGTTTGTTGGTTCGACCGGCCGATCGACCGGCCCGCACCTTCACTACGAGCTCCGGCTCAACGACCGCCCGATCAATCCGCGTCGCTTTCTCCCTGCGGAACCGATCGAAATAGTTAAAAACTAGTTTCCGCCAGAAAGCATCTTAGTAGCCGGGCTCTCCCGGCTTTTTTTTCGTGGTTCGCATCGATTTGCGAAAGCGGATATACTTCCCTTGCTAGCGTTACAAATCCAGATTTGGGAATTCAGAATATGATGAAGAAGTTCACATTTTCAGCAACATTGCTGATCGTCCTTTCACTCTCGTTAAGTAGTGTTTCGTTCGCCTTCGCCGCGTTTGACGAAGGAATGTTTAAGCCGGACAAGATCTCGTCGCTTCCGCTCAAGAAGCTTGGAATGAAGATCAAGGCCGAGGATATTTACAACCCTGCCGGCGGCGGATTGACCGAAGCCGTGATCCGGTTGAGCATCGGCTGCACGGCCGAGTTCGTCTCGCCCGACGGCCTTATTCTCACCAACCACCACTGTGCGTTTGATGGCCTAGTTTCGGCCTCGACGCCGGGGAACGACCTTGTGGAGAATGGCTTCAAGGCAAACAACCGCGGCGAAGAGATACCGGCCAAAGGCTATTCGATCTTCGTCACCGAACGGACCGAGGATGTGACCGCAAAGGTCCGCCAGGGTACGGATTCACTCTCGGGCGACGCCTTGGCCGCCGCCCTCCGAACCAACGCCGAGAATCTTCAAGAGGCAGAGCAAGCAAAAGCCACGGCCGGCTCCGTTATTCGCATTCAGATGCTCAATAACGGTTACTTCTTTTATCTCTATCAGACCAAGCAGATCAAGGACGTTCGTATCGTATATGCCCCGCCGCGTAACATCGGCGTTTTTGGCGGCGACCCTGATAACTTTGAATGGACACGACACACCGGTGATTTCACATTCATTCGTGCATATACCGCTCCGGACGGCTCCTCGGCCGAATATTCGCCGAACAACGTCCCGATGAAGCCGAAACGGTTTTTGACGATCAACATCGGCGGCATCAAGGATAACGACTTCGTTTTCGTTCTCGGTTACCCGGGTGGCACCACGCGGTATCGCGAGTCGCAGTCGGTCGAATATGCTCGCGACGTAAACTTCCCCTTCCTCTGGACGTGGTTGCAGGCACGTGCCGATGCTCTCAGAATGGTCGGCGAGACCGACGAGAAAAAGCGGATCGATCTTCAGTCAGATGTCGCTAATTTTGATAACGCCCGCAAGGTCTACTACGGCGGAATGTGGCGGCTTCGCCGTTCGCAGGTCGTCGAAAAAAGAAAGGCCGAGGAAGAGGCATTCGCTCGCTGGGTCGCCGCTAACCCGCAGCGTCAGCAGAGATACGGCACGGTGCTTCAGGAGCTCGCCGCAGTTTCCGCAAAGTCGAACGCGATTGCAAAACGGGATGTTCTGGTACGGCGGATCCCGGATGCGACCATGCCCGTCTTCCGTGCGATCTTCCAGGCCGTTAGCGAAGGCAAGGTGCTGAACGAAACCGAACGGCGTGCAAAGCTCGACGAGATCAAGAAAGCACTTGAAGGCCGCGAAGCGATCTACGAACGCGAGATGCTGAAGTATTTCCTCAATGCCTTTGCGGAGCTTCCCGAAGGCCAGAAGTTCGACGGTGCCGAGAACCTCTTCGGCAAGGTTTCAGGGAAGGCTCGCAGCGACGCTGAAGCCAAATTCGCTGATAACATTGCCGATGGCTATTGGACGGCTGACACCATTGCCGCACTCTACGGGCCGCAGACAATGGACTACCGTCCCGAACGCGACGACGTTGTCGCATTTGCCCGGGCGTTGATCAAGGCCCGCGAAGAGGCGAACGCCCGGGCAGCCGAGTTCGGTGCGAGCATCGACCGGCTCCGCCTTCTCTATCAGCAGGGAATGGCCGAGATGAAGAACACAACGCCCTATCCGGACGCCAACTCCACCCTCCGCTTCAGCTATGGCTATGTCAAGGGCTTCTCGCCCCGCGAGGCCGAGTATCGCACGCCGCTAACAACGATGAAAGGGATGCTCGAGAAAGACACTGGCGTCAATCCGTTCGATATGCCCGAGGGCCTCAAGCGGCTGCAGGCTGCCAAGGACTTCGGCCGTTTTGGCTCCGGCGATAGTGTCGTCGTCAACTTCCTTTCGACCAATGACATCATCGGCGGCAACTCGGGAAGCCCTGTGCTAAACGCCAATGGCGAACAGGTCGGGCTTGTCTTTGACGGCAACTACGAAGGGCTCGGCAACGACTTCTACTACGACCCGAACATGAACCGGACGATCTCGGTCGATATCCGATTCGTGCTTTTTGTTACGGAAAAATTCGGCGGTGCCGGATGGATACTTAACGAGATGAAACTGGTCGGTGGGAAGTAACACTGCAGATCAACGCTCCTAAAAAGAAGCTGCCCGCTTGATCGCGGGCAGCTTTTTTTGACTTACGAAACGCCTTTCAATTTCACCGCTTGTGGCAGGCGTTGCATTGCATCGCGGTCGGAGCCTTTATCGCTTTGTTCTGTTTTACCACCTCAGCATGACATCCGGCACAGTTGCGGTGAAGTGCCTGCTGGTTCGTCAGCGTGATCATCGCCGTGCTTGATTCGTGCTTTACCTGCGGGATCGCCGGCATCAATTTCGGCGTCTCGCCGGCTCTTGCGTGGCAGCTCCGGCAGGAAGCAACTCCCGCCGCCGCCGCATCTTTTTTGAAGAGGTCGGCCGTTAATGTAGTTGTCCGATCCGCAGGCCAAGCCGTACGGAGCGGCGGATGCTTCAAAACTTCAGCCTCCGGCTGTGCCACATGATGACACTCCACACAAGCGATCGGCCCGTTACCGCCGATGCTGTACTTTCCTCCATTGTGGTTAAGGTGGGAAAAGGAGACCTTGCCGATCTTCGCTTCCTGCGCCATTACAATAACGTCCGGTATCTCGGTCTCGGACGTTTGTGCCAGAATACGTCCGTTGTAGCTCTCGCCCACGAACGTAAGCAAAACGGCAATTGCTGCTGTTCCCAATATTGTGACCTTCAATGCTGATCTCATAAATCTATCCTCCAAATGCAGGTCTTCGTCCCAATTGTACCTTTCACCATTGAGTGTACACCCTGCGTCAAGGCATAGCTGTGAGATCCTAATAATTGAGCTTCATCGAGTTCATATGCCGCAATAGAACCCGCTGCCGGCGGACAACGCGTTTCCGGTTTTTTTCCGGGTTGAAAATATTCAGCGGGCTCGGGACCATCGCGGCGAGAAATGCCGCCTCTTCACGCGAAAGGCTTGATGCCGATTTCTTAAAATAAGTTCGTGCCGCGGCCTCGGCCCCATAAACTCCGTCGCCCCATTCGATCACATTCAAGTAGATCTCCAGTATTCGCTTTTTCGAAAGCTCCCGCTCAAGAAAATACGTGTAAACGGCCTCGCGTCCCTTGCGGAAAAAACTCCGCTCTTCCGAGAGATAGAGATTTTTCGAAAGTTGCTGCGTTACGGTCGATGCTCCACGCTTAAAGCTCGGCATCGGCGGAATCCAGTCGTCCTCGCTTGGGGCACAGTCCTTTTTCGGCGTGTTTACGGCCTTCGCCTGAGCCTCGCATTCCTCGCGAGCTTCTTTTTCGCCCTCTTTCACAGCCTCGTCCCAGGCCTTTTGGATCGCTTCCCAATCGAAACCGTTGTGCTCAAAGAATCTTGAATCCTCGCCTGCCAGAACGGCACGCTGCAGGTTCGGCGAGATCTGCTCGATCGGCATCCAGATCATGTATTTCTTCGGTTCCTTTCCGTCGGCCCTCGCCTCGGAGATGCGATACTCGATCAGCGAGGACGTGACCGGATTCTCCGTCTTCAGCGAAGAAATGCTCGGAAATGTGATCAGCTCGTATCCAAGCCAGAGCCCCAGTGACCCCATCAATACCAAAAAGATGACTTTCGTCCAATACCACATAATTAGGGTTAGTTGTCGTCGAATACCGGCCGGTTGTCAAGTTTCGTCCGTCCTGCAGCACTCCTCGGCCTAAACGGAAATTAGCTCTTGATGCTGAGTGATATTTGCGGATATTCTTGTTCTCAGCCAGATAGCCAGTTTCGGTAGAATTTATATGTCACTCGAAAATCAGGTCCTCGCGGTCATCCTCGGCGGCGGAGCGGGCTCAAGGCTCTTTCCGCTTACACGCGAACGGTCAAAACCGGCCGTCCCGCTCGGCGGAAAATACCGGCTGATCGACGTCCCGATCTCGAACTGCATCAATTCCGGCGTGACGCAGATCTTCGTCGTAACGCAATACAATTCTGCATCGCTCAACCGGCACATTTCGCAGACGTACCGTTTCTCAAGTTTCTCGACGGGATTCGTTGAGATCCTCGCCGCCGAGCAGCGGCTTGACAGCCCGGGTTGGTTCCAGGGCACGGCTGACGCGGTCCGGCAGATACTTCCGCACCTTCGCGATTGGCGGGTAAAGACGCTTCTGATCCTTTCCGGCGATCATCTTTACCGGATGAACTACAGAGAATTCCTGGAACGCCATACCGAGACCAATGCCGACCTGACCATTTCCGTGATTCCCGCCAACCCCGAAGACGCCCAAGGGTTCGGCCTGCTCAAAACCGACACTGACGGGCGGATCATCCAGTTTCGCGAAAAACCGAAAGACGACGCTCTCGAAGAAATGCGGGTCGATACGACGGCTTTCGGCCTCGATACGGGCGATGCTGAACGCAAACCCTACCTTGCCTCGATGGGCATTTACCTCTTCGATTTTGAAAAGCTCGTTGCACTTCTTAGCCGTTACCCTGATGCTGATGACTTTGGCGGAGAGATCATTCCGGCTGCAATAAGCGACCACAACGTCCAGGCCCATGTGTTCAACGAATACTGGGAAGACATCGGTACGATCAAGGCCTTTTACGATGCCAATCTCGATCTTGCCTCACCGCTTCCGAAGTTCAATTTCTTCAATGCCGCGGCACCGATCTACACTCGCAGCCGCTATCTGCCGCCCTCGAAGATACAAGACTCCGACATCGGTAATTCGTTGGTCAGCGAAGGCTGTATTCTCAACGGCGTTTACGCACGAAACTCGATAATCGGGCTTCGCAGCCGGATCGATAGCGGTGTCCGGGTCGAGAGCTCGATCATAATGGGTTCAGACTTTTTTGAGTCGATCCCCGAATTACGTGAGAATATCGATTCCGGCACTCCGAATATCGGCATCGGCCGCGACACGCAGATACGTCGTGCAATAATCGATAAGAACGTCAGGATCGGAAAAGGTGTCAGGCTGATGAACGAGGCGGGACATAACCACTACGACTCACCGGACCAGACATTCTATATCCGCGACGGCATAATCATAGTGCCCAAAAATGCCGTTATCCCCGATGGCACCGTGATCTAAGATCAAGAAAGCAAAAGCCCGGAGACGACCGTAAAGGCTCTCCGGGCATTTTCATTTGGAAAAAGTTTTTAGTTCCCGGCGTAGGAACCGTCGCCGCTTCCGACGATGTAGCTGTTTCGAGCCCGTACGACCAGATTCGGCCTCATGACACGTACTCTCAACTGCCGCCGCTCACCGGCTTGACCGGCCGTGTCAGGATAAAACCCAACAGAATACTGCCGCCGCAGCTCTTCGGCAATTCCTGAATAGGCCGAGTCAAGATCGCGAAGCGAATCAGCCTCAAAGCTTCGTCCGCCGCTATTCCGCGAGAGCGTTTCGAGATACTGCCTGCCGCGGGCGTATTCCTCAGGGCTAGTGCCTGCCGCTCCGGTATTGCCTCCACCACCGATGTTGACGCTGCCGCCGGTAATGATCGCTCCAAGGATATCGCCCCAACCTCCGCCTCCGCGTCGCCTCGGCTGAGGATTGTAAACTCCTCCGCCGCCATTCCGCACCCCATAATCACGAAGCGTGTTGTAACGGATCGAATAGATCAGGACGTCGGTTTCCTCAGCGTCGCGGAGTGTGCCTTCAAAGGTCCCCCTACGGCCTGAGGTCGTATCAACGCCATCAGAAAAAACCACGATGGCCTTTCGTCCCTCGATCAGCTTGAACTCGCGGTTCAGCATTTGGTCAACCGCCGAGTAAATACTTGTCCCATTGCCGACCTCTGCCTGCCGAATCGCCCTTGCGATCTCAGCCCGGTTGTTGGTCGGCCGCGTCAGCACCCTTGCTCGCTGGTCAAATGCGACGACCATAACGCGATCGTTCTGCCGAAGCTGCTCGGTAAACGTGATCGCGGCATTCTGAATCTCGCCGATCTGGAACGCGGTCGAGGGGCTTACATCGATCATCAGAATGACCGTAAACGGCTGCTCGACCGACTGGAAAAAGCCGATCTCCTGCCTCTTTCCGTTCTCAAATATCTGAAAGTCCCGCTGCTCAAGCCCGCCAACGAACCGCCCGCTGCGGTCAAAGACCGAAACCGGCAATGTGACAAGGTTCGTTTCAACGCGGATGACCTCGTCGTCACCATCGGGCGGCGTCGGCGATGCATTCGGGTTGCCGGGCCTTTGGTCGCCCTGAAGCGTCGGCCGCCGGCGGGCCGGATCAGTTACAACCGGCTCGTCGTCCACGTCATCCTCGTAGCCGTCAACGACGATCGGCGTCGGAGCGGGCGTCGGTGTTGGAGCCACCCGCGGACGAGTACGATTTGACTGGGCAACGACGGCCGTGCCTGCAAATGCAAAAATAACGAACAAAAGGGCAAATCGCTTCATATCTAAACTCCGATCCCGAAAACAAAGCAGGGGAAAGCGCGCACTATGATTTATTAACCCTCGGTTAAGTTGCTTAGTTTTTCTCTAACTCTTCGATCGCGAGGTCGTGAAATCGCCGCCGAACGGAATTTATATTGACGAATGGCAGCGGATGGGCATGCGTCCGGTTGGTTAGAAGCACGAATATTCGATCCTTGACCGGGTCGATCCACAGGCTTGTGCCCGTAAACCCATTGTGGCCAAAGCTTTCGGGCGACATCCGCGTGCCGGCGGTCGAATCTTTGGTCGAGGCGAGTTGAAAGGCGAACGAACGGTCCTCATTCATCCCCGGCGTGAAATTAGTGCGAAAAAGTTCGCAGGTTTCCGGCTTCAGGAGCTTTGTGTGTTCGGGAAGAAACTGCAACGCGATCTTAAAGACTTCCTCAGCCGTCGAAAAAAGACCCGCATGCCCCGCAACCCCGCCCATAAAATAGGCATTCCCGTCATGCACCTCGCCCCAGATCTGATAATTCCGGAAAGCAGACTCAGAAACACCGAGTTCGGGAAACTTTTCGATGCAAGTCTGTCGCTCGTATCGATTACCGAACTCGCTGGCCGCCGTCTCATGATTAGGTGCACCAGGTCCGCGGAAAAGCGTTCGTTGAAGACGCAAGCGCTCGTTAATTTCGAGTTGTTGCGTAGCTAAAGGAAGGTCGCTGAACAGTTCGAGGATGAAGCCGATGAGAATAAAGTTAAGGTCGCTATAAACGACAGGAGCATGTCCTCTAGCTTCAAAACGAAGAATGGTTTCTCGAACATACTCGCAAATTCGGTCAATGTTGGCACTCGAACTGCCGTAATCTTCTGGGTCGAATGGCGGAGCGCCGGGTAACAGATAAAAGGGCATCCAGGCTGGATAACCAGATCTATGAGTTGCGAGATCGCCCAACGTGGCCTGGCTCGCCACCGCATGTGGGGCGTTCGTGAGAATGTGTCCTGCGTCGTCATCTAAGTTGATCAAATTACGTTCGACAAGGCGTGTCGCGAGGAGCCCCGTCACCAGCGGCTTCGTCAAGCTCGCAAGGTCATAGATCGTATCGAGCTTTGCAGGAATCAACTCCGGCTCGACGACAGCATTTCCGAGTGCATCATGAAAAACGATCTCGCCCTTTTCAGCGACCAGATAGACCGCCGACGGAAAATCGTTTGCCGCGATTCGCTCTGCCAGATACGCCGAAATACGCTCGTTCATCTTACATTTATCCTAACTCGCAGGTGCAGGAATTGACACCGTTCGCCGTCCGATTTACACTTCCTACCCCAACAAACAATAAGGAGTACGAATCTTATGAGCAAATCTGAATCGGCCGAACTAATACTTAAACTCTACGATCTCCGTCGCGAACCCGTTATGCGGAAGGCACGCGACTGGATGTTCACCTTTCATCCGGAAAGCGCCGAACACTATTCGGCGACGATGATGGACCCTGAGGTCGGCGCCTATCTCCGCATGGTCACATCTTACTGGGACATGGCCGCGGCCCTCGTCTCACACGGTGCCATCGACCGCGAGATGTTTAATGATACTAACGGCGAGCACCTCCTCGTTTTTGCGAAGATCGAACCGCTTCTGCCTCAGCTCCGCGAAATGTGGGACTCACCCGATGCCTTCAAGAATCTCGAAAGTGTCATTATGGGTTCCGATGGCGGTGCCGATCGTCTCAAGAAAATGCAGGATTGGCTCAACTCAATGCGCGGCCAGGCCAGCGAAGCTTCGGCATAGGACTGGAGCGGCAAGCATCCTTGCTTGCCCGAACGCGGCAGCGTTCGATTCATTGGATCGGGAGTGACTTTTCATAAGCACTCCCGAATCTCCACTCTTCCGCGTCAAAGTGCGGCAGCCTTCGGCGACAGTGCCACCCAAAATCGTATTTATCTTTCTTCTGCTTGAAATTATTGTCGAAGATCATTTCGTGCTTCGCCCTCAGGCAAGCAGGGATGCTTGCCGCTCCAGTCGGCTGACGTGCTGTTCGATCTTTTCGAGCACTCCGACGGCAAGTGCCAATGCCCGCCGGCCGTCCTCGCCGGTTACAGGCGTTGCGGTATCGTTTTCTATCGAATTGAGAAACGCGGTTATCTCAGCTCTGAGCGGCTCTATATCGTTGATCTCGAGCCGGTTTATCGAGATACCAAGTAGCGGATGCGAGGCCTCGGGGTCGAGCGACGTCAGCGATGCGAACTTCGTCGCGTAGTCGAGCACGACGTAGGCGTTCGTCTGGTAGAAGCGCGTTTTGCGGATCTTTTCGGTCCCAATGCGCGAAGCAGTAATGTTCGCAACCGCTCCGTTCTCGAACTCGATCCGGGCATTTGCTGCATCGACCTTGTCGGAGATGACCGGAATTCCGACCGCCCGGATCTCGCTGACTCGAACGTCCTCGCCGACCAGCCATTGCACCGCGTCGAGGTCGTGGATCATCACATCAAGCACGACGTCCACGTCGAGTGATCTACTGGGAAATGGCGAGACCCGGTGTATCTCAAAATAGAGCGGTTTCGTCACGTGCGGCCGCAGTGCGACCATCGCCGGATTGAATCGTTCAAGCTGCCCGACCATCAGTTTTCCCCCCGAGCCCTCGGCCGCCGCGATCATCCGGTCCGCTTCGGCAAGCGTGATTGCGATCGGCTTTTCGACCAGCACGTGAACCCCGTTTTCGAGGAACGCGCAGGCAATCTCGCAATGCGTCTCGGTCGGCGTGGCTATCGAAACAAGATCGACCCTGTCGAGCAATTCGCGCCAGTCGGTGAACGCGGAGCCGCCGTGTTCTGCCGACATCTTTTCCGCCGTTGCGGCGTCAACATCGCAGGCCCCGACGTATTCAAGCCGACCTTCTTTGCCAAGTTCGGAATAGTTCCGGGCATGATGCCGGCCGAGAGACCCGACGCCGATCGCTGCCGCTCTGAGCTTTTTTGCAATTTCCATTATTTGAATGCCGCACTAACTTCGGTGATACTTTCATTTTCAGCCAATTGGCCGTAAATGACAAAGATGGGATCACTCGTAAGTCTTTCGCGTTCGCCGTTGTTTCGGGCCGGCTTTTTCCTGCTCGCCGTGTTCGTCTTTTTCTTTGGGCTCACCGTACCGCTGCTCGGGCCGGACGAGCCGCGATATTCGCAGGTCGCCCGCGAGATGTTTCTCCGGAGCGACTGGGTCACGCCGACGCTCGGCGGGTTTCATTGGTTCGAGAAACCGGCACTGCTCTATTGGCTGCAGATCGCATCTTATAACCTCTTTGGCGTAAGCGAATTTGCGGCACGCTTTGGCTCCGCACTCTTCGGACTCGGCACGGCCGTCTGTCTTTACTTTGCTGGAAATGCTGTTCGGCGAAACAGAACTGATAGCGATGCTACCGGGATAAACCTCGCCGAGTGGCTTGCGATGATGGCCGTTTCGACCCTCGGTATATTGGTTTTCGCCCGCGGGGCCAGCTTTGACATTATCCTCACTTTTCCGCTCACGGCGTCGCTCGTTGGATATTTCATCGCCGATCGCTCCGGTGTGGATGAAACCCGAAAAGCATACGCCGGTCTCGCCGTTTTCTACCTCTTCATGGGCATTGCCGTGATAGCGAAAGGACTCGTCGGCATTGTTTTCCCGTTCGCGATCGTTGCGTTCTATCACGTTTTGAGCCGGACGTTTCCTTCAAAGCGGGTTCTGCTGAGCGTGTTTTGGGGCGTCCCTGTTGCCATCGCCGCGGCGTCGCTTTGGTATCTTCCGATGTATCTCCGCCACGGGTGGGAATTTATCGACGAGTTCTTCATTCAGCACCATTTTCAGCGTTACACATCAAACAAATACCAACATCCGCAGCCCTTTCATTTTTTCTTCTGGGTGCTGCCGCTGATGACGCTCCCGTGGCTTCCCTTTTTCTTCGGCGGCGTTTGGCGGGCTATAAAGCAGATAATTTCGAATTTCACATCCGGCAGAGGCGACGCCGAACCTAGCGACGAAAGCGAAACGCTGAAGCCGCTCGTCATTTTTGCTTTCGCATGGATGTCTGTGCCGCTCGTTTTCTTTTCATTTTCCGGGTCGAAGCTGCCAGGCTACATTCTGCCTTCGGTGCCGGCGGCGATCATTCTTGCGGGTGTTTTCGCACGGCAGTTCGCGGCCCGTTCGGCGAGCCGCGAAGTAGCGATCAGGTTTGTCGCCATTGCAATGCTGGTCGTCGTCATCGGAATAATCCAATTCGCACTTCCAAGCTTTGCCGAGAACGACTCGGTCAAGAAACTGGCCGCCGCCGCCGAAAGCCGCGGCTTTGCGGAGAAACCGGTCGCCGGCTTTTTGACCATAAATCACAACGCCGAGTTCTACTTTAGCGGAAGACTTTTCCGTACCGAGGAAGGCCGCCAGCGGAAGCTCAACGGCCCGGCAGACATCCCGCCGCTGCTCCGCGAGAACGGTGGCGAACCCGTGCTACTCATCCTTCGGCAGGAACACATTCAACATCTCAACAAAGATCCGGAAGCCGAGTGCGAGGTCATCGAAACAGCCGGTGAATATGCGTTAGCCATTGCTCGGCTGCGATAGAAAATTACTCTGCGGCCCTTCGGATGCGATCCATCAAGGCCGCCCCGATGCCTGTTTCGGGCACCGCTTCGCAGACTATAAGGTCGATGCCGCGGCGGTCGCACTCGCGAAAGAATTCGAAAAGGTTCGCGGCGTATTCCTCGACCGAAGCTGCAATGCGGCTTTCAGCGAAAACGTCGCGCGGCATGCTCGTTCCAATGAATGCTGCCCGGCCGGCGAACCCCAAAGGTAAACTCGTCCCGATCGCGACCGTCGCCCGCGGCGAATAATGCTTGTGCTTGAGGCCCGGGCTTCGTGCCGGCCCTTCGTCGCCCAGCTCGGCTTCGCGAATCTCGGGAACCACGCTCTGCAAGGTTTCTATCGAGATCGCACCGCGTCGCAGGAGCACAGGCGGCTCTACCGAACAATCAACGACGGTCGATTCGAGCCCGATCTCGGTCGGCTCGCCTTGAAGGATGCAGTCGATCCTGCCGTCAAGGTCGTCACGCACAGCTTGCCACGTCGTCGGACTCGGCCGGCCGGAGATGTTTGCAGAAGGAGCCACAATTGGCGTTCCGCACGCCCTCAGAAACGCGAGAGCAAGCTCGCTGTTCGGCATTCTGATGCCGATCGTCGCAAGCCCGGCGGTTGCTATCGCGGGCACCGCTTCGGTCTTTTTCACAACGATCGTCAGTGGCCCCGGAAAAAATGCCTCTATCAATCGATCGGCACTCGTACTCAACTCACTAGCCAGCAAGTCGATCTGCCCGACGTCACCAATGTGCGCGATCAGCGGATTGTCGCCGGGCCGCCCCTTGGCCTCAAAGACCCGCTGGATCGCCGCTTCATCAAATATCGCCGCCCCGAGCCCGTAAACAGTCTCGGTCGGAAACGCGACCACACCGCCGCGTATAAGCAAGCGGGCCGCTTCCTTCGGATCCGTCGTTTTGATCGTTGAGATCTCCTTCAAAACTTTCCTGTTTACTTTCCTTACTCGAATATGCCAGAATTAAATTTGCCTTCGGGCGTTCTTCTCACTTCCCCACACAACTCCCTAATCGATTTTTCCGGATTGCACTTTCGGTCCAGTGCCGTCCCGGTCTGACCTTTTATGCCCGCAAAACACGCATCGAAAAAGGGAAGGAACCTAATTCTTGTCGTTGAGGACGATCCGACAATAGCTCGGCTGCTCAACCATTGGCTTGCTCAACGCGGCTACGAGGTCGAGATCCTCCCCAATGGCCGCATCGCGATCGATCGCATCTCGGCCGACGAAGTCCTTCCGAAAATGGTCTTCCTCGACATAATGATGCCGTTTGCTGATGGCTTCGAGGTCCTCACCAACATCCGCTCGCGAAAGGCCTGGAAAAAGGTCCCGGTAATAATGGTCACCTCAAAATCGAGCGAATCCACTATTGTAAAAGCATTCGAGGCGGGTGCAAACGACTACGTAACGAAACCATTTCGTCCGAACGAACTAATGATGCGGATGAACCGACTCCTATCTTGATCACACAGCAGTAAAATGAAACCGCTCCTCCTGATCCTTCTCGCTTTGATCATCACCTTTCCGGTGTCCGCGCAAGATGAAGTGCCGGACACGGAGCAAGCCCCTGCGCCCGTTGAGCAGCGCGACCCACAGCCCGTCAGCTACGAAGTTGCGACCAGTTTTACTCAGGAGAAGCTCTCAAAGGGCAAAGGCGAATGGCGTACGGCTACCTTTACCTTCGAACGCCGAAAGGGCCGCGGACAGATCATTTGGGGCACCTATCGGATGAGTGACCGGACCGGCGTCCGCGATTCCGAGATCATTGGCGGCATTTACCAGCGTCTTCCGAACAAATGGGCCATAACCGCCGAGGGAATGTACTCCTCAACGAATCAGTTCGTCGGGAAATACTCCTTCATGGGCGAGATAGAAAAAGACATCGGCGGTGGAACGGTTCTTCACGGCGGCGTTCGATACACGGCTTATCGCGGGGTCAAGGCAACGACCGGGTACGGACTTGTCGAAAAATACTGGGGGGCGAACCGTCTCGCCTACACGCTTTACACGACGCACCTTACCAACGCCGGCACGGCTCCGTCACATCGGCTTCAGTACAACCGTTACTTTGGCGAACGTGGCAATACCATCGGCGGTGCCTATTCCTTTGGACGCGAGCACGAGAACCTCGGCCCGACTATCGGCATCCTCAGAACTCAAACACGAAGCCTCTCCCTTTCAGGCCGGTTCTGGCTCAACGACCGGATCGGTATCGCCGTTGACGGTTGGTTCCACCAGCAGGGCGATCTATTCAATCGTGGAGGCATTAACGTTGGAACACGATTTCGCTTCTAGCCCAGTTCCGGCCGAGATAGCTCTTTGGACCGGATATGCATTCGGGGCAGTCGGTGTCGGATGCACTCTGCTGCTTGTCTATCTCAGGCGACGGGCTAGAACGCTTTCTAAGAACCGGACAAAGATCGCCGGATCGCTTGAACCGCTTCTTTTCCAAGCGACCGAAAATACCACTACTTCACCAGAGGTCGGACACCGCGATCAGGCAGTCGAAAGTGATCTATATCCCGAGCTCGCAAAACTCAAAGATCCGCTTGCCGTATTGGAGACATGGAACTATCTCCACGAATCGCTTGACGGTCAGGCAACAGCCGGCCTTAATCGCTTTGCGAGACAGATCGGTATCCCGGACATTGCACATTCGATGCTCGGCAGCCTCATGATCGACCGTAAACTGCTGGCGATCAACACGCTCGGAAATCTCGGTGACCGCGAAGGCTACGAGGCGGTGGCTCCGCTGATCGACGACCGCGACCCGATCGTCTCGTATTGGTCTTGGCGGGCTTTGGTAAGGATCGACGTCGAACGGGCACTTTCGGAAACACTTGTAAAGATCGAGGAACGCACGGATTGGTCGCCCGTCTTCGTCGCTGAGATCCTCCAGCGGATCGATCCGGACATACTCTCCGAGCCGCTTTGCCGGCTTGTATCCGACGCGTATGATCGAGGGCTCGAGGAAAGGCAGATGTCGCGTCTTATCTCGTACCTTACCTTTGCCCATATCTTCGACAGCGCAGATGTCATTACCCGCATCTTCACCGAAACTGACCATAAGGAGGTGCTTATTGCCTGCCTGCGGTTACTCCCGGATTTCGAGCCCGCCCTCCGGCCGCGGGTTCGCGAGATGATCCGCGACCACCGCTGGGAAGTGCGGCTTCAAGCTATTTCAACGCTCAGTAGTTTTCACGAACCCGAGGATCTCCCGCTTATGCTTGAAGCTCTTGACGATCAGGAATGGTGGGTCCGCTATCGTGCCGCCGGAACTATCCTCGACCTACCTGAATTTGCTGAGAATGGAATCGAACCGCTCGTTAATAGGCTAGCGAGCAATTTCGCTCGCGATATGCTCCGGCAGGTTGCCGCAGAACGTTCCCTCATATGCTTCAAGCCGAAGCCGCAAACTTTGTCAAGATAACCGAGTGGTTCTTCCTGACATATTTTATCTTGCTTAATGGCACTTACCTGCTGTTGACTCTTATCGCGCTCGCGGTCCTCCCGCGATTTGTCGGCCGTCAGTCCATCTACAAGCTTCCGCGTCCGCAGAGCGGTTTTGAGCCGCCAGTTTCGCTGGTCGTTACCGCATTCAATGAAGAGGTCGTCATCATCCCAACCGTTTATGCGCTGCTTCAGCTTGACTACCACGAGTACGAGATCATAGTCGTGAATGATGGCTCGACCGACCGGACGCTTGAGGTGTTGACGAAGGAGTTCGACCTCGTCGAGATCCCAACGGCATTTCGCCAACGGATCGAACACAAGCCGGTCCGTGGTGTTTATCAATCGAGAAAATACCCGTCGCTGCGCGTGATTGACAAGGAGAACGGAGGGTGTAAGGCCGATGCTTCGAACGCCGGCATCAATGGAGCCCGCTATGGCCTTTTCATGCCGCTCGATGCCGATACGATACTCAATCGCGACTGCCTGATGCTGATGGTCCAGCCATTCTTGCTCAACCCGGATACGGTCGGAGTTGGCGGCAACGTGCGGATCCTTAACGGATGCGGTGTTTCAGGCGGCACTCTTACCAGAGTCGGGCTGCCGAAAACATGGCTCGCTTTGTTCCAGGTCCTAGAGTATTCGCGTGCATTCCTGACAAGCCGAGTCGGTTGGAATCATATCGATTCGCTTCCGCTCATCTCCGGAGCGTTCGGCCTCTTCAACAAAGAAGCGGTCATCAGTGTTGGAGGGTACAGCCACACATCGCTCGGTGAGGATATGGACCTGGTTTTGAGATTGCACCGGCACTTTCGCCTAAACAGGATACCGTACCGCATCGATTTCGTTGCCGACCCCGTATGCTGGACGGAGGTCCCTGAGACCTACGGAGTGCTTAGGAAACAGCGGGTCCGCTGGCAGCGCGGCCTTTTCGACTGCCTATGGGAGAATCGCAAGCTTCTCTTTCATCCGAGAAGCCGCGGCGTTGGCTGGCTTGCGTTCCCATTTCTCCTTTTTCTTGAGGGCATCAGCCCGATCATCGAGGTGATCGGTCTGGTCTTTTTCATCTTGACCCTCGCGATCGGCCTTTCAACTCCTGAAACCGTGCTTGCATTCACAATGCTTTCATTCGGAACCGGTTTCTTGCTCTCGGTCGGCGGCATCCTCATCGAAGAGTTAACGTTCCGTACTTATCCTAGTACTCGCGACCTCCTGATGCTCGTTCTCGGGGCTGTTGTTGAAAACTTCGGCTACCGGCAGTTGAATTCGATATGGCGGCTTGAAGGGACGATCAAATGGATGCTACGGACAAAGTCAAGCTGGGGCGTTATGACCAGAAGCGGTGGATGGACCGACCCCGAAAATGAGCCCGCCGGATAGGCCCTGCTTCCCGACTCTTTAGCGACTGCGGTAAGATTCTTGAGTGACGCTCGACGAAAAACTTAAGAATCTGCCCACGGCCGCCGGGATCTATATCCACAAAAGCTCTGCCGGCAAGATCCTTTACGTCGGCAAGGCAAAGAACCTTCGCAACCGCGTTCGTTCGTATTTTCAAGCAAGCCGCAACCTCGATTGGAAGACGCAGCAGCTCGTCCGGCAGATCGCCGACTTCGAGTTCATCGTCGTCGATAGCGAGGTCGAGGCGCTCGTTCTTGAGTCGAACCTGATCAAGAAGCACAAGCCGCGGTTCAACGTGATGCTTAAAGATGACAAGCAGTATCCGCATCTGAAGCTGACGAATGAGCCGTTCCCGAAGGTCGTGTTGACACGCCGCGTGGTCAAGGACGGCGGCAGTTACTACGGACCCTTTCTTCCCGTAACCCTTGCAAGAAAGACACTTAACCTCATCAACCGGACGTTTCAGCTCCGCACCTGTGATATCGAGATCGATGGCCGCCTGCCGCGTCCCTGCCTTGAATATCACCTCAAGCGATGTCTTGGGCCGTGCGTCAAGGGGCTGTGCACGCAGAAGGAATACGAAGAAGCGGCGCGTGATGTGAAGCTGCTGCTCGAGGGGAAGAATAAGGAACTCGCCGAGCAACTCGAACAGCGAATGTGGCGGTTTGCTGAGGAAGACAAGTATGAACTCGCGGCAAAGTTTCGCGACCTGCACCGCACCGTTCTCCAGCTCGCCGATCAACAAAAGATGGCGATAACGGCCGAGACAGACATCGACATCTTCGGCTTCTATCGCGAGGGTCCGCGCCTCGCTCTGCAGCTTTTCACTATGCGCGAAGGGCGTATCGTCGGCCGCCGCGAGTTCTTTTGGGAGGACCTGCCGGAGGACGACTCCTTCGATGCTTCGGAGTTTCTCGGCGACGTTTTGCTGCAATACTATTCAACCGATTTTGTTCCGCTAGAGATCCACGTTCCGCAAGACTTTGAGGACCGCGGGCCGCTGGAACAGCTCCTAACCGAACGCCGCGGCCGTCGCGTAAAGATCCTCGACCCCAAACGCGGCCGCAAGAAAGATCTGATCACCCTCGTTGAGAAGAACGCACAGATCGCCTTTGAGCAGCGTTTCCGCGTTCTCAAACCCGATTCCGAGAAAGTGCTCGGCGAGCTGCAGGAGATACTCGAGCTTTCATATTTTCCCGAACGGATCGAGTCATTTGATATCTCGAACATTTCGGGAGCAGAGAACGTTGCCGGCATTGCGGTCTTCGAGAACGGCAAGCCCGCACGCTCGCTTTATCGCCGGTTTATCATCAAGACGGTTGAAGGAAGCAATGACGTCGCTTCGATGCACGAGGCCGTGCTTCGGCGGTATCGGCGGATGATGGAAGAAGGCGGGCGGCTGCCCGAACTCGTTTTTATCGACGGCGGCAAAGGCCAACTCGGTGCGGCCGCCGCCGCGATGCGCGAACTCGACCTAGAGCAGATAATGCTCGTTGGCTTGGTCAAACCGCCGAAGCGGCACAACGAGATCTCGCACCTGCTCATCCATGGCCGCGAGGACCGCCCAATACCTTTCGACCGCAATTCGCTCGCCTTCCGGTTGATCTTGCAGATCCGCGAGGAGACGCACAAAACGGCGATCGAGTTTCACCGTAAGCGGCGCGAGAAGCGCGATTTCACGTCCGAGCTTTCCGCAATTCCCGGCATTGGCGAGAAGCGTAAAATGCGGCTGCTCAAAAACTTCGGCTCGATCGAGCGTATCGCCAAGGCATCGCTCGAAGAACTTCGGCCCTTTCTAGGAGAAAAGGCTGCGAGCTCGGTCGTCGAACATTTCGACCGGCAACGCAGCCTCGTCAAAAACCCGCCAAGCGACTAGGGCTCGTCACATTCTTCGGTGACCCGCGTAAAGAGCTTGCGAAATTCCCCGCCGTATTCGCCGGTCGAAAACCTTGCGTCATACTCGATCTCGGCGTTCGCACAGTTCCACCAGCCGAAGGCCATCGTCTCGACCAGTGCAAATTCGAACTTTTTCGGCGAACGCATTTCCTCGTCGAACCGCCGCTGTAGGCGTGCCGGATCGGAGTTCTTCGACTGCGAATCGAGGTTTACCACACGCCACGCCGCCAGTAGCTTGTCGCCGCCGGCGATTATCGGCTCGGCAAATTTGGTCTTGCACGCTTCGGCCCGATCGTGATCTCGCAGCACCTCAGGCTGCGAGTAAGCCCGCATCGTCAGTCGCGAAAGCCGATAGACCTGCTCGATCTCTTTCAGCCGGGCCGCCCGAGCCGACTGCCAATAAGGCGTATCGACGATATCAAGGTTCTCAAGCTCCGTGCGGAGTGCGTTGTATCTCCGGTCAAGGTCTTCGATATCAAGCTTGGCGATATCGCTGAAGTTCCAAACGGTCGCGCCGGTCGAACCCATAGAAAGCTCACCGGGCTGAATGAACTTAGCGGTGTTCCGAAGCTGCACCTCAGTAAACTTTCCCGCTTTGTATGTTCCTTTGAACGAGCACATCTCGTCCGTCCACTCAAACGTCCGCGTTTGCCCATTCGCGAACGGCACCAACAATAGAATTAGAAGAATAAATTTCATAAAACGTCCCTCTATATGACGTATAGAACGGCCGATTTTGCGCCTGACCCGCACCGTAGATTCAAGACGAACACGCTTAACGCTATGTCGTTCATGCGTTAAATCCACCGATCGTCTGCTCGGCCGCGTTATCCTGCGGGTTGATAAGCTGCACCGCCTTGTCGAGGTCTTCGCGTGTACCGAGGAGTACCACCGCATCATTACGGCAGAGTTTGTAATCGGCTCCGGGGCTTATCTTCGTCTCGCCTTCGTGCTGAACGGCGATGATCGTGGCACCGGTCTTGCCGCGAAGGTCGAGCTCCCCAAGCGTTTTCCCTATGGTCGGCGATCTCTCGTCAACTCGAATACTTTCAGTCGAGGCGGCATCAAGCGCCACGCCGACTGCATCTGACCGCTCGGCGGGCATCTTCGCGCTTCTCAGCATCTCATAGCCCTGCCGCCGTATGAGCTCGATCTGATTCTCGATCACATTCCTTGCAAAGCCGTAGCGGTGCAGCACCCGAGAAAAGATCTCAATGCTTGTTTCGAATTCTTCCGGTATGACCTCGTTCGCACCGAGGCCGTAAAGTTCCGAGATCTCTGAGACGTAACGCGTCCGGACGATGATGTAAATGTTCTCATTAAGGTGCCTCGCCAGCTTCACCGATCGCCGAGCGGCATGCGGGTCGGACATTGCAAGCACCATCGCTGAGGCATGTTCGATCTCGGCGTGCTTTAATACCTCGGCACGCGTCGCATCGCCAAAATTTATCTTCTCGCCAAGCTCCTTAGCAGCTTTCACCGCCTCCGCATTGAGTTCGAGCACCGTGTAATGCACACCGACCGAACGCAGCACACGCGAGAGATTTCTGCCATTTAGCCCGTAGCCGATGATAATGACGTGATCCTTTAGCCCGCCGCTTGACGTGACGTGAGCCTCGTCATCCTCGGCATTCTCGATTCCGCCAACGCGGCCGTCCTTTAAGATGCCCTGGACAAAACTCCCGATCTGCGGAGCGTAAGAGATCATAAATGGCGTGGCGATCATCGTAATGATCGAAGCGGCGAGAAAGATCTGGTAATCAGTATCAGGCATCAGGCCCTGCGCACGACCCGATTTTGCCAAAACAAATGAGAATTCTCCGACCTGGGCCAATCCGACCGCTACGGTAACGGCGACCCGCTGCGGATTCCCGAGCAGCTTTACGATACCCCAGATGATCAAAGCCTTACCGACCACGAGTCCCGCAACAAGCAGCGCGACGCTTCCGATATTCTCAACGAACGCAGCCAACGAGAGCAGCATTCCCATCGAAACGAAAAACAGGCTGTTGAAGACATCGCGAAAAGGTAGTATCTCCGTTGTCGCTTGCTGGCTGAAGTCAGTATCGGCGAGCACGACGCCGGCGATGAACGCGCCGAGCGCGAGCGAAAGCCCGAATTGAAACGTGATCCAGGAAAGCCCGAGACAGAGCAAAACGATCGTAAGTAGGAAGACCTCGGTGCTCCGCATTCGGACGACCTGTTTCAGGAATGGAGGTATCAGTAGCCACGCCAGCAGCACTATAACTATCAGCGAGCCAAGTGAGGTGCCGAGTTTCAAAAGTATCGCCGTAAGCGTGACGACGTCCTTGCCGCCGAGGATCGGAATGAGCAGCAGCATCAGGACAACGCAGATGTCCTGAAAGAGCAGTATGCCGATGGCGGCACGCCCATGCGGAGAATCGACCTCCTGCCGGTCAACATAACTCTTTAGCACGATCGCCGTGCTCGAAAGCGCGATCAGAAAGCCGAAAAAGATCGCCTGCGTCACCTCTCGACCAAACGATGACGCGATAAATGCCGTAACCACAACAGTTATCCCGACCTGAAGTCCGCCGCCGACCAGCACGAGCGTCTTCATTTCGCGCAGCTTTCTGATCGAGAATTCAAGCCCGATCGTGAATAGCAAAAGCATCACGCCGATCTCGGCAAGTATCTCGATACCTTCAAGATCACTTATAAAGCCGAGGCCGTAAGGGCCGATAGCAATGCCCGTAAGCATCAGCCCGACTAGCAGCGGAAGCTTTAGCCGAAGACACAAATATGCCACCGGCAGCGAGGCGAGAATGATCACCAAGAAATCCCTGAAAAGCTCGGGCGTATGCATAGATTGCTCAAATATTACAGGAGAATCGCAATTTGGTCACATCCGTTACCCTACGTTGTAAAATATTGTTCGTATCGGCAGTGCCCAAACAAACTCGGCAGCAAATGTGGTTAAATATCGATGATGCAGACAGATAGACGACAAGCGGAGCCGTGCGTAATGATGATCTTCGGCTCGACCGGCGACCTGACGAAACGCAAGTTATTCCCTGCGATCTACAACCTCGCAAAAGATGGCCACATCCCGGATAGCTTTGCCATCATCGGCATCGGACGACAAGAACTGACGAGCGAGGACTTCCGCGAGCAAATATTGGAAGACCTCCGCGAATTCGCCCCGAATGGCGCCGATGACGATCTGCTCAAGTGGTTCGAAGCGCGAACCTACTACACCGGCGGCGATTTCGATGATGACAAACAGCTATTCGGTGACATAAAGAACCTCGCAGCAAAGGTTTGCGCGGAACACAAGATCCCCGAGAATTTCTTCTATTACATGGCGATCCCGCCCGGCCTTTTTGCCAGCGTCGCCCGCAAGATCGTCGATAACGGCCTTGGGAAAGAGACGAACGGCAACTGGCGGCGGTTCATCTTTGAGAAGCCCTTCGGTCATGATCTCGAGTCAGCAAAGGCCTTGAACGCCGAACTGCTGAAGATGCTCGATGAGCGGCAGATCTATCGCATCGACCATTATCTCGGAAAAGAAACGGTCCAGAACCTGCTCGTTTTTCGCTTCGGCAACAGCATTTTCGAGCCCATCTGGAACCGAAATTACGTCGATAACATCCAGATAACTGTCGCCGAAAAGCTCGGCGTCGAGGGCCGCGGCGGCTACTATGAAAAAGCAGGAGCCCTGCGGGACATGATCCCGAACCACATCTTTCAGCTTGTGACGCTGACCGGAATGGAGCCGCCCGTCTCCTTCGACGCTGACTCGGTCCGCGACGAGCAGGCAAAGATCCTGCAGGCGATCAAGTGCTTCACGCCCGAAGAAGCCTTGAGCTGTGCCGTCCGCGGGCAATACGGTGAAGGGGATATCGACGGCAAGCGTGTGCCGGCATATCGGAGCGAAGAAAGCGTCTCGCCCGAGTCGGCAACCGAAACGTTTGCAGCCTTAAAGCTCTCGATCGATAACTGGCGTTGGGCCGACGTGCCTTTCTATATCCGCACCGGCAAGCGGCTGGCGACACGGCACTCGAGCATCGTCGTGCAGTTCAAAAAGGCACCATTCATGCTTTTTCGCGATACGCCCGTCGAGCGGCTGACGACCAATCGCATCGAGATACACATTCAACCCGACGAAGGCATCACGCTCCACTTCGGTGCAAAGATCCCCGGTCCGATCGTCAAGATGGGCGCCGTTGATATGGACTTTAACTACGTTGACCACTTCGGCGAACAGATGTCGACCGGTTACGAGCGGCTGCTTTTCGATTGCATGATCGGCGATGCGACGCTTTTTCAGCGTGCTGATATGGTCGAGGCAAGTTGGGCCATCGTCTCGCCGATCCTGGACGTTTGGGCCGCCGTCCCACCTCGCAACTTTCCTAACTATAGCTCAGGCAGTTGGGGGCCAAAGGAAGCCGACGATCTGCTTGCGAAGAGCGGCCACAAATGGAAGAATACCGAGCATCGCACGAATGGCGTTTGATTTCTTACCAAGCTAGAGCTTACTATTCCCAATATCCATTATATGGAAGCAGAGATAGCACTTAGTGCCTTGATCCTTATTTTGCTGGCGTTTCTGGCGACGGTGGACATGGCATTTTCCCAACTTTCGGACATTTCGCTCCGTCGGCTTGCGAGCGATGTTGAAGATTCCGATTCGCCTGCGCGTGCCGTTTTTCTCAGGCAGATTCTCATCGACCGCTCCGGGTTTCGCTTTGCCCTTTCGCTGACGATCCATATTCTGCTTATCACCTTCGCCGTACTCGTGACAGTCTCTGCGATCGAATGGCTTTCGACGCCGCAGGAGGTTGCCCTTTATTCGCTCGCCATCGCACTTACTGCGACGATCCTATTCCGGCAATTGATCCCGAAAATGATCGTTCGCTCCGATCCTGAAAAGCGGCTGATGGCTTTGCTTCCGGCGGTCCGGCCGCTTTATACGGCATGGAGCTGGACGATCGCACCGTTCTCGCGATTTCTCGGCACCGGAAACGAGGCCGTCCGCTTGGATGCAACCTCGACGCCCGAAAGCATCGAAGAGGCGGAAGACGACGCCGCAGACGACCTTCAGGCACTTATCGAGGTCGGCGAGGCCGAGGGCATAATCGAGGAACGCGACCGCGAGCTTATTGAATCGATGGTCGGCTTCAGCGACACGGTCGCCGGCGACGTTATGACGCCGCGAACCGAGATCGTCGCTATCTCGATCGAGGCCACCGTCCGCGATGCCCGCGACCTGATAATCGAGCACAAGTATTCCCGCATTCTTGTTTACAGCGGAAGCATCGAGAACATTGAGGGTGTGCTTTACGTCCGCGACCTTCTCCAGGCCTGGGCAAATGGGAACGAAATGCTCCCCATCAAGGACATGCTCCGGCCGGCGTTCTTCGTGCCGGAAACGAAACCGGCTTCAGACCTTCTCAAGGCGATGCAGCAAAATCACGTCCAGATCGCCGTTGTCATTGATGAATACGGCGGCGTGGCGGGCGTCGTAACGGTCGAGGACCTCATCGAGGAGATAGTTGGTGAGATCGAGGATGAAGACATTGAGGAAGAGGAGATCATTGAGATCATCGAGGGCGAGGACGGCTACTGGGACGTCGTTGGCTCGACCGAGATCGACAAGATCGAGCGGCTGCTCGGCCTAGACCTCGAAGATGAGGAATACAACACTATCGCCGGGCTTGTCGTAACAGAAGCGGGCTACGTGCCAAAAAAAGGCGAGCAGCTCGTCGTTCGCGGCCTGCATGTAGAGGTTCTCCGCAGCGACGGCAAACGCATTCAGCTTCTCCGGCTAAAGCCCGACGGCGGCGATGAGAATGCCGAAGCCGCCGCGACCGAATAACCCAACGAGCAACGCACTTCGGCAGTGTGATATACTGCTCGAAAATTCCAGTGGAGGTACCCGATATGAGCATACGTCTCGGAGATGAAGCACCAAATTTTACGGCCCAAACAACACAGGGCGAGATCAATTTTCACGAATGGCTCGGCGATAGCTGGGGCGTTCTTTTTTCGCACCCGAAGGACTACACGCCGGTATGCACGACCGAACTCGGAATGGCGGCAAAGTTGAAGCCCGAGTTCGACAAGCGCGACGTCAAGGTCATCGGCCTCAGCGTCGATCCGCTTGATTCGCACATCGATTGGGAAAAGGACATCGAGGAAACGCAAGGGACGGCCGTCAACTTTCCGATGATCGCCGATAGCGACCGGAAAGTGTCCGATCTTTACGACATGATCCACCCGAACGCGAGCGACACTTTCACCGTCCGTTCGGTCTTCGTCGTCGGCCCGGATAAAAAGGTAAAGCTGACGCTGACCTACCCGGCGAGCACCGGCCGAAACTTTGATGAGCTGCTTCGCGTCATCGATTCGCTCCAGCTTACGGCCGCCTACAGCGTCGCAACGCCCGTCAATTGGAAAGACGGCGACGACTGCATTATCGTTCCCGCAGTCTCAGATGACGACGCAAGGACGAAATTTCCGGCAGGCTGGAAGGAACTAAAACCCTACCTTCGTATCACGCCGCAGCCGAATAAGGTGAAGGGCGAAGGCACGTCTGCCTAACGGTCGTTCAACTTACGTTTAAATAAGGCGGTCTCGCGGCCGCCTTCCCTTTTATGAAGCTAACCGCAGAAACGGATTTCGGCACGCTGCCGATCGAATTTCGCCGCGACGGCGACCGCATCGCCGCATCGATCGAAGGCCGCGAATACGAGCTCGAAGCCTCGGAGCCCGAGCCCGGCGTTTTTCTGTTCAAACACGACGGCCGCGTTTTTGAAGCGATCGTGACTCGCGACACGGCGAGCAGCTCAGGCTTCAATGTCTCGCTCAAGGGCCGCGAGCACAGCGTTAACGTGATCGATCCGAAAAAGCTTCGCGGCTCCGGCAGGAGCGACGCTCTGGCCGAAGGTTTTGCAGAGATAAAGACCGCAATGCCGGGCAAGGTCGTCCGGGTTCTTGCCGCCGAGGGCGATGCGGTTGAGAAAGGCGATGGGATCGTCGTCGTCGAGGCGATGAAGATGCAGAATGAGCTCAAGTCGCCGATCGCCGGCGTCGTAAAGACCCTCAATGCCGTTGAAGGCGCGACGGTCTCCGCCGGCGATGTTCTCGCCACGATCGAATAGCGTCGGCTCAAACAGAACTTACGACCTCGTTACGAGATCCTTTCGTCAACGGTCCGCTGGAGGACCATATTTGCGTTGTCCAGGTGAGCTCGGGTCAATGCGAGCCACTCCGAGTCTTTGTCGGCCGTATCCCGCTCGGCCCGAAGGGCACGCTGGGTCTCTGATGGGGCAGGCCCGCCATAGATCGTCCGGACCGCTACAAAGTTCTCCGGGCTGACAGCCGCCGCAAGCGCTTCGGGCGAAAGCTCGAGTTCGTGTCCCAAAACTTCCATCGCCGCTTCCTGAATTATCTCGTGCGTCACATCGCCGCCTGCATCGATAGCAAGCCGAACGCTTTTGCCGACGATGCTATGCGCAAGGCTGAACGGCAGATTTTCTTGCCGAACGATCGTATCCGCAAGCTCCGTGACTGCGATGAAGTTTTCTCCCGCACGGCGGCGGAGATTTTCCGTATCAAACTTCGCTGATCCAAGTGTGTGCCCGAAAAGCGAGACAGCTCGGTTCGCGTCGCGCATCGCACTGTAAATCAGCGGCTGCAGGTCGTCCTCGACGTCGTTGATGTCGCCAAATGGCGTGTTGTGGACCGCCGTAAAAACTCCGAGCGTTTGCCCAAGTGCCTTGCTGCCGATCGCTCGGATGTGCTCAAGTGCGACCGGGTTACGCTTCTGCGGCATTATCGATGAGCCCTGCACATAGCCATCCGGCAACCGGATCGCGTTAAACTCGACCATCGCCATTTGCATGAACTCCTGCGAAAATTTCCCGATGTTAACGAGCATTGCGGCGACCGCTCCGAGCGTCTCGGTAAAGTAATCGACCGACGCGATCGAGCCGTAGCTGTTAACGGTCGGCTCGGAAAACCCGAGGAGTTCGGCCACGCGATGACGGTCGATCGGGAAACCGCTCGTCGTTATCGCACCCGAGCCGAGCGGCGAGCGGTTCATATTTTCAAAAGCCGCCCGCATCCTGCGGATGTCTCGCCCGAGGTTCTCGGACATCGCCAAAATGAAATGCGCGAGGGTCGTCGGCTGAGCCGGTTGCGTATGCGTATAGGCCGGCATTACGGTCTCGTGATGCTCGGCCGCGAGCTGGTGAAAAACACGCCGAAGCTCAACCGCGGACGCGATCAGAGTCAGGCAAAGCTCACGCAACTGAAGCCTGTAAATGGTGACATCAATGTCATTACGGCTACGTGCCGTATGCAGCTTACCGGCCGTCTCAGCATCGCATTGCTTCGCGATCTCCTGCTGGATCAGGTAGAAAACGTCCTCGAAGGTGCCGTCATAATCACGCGCTTTGATGGCATCAAAATCAAGCCGGCGAAGAGCCTTAAGGATCGTCTTTAGCTCCTCCGCGGAAATGATCTCTTGCTCGCCAAGCATTACGGCATGGGCGAGATCTACCTGATGATAGGCATCAAGAAAGTAGCGTTTTGCGTCTTCAAAACAGTCCGCGAGTACATTATCTTTGTAACCGCGGGCCGGAAATTTCTCTTCCATTTAATAAGCTCTATTTCGGTGCCTTAGGCAGGCTAAGAATATTTGCAAAAATGCGGTACGCACCGGGAGTGCCAGCTGGCAATTGCCGGAACCACGAATACGATGTGTAAAGATAATGGCCCTTGCCGAGCTGAGCGTAAAGCATCGCTCCCTTGTTCGGGTCGTCGCCTTCGTCCGTCGATTCGAGCAACGGAGTGTATGCAGCGTCCCAGGTCGAGAAGGCGTAAAGGTTTCGCTCCTGAACCCAATTTGCCCAGTCGCTTTCACCGATCTTGTTCGGATAATTAAAGATCGGGTGGGCCGGCACAAGTACGTTAACCTTGGCGTTCTCGTCGGTCGTGCGGACGTTGCCGATCCGCTGATTTCCGCGCGTAACGCCCGTCATACTTGCCGGGAACGGCTGCATATTATTCTGGATGTATTCGTGCTGCTGGTACTGAACAACCAGAGTGCCGCCGTTCCGGGCAAAATCGAGAAGCCGGCCGTTGTTTGCTACAAAGTCCGGACGGACCTGCGAAGCTCGAACACCGACCATGATGATGTCATAGGCTGAAAGGTCGCCAGTCGAGAGGTCCTTCTCTCCGAGCATTGCCACGTCAAGCCCAAGCCTTCGGATCGCCTCCGGGACCTTGTCGCCGCTGCCCATAATGTAGCCGATCTTGACCTGAGCGATCTCAAGGTCGAGGACGTGAGCGGTCACGTTAGCGGCCTTGAAGATCCGATGCGTTTGCATATGCGGGTAAGCAATGGTCTGCATCGACTCATTAAAACGCTTGCCGCCCGCTTCGGCGATCGCACCGACCTTGTACGACCCGACCGCCGTATTTGCCGGCACGGTCACTTCAAATGTGAACGCGGTCTTGTCACCAAACCTCGGAAGCGTGAACGGAACCGCCTGCGGCGTCTTTGTCCAACCCGAAGGAAGGTCGAGAGATGCATTGCCCGACAGCTCGCCCGGCGTGTTGTTCGTTACCGTAGTCACGATGCGATGCTTGGTCGCCTGCTGCCTCCGCGACACGATGAGGAGATCAGAATCGAGTCCGATGGTGGCGGCCGGTACGATCGTCAAGGGACGCCGAAGCTCGCCTCGAATATCGTCGGCAAAGCGGTATTCGACCTCGCGGCGGACGGTGATCTCTTGCCCGCCGATCTCAAGCACGGCCTCGGCGGTCGCGAGCGGCTCGGCAAACGGCATATTTTGCGAGGTGCCGGCGGTGGACCAATCGAAGGTAAATTTATCGCGCGGCGTTTCAAGCCAATAAGGCTGGGTCGGTCGAGCGTCGGCCGCAGCCGTCAATTTGAAGAACGCCGCATTCATCGCATTCTCATTTCGCGGCCTGAATCCGGTCGCGGGCGGCTGCTCGGGCTCAGCAATGCTCGCCGCAGCCCAGCCCGCAGGCACGGCGACCGATGTTTTCACAACCTTCACCGGACTGCCGTCATTAGCAAAAACACGAACGCCAACGTTCGTTGAAGCTCCGGGATTGAGCATCTCGGTATCGGCAAGTGCATCCACAACGACACCCGCGGCCATCCGCAGTGCCTCGGCAAACTCTTCTTTCTTATGACGCACAAAAAACTTCGAATCCGGCTTTCGCGTTGACCATTCGGCATCATATGCCTGCTTGTAGCCTCGGGCGAGGATCGGGACGATCTTTTCCGGGGCCATAGCGTCGTATTCGCGAAGAGCTTCGGCAGCGGTCGCCTGAAGCTCGGCGAGTTTTTGCTTGAACGTAGCTTCGCTGTTGTTCGTAAGTGCGGCTATGCCCGTAATTGAGGTATCGATGCCGTCAAAAACACTCGTCTCGTTCTCGACCTTTGCAGCCTTTGATTCGAGAAGTGTCATCCCCGAGCTTTGCCGTCCGCGAAGCTCGAGCACGCCCATTTCCTGCGACTTGTGCTGGCTCCGGCCTTCCATCGCGATCTCAAAGTAGCTGCGGCCGATGAGCGGATCATAAATCCCGGTATTCAGAACGATCGTTGGCGGATTTGCGGCATCTGGCCGGAAACCCTGTCCGCGGTAAAGTTTGAGCGGTTGCCAGGGCTCAATGCCCTCGCGCATATGCTCTGGAAACTTTGATGGGTCGCCTGCGGCACGAAAAGCAAGCGGCGTAAGATACCCGGCAAGTTGATGATGGCCATGGCCGTCGGCCGGCGTTCCCGAAAACCGCGAGATCACGACAAGCGGCTTATAGATGCGGATAGCCCGCACCATGTCCGCGAGAACCTGCTGCTCATTCCAGTTGCGGCGAGCTTCGTCGATGGTCTTCGAAAAGCCGTAGTCCATCACCCGTGTGAAATGCTGGTCGCCGCCGTCAAGACGGCGGGCCTGGAGCAATTCTTCCGTACGGATCACGCCAAGGCCCTCAAACAATTCCTCCCCGATGACATTCTGTCCGCCTTCGCCGCGGTTGAGCGAAAGATAGGTCGCACGAGCAGCTTCACGCCTTGCGAGATAGGCCATCAGGCCCGAGTCTTCGTCGTCCGGATGAGCGCCGGTGTGCATCGCGCTCTTTGCGTATTGCAAACGGAGAAGCATCTGGCCGAGCCCGGAGGCTCCCATGTCATAGATCGGCCGAACCTGGGCTGAACCCGTTTGCGGCAACCCGAGCGGAATGGCCGTAAGGACCAACGCCGCAGTCAGTACAAATGCGACCGAACGAAATGCTCTTTTCATTATTTCTCCGTTGACTTTACGCCGTGGGGACAGCGTCTTCTGCACTGGTCGTGGGCTCGTTCGGTACGGTCAGGCTGATGAGGTAGCCCATAACGACCGTAACGACGCAGCCGACGACATTGAACCAAAGAAACTCGATATTGGTGTAAAGGCTCGCGATCCAAACCGATGCGACGCCGAAGATCAACCCAAAGAAAGCTCCGCGAGCCCTTGCTCGCCTGACCACGATCGCCAGAACGAAAACGCCTAGCAAGGATCCGTAAAAGAACGAGCCGAATTTATTTACGACCTCGATAAGCGAACCGAGATTTGTGGCGTAGGTGGCGACAATACAGGCAAAAACGCCCCAAACAAATGTCGCAAAACGGCCAAAGAGAACAAAGTGTTTCGTCGTGGCGTTCGGGTTAAAATGCCGTCGGTAAAAGTCGATGGTCGAGGCCGTTGCGAGCGCGTTCAGTTCAGATGAGATCGACGACATCGCCGCAGCAAAGATCGCGGCGATGATCAGCCCGAGAATGCCCATCGGCATATAGGTGACGACGAACGACGGAAAAACGTAATTCACATCGGTGAATCTGCTATTCCCGGTCGTCGATTTGACCAACTCGGAAGCTTCGTTTCGGACACTGGCAAATTCTTTGTGTGCTTCCTGGTAACGCTGCTTCGTCGCGTCGTCCTTATTTTCCGCGTAGGCAAGAGCTGCCTCGGAGCGTGCCGCGTGAACCGAATTGTACCGCTCTTGCAGCGGGGCAAACTGTGCCGTCTGCTCGATCTTCCGGCTCTCGACCGCGTTAAAGATCATCGGCGGAGCGACGAACTGATAGAAGACAAAAACAAAGATGCCGATCAGCAGGATCATGAACTGCATCGGGATCTTCAAGAACGCGCTCATCAGCAGCGAAGTCCTTCCCTCGCCGACCGATTTTGCCGTTAGGAATCGCTGAACCTGGCTCTGGTCGCAGCCGAAATATGAAAGAAAAAGGAAAAGTGCGGCAATTGTCCCAGACCAGAATGTGTATTTTTCGGTAAGGTCAAAGCTAAAGTCGACCGTCTCAAGTTTGCCCAAAGCACCGGCAATGTGCAACCCGTCCGTGACCGAGACCGAGCCCGGAAACTGCCCGACAATGACAAATATGCAGACGAAAAGGCCAAAGAAGATGAGAACCATCTGCTTGACGTCCGTCCAGGTAACGGCCTGAACGCCGCCGAGCATCGTGTAGAACGTAGTGGACATTCCGATCAGAAAGATCGTCGCCACTTCGCTCCAGCCTAAAACTATCGAAAGCACCACCGAAGGTGCGGCGATGATGACCCCGACCGAAAGCCCGCGGGATAGAAGAAAGCAAAAACTTGTTAGTGAGCGGGTCTTGGAATCAAACCGCTTTTCAAGATACTCGTAAGCTGTAAAAACTCTTGCCCGGTAAAAGAACGGGACGACGGTCACACAGAGGATGATCATCGCCAGCGGCATCCCGTAGTAGAACTGCAGGAATCGCATGCCGTCCGAATAAGCCTGTCCCGTTGTGCCGACGAGCGTAATGGCGGACATCTGCGTCGCCATTACAGAAAGCCCGACCGCCCACCAGGGCAAACTGCGATTTGCGAGGAAGTAACCCTCGACATCGCCTGTGTGTTTGGAGAGCCGGATGCCGTCCCAGATGACGTAAGCCAAATAGGCGACGACTACCAGCCAATCAAGAAACCTCATTAGAAATCTTCCGTGTCTTACGCGGCGAAATATCTACTGAAAAGCCAGAGAAGCACGATCACAACAACGGTCGTCACCATAACAGCGACGTAAACCTTGTACCACCATTCGTCCGGTAGTTCTTCCCGCGGCGGTGCGACTGGTGCTTTCTCCTGCTCTTTCATCGGTAATTTTGTCTGATGTTCCCGGAATGCATCCGGGTTGGATGCATTCCGGAAAGCTTTGGAACCGGTTTAGAACACGAACTTGAACCCGACCTGGAACTGCCGGCTATCCAGCGAGGTAACGGGGCTGTTCTGTGGCGTCGGAATCGTTCCCGTAATATTTCCAAGAGCATCGGTCGCTACGGTCCTGCTGTTGACCTGGATGATGCTATTGATGTTGAAAACGTTCAGGAATTCACCAAAAACCTCCAGCTTGTAACGCTCAGTGAAGTTGATGAACCTCGAATACCTGAGATCTACGTTGGTCTGCTTCGGCGTCTTGAACTGGTTGCGGGTGATGCCAACCGGGTTGTCCGAGCCGATGAAGCCATCGAGGTTGATATCATTTGCGGCGACAACGTCGTACCTTTCGCCGCTGTTCGCGGTGAGGATAATACCGAGCTGGTTGTTGTTGACGATGTAATTCAACGCTTTGTTTTCAAAGTTGAATACCGGCCGTCCAACAAAGCTCATGTTGAACGTGTGCCGCTGATCCGCAAGGGCCGGTCCGCGTCCGCGAGCACGGTTTGTCGGATCCTGCACGACCAAATTGCCGGCCTGTGTGGCCACCATGTTCTGTTCCGGAGCATCGTCCTCAGCCTTTGAAAGCGTATAGTTCGCACTGAACTGATAACCCGCCGAGAACCGCTTGCTGAGCTGAAACGTCAGAGCGTTATAGGTCGAATTTGCGACCGACTCCGCCATCAGAATGTTGTTGAACCGCGGATCGAATCTGGTCGAGGCATTGATCGTGTTGCTGAAGATCGGACGTCCATCGGCCAACGTTGACGTCGGGTTGATCCGGTTGATATTGCGATACACCGGGATGTGGCGTCCGCTAGAGTGGATGTAGCCGATCGTGAACGAAAGGTTTTCTCCGAGTGCCTGCTCGACCTGTGCCTGTCCGTGCATTGCGTACATCGCCTCGTAATCCGGCGAGATGGTTTCGATACTCTGGACCGGAAGAGGCGTCCCCGGCGGCAAATTGCCGAGTGTGTTCGGGAAGTTCGGGGCGGCCGCATTCGCCGGAGCGAACGTAAAGTTGAGGAGCGTAGGGCTGCCGTTGTTCAACAAAGCACGCTGATAGAAGTCAAGATAGACCGTGTCGTAGTAGATACCTGCACTCGCCCGGATGACCGTCGGGTATCGCCCGTCGCGAACACCATAAACCATACCGAGTCGCGGGGCAAAGTTGTTCTTGTCTACCTTAAAGTCTTGCGAAGCTGAGAATGGCGAATCCGAAAAAGCCTCTGGAATATCATAGAGGTCGTATCGTACGCCGTAATTCAATTTCAGTTTCCTCGTGATCTTCCAATCATCCTGAATAAAGAAGTTATAGAAGGTCGAGTTGTATTCGATTCCAGGCTCTCCGAAAGCCTCAACGTAGTTCGTGTAACCGCGGGGGGCCGTTCCGTTTACGGCATTCAAATATGCCGCAAGATTCGGGAACGTATAGCGGGCGAATTGATTCGAGCGACGGGTATCATCGATCCAGTTCGCACCGACGCCAAACTTGTAAACGTGATTCCCGCGTGTCCATGTCAGGTTGTTCTGAACCTGGTTCGTCACCTGCAGCGGTGCGATCGTATCGTCATTTTCCGGTGCACCAATGTTCGCCACGCCGGTGATCACGATCGAGATACCCGAGGCCGAATTCTCGTTTGCAATGTTACGCGAATCGCGTTTGGCATATTGATATCGGAACTCGTTCAAAACGTTAGCATTTATGATGGAAGCAAGCTGAAGCCCTAGCGAGTACGATTTGTCGTCAAAGGTGATCGACCGCTGGAGCGTGTTTAGGCCCCCCGCAATGTTGTTCGGCGAGACGTTTTTGAAATAATTGAACCGGCCCGAGAGACGGTTGTTCTCGTTCAGTTGAGCATCCGTTCGGAAAATGAAGAAGTTAACCTTCTGAGCCGCCGGAATGGCCGTCGGGAAGGCCTCTGCCGGCACGCCCGATGCGATCAATGCAGCCTTGTTCGCTTCGGAGATGGTGATCGTCCGCTGCGGTTCGCCCGCGAGGTCGCGCTCTACCCATTCATAACCGCCGTAGAAGTGCCAGCGATCCTTGATGATCGGTCCGCCGACAGCACCGGTGATGTTATCGACCTTCGTTTCCGGCTTCACCGCCGTCGGCAAAATATTGAACGGGCGTGAGGACATTCCCGTCCGCCGGAAACGATAACTCGCCGAACCGTGGATGTCGTTCGTTCCGCTCGGCGTAACGGCGTTCATGATCAGGCCCGGTGTATTGCCAAACTCCGGTGCAAAACCGTTGGTAACAAGCTGGACCTCGGCAACAAATGTGTCCGAGATCGGCATCAGGCGGATACCGCCGCGGTCGGCCTGGGTGTTGTTGTTGCCGTCAAGCTGATAGTTGGTTCGGCGGGTGTATCCGTTCGCGTTGATACGCGGCACGCCAAATTCCACATTCGGCCGTCCGGTCACATTCGCCTGAAGGAGAGCATAGTTGTAAGGGTTGCGCGAAACCAGCGGAAGGTTCTGGACCTCGCGGGTGTTCATTACACGTCCTACGTCGATCTTTCCGGGGTCGGCGATCGGAGCATCCATGGTGACAGTAACAGTCTCCTCCAATCCGCCGGTTTCGAGGTTCGCACGAACTGTCGCAATAGAACCCGTTGTAAGGATGATTCCTTCCTGCACGTAACGCTTAAAGCTCTGAGCTTCGATCGTGACGCGATAAGTCCCAAGCGGAAGCAGCGGAACACGGTAAACGCCGCCAGAATCTGTGGTAACGGTTCTTTCCGCACCGGTTCCGATGTTTCGAACGGTGACAGTCGCGTTCGGCACTGCAGCCCCGTTCGCGTCGGATACTATCCCTTCGATCTGACCATTAATAGCCTGGGACTGGCCATTTGCGTTAAATACACCAAAGATGGACACAACGGCAACTAAGGCCATCGCGACCACCGATCTTTTGAAAAACCAAGCTTGACGCATATTTCTCTCTCCTTTGCTACGAAATTTCCAGAAATCCGTGTTTTTGAAACCGTTTCCGGCCGCTAACCGTTCGGGAGACGTGTGAGCGAAAAACCAATAGTTTGTCGGAGCTGCCAACAAAGATGTAATACAGATTCAATACCCTTGTCAAGAATCGTCGTTCGGCCTAGTTGACCGAACCAAATTTCCTTGCCAAAACCAGCCCGATCGCCCCGAGCAACGTCGGCGCATCGCCGAGCGAAGACGGTATGAGTTCCGTCGGCGGAAGCCCGGCGAGGACGCTCCTTTCCGAGACCCTGTATAACTGATCGGCAAACACATCCCACGCCTTAGTGATCTTTCCGCTGACCACGACGACCTGCGGGCTCAGGCCCACGATAAGATTTGAGATCCCGTTGCCGAGGTAATGGGCCGTTTCCTTTAATGCTTCGACCGCGTGCTTCTCACCATCGACAGCGAGTTGGACCAGATCGGCGACATTCATCTCGTTTTGTTTCAGGTCGCCGTTTCTCAAACGGTCCTTGTATCTGGCGATAAATGCTTTCTCAGAAGCATAAGCCTCCCAGCACTCGCGGCTGCCGCAGGAACACTCGACCGGAGCGTTATCGCCGGCGATCATGTGGCCAAACTCACCGCCGGCACCTTTCTCGCCTCGATAGACCTGGCCGTCAAAAATTATGCCGGTTCCGATTCCCTCGCCGACCAGGACCATAACGAAAGTGTCAGATTTCTTAATACGCTCGTCGCCGAACCAAAGTTCAGCTAGAGCGGTCGCGTTTGCGTCGTTCTCAACCGTTACCTTTGATCCTGTCGCGTCGGCGAGCCGCGTGCAGATGTCCCAATCCCGCCAGTCAAAATACGGAATGTGAAAGATCTTGCCGTTCGCCTGATCGACCAGGCCCGGAACGCTCATCCCGATCTCGACCCCCTGGGCTCCCGTTTCCTCGATCATCGTCTTGGTCCGCCGGATGATCTGGTCGGTCATGAAGTCGACGTCGGGCGAAGTTGAAAATGTCTCTTTGGCGAGCAGTGTTCCTGCAAGGTCTGCAACGGCGAAAGTAGTGGTCCGCGGCGTTACGTCAATTGCGATCGCCGTCGGGTCACCCTTCTTGAGCTCGAAGAGTTCCGGCTTGCGTCCGCCTGTCGAAACGCCCACGCCGATACCGACGATCAAACCGGTCTCAAGCAGTTCGTCAACAATAACGGAGACGGTCGAACGGTGGAGCTGCGTCTCCCTCGCGATCTCGGCCCGCGAGATCGGAGCCCGGTCGCGAACGTAATTCAAAACAATGCGTTTATTGATGTCGCGGATAGTCGTCGGCCGCGCTATCTGGGAACTCGCTCTTTGTAGATTTATTCGCTTCATCGCTTCTTCTAGCTATGCCGGAAAGCTCGATGCTTAGCACGGTAACGAACGGCAATGTAACTTTGTCGGGAGACTCAACAAACCCAACAATATACTTGAATCTTTCAAATTTGCAAGCCAAACATTAACTTTTTGGAAATAACTTGAGACAAAACTGGCAAAAATATACACACAAAAGCAACTTCCGATGCGATTTATCGCTTTCAAACGCTAAGTTCTGTGAAAGCCGCGTTCGATGTCTCGCATCGTCAGCCGAAGGATCACGGGACGCCCGTGCGGGCAGGTCGTAGGCGAGGAAGTGACCAGAAGCCGATCGATCAGCCACGCCATCTTTTCTTGAGTAAGCGGCATGTTTATCTTGATTGCGGCCTTGCAGGCGAGGCTCGCAGCGATGTCGTCGCGGATAGAACTTTCGGCACCGGAACGCCCGCGTCCCTCGAAGCTGGCGAGCAGTTCCTTGAGCAGCATTCTTCCCTCGGCAGGCGGCAGGTCGGCCGGCACGGCCTTGATCGCGATCGTTCGCCCCGAAAGCCGCATTACGTCAAAACCAAGGGCCGAAAGCGTCTCGGCGACCGATTCAAATACCTCAGCCTCGGCCGGCGTCAGGTCAAGCGTTTCCGGGATCAGCAGGTTCTGCGACTCGAGCGGCTTGCCGTACTCGGCTCGTCGAAATCGGTCAAAGAGGATGCGCTCGTGGGCGACGTGTTGATCTATCAGCAAAAGCCCTTCTTCATCCACTGCAATGATAAAGCTCTCATGAAGTTGGCCGACCGGGCGGATCGAACGCGTCGGGATCTCGGCAACCTCGGCCGTCTTAGCTATCTTGGCCGCCGAATCGACAGGTGGCAGAACTGGGTAAACACTCGCTTCGCTTTGAGCGAAACTCTCGTCGGCGGAAACAACCGACGCCCTCGGCATTTTGATCGCCCGAGCCTCAGCCTCAATTTCAAAGTCCATCGAGTCAAACGAACTGACCTCATCTGTCGAAAACAAACTCGGCGATTCTGCGATGTCGGCGGCGGTTTGTTCCGATCTCGCCGGGAGCTGCTCGGTGATCGCTGCAACACTCGGTTCCCTTTCTTCTTCGCCCTTTGTCTCAACAAAAGAAGAGGCAGCTGCCGCTTCGTCATACCTCGCTTCCCAGGCCTGGGAGCTTTCACGGTTTGCCGACTCGGCAGAATCGATCCCCGCCTTTGCCAGCGACTCGCGAACGGCTTCGGCGATCACGTCCTTCACTGCATCGCGGCGGCGAAAGCGAACCTCCGTTTTGGCCGGGTGAACATTTACGTCGACCTCTTCGACCGGAATATCAAGGAAAAGGAACGCGACCGGATAATAGCCGTGCGGCAGAACGGATCGGTAGCCCTCGCGAATCCCTTCGGCGATCGCCTTATCGCGGACAAACCGCCGATTAACAAAGTAATACTGCGAGTCGCGATTCGTTCTGCGTTCCCGCGGAGCGGAGACGAACCCCGAAAGAGTTGCAACAAATTCTCGTCCGCCGCTTACCGGCAAAAGACTTTCAAGCAGGCCGCCGCCAAAGAGCTGAAACGCCCGTTCGCGAAGGTCCTTTGCCGGCGAAACGTTGATGACGGACCGCCCGTTGTTGTTGAGTGCGAATGCGATGTGCGGATAGGCGAGGGCGTAATGTTGAATGATCGACGTAAGGTGGTAGTTCTCGGTCGCCTCGGACCGCATGAACTTTCGCCTCGCCGGCGTATTGAAGAAAAGATCGCGGACCGAAACGGTCGTACCGGTCGCCCGCGGGGCGTCGCTGACGTCGGTCAACCGGCCACCTTCTATCTCAACCCGGGTCGCAGCCGAATCCTCTTCGACCTTGGTCACAAGTTCGATCCGGGCGACGGACGCGATCGATGCAAGTGCCTCGCCGCGAAAGCCGAGCGTCCCGATGCGGCCGAGGTCATCGAGGTCGCGGATCTTCGACGTCGCGTGCCTTTCAAATGCCAGCACCGCGTCGTCGCGGCCCATTCCGTGCCCGTCGTCGGCGATCCGCATCAGCCGCCGGCCGCCGAGCTCAACATCGATCGTGATCCGGCCCGATCCCGCATCAAGCGCGTTCTCAAGCAACTCCTTAATTACGGACGCCGGCCGTTCCACCACCTCGCCGGCGGCGATCTGGTTGGCAAGGTTATCGGGCAGTATGCGGATCTTGTTCATCCGGGCTAAAGATAAAGTACGCGATGATCTTTGTTGTCGAGGTCGATGCCGTCGTAGAGCCAGTCGATGAAGTCCGGCCCGTATCGGTTCACAAAATGCAAAACGTTAAGGCTCCGTTCCTGCAGATGGCCGTGCGGCATCGTTGAAGAAAAAAGCGTTTCGACGCGCCGCCGTATTTCCTGATCTTTATTGAACTGGGCCGCACGGAACTTATCCCTGAGCGCCGAGATGTGGTAGATGACCTTTCGCCGCCGGGTCGCAAGATTTTCTGAAAGCGTCGGGTCGATCTCGAGAAAATTCTGGTCGAGCCGGTTTAGCTCGATGTTGATCCGCTCTTCAACGTCCGCGATCAGCGCCGAAGTTCCGATGTTCAAGTGCCGGTCAACGAGCTCAGGGATCAACGCGTTCAGACCGGCAAAGAGATGCTCGAAGTCGATCCCGAATTTTTCCATCGTCCTTCCGAATCGCCGTTCGATAAGGCTGAAGCTCTGCCGGTGGAGTATCGGCGTCGGCGGCCGGTCGAGAATCCGATAGACCTCGCTGCTCTGTGCAAAATAGGCGATCTCGGCCGCACCGCCAAAATAGCAGACCGTCGGAAGCAGATGGTCCTGAACCACCGAACGCAAAACGACGCTCGGGCTAAATCGCGAGGGGTCGCGTTCGGCGGTCTCAGCAAGTTCGTCGAGCGTAAATTCGCGTGCTCCGTCTTTCGTGTGAAAGGTCCCGTTCTCGCTCTTCTTGAGCGCATTGCGGGTGCCGTCGCGTGCCTGCCAGAAAAGCGGAAAATAATCGTCGCCTACAAACACCTGGGCCGCGTATCCTTCAGCGGTCAGCTCCTCGCTCCTCGCCTGAAGTGCCCGAACGATCTCGTCCGAATGCCGGATCGCATTTACATAGATCGGTGAAGCAAGCGTCTTTAGCCGCGAATCGAGCGGACAAAGAATGATCAGGCCATACTTGCCGATAAAGGCATTGAGAAGCCTTGCAAAAGCATCGCCGTAGTAGGTCTGCGGTATCCAGATATCATCGAGCAGGCCGCGAAGCTCGTCGGTATGCTCCGTCATCGGGAGCGCGTCAAAAAGCCCGGCAAGAGTTCGCCGAATACTGTCGTCGAGCTTCACATAACCGACCGGCAGGTCGTCGTGGCATCGCTTCGGCTCGTTCTTCACTTCGGTCAGCCGGTTCTCTCGGTCGAGCACGAACGTCCGCGAGACCTCGTCGAAATCATGGTCCTCGGTCGCTGCCCAAAAGACCGGCACCGCCTTTACTCCGCGGCGACGAAGGTCGTCGGCGGTCTTTACGGCAGAGAGGGCCTTATAGATGGTATAAAGCGGGCCGGTCAGAAGCCCCGCTTGCTGCCCCGAAACGACTGCGACCGAATCGCTCTCGCGAAGCATCGCAATGTTCTGGAGCGTCCGCTCAGATGCACCGAACTTACGGTTCATCTCTTCGAGCGCGTCGCAGAGCTCGCCGCGGTCCGCCGAGTAGCGCGAAAGCACATCCGGTATCCGCTCGATGACCTCTCTATGTGAGCCGACGACTCCGGGATAGAACCTCTTCAACGAGACCGGGTCGGCCTGGTAATCGATGAAGAGTTTTGATTGTCCGGGTATATCGGCGAAGGGAATGTCGAGCGTTGCGGAAAACGGAGATCTACTCGGCTCGGGACAGGCGGATTCTTGCTGCACGAAAAACTTTCTCCTTACGAGAATTATAAGTTTCCGCAAGCGAAAACAAAAGGAGGCGTCCCAATTGGAACGCCTCGCCTTCACTTACTTTCTCCGACGATCACTGATTCGTGCCAGCCGAAGTTGCCGTCTTGCTGCCGCTTTTTTCGGCCGCAGTATCCTGCAGACGGTCTATCCGGTAAATGCCCGACGAGTGCGATGCGGCATAGATCCGGTTCGGGTCGGCCGGGTCAAATGCCATTGCCCAAACGCGTCGGCTGGGGACAACCATATCTTTCGAGTCGATCCGCGTCCACTGCTGGCCAGCGTCGTTCGAGTAATACAGCCCGCCGCCGATCTCATGTGCACTGCCGAGAAAGATCTCGTCGGTGTTGTCAGGGTTGATCAGTATCGCCGTGTATTTACCGAGCGGAAGGTTGCCGCCGCGTCGGATCCACGTCCGGCCGCCATCGCGGCTGAGGTAGAACGTTTGTGTCGTGCCGGCGTATATGAAGTTCGGCCGCTTCGGATCTGAAGCAAGCGAGACGACCGGAATGCCGGCCGGTGTTGCATCGACCTTTTCCCAGGTCTTGCCGTCATCGCGAGTGACGAGAACACCCGAGGTCGCCGTCCCGACCCAAATGGTTCCGGGAACAAGCGGTGATGCGTGGACAGCGAAGATATTGGCATTGATGCCCTTACCGAGCTCGAGCTTTTCCCAACCCTTCGCGATATCGTAAGTGCGATAAAGCCCCTTTTCGGTGCCGGCGATAATGCCGTTCTTATCGTCCTCTGTCGGTATGAGAACGCGAACGCTCTCTTCGAGGGCAGGTATCACCTTAGCCTCGGCTGCAGCTTTCGCCGCCGCGGCCTCCGCCGCCCTGCGTTGCGCGGCCGTCATCCGGCGTGCGGGCCGTGCTGGAGCTTTTTTGGGCGGCGTTATCAGCGTCCAAGATTCACCCCGGTCTAGCGAACGAAATATACCGCGGTTCGTGCCGAGAAGAAGACGCGTTGGGTCAACACGATCTTGCATAACTGCAAACGCTGCGACCTGATCAAGGCCGGGCCCGCGTGCCGCATTCCACGTTTGTCCGCCATCCTTGCTGTAAAAAAGATTGCCGCCGCTGGTCGCCGTATTATGCGTTGTTGCATAAAGCCGGCCGGGAACGCCGACATCCGGCGTAACGGTATAGGCAAAGCGACTGGTAAAGCTCTGATTTGTCTGAGCAAAGGTGCGGCCGCCGTCATTCGAGATCATCACGCCGTTGTTGTTCGTCCCGATAAAAACGCGGTCTGGCGCATCCGGGTGAACATCGATCGAATTGACCTCAAGATTGCGGGCCGTCGTCATCCGCCAGGTCTTACCGCCATCAACCGACATCCAGAAACCCTCGGTGGTTCCGGCGTAAACCGTTCCCTGTCGCGAAGGGTGCTGAAGAATGTCGCGGGTCCGCCGCGAGGTTGAAGGAATGCCCTGGATCTTGCGCCATTTTTCGCCGCCGTTGAGCGATTCGTAAATGCCGCTGCAGGCCGAGGCGACGATGTGGTCGCGGTTTCGTTCGTTAATGTTAATGGCAAAAACGTCCGAGTCGTCGATCATTCCGTCCTTGATCAGCCGCCAGTTCTTGCCGTTGTCGGTCGATTTATAGGCCCGCCACCAGGTACCGGCGTAGATCGTTCCGGTGCTGCGCGGGTCGATGGCAAGCGAATTAACATTGATCGGCATCGACTCCGAAGAGATCTTCTCCCAGCTATCACCCGAATCGCTCGAGACGAAAACGCCGTTCGTAGAACCTACAAAGATATAGTTCGGGTCGCTCTCGGCCTGGGTCATTGCATGGATCGCCTCGTCCTTGAGCTCCTTTGCCTCTCGCCATGTCTTTCCGCCATCTTTCGATTTAAAGAATCCGCCGGCTCCTTTATGGCGATGGCCTGAGGCGTAGATCACATTGGAATCGCGGCGGTCAACGAAGAGGTCATCGATGGTCAACTGCGGTTGCTCTAGATTTGCGAGAAGTCGCCACGTCCGCCCGGCATCGGCCGAGGTGTGGATCTGTCCGTCAAGCGTACTTATATATATCCGGTCTTTGTTGTTGGGGTCGATCGCCAACGAACGGACGTCGCCGCCGTCGGGGCCGATGACGGTCCAAGCGGTCATTCCCTTCTTGTCGGTGTAGACATCACCGCCCGAGCCGACAGCGATCTGGCTGAGCAGGAGCGAGGCCAATACCGAAAAATGCAGAACAGAGCCGACAATTCCTTTCGATTTTCTCATCATTGATTCTCGATATGTGTTCAAAAACTATAAAGGGTGAGTGCGGTCGATGGTTAGGATGAAACAGCCGGCCAATTAGTTCGTAGCAACCTGTCGCCTGCCCGCCTTTTCGCCCTACCATCGGAGATACTCTTTATATACTAAAAAATTCCTGATGCTAAAGCAACACTTTAAGTTCCACTCGTCATGGACCCATTCTCGAGCTGCTGTGGCTTGAACTCCCTTTCGACCCAACGTCGATGGTGAAAAAGAAAAGCGGGGCCTCGAATTGAGGCCCCGCCTTGATGTTCATCTGCCCGATGGGCAGGTGAAGCTTTTCCAATTACGGATTCGGGTTGTCAGCACCCGGCGGTACGCGATAGAGCTTGGTGCTTATTCCAGCACCGAGGTCTCCGCCGCGAACCATCGTGATCCTGCTGCGATCGAACCGACGGAACGTGATGTGGTTGTTGATCAACCGTTCACGAGCCGCGATCTCACGATCGGTTCCGTAGTTGATGATGTAGCCCTGGTTGGTCGGGTTATTCTGCAGTTCAACGAAGTAGGCGTCGAGACGTGCTCTAACATCGTCATTCTGCAGCGGTCCGAACTCATCCACCAGTTCCGATCTCGGTGGCGTATCGACGATACCGCTATCCGAAGCCTCGGCCGGGCAGTTGCACGACGGATCAAGTCCGCCGAGCGTTACACGAGCCGTGATGGTGCCGCCGGCATCACTACGCGAGGTGCGTACACGAATGCTCGGGGTGCCCTGGCCGCTTTCGATGGTGCCGCCGCCGCTGATGTTCCAGTTGTAGGTAACATCCGGGCCGCCGCTAACGTTTGCGGTAAAGGTCATCACTTCACCAGGTGAGGTCACACCGGCCGGTCCGCTAACGGACAAGGTCGGGCACTCGCAAGTGATGCAGTTCGGGCAAGGCTCAACGGTGACCGTACGGGTCTGCGTCTGTCCGCAGAATCCGCAACCATCGTCAACACCGGCCGTTATCGTGTAGGTTCCCGGAGCGACACCGCTGAGGTCCCACTGCACGTTAGCGCCGGAGCCGATAATGCGGCCGCCGCTTACAGTGTAGTTATAGACCAGCGGGTCATTTTCAGGATCGACCGCCGTCGTTGTGATGTTGATCGTCGTGTTGTCGTTGCAGCTAAGGCCTTCGGCCGGACGACCTGCTTCGCAAGGAAGCGTGATCGTGCTGTCGCTGACCTCGATCGCCGTTACGTTAGCCGGCTGGTTGACGATATCGCCCAACCGCGAGTTGCGGCGTCCGATGAATGTCTGGACGATAAATCCATGCGGGTCCGAAGAAAGCTGGAAGCCCGGAGGCCTACCACTAAAACTGGTATTGATCGTCTGCGGAACACATCCCGGACCGTTACCCAAACTTGGTAGCGTCGTCACGCCGGTGCAAGGCACCGTGACGCTGTTCGTGAACGTGTCGTCGCTGAAGATGCCGTCATCCTGCTGATTGACGTTGTACCGATAGGCAAAACCCATACCGAACCAACGTGTCGGGAAGATGCGGAATCCGCCGATGAAGTCCATCGGATGATGTTCGAATGCATTCGGCGTGCGTCCACCAACATAGCGAAGCGAACGGAACTCAAGGATCGGCTGGAAGAACTTGTTGACCGGAAAGTCAACACCGATAGCCGTCAGGAGTTCGTCAGGACGATCGAGAAGCGTAAATTCGCCGCCCGGAAATTCGCCCTTAGTATCCGCATTCCAGTGGTAGCCGACGTTAGCCGAGAAGTTGACCCACTTGGCAAGCCGCGCATCAGCAAACATGCCGACGATGACGTCACCGCGGGTAAATTTCGCACCCGGGCCGGCGCCACGCTGCATCTGGTTAAAGCCGCCGGCGTCATCCGCCGAATCAGCGTTCCAACGATAGCCGGCATTGAATCCAAAGCCGATCGGGTTATTGACGTTGGTCAAACGCCATTTGCCGCCAACCGTATATGTGCTGAACGAAGAAGTTCCCCACGTACGGTTGATGAACGGTGCGTCAGGAAGGTAGGACGGTGCCGTCGTAAAGACGGTCGGAGCCGAACCTGCCGGAGCTCCCGTCGGGCCTTGAAGTGCTATCGTCTGAAGCACAACTCCCGGAAGGATGCTGCCATAGACCGAGCCAACGCCCGGGAAAAGGTCAGCACCACCGCTGCTGGCACGTGGCGGGCCAAGCTGAGCATTCGTCAATGCCGGGAATCCAAAAAGCGGCCCGGAATAAAACGGAGGCGTAAGCCCAAAGGTGCCTGCATTGCCGATGTACGGGAACAAAGCATAAGGCGCCGTTCCAGCCGGGCGAAAGACCGCACGGTTAGAGAACGGTCCCGCTGCCGGCCCCTGCGGGGCAAGAACAATCGCTGCCGGACTAATTCCGCCGATCCGTGAGTTCGGAAGATAGAAACTCGAGAGGTTTCTCGGCGAGTTGACCTTCACTCCGCGAAAAGCGTCAGTGTTAAAATAAAGTTCAAAGTAGTTGGTCACACCTACCTGGAAACTGACAGGGACTTCAGTGAAGTCAGCATTGCCGGGATCCCGGTCAAAGTTGCTGTAAGCAGCGCTGAAGGTGAATTCCCCTTTCCTTAGGGTTTGACCGTCCAAGACCGTAAAAAGGCCCGTGCCGCCGCCCATGGGGCCGCCCGTGCCAACGGTCGGAGCCGTATTTCTGGGATCTTTCTCCGAACGCTTGCTGTTGTCAGTAGTGGTCGTCTGGGCTATGCCCGCGACCACGAAAGTAAACAGAGCCAGCGTCAAGAAGACCACTCTATAACCGAGTTTCATCATATTCCTCCGCCGAAAAAATGGATCAATTTCAATTGCTATCAATTAAAAACAGTGCTGCACTCCTTTAGAGCAGCAAACGTGGCCTGTGTCTCCGGAAACTCCGTTTTGTTACGGTTTTCCCCGAAAAGTACAAAGGCCTTCAAAACTGAACTCTTAGCATGACCGGCAACTAGACCGCTGTAAATACACTAATCGCCAGACTTACTTCTCTTAGACGATATTACAACTCAAACCGAAAATCAAGTGTTTTTAACAAATTAAAAGCTTTCGGCTATGCGTAGATACCTCGCATTCTCGTGTGATACGCCACCCGGTCGATCGCGAGCATATAAGCGGCGGTCCGTGTATCGACCTCATGCTTGTCCGCATAATGAGCAAGTTCGTTGAAACTTGCGACCATCTTTTCCTCAAGCCGCTGGTTCACCTGCTCCTCTGACCAGAAGTAACCCATACGGTCCTGAACCCACTCAAAATACGAAACTGTTACGCCCCCGGCATTGGCCAGGATGTCCGGAATTACAAATATCCCCTTGTCGTGCAATATCTTATCGGCACGCGGAGTGGTCGGCCCGTTCGCCCCTTCGGCCAAAATCTTGCACTTTATGCGGTCGGCGTTCTCAGAGGTGATCTGGTTCTCGGTGGCACACGGTGCCAGGACATCGCACTCAAGTTCAAGTAGCTCTTTGTTCGATACGACATCGCAGTCCGGATAGCCTTCCAGCGACTTATTTTTTTGCAGATACTCCAATACGTGCGGGATGTTCAGCCCGTTCGGGTTATATATGCCGTTGAAGACGTCCGAGATGGCGGTAACCTTATAACCCTGTTTGTACATCAGCTCGGCGCCGATGCCGCCGACGTTTCCGGCTCCCTGCACGACCACAGAGGTATTCTCTGGCGTCAGTGCAAATCGCTTGATCGCCTCATTTACGCTGATCAGGACGCCGCGGCCCGTCGCCTCCCGCCGTCCGAGCGAGCCGCCGAGAGCGACCGGTTTACCGGTAACAACCGCGGTTACGGTGTTTCCGGCGTGCATCGAGTACGTGTCCATTATCCACGCCATCGTCTGCTCGTTGGTGTTCATATCCGGAGCGGGCACGTCCTTGTCCGGGCCGATGAAGTTGATCAACTCCGCAGTGTAACGGCGCGTAAGCCGCTCAAGCTCGCTGAGCGACATTTGCTGCGGGTTACAAATGATGCCGCCCTTGCCGCCGCCGAATGGGACATTGACGACCGCGCATTTCCACGTCATCCATGCCGCCAGGGCCTTTACCTCGTCAAGCGAAACGTCCGGGGCGTAGCGGATGCCGCCTTTTGCCGGCCCGCGGGCAAAGTTGTGCTGAACGCGAAAGCCCTCAAATACCTGTATATGCCCGGTGTCCATTTTGACCGGGATATATACCTTTATCTCTCGGCTCGGAACGCGCATCACCGCGTAGAGGTCCGGGTCGAGGCCAAGAAGCTGTGCAGCCCTGTCAAACCGTTCGCTCATCGCTTCGAACGGGTTCTTTTCGTCGCTGCCCTTAAACCGCCGCATTTCATCGGCCATGGGGTTTGCCATTTTTGATCGATTCTCCAAAATATTCTCGCGGCCGATCGCCGCTATTTATAATGTCCTAATTCTCTACGGGGTTCATCGAGCCCGACCGGAAACCGTCGAGGTCCAGTGTAATGTACTTGAACCCAAGCGGCCTCAACTCACCCGCCAATCGCTCGAGCATCGCGGGAACCAGCATATGCTCAAACTCATCTTTCGCGACCTCAATACGCGCCAGGTCGCCATGCACACGAAGCCGAAACTCGCGGAATCCGCTCTGGCGTATGATCTCTTCGCCGCGCTCGACCGCCGCGAACCGCCCGATCGAGACCGGAGTTCCGGGTGCGATCCGCGAAGCAAGGCACGGGCTCGCCGGAAGTTCGGCGGTCTCAAGCCCATGCAGCCGGCTCAACTCTCTGATCTCCGCTTTGCTGAACCCGAGCTCCGCAAGCGGGCTTCGGACGTTTTTCAACTCTGCCGCCTTTCGCCCCGGCCTGTGGTCGCCGAGGTCATCGGCGTTCGTCCCGTCGAGAACAACTGCAGTTGCGTCCTTCGCGACCTCGGCTAAGACACCGTAAAGCTCGTCCTTACAAAAAAAACACCGGTCACCGGCATTCGCCAAGTACCGTTCGTTTTCTATCTCGTGCGTCTCGACCGTTCGCCAACGCAATCCGTGCCGATGGGCAAAGCCCTCCGCTTGTTCGCGCTGATGTGCGGAAACACTAGGCGAAAAGCCTGTTACAGCGACCGCGGAATCTCCAAGCTCGTCATTCGCAACCCAGGCCAGATATGAACTATCGACACCGCCGGAGTAAGCGACCAACACCGAACCGAAAGTACGCATCAAAGATCTTAATTCCTGCTCTTTTCCGGCTTTGGCCGGCAATATGCCGCGGGCGATCATTCGTTCGGTATCCATTGATCTCTACGCTAAACGCTTTGTATCTCCATTGATACAAAGCCAAAATCTTAACGTAGCAAAATGTGCTTAGCAACCGGGTGATGTCGAAATAGTGAACGTGCGGCAAAAGGCGAAAAATTTAACTTTTATCGGGCCTGCGTGATAGAATCAAGGTTCCAAGTTCAATACCGTGTTACAACTCTCGAAAATCCCTCCGGCTTTCAAAACGGTCCGTTCCGTTGGCTTCGCTCTGTTCATTTTTTCTGTTTGTGTGCTCGCTTTTCCTGCAATTGCTCAGGAAGACGAAGACCCGACAGCAGACGCCGTCGCCCTGTTTGAGGAAGGCCAGGATCTTCACGAAAAAGGCGATCTCAGCGGGGCCATCGAGCTTTACTCGAAGGCCCTGTTGCTGATCCCGGAATTCCCGGAAGCCGAACTCCAAAAAGGAAACGCCCACCTTTCCTTAAAGCAATTGCCCGAGGCCGAAACGGCGTTTCGGCGAGCCGTCGAACTCCGCGAAGATTGGTCGCTCGCCCTCGCCTCGCTCGGGTCCCTTCTCGTACAAAACGGCGAGTTTGCCGAGGCCGAGCCTTTGCTGACAAAGGCGATAAAGCTTGATGAGCAAAACTACCCGGCGTATTCGGCGATGGCTGAACTTCGGCTGCGGACAAATGCAGATGTGCCCTCGCTTCGTGAGCTGCTTTTAGCTTTATCAAATCTTACGACCGGTAAAGCAAATCCGCCGGCTTCGGCCTGGGCATCGCGTGCGGCGATCGAAAACCGACTCGGCGATATTCGCTCGGCACGGACAAGTGTCGAACGAGCCCTTGCCATCGAACCAAAAAGCGTTTCGGCACTTGGCGAAGCGGCCGCGATCGCCCTCGGCGAAAATGATCCGACGCGCGCCGAGGATTTTACTCGCCGACTCGAAGCCGCAGGCGGTGATGCCGATGCCGTAAAACTTTTGCGTGCACGAGCCCTTTTGCTTCGCGATGACATCGCCGGTGCGGAGTCATTACTAAAGACGGTCTCTACCAAGAACGCCGAAGCAGCGAAGCTGCTCGAACGAATTCGTGCATCCGCCGCGGCCGATCCCGCCGAACTTGAGAAAGAGCTCGCGGCAAAGCCGAACGATGCGGCCATCCTCGGCAGGCTCTGTATGCTTTATCGACGGAGCGATCCGCCAAAGGCTCTCGAATTCTGCCGGGCAGCTTACAATGCCGAGCCCGAGAATATTGGCCATGCGGTCGGCTTTGCTGCTGCCCTCGTTCAGGCAAAGAACTTCGCCGCCGCTGCTGAGCTTTTGCAAAAGCTAGCAGCCGCCGAGCCGGAGAATGCGACGATCCGGGCAAACCTCGCGACCGCTCTTTTTCAGCTTCGCCGTTACCCGGAGGCCAAGACCGAGTTCCGCTGGCTTTTGGATAAACAGCCTGATCTGGTTGTGGCCTATTATTTCCTGGGCGTTGCTCATGACAACCTCGGGGAATATTTGGACGCGATGGCGAATTATCAACAGTTTCTGAGACGAGCGAATGCTGCCGACTTCAAGGACGAGATCGACCGTATCAATCTACGGATGCCGGCACTTGATCGGCAAATAAGGACCGAAAGGGGAAAGAAGACGAACTAAGATTAACGATGATCTATACAACAAAAACACCGCCGATTGCCTTTACGAAAAACCGAGTCCGCTCGGCAGCAAGGAAGGCCGTGTTTTTGTGTATCGGCGTCATCTTTGGCTCGCTCGCTGCCGCGGATGTCTTCGGACAGGACGATCCGCCGGCTTATGAGCTCGCTCCGCCGCCGCTGATGCTCATGTCCAAAACCGAGCGTGAAAAGCTCGACAGCGAACAAGGCGTAAGAAAGCGGACCGAACTCGCGTTGGATTTGATGACAGCCCGCGTCGGCCTTGCCGAGACCGCAAACACACGCGATGACCTTAACGAGATGTTTGCCCATCTCGGCGCCTTCTCGGCGATCATGGAAGACACGCTCGCCTTTCTAAAATTGGCAGACACCAATCGCGGCCGAACGCTTGATAACTTTAAGCGGCTTGAGATGGGGCTTCGCCGTTTCTCGCCGCGGCTCGAACTGATCCGCCGCGAACTTCCGCTGACGCACGAGTTTTACGTCCGCTCGCTTCTTCGCCAGATCCGCGACGCACGGTCGCGTGCACTCACACCGCTCTTCGGAGATACCGTTGTCCGCAGCGACACTTAAATATGAACCGCTTTCGTTTTTACCCGCTTTGCTTTGTGTTCCTCGCCCTGGTCGCCGGCACCGCCGTCGCCCAGCGCGACTATATGACCGAGGAGGAGATCGAGATCGTCCGCGACTCGCAGGACATTGATCTCCGCATAGAAGTTCTGACGAAGATGATCGACCGCCGACTGACGGCTCTCGGAATAGACCATGGCGGATGGAAGAACGCAGGTAAAGAGGATCCAAAATGGGGGCCCCTGCCGAAGGGCTCTCGGGCGGAATTGCTGACAGATACTCGACGTCTGCTTGAGAAAGCCGTCGACGACATCGAAGCCATCGCCGACCGCGACGACCGGGCACTCGACCAAAACAAGACCGGCGGAAAGCTCTTCCCGAAGGCCGTTCACATGCTCGACGCCGCCGGCCAGCGATACGCCGCCATCTTCAAAAAGCTCCTCGACGGAAACACCGAAGAACGCGAACGCGGCATCCTCCTCAACTCCATAGAACTCTGCGACCAAATAAACGCCGCCGCCAAAACCATTCCAAAACCAAAGAAATGATTGCCGCTGCTATCCTTCGTCCTCAAACTGCCTGATGTGATAAAAGCCATCGGGGAAAGTTGCGATCAACTGCATCGGACCGCCTTTAGCGTTGCGAAGTTCGGCGAGGCGTAATTCCCGCAATTCGGCAGCCAGCTTTTCCGCAAGAACAACCGCTTCTGGCGACATCTTCTCCCGCAGATTTTTGAACGATTTAGTCATCGGCAAGGGAACTTTTTAATAGCATCATCTCCTACTTTAGACCCATGAAATTCTTAGGCTTCAGATCCTCATGCTTACAGGGATCATAGTCGGTCGGATAGTGCTCCCTCATGTCGCTCGAAGCGTATCCTCGTTCCATCGCCAGAGTCCGGCTGTGACTCTTTCCTTCGACGATCTCGAAAAGATTTATCATTCGTTTGAATCCGTATTTTTCAGAAAGTGTACGGTAACGGCCAGGCGGTAGAACCGGCGATGTAAAACGCCCAGCTACATCGGTTCGCCTTTTTACGACCAAAACCCATTTGTCCTTTTTTCTCTTATGTGGACGCTCGACCCTGACGCGTACCCCGACGACAGGCTTCTCGTCGCATGAAGGGTCGACGTATGTAAAGCTGACGGTTTCGGTTTGTGGGGTAGCTCCATTGCTATGCGTAATCTGAAACGCGCCAGGAACTGGCAAAAGAACGAAAAAACATATCAACCAGATTGTCGTCCAAACTTGCTTCACGTTAATTCAAAAGATTCGCCAGTTCAATAATAAGTTGCTTTGATTGGAAAACGACTTGATCATTACGGAATCGAAGTTCGTCTCCAAGCCACCGACTTCTTCGCATCCCCGGGAAGCATCACAAAAGCTCCCCTCCTTACGAAGGAGGGGTGGCAGCCGCTTCGGCTGACGGGGTGGTTCTCTGCGTCCAACCAAAGTTGCTTCGAATAACGGCGAGAACCCATTCCGCATCGTCAAATACTAGCTTGTTCTCGAATCGAAGGACACGAATTCCGTGTGACTCAGCAAATTCTCTTTTCGTTCGGTCGATCAACTTCGGGTAATCGACAAAATGAAGTTGGCCATCTAATTCGATGGCCAGTTTTTCTGACGGGCAATAGAAATCGAAAATGTATTTGCCGATGCTGTGCTGCCGTCGAAATTTACGCCCGTCGAGTTTTGAGTTCTTTACTAGATTCCAGAAGGCCGCTTCCGCGGGTGTTAAGGATTTGCGTAGTTTGTCGCGGAACTTTGCGACCTGTGGCAATGAGTGTATGTCGGTTTTGCTTCTTCGAAAGGTCATTTCTTAGTTGCCTCTCTTAGTTGCCTCAAGAACCACCCCGGCCTAAAGGCCAGCCCCCCTTCGTACGGAGGGGAGCTTTTTATTTTGCCCAAGGGTTCAAGAGAACCACCCCGTCCGCCCAAAGCGGCGTCCACCCCTCCTTCGTAAGGAGGGGAGCCTTTTCTGATCATCCCCGCATGGCCGTCAATATCTCATCCACGACCTTCTTTGCGTCGCCGAAGAGCATTTGGGTGTTGTCTTTGTAAAAGAGCGGGTTGTCGACTCCGGCGTAGCCTGAGGCCATGCCGCGTTTCATGACGATGGTGTCGCGGGCTTCCCAGACGTGGAGGACGGGCATGCCGGCAATCGGCGAACCTGGGTCATCGAGCGCCGAGGGGTTGACGATGTCGTTCGCCCCGATCACCCACGAGACATCAGTACCGGGAAATTCGTCGTTGACCTCTTCCATCTCGAAGACTATGTCGTAGGGAATGTTGGCCTCGGCGAGCAAGACGTTCATATGGCCGGGCAGGCGGCCGGCGACCGGATGGATGGCGAACTTCACCTCGGTCCCGCCTTCTTTCAAGATCTTAACGACCTCGGCGAGCGAGTGCTGTGCCTGTGCGACCGCAAGCCCATAGCCGGGAACGATGATGACCTTTTTCGACTGCCGAAGCATTTCCGCGGCCGTTTCCGCATCGACCGAACGCACTTCGCCCGCCGGCTCGCCACTCGCGGTCGAAGCGACCGTTCCGCCCTCGGTACCAAACCCGCCGAGCATCACACTGATAAACGAGCGGTTCATACCGCGGCACATTATGTAGCTGAGGATCGCGCCGCTCGAGCCGACCAAGGCTCCGGTGATGATAAGCAGATCGTTCGAGAGCATAAAGCCCGCCGCCGAGGCCGCCCAGCCCGAATAGCTGTTCAGCATCGAGACGACCACCGGCATATCCGCACCGCCGATCGCCATTATGAAGTGAACGCCGAGTATGCCCGTCAGAACCGCAGCCCCGATCAGATACGGGTTCCCGCTTACGCCCGCGGCCGTCGCAAACATCACGCCGAGCACGATGGTCCCGATCAGCATCGCGAGGTTAATGAAATGCCGGCCCGGAAGCATGAACGGCTTACCGCCGATCGAGCCTCTCAATTTCAGAAACGCGATGACCGAACCGGTGAACGTGATCGAACCGATGCAAACGCCGATGAAGATCTCAACAAGAAGAATTCCCGGGTCTTCGACCACATTCCCCGCCGCAAACTTATCGAGATACGTTCCAAATCCAACCAGCACCGCCGCAAGCCCCACGAAGCTGTGCAATATCGCAACAAGCTCGGGCATCGAGGTCATCTGCACACGCGATGCCACCGTCGCGCCGATCAGCGCACCGACGATCAGCACGCCGCCTAGGATCGGCCAGCCGCTCGGGTCCATCGCCGCCGCCGTCGCCCCAAGCGCGATCAGCATGCCGATGATGCCATACCAATTCCCCCGCCGGGCCGTCTCCTGCTTAGACAAACCACCAAGGCTCAGAATGAACAACGCACTCGCGGCGATGTATGCAATTGTAATAAGGCCGGTTTTCATTTAGATTGCCACAGCCATTTTTGCCATTAGCTGCCGTCAGTTTCTTTAAATTGCCACTAGCTTTTTAGTGGCTCGGTCGTCTGGTTCCTTTAAATTGCCACTAGCTTTAGCTAGTGGATCGGTAAACAAAGCGATCGGGCTTTAGCCCAACAACTTAAAATGACAATTCCATATAGCTTTAGCATTAATCCTAGTCCTTGAATTTCTCAAATCCCGCTCGCCTAAGGAACCCTTCAAACTCATCATCAAACGAAACAGTTTTGTGATGCTCTTCTTGCTTTGCAATGTACCGTCGTGCGCTCGCTAAATCTTTCTCATTCACCGCCACGACAAAATATTCATCCTGCCAGGCAAACCTCGCTTTCGTCAGCTTATTCTTGTTTATCCAAAACGATGACTCGCCCTTAATGCTCTGCATTATCCAACTCAACGTTTGCTCGGTCCCGAGTGAGATGAGGCAGTGAACGTGATCGACATATCCATTAATGAAGTCAATGTGGATTCCCTTTGTTCGAGCGTTTTGCCTAATGTGCTCGAAAACCTTGCTGCGTATCTCGTCCGTCAAATATGGATACCTTTCTTTTGTTGACCAGACAAAATGTAACCAGACTTTGACCCAAGGCATATTCTAAAAACATTGCAGCTAGCTTTAACTAGTTGGGGCTTTTTAAATAGCCACTAGCTTCAGCTAGTGGCACCTTGCAAAAAATGCTCCGGGCTTTAGCCCAAACGACTGTCTGGCTGAAGCGATAAGGAAATATCTCTTTTCACTTTGGGCTAAAGCCCGGCTCCTAGTTACATCGTGTCCACTAGCTAAAGCTAGTGGCAATTTAAAGAAAACTCATGCCGCTAGCGGTATTTCCATCAAACGCCTTTCGCGGTCCGCAGCAAATGCAATTGCCGCCTTAAGGTCTTCCTTCGTGAGATCCGGAAAGTCAGCCAAGATCTCTTCTTCGGTCATATCCAATGCGAGGTATTCCAAAACCTCATAGACCGTGATCCGCAGGCCACGAATGCACGGCTTTCCTCCACGTTTGTTCGGCTCGATCGTTATGTAATCTCGGTAGTCCATTTTTCGATTCTCAATTATCACTCGCGGCGATTTATGCAATTGTAATAAGGCCGATGTTCATTCAAAGAACCTCTGTACCTCGCTCGCAGCACGTTGTACTTGTCCAGCGTCCATTTGGAACCTTAATATTACCGTCCAAGAGGGCCCGTATGGGCTCGAGTTAAGAGTCGCCTCTACATCTACATGGCCGAGTCTGTCCAATGTACAGTCCAACTGAAACTCACCCTCAAGCGACTCCCAAGACTTTTCGCATTCTTGACCAATTGAACTTGATAACTCGTTCAAATAACGAGCTAGACTATCGTTCATGGGGTCGAACGCATAAATCGAACGTTCAACGTCGATTCCCTCCGCCCTGAATGCAATACGGTAATTTTCAGAACCCGATTTTGCACTTAGACCTTCTCGCCCAGAAAGTTCAATCTCAGCTGGGAAATTCGAACCTCGGATAAGAACGCATTGCATCTCATTACTTCCTAAACATCGCCAGCATTCTGTTCGTTACCAAAAATCCGCCGGCGATGTTGATGGTGGCGATTAGAACTGCGATGGCGCCGAGGATGGTGGTTACGTTCATCTCGCCTGAGAGCTGCAGCATACCGCCGACCAATATGATGCCGCTGATCGCGTTTGTTACGGACATCAGCGGCGTGTGCAGAGCGGGTTTCACATTCCAGACGACCTGGAACCCGACAAAGACCGCGAGCATAAAGACCGTGAAATGCGAGAGCTTGCCGGCCGGCACAACGACGCCAAGTCCGAGTAAAATTACCGCGACGGCAAGCAGAAGCCACGGGCTGATGCCTGCTCCATCGTCTGCTCCGTGCCCGGACGAAGCGGCCTTGGCAACCGCGACGTGTTCCTTTGCGCTTCCGCCGGGTTCTGGTGGCGGCGGCTGTTCCTTCACCGGAGCCGGCCAGAGCATCTTGCCCTCGTGGAGTACGATCGCACCGCGGACGATCTCGTCGTCCAGATTCACATAAAGCCGCGTCGCTTCGTCTTCGGCCTTCTCGTCCGCCGGAGCTTTCCTAAGATCGTCGAGAAGTGCCGTAACACAAGCACCGTAAAGCTGCGACGACATCGAGGCCATACGCGAGGGCAGATCCGTGTATCCAATGATCGACACGCCCTTGTGATGCACGACCTTGCCCGGCTCCGTCAACACACAATTGCCACCCTGCTCGGCCGCAAGGTCAACGATGACCGAACCCGGCTTCATTGATTCGACCATGCCTTGCGTTATCAATTTCGGTGCCGGCTTCCCCGGTATCAAAGCGGTCGTAACGATGATATCGACCTGCATCGCCTGCTGGGCGAACAAAGCCATCTCGGCTTTGAGAAAGTCGTCCGACATCTGCTTGGCGTAGCCGCCCTTGCCTTCGCCCTCTTCTTTTACATCGAGTTCAAGGAACTCGGCGCCCATCGATGCTACCTGGTCCTTCGTCGCCGAACGCGGGTCAAATGCGCGGACGATCGCGCCCAGGCCCTTCGCCGCACCGATCGCCGAAAGCCCCGCAACGCCCGCACCGATCACCAGCACCTTTGCCGGATCGATCTTGCCGGCGGCAGTTATCTGTCCAGTAAAAAATCGCGGAAAATGCTGCGCCGCTTCGATGATCGCCCGATACCCGGCTATGTTTGCCATTGCGGAAAGCGTGTCCATCTTTTGCGCACGCGTGATCCGCGGGACGCTGTCCATCGCAAAGACGGTCGCTTTCCTTTTTGCGAGCCGGTCGATGATCTCGCGGTTCTGCCCCGGCCACATAAAGCCGACCAGCCAACCGCCTTCTCGGATCATTTCCGCCTCGCCATCCTCCGGCGGCCGGACCTTGATCACGACGTCCGACGATGACCAAAGCTCCTTTGCGTCCGCGGCGATCGCGGCACCGGCTTCCCGATACTCGGCGTCGGAGGCATTGATGGTCGAGCCCGCACCGGATTCGACCATGACGTCGAAACCGAGTTTCTTGAGCTTGAGAATCGTCTGAGGGGTTGCGGCGACACGGCGTTCGCCCGGATGGATCTCTTTAGGGATTCCGATCGTTGGCATATGTTGACGTAAGTATAGTGGGAAACTCTCCGCGGGCAAATTGGCGAGCGGTCGGTTCCGATCTTCCTCTTCGCTGCGGCCCTTTTTCGGCTAGATGGCCTGCATCGTAATGATCACCATCGGGTTGTCGCCCGCGACCTTTACATACGAGATCCAGTAGCCTTGCTTATTATATTCGACCCGCTTGAACACTCCGCCGTCCTCGCGTGCCGGCACGTCCTCGCCGACGACCGCTTTCGGCTTCGGAGCCTTGCTGATGTCGCCGGTGTACATCACAGCGATCGCCCGGACCTTTCCGCTTCCATCGTAGAAAACGCGGGCCTCCTCATTATCTGCCGGCTCGAACAGATCTTCTGTGTCTGACTTTTCTTTCGGTTCGCCAAGCGCTGCCCGTGCCTCGACCGCGGACATACCGATCGCTACGCCACGGTAAGCCTTGAACACCGGGTCTTCGGTAATCGCGCCGACGCCCGCAACGCTATTCTGCAGCCCACCGAGACAAATAACGCCGGCGGTCAAAAGGAATGAAAACATCAATGCTCGATATCTCATGATCTCCTCCAAAGGGCGATCGCAAAAGCAGGTGCGATAGAATTTCAAAAAACTTGGTTTGGCCGGTGGTGCAGGACTTTCGCCCTAAGTATATACCCGAAGTCAAAACGAGACAATAACCTTTCGGCGAGGTAGCCGTTTTCAGGCACAAACCTGAACCCGAAGGTTCAAAGTTGCTTGCCGTTCACTACTCTATTGAGACCGTAAGCCGATACGTCGCATTGCCGCGTGTTCCGCTGACCCTGATCCGGTAGTCGCCGTCATAGGGCAGTGTGTTCGTAACGCCACGGGCCTCGTCCTCTTCGCCCGCATCCTGAAGGTACTCGCCATCCGGCCCCTGCACCGTGAAAACGGCGTTGTCCTCGACCGAGCGAATGCTGACCGTCATCATCTGCTCGGCCTTTGCCCGGACTATCCACGTATCGGCATCGCCGCGGATAACTGCCCCGCGGACCGTGGCCGAACTCTTCCCGCGGGCAAAGCTGATCCGCTTCGTAATGCCGTCAACCGCCAACACCGAAACCGCCCCAAGAGCTAAAAGCCCAACAATTGCGGTAAAAAGATTCGTACGTTTCATCATCTGCTCGTTTTCCTTTTGCCCGCAAATATATTTCAAGTTCCTCAATTCTCAAAACCTCGGAAGGCTTCACGAAAGTTTGTGGCGGATCGCCCGTCGCCCGAAAAAAGCTCTGGCAATCGATCGAACTCTCGCGTATAATGCCCGAAATCGTCTAGCAGACATTCCCAATATGTTCTTCCAGGAGTACCGAACCATGAAGACCCAAGCCTGCATTCTCGCGCTATTGCTACTCGGGAGCTTTCTCACCTCATCGGCCCAAACGCGAACCGACCCCAAGATGATCGGCGACCCGTTCTTCGAACTGCCGGAAGAGGCCGCGGCCGCCGGCATCGAGGGCCGGATAGTCATCTCACTCAAGGTCGATAAGGAAGGAAAGCCCGAGTCCGCTGAGGTCGTCGCCGGCCCCGAATGGCCGTGCAAGTCCAACCCAAAGAAAGAGCTCGAGGCAGTGCGGAAAGCCGCGAGAGATTATGCTCTTGGCCTGAAATTCGAACCCGCGACCGAAAACGGAAAGCCCGCGTCCGCAAACATTCTTGTCACAATTTCAACGGGCCGGGCACTCGATCAGCTTAAGCGGCAAAGCAAGGCATCGGAGAATGCTCCAACCGGAAGGCCGTTCTTTATTCGAGCCGGTGTTGTGAACGGTAAGGCACTTTCGTTGCCAAAACCGGAATATCCACGAAATGCACGCGGAAACTCCGTGGTTCAGGTCGCTGTGCTCGTCGGCGAAGACGGAAATGTGGAACGAGCCGGCGCATTTAGCGGCCATCCCTCACTTCACGAGTCCGCTAGAGACGCGGCTTGCAAAGCACGATTTCAACCAACAACTCTGCAAGGAAGCCCGATCAAGGTTTACGGGTCGCTGACATATAACTTCGTAGGCCCGCGTCCCTAGATGGTAAGACCGGGTTTTGAGCACAGACGTTTTCCAAAAGACAGGAGTATTAAAGATGAAAAGTATTTTTCCCGGAATGTATTTACTTATCGCCCTCGCATTCGGCCAATCCGCTCTCGGGCAGGATGAGGAATTCGTCCCCATGGTGGCCCCTGTCGTGACGCCACCGAGCCTCGCCGATAATAGGGCCGCGAAGACCGCAGTTTCAAGCATAAATACCATCGAATACGGGAGAATGACTGTCACCGTTGATATCAATGAAGCGGGAAATGTTACTCGGGTAAGGTCTGTTTCAGGCCCCGGCAATGTTTGCCCTTCAACAACGCGACCGGGCGTCATCGAGATCCGCAATGCCGCGATCTCAGCCGCCAAGACGGTTAGATTCAACCCCGCCAAGCTCGACGGGCGTCCTGCACCTTCATCCGGTCGGCTTTACTTCTTTATCGACACCCGGCCGAGGCCACCGGTTCCGCTGGGAGAAGAGCCGAAGCGGTTCACAATCCAAAGCCCTCAACAGGAAAATAGTTCGGGCAATACGGTCGGTGAAGACTCGAAAGACACCTTGATGGGAGTCAGGGCTCCCCTGCCGCCAAACTATACGAGTGTTCCTACGGTCGTGGCCAGTGGGCAAACGTCAAGCGATTCAGGCTCAGCGAAAGACCAACCAACGAGTTTGACCGTGGTCGGTGACAAGTCGCCGTCTGACACAGGCCAAGGGTTATCCGGTGGCGTCCTGAACGGAAAAGCTCTCTCGCTCCCGAGGCCGACTTATCCGCCCGCCGCCAGAGCCGTGCGAGCTGCAGGACCGGTCCTTATTCAGGTGATCATTGACGAGGACGGGACGATCTACTCAGCGACGGCTACCTCGGGACATCCGCTGCTCCGACAAGCCTGCCGGATCGCCGCCTGCGAAGCGAAATTCGCCCCGACGCTTCTGGAAGGAAAACCGGTAAAGGTCCAAGGTGTCATCACCTACAACTACGTCGCTCCGTAGATCGAACGAGCGAACTCTATCAAAAAAGAAAGCGAGGAAAGGCTATCACCAGCCGTTCCTCGCTTTTCTCGTCACAACAAATCGTCTAACTTCCCAGTCCTACGCCGATTTCCCCAAACTTTCCATATCCGGCCGCCAGCGGAGCACCGGTCTGCGGGCGGCGGTGGCTTCGTCGAGCCGGCCGATGCGGGTCGAGTGCGGAGCCCCGAGCACGAGCTCGGGCGTTTCGCGTGCTTCACGGTCGATGTGCTTCATCGCATCGACAAAGGCATCGAGGTCCGCACGGCCAACCGATTCGGTCGGCTCGATCAGCATCGCCCCTTCGACCACCAACGGGAAATAGATCGTCGGCGGGTGAAAACCGTAATCGATGAGCCGCTTGGCGATGTCCAGAGTGTGGACGCCGGCCGCCGTCTGGTGCTTATGCGAGAAGACCGCCTCGTGCATGCAATCCGCTTCGAACGGCATGTGGTAGGTGTCCTTCAGCTCATGGGCAACGTATCGGGCGTTCAGCACCGCGGTCTCAGTCGCTTCGCGCAAGCCCTCGGCACCGTGGGTGTAAATGTAGCTCAAGGCACGGATCATCATTCCGAAATTGCCGAAAAATGCCTTCACGCGGCCGATCGAATTCGGTAGTTCATAATTCAGGTGATATCGCTCGCCGGTTTTCTCTACCCGCGGAACTGGCAGAAACTCAGCAAGCTCCGCCGTACAGCAGCAAGGGCCGCAGCCCGGGCCGCCGCCGCCGTGTGGCGTCGAAAATGTCTTGTGCAGATTGAGGTGAATGACGTCAACGCCCATGTCGCCCGGCCGTGCTACGCCGACCAGCGCATTCATGTTCGCGCCGTCCATGTAAACAAGCCCGCCGGCGTTGTGGATCGTCTCGCAGATCTCCTTGATGTTGGTTTCAAAGATGCCGACCGTGTTCGGGTTCGTCAGCATCAGCCCGGCGACGCCGCCCTGATCGCAGAGCTCGCGGAGGTGGTCCATGTCCGTAAGCCCGTCCTCATTCGCCCTGATCGCCTTTACGGTAAATCCGGCGAGTGCGGCCGAGGCCGGATTCGTCCCGTGGGCCGATTCCGGAATGAGCATTACGCGGCGGTCCTTTGAGGCCTCGCCGTCGCGCTTGTCAAGAAGTGCACGGATCAGCATCACACCCGTCATCTCGCCTTGAGCACCGGCCGCCGGCTGAAGCGAAACGCCCGGCAGGCCCGTGATCTCCGCGAGGTCCTCCTGCAGCCGATACATCAGCTCAAGAGCTCCCTGCGATTCCTCCTCAGGCGCCAGCGGATGCAGGTTTGTGTATCCGCCGATCCGCGCGACCTTTTCATTGAGACGCGAGTTGTACTTCATCGTGCACGAGCCGAGCGGGTACATCCCGAGGTCGATCGAGTAATTCCAGGTCGAGATCCGCGTGAAGTGCCGGATGACATCTACCTCCGAAACCTCCGGAACATCGGCGAGCCCATCGCCGCGACGAAGCTCCGCCGGGATGATCTCATCAATGTTCGCCGCCTCAACATCAAGCTTCGGCAGCCGATAGCCAACGCGGCCCGTCTGCGAACGCTCAAATATCAGCCCCTCATTCTGTGTCGGATGCTGTGTAACTTTTGTAATACTCATTACTCTCTCTTATCTATTCCGTCAATAATTCGTAATTACTAATTATCAATTAATAATTGTTCTCTAAAACAAGACGCTCACGCTTCCGGCAGTAAACGTTCTTTTCTCTGCGTCTGCACGCTCTCAAGCTCTGCCTTGCATGACCAGCAAATGTAAGCCTCCACGTTAACGGCGGCCAGGCACTTTGGGCACCGCGGCCCGCGGCTTCTGTACCAATCCAAGACGTCGCGGGTTGCCAGGCTTAAGCCCACGGCCAGGGCAAATGTCATCACCGCTCCGAGACAAATTGCGATCTCGAAAGGCCCAAAGATCATAAACCCATTACGCCGCAGCGACTCCGGCGACGAGCTTATCGATATGCTCCTTCTTCGCCGTTTCGGTCACGGCGACAATGAAGTCATTCGCGTGGTCGTCGTAATATTTCGATATGGCGAGCCCGCCGATAACGCCGCTTTCGGTCCGCACTTTCTCAAGGATCTCGGTCGCCGGACGCGGCCCACGGACCAGAAATTCATTGAACGTCGGAGCCGAGAACGGTATCGAAAACCCGTCGATCGCCGCTATTTGCCGCTTCGCGTAAGCCGCCTTCTGGGCGTTCTGTTCGGCGACTTCTTGCATGCCCTTCTTGCCCATCGCTTCCATATAAATGGTCGCGGCGAGGGCGATCAGCCCTTGGTTCGTGCAGATATTTGAGGTCGCCTTTTCGCGGCGGATGTGTTGCTCGCGGGTCGAAAGCGTCAGAACAAATCCACGGTTGCCGTCCTTGTCGTAAGCAACGCCGCAAAGCCGGCCCGGCATACTGCGGACATATTTTTCCCTCGTTGCGAAAAGCCCAAGGTGCGGCCCGCCGAAGCTCATCGGGATGCCGAACGACTGCCCTTCACCAACGACGATATCAGCACCGCATTCGCCCGGTGTTTTAAGAAGCCCGAGCGAGATCGCCTCCGTCACCGTAACGATCAGCAACGCCCCGACCGCATGTGCGGCATCGGCCAGCGATTTCACGTCCTCAACACAGCCAAAGAAATTCGGCGATTGAACAACGAGAGCCGCCGTCTTGTCGTCGAGAGCTTCGAGCCCCGAAACACGACCCGTCGCTTCGTCGTAGCCGATCTCAATTATCTCGGTATCGCCATGCTGAGCGTAGGTCACGGCCACATCGCGATATTCCGGGTGTACTGACTTCGCGACCACGATCTTGTCACGCCGCGTCACCCGCTGAGCCATCAGGTATGCCTCGGCCATCGCCGTTGAACCGTCGTACATCGAGGCGTTCGCCACTTCCATTCCGGTGAGTTGGCAGACCAGCGTCTGGAACTCGAAGATGTACTGCAGCGTGCCCTGCGAGATCTCCGGCTGATACGGCGTGTAGGAAGTGAAGAACTCCGACCGCTGTATCAGGTGATCGACTATCGTCGGCGAATAGTGCGAATAAACGCCTGCCCCGAGAAACGAAGGCTTGGTCGCCGCCGTGTTGCGGGCAGCCATTTCCTCCATTGCGGCGATCACTTCCGGCTCGGCGAGCGGATCGGTGATCTTCAGCTCACGGCCAAGCTGAACGTCCTGCGGGATCGTGCGGAAAAGCTCACTCGCACTTCCGAGCCCGAGCATCGAGAGCATCTCCTGCCGCTCCTCGGGTGAATTTGGTATATAACGCATAAATAAGTTGACAGTCAGGGAAGTCTAGTCAGCCTAGGAAGTCTGGTCAGTATGGTTGGTCTGTCCGTACTCAGTTGACTTAAAACTTCTCACTTCTCGCAATCGCGACTTTCGTCATTCTATCTGGCTCCCCAGACTTCCAAGACTTCCCAGACCTCCTAGACTTCCTAGACTCTTCCTCTAACCCTGACTCGACAAATAATCTTCATACTCCGCCGAGGTCATCAACGCATCGGTTTCGCCCGGATTGTCCATTTTCACCTTGACCATCCAGCCTTCGCCGTAGGGTTCGTTGTTGACCGATTCCGGGGCGTCGTTCAGGCCCTCGTTGACCTCGGTCACCTCGCCCGCCACCGGCGTAAAGATCTCCGAAACGGCCTTGACCGATTCGACAGAGCCGAACGCCTCGTGCGTCGCGAATTTATCACCCGCTCGCGGAAAGTCGACATAAACCACGTCGCCAAGCGATGACTGTGCATAATCCGTGATGCCTATAGTGGCAACATCGCCGTCGACCGAGACCCACTCGTGGTCTTTGCTGTATTTTAGATTTTCTGGAATGTTTGACATAAGTTTCGTATGTGTAAACCTGCTAATCTGTAAAACAAGAGCTACTTTGCGCGTTTGTAGAAAGGAGTTGGGACAACCTTTGCCGCAACGCCTTTTAGTCTGTGTAAAATTCCAAATAGCGGCATTTAGTGCACCGCATTGCCCGAATTACCGATCTCTCAAGTCCCTCTACTTCAAGCTCATCCGGAATATTTCCGCCGTGATCGGAAGTCCTGTATTTTAGCTCTCCCTCGTAGAAAAAACTTGGTCGAAAACGCATCGCGAATCGCTCCGGCCCGGGTTGAGTCCGGTCTGTAACGAAGCCTGAGTTCATTTGACCTTCGCATTTAGGACATTTTTGGAGCGTCTGAGACATGCACTTTCAAACTCTGTAAATTCCAAACACCCGCAACGCTCGCAACTAATGGCTCTGATCCCAAGTTAGTTATTTCGGCCTTTTATAAAATGGTGTCGGAACTATCTTGGCCGCGACTTTCTTGCCTCTAATGTCAATACTAATTTCCTGCCCTTCATTTGCAAAACCAGTCGGAACAAACGCCAACCCGATGTTTTTCTTCAAAAATGGTGCCGGCGAGCCCGATGTAACGACCCCGGCCTTTTCGCCATTAACATAAACGTCGAAGCCATCGCGGGCGATTCCCGGTTCCGTCATCTCAAATCCGGCAAGCTTCCGCTTAAGGCCCACTTCCTTCATCGCAGCGAGCTTTTCTTTGCCAATGAAGTCCGAGTCCTTCCCGAGCTTGGTTATCCAGCCAAGTCCCGCCTCGAGCGGTGCAATCTCATCGCCGAGTTCGTGGCCATAAAGCGACATTGCCGATTCAAGCCGGAGAGTGTTTCGGGCCGCGAGCCCGCATGGAAGAATTCCTTCGTCGGCACCGGCATGCATCATCGCCTGCCAAAGCTGAACCGCTTTATCCGGTGCTGCATAAACCTCAAACCCGTCCTCGCCGGTGTAACCGGTCCGCGAAATGATCGCATCCACGCCATCGACCTTACCTTCCGTGAACCAGTAATACTTGATCGGCTCAAGCTCGGTCTCGGTCAACCTCTGCAGGATGGCAACTGCCCGCGGCCCTTGGATCGCGATCTGGCAGTAATCGTCCGAAGCGTTCCTCAGTGCCAGATCGTCGTGTTCCGAGTGATGTGAGCGGATCCAGTGCCAATCTTTGTCGGTTGTCGCCGCGTTTACGACCAGCAAGAGCCGTTTCGGCCCGAAGCGGTAAACAAGAAGGTCGTCAACAACGCCGCCGTCGTGATTCGTTAGGGCGGAGTAATGGGCCTGGCCGTCGGCAAGTTTGGTGACGTCGTTGGTCGTCAGCCGGTCGACAAAGGCGATCGCATCCGGGCCTTCGACCCAGATCTCGCCCATGTGCGAGACGTCAAAAAGCCCTGCCCGCATCCGCGTGGCCATGTGTTCTTCGATGACACCGGCCTTGTACTGAACCGGCATGTCCCAGCCGCCAAAATCGACCATCTTGCCGCCTAGCTCGCGGTGCACGCCATTGAGCGGCGTCTTCTTTAATTCTGTTGACATATATGCGAAAAACTAATCGTAATCGACAATAGTGAACTCCGCAAACCGGTTGCGTTCGCCGAGCGTTAATTCGTACCGAATTCCTTTATCAAAGCCAGCCGCTCGACCACCTCGCTCTTTTCCAAATGGTGTTCGACGATGTCGCGGACGTCCTCAGCCTGCACCTGTGCATACCAAACGCCCTCGGGGTAAACAAGCACCGCCGGCCCGACCGAACAAAAGCCGACCGAGCCGCAATCCGTCAAAACCACCGGCCCTTCGGGGTTCCGTCCCTTTGATGTCTTGCCAAATCGTATCTCTTTTTCGGCCAGGATCTGCTCAAATTCCGTCTTGACCTCGGCCGCACCGACCGCCATACAGCTCTTGCCGTTGCAGACGAAAACGTGCCTTCGCACCGGTGCTTCGGTCACCGGGGCAAGCTTTACGAGCCGTTCCCGGTCTTTGATCTTCTTCGTCTTGGCCATTACCGATATTGTGCCACGTTTGCCCCCCGTAATGCATCGAAACGTCTGGCATTTGTGCTAAACTTTGCTTGGGGAAACGCGCCCTCACCCGGAAATGGCATCAGGCATTATCATTCACATCTCGGTCGGAGCGGAGAAGCGCACCGAGTTCTTTTCCGAAGAACGGCTGAGCATCGGCTCCGATGAAACCTGTGACCTTCAGATCCACACCAAGCAGCTCGAGACGACGGGCGTTTGGCTGCGGCTGGAGAACGCCGAAGGTGTGTACCGCGTTATTGATTTCGACTCTGCCCTCGGGCTCACCGTAAATGAAAAGCCCGTCCGCCGGTTCATTGCCTTGAGCGACGGCGACGTCCTAAAGGTCGGCGAGACCGACATCACATTCGGCTTCTACTCGCTGGTCGAAAAGCCCTCGCTGATCACAACCAAGCGGATCGACGCCCAGGTCGCGCCGTTCATCGCCGAAGCGGCGCTCGACGCGGCGGCCTCGCCGGAACGCGACGATGCGAAAGCCTTCCTCCGCGAGTTCAGCCGCGAGCTGATGCGCGAGATTAGCTGGACGACCAAGGCGGTCGTGCTCATTATCTCGGCCGGATTTCTGACGGGCATACTTTATTTGGTTTATTCGGTCAGTGCGGAGCTAAGGGCAAATCGCGAGCAATCCGAGAAACAGCAGGAACTCATCGTTAAACTCGAAAAGCAGCTTGGGCAGACGAGCGACCAGATCGGCACGCTGGAACAGACCAATAAGGAGATGATCCGGACGCAGTCGCTGGCGCAGAACGTCAAGGTCGAATACGGCAACTCGGTCTGTTTGATCGTCGGGGTTTATCAGCTCGTCGATCGAGCGACCGGCCGCGTCCTCCGTTACCCCGACCAACAGTCCTTCCAGCCGATGCCCTACGAGGCTCCGTCTGAGGATGACACGCCGATGGCGGCCGCTCCGGCCACCGGGCTTACGACGGTCGGCAACGGCAGCCCGGTCGAATACGATTTTATCGGGACCGGTTTCCACGTCGGCGGCGGCTTCATCGTCACCAACCGCCACGTACTCCAGCCCTGGACCGAGGACGATGTAGTTAAATCGATGATGGCGAGTTCCTACGGGCGCGCACGCATTCGCAAGTTGCTCGTCTATTTCCCGAACAACCCTGAGCCATTTACACTCACCGTTCGGCAAACAAGCACCCGCGAGGATCTTGCTGTCGGCTCGGTCGACATAAGCAAACTCGCCACGCCGCTTGCCGCAGTTCCGCTCGATGACGAAGCATCGATCGCCGCCACCGTCGGAAAGACCGTCGTCACGATGGGTTACCCCAACGGGCCAGACCGCCTGCTCGCGATGGTCGATGACGTTGAAGCGAATTCGATCAACCGCCGCTTTGGCAATTCACGCGAGAATTTGGTCAATTTCCTCGCACAAACGCTCAAGATACAACCGCTGACTACTCAAGGAGCGATCACCGACCTCGACGCCCGCCGCATTGTTCACGACGCCCGAACGGCCGAGGGCGGCTCCGGCGCACCGCTCTTTGGCCAGTCCGGCAAGGTCATCGCCGTCAATTTCGGCGTCTTCACGCAAAATACCGCGGTCAATATGGCCGTCCCGATCAAATACGCCATCGAGCTTTTGCGAATGGCCGGTTGGCGTTCGCCCGAAGAGATCCAGCTCGAAAATGAACAGGGCGGACAGGTCGCCACCGGAAATACGAACACCGCGGCCACGCTCGCCCAACCGAAAAACTGATGGATAGCCTCGTTCTCTCAAATATGTTTCATCGGCCGGCCCGGACCGCCGTCAGCGTTCTCGGCATCGCCGTCGGTGTTCTCTTGATCGTCTTCACCGTCGGGCTCGCCAATGGCACCATCCGCGAACAGGCCTCCCGCGATGCCAATGTCGGGGCCGAACTCCGCTTCTCTTCGTCAGGCTCGATCGGCATCGGCAGTACCGACGCGTTTCGCCTTCCGGCAACGGTCGTCGATGAGATCAAATCGGTCGAGGGCGTCCGATTGGCTGTCGGCATCGGCCAAAACTCGGTCGATGCAGCCGACAACAATACCGGAAAACGCACCATCGATGGCGTCATTCTCGATGAGTATTCCGCCATTTCCGGCCTCAGGCTTGTTGAGGGCCGTGCCTTCACGCCCGGCCGTGATGAGGCGATCATCGATACCGCCTTTCAACGCCAGAAAAAGTTCAAGATCGGCGATACGACCCCGATCTACGAACGCCCGTTCACCATCGTCGGTACCTACGAACCCGCCGGCGGTGCTCGCATCAAGATACCGCTCGACGTGATGCAGGCACAGCTCGGCTCCGAGGGAAAGATATCCTCGGCCCTTGTTGCGATCGGGCCGAACCAAACGGAAGAGTCGGTCGGCCAGCGTCTGCAGGAACGCTTTCCCGATGCTCAGGTCATCCGGATGTCTGACCTCGAGGAACTTTACATGGCCGGCGTTCCGGCAATGAACGTCTTCCTCAACGTCTTCATTGGCATCGCCGCCGTCATCAGTGCACTCGTCATCCTGCTGACGATGTACACGACCGTCACCGAGCGAACGCGGCAGATCGGCATTATGAAATCGCTCGGGATGAGCAACGGCAAGATCGGCTGGACCATTACGCAGGAAGCACTTCTCATCAGCCTTGCGGGAATAATCGTCGGCGTCGTGCTTACTTTTGCCGCACGCTACGGCCTCAATCTCGTCACGACGCTTGAGGTCGAGATCAGCCCGCTCGTCATCGGCATCGTGCTTGTCGTCGGCCTTGTCGGCGGAGCGATCGGCGGGCTTTATCCGGCATTGCGTGCGGCTCGGCTCGACGCGGTCGAGGCCCTGAGCTACGAATAGAATGTCTGTCACCGAAACAAGCCTCGCCCCGGAAGTTAAGGCCGCTTTCATCGGCTGCGGCGTAATGGCCGAAGCGATCATCGCCGGCCTTCTTCGCGAGCAAATGCTCTCGCCCGACCGCATTTTCGCCTCGCATCCGCGTGAAGAGCGCCGCCGCGAGCTTGCCGAGCGATACGGCATCGGCGTCTCTGCCGATAACCGCGAGGCGGCCGCTTTAGCTGATGATTCGTTCATCTTTCTCTGCGTCAAGCCGCAGCGGCTAGGCCGCGTTCTCGAAGACCTGAAAGACTCTTTCACGCCTTCGGCCACGGTCGTTTCGATAGTCGCGGGAGCCACTATCCACAAGATCGGCGAATCACTTTCGGCAAAGAACGTCGTTCGGGTAATGCCAAACACTCCCTCGCAGATCGGCGCCGGAATGTGTGTCTGGACCGCTTCGCCGGAGGTTACCGCCGAGCGCCGCGATGCCGTAAAGACGATGCTACGTGCTCTCGGCAAAGAGCTTTACGTCGAGACCGAAAACATGATCGACATGGCGACGTCGCTAAGCGCGACCGGCCCGACCTTTACTTTTATGGTGATGGAGGCCTTGACCGATGCCGGCGTTCATCTCGGGTTCTCGCGCGAGGTCGCCAAGGAGCTTGTTCAGGAAACGATGCTAGGCTCGGTCAAGTTTGCGATGGAATCCCACAAACACCCCGCCGAACTCCGCAACATGGTCACCTCGCCCGGCGGCACCTCCGCCGAGGCAATTTACCAAATGGAAAAAGGCGGCCTCCGCACCGTGCTCTCAAAAGCCGCCTACGCCGCCTACCGCCGTGCCGTCGAGCTCGGAAAAAAATAGTCGCAGCCCGCTGGTTCTTACTGCTTTTTTGCGAGGTTCGGTGATACTATTTCGCCATTCCTACGCGTAGTAAGGTGAACGCTGCCGTCGGCCTCTTCGCCGGCTCGTTCAGACATTCCGAAGATTTGGAGGATCAAAATGGCAGACTGGCAGGAAAAGCTAAATTCAGCTTGGATCGTAATAAAGCGAAAAGCGGGCGGTTGCGCCGCAAACACAGACCTTGAAGAGATCAAGGCCGCGGTCGAACTTGGCAAAGGCCGCATCGATAAGGTGCTTTGGGGCGGGCAGATGCTTCAAAATAATCCCGGTGCGATCGAAAAATTAAAGAAGGCGAACGAAGGCCTCGGAGCTGTCGGCGAGGCACTCGGAACAGTTCAGGATATCTGTCTCGACATCACCGCCGTCGGAAAGATACACGATGCGGCCGTTGCACTCAGCGACGAGCAACTGATCTACACGAACCCTGAAGGGGCGGCCGCCGCGTTCGATTCGATGTTTCAGGGTTTCGGCCGGCTTTGCCGCTACCTGCCGCCGCCGGCCAAGGCCTGGCAGCAGTTCTTCGAGGGCTTTAATCTTTTCGGGAACGTCTCCCGCGGTATTATCCCGGAACTTAGAGCCCGAGATCGAGAGATCTTCAAACAGATCGACGGCTATCAGTTAAGTCGGTGACCGAATACATTTTTCGATCCCTTTCTCCGAGATCGCCGATCTTCTCCATCAGATGATCGGCGATCTCTTTGTGAGTCCTCAGCCGGTCCGGTTTTTCAAGAAACTCTGAAAGGTCGATCTCTTCGCCGAACCAGATCCGTATCTTCTCGCCGCCCGTCCAGTTTCCCATTATTTGTTTTGGCAGGTCGTTCCCGAGGCCGGCGATGAAGACCGGGATCACCTGCGGCCGTGCGGCAAAAATTATCTTGCCGATGCCCGGCTGGGCTGGGTGAAATGAATAAGGGTCGTCATTCAAGTTCCGCTTCCCTTCCGGGTGAAAGCCGATGATATGGCCGTGGCCTTCGGTGCAGATCCGCGTCAGTTCACGCAGCGAGAATTTGTCAAACTCGCGCTTCTCTGCCTCGCGTGCCTCGCGAAAAAATGGCGGATACATCGACCACCAGCCCATCACCAGATTGACGAACCAGCCTACCGGGTTCGTGTAGAAAAACTTCGCCCGAACCGGAAAGTATAGCTCGATCGGCCGCGTCGTCCGCCGGAAAAGCACGCTCGAGACCGTGTACATATCAAAGAACGAGCGGTGGTTTGCAACAAGCAAAAGCGGCCGCGAATGGTCGGCATCCTCGACGTTCTCAATGCCGAAAACGTTCATCAGGTTATAGGTCGCAAGATAGATCCAGAGCGAGCCGATGTGCCGCTGGCTGAAGGTCCAGAGCCGCTTCCACGCCCCCTGATTCATCCGCCGCGTCAGCCGAAAGCCGGCGCGCTCTACCGGCCCGAGGACCTTTATCTCCTCCGGCTTGGGCTTAAGCGGCAGCTTTCTCTCGGTTTTTTCTATCGCACTCGACATCAATAAAAGCGGTAACTCTACGAAACACTTGGTCCTGAATTTGCGGCTGCTCGACCGCACCTTTGTGCTCTTTGTGCCACTACTTTGAGCTCTCTGTGTTTAAGAAAGATGTGAACACGAAGCCCACAAAGCGTCACACAATGGTCACAAAGCAACGATCGAATCTGGCCGACTTTTTCTTTAGCCGGACGCAGCGAAAAATGAAGTTTAGCATTTTGAGTTTTGCGGGCCGAAACCGGAAGAGCTAGATATCGATGACGATCGGCTTGTTCGACGGGCGATAGTCCTCATCGCAGATCGAAGCATTGACGAACTTCACGCCGAGATCTTCGTGGACGCCGTAACCGCAATGGATATGCCCAAAGACGTGGAGCTTCAACCGCCCAAATTCGGCGATCTGCTCGACGCGTTTCCAAAGTTCCTCACAGCCCGTATTCTCGTCCCAGCCCCGCCGCGGGACAAGATCGAGTATTCCGTTCGGCGGTCCGTGGGTGATGAGGACATCAACGTCGTCCGGGATCAGCTTCCACTTTTCGGCTATCTCGGCCCCGCGCATCAAGTTGAACGCCCAATCGTAAAACCGCGGCTGCCACGGGCTTCCATAGATCTTCAAACCCTCAAGCTCGACCGCAGAATCCTGAAGATAGATTACGCCGAGATCGAGCAATGCCTGAGCATCATCACGCCGTTGCTCAAAGAGCGTGTCGTGGTTCCCGGCAACGAAGATCTTCAGCGGATGCGGCAGTTCCGCGAACCATCGATTGAATAGCTTGATCTCGTGCAGCGTTCCGGTGATCGTCGCATCGCCCGAATGGATAAGCAGGTCGCCATCCGGGACGGCGACCTGCTCATTGCAATTATGCGTGTCTGAAATGCAGACGATCCTCATTTGTATATGTCCACGACGAATCTGCCGCTCAGAAACTCCGCCGGCTCGATCTCGCTCTGAAGCACGACGCCTTTCAGCCCGCCGCCGAGCAGCATCATCGCCGATTGGCAGAGCGGCCCCGCGGTCGTGGTTTGGATCGCACGCAGCCGCTTCCCGTTTATCTCGAGCGGCTCAACGAAATAAGCCTTTTCAAGCATCCGCCGACGGCCATTCGAATCAAAACCATCGACCGAAGCATGGACGACGACCAGGTCGTCCTCGACCGAAGGCACTCGTTCGAGCATCACTTTCTCAAGGTTCTCGGCGAGATGCTCATCTTTCGCGAGCTTCTTTTCAACCGATTCGACCCATTCATAGTGGCCGGGATAGCGGAGCGTCTTGTAATCAAGTTCGCGAGCCTTTCCCTCAAAGAAATCCGGCAGATCTGCCGCACCGCCCGAGGTCAGATCGGCTTCGTACGTGCGTGCTCCGATGACGATGGACTCACGCGCCGAAAGTGCGGGACGCTCGGTGATCTTGCCATCGCGGATCACACGCGAGTTCTTAACATATTCGGTCGCAACGCCGATCGGCGACCAGGTAAAGCCGTAGTAGTGCGGCGCGTGGGCGTGGGCCGTCAGTGCTCCGACCTTCATCGCGACCCGCTCGACATTCTCATTCTCGTATTTGCTGACAAATTCGCGGTAGAGCGCCATCGCCTGAACATTGATGAAACCCGGAGCAAGCCCCGTCTGCAGGATGAAGCCGGTCTCCGCGTCCTTGGCGAGTTCCATTATCGCCTCGGTCTCGGCAACATACTCCGTCAGATTCGCGTAATGCATCCGGAACTCTTTGGCATAACCCGCCATCCGCGGGGCCTGTCCGCCGGGCGAGCAATCAAGCAAAACGTCCGCACGCTCAAACGCCGACCGCATCTCGTCGCTCTCGCCTTCGCGACGCATCATCACGGTCTCGACCGCGGTCCATTTCTCCGAACCATCGCACACAAAGGACTTAGCCTTCGCCAAATTTTCTTCGCTTATGTCACCAAGAATGATGGTCGTCTCAAACTCGCACCACTCGCGCAGCAATAACGCAGCAGCCTCGCCGATCCCGCCTGAACCGGCGATAAAAATTGTTTTTGTCATAGATATGATTTCGTTTCAGAGAGTGTGAAAAAATCATATTTTAGTACCAAACCGCCGCCAAAGCTAATCCGCATTCTTAAGGTTGCTCGCAATGACCGATCTGTGGGACAAACGCTCGTTAAGGCTATCGACCGGTCTTTCTGCAAATGTGCACCGCCGATTCTTCGAGGGTCAGAAATCTGTCTTTGCCGGTAGCTAGGTCACGGGCTCGCTGGGCGAGAATTTCCTTGTGTGCTTGCATCACCGATTGATTCATCTCGATGTGATCGTCAGAGTCTAAACTCAGGTTTGCACGTTTCCTCTCGTGGGTTGGTATTGGTAAGATAACGAACTTTCGCTCGCCATCCGCATCGATGATGTACTGTTTTTCAGCCACGGTCACACTCTCCTGCGTTTCTACTCAATATTAAAGTACTTCGCCTCGGGGTGGTGGATGATTATCGCCGAGGTCGACTGCTCTGGCTCGAGCTGAAACTCTTCGCTCAGTTCTACATCGATCCGGGCCGGGTCGAGCAGTTCGAATAGCTTCGATTGGTCTTCGAGGTTCGGGCACGCCGGGTAGCCGAAGCTGTATCGCGAGCCTTGGTAGCCCTGATGAAACAGCTTTGCGAGTTCCGGCGCGTCCGCCCCGGCGATGCCGAGTTCCTCGCGTATACGCTTGTGCCACATCTCGGCCAGGGCCTCGGCCGATTCGACCGAAAGCCCGTGGAAGAGCAGGTAGTCCTGATAGTTATCCGCCTTAAAAAGCTTTGCCGAGTGCTCGCTCGCCCGCCGCCCCATCGTGACTAGATGAAACGCCACAACATCCGGCTCGCTCTTGTCAGAACCGCCTGCGTCAGCGGGCGGCCAGTTCGCTGGCCTAAAGTAATCCGCCAAACACAAGCTCTTCCCGCCCCGCTGTTCCATCGGCTGCCGCGGGAATGTGAACCGCATCCGCTCGGTCTTCAGGTCATCTTCCCAAATGATCAGGTCATTACCGTCCGAATTGCACGGAAAATATCCATATACCAGCTTCGCCTCGAGCAGTTTTTCGCGGATCGCCTGTGCCTTGATCTCGGCAAATTTCGGATAGACCGTCTCTTCCAGCAATGCGGCGTATTCCACCGGCGTCGTCCGGCCCTGCTTGAATTGCCACTGGCCCTTAAAAAGCGCCGTCTCGTTTATGAATGCAAATACCTTCGTCAGGTCCGTGATCTCCACGACCTTTGAGCCATAGAACGGCGCCGTCGGCACCGTCTCAAGCACCGCAACATCCGACCGATTCGTGTGCGTCGTATCGCCGCTCGACCGTGACGATACCCTCGCCGCCTCAACGCCCAACTTCGCATCCTCGCCAACCAGATCTTCATCAGTGAGCTGTGAGCCGTTAGCAGTGAGCGGTTCGTCAGCCGCCACCGCAGACGCACTTGATGCCGTTGCGGCCCGCGAAAGCTCCTCACTGCTAACCGCTCCCTGCTCACCGCTCACTTGTGTCAGCTCGTCCATCGCGTGCAGCCCGTCGAAGGCATCGCGTGCATAAAAGACGCGGCCATCGTAAAGCGGCTTGAGATCGTTGTCCACATACTTTCGGTTGAGCGCCGCTCCGCCGAGAATGACCGGCACATTGATGCCGCGTTCCTTCATTATCTGGATGTTGTCGCGCATTATCAGCGTCGATTTCACCAGCAGCCCGCTCATGCCGATCGCATCCGCCTTCGTCTCTTCCCAAGCCCGCAGGATCTCATCGATCGGCTGCTTGATGCCGAGATTTACAACCTTGTAGCCGTTGTTTGTAAGGATGATATCGACCAGATTTTTTCCGATGTCATGCACATCGCCCTTAACGGTCGCGAGCACCATCGTGCCCTTGTTGGTCGAATCGGCCTTCTCCATAAAGGGCTCAAGAAACTTCACTGCGGCCTTCATCGCCTCGGCCGATTGCAGCACGAACGGCAGCTGCATTTGTCCCGCTCCGAAGAGGTCGCCGACGACCTTCATCCCGTCAAGCAGCAGATTATTGATGATATCGAGCGGCGGATATGTTTCGAGCGCCTGCTTCAGCGAATCCTCGAGCCCGATCTTTTCGCCGTCGATGATGTGATGCTTCAGCCGCTCTTCGATCGGAAGGTTTGTGATGTCCGGCTTTATCGATTGTGCAGTCTTGCCTTCAAAAAGCTTTGTAAACTCCGTCAGCGGGTCGTAAGTGCAAACTTCTCCATCGAACTTTCTCCGATCGAAAATCAGATCGCGGGCCGTGTCGATCTCAAGTTCGTTGAACCGCATCAGCGGCAAGATCTTCGAGGCGTTTACGATCGCCGAGTTCATCCCGGCCTCAACACAGTCATGCAGGAACACCGAGTTCAGCACGACGCGAGCAGCCGGCGAAAGCCCGAATGAAATATTCGAAACGCCGAGGATCTGGTTCGCCTCCGGCAGCTCTTCCTTTATCTGCCGTATCGCCTTGATCGTCTCGTCGGCGTTCTTCCGATCTTCTTCGATTCCGGTCGAGATCGGCAAGGCAAGCGGGTCAAAAAATATGTCGTGCCCCGGAATGCCGAATTCGGTCGCCTGCTTATAAGCCCGGCGAGCGATCTTGAGCTTATCGACCGCCGTCCGCGCCATGCCGTCCTCATCGATCAGCCCGATGACAACCGCCGCACCATATTCTTTCGCCAGCCCGAGCACCTTCAGAAAGCGCTCTTCGCCGTCCTCATAGTTCGTCGAATTAAGAATGCACTTGCCGCCAGCGTGCTCGAGCCCCGCTTCCATCTTTTCCCACTCGGTTGAATCGAGCATTATCGGTATCTTGACGCTTGTGACGAGCCGAGCGACCAGCTCGTGCATATCCGCAACACCATCGCGGCCGACAAAATCGACGTTGACGTCGAGGATGTGAGCTCCCTCTTTCTCCTGCGACTTTGCGAGGTTGACCAGGCCGTCCCAGTCCTCGGCGTCGAGCAGATCGCGCATCTTTTTCGAACCCGATGCATTGACCCGCTCGCCGACTATCAGGAACGAAGCGTCCTGCGTATAAGGCTGCTGAAAATATATCGAGGCCGCCGCCGGGGCGAGCTTCGCATCGCGCACCTTGGGAGCGAGGCCGCCGACGCGGTCGATCAACATCTTCAGGTGCTCCGGCGTCGTGCCGCAGCAGCCGCCGACAATGCTTGCCCCGAGGTCTTTCGCAAAGTGCTCTACCTGTGCGGCGAAGCTTTCGGGCGTTTCGTCGTAGTGCTGTTTGCCGTCCTTGACCTCGGGCAGTCCGGCGTTCGGCAGCACCGAAACCGGCATCGGCGAGTTCTCGCAAAGATACATGAAGCTATCGGCCATCTGCTTCGGGCCGGTGCCGCAGTTCATCCCGATGACGTCGATCGGAAAGGGCTCAAGTGCTGTCAGGGCCGCACCGATCTCGGTGCCGTTGAGCATCGTCCCAAAGGTCTCGATCGTTACCTGAGCGATGACCGGAAGCCGCATTTTGTGCTCGGCAAAGTGGTCAAAGATCGCCGCGAGTGCCGCCTTTGTCTGTAGAAGGTCCTGGCACGTCTCGACGATCAAAATGTCCGAACCGCCATCAATCAGCCCGCGAACCTGTTCGACGTACGCCTGTTTCAGGTCACGATAGGTGATGTGCCCAAGCGTCGGGAGCTTTGTCCCCGGCCCGATCGACCCCGCAACGAAACGCGGTTTGTCCGGCGTCGAATAATCATTCGCCAGCCGCTTTGCGAGCTCGGCCGCTTTCTTGTTTACGTCATACGTCTTTTCGACAATGCCGAACTCCGCCAGTACGACCTCGCTGCCGCCAAAGCTGTTCGTTTCGATCACGTCACAGCCAACCTCAAGAAAGCTCCGATGCACCGTCTCGATCGCATCCGGCCGCGTATAGAGCAGATTCTCCGAACAGTTCTCAAACTCCGGCCCGCCCCAATCGTCGATCGTCAGATCCAACGACTGCAGATTGCTCCCCATCGCCCCGTCAAAGACGACGATCTTTTCCTTCAACAGATCTAAAAACTGACTCATAAAAATTAAAGAAGCCTCGCATAACAGCACGAGACTTCTCAGATAACTTTGGTGTCTGGTCGGCTGTTTAGCGGATTATTTTACGTGGCCGCAAGTCGCAATAACTCACCACGCGTTGAAAATATAAGGTTAGTCTCCTGCTTTCTATAAGTCAATCAACAAGCGGAGCCTCCGGCAAGGCCCCGCTCTAAAATTCCGACTCCTTCTGAGTGACCGATTATTCGGGCGAACAGAACTCGACATCGTTTGTCACCCTACAAAGTGCTTTTCTCATCCGTGCAAGTTCCTCGGCCTGTGCGTCGAGGGCTTTCTGTTGACGTTCGATAAGTGTCATCTGTTCCTTTACGGTGTTGATCAGCACCACGCCGATTCGGTCGTATTTAACGCCCTCGACCTCGCCCTTGTCGTTGTAAGTAACAAGCAGGGGGTCGATTCCGGCAACCTCCTCGGCAACAAGCCCGAGGTCGAGAGCGTTACCCGCCGTCCAGTTGAAAGTAACCGGACGAAGTCTTTTGATCATATCGATTCCCGAACGGAAATCCGCGATGTTTGTCTTATATCTGCCGGATGAGGAACAGGTCGATATCTCGTTCGAAGCATTCTGGCAAAGCGATGTGCCGCCGCCCGTGCCCAGTACGTTGATTCGGACCCTTCCCTCCGGTGTAATAACGAACCGGTCAGTGTAGGTCGTTCCGTTGTAGTGCGAAATGAAGAAGTTCGGATTCCCCGGCCCCGAACCCGCGGCCAGATTTACCCCGACGGTGCTCCCGCTGCCCTGCATATAGAAGTTCGCATTGCCGGAATTTGCATAGTAGTTCATCCCGCCTCGCCCCGAACTTCGGTCACCAACGATCAGCGTACCCGGTGCGATGACCTGATCTGCAACCCTGCCAAGTACGACGGTATTGTTCGTTCCAACGATGGCATCGGAACCTATGGCGGTCGCAAATGATAAGTTTCCGCTTGCCACATTTGCGTCGCTGCCAATAAGTGTATTGTTATTACCGGTCACGTTTGCATCACCGGTGAAGTATCCCACGAATGTATTGTCGTCGCCTGAAGTATTATTTTCACCGGCGGCCCGTCCTAAGAATGAGTTGGAACGACCGTCGAGATTTTCTACGCCAGAAGCTTGGCCAAAGAATGAATTACCAGATCCTGTCGTGGTTCTGATCCCCGCGTCCCCACCGAAAAAAGCGTTTCCGGTCCCGGTCGCTAGTCTGCCGGCCCCGGCACCAACGAAGGTGTTCACAGTTGTCGCGCGAAACATTTGAAAGCCGCCGATCCTATATTCTCCGGTTACATCTATTATTGATGCAGCTATGTTAGTCGCTGCAAAGTTACCGCCAACCGTTCCACTCCCGCTGACATTAAAGCTGGTTTGTGCTTGCGGCGAGGTCCGGTTCTGAACGTATTCTGAGCTGAAAGGTAATGGCGTTCGAGCATCGGACAACCGAAAATCGTTCGTAAGTACAAACTGACTCGCGGAGGTGCCTCCAAGGCTTGCGGCGTTGACGGCGGATTGGCTTTGGACAGCATACGGCACACTTTTGATCTGCGAACGCGGCGTAAGGACAGTGAATGTGGGTTCCGCATCGGCCTTGACCAGAATATGAAGATACCGATTCGCTCCTGTGAATGCACCTGTGAAACTCAGCTCAACCGAGAACACGCCGTTTACTACATTTATGTTCGGCCAGATCGCTGTCGGCGTTACCGGGCTTCCACCGGTCGGAACGTCGTACAAGCTAAACTCGAAGTCATAGATCCCGTTTGCCGGCTGACCGTTGATCACGAGGTTACCTTGATAGGTCCAAGTGTTGGGTTGTGCAACAACTTCTTCGGCAAATGCAACCACTAAAATCATAGCGACAAAAATTGCGATCTTATTTCTCATCGTAGTCCTCCGTTTCAATGCACATGCTCAGCGCCGGCGATGGGGAACAAGGACAGCCCTTAGTGCATTGAGTTGCTTCTGAAGTTTCTCGACGTCCTTCGTCAACGCTCGCGTCCTGAGTTGGCGCTTAAACATTTTTTCTCCTTATCTCGATTTTTTAGTCCCAATAGCCGCAATAACCTAGAATGCGACGAAGTTAAGATCCGTTAGTTCGTCGGTTAGCGTAAAGACCAATGTGTCTTGCATGAACGAATGGCCCTTCGAGCTTGCGGTCAATATGAACGTCTGGCCAACCTCTAGCGAATCGAAACTGTAGAACCCGAAAGTGCTTGATAGTGACACCAAAGCTTCACCGGTGGCGGCATTCGTCAAAACGAGCCTTGTGCCGGTGATGCCGTGTCCGTTCGCGGCGAGAACACGTCCTCTGATCGAGACGGTGGCCGAGGTCGGAGCAAGCGACTCAGACGTCCAAAAGCCGCCGCGAATTTGATACGATCCGCCAAAGCTTAAAGCACCCGCGGCCGCCTGCCCGGCCGTGCCGGCGATCGAATAAGTGCCCGCCGACGATTGCGTTGCTCCACCCCCGGCAACAACGGCGTGAGTAATGTCATACGTTCCGCCCGTCTGTGCCATGCCGGTCGAGACCATCAAAAGAATCAATAAAGAAACAATAAATCGCATTTCAATTCTCCTTTGTGCAAACCGCCGCGTCCGGCTTCAAGCCGCAAACCACCGCCTTCAGCTCTTCGATCTGCCGCTGCTGTGCTGAGATCCGCGACTGTTGTTCTTTGACCACATTCACCAAAACAACACCAATGCGGTCGTACTTAACGCCCTCGACCTCGCCCTTGTCGTTGTAAGTAACAAGCAGGGGCTCTATCTCCGCGACCTCTTCGGCAACGAGTCCAAGATCCGCAAGATTGCTGCCATTCCACGTGAATGAGACGGGACGCAGGCGATCAAGAACACCACGGCTTTGCTCATAATTCAGCACGTTGGACTTATATCGCATTGACGACGAACAGCTTGCGATCTCGTTCTGAGCATTTTGGCACAGGGCCGTTGCCCCGGCTTCGGACAATGTGCCAAGAAATAACCGCCCCGAGACCTTTACCCTGTCAAAGCCGTTAGTCCGTCCAAGCTGAATAGAACTGCTTTCACCGTTGGTCGAGCCTGATCCAATGGCGGTAGCAAATAATGGATTGAAAGTCATGCCGCCGAAGCTGATTGGAATTATGTCGGCGTTGTACCCAATTATGGTGTTGTCCGAACCAACTGTATTCGAATCGCCCGCCTGGTACCCCAGAAAAGTGTTTCGATTTCCCGCGTTGCTAAACCCGGCTCGACTTCCGATAGCAGTATTTTCTGCTCCCGCGGAGTTGGATGTCCCTGCATTGACTCCAAAAAACGAGTTTCCGGAACCACTGATCGTGTCTGAGCCGGCACGGCGGCCAACGAAGGTATTGTTAGAACCATTAGTATTGGCGGCACCCGCTCGCTCCCCAAAAAATGAATTGGAGTGACCGGTTGTTACTGAAGTACCTGAGTCGATACCGGCAAACAAACTTCCACCGACTGACGAGGGGCCGGCCTCAACAACGGCTAAGACCCGATTGCCGCCGATGTTGAATTGAGAGATCGCATTGAATATACTCGCGGTTCCGGTCCCGCCAAATATATTGAAATTTGCAACCTGCTGAGAGGTTTGATTGCGGATGTAGTTATTGCTTCCCGTCGGAAGGTCGGACGCCTGAATGCCCGATAACACCCAATTCGCCCCGTTGCTGCGGAGAAAGGTCCCGGCCGGACCTGAGATGTTTACACCTGTACCGCCACGGACCATCGGTAAAGTTCCGCTCGTTATATTGGACGCACTGATGCTCAAATTGGCGTTGAGTGTACCACCCACCGTCAGGTCGCCACTGACCAACCCGTTCCCGACGACATGAAGTCGCTGTGTGGGGGCTGTGGTACCGATTCCGACGTTGGTATCCGCGGTCGCACCGTTCACGCCGTTTATACTTCCGAGGACGATCGAATTGCTGGTCGAAACCTGTGCTCGACTGCCGATCACGGTTGAGTTCGTAAGACTTGGCGAAGCAAACCGGCTCGAAAACCCAAGTGCTGAGTTGAATGTGCCGCCAACGTTTCCCTCTCCAGCAAATCCGCCGAACATCGAATTGCCGCTTCCGCCAATAGTGTTTCGGCCGGCAGAACCGCCAAAAAATGCGTTGTCGTCACCGGTTGCGAGGGAACCAGCGAACGATCCAACTATCGCATTCCGGGCTCCCGCTGCGTTTGCCCTGCCGGCAGATGTTCCAACAAATACATTGCTCGCACCCAAAGTATTTGAAAATCCCGATTCAACTCCGACAAACGTGTTTGAACTACCAGTGGTGTTTGCCTGTCCTGATCCAGATCCAAAAAATGAATTGGTGGATCCAGTCGAATTCACTAGGCCCGATTGCGCTCCATAAAAAGAATTGCCTTGGCCTTCGGTGTTTGCGGCTCCGGCGCTAAAGCCAAAAAACGAATTCGAATTTCCGCTGCTGTTGCTAGAACCGGAGCCACTCCCAAAAAAGGAGTTACCGGAGCCGTTTGAATTTCCCGATCCGGAAAATGCACCGAAAAACGAGTTGTCTGCTCCGATGGTGGTTTGCTCGCCCGAGTTGAGTCCGAAAAATGAATTCAACCCTCCCGATGTGTTAAGACGACCGGCACTTGCTCCGAAGAAAGAGTTGCCGTTTGCCGAAGTCGTCGACCTTCCTGCCTGAGCGCCGAAGAATGAATTGTTTCCCCCTTGACTCAACGAATCGCCGGCCTGGCCGCCGACCAAGGTATTGGAAATACCCGTGGTGATAGAAGCTCCGGTTCCGATTCCCGCAAAAAAATTAAAGCTGCCCGGGGCTGCTAGTATGCGATTGGTTCCGAGGTTAAATTGTGTATTCGCGCTCAGAATATTTGCTCGTCCTAGGCCGGAGATAAAGAAGTTACTTGCCGCCTGCTGCGAGGGCGTGTTTTGTATGTAGTTGCCGCTGAACGGTGCCGGCTGCCGCTCGTCAGACATCCGCGGATCGGTCGTGACGACATATTCACTTGCCGCAACGCCGCCGAGCTGTGACGAGTTCGTTGCCGTAGTCGCTGTGTCCGAATTCAAGCTTTTGATTGAATATGGCGTGCTAGTGATTCGTTGACGTCCGGCTAATGTTAGATATTGCTCGGAACTGCCGGCGGGCCGTATCGATATCTCGATCCATCTTTCAGGACCGGTGAAGAGGTTGCCGAAGTCAAGGACGACGGTGAAAATGCCTTGCGAAACGGCCACGTTCGGACGCGTCTCGACCCCGAACCCGCCACCACCTCCACCGGTGTCGCTAGTCCACAGTCTGAATTGCATGTCATACGTCCCGGTCGCGGGCAAAGTATTGTCGAGCAAGCGCCCTTGAAAAGTAAATTCTGTAGTCTGCGCCGATATGGCGGCGGAAAGGAAAAGTGCGACGAATACGATGGTTATTGCTTTTTTCATTTGTTTCTCCGAAAGGACCGATGGATCGGTCATTAGATCTTTGGTTCCTTTGGAACCGTTAACATCCTGTTTTACTTTCTGTTCTTCTGCGCGATTTTTCGTCGGGCTTGTTGCAGATGACCTTGTTCTTAAGGACTTTGCTCAATGAAACTGTCTTGGTGCTTTTCGGCGTCGGATCATGCTTATCGTCCGGCGGATATCTGTCCCAGTCTCCGAATCTGCAGATATTAAGCGTGATCTTGTCGCCATTGATTGCAGCCGGTTTGGCGAGTCGTCTGAAATAGACCTCGCCGCGTGTTGGGTCGACGACGGAAAAATATGGATTTCCGGCATTGCCATCGGACATTTCGACCAAGAGGACGGTCGCACCGCTGGCGAGTTTCGCCTCCTTAACCTCATCGATCATGTAGTATTGCGAAAGAACCTCACGTGTCTGGCGGGTCTTTACGTTGTAAATGTGTAGCGTCTGGCCTTCGCCTTCAAAGCCGCCTGAACCGCCGTCCGACGCATAAACTATCTCGCGGCCTTCGCTGATGATCCAGGCGCAACTCGCACGTTCAGTGATCTTGCGTTCGCTCTCGCCAACCGTGATAAAGACATCTCCATACCAGAATCCCTTCACAATCCGGATCGACGTCACGGTTTCTTCCGAATTTAGAGCGCTCGAATATTCGTTGACCTTAATATATTGTTGCCCGCCATCTTCACAGGCATGTGCCGTCGTGGCGAAACCGAGCAACGACACCGCCACAAACAGAAAGATATTGCAGGTGAAAATGTTCATAGCATTTCCGTTTACTTCGAGCATGGATATTCGCCGAAGTGTATCGATGTCCGGTTGCCGCCCATGTTGAGCGACATTATGAAATCGGAATCGAGCGCTTCTCGGACCGAAACGACGCTCAGCTCCCCTGAACCATTTGGCCCGGTCACGGTCGTGTTGAATGTGACATTTCGATCGCGGCCGTCGATGCTCACAACCCCCGTCGTAAAAAAGCTCGGTTCCATCGGCTCGCCGAGCAAACGCTTGGCGTCCGCATTTGTACGCAGGGTTTTCATCGCACAGTCGTATTCTTCCGTCGCCTTAACGCCAAACACGAAAGCCGACGCGATCCCGGCACCGACCAGAATGAATATCCCGATCGGCAGGATCACAATGAATGCGATCAATAGAATGATCCATTTCATCGATCTCTTTTTGGGTGGTGCCTGGTTGTGGCCGCCTAGTGGTTCGATCATATTTCTCCTCCTGATGCCGGGCCGGTGATGACAGTGTTCTGCGTACCCGGAACAAACTTAACGTTTACGCTCTTCCCCGCCTGGTAAAGCGGCAGATGAATTATCGAGACGGTTTGCTCGACCTGGGTCTGAAATGCCGGTGCGGCCATCGGGTTTACCTGCAGATCAAAACGGACTAGCGGATTGCCGCCGATCCGCGTTCCGGTATCTGCAGTGGCGAGTATCTTTGCCGTCGCGGCGGTTCCGGTCGCTTCTATGTTGGCCCGATCTCTCATTCCTAGAATGATCGGTACAAGGACACTCCCTATGATCAGTGCCACGCCGATCATCGGCACGCCGAATGTGACGATGATCCCCACCACGATGAGAACGATCAATTCGGTCTCCGACATTCCTTCCATCGGGTAAACCGCCTCAATGCCCAAAAACAACATCGGCCCGAAGAAAACGCCGCCGAAGGTAAGCAACAATCCCGCGATCAACGCCGCTCTCGAAATACCAATCTTCATTTTTGTCTCGCTAATGTGCGTCGATAATGCAGCAACGCCCGACAAAAAGTCCTTTGGTTTCCGTTAAAAACTTGTTAGCGCTTCGTTAGTTTTCTGCTAGAATCCTCGAATGGCCCGAACGATCTTCGAATTTAACGGGTTTTTGCTCGACTCCGGCGAACAGCGCTTTCAGAATGACGGGAACGATATCGTGCTCCCGCCGAGGGTCTTTGCAGTGCTGAAGGTTTTCCTTGAAAATCCGGGCCAGCTTGTCTCAAACGACGAATTAATGCAGGCGGTCTGGAAAGAGACATTCGTCGAGGAAGGCAACATCCGCTATTGTGTCCACTCCTTGCGAAAGATCCTTGGCAATGGACATATTGAGACCGTTCCCAAACGCGGCTACCGGTTCACCGCCGATGTTCAGGCTTACACCGCTGACGAGTTCATTCGAAAGTTTGCCGTCGCTCCGGTTGAGGAAACGCAGCGGAGAGATCTTTCCATCCGGGTGGAACCGAAACACAAGCGTATCGGCTTTGCCGCTCTCGTTGCGCTCGGAGTACTTTTTCTTTTCCTGCGAGTGCCTTCGGGCGGAGAGGATCCTCCCATTTTCCAGCCTTCCCGGGAACTGCAATATGATCGGATAACCGCTTCCGGCCGCGCGTTTTTCGTCGGCCTTTCCCGCGACGATCAGCACGCTGCGTACGTCGTCCACACGGAAGACAACAGATACAGTCTGGTCCTGCACAACCTGCCGTCGAGCAGCGAGACTACGATCATTGCCCCGCAGGAGCTTCAGATATTCAACATCCAGTTTTCGCCCGACGGAAAGTACATCTATTACAGCGCCCATAATGCGGCCTCGCGTCTCGCGGTATTTCGCATTCCTTTGTACGGCGGTCCGCCGCAAATGATAACCGACGGGCTGGCTCACTGCTTTTCGATCTCACCTGACGGCGAATGGCTGGCGTTTTACAATAGAATCCCGGAAGCGAACGTTCACGAGCTAAACGTTTGTCGTTCAGGTGACTGCAGCAAGCATCGAACCGTCACGACCCGCGGCGATGGCTCTGGGTTCGTCATTTGGGGAGCCTCGCCTTCCTGGTCACCTGACGGAACAAAGCTCCTTTCTGCGGCTTTTTCAAAGAATGAAGATGGGGGGCCGGCCCGGCATCACTTGATCGAGATCGATCTGGCGACCGGGCAAGAGCAACCGATCGCCGCCCCGGATTGGCACAGTGTGCATCAATCCTACTGGTCTTCCGGCGGCAACGAAATAATGGCTTTGGTCCGCGAAGATGTCGGCGACCCCGTCCAGATATGGCGGCTTAAGTATCCGTCGGGATCAGCGGAGCGGGTCACAAACGATTCGAGCGACTATAGAGAATTTCGCCCTTCGTCGGACTTCAGTTTTCTGATCGCTTCAACCTGGTCCAAGTCTGAGAATCTCTTCCTCGTACCTGTCAGTGATCCACGATCAGCACAGCAGTTGACCTTTGACGTTGCCGGTTCGAACGGAGCATGGGGAATAAAGTGGACGCCGGATGGAAAGCAGCTTTTGCATACGAAGGCCAACGGCTATCAGACCGGCGATCTGTGGCGGTTGAATCTGGAGACGCTTGAAAGCGTTCAATTGACCTTTGATAAAGACACGCTTCCGTTGTCGATCGACGTAATGCCCGATGGGAATTCGGCCGTATTTAGTACCAACCGAACGGGACACCGACATATCTGGCAGATCGGTTTGGATGGCACGAACTTGCGGCAAGTGACCCCTGGCGACGGAGCCGGCCATCCGGAGATCTCACCAGACGGCAATTGGCTCTACTTTAGCGCAAAGGGTCTGTGGAAAATGCCGCTCGAGGGCGGCGAAGCCGTCCAGGTTCTGGCGGAAGGCACGACCAATCATCGGATCTCGCCAACCGATCCGACGAAATTTATTGGACACTACCACGACCCGGCGGCGAAAGAGCAACCCTACAAGCTTGCACTTTTCTCGGAGATCGAGAATGCGAAACCGCGCGATCTTAATATCCCCGGAAGGCTCGTTGAATGGAAGCTCGACGGAAGCGGCGTCTACTACGTTGACAGCAGCGGCGAGAGTTTCAGCAACATTTGGTTTTTGCCGCTCAACGACACAAAACCCGTGCAGATCACAAATTTTTCGGATCAGATAATCTCAAACTTCAGCCTTTCCCCCAATGGAAGAACATTCGCCGTTTCCCGCGGCTCCGCAGTCGGAAACATCGTGAGGATCGACCTTCGAAAGTAACTCGGAATAACCTTCGGATCAACCGGCCGAAACAGAGCGCAGATAGGCCCCGCATTCGCAAATACGGGGCCTTCGTTGGCTAATATCCGTTAACGCTTCGTCATATAGTTCAAAGCCATTGAGGCGATGTCGTCCATCGCTGAGCCGTCGCGGTCGCTGTCGAGCATTGAGGACGCAAAGTCCATCATTGCATTCCCCGAGGAAGGTGCGGCCGCCGACTGCCCGCCGCCGAGCAAGCCGCCGAGCAGCCCGCCGAGGCCATCGGCACCGACGCCCTGCTGCTGCTTTTGCTTGCCGAGATATCCCATCACAAGCGGAGCGAGCATCATCAATATCTGCGCTACCTGGCCCATGTTGAGCCCGGTGTTTTGGCTAACCTGCTCGACCACCGGAGCCTGATTCGTGCCCAATATATGATTGAGCATACCGCCAGCGTCGAGCTGTTTCGGCGTTGGCTCCGGCGTTTGAAGCTGGCCGAGGATCATGCTCCCGAGCCCGCCGAGATTGCCGAAAATGCTGCCGTCGTGGTCGCGTTCGAGCGCCTGATCAAGGCTCTGGGCTCCCTGCGGGCTTGCCGCGTTGTTAGCCAGGCCGCCGATTATCGCCGGAAGCGCCATCTGAATTGCCGAGTTCACCAGCGAAGGCTCGGCCCCAACAGTGTTGCTGATCTCGCCGAGTGCCATGTTGCCCTGATCCTGCCCGAGCAGGTCTTGTAAAGAAAGCATGAAAATTTCCCTCCCGAAAAGTGCGTTTGAATTGTGTTTGTAACTTGTAGGAAGATAGTAGCAGAGTCCTTCGTTTTCGGGCAAAGTTTTCTTTCTTCACGCGTGCATTTCATCGTCTCATCGCATCGCCTTCGCATTCTCGTCGCCGTCTTGATAGCCGTCGCGGGCTCGCTTCTTGCTGCCTGCTCGGAAACGGTTACGCCGTACCAGTTTTCGCGTGTCTCCACCGCCTATTCATTTGAAAATAAGCTCGCCGAGCCCTTCGGGATCGCCTTCCACGAGGGCCGCATCTACGTCTCCGATGGCCAAAACGGCGAGGTCCGGTCCTTTATTCCCGGCGATGGCGAAGTCTCGATTAAACAAGGCTTTGACACGCCTTCGGGCATCGCCATCGGGACAGTCGGCGAGGTTGTCGTCGCCGATTCCGGCACGAATACGATCAAGCAATTCACATTTGGCAAAGAGCCGTCCGATATCGCGGGCCGTGCCAATGCTCGCGGCTTTGCCGATGGCCCCGCGGCCGAAGCTCTCTTCAATGGCCCGACCGGCGTCGCCGTTTTCCCCGACGGCCGCGTCGCCGTAGCCGATACCTACAATGACCGCATCCGCATCATCGAAAACGGCTCGGTCCGGACGCTCGCCGGTGGCGAACGAGGATTTGCCGATGGAACCGACGCCCGCTTTGATACTCCTCTCGGCATCGCGATCTGGCGGGGCGATAAGCTGCTCGTTGCCGATTCCGGAAATCGCCGGATTCGCGTCGTCGAGCCCGACGGCAGCGTCTGGACTCTGGCGGGCGATGGCGACTACGAGCTTAGAGACGGTTCGCCGGCATCGGCTTCGCTCGTTGGCCCGACCGCCGTCACGGCCGATGAGGAAGGCCGCATCTTCATCGCCGATGGCAACGCGATCCGGGCGATCGGCCTTCGCTCGTTCCCGTATCTCGAGACCATCGCCGGCGGCGAACGCGGCCTCGCCGATAACACGCCGAGACTCGCCCGCTTTAATCGCCCGTCGGGACTCGCTCTACTCGGCAGCACTTTGTTCATCGCCGATAGCGACAACGCCGCGGTCCGGATCGTCCATGCCGAGAAGGCCGAAGCTGGGTTAATGATATCGAATAACTCCCAGCCGATGACCGCCGCAGCATTTCGCTCGCTTCAGCCCGGCCGCTGGCCTTACGACCCGCCCGAGCGGACCCGCGAAATTGCCGGCACGCTCGGCGAGATCCGCGGCGAGATCATCGACCAGACGTCCGAGGCGTGGTTCCACAACGGGCTCGATATCCCCGGTGCCTACGGCGAGTCCGCGACCTTCATCCGCGACGAAAAGGTCCTCGACCCGCACGCCGCAGAGAACTTCGGCACGCTGCGAGAGTTGCTCCGAATGCCGACCATCGGTTACGTTCACATCCGTCTCGGCCGCGACTCCGACGACCGCGGTTCGGGCGACCCGCGTTTCCTTTTCGAACTCGACCCAGCAACACGCAAACCCGCGTCCGTCCGCGTTCCGCGCGGTGCGAAGTTCAAAGCCGGCGAGCCCATCGGCACGCTCAATGCGATGAACCACGTCCACCTCATCGCCGGCCGGCCCGGTGCCGAGATGAACGCGCTCGATGCACTCATTTTGCCCGGCGTCTCGGACTCGATCGCTCCCGTGATCGAGGAAATTCGGCTCTTTGATGAAAGCTGGATGGAGATCCCGGCCGGCACCGAGCTCGCCGCAAAAACGCGCGTCGTCGCAAAGGTTTACGACCGCAAAGATGGCAACGCCGAGCGCCGACGCCTCGCTCCATATCGCCTCGGCTACGAACTGATCCCGGCCGCCGAAGCCGCCGCGGCCACAAGTTCAAAACCAAACGCCTGGACCATCTCGTTCGAGAAAATGCCCTCGCATCGGGCCGTCAAATTTGCCTACGCACCCGGCAGCCGCTCCGGCGCGACCGGCGAAACCATCTTCAACTTCGCCGTCACCAACCGCGTCGATGGCGACACCTTCAGCGAAGGCTTCATCGACCCCGCCACGCTCCCGCCCGGCAACTACATCTCCGGCAACACCACCCAAAAGGACCTCCCCGTAACCCTCGGCCGTTGAAAACCATCAAACGGCGCTCCATCGCCCCGATTGCGAAAACGATTTCGAGTTCCTTCTAGTTCATCCTATAATTTCCCATTCGCGGCCCTTTACATCGTGATCCGAGAAACCCTTGTAAGATTCCGTTCGGACCTTGTAGGTTTGGACAGCAAAGTTTTGGTCGCCCTTCTCTACACGGCGTTTGGGCTGACGTGTATCTTTTACTTTAAGAATCAGAATGCAGTTGCGGCGTTTCTTGAGGGCACGAGCCTTGAGAGTTTTGGGCAGTGGGTCGCCTATTCGCCCGACAACAATCTGCCCGGGCTCGGTTGGTGGTCGTTGGTCGTGACGGTTTTTTATTTCATACTGCCGGCGTTGATCATCAAGTTTCTATGGCAAGCGGACCTGCGAGACTTCGGCCTGAAGCCGCGTTTGGAGCCCGGATTTTGGAAGCTCCTCGCGGTCTGCACAGCAATAATGCTGCCGCTCGTCTATCTGATGTCGCTGACCGACGGCTTTGCGGCGAAGTATCCGTTTTTGCAGGTCTACAATGGCGAGCCGTACATCGGGCAAACGCTGCTCATCTGGGAACTGATATACTTTCTCCAGTTTTTCGGGCTCGAGTTTTTCTTTCGCGGCTTTCTGGTGCACAGCCTCAAGCCGTCGCTGGGGCTCTATTCGATCTTTGTGATGACCGTGCCGTATTGCATGATCCACTTCAGCAAACCGATGCCCGAAACGCTCGCCGCCATCGCCGCAGGCATCTTTTTGGGCTGGTTAAGCTACAAAAATGGAAGCATTTGGCTGGGTTTAATTCTGCACTGCATGGTCGCGTTCTCAATGGACATCTTCGCCCTGCACGCTAAGGGCTTACTTTTTTAGATCGCCTTTTCAACGCGAAGTCGCAAGGGTTCAAAGGTTCTTGGCGGGTTTTTCGATGATCCATATTGCGTCGCACAACGACCGTACGCCCTTTGCGTCTTGGCGACTTTGCGTTAAAAATTAGTTACGTGACAACAGCCGCCGTGATCAACATTCGTGATGAAGACCTCTCGCCCGAGGAAACCAAATTCGAGGCGAGCCTTCGGCCTGCGCAACTTGCCGAATACATCGGCCAGGCGAAGGTTAAGGATAATCTTCGCGTCTTTATGAAGGCCGCCCTGAAGCGGCGTGAGGCGCTCGATCACATCCTGCTCACCGGGCCGCCCGGCGTCGGCAAGACCACGCTTTCAAACATCGTCGCCAATGAAATGGGCGCGTCGCTCAAATCGACCGCCGGCCCGATCATCGAAAAGGCCGGCGACCTCGCCGCGATCCTGACGAACCTCGAAGAAGGCGACGTGCTGTTCATCGACGAGATCCATCGGCTCAATCCCGCGATCGAAGAAATTCTCTATCCCGCGATGGAGGATTACAGCCTCGATATCATGATCGGCCAGGGCACCGCCGCCCGCTCGATAAAGCTCGAACTGCCGAAATTCACGCTCGTCGGCGCAACCACGCGGCCCGGGATGATCACCGCTCCGCTTCGCGGCCGCTTCGGCATCATCTTTCATCTCGATTTTTACGGTATCGACGAGCTTCAGCAGATCGTCGAACGCTCGGCCAAGATCCTCGAGGTCGAGATCGATCCGACAGGCTCCAACGAGATCGCCCGCCGCTCGCGTGGCACCCCGCGAATCGCGAATCGTCTGCTCCGCCGCGTTCGCGATTACGCCGAGGTCGATCACGACGGCAAGATCACCGATTTTGTCGCAAATGACGCTCTTAACCGAATGGAGGTCGACACATTTGGCCTCGACGAACTCGATCGCAAACTGCTGATGACCATCATCGAAAAGTTCGACGGCGGCCCCGTCGGCCTCGGCACGATCTGCGCTTCCCTTCACGAAGAGAAAGATTCGGTCGAAGAGATAATCGAGCCGTACCTTCTCCAGATCGGTTTCCTCAACCGCACGCCCCGCGGCCGGATGGCAACGCGACTTGCGTACGAACACTTCGGCATCGATCCTGCCGGAAAACCGTCCGAGCCGCCGCCGCTATTCCGTTAAATCGGGCAACTTCGAAACATCGCCTGCATCTTACGCACACGCCGTTTCTTTGCGAATGGCGACCCTTTCCCCCATACTTTCATTATGAGAAAAGCAATTTGTGCGGCGGTTCTTCTTGCTGTGGCCGGTGTGTCAGCGGCATTTGGGCAGAATCGGTTCGAGGGTTACAACCTGGTCGTCGATGTCCCGACCTCGCAGCGAGCTCCCGCCTGCGCGGTTCGCTATGTCCCCGCGAGCACGATCATAACCATCACCGATCTTGACAGCGCGACCCCGATGGACATCAAGCCCTGTGCGGGTTCCGGAACCTCGATCGTCCAGAGTTCGGCCGGGAGCGTCACATTTCGGGCAAACGCGGCAACAAATAAATGGTGCTTCACCGGAGCAGATAAGCGATACCGAATTACGCTGACGGGCGACCAGTTTGCGGGCACCGTCAGCTACGATTGGATCGCCGAGCCCGATCCGCGAGAGGCCGGGTTCTTCAATATCCGCGACTTTGGTGCGGTCGGCGACGGCCGAACCGACGATACGAACGCCTTCCGCAGTGCGATGGCGTTCATCGCCTCGCGTAATGGCGGCACGGTCAGGGTTCCCGATGGCGAGTACATCGTTACCGGCCCGATCGCATTGCCTTCGGGGATCACGCTCGAAGGCTCGACCGGGTTGCACTCGATGGCCTCGACCAGCGACATCCCGCGACAAAATCCGGTCCGCATCACGCTCGATGGAGCGAACCGCTCGCTCTTCCGCATCGGCGAATGCGTTGAGAACGTGACGCTCCGCAACATCGAGCTCTTCGCCCGCTCGAACAACAATACCAACGGCCTTGAGGCCATCGGCGCCTACAATTCTTCGCAGGGCTTCGTTGCAGACCACGTCGTTTTTCATGGCTTCAACCGCGGGATAAATGCCTACGGGCTGCCGCAAACAAACCTGAACTGGCAGTTCGATTACGTCAAGATCATCAACAGCCGGTTCATTTACAATCGCGACACCGGCATCTTCGTCAATTCACGAAACACCGACTGGAAGATCGAAGGCTGCTTGTTCCTCAATCCTCGGAGGCAAGCCGGGCAGGCAGCCAACTCGATGCACTTCGAACGCGTCGGAATGGTCATAGTTCAGGACACCTTCGGCGGCGGATTTACCAACGCACTCGGTGGAACGTTTCTTAATATTCTCGACAGCGGCAGCCTGACCATTATCGGTTCGCAAACTGAGGCGATGACCAATTCGCTCGTTTACAACGACGTCCAGAATCCGCTCGCCGGCGATTACTCTTATCCGATAACCATCGTCAATTCGATCTTCGAGCATCCGATGATCTTTAAGGCACGGCGAACACTCGTTTCGACCGGAAACCTTTACGGAGCAAGGACGTTCCAGGCAGATGACCGCGTGCGGGTCTATTCGACCGGCGACCGTTTCTGCTTTGATGGCTACATTCTAGGCTGCACCGGCGGCACGCCGAACAACTTTGACAAGGCAACGGTGATCTTTATGACCGGACAGCCCGGCGAAGGCCAACTCCGCGGCCACCCGACATATTTTGGAACGGACGTCCGCTTCGGCGCGCCCGTCCAGATGCCGAGTCTGCTGCTAACCGCGCTCCCGGCCGCAGCCGAGAACGGCACGATGGTCTATTGCCAAAACTGCCGCCGCGACACTACGCCCTGCCAGGCAGGCGGCTCAGGAGCACCCGCGATGCGCGTCGCCGGGCAATGGAGCTGTTTGTAAAGTGGTTTGTTAGAGGTTTAGACCGCGACTGTCCGGAAAGCCGAGTCGGATCTAATCTGTGTGTTTCGGTTTTCCCTCTGTGCATTCTGTGGTTTACCCCGATAAAACGAGGGAAAAACCACAGAATCCACACAACAAAGTCACAGAAAAGAAAAGCTCTGAAAACTGCCGCTGTTCTTAAGCGTGCTGGAGCACTTTTTCGTACTCGCCGCTCTCGGTCCATTTCAGGATCTCCGAGACACGCCAGACCGGGAACGGATGCGAGAGCCCGGCATTGATGATGTCTGCCCAAAACTTATCGAGCTTGCTTTGGTCGTAATTCTTCTGGAACTCGCGAGCCTGTTCAAGAAAGAGTTCGTAGTTGATCTTCGACGCGAAAGTGCCGCCCGCCAGCTTCATCATCGTCCGCCCGATGACATGCGGGTCCTGGACAACAAGCTGAGCCGCCCGGTCGCAGGAAAGCTCGGCCCTCCGCATCCAGGCAAGCAGAGCACCCCGCATCGAGGCCGTCAGCACTTCCTTGAGAATTCCCGCGATCGGCAGCGAGGCAAGCGGAATGGTCGCGATGGCCAAGATCAGTTGGGCCGCCGTCAAATAGAGCACGTGCTCGGCGTGGATGTGCCCGACCTCGTGGGCGATGACCGCCAGCGTTTCTTCCTCGCTAAGCCGCTCAATAAGCGCTGAATGGAGCACGATGATCGGTTTTTCAACGCCGCCGGTAAATGCGTTAACGATCGGATTCTGTTGAATGAACAGGTCCGGAGCCTCGACGCCAAGCGTCGCACAGGCGACCTGAAGCTTCGCGTAAAGGTCAGGGCATTGCTTGGGCGTTACCTTGACGGCACTCGCCATAAAGGTTACGCGGATCGCCGATTCGCCCGTCACCTCAAGCAACTTCTTGACGCCCGTATCAAGTCCCGGGATCGCACGAAGTGCCGCGAGAGCCTTGCTGTCCGCCGGGTGAATGTAATCGTGTTTGTTGAGGTTCGCCCACTTTTTATGAGCCTCGTTCGAGAGCGGGAGTTTGCACTTACCGCAGTTTGCCTCGTTGTTTCTATACCCTTCCTTTACCGTGTTCTTCTGCCCGCAATAGCGGCAACGGACGGAAAAGCTCTTGATGATCGCCGAAGGCTCGCCTGATTCCCCTTTCTTTTTTGCCATAACTTGAAGTTTAGAGTAGTTGAATAGCTCTATTCAAACCGCTCGCTGGACTGATTTACGAATTGCGGGTGATTAAGTTTAAACTTACAGAACATAAGACCCTATAATGATCAACAATTTAGCGAAAACGGAGGCAATGAATGCAGCGGAGAATGATCTATACCACGACTGACATGATACCCGGACGCGAGGTCGCTGAGGTACTCGGGGTCGTCACCGGAAACGTAGTGCAAACAAAACACATTGGCAAAGATATATTTGCCAGCCTCAAATCCATTGTCGGCGGCGAGATCGTCGGCTATTCCGAAATGCTCACCGAGGCGAGGCAAACTGCGATCAGCCGAATGGTAAAGGCGGCGCTCGAACTCGATGCCGACGCCGTCATTTGCCTGCGTTTCACGACCAGCTCGATAATGACCAACGCTTCCGAGGTTCTTGCCTATGGAACGGCCGTCAAGCTTAAGGGATGACGAGCCGAGCGATCGTTTCGACGTGATGCGTCTGCGGGAAAAGGTCGATCGCGGTCAGCTTTTCGATGCGGTAGCCGTTCTCGACAAAACGCTTCAGGTCGCGGGCGAGGACCGACGGCTCGCATGAAACATATGCGACAACCCGCGGGTTCAGAGCGATCAGGTTCATTATCGTGTCGGATTCCGTCCCGGCCCGCGGCGGGTCAAGCAGAACAAGATCAACGCCGGCGAGGTCGCTTTCCGCAAGGAACTTTCGCACCGGTTCGGCGACGAATTCGACGTTGCCGAGGCCCGCGGTCTCCGCATTCCGGTTGGCATATTCGACAGCAAAACGGCTTTCCTCAACACCGAACACCCGCTCGAACCTACGGGCCAGCGGCAAGGTAAACAACCCGACTCCCGAATAGAGATCCAAAGCCAGCGAGCCTGTATCATCGCCGATCGCCGTCGCTACCAGCCGATCGATCTGAAAACGATTTCCCTGAAAGAACGTCCGTGCGGAAAACGTAAAACGCTCGCCCGCAGCCTCAAGCCGGATCTGCTTTGTCGGCTCAAGCAGTTCGCGCGAGAACGTCGAAACTTCGCCATTTAGGCCACATGCCGAGTCGATCTGGATCTTCGTTTGTTTGGGGTCGATGCGGTGAAGCCCGCCTCGCAACCGCGTCATTTCCTCTTCAAGCTCCGGCACAAGCACCATACATGACTGCACGTCGATCAGGTCGCGTGAATTCCGCCGGTAATACCCGATCATGTCCCGGCTCGCATCGGCATGCCATTGTGCCCGCAGCCGATAGCGGAAAGGCTCCGGGCAACCGATCATCTCGATCTCCGGCACCGGGTCGAGCTTTGCGATCCGGCGAAGGCAATCAGCGATCATCGCGTGTTTTGCCTCAAGCTGGGCCGCGTAATTCAGTTGTTGAAAATCGCAACCGCCGCACGATCCGAAGTACGGGCACGGCGGTTCAATGCGATCAGGCGAGGGCTCGACGACCTCTTCGATCTCGGCAAAAACCGCGCTCCCCTTCACCCGCGAAACGACCACGCGGACAAGGTCGCCGGCCGCCGCCAACGAGACGAATATCGGTGTTCTGTTCTCAAACCCAAGGCCGAGGCCTCGGGGAACGATCTTTTCAATGCGAACGGTCAACCGGTCGCCGACGCTTATTTCAGTGCTCAAGCTATGTTCTCGACGTCAATTTCGATGCCGCCGACAATGCCGGCGAGAATGTTATAAATCACTGCCCCGAGGGCTCCGCCGATAAAGGCAATGATGGTGTACATGATCGGGATCGCGATCATAACGATTATGCCCATTACGATCCCGCCGCCGCCGAGGGCCAAGGCACCTTCGCTGCTGGAACCGGATGCACCGGCCGCCCCGATCAATGAAAAGGCGATGATGAAAAGCCCGTAAGGGATCGCGATCAGAAGACTGATGACGAATGCCATCACCGCGTACATTTTTGCAACGGAGAGAATCCCGAGTTTCTTTATCCTTAATTTGTTCATTGTTTGCTCCGGAGATCTTATTTGGGTCGCCTGCTTGTTTAACACACTTTCCGGGCCAATGAAAACTCAGGTCACATTTGTGGCTTGATGCTGAAGTCACATTCGGACATTATTCGCCTGAATGTTGCCAGGTCAGCGGGCTTTGAATAGCTTAGGGTAAATAGCAATGCCACGCCGCGCCGAACCGTAACGTACATTCGTTTCTTTCCGGCTTTGTTCTCGGTATCGATGAAAGCGAACTGATGCCGGCCGAGCTGCTCGGCCTGTGTTTCTGAGTATTTAAAGTCCGGCGGCGTTCGGGCGGCGGCAAACTGGCTCCGCATCAGGTCAACATAATCGACCGCATCCTTTACCTGCGGAACCGTACTTAGGTCCTCCGCCGCGACGCGGACGATCGCGTTCTCCTCCGAGCCCGGCATCGCCCGATACGCCGTTACCAGCACGCGAACTCGCTCAAGAGCACGTTCCAACTGGATCTGATCGATTCGGCCGATGCTCTCCGGTGCCTTGAGTCCAATGTCGATACCCTGCGACTTCAGGTAGTCCTCAAAATCATCGCCGGGAATCAACCATTCGTCCGGAAACGTTATCCGGAAGCCGAGATCAGGATTCGAATATATACGCCCGCTGACGCCGACGATCGTATCGCTCGGCTTCTCCGGTGACTGGATCTCCTTGATCGGGACGCCGGGCGGTGTCGGGCTTACCTGCCCGAGCGCGGTAGCCGCTGAAAAAGCGAAAAGAAATGCTATCGAAAGAATTCGTACGGTCATAAATAAAACAAACCGAGCCGCGGAACGCCATACTCTTCGCGGAGCCGCTTGAGCAGCATCAGGCGATGAGTGTTTTCATACGCATCCTTCGACATTTCCTTTTTATAGGTCTTGAGCTGCGACTTCACCTCGGCCTCGATCCTTTTTAGATGCCGGCTTTCGCTTTCCGATAGCATCGCCAGATCGAGAAATTCCTCAATGTCGTTGAGAGCCTTATCGACCGTCTCGAAATCGCTCGTCACCTCGCCCGAGAGGACACGAAGCCTTTCCGCGGCCCGCTCGCAGGCCTCACGAAGGCATGCAACGGTAATCCGCTCGAGAGCGGTGACCGAGCTCTCGATATGTTCGCGGATCGCCTCGATCGTAAATCCCGGCCGTGCTTCGTCCGTTCCGGTTTCGGCCGAACGGCCCGATTGCGAAGCGAGCCATTCCTGATAGCGGGCCTCGACCTCCTCGCGGCAAAACATCAGCGATTTGATCGCCCGCGGCCGAGGATTCGCCTCGAAATTATCGAACACCGTCTCAATGCCGCGGATCACAACATGCAGCGGAACGCCCATCTTCTGCCATCCCTCGATCAGCGCCCAATCGATCGGTGAAAGCAGCAGGTGCTTGCCGCGGCGGCGGATAAATGCATCTTCTATCTCTGTGAAGTAGTTGAAATAATTCACGTTACGTCATCGGCCACAGCTGTTGAAGCCGCCGTAGCCCAAGCATATCTCTCGAAAGAACTATGGTAATCTATTCCCGATATGGCAGACGAACGGCGGGAGCGATTCCTGACAAGCTCAGGCATCGAACTCCCTAACGATTTCAACCCTGACAACATCTCGGAATTAGATCCGGCAGCAGATCTCGGCGCTCCGGGTGAATTTCCTTACACCCGCGGCGTTCGCCGGAATATGTATCGCGGACGCTTTTGGACAATGCGGCAATATGCCGGCTTTGCGACCGCCAAAGAATCGAACGAGCGGTACAAATACCTGCTTTCACAGGGCACGACCGGGCTCAGCGTCGCCTTCGACCTACCCACGCAGATCGGGCTCGATTCGGACGACCCGCTGGCTCTCGGCGAGGTCGGAAAGGTTGGCGTCGCCATCGACTGCATCGACGACATGCTGACGCTGTTCGACGGCATTCCGCTCGACCGCGTTTCGACCTCGATGACGATAAACGCAACGGCTTCGACACTTCTCTGTCTCTATCTCGCCGTTGCCCGGAGACAGGGCGTTGGCTTTGACAAGGTCAACGGGACCATCCAGAACGACATCCTCAAGGAATATATCGCCCGCGGCACCTACATTTATCCGCCGAAGCCGTCGCTGAGGCTGATCACTGACACATTCGCATTCTGTGCCGCGGAAGTTCCGAACTGGAACACCATTTCCATCTCCGGCTACCACATTCGCGAGGCGGGATCGACAGCCGCACAGGAGCTTGCCTTTACGCTCGCCGATGCTATCTGTTACGTCCAGGCAGCGATCGACGTCGGCCTCGATGTGGACGACTTCGCCCCGCGGCTTTCGTTCTTTTTCAACGCCCACAACGACCTTTTGGAAGAGGTCGCAAAGTTCCGTGCGGCCCGCCGGCTTTGGGCGAAAATAATGCGCGACCGCTTTGGGGCAAAGGCTGCAAAGTCGCAGATGCTCAGGTTCCACACTCAGACCGCCGGCTCGACCCTGACCGCTCAACAGCCCGAGGTGAACATCGCCAGAACGACGATCCAGGCCCTCGCCGCAGTACTTGGCGGAACGCAAAGCCTGCACACAAACTCAATGGACGAGGCACTTTCGCTCCCAACCGAGAACGCCGCAAGGGTCGCCCTACGGACGCAACAGGTGATCGCCCACGAATCCGGCGTCGCAAACACGGTCGATCCGCTCGCCGGCAGTTACGCCATTGAAGAACTGACCACGCAACTCGAGCGGCTTGCCGAAGACTACATCCGCAAGATCGACGACATGGGCGGGATGCTTCGTGCGATAGAGACCGGTTACGTTCAGCGGGAAATTCAGGAAGCCGCCTATCAATATCAAAAGGCGGTCGAGGCCGAGGATGCGATCGTCGTCGGCGTCAATCGGTTCCGGATAGAAGAAGACGGCCATATCCCGACGCTTTCCGTAGATCCGGCGATCGAACGCGACCAGGTCGAGCGGCTGCAAGCCATGCGTGGTCGGAGAGATGCCTCAAAAGCAGAGGCTGCAATGCAAAAACTCAAGGACTCGGCCGCAGGGACAGAAAACCTACTCCCGCGGATACTTGATTGCGTGGAGGCATCGGTCACCGTCGGCGAGATCGGCCACGCTTTACGCGGCGTTTGGGGCGAATATCAGGAAGCCATCACGATATAAAAAACGCTGACAAAAGCTGTTCGGCTGTGCTAATCTTATAGGGTGTTCTGAAAAGGGCACCCTTCGTTCTTTTACCTCACTGATCACTCCCGTGCCTTCGAAACAATGGATAAACTGAACCAGTATCTAAGTGTACTTATGTCGAGCTCGAGCGAAGAACTCCGGCTCGAACCCAACAAAAGCCCGGTCGTACTCTCTACGACCGGCATGGCCGAGGTCGCTCCCGAATCGCTTTCCGGGTCCGAGATAACGGGGCTCATTTTTCCGTTGATACCGCCGGACGTCCGGATGCAGCTCCCGTCCTCAAATGAGGTCGAATTCACCCATCCCCACAATCTTGGCAATTTCCAGTTTCACATTCGCAAATCGCCCGCGGGTTTCGTCGTATCGGTAAAGCCGATCTTTTCGCGCCAATCGCGTGGGGTCTCGAATTCTCCGGTGATGGAGCCTCTGCATTTCGAGGATCTTCCAAGCTCACCTGTAGAAACCGTCGCAGCCGAACTTCCCGCGATCGAAGTTATCGACAGCGACGCCTCGTCCGAATCGCTTCCGCCGCTCTATGAAGAGCCCTCCGGCTTCATCCCGCCGCCCCGCGAATATGTTCCGGAGCCGGCAATCGAAGCCGCCCCGGTGATGGTCGAGGCCGCTCCCCTCGTTGATCGACGCCAAACCGACCGCCGCAAGGTGAATCTTGTGATGGTTGACCGAATGGAAGCGATGTTCCGCAAGATGGCGGAATCAGGAGCTTCCGACCTTCACCTTTCGGCAGAGGCGGTGCCGATGATCCGCAAGGACGGACGGATACAGCCGCTTGAATCTGATGAAGGCACGCTGACGCCTGAAACGATCTCCGAGCTTCTAACTTCGATAATGCCGGAGAAGAACCGCGAGGAATTTGGCCGGCGTAACGATACCGACTTTGCCTATGAGATCGCCGGGCTCGCCCGCTTTCGCTGCAACGTATTCCGCGACCGCAAAGGCTCGGGCGGCGTGTTCCGCGTTATACCTTCAAAGATCCTGACGGCCGAAGACCTTGGCCTCTCAAAGGCGATAATGGATCTCTGCAATCTCTCGAAAGGCCTTGTCGTCGTTACCGGCCCGACCGGTTCGGGTAAATCGACCACGCTCTGCGCGATGATCGACTCGATAAACAAGAACCGTGATGACCACATCATCACCATCGAGGACCCGATCGAATTTGTTCACGAAAATCAAAAGTGCCTGATCAACCAACGTGAGGTCCACAACCACACGAGTTCGTTCAAGGACGCTCTTCGTGCCGCTCTCCGCGAAGACCCGGACATAGTGCTCGTCGGCGAAATGCGCGACCTTGAGACCATTTCCATCGCCATCGAGACCGCCGAAACGGGCCACCTCGTCTTCGGGACGCTCCACACAACGACCGCGTCCTCGACCATTGACCGAATCATTGACCAGTTCCCCGCCGACCGGCAGCAGCAGATCCGCGTGATGCTTTCCGAATCGCTCAAGGGCGTTATCGCCCAGACGCTCTTGCCGAAGATAGGCGGCGGACGCGTCGCGGCGCTCGAGGTACTAATAGTCACGCCCGCGATCAGCAACCTGATACGCGAGGGGAAGACGTTCCAGATACCTTCGGCCATGCAGACCGGCAAGAACCACGGGATGGTCGTACTAAATGATGCCTTGTTCGCACTCGTCCAGAAAGGCATTGTTGAACCGCGAGACGCCTATATTAAGGCCGTCGATAAGGTCGGCTTCGAGACTGCATTGACTCGCGGTGGATTTAAGATCTAGCAGTAAAGCTTAGTCTTTCGGCGCCGAACTTACCGGAAGCAGCGGCCGTGCGTTGAATGTGAATTCGCGGTCGCGACTGCGGAATAAGAGATTGCGGCCATCAGTAACTGAGACGTTATTTGCCGAAAGCGTTGTACCGGTCGCCCGTTGAAACTCGGAGATCGCTCGATTGAGGTCCGTCTGAGCCTGAAGTTCGCGGCCTTGCGAAGCTATCAAGTCGTTCTGCCGTTCAAGGACGCGATAAAATGTGGTCGTCCCGGACTGGAACTGCCGCCGTTCGCTTTCATAGAGCTGCTCGGCGGCTGAGCGATTCGCGAGGGCGGAGGCAACCCGTGCCTCGGCGGAACGAAGAGCTTGCAGGGCGTTGCGAACCTCGGCCTCTATTGCCTGCTCGGCCTGTGCCCGCAGGTTCCCGATGCGGCGTTCCTCAACCAGTGTGCGGCCGAGATCGGCCTTTGCTGCCGTATTGCCCCACGGGAGCGTAATCGTAACACCGACCCGATACGTCGGGTAGTCCTGTTTCAGCAAACTACCGAGCGATGTAAGATAGCCGCCGACCAGGTTTGGCGGAACGCGGCTGATACCTGTCGTCGGATCGATAGCCCGCTCCGTCTCGGCTCCGGAGAGCCCCTGAGACGAATAAGAACCGACAAGGTCGATCTGCGGCTTCGTCTGATTCTCGAAAAACGTCTTGTCTATCTGATTGATCTCGGCACTCGTTTCTAGCTGTGAGATCTCTGGCCGATTCTTCAGCGCTTCCGCTATCGCGACCTCGAGCCCGATCCTCGGAGCCTCAAAGCTAACCGGAGAAACCGGCGTCAGAGCCTGAGCCCAGACCGAAGCGTCGCGTTCGGGGGCGATCAGGGTCTTCAGAATGTTCTCATTTCTGGTGACATCCTCTTGCGCGGCAAAAACGTTCTGCTCAAGCGAAGTGAGCTGTGCCGTAGCCGCGACCACCTCGATCGGGGCGAGCACGCCGCGTGAAACAAGCCGCTCATTGCTCTCAAGCTGTGCCCGAGCCTGCTTTACAGCATCGATCTGGACCTGCAAGTTCCTTAAGCCGAACGCGAGATTCCAATACGCCTGCTCGACCTGCGAGATAACGTCGATCGCTTGTGCTCGAAACTGGGAATCGGTCAGGCTCAGGTTCTTTTTAGCGATCTCGATCTGCCTGCGGTTGTTGTCGGTCGAGCGGTTTCTGAGCAGCGGCTGCGTATATTGAAGTGTCAGCAGCGACGGATAGTTCGGATTGAGAAAAGCGTTGGTGTTGCTCGTCGTCGAACGTGTCGAATCGAATCGCGCAACATATGAGCCGCCAAAAGCTCTGGTGAAGCCCTGCACTCCGCCCGAGCCGAAGAGACGCGTCTGCGTCACTGCTCCATTGACCGCACCGCCTATGGCAGACGCGGTCGGCGTCGTCGATCGTTCATAAAAGGCATCCGAGAATATCAGGGGGTCATAAACGCCTTCAACCCTTCGCAGGTTAAACTCGGCGATCTCAACGTCGTTTCGCGAAATGGCGATCGAATTGTTGTTCTCCAGCGCCAAGCGGATAGCGTTATCAAGCGTCAGCGGCACCTGATTGGCAACGTCCACACCGATGCGCTCCGTCGAAGGGAGCGGCCGCGGCGGAGCCTTGAAATCAGGTGCGACCGGCGGCGGTTCGTTTGGAAGATCGGCCGGCAAAGTGCGCTCGATCGGGATAGGCGTCGGCGATGGCAGCGGAACGGGAGCGTCCTGTCCGGCCGTGACCTGCACGGCAGAAAGGACCGCGAGCAATATTGCCGCCGGCCACGCCCCAAAGCGCTCGATATGACCTGTTAAGGGAGCCGTGATACTCATTGGACTAAGCTCGTCTGCCGCCCTCCGCAAGGTCTTTACTGTCAATATCTACCACGCCCGTTTCGTCGGCCTTCTTGCTGAACTTGCTCGAAAATGCCGCTGAGAATGGCTTCGTGATCGCGTCCCTCATTCGGCCGAGCCCATCGCCGATAGTTCGGAAGAACTTCGTTTCGCCGGCATCGTCAAAGAGCGAATAGAAGACCGGAACCGCAAGAAGCGTTAGTAGCAAACAAAGCGACTGGCCGCCGACCACAAGAATACCGATCGAGCGGTTCGTCGCTGCCCCGGCTCCCGTGCCGAGCGTCAGCGGGATCATTCCCGCAACGAGCGCCAGCGTCGTCATCAGGATCGGCCGCAGGCGGTCGCGGTTAGCTTGAATGATCGCGTCGTAGCGGTTCATTCCCTTTGCCCGAAGCGAGTTCGTATGGTCGATCTGGAGGATCGCGTTCTTTTTCACGATCCCGAACAACAGCAAGATACCGAGAGCGGAAAAGATGTTCAGCGTCTGTCCGGCAAGTGCTGTTGAGAGCAGAGCGAAAGGCACCGCCAGCGGCAGCGTCAGCAAAATTGTGATCGGGTGAATGAACGATTCGAACTGAGCCGCGAGCACCAAGTACATAAAGACGAACGAAAGCAAAAACGCCAGCATAAAGCTCTCATATGCCTTTTGCAGTTCCTTCGATTGACCCGTAACACCCGAAACATACTCGGCCGGAAGGTTTAGTTCTTTAACATAGCTTTCGAGCTTGGCGAGGGCATCTGATTCGGAAGTGTTCGGCGGAAGCCCCGCACTTACAGAAACCTGCCGCAAACGGTTCAGCCGGTTGATCGTCGATGGCCCGAGGCCTTCTTCGAGCCTGACGACTCGATCTAGCCCAACCGTTCCGCCGTTGGTCGATGCCACGGTAAAGAGATTGAAATTGCTGCGGTCTCGCCGGAATGGCTCATCGGCCCTGACCACGACGTCATATTGATTCGAGCCCTCGCTGAACGATGAGACGATCTGTCCGGCCGCAAGAGTGTTGAGTGCCTGAGCAACATCACCAGCTCTTACGCCGAGGTCTGCCGCCTTTGTCCGGTCGATGGCGACGCGGATCTCAGGCGTTCCGACCTCAACCGAAGAATCGGGGTCGCGAAAGACCGGATCGGCCTTCATTTTCTCGACAAGAGTGTTAGCGTAGTCGTTCAGCCGAGCCATATCGGGCCCCGCGATGTAATATCCAACGCCGCTGCCGCCGCGGCCGAGACCGATGCTGCCGGCTATAGATGAAGACGCAGAAACGCTGATCTGATAGTCCTTATTCGAATATTTTCGGGCGATCTGCCGTGTCTTGTTTATCAGATCTGCCTGCGAAAGATCGCGTTCGCTCACCGGTACCAACGAAACATTTATGAACCCATTGTTCGGGCCCCGTCCGCGTCCAAAGCCGGCGAGCACAAGGGTCGATTTCACACCAGGAACCTCGGCCCGGATGTCGCGGGCGATGCGATCCAAGATGCTTTGCGTTGCCGAGAGCGATGTGCCCTGCGGGCCGCGAAGATTGACCTGATAAAGCGATTCGTCCTCATCGGGCAGAAACGCCATACCGACGTAATTGTAAAGCGGGACGATCGAGGCCACCGTCAAAATGCAGATCAATACGATCGCCCAGCGATGAGCCATCGCGAGCTTAAGCATGAAGGTGTAGCCGCCGTCGATCTTTTGCCAGAACTTGCCTGACTTTGAGTCGTGCCCGTGGCCGCCGCTCTTTTCGCCGCCGCCATCATTTTCGGCTCCCTTTCGCTCGGGCCGCTTGATCCAGCGAGAGGCAAGCATCGGCGTCAGCGTAAACGAAACGACAAGCGAGATCGCGATCGCCGCCGCGGACGTCAATCCAAAGGACGACATGAACCGGCCGACGATCCCTGTCATGAAACCGACCGGGATAAAGACCGCCAGAAGCGAAAGCGTCGTCGCAAGAACCGCCAGACCGATGTCCTTGGTTCCCTCGATTGCCGCCTGGACCGGCGTCATCCCCTTCTCTTCAACGAACCTGTAAATGTTCTCGAGAACGATGATGGCGTCGTCGATCACAATGCCGACCATTAGCGTCAGCGCCAACATCGTCATCTGGTTCAGCGAATAACCAAAAGCCGAGATAGCCGCAAAGGCACCGATGATCGAGATCGGGATCGCGAGTGCCGCGATGAATGTCGAGCGGAAATTCCAAAGGAAAAAGAAGACGATGATCGCAGCAAAGAGGCCGCCAAGTATCAGATGCTCCTCGATCGCGTGGAGCGAATTTTCAATAAACTCCGATTGGTCGCGAATGATCACGACATTCATGTCATCTGGAAGGTTCGGAATGATCTGAGCCATCCTGTCCTTCACGTTTTTGATAACGGCGATCGTATTCGCACCGGCCTGCTTTCGCACACCTACCGAGACCGACTGAACGCCATCCAAAGAGGCAGATGTCGTCGGCTCGACGCCGCTCTCTTCCGCCCGGCCGATATCTGATACCTTTATCGGAAACCCGTTGCGGGTGGTGATGACAATGTTGTTGAATTGATCAACCTCGGTCAGTTTGCTGAGCGTTCGGACACCGAGCGTACGCGGCCCTTCGACAAGGTCGCCGCCCGGAAGTTCCTGATTCTGAGCCCGAACGGCGTTGACAACCTCGGTAACGGAAATGTTGTAGGCCCGCAGCCGCTCCGGATTAATGCTGATTCGCACTTGCCGCCGCCGCTGTCCGTACATGAAGACCTCGCCGACGCCATCTGCTGATTCGATACGCTTCTGTATCAGCTCCTCGACCTGGGTCGAAAGCTCGATAACGTCGCGTGGGGCCGAGATAACATATTGAATGATCGGCTGCGAGTCAGGGTCCGATTTTTGAACCTCGGGCGGGTCGGCCGTATCGGGCAGGCGGTTCGCAATGCCGCTGAGTTTCTGCTGCACTTCTTGGAATGCAACGTCCGGATCTTTTTCGAGGTTAAATGTGAGCGTTACGTTCGAACGGCCGCGTGAAGAACTCGACCGCATTTCTTCAATACCCGGAACGGTATTGAGAGCCGCTTCGACGATATCCGTAACTTCAGATTCGATCTCCTCCGGGGCAGCACCCGGATTGCCTGTTGAGACAGAGATCGTCGGAAGGTCGATCTTCGGAAACCGGTCAACGCCGAGAGTGAAGAAGCTAAAGCCGCCGACAACCGTGATGAAGAGCACGATCACGGTCGCAAACACCGGACGATGTACACAGATCTCAGCTAACCATTGCATAACTCAAAACCCCTTGTGTCTATACTGCGACCCTCGCCCCTTCATAGAGCTGGTCAAGATTGCTCGTCGCGACTGTCTCATCTGCTTCGATGCCGATCAGGATCTGAATGCTATCGCCTTCCTCGGGCCCGGTTTGTACGGTTCGCAGCCGGGCCAAGCCGTCCTGGATCACGAAAACGCGACGCGAAGCTGTAGGAAGGTGGTTATAAACCGCCGACTTTGGAACAAAGACCCCGACCGAGCCGCCGTCCTTAGTAATTCTTGCCGTTGCGAACATTCCCTGCCTGAGTGCGTTATCGCCATTCTCGATCGAAGCTTCGACAATGGCTGCTCGCGACGTAGCATCAACCGCCGGGTTGATCGCCGTAACGACGCCTGAGAATCTGCGGTCCGCGTAAGCCTCAACCTGAAGCGAAACGCCTCTGCCTAATCCGACGAACGGAACGTCAGCTTCAGCGACCTGTATCTCAATATTTATCGGATTCGTTCTGAGAAGCGTTGCCACGACCGTCGCTGTCGACACGAACTCGCCGACCGCAACAGGACGTTCGCTGACGAACCCCGAAAACGGTGCACGGATAACCGTATCAGTGATCGCCTGCTCGGCGATGCGAACCTGGGCTCTTGCGGATTCAACCGCGGCCTCGGCACTCCGGATCAATTCATTATTTTGGCGGGCATTGTTGATCTGAGCATTGAGCTGCTCTTGAGCACTGTTGACCCGGGCACGCGCCGTGTCGCGGGCCAGCCGAAACTGCTCATAATTGACCATCGCAACGTCGCCGGTCTCGACCAGTTCGCGGTAGCGTTTCTCATTTGCTTCCGCTTGCCTAAATTCGGCGACAAGCTGCTCATAGTTTGCATTCGCGGCCCGCACCTCCGGGATCGCCGATGCATTGAACCGTCCATTCGGCCCAAGCCCAAGCCGAGCCTCCGCCTGCCGTACCGCCGCTTCAGATTGCTTTACAGTAGCCTGAGCAGAAGCGAGTTCGAGCCGAGCGTCGCGGTCGTCAATTCGTGCGATGACGGCTCCCTGCGAAACGAACTGGCCAACATTTACTGCAATATCCGCAACCTTGCCTGCGACCTTCGGGGCAATGTTCGACTTCTCATCCGCCACAAGCGAACCCGTCGTTTGAATAAATGCCGGAACCGGCCGCGACTCTGACTTCCCGGTCGTGATCGGAACCGCCGCGGTTTCCTCGGCGGGTCCCGTTTCCAGTGACGCGGACTGCGACGATGAGCACGAGACTGCAAACAGGGCTACCAGGATTAGTGCTGGAAAGGACAGTGAATTTAATAATGGCCAAAGGCTTTTTCGCATACTGATTTGGCAAAATTCGATTGTATTATACGGATTCGCACGAAATAAGATTCTATATGTAAATTTTTGTAAAAGTATGACTTACGCTAATCTTCGGCGGCCAAAGAGCATAAGCCAAAGAGTTGCGTATCAATCGAAAAAAAAGCACAATTGGAAAATCCTGCACAAACTATTTTGAGATTCAAGAAGGTAAGAAAATGATGATCGAGGAGATCTCGGCAACAGACCTCAAAGCGCGGCTTGATGCCGGCGAAAATATTCAATTGATCGACGTCCGCCAACGGGAAGAGCACTCTTTTGCCAAGATCGACGGAGCAAAGTTGATCCCGCTCGGTGAGATACTCAGCCGGATGTCAGAGCTTGACCCCGAAAAAGAGGTCGTCATCCACTGCAAAATGGGCGGAAGAAGCGCGAGGGCGATCGAGGCACTTCAGCAAAGTGGCTACACCGGCCCGTTAAAGAACCTCAAGGGCGGCATCACCGCCTGGTCAAACGAGGTCGATCACAAGGTCCCGAAGTATTAAAACACGTCAAATATCGATCGCTGGATTGATCTCTTCGATGGCCATCCCTTGCTCCGCTTCGGTCCGGCAGGACATTGCCGTTCGGGCGCGGCCATTCTCGATTATCCGTACCGTACAGTTTTGGCAGTTGCCGTTCCAGCAAAGCTCAGCATCGGAAATGCGTTGCAGTTCAAGGAACTGAAGGCACCGCAGAATGGTATTGTTCTCTGGCACTTTGAAAGCGGCGCCACGGATCGTTATCTCGATCAGCCTCTCGTAAGGCCGAAAGATGTCCGGGTCTTCCGCATTATCGCGTCCCTTGGCTGCTACGATGCCGTCTTGTTTTGAGGAACTCATTTACTTCGGTAAACTATTCCACATCAGGGGGAAGTAAATCAAAATGTCATTGGTGATGTACTCAAAGCCTGGCTGTCCGTACTGCGACCAGGCCCGCACACATTTTAATTCCGAGGGTATCGAGTTTGTTGAATACGATGCTCAGAACGACATCGAACGTCAGCGTGAAATGCTCGCATTTTCTGCCGGCGACCTCACCGTTCCGTGCATTGTAAAGAATGGCGAATATGTAGGTTCAGGTTGGGGCGATCCACCCCGCGGCTGAACGATCGTACCTCGATGATCTGCAGTTTGCAGATCGAAAAACTTAAATTTCGCATTTCCGATTTTGGAAAATTTTATCTTTGCGCATAGAGTAGCTCTTACTGATCTGAGGCTCACGACGGCTTTTTCTCCGGCATCTTTTTCGGCCGCTCAGTGATCCAAAGTCATTATGATCGGTTCTGAGATCAATCAATATAAGATCCTCGAGAAGATCGGTTCGGGCGGCCAGGGAACGGTGTATAAAGCGCTCGACACCAAGCTCAATCGCCAGGCGGTCATCAAGGTTCTACCGCCGGAACTCACCAACAAGACAGCAAATTTCAAACGTTTCGAACGCGAGGCTCAGCTTTGCTCACAGCTCGACCACCCGCAGATCTGCACCATCTACGATTTTCAGGACGCTAACGGCATCTTCTATATCGCGATGCAGTATGTGGAAGGCAAGAACGTCCGCCAACTCGTGAACGGCCGGCCGCTCGAGCTTTCAACCGCTCTCTCGATCGCGATCCAGGTTACGGACGCTCTCTCGTACGCACATTCCAAGAACATCATCCACCGCGATGTAAAAGCCGGCAACGTCATGGTCACGAGCGGCGGCCAGGTCAAGATACTCGACTTCGGGCTTGCTAAACTGCTTGAAGACGAGCTAACCGACGCGACCCGCGGACAGGACCGCACAGACATTACCGAACTCGGTATTCCTTACGGCACCGCCACCTACGCCGCCCCCGAACAGGCCCGCGGCGAACGGGCCGACGAACGGTCAGACATTTTCTCGACCGGTGTTCTGATCTATGAGATGCTGACCGGCATCTGGGCATTTCAGGGCAAAACTGTCATCGACGTTCGCCATCAGGTCCTTTATGGAACACCGAAGCCTATTGCCGAATTGCGTCGCGATCCGATACCTCCGGGAGTGCAGGAGATCGTAGATAAAGCTCTCCAAAAGGAACCCAAGAATCGGTACCAGAAGATATCGCAAATGCGCGACGATCTGCGGCAGGTGTATCAGCAAGTGGCCGGCGCCGGCATGATTCCCGGCGAGACCTTTGCTCCAAAACACCTTGACAGCGGTGTCTTCCGCCGAGCTTTGAGCTGGATCACCGGAAAGACGGGCGAGGGTAACACCGGGTCGTTAGGTTCATATTCCAATCCGCCATCGCTTTTGCCGGAGTCGCCGCTAACGGCTACATCGACCGGGACCGAAAAGAAGGTCGTCGCGATTCTTCCCTTTCGCAATTTGAATCAGGACCCTGATTCGGCCTTCTTCGAATTTGCTTTGGCTGATGCCGTTATTACCGAACTGGCTCAGCTTCGCTCGCTGATCGTCAGGCCAAGCTCAGTCGTTGCGAAATATCAAGGCAAAGAGGTCGACCCTCGCGAGGCCGGCAAGGAACTTCGTGCCAATGCCGTGCTTTCAGCCGGATTTCTGCGGTCCGGTGACCGCCTTCGTGTGACGGCGCAGTTGGTCGACGTTTTCAGCGGCGACATCCTCTGGAGCGACCGGATCGATGCAGACGCGAGCGACGTGCTTAACCTGCAGGACGAGATCGCCCAGAAGATCCTCGAAGGGCTTCGGATGGAGCTTTCCGAAAACGAACAGGAAAAACTCGGCCGCCGGATGACCGACAACCCTGAGGCCTGGGAAGAATATCTCCGCGGCCGCGACCACTTCGGCCGATTCATCTTCCGGACGCTTTCAGCCGAAGACTGCGATGCGGCGATCCAGAACTTCAAGCGAGCTGTCGAGCTCGACCCGCACTTTGCCCTCGCATATAGCGGGCTGGGGGCCTGTTACGCCAACCGCGTTTTTAAGGGGTTAGGTGAAACGGAAGACTACACGCTCGCCGAATCGGCCTTCAGCAAGGCGTTCTCTTACGACCCGAACGTCGTTGAAGCCCGGGTGTTGATGGTGATGGTCTATATGGCTCGCGGTGAGAAAAAGAAGGCGCGTGCCGAGATCGAACTTCTGAAAAAACAGTTCCCCAATGAGGCTCCGCTCTTTTTTGTGAAGGGCGTCGTCCACCGTCTTGATGGCGAATATGACGAATCGCTAAAGGCCTTCGAAAGGCTTTCCCGGCTCGACCCCGCAGCCCGTGCGGTTTCGGCTTACAACCGTGCGAGGATCTTTGTTTACAAACGCGAGTACAACCAGGCAATCGCGGAACTCGAGATCGGCGAGCGGGCCGAGCCTAACCATCCGATGCTCAAGCTATTTCGGGCATCTACGTATTACTACCGCGGCGACGCAGAAGAAGCGATCAAGCTGATGGAAGAAGTACTTTCCGCCCATCCGCGGATGGATGGTGTCCGGCCGCTCTACGCTCTTTTTCTGGCCGGTGCAGGACGTAGTGAAGACGCCCGCGGACAACTGACCGAGGACGCTCTCAAGCTTGCAAAGGCAGATCACGACACCGCCTACTGGGCCGCGTCAGCTTTTGCCGTGCTTGGTGAGAAAGACCTTGCCTTTAAGTGGCTCAATAAAGCGATCAAGCTCGGAAACGAGAATAAACCTCACTTCGAGCTTGATAGAAATCTTGATTCACTTCGCGACGATCCGCGTTTTGAAGAGGCAATGTCCAAGATCGGCACCTAGACAGCCACTCGTTGATCCCGCAACTCTATCTCCGACCGCACTTTCTGCCTCAGAGCCTTTTCGAATTGCCGAGCTTCGTTTACTCCTTCAAAAGCGAGCCCCTGAAGATTTGATTCGATCCTCTTGCGATAATCCGAGACGAGCGAATCCGAAACTCCGAGCATCTCCGCAACTTCGAGTTGCGTGCCACCGTCAGAGATCAGATAACAATGCCAGAGTATCCGAAGCATCCGGTCATACTGCTTCTCCTTGCCGCGAACGGAACCGCTAAGTTCCTCCATAAATTCATCGACCCGGCCGGCCGCATTTGTTTCCGCCTCATTTCTGAGGTATCCGTCTTCCGGCGTCTCGCGCGTATCTGCGATCTCCATCGGCATCCGTTCCGGGTCGTCGCTGTCGCCTGATCCGCCGACCGGGACAAGGTGTATGTCCATGATCGGAAGCCGCGACATTACAAACGACCGCAGCGAACGCATATCCACCGGCGAATCAATCGCCTTGAAAATTCGGATCACAAGCTTCTCGAGCTCGACGTTGCTGATCACGATCTGGGCATCGCCGGTGCAGCCGACCATTCGCGTATCGCGGGCAAAGAACGAGACCGTCTTGACGCGCATATCCATTTCCTGGACGTCACGCCGTGTCTTTTGCTCAGGCCATTTTGCCAAGCCGTAAAGCCGATCTGCCAAACGCCGATGAGCGTCCGGGTTTCCAAGATTATCGAAACGCTTGAACCGCCCGCTTTGCTGAACGACCGTCGAGATTCTTCTTGCGAGGCGATAAGATTCCGGGTAACGCTTTCGGAGTTCCGACGTGAGCATGTTGCTCAGTTCGATCTGGCTGATCTCCGCTTCGATCTGCTGATCGGTCATACCGGTCTCGATATAATGCTGAAACCGATCTTTGCTTAGCAGAGTGACGAACAATTCCTGCGTCAGGTCCGTATAGGCGTTGTATCGTCCTTCTTCGACCAAAAATCCGGCCCGGCGCGATGCACGAACAAGCGGGTGAGACGCGACGATGCGGTGGAGCTCGATCCAGATCTGATTGACGTCCGATGCATCCAGATTCTCATTCCATTTCCCGATCTTGATCGGGCGGCCGGACAGCGAACGGACTTGGGAGTCTTGTGATGAGGGTGTTGTCATAGCAAGTTTGAGGATGCGATGAAACCGCGAATTATTTCGTGTGTCGAGCCGATCATGAAAAACTGATGTTTCAATGATCGGTGGTAATTTTCACGTATTTGTGGTTCCAACTGCCTGATTTGTACGAAAGGCGGGCCTGTCAGCGATTAAGCGAACCGTTGACAGTGATAATATTAGCAGTATTTCAAATATTGAGCAACATCTTTTTTACTGGTTCAACATTCTTATGCACGTATTACGTGATTGACAGATCTTTTGCCGTAAATGCAATTCTGGAAGGCACTGATAATTAACGGTTTACTCAAAATGAACGATAGAACTGTGCAAATTGAACGCCCCCAAATGGTGTTCGAAGCGCGAGCGTCATAGATCGAAGATGATGTCTGATTTTCAAAAACAGGGCGATTGCCCTTCCTCACACGACCTGCTCGCATTTCAGACGGGCGAAATGTCCGTTTCAGATGGCGGCTTTATTCGCATACACCTAAGGTCCTGCGATTTCTGTGCTGCCGAGGCCGACTTTTACGAGCATTACCCGATCTCTGACGATTTTGCTGATCAGATCAGCAGCCCGGAGATGCCGGAACCGCTTTTTGAGCTGGCCGAGGCGATCCTGAGCAAAAAAGAACCGAGCCGAACACTTGATCGTTTGATCAAGGAGATCGACTCGGTTTCACAGTGATCGAACCGGATTTCGTATTTGGCTTAGCTAGTTTCCTCCGCAGATCTCGTCGATCGCATCCTCATATTTCTCATCGATAACCGAGCGTTTGATCTTGAGAGTAGGGGTCATCTCTCCCCGATCGATCGAAAATTCTCTGGGCAGCAAAAACACGCGCTTGACCCTTTCGTAGTCGGAAAGCTCTTTGGTGAGGTCAACGGCGTCTTTCTGTATACGTTTAATAACAAAGGGGTTAACGCACAGCTCTTCGCGGGTGCCTTCGACGTTGATTCCTTCATCGGCAAGAGTTTCCTTCAAGGCGTCCCAATCCGGCACGATCAGTGCGCCAACCTGCTTTCTTCCCGAACCGACGACGACCGGCTGCGCTACGAGCGGACTTTGCTTGAGGAGGCTTTCGACCTGCAGCGGGGCGACGTATTTTCCGTTCGAGAGTTTGAAGAGATCCTTGATGCGATCGGTCACATAAAAGTGCCCGTCTTCATCCAGATAACCGACGTCGCCGGTGTGATAGAAGCCCTCGCTGTCGATGACCTTCGCGGTCTCTTCGGGCTTTTGGTAGTAGCCCTGCATCACGCTTTTTCCGCGGATGAGGATCTCGCCGTTGCCCGGATCGATCTTCATCTCGATGCCCTCAAAGGGCGTGCCGATCGAGCCCACCTTGTTGTCATCCGGCCGATTTGCGCAGGTGATGCAGGCCTCGGTCATGCCGTAGCCTTGGAGGATCGGGATGCCCGCCGCCCAGAACGCATACGAGAGCTTTTTCGATAGCGGTGCACCGCCCGAAACGAAGAAACGCAGATGCCCGCCGACGCCCGCACGCCATTTTGAGAAGACCAGCCGCGAGGCGAGTGCGTGTTTTGCGGCGAGCGTCGCCGGCACGGATTCGTGCATATCCTTCGCCCGCCAGTAGTCCTGCCCGACGCCGAGTGCCCAATCGAAGAGCTTCGTTTTCCAGCCGCCGGCGGCCTTACCTTTCTTGACTATCTTGTGATAGACCTGCTCGAAGAGCCGCGGCACCGCCGTCATTATGGTCGGTTTTACTTCCTGCAGGTGGCCGGCGATCTGGTCAAAGGCCGCGCAGTAATGGATCGCCACGCCATTGGCGCAGAGCACGTAAAAAACTGACCTTTCAAAAATGTGCGAGAGCGGCAGAACGGCGAGCGACCGGTCGGTGTTCCTGATCGGCAGGCCTTTCGAGATGGCCGCCACGTTCGACGTAAAGTTTTCGTGGGTCAGCATCACGCCCTTCGGCTCGCCGGTCGTCCCTGAGGTGTAGATTATCGTCGCCAGGTCGTCGGCCTTAACCTGTGCCAGCAGCTCGTCAAAATTATCGATCTCGTCCTTGCGGCTGCCTTCGGCCTCGAGGTCCTTGAGCGACATCGCCCGGCCGTCTTCGGGCAGAAAGTCGGCGTCGAAAAAGATCAGCTTCTCAAGCGATTCAATGCTCTGGATGACCGATTCGGCGTGTTTCCAAAGCTTTTTGCCCGAGACGAAGAGCATCTTCGCCCCCGAATTTTCGATGATATAGCGGATCTGATCGACGGCCTGCGTTGTATAGATCGGGACATTGACACCGCGGAGCGAAAGGATCGCGATATCTGTGAACGACCACTCCGGCCGGTTCTCCGAGATAATGGCGATGCGGTCGCCGGCCTTTACTCCCATCCGCGAAAGCCCGAGCGCGATCCGCCGAATGCGCTCAATGGCATCGGCGCCCGAAACTCTGTGCCAGACGTCGTCGATCTTAAAAGACAACGCGTCAGGCTTGTTATTGCGGCGGAAAGATTCGATGCAAAAATGCGGCACGGTCTGCGGCAAAGCATCAAACCCGATAAGATTCTCAGCAACCATCGGTTTAGATCAGGCCGGGCAAATTCCCCAGAAATTACGAAAACATTACATTCTCACAAAATCACCCCATCAAGTCCAATAGCCCCTCGTCATGGCAGCAATCTGAATCCGGAATCTGGAATTCCGGAATTAATCATTCACCATTCGCCATTCAGCATTCCGCTGACGCCGCCGCCGCGGCTACAAGTTCAAAGCCGAACGCCTGGACCATCTCGTTCGAGAAAATGCCCTCGCATCGGGCCGTCAAATTTGCCTACGCACCCGGCAGCCGCTCCGGCGCCACCGGCGAGACCATCTTCAACTTCGCCGTCACCAACCGCGTCGATGGCGACACCTTCAGCGAAGGCTTCATCGACCCCGCCACGCTCCCGCCCGGCAACTACAGGCAACACCACTCAAAAAGACCTCCCCATAACCCTCACCCGCCGGTAAGTAAGTGTCCCAATGCAAAAGCCCGTGTCAGTAGCCCGAGCGTGTCAGTAGCCCGACCGTAAGGGAGGGCTCAACTCGGAATGCGGATTGATGAATGCGGAATGCAGCCTTGTGCGTGTCAGAGGCCCGAACGTAAGTAAGGGCGTTCATCCAATGCAGCCCGCGGACCTCAACTTCGAACGTGTCAGTAGCCCGACCGTCACGGAAGGCAACGGCCGAACCCTCAACGACATTGAGCGAATGCCGCCATGTCCGATTTAGTCCAATGCAGGTTCTCGGTACTAATTTTCGGTAGGCTCGTCTTCCGTCGGACTTATCGTCTCGATCAACGCAAGAAGGCGTTTTCCGAATTCGTCTAAGTTCTCGCCTTGGAGTATTTTGTTCCGTTGGGAAAGAGCCGAAAGATCGGTTAGTTTTTCGAGAATATCCTTAGGAAAATCTAGGGGTGGTTTGGCCGCGAGTTCTCCCAGTTGAGAGAGATATTCTTTTGTTTTAACCTCATCGAGATTGGCCAGCTCTGATGGACTGGAACCTGACGCCATGATAACCATCATCGGGCCCATCAACTCTCCAAGCGCGACGCCGACATCAAGCTGCCATCGATCAGATTCGGTTCCGACCTTCGCTCTGACGGCCGCGATAGCTGTATTGACCGACTGCACTCTCTTGTCCGGAGTGTTTCGGTCGAAAGCCGATACTTCTTTCAAGTCTGCGGAAAACTCGGGAAATTCTGCAATCATCTCGCCAAGTATATCTTCGCCCTCAAAAGATTCTCTGAGTTTTTCCGCATCGTTTGAAAACGACTTCGCAACGGTGAGGAAGGCCGATAAAGCCATTAGTTTTACCTTTTCCTCGTTGCTAACCACTTCAGCCACAAAATTGTAAGTAATCACGCCGCGCACTCTGACCGGCTGGCCGGAAAGGAGCGTCGGAGAAAACGTCGCCTGCATCGCAGCCGCCTCCGAAGCCTGCCGAAGCGCCAGATCCTCCACCCCATCAACAGCTTCAGCAGAAATAACGGTTCCTTTCTCGTCAATGAGAACCTGAACCTTCACCTCACCGGTGATCTTCGCGATCCGAGCCGATTCAGGATATTGCGGCTGCGGCAGTGTCTTCGCCTTTCCGGTAACAAGACCGCCGCTTATTGTCTTTGCCGCGGGCCCGTCCTCCACCGTCTGCCCGGCAACATCAAAACAAAAAGCAACCGAAACGACAATGAGTAGACAGAAAAGTCTTGAAGAATAAAAAGCGTCTTTCATATCTAATTTCAGTGAATCAAAAATCTAGGTAAGCCGTGGAAAACGTTGTAAAAATTGTAGCCCACATCGCGAGATTTGGGAAAGAAAACAACTGGGACCCCACAGGAGGAAACCCGACCTGTAGGGAGGGTGTCTTGCCAAAAGGAGAAAGGATAAAGAAGAAGGGAGAAGGTTGGAGCTTTTGTTTCTTCTTTTTCTTTGTTCGTGGTTCTTAAATTCTTCGCGGAGGAGCCGCGGCCGGTCTGTGCTGTTCAGTTTTGGTTCTGTGATTTCTGTGGTTTTGGGGCTGCGATACGAAACGACCACAGAAGACACAGATGAAAGCCACAGACAGAGTTCTTGTTTTCTTCGTTTCGTCTTTCGTGGTTTGAAAACCCTGAACGGCCGAATGCCACCGTCTTCGACGGTTCCGGGTTCATTTTGGTTCCGCGACCCACGTCTTCCGACGTGGGCTACCTAAATCGCGTCGTCTCCGACGACTCCGGTGGACTGGCTAAAGCCGGAACTCAAATCTCCGAAACTTCGCAACTTTCGAAACTTCGCAACTTCGCAACTATCCAGAACTTTCATTTCATCCATATCTTCCATTTCTCACGGAATGCCGTTCACATTGGCTTGAAGTCCGAAGAAAATGAACAGCGGAGGGCAGTGCATCGTGAATCGTAAATCGTCAATAGAGGTCAAGCGAACTAAGCGAATAGGCACAATCAACGCGGAGCCCGCGAAGATCGCAGAGAGTGTAAGCGGTGAGCGGTGAGCGGTTAACCGTCAGCATGGGTCGGGAAAGATCAAATGTCCATCTTTAACCAATTAACAATGGTCCAGTTAACGATTGACAATGCGAACGAATGCCAAAGATCCAAGACCGAACCCCGGCCGCTTGTTCCAGTTGTTTCAGACGTCCCATTTGTCCCAGATGTCCCAATCGTTCTAATCGTTCCAGATGTTCGCGATGTTCGCGGCGTTTCCGTTGTTCTCGATGTTCGCGGTGTTCACGGTGTTTTCGCGAACGCGCGATGCCCGAAAAAGAACAGAACACCAAGAAATGCGGAAGTCAGAAGTCGGAAGTCGCAATGCCGTGTCGGAAGGCCGCGCCTCAGGAAGGGCTTATCATCCGATGCGAGCTCCGAAATCTGGAATCTGGAATTTGGAACCTGGAATTTGGAATCTGGAATTTGGAATCTGGAATTCTCGAAAGCCGGGACTCAAAACTCCCGGGCGTTTCAGGCGTTTCAAGTGTTTCAGGCGATTCATTTCTTTCATTCGTTTCAACCGTTTCAGAAACGTGCCGTCTCCTTTAAAAATGAAACACCCGGGGGCCGATGGAAACCGGAATCGCTATTTTGCGTATATAATAAAGCCAACACAAAGCTCTTCCGGGTTGCCGATGTGCTCGGCCAAATCAACATTGAGGAAAAAATGAAGAAAGCAATCATCTGGATCATCATCGCCGCGTTTCTCCTTTCGGGCCTTACGGCCGTGGTCTTTTCGCAGCCATCTGCGGCACCGGCCATCCGAGTAACGCCGCAAGCACCGCGATTCACCGACGCCGAGCGGCAAGCCGAACTTGCCAAGCGGCGGGCCGCCGTCGCGGCAAAAATGGAAGACAAGAGCATGCTCGTCCTGCTCTCCGCCGAGCCGAAGATCTATTCCAACTCGGTCAATTACGTCTTCCGCCAGGAGAATAATTTCGTTTACCTAACGGGGCTCAAGCAGGGCGGTGCGGTTTTCGTAATGACCAAAGATGGCGACGCCGTCAGCGAATATCTCTTTCTGCCGCGGCGCAACCCGGTGACCGAAACATGGGACGGCAAGATGTATTCGGACGATGAGGCACGGAAAATCTCGGGCCTTAAGACGATCATACCGACCACCGAACGATCCGCATTCTTCGATGCCCTCCGGGCAAAGCAGCCCTTCTCGGCAAAGGCCGACGGCATCACGATCGGAGCCTTCGATACGGTCTATATGCTGCTTCCCTCAAGCCCGAACGATGGGAACGCGATGCGCGAATTCAGGCAGGAGAATGAGTTCCGCAAAGAGCTCGGCGAGCGAAACGTCCTCAACGCCCGGCCGATCTTTGCCCAGCTCCGGCTCGTCAAATCGCCATATGAGATCAAGCTGATGCAGCACGCAATCGACATCTCGACCGAGGCACATATGCGGTCGATGGCGATGGTCCACCACGCCAAATGGGAATACGAGGTGCAGGCCGAGGTCGAATACACCTTCCGCCGCCGCAATGCAGATTATTGGGGCTACCCGTCGATCGTCGGCTGCGGCCAGAATGCGACAACGCTCCACTACCAGATCCCGAAGGGCGAAGTGAAAAGCGGCGAACTGTTGCTGATGGACGTCGGTGCCGAATATGAGCACTACACGGCGGACATCACCCGGACGTTTCCGGTCAACGGCAAGTTCTCAAAGGAACAGGCCGAGATCTACCAGATCGTTTACGACGCTCAGGAAGCCGTCGCGAAAATGACCAAGCCGGGCGTACGCTTCGCCGCTCTTCAGGGCGAGGCCGCACGTGTGATCGAAGAAGGACTTTTCGAACTTGGGCTGATCACCGCAAAGGACGGGACACAGTTCCGCCGCTGGTATATGCACGGGCTCGGCCACTGGCTGGGAATGAATGTCCACGACGTTGGTGAATACGGAACGCCGCTCGCTCCGGGAATGGTCTTCACCAATGAGCCCGGCATCTACATCCGCCCGGACGCTCTCGAGTGGCTCCCGGACACTCCCGAGAATCGCGACTTCATCGCCAAGGTCAAGCCGGCGTTCGAGAAGTACAAGAGCATCGGTGTTCGTATCGAGGACGATATGCTCGTCACCCCGACCGGCGTTGAGTGGATGAACAAGGCCCTGCCGCGTTCGATACCGGATATCGAAAGCTTCATGGCACGAGCATCAAAGGAAATGAACTATACGGCGTCGATCTTCCCGAGCCGCCATTAGGCTCGGGGGCGCAACTAAAGGGGCCTCGAAGGTCGAAGCCCCTGAAACTAGCTCACGGTCGGTTTACTTGTGGCGGTAGGTGATCCGGCCTTTGGTCAGGTCGTAGGGTGAAAGCTCAACATCAACGCGGTCGCCCATCAGGATGCGGATCCGGTTGCGGCGCATTCGGCCCGAAATGGTAGCCAACACGATGTGGTCACTATCATTGACCTTCACTTTGAAATACGCGTTCGGCTGTTTGTCTATCACTACCCCCGCAAGGGCGATTAATTCTTCTTTCATCTGCCCTTTGATTATACCGCACTTGCGGAAATTCGCTAAGCGATATTTAGCCAAAACCATATCAGTGCTTGAACATTCGTGCTCCCAATGCTACAAAACCAGACAGCCCTAAATTTTATGCCAGATCCAGCCCCATTTGCAGAAATATTTGTATACCGCGATGGGGCCGAGAACGTTGAGGAAGGCTTCAAGCTCGAGGAAATTCCGGACTTGTTGGCCGATCGCTCGAGCTTGGTTTGGGTCGACCTTCGGGGCGAAGAAGCGGATCATAAAGCGATCGAGGCTTTCCTGCTCAATGTTTTCAAGTTCCACCACCTCACGGTCGAAGATTGTCTTGAGACCAGAAACCAACCAAAGGTCGAGGCGTTCCCCGGCTACCTCTTCTTTATCTTCCACGGCGTAACGCCGGACAAGACAACACCGACCGACTTTGTCACGAAGGAATTGGACGGCTACCTGGGCGAAAACTTCGTCGTTACCTTTCACCTCGAAAGCTTCCGCAGCATCAATGAAACCAAGACCTTGATCCGAAGCAGCCCATTCGCCTGCCAACGCGGCCCCGCCTTTCTGCTTCACCAGATACTCGACCGGCTCATCGATAATTACATTCCGGTGGTCGACGAGTTCAACGAGCAGATCGAGGTCATCGAGGACGAGATTCTTTTGATGAAGGAAAGCGATAGCGTCGTGCTCGAACGCATCATGGATCTTAGACGGAGCGTCGCCCGTTTGATGCGAATATCGACGCGACAGCGTGAGGTTCTCTATCGTATGTCGCACGGCGAGTTCAAGCAGATACCTGAGAGCGTCCTGCCGTTCTTCCGCGATGTTCATGATCACCTGCTTAGGGTCGCCGATCTTTCAGAAAGCTATCGTGAACTCGTAAGCGGTCTTGTCGAGATCCACTTTACGGTCGTCGCAAACCGGACGAATGATGTGATGAAAACGCTCGCGGTCGTCTCTGCGATCATCTTGCCGCTTTCACTTATCGCTGGCATCTACGGAATGAACTTTCAGAATATGCCGGAGTTGCATACTCCATACGGTTATTTTGCCGTTCTCGCGCTGATGGCCGTGATCACTGTCGTTCTGCTCGTTTACTTCAAACGGCGTGGGTGGATCTTTCAGCGGGAACGACGCGAAGATTCGATCGGGAAGAAAGATGAGGGAGGCGAATGATCATTGCCTACGCTGGATCGCTCAATGCCAGATGAAGAAGACGCTCGACCTGCAGATCGCCGAAGCCATAGACACCCGCTCTCTTGCGGAACGCGGGGAATACGTCCTCGATCGAACTTTGGCCATTTGCGATAAATTCTTTGATGATCTGGAGCGGCCGAGTCTCGATCTCAGCGGCGGCCTTGCAGACCTCTTTAAGAAACGGAAAGGCCGGCGAACGATACTCGCCAAGCCGAAGCAGTCGTTCGCTATCGCGTTGGCGAAACGCTTCCCAAAGCTGAACGGCGGTTTCAATGTCCGCATTGGTAATTTCGACATGTTCGTCGAAACATCGGAGAAGGTCATCGGGAGCCATTATGCCAAAGCCGTCCCAGATCTTGTCGGGCTCAAGCCCGGCCGGCATCACACGGTAAACTTTCGCTCCGGTGTGCTGAAGGAGCGTCAGGCAAAACCACATGTTGACCTGGCAAAAGAGTTCGTATTCGAACCACAGGAAGATTTCGCTGTCAGGGCCAGTTTCAAGCAGGCGTTCAAGTTCGTACGCGACCTTCTCGCGATATTCGATCGGGTCGCCGTCGCAATGAAGCTCGATAAAATTCGCTCGCCGGTCCCACAAATCCTCGAGAGTCTCACCGGACACGTCGCCATCAACAAGGCATTCGCGGCAGACGACCACTTCGCCCCCAAGCCCCGCCGAAGCGAAGACCTCGGCTACAGCGTCACCGGGAAGAACGTGGATCATCATAATGAAAGGCTTATCGCGTAGATCACCGAAAGGCAAACACCGGCATAAACGCCCGCAAGAATGTCATCAGCACAAACGCCGATACCGCCAGGCAGAACTTGAAGAGAGTCTATCGGGTATGGTTTCCAGATATCGAAGAGCCGGAAAAGGAGAAAACCCGCGATGATCATCGGCCACCCTATGCTGAAAGGAACGAAAAGAAAAACGATGAGCTGTCCTATAACTTCATCAACAACAGCTTCCGGCGGGTCGGTGTTGCCGAGAAGTTCGGTCGAACGACCGGCCGCCCAAATTCCAAGGAGTGTAAAAAGTAGAAGTGCGATGGTTACGACCGGCAAGGTCCAGGCATGAACAAAATGCGGTGAGATCTTGTCATCGACCATACCGAGGTTCTTTAGTAGGGTTTCTGCCGCAAGATAGATCGCGACGCCGACGACCGAACCCCAAGTTCCCGGAGCGAGCGGAAGGTACCCGACGCCGAACGTCGTCACCGCTAGCGAGAAATGATCGCGGTACCCATGAGCACTCCGGCTTTTGACATCTTCCTTCACTAGAACTCGATCCCCTGCTGAGCATAGATCCCGGCGTGAAAAGGGTGCTTGATCTCCTTCATTTCGGTGACAAGATCCGCGGCCTCAACAAGCTCCGCCGGAGCATTTCGGCCGGTCATGATGATATGAAGATGCGGCTGTTTCTCTCGGATCGCTTTGACCTCATGGAGCACCGAAGCAACGTCGAGGAATTTGTAATCGAGTACGTAAACAATCTCATCAAAGACGAGAAGGTCATATTCCTCGGATCTCATCTTTTCGACGCAAAGCGCCCAGGTCTCTTCGGATGTTTTGATATCCAGGGAGCTATCCTGGGTGTCCCAGGTGAAGCCGGCTCCCATCGTATGGACCTCGACCCCGAGCTTTTCGAGCGATTCGTGTTCACCGTAGCGGTCGGTCTTCGACTTCATGAACTGGATCATGCAGCACTTCATCCCTCGCCCGGCTGCTCTGACCAAAACACCAATTGCCGCCGTGGTCTTTCCCTTTCCGTCACCGGTATTGACCATCAGCAGCCCGTGGGTCTTTTCGCGGTAATCATCGCGTCGCCACTTGTAGCGTTTCTCTTTTGTCTCGCTCATCTGGTCTTAGAATTATTCGCCGAGGTTTCTCGCGACCGCTTGCTGCAGTGCCTCGACGATCTCTTTTTCCTTCTCGTCCCAGTCGCCCTCGACACGAAGTCCGGCTGCATTTTTGTGCCCGCCGCCGCCAAACTTCTCGGCAACGCGGGCTACATTTATATCGCCTTTGGAGCGAAGGCTGACGCGGTATCGCTCATCGCCGACCTCGCGCATCAGGACAACAGCAACGATCTCTTTAGCGGCGAGCGGGATATTGACGAACCCGCTATTGTCGCCGTCGATCGCGTCGGAAGACTCGCGCATTGCAAGGGTCTGCCGCATGGAGGCGATCCGGCCCGTCTCATCTCGCCTAACGGAATTGAGTACCTGCCGCATCAGTTCGATTCGCGACCACGGATAGTGGTAGTAAACCGCTTCCGAGATCTCCGCAGGACGGACACCCGCTTTCACAAGTTCGGATGCGACCTTGAGCGTACGCTCCGTTGTGTTCGGGAAGTGAAACGAACCGGTGTCCGTAATGAGCGCCATGTAAACGCACTCGGCGATCTCTTTGGTCACGCGGCCGCCAATGGCCTTGCAAAGGTTGTAGATCATCTCGCCAACTGCCGAAGCTGTCGGGTCGATCCAATTGATCTTGCCGAAATGTTCGCTGGTCGCGTGGTGGTCGATGTTTACGGTGAGTTCGTTCTCAAGGCCTTGAATGCCCGGACGCTTAATGTCAGAACACTCGAGCACGAATACGGCGTCGTATTCCCGGTCAATGCTTTCGATATCACGGATCTGATCTGCTCCCGGAAGAGATCGAAACGACGGCGGGACCGCGCCGTGAACGATGACCTCAGCTTCCTTGCCGAGCGAACGAAGAAGCCAGCAAAGGCCGAGCGACGAGCCGACGCCGTCGCCGTCCGGCTTTACGTGGGTCGTAATGCCAAAGCTCTGCCGGCTTTCGATTAATTCAACAACTTGACTTAACACTGATACAACAAATGATCAAACTACTTAAGATTTCGGTCTACGTCTCAGCTTCAACTTCGGCCGCAGGCTTTACCGCTTCGAGCAACTCGCCTATGCGGGCCGCATTTTCTTCGGCCGTATCCCGGGCAAAGTGTAGGTGCGGAGTGTGACGAAGATCCAGATCGAGAGCAACCTGACGCCGGATGTATCCGGAAGCTTTTTCCAAAGCATCGAAAGCTCCCTTGATCTCCTTTTCGGTTCCGTGGACGAGCACAAAGACCTTTGCGTCGCGAAGATCACTGGTCACCTCGACATCCGTTACCGTTATGGAGCCGAGCCGAGGGTCATCGAGCTCGAACCCGACGACCTCAGCAATCTCTTCTTTCAATGCCTCTGCCAACCGCTCAGGCCTTCGCATATTTCCCGCTTAGAGCTCCGTGGCCGCGATGCTTTCGATCACAAAGGCCTCGATCTCATCCCCGTTCTTGATGTCATTAAAGTTCACCAGGCTGATACCGCATTCGTACCCCTGCTTGACCTCGTTCACATCGTCCTTGAACCGCTTGAGCGTCGCAATGTCGCCTTCCCAAATAACGACTGCATCGCGGATAAGGCGTGCTTTCGCTTGGCGGCGAATGAGTCCATCGGTGACGCGGCAGCCCGCGATCGTACCGATACGCGACACCTTGAACGTCTCCTGCACCAGAGCCTTGCCAAGTATGACTTCTTTCTCGATCGCGTCGAGCATTCCGATCATCGCGGCCTTGATCTCTTCTTCGACCTTATAAATGATCGAGTGGAGCCGGATGTCGACGTCCTCAAGCTTGGCAAGATCCGATGCACGCGACTCGGGCCGCACGTTGAATCCGATGATAACAACGGCCGTCGAGGCATTGTCTGCCTGAGTTGCCGATGCCAGTAGCACATCCGATTCTGCGATCGCACCGACGCCGGCACGGATCACGCGAACCTTGACCTTTTCGGTCGATAATTTCTCGAGCGTTCCGCGAACCACCTCAACCGAACCTTGTACGTCAGCCTTAAGGATGACTAGAAGTTCCTTGACCTCAGCCATACCGAGCGATTCGATACCGCGTTTGGTCGTCTTGATCATCGCCGCCTGGCGGGCCTGCTGTTGACGCTGGCTTGCGATCGTTTGAGCTCGGTCTAGGTCGGAAACGACCTGGAAAGTGTCGCCTGCGAGTGGGACGCCTTGAAGTCCCAATATCTCTACAGGTGTCGCCGGCGGGGCTTCGGTAACAATTTCGCCCCGATCGGAGAACATTGCACGGACCTTACCGTGAAACTGACCGACAATGAACGGATCACCAACCCTCAGCGTGCCCTGTTGGACAAGCGCGGTAGCGACCGAACCGCGGCCTTTATCGAGCTTCGCCTCGAGCACGACACCGGCAGCTCGACGGGTCGGGCTTGCCTTGAGGTCGAGAATATCGGCCTGAAGCAGCACAGTTTCGAGCAACGTATCCAAGTTCTCATGCTTCTTGGCCGAGACCGGGACCATCTCAACATCGCCGCCCCAATCGACCGGCTGAAGACCGAGCCCAGCGAGGCCCTGCTTGACCTTATCCGGATTTGCGTCCGGTTTGTCCATTTTATTGATGGCGACGATCATCGGGACGCCGGCAGCTTTGGAGTGCTCGACTGCCTCGATCGTCTGAGGCATGACGCCGTCGTCAGCCGCAACGACCAAGATTACGATATCCGTTGCTTTCGCACCGCGAGCCCGCATCATCGTAAAGGCTTCGTGGCCGGGCGTATCAAGGAACACAACACGCCGCGGGTTGTCGGCATCATCCGGATTCGGAACGTGAACGCTGTATGCACCGATGTGCTGCGTTATTCCGCCGGCCTCGCCTTCCGCCACGTTGGCAGACCTGATAGCGTCAAGCAACGACGTTTTGCCGTGATCGACGTGGCCCATTACCGTAACTACCGGTGCCCTCGTCACTTCGATATCGTCGCCGCCTGTTTCGATTATCGCTTCGAATTCTTCTTCGACGACCATCTCTTCGAACGGCACGAATTTGACCTCGACACCAAAATTCAGCCCGAGCTCTTCGCCCATCTTTTCACCGATGGGCTGATTGAGCGTCGCAAATACACCGCGCTTGATCAAAAGCTGAACGATATCTCGCGGAGTGATGCCAAGGGCCTCGGCATACTCACGGACCGTTGCACCTTCTACGAGTCTTACCTGCTTAAACTCTTCACCCTCGGGCCGGGCAACCTGGGCCATCACGCGTTCTTCGATAGTTCGCTGACGCGGAGCATCAACATCGCGTTCGGCGAATCGCCCACCCTTGGCATCGGCACCTTTCTTTCGTCCACCTGAACGACCCGGCCGCCGCCGATTGTCGGCCGGCGGAACATAGTTCATTTGCGGCGTGCTCGTCTCGCCCGGCGTTCCACGGAACTCACCACGACGTCCGCGAGCTTCGGTTGAAAGCTTGCCGGTCTTGGTTGGCTGCGTCGACGTGACGAACCGATCTCCTGGCTTGATGCCCTTTTGAAGTGCATCGGGCGTCAACTTGAGTTGCTTGATCTGAGTGCCGGTCGGCTTCAGAATGCGGTTAGTTGTTTTTGGAGCCGGCTCCGGAGCCGATTCTTCTGTCGCCGGCTCGGCAGACTGAGGTTCTTCAACAGGTTCTTCGGCCTGCGGCTCTTCAGCCTTGATCGGTTCTTCTTCAATGGCCGGTTCAACTGTTTCTTCGACCGGCTTTCGCTTGAGAACCTTGCGGGTTCCCGTCGTTGCCGCAGTTTCCTCGGCGGCCTCGGCGGTCTCGGCGGTCTCGGTGGCCTTAGCAGGCTCGGCGGCCTTTTTTGCCACCTTAACGGTTCGTTTCTGCACCGCAGGCTCTGTTGAAGCCTCCTTCTCGATGGCGGCCGGCTGTTCTTCAGCCGGTTCTTCAGATGGTTTTGCCGTTCGAGCGACCTGCTTCGCCTTGATGATCTTGATCGAGCGCTTCGGCGCCGGATCGGCCTTCGGAAAATATTTTAGCCGCACCTTCTCTGCGATCTCGACGGCTACCGAGTTCGACGGGACACTCACGTCCGCACCCTCGCGACGCAGGTCTTCCATGATGCGCTTCGTATCCTGCTTCAGGTCGCGAGCGAGGTCGTAAATTCGTATTTTCTTACCAACTGCCATAAGTATTCGTACTCAAACAAGGACTGCGGATTTCACCAATTCGGTCGACCAGCCCTGCTTTCGTACTTTGCCCGGGTCCGGCTAACGCGCTCTTAAACGATAAAGACTATTCCTTAGTGTCTTCATCGTTCGTATTTCCTTCGTCCGTTTCTTCGGTTGTCTCTGCTTCGGGCTCGGCCGCTTCTTCAGACGCCGAATCCTCGGTGGCCTCTTCCTCGGAGGTCACAACCGATTCCTCCACGGTCTCTGCAGGATCGGCAACCTCAGCAGACTCATCACTTTCCAAAGTGGTTTCTTCGTCGACCTCTTCCCCGGAAATCTCGCTAGGCTCCTCGTCTGCCGCTTCCGGAGACTCCTCAGCGGGTTCAGTACTTTCAGTGACCGTTTCTTCAACACTGCCTTCAGACTCTTCAGGGGCGATCTGTGCGTTCCGGGCTTCTACAATGGCCGCCGCCGAGTTTACGATCCGCTCAGCTTCGTCAAGGCTGACGTCCAAAATATCGACAATGTCATCGACGGATGTCGATGCAAGTGCCTCAACGTCCTTGATCCCCTTTTCCTCAAGCAGCTCCGCGTGATTTGCCGAAACTCCCTCGAGAGCGGCGATCGGCACTGCGGCACCCGAAGCCATCATTTGGCCCATCTGCTTGGCGATCTCTTTCTTGAGGACTTCTTCGCTGACGATGTTGATGTCCCAGCCGACGAGCCTGGTCGCCAATCTGACGTTCTGGCCGCGTTTACCGATTGCGAGGCTCAATTGATCTTCGCCAACGATCACGTCCATCCGGCGGTTCTCAATGTCCGTAATGCGAACCTGCGAAACCTTTGCCGGCGAAAGCGCGTTTGCAGCGAAGACAGAAGGCTCATCGGACCACTGGATAATGTCGATCTTTTCGCCGCGGAGTTCCTTGATGATCGATTGGACACGCGAGCCTTTCATGCCGACACAGGCGCCGACCGGATCGACGTCCTTCTCATTTGACGTCACCGCGATCTTTGCCCGATCGCCGGGTTCGCGAACGCAGGACTTGATAACTACAGTTCCGTCATAGATCTCGGGCACTTCGAGTTCGAAGAGCTGCTTGACGAGTTCCTCTGAGGCACGTGAAAGGACTATCTGTTGCCCTTTCTGTTCCTTTGAAACGTCCATGATGACCGCACGGATGCGCTCACCCTGATTCCACATCTCGCCTCGCGATTGCTGCTTCCTAGGAAGAACAGCCTCTTGTCCGTTCTGGAATTCGACAATTAGATCGCCACGCTCGAACCGCTTGATGGTTCCCTGCTGCATCGTGCCCTTTTTATCGATGTACTCCTCGTAAACCTTTTCGCGGAGAGCCTCACGCACTTTCTGAACCAAGATCTGCTTCGCCGTTTGGGCGGCAATACGGCCCATTTCTTCCTGCGGAAGCGGTATCTGGAGCATGTCGCCGATCTCGATCTCGTCCCCGGCCAACTCCTGTGCATCTACAAGCGAGAGTTCGGCGTTCTCATCCTCGACCTCGGCAACCACGACCTTTTGCAGAGAGATCTCGATCATCCCTTCGTCGTTGTTCCACTCGACCTCAATATGGTCGCCGGTCTTATCCTGCGAACGAAACTGCTTTCTTGCCGCGGCCTTTACCGCGTCTTTCATCGCCTCGATCACAAGATCACGGTCGATCCCGTGTTCCTTGCAAAGTGCATCAATACTCTGTCCTATCGAAGTTGTCATACTCGAATTTCGGCCCCTTTCATCTCGGCCCAACTAGATTTGCGTACGCATTCGCCACGCCTACTTCTTCCTCAGATCCTCATTAATATCAAAAACAAGATTAGCCTTCTTGACCTGCTCGTAACCGATAGTCACTTCCCCGAGCCGATCATCAACAAAGGTGATCTCACTACCGTTGACCGTCCCGATCTTTCCCTTCAGGGATTTTGATCCGCTCATCTCGCGGCTCAACTTGACCCTAGCCGCCTTGCCGGCAAACTTCTGAAAATCAGCGATCGTATAAAGCTCTCTTTCGAGCCCCGGCGAAGAAACCTCAAGGACATAAGCATCGGGAATAAGATCGAGAGCATCCATTTCGGCCTTGATCGCCCTTGAGGCATCCGCACAATCGTCGATGCTCAGTCCGCCTTCCTTGTCTACAAAAATGCGGACGGTCGCATTTCGCTTCGTTCCGGCAAGTTCGCTGTGAACAAACTCCAGCCCAAGACGCGTCGAAACGCTCAATGCAATTTCAGAGATCTTCTTACCAACAAATTCACGATCCATATCGCTCGACCGAAAAAGAAAAAGTGGGTGCGAAACCCACTTTCAACGGTTCACTCTCGCAAGCAAGCGAGTAGTTTACTTCAACTCGGCGCCAAAAGGCAAATAAATTCCCTACAAATTAGCCTTGACTTTGTTGACCAGATCACGGACAGCTTCGAGTTTGGATTCGATGGCCTTCACCTTGTCTTTTGATGGAGCCCCGCTGAGCTCCTCGGCCATAAGGGCGAGGTCTTTTGCGCTATTAATGAGCGCACGCGAATCCTTTTCGATCGCGGTTTTCGGATCAGGGCCCGATGAGAGCGACCGTTTTGCCTCAGCAACTCCCCAGTGCGTGATCCTTACAACGTTCACGCGTTTCGTCTCTGTGATCCAACTTTCCGATGAAAGATAGCTTTTGATGTCCTCAATGCTCGGAAAAAAACCTTCCTTCTTAAGAAGGTCGGCAAAATCGACATCAACGTTATCCTTTCCATCGGTGAGTTCGTAGATCTTCACCAGAACCTTATGATACGCATCCATAGAGTTTGTGCGGACTAAACTACAAGGCCGATATTTGATGAGCTGAAGGCCAGTTTCGCCACGCCGAGTATCCCCGCATCGTCGCCAAGTTTAGCCTTCACAATACTAACACGGTCTGCCGGTCGTTTGAATGCCCTTTTTTGAATCTCGCTTCTCAATGGCTCGATAAAAACTTCCCAACTGTCCGAAACTCCGCCACCGACTACGATGACCTCCGGATTAAGAACATTTATCAACCCGCCCAAGGCTACGCCAAGATAGAAGCCAAACCTACGGAAGACCTCGATCGCCAATGGGTCACCTAAAACAGCCGCATTATAAACATCGAGTGAACTTCGGTCTATTGGCGATGCTATTTTTGACTCTGGAAACTGACTCGCAAGCTCCCCGGCCATTCGAACTACGGCGGTCGCTGAGGAATACTGCTCAAGACACCCAACACTCCCGCATCCGCACGGGTGTCCGAACGGTTCGACACATATATGCCCGATCTCGCCCGCTGTTCCGTCAATTCCCCGCAGCGGCTTCCCGTCGATGATCACACCACCACCGACCCCGGTACCGAGCGTCACGCAGATCGAACTGCTGAAGCCGTTCGAAGCACCTAGCCAGTTTTCGCCGATCGCCGCAGCGTTGGCGTCGTTTTCAAGAAAGACCTCGATGTTCAACGCGTCAGCGATCGTTGCCGCAAGCGGAAAGTCATTCAATTCGGGCAAATTCGGCGCAATAAGTATTTTTCCCGCATCGTGGTCCAAAACCGCCGGAGCAGCAATGCCAAAAGCCGTTACGGCCGCGTGTGGCTTGATCGCTTCGATACACTCTCGAGCTGAATCTATCAGGAGCTCGACGACGTCATCCCTTCGGCGCGTGGTCGGAGTGCTGCTTCGCGAACGATATTTTGTCTCGCCATTCTCGCCTATAACGGCCATTCGGAGATTTGTACCGCCGAGATCGGCGGCGAGAACCATCTTATCCATTGGGTAATATAGGAGGTTAAACCTCTAAGGCCTTTTCGGGCGGTCAGCCTCAGGGACGTTCCGGTAAACGTCCTCAAACTTTGAATAACCGTCCTTAATAACGGTATCCACTAAATTGTTCTTATCAACCGAAAAAACATCCAGCAAAATTGCCGGTATTTCCTTGCCGATAGCATCATTTCTAAAGGGCGAGGTTTCGATCTTCTCTCCCTTCGCCAGTTTTATCGCCGCTTCAACGGCTCCACTTGCGAGCGGAATGATCGGTTTGTAAACGGTCATCGACTGCCGCCCTTCGGCGATCCGCTGGAGAGCATCAAGTTGGGCATCCTGTCCCGTTACCAGGATCTTGCCAGCAAGCCCTTTCTTCGCCAGTGCGTTGACTGCCCCGCCAGCCATGCCGTCGTTTGAGACAACGATCGCTTGAATATTGTCGTTATTTTGCGTCAAAGCATTCTCAACGAAATTAAGGGCTAGTTCCGGATCCCAACCTTCGATGAATTGCTCGGCCACGATCTTAACATCGCCGCGGTCCACAAATGGCTGAATGACGGCCATCTGCTCTTTCTTCATTATTGAAGCGTTGTTGTCGGTCGAGGAACCGTATACCATCAAATAGTTGCCTTTCGGCACGGCCGCGACGGCATACTCCGCGATCTTCTTACCAATCACCGGAACCTGGTGCGATATATATAGGTCAATTTTGTCAGAATCGATCAGGCGATCGTAGCTGATCACCGGAACGTTCTGGGCCTTTGCCTTCTCGACCATCGATGCAGCCTGCTTTGCATTGCTCGGAGCGATGACTAGAACGTCAACACCCTGGGTCAAGAGGTTCTCGACGTCATTAGCCTGCTTTTCCGCTCTGTTATCAGCGACCGTGATGATGCACTCGACATTCAGCTTTTCGCAGTGTGCGTTGAACGCCTCATTATCACGCTGCCATCGCTCTTCGCGGAGCGTATCCATGGCGAAACCAATTTTGAGTTTCCCCGGCTCACCTGTTTGCGGTTCGCCGCAAGAGATCAGAAAGACGGACGCGACGATGAAAGCAACGGCCCACCACACGGTGATTGACTTTTCAGTTCTCATAAAACTTCACCGATTAAAGCAAACTTATATTCGGAAATCAATTTGTTGCGACCTCCGCGGAATTGGTTCCTGGCGGGTCTTTGCAGGTTGGGGGTGAAAGCACGCTTCAGGCCGGGATATGGGGCGCTAAGGTAAGCGATCGCGGAAACGAGTCCACCTCGAGCTTAAAAGATGACCGATGTGCGATCTTATATGCCAAATTCGAGTGGGCATCAAAACGCAAAATAAGCGAGAGGTCGAGCAATATTGCTTTGCGATTCAGCTTTCCTGTGGTATAAAAGCTCGTAAGTTCAGAAATTTAGTCTTTGCTTTTTGTTTTTGGGTGTAGCCGAAAAGGGCGAGAGACCCCTAAATCTTTGGCAGTGCAAATGTTGACACCGACAGAGGTTTCGTGTAAAACATTGAAAGGCTTGAATTTCTATTGAAGTTCTAATTAAACTTTGCAATTTCGGGATCAAATTCGAGGAACATATATGACCGTGAAACCTTTGCTTAAGAAGTCGCTATCCGTTTTCTTGACGACTGCGGTATTTCTTACCTACTCAATGGTTGCGTTGGCGAATACGCCGGCAGCATCCGGAGAACTCACCGTTACTGGCACAGCCGGAACGGATTCTTTTGTTTCCATCAATGGTGAAGCGGTCAAGTCGAGCCGCTCGGTTTTCTTTCCGGCCATTGTAACGACGCCGGAAAATACGTCCGCAACCATCTCGTTTGGAAAGACGGGAGCAATTCGCGTCGAGCCGGGCACATCGGTTACGATCAGTTTCGATGGCCGCAATGTGGCCGCGAACCTAGCTGGCGGATCTGTAAAGGTACTTGCGTCTGAAACTGGTGTCGCTTTTGCAATGCCTGATGGTTCTGCAAAGACGGTACCTGCAGGTGAAACCGCAGCAGCGGGTCGTCAGGATGACGATGATGATAAAGGTGGCGGTGCCGCTTGGTGGCTTTGGGCTCTCGTGTTTGGCGGTGCTGCGGCTGCTATGGTTATCGGCGCAACTTACGACACGAACAAAGTTCGTCTCGGTGGCAACACGACCGTTGTCAGCCCGACCCAATAGGTCGTTAAATTTTTACCGATAAGGTATTGTTATTTTGTTTTCAGGGGATTGTACAGGAGGAAGACATTCAAATGCTCGGCAAGAACATTCTTCGTAAATTTGTAACCGCTATGAACGCGGTAGCCGTTTTGACGGTTTATTCAATGGTCGCTTTGGCCGTTCCGGGTGACGTAACCGGAGAGATCACCGTAACCGGTCAGGTGACCGTTAACGGTCAGTCGGCCGTTTCCAATACGACCATCGTTTCCGGTAGCTCGGTAATTACAGGTGCCGGTTCCTCTGCGACCGTTAACCTTGGGAAATCTGGTCGTGTCGAGTTGCTTGAGAACACGAACGCCACACTCAACTTTTCGCCCAATGGCATTGTTGTGATCGCAACCGCGGGTAAACTCCGAGTCGCTAACGCGGCAGGTGTTGCTACAACCGTAACGACAAAGGATGCGACATTGATCGCAGACGCCGGCCAGGCAAACAACTTCCTTGTTGAGATCGAGTGTTCGCACACCCACGTTGACGCAACTTCGGGTCTCGTAACGGTTCGTGAAGGAAGCTCTGATCGTCAGATCGCAGCGGGCTCTTCGGCTACCGCTGGCAACATGGCACAGACTGGCTGCGAGCCTTGTCTGCGTCCGGGTTCGGCTCCGCCGCTACGCTTTGCCGGATTGCCGTGGCTTATCCTTCTTGGTGCTGGAGCTGCAGGTGCTGCGATCCTAATCGGAACACGTAAGACGGATACGACAATCGGTGGCGGAACTATCGTGGTCAGCCCGACCAGATAGTAGCTAAATATTCAGTATTCTTTTTTGAAGTGCGGGTCATGTGAAAATATGACCCGCACTTCTTTGTTTGTCTGCCGCATTTTTCGTAAAATCAAAGATTCGTTTACATATAAATTTATGCATATCGCAGTTATTGGAACAGGTTATGTTGGTTTGGTTTCGGGGGCGTGCTTCGCTGAGTTTGGCGTTGATGTCACGTGTGTCGATGTTGACGTCACCAAGATCGAGAAGCTGAAGAAAGGCGTTATCCCGATCTACGAACCGGGGCTGGAAAGTTTGGTTGAAAAGAACGTCAAAGCAGGACGGCTTCATTTTACTACCGACCTAGCGTCGGGTGTCGAGGGAGCCGAGGTCGTTTTTCTTGCCGTTGGAACTCCACCGAAAGAAGATGGTTCGCCGGATATGAGCTACTACCAGCAGGCAGCTCTTGACGTCGCAAAGGCAATGAACGGTTACAAGGTCCTTGTGACCAAATCGACCGTTCCGGTCGGTACCGGCGAATGGCTTCGGCAGTTTGTCTCGGAGAATGTTGAAAGCGGGATCGAGTTTGGCGTTGCTTCGAACCCAGAGTTTCTTCGCGAAGGGGCCGCGATCGAGGACTTTATGCGGCCGGACCGCGTGGTCATCGGCAGCAATCAACCGCGTGCGATCGAAGTGATGAAGGACCTCTACAGGCCGCTTTTCCTCATTGAAACGCCGATCGTGATAACCTCTCTTGAGGCCGCCGAGCTCATCAAATACGCCGCAAATGCATTCCTCGCGACCAAGATCACGTTCATCAATGAGATCGCCAATCTCTGCGACGCGATCGGCTGTGATGTTCACGATGTAGCACGAGGGATGGGCATGGACAACCGCATCGGCCGCAAGTTCCTGCATCCGGGCCCTGGCTACGGCGGCTCGTGCTTCCCCAAGGACACGCGGGCACTAACGACCGTTGCGGACCAGTTTGGCGTTGAGACCCGCATCGTTGATGCCGTGATCGAGGCCAATGACCTGCAACGGCAGGCGATGATCCCGAAGATCGAGAAACTGGTCGGCGACCTCAAAGGTAAGCAGATCGGAGTTTTAGGGCTTTCGTTCAAGCCCGAGACGGATGACATGCGCGAATCGCCGGCGATCGAGATAGTCCACGGATTGATCGAACGCGGAGCTCGCGTCCGTGCTTTCGACCCCGTCGCAATGGAAGAGTCAAAGCATTTCATCAATGGTATCGAGTACGCCGCCGATGAGTATGACGCGATAAAGGACGCAGACGCGATGGTGATCGTTACCGAATGGAACCAGTTCCGTGCCCTCGATATGGACCGTGTGAAGTCGCTCCTTCGCTCGCCAAAGATCGCAGATCTTAGGAACGTATATGAACCCGAAGATATGCGCGAACTCGGTTTCGAATATGTCGGGGTCGGCCGATAGGCTCGGCCTCGCTTCCCGTCGGATATATCACAATTATGGGACAACCTCGATTTCTAGTCACCGGCGGAGCCGGCTTCATCGGATCGAACCTTGCGGATGAATTGATCCGGCGCGGAGCGAAGCCGCTTCTGGTCGACAATTTCGCGACCGGCTTTCGTGAAAATCTCGACGAGATCTCCGGCGACTTTGAGTTCGTAGAGGGCGACATATCCGATCGTGAGCTACTCGCTAAGCTCCTTCCCGGCGTCGATACCATCTTTCATCAGGCTGCTCTACCGAGCGTTCCGCGTTCTGTCGCCGACCCGGCTGAGACGCACAAGGCTTGTGTTGACGCAACGTTCGACCTTTTGCTGGCCGCTCGTGATGCGGGCGTCCGGCGATTCGTTTATGCTGCCTCAAGCTCGGCCTACGGCGATCAGCCGACCTTGCCGAAGGTCGAGACAATGCGGCCCGACCCGCTGTCCCCTTACGCCGCCGCGAAGCTGACCGGCGAGCACTATTGCCGGGTGTTCACCCAGGTTTACGGGCTTGAGACCGTCTCCCTCCGCTACTTCAATGTCTTCGGCCCGCGACAGAATCCCTCGTCTGAGTATTCAGGGGTGATCTCGCGGTTCATTGACGCGTTCATGGGCGGCGGCACGCCCGTCATCTTCGGCGATGGTGAGCAGACCCGAGACTTCACGTTCGTCGCCAATGTCGTCGACGCGAACATTAAGGCCTCGACTACCGAAAAAGGCATCGGCGAGGTGATGAACGTCGCAAATGGCGAACGCATTTCGCTGAATGATCTGGTAGAGGTTATGAAAAAGATCTCGGGCCGCGAAGGCGTCGCCGTCGACTATCGGCCCGAACGAAAGGGCGACGTAAAACACTCGCAGGCCGATAATAGTAAGGCGATCGAGTGCCTCGGTTACAGTAAACTGGTCGGGCTTGAGGAAGGGCTGAGGAAAACCATCGACTGGTGGAAAGGAAGCCGCTTTTCGAGCTAGCTTAATTCGAAACATTAAAGAGCCCCGAGGCAATGGTGCCTCGGGGCTTTCATTTTTGAGAACACGCTACTTGCCGACGGTAAAGACGTCGTCGGCAACCTCTCCATTCACTTTGATCTCTCGCGCCTTGAAATTTGCGTAGACTGTGAACTGATCGAGGTCAAACCGCTGAACATATCGCTCAGGGACGAGCACTCCATCGACCAGTTTAAGCCTGTCGATCTCCGCCGAAGTCGTCACAGTTCGTCCGCTCACCAGATATGTTGAGTCGAAGCTCTTGACTTCATTCGTCTTTCCATCGAGAAAGAAATCGGTACTATAGCCTTCAGGCGAGGTAACACGAAAGCCCTTCCGCCTTTTCTTATTCTCCGGTATCGCTGTTACGACGAATCCTGTCTCACCAATCCGTTGCAGCACCGGAAACCCGATGCGATTAATCGGCGGAAGCGACATCCCGTTTCCGATCGTTGACGTGGTCTCGGTCCCATTATTCGCTTGCCTTATCGGCTGAAACGGATTATTGAGCTCGAACCGATACCTGTCCCCGGAAAAGATAGTAACGAATGTCGCCGGAATCGCCTGCGGAAACTGCGATGTTGTCACATCGACCGAACCGATCACCGACAGGGTTTTCATTTTTCGAAACGTCTCGCCTCCGTGTGCCTCGATCGCAAGCCGGGCAAGTTCGCGTTCCGCGGCAAAATCCGCCGCCGGCTGAGCCGAAGCCAAAACGACAAAGGCCAAAACAAAAAGACCAAACAATAAAGCCCTAAATTCCATAACTAAAGATACTCTGAACCACACTAAAGAAAAAGAAGACGGGCCGTAAACAAGCACCCGCCTTCCCAATGGAAAATCAATTCCGGGTTGCAAACTACCAGCTAAAGCGGGCCTGCAGCGTAATGCTGCGGTTGTTAGATCCGCTTCCGCCGAACCCGCCGAAGCCGCCAAAGCCACCCTGTGTTCGGGTGAACTGGCCAAATCGGGACGACGCGAGGTTGCTGATCGGCGAGGCAAAGTTAACGGTATTGAGCAAGTTCGTGAATTGAACGCTGACGTTCAAATTGTAGGGTGACCTGCCGTCTCCGCCGCCCATTCCACCGAAGCCACCAGGTCCGCCTCCGCCTCCGCGACCGCCACGACCGATGCCGGGAATTCCGCCGCCGCGCGGACCACCGCCAGCCTGCGGAGCGTCACCTGCAGGAGCCGCGGTTTTGCCGAATCCAAAGTTCTTGCTAACTCTGAGGTTAACATTGAAGAACTTCTGCCCGTCGGCAAAATTACGCGGAATGATAGCGTTCGGGTCAAAGCCGGTAACGTCACAGAACGAGTTGGTCAATCCAAGTTCGCCGCATCTCGCAGCAAGCTCTCCAAATGTTGGCCGCTCGGTTGTTAGGCCGTCGCTGTTCAAATCGACTCCGCGGGTGATGTTGAACGGCGAGCCCGTATTTGCCGTAATGAACGGATTAAGCGATATCGCCCACGGAAGTGAAACACTTCCACCGAAAACAACACTGTGTCGTGTATCGAACGACGATCGTCCGTATTCATCAGTCAGGTCGTACGTGTACGCCGGGAAGCTGAAAGCTCCGTCGCTGTCGCTCTTGCTAAAGCCAAGCGAGTAGTTGCCCCAGATCGAGATACTCGGGTTGATGTTTGAGCGAACGTTAATGTTCAATCGGTTCTGATTTAAGATACCGCTTGACTCATATTGATAAACGTCGCCCGCCAATGGATCTGGACGCGGAGCGTCAAGACAGTTCACCTGTTCAGGGCATATCGGAGCGTTTATGTTTCTCGTGCGTAGAACATGCCAGGTCCGTGACCCGATGTAGAACAGCGATATGGTGGTATTCCGCGGCAACTGCCTCTCAATGCCGAGGGCGACCTGAGCCATATACGGGGACTGAATTTCCGGGGATATCGTTCGAATTGTGTTCGACTGCGGCAGTGCAGCTTGAATCTGCGCGGCGGTCGGGACATTCGTTACGCCGTCCACCGTAAAAACTGCTTGCTGGAGCAAAGCGATCGCGGCCGCCCGTCGGACCGGATCCGGATCAAAGCTGTTCACCAAAAGGCTAAGCTGGTCAGAGCCATTGAACCTGCGGGCTTGGAGGGTTAAATTCTCGCTGAAGCGGTCATAGAAGAGGCCGAAACCGCCGCGGATAACCGTCTTGGGTGCTCGAGCACCTCCCGCTCCCGGTGACCATGCGAACGAGACGCGCGGGGCGAAATTGAGGCTATCCTTGATGTTCGTTTGGTTCTCGTAGCGAAGGCCGAAGCTCATTGTAAAGCCCGGGCTGATTCGCCAATCATCTGTGATGAACAAACCAACATCCGTCTGTGACACCTTTTGCTCGGGATTCCCGGTCGTTAAAGTAAACGAAGTCGGGAAAGCGTTTCCGAGAATCGTGTTCCGGTAGCTGTCAAGATTGATGAACGAGAAGCTTCCACCAAAGTTATTCTCAGAGCGATCCCGCAGCGAAAGGCCGCGGACCCGCACGCCAAACTTGATCGCATGCTCGGAGTTCTTTCCAAGCGACGTGGTCGTGTAGTTCTGGAGTTCCCACGACGTTTCCTTGCTAAAACTCAAACCGATCTGCGAGCCGCCGCCGACAAAGGCGGAACCGACGTTAATCGTTGGAATAGTGTTGTCACCCGTCTGTTCGCGATTTTCCCAGTCGATCTCGAAACGCGTCTCGTTGATGGTCGTCGGATTGATGATCATCGTCTCGGTCAGCCGGATCTCGTTCTCTGTATAGGTTGTTTCGAACGCTCGAGTAGGAAGCGTGAGGTTTCCCAACCCCTGATTTTCAGACTTTGCGTTCGTGTAGCTGTAGCGAAGCTGGAGCGTATTATTATCGTTTATCTGATAATCGAAACGCGGGCTGAACGAGAATCGCCGGGTCGGAACCTGGATATCCTGTTGAAACGGTACTACGTTCAGGTTCGCATCGAGTACCTGAGCATTGATAATAGTGTTGGCGTCGATGTCCCGATTATTTATATCAACGAAGTAAGAGGACTTTCCCTTTTGCAAAGGACCGGAAACGTTTCCGCCGAAAAAGCGCGTTTGACCCGGAGCACGATTCAGGGCAAAGGGGTTCCTGGAATTAAAACGCGAGTCGTTGAAATTTGTGAATGCACTACCGCGGAACTTATCAGCACCCGGGCGTGTCAAAATCTCAATACGACCAAAACCGAGCCGGTCATATTCGGCAGAGAAAGGGTTCTGATTGATCCGGATCTCGCGGATCGCCTCTCGCGGCGGAAGCCTCCCGCCCGTAAAACCATCGATGTAGATCTGGCCGCCATTCGGGCCAGCCGATGGGCCAGCGAGTGCCTGTAATGCCGCTTCGAGTTCATCCGGGTCGTCGGGAAGGGCCTCGAGGTCCGCCCCCTTGAGCACCGTCGCGCTCAGATTCGAGTTTGGGTCGGTCGATACCTGATTCGCAGTGTCGATATCGACCTGCTCCTCTACGCCCTCGACCGTTAGCGGAACGAGCAACTCAGTTCGCTGTCCGGCAGTGATCTCGACCTCGTTGTTCTCATAGATCGCAAAATTAGCGATCGCTACGCGAACCGTGTAGATGCCTGGAGCAAGCCCCGTCACCGTAAACTCGCCACGCTGATTGGTCGTCGCGTTTCGCACTCGGCCGTCCGGTGATACCACCGTGACCGAGGCACCGACCAGAGCAGCTCCAAGAGTATCCTGGACCTGTCCTGTTACGGAGCCCTGCTGTTGACTAAAGCCGACAATGGCCAAAACGGTGATTGCCAGAAAACTTGTTAATGTTCTTTTGAATAAATGCATAAGTGGTAGTCCTCAGAAATATGTCCTCGTCCCCACCTAGAACTTCACTTGGAGAGAGTGTAGTAGTGCTATAAACGAAAACTTAGTTATCAAATCCTTCCAATCCAGGGATCGAAAATCCGCCGCTGACGGCGTTTCTTCCGCCGCGTTGCCCCTGAGCCGCGGCCATCTGGGCGGCCCGAACAAAAGGCTCAACGCCCGCAATTAATTTGATCGCAGTAACGCGATCCATCTGTCCATTCTTGGTACTCGAAACGGCGATCATCGAACCGACGGTAATATCACTGAGCGTGATCGACGGCATTCGATCGAACATGTCATCGATCCCGCCGCGGGCTCCGCCCATACCCGGGCCGCCCATTCCCGGTCCACGCTGTCCGCCCGGAGCCGCGCCGCCGGGACGCTGACCTTCACCGCCAGCCGGACGACCGCCGCCCTGACCTGCTCCCGGAGCACCGCCGCCGGGCCCACCAGCTAATCGCTGCGCCATTTGCTCGGGGAAACGCTTCAATGCTGATCCCGGACCGAGGTCAACAACTATGTCTTTCTGCGTCTGTAGATCGGTTATCGTGATCTGGTTGGTGGCCGTATCGACGGCTTTCACGGTTCCGGCAACGGTCTGAAATGCTCCTGTTAGGATCTCTTCAGCGGCAAAGCTCAATCCGTCCGGCCCACGGTCGCCGACAGCACGCAGCATGTCGCCCGCTTGAACGCCCTGAAGATTACTTCCAACTGCCTCGCTATACTTTACTGAATTCGGAGCATATCGCTTGAAGACCGCATTGTCCTTCGGGTTGACGACCACGGTGGTCGCGCCCGTCAGGCCGCGAACCTCGATCGAGATCTGCTTTGTTGCCGGATTCACGCTTGCCACGCGGCCCGAAATTCCACGGGTCGCCCACCGCTCCGCTTCCTGCTGCTGCCTGCGGGCGATGTCCGATTTACTCATCTGGTAAACCGCCCTCGCCGCAAACTCCGTTCGGTCTGCGTTAAAAAAGCCTGAGATCGCAACGCGGTCGCCCGCACCGATCTCTGAGCGATCGGTAGGCGTCGCAGCCGTGATGCTTGGCTTTTCGGGCGGAACTCGCTTGAATTCTGTCGCGGCTCCAAATGTGACCTTGGTCGTTCCCTTGTCGCTCTTGAGCTCAAGTCCTGACTCAGTGATCGAGGCCACCTCCCCGGTTACATATGAAGGCTTCGGCGCGTCCTGTGCGAGAGCCGAAAAGAAGACCGCCGAACCGAACAAAACTAGAAATGATCCAACAATATAAAAACGCATAATTTTCACTTGCGAAAACCGTGACCGCAATCGTTTTTCGTCCGCTCTGAGGCAATGGATGCCTCCGAAGTTAATTATGACGTAATTAATTTGGCCTAGGTTCACCAAATTATGTAAAGAATTGTAAAACGTAGCACTTATGGGATTTACGGCTGGCCAAAGACGCGTTGAACTCTGCCGGTTGCGACGAGCCCGACGCCGGCGATAAAGAGGGCAAATGCCGCCATTGTCCAGAGGTAAGGGATGGAAAGAATGACGGTCCAAGCGAGTACGCCAAGGAGTATTGCGGCCGGTTCAGATCGGGCGATGCTAAAACCTAGATATTTCTGGATCGCTTTACCGAGACTCACTTGCAGCACGATCCGTCCGAACACATAGGCGAGTAGCAAGAGAACGAATGCCATCAAGCTAACGACCGCCCCGAGATAGTCCGGCATATATCGCAATGAAACAATTACGAAAAGCCCGAAAAGAGCAAACATTCCGCCGCCGATGCCGAAAACCTTAAGGGGCGTCAAGTTCGTTCGGGCGATGGCCCGGCTGACCGAACCTGGTGCAAGCGAAACAAAAGTAAATGTGACGATGAACCAAAACAAGGCCGATAGGATGCGCTGAGCGAAAAAAGCAGGTGTGAAGGATGGCGAAAGTATCTGAGATGGATTTTTTGCAAGGTCCCGGAACTCTTCTTCAAACATTCCAAAGACAACGGTCTCTTTGTCCGCCCCTCGCATCGGTTCCGCACCTTCGGGGCGATATGCCCCTCCGATCACGATGACCGCCCCGCCGATCTTTCCGTCTTGCTTCTGGATCACAGAACCGCCGAGCGTAGCGACGTCCGATTCGACCGTGCCTTCAACAACGACGTCGCCGCCCCAGGCAAAGACCTCTTTCGCCTTTCCGCGGATCACGACCTTTTTGCCGAACGAGATGACATTCATGTCCGGGGCATTGTCGATGACGAGAGTTTGGCCATCGTCCTGCTCCGAGAACGTGATCATCGTTATGGCCCGGCCCTCGGAGGACAACAGCACGAATAGGCCCGCGAAGAATATCGCGAGCAATAATGTTCTCGTTCTCTTTTGGGCAGTCAACACTTCCCTAACTTCAGTTGGCCGTATTACCGGGTTGACGGCTCCGGAAAAATATAAACATCGCAACCGCGACGAAAAGAGCCAGAACCGGTAAAGTCAGCGGCCCATCGACGACCGGCGCAGTCGCCGCCCGCATCAGAACGGCCACCGAAACACCGATACTGTAAACCAGATGCATTACCGCGAGAGCGATCACCCCGAGCTGTTCAACTGCCAAGCTCGCGACAGATATTCCTTTTTCGCCGGCTGCGATCGCCGCAAGAAATAGTAGAACGGCAACTATCACAGCGGCTCTCAGCGTGTTGGACCGATCGGCCGTGCCAACTACAGAGCTCTCGGCGGTAACTGCGACTCGCTTTGCAAAATCTTTCGGTAGCGGCACTTCAGGCTCGCTCACCAGCGAAGTATCGAGCAGGCCTGAAAACAGCTTTTCCCGGTTAACACTTTCCCTGCAGCCCGAGCACACCTCGAGATGCGACTCAAAGGCAAGCATCGCCTCCGGGCCCGGCAATCCATCTAGAAAGGCGAGCACGGCCTCCTGGCCGCAGAGGCTCGCATCTTCGTGGATAATATCTTTGATCTCCGCTTCCACGTATTCAAATTGTCGAATGGATAGTTAAGCTGAGAAACCCCTTGCTTCGAGCAGGCCGCGCATCATTTCGCGAGCACGGAAAAGCCGGTTTTTCACAGTTCCGAGCGGAAGCTCCGTGACCTCAGCTATCTCATCGTAGCTAAGGTCGCGGCCATGCCGAAGAATTATCAGTTCCCTGTAAGCCACGGGAAGCTCGGCAATGACGGCTTCGATCTCGGTCCGCCACTCGCTTAGCTCTCTTAGCTTTTCCGGCGAGGGCTTTTGGCATTCGACCTGGAGTTCATACGCACCATCGGCATTCTCGGTTTCAAGACTAAAAGTGATTTGGGAATTACGCCGCATATGGTCGATAGCGGCATTGTGGGCGATGCGATATATCCAAGTTGAGAATTTGTATTCCGAGTCGAACCGGCCGAGGGAGTTGTGGACCTTGATGAAGACCTCTTGGCTGACGTCCAGGGCGGACTCGTAATCGCCAAGCATTCGGTAAACATAACCAACGATCGGACGCTGATATCTCCGGACCAATTCTTCAAAGCTGCCCTCGCCTCCGCGAATCGCTTCGCGAACAAGTTCCGCGTCAACGAGCGAAGTTACAGGGTTTGCCAGAGAAAAGACCGCCATAGAGGTTAAAACGCCATCTTGACAGCAAGAGTTCCGCAGAATCAAGTCTGCCTGCAAACTTTTTTTCTTGGAGCTAGAGCTTTGTGCTTAGTTGTACCCGAGCGAAGCAAGTCCGGCAGGGGCCGCAAGCACGTCGAACGGAAGCGACCGCTCGTTGCTCATAAACCCAACATCACCGGGACTTAGGACTTCGAGTGAACGGCCAAGGGCCTCTTTCGCAGCGGCTTGTAAATGTGAATGTTCGAGCCCGGAACCGAGTGCGAGAACACGCGACAGGGCCGACTCGCCCTCCGAGCCGAAACGGTCATTGTAGAAAAGCAAAAGGCGATAGACCTCGTCGTCGATCTCAGCCGGTGCACACGTCACGGACCGAAGTACGGAAACTTCGCCGCCCCGGAGCAGGATCGCTGTAAAGCCGTCTTCGTGTGAGCTGATCAAAAGTGAATCGCCAAACATCTGCGGCCCGCTTAGCCAACGGGCTTCCGCCACCGGCTTCGGCAAAAGAAGACCGGCGTGCAAGCCCATTTCTTCAAACATTGACTCGTACTCGTCGATCACGGTCAGGCGGACCGCCGTGGCAAAATAACGGCTGCGTCCATTGCCCTCGGAGGCGATCTTTCGCCGATTGACCCTAAGTTCGCGGGCGGGCAAGCCAAACATCTGCTCGGCCTTCCATTCAAGGATCTCTTCACCGCTGCCTTTGCCGCCGTCCTCGACCGTTAGGATCGCCGAACGCGCCGCCTCTGCGGGAAGCGATACCGACCACCGCTTTCTATTCATCAGGCCCGCACCGGTCATCGCCTCCAAAAGGGCCGACCGAAACGCGCCTACATCTAGAATATTTCGTTCCGTAAACGACGGGATAAGAACACCATTGGCGAGCGGAATGACAGCGGCACCGCGAACCGAGAACGAGCGTTTGCCGCCCCGGCTTACCTCGACGGCAGATACGCTCGACCGTTCAAGCCCGAGAGCGGCCTTGGGATAACTTGGTTCTGTAAGAAATGAGAACATTATTCAGGCGTGCCTCGTCCTTAATACTCGCTATAAGCTTTGCCATCGGCATCGCGGCCATCCGCCCGGCTCTTTACATCGCGAAGCCCCTGTGCACCTTCGCCTTTAAGCGGGTCGTCGCCCGAGACTTCTTCCCATTCCTGCGTCTCAGTGATGGGGTCGTATGGGACCTCGCGGAGATAATTCAGCTCAACGAGTTCGTCGATCGACGATGGCAACCGTCCCTTGTCCGCGCCAAATTGATCGACAGCCCGCCGCATCTGCCAGAGGTTTTCCTTCAGTACGGTCTCGCGGGCCTGCTGAACGCTTCGCTGGTAGGTCGGGATGGCGACCGAGAGCAGAATGATCAGGATGAACATCGCGATCATCAGCTCAAGAAGCGAGAATCCGCCTTGGCCGCGGCTGAGCCGTTTTTGAATGAGTTTACCAGTCACTATACTTGTCACCGCCCAGGGACGTTTCGCTCGAAGAAGATCGGACATCGAAGACGTTAACCGAATCCCATGAATCATCGCCCGGCGGCTGATACGAGGAACGAAGGTTCCAATTTGTCTCGCCTGTCATCGGGTCTATCGGCAGTTCCCGCAAATAGACCTTGGTTACTTCCTCGGTCTCATTATCATTTATCTCTGTCGCCTGCCGCGTGCCCGCTCCAAGCCCGCTCCCGCCTGTCAGGCTGATTCCCCGCTGTTTGACCCGGACACCATCAACCAGCACTTCGAGGCTTGGCGGATAGCGGTCGATATTCTCTGAGTCAAATATTGTGCAGTCATCAATGACCACGCGGCTTCGCGGGTCGGTCGGTACCTGAGCACCGGCTTGCGGCCCACGGGTTGGGTTTCCTGTAGTTATCGAACCTTGCGGGCATGCCCCAACCGAGTCCCGCTTGAATTCATCGATCGCCGAGCGGATCATCCGCAGCGTTTCCCGCAGCCGAACTTCCTTCTGCCGCTTATAGGCATTTTGCGCGATCGGAACGGTTCCCATTACGAACACAGCGAGAACCGTCAGTGTGATGATCAGCTCGAAGAGCGTGTAACCGCCGTCCGTTCTTTTGGTATCGATGATCTGCGTCCGTTTCATTTACTACCTGATTATCGAAAGGCTCCGGCCGTCTGCGGCGATGATGCTCATCACATCACGCTCGAAACTCATCAACGCCGGACCGTCCTGCAGTGCCTCTATCTCGATCATCGCGAGGGTTCCGCTCGAGCGGAAGAGCTCTCCCGAATCACCCCGGAGCGAAACGTAGAGCTTTCCGTTCTGATTAAGGAACGGAGCCGCAGGAGTCGCCGAACGCGGGCCAAAGACCTCGCCATAGATCACTGAACGAACCGCAATACGCTGTTCATCGAATGAAAGCCCAAGCACGGCCGAGTTGAACGAACCGGCGGCTTCGATCATCACTGGTATCCGGTAGATCTTACCCATTTCAAGGCTCGGCACCTCCGCTCCGAAGGTGATCCTTGCCTCACGCTCACCGATTACGGACTTGCCTGGTTCAGGCGACGCGACGGCCTTTTCTTCCGTTACCGGAGCAACCGTATTCGCCGTTTGACGAAGGTTCAATTCCGCCGGACTTGTATCGATCCGCCGCAATGCCGGAACGTCGCTAGATGGCGTTGTCTCGGTTCGCGGGGTTTCGACAGCGACGGCCGTCGAAGCTTTGTCATCAGTCGGCTCGGGCAGAGCGGTACGAACGTATGTCGGAGCATCGGTCACAGCCTGATCCGCAAGCTGAACGTCAGAGTTCTTTGGCAACCGACGTACTGACGCGAGATACTCATCGCGCTCTTCCTGTATGAGCATCGCCTCGAGCGAACCGCCTGTCGGTGTAGCGACGCTACCCGTCGGTCGTTCGATCTCATCCTCGGGGACGATGGCCGGAGCCCGGATCACACGCGGCGTGACGGCAATGACAATATCGACCTGCCGATTTTCTTTGGTCGGAGCAGTAAACAGCCGACCGAGGATCGGGATCAACCCAACCAGCGGCAGACCCGAACGCCCACGCGACTCAACGCCCTGAGCAACGCTCGCCAGTAGCAGGGTCTTGTTATTCTGCACCCGTGCTGTGCCTTTGATCGTCCGCTCGGTAAAGATCGGGTTATCAAAAGTTCCGCCGGCTACGTCCTTGGACTCGATCTCCATCGCAACCTGAACGTCCTGATTCGGAAAAACGATCGGCTTAAATTTCAGGGTCAAACCGACTTGCTCATAATTGATCACGTCGCCGACAAAGTTATTGTTAGGGTTCTGTCCGCCCGTATTTCCGACCGGAGCAAAAGAGGCTGTCCGTACCGGCACCCGCTGCCCGATCCGAGCCGAGGAATCCTCGTTGTTAAACGCGTGGATCTGGGTCGAAGCGAGAAGTTTCGTATTGGTCTTTGTTTGCAGGGCCGCGATCGTACTGACCGGCAACCCGATAGCCAAACTCGAAGACCCGATATTCGGAAACCGCATGCCGCCCGTAATGTTTCCTGTTGTACCGACTCTGGCAAACGGCAGCCCAATTCCACCGAGATTGAGCAAGGTCGCACCGTCACCGGCGGTGCCGATCTGATTGCCGAACTGCAGCAGGTCATTCTTATTGACCTCATAGATCGCAACGTCCATAACGACCTCAGCGCGGTCTTTATCAAGCGACTGGATAAGGCTCCCGATCAAAGCGACGTTCTCGGCAGTGTCTCGAACGGTGACGCTGTTCGTGGCTGCATCCTCGAGGACAATGGTCTGCGTTCGGCCCTGCTGTGCCGGGATCGCCGTTTGGATAACGGCCTTGATGTCCTTTGGGCTAGCGTTCGCAAGAAAGAACGTCCGAAGCACAAGCTGCTGAAGAAGTGCCCTGCGGGCATTATCAGCAACAAGGATCGTCCGCGGCCCGACCTTTTGGAAAAAGAGGTTCTCCTGCAAAAAGATGTAGTCGAGGGCACGAGCGGCAGTTACGTTCTTAAGCTCGATCCGCACCGTCCGCGTCGCAAGCTGCTGCGAACCCGTGTCGAAGAGCACGTTAAGGTCGAGGTCCTTCGCGAGTTCGCGAATAATGAACTGAAGATTTACGCCGCTCGGAAACGGCAGGTCCCGTAGCTTCTCCATCTGCTGAGGAAGCTGAAATCCCTGCGGCATTGTTGGATCACCGGATGTCGGAACAAGCCTTACGTCGCCCTCGATCGGCTTTTTCGGCCCGCCCATCGCCTCTTCCTGGAGGCGGATCATCCGTGCCATCTCAGAGCGTGCCAACTCGTTCACGGGGTCGAAGCCATAGGCCTTTCGGAACGCAACATAGGCCCCTTCATAGTCCTTTTGCTCCGCCGCCAGCCGGCCGCGTTTCATATACATCTGCGAGGCATTAAAGAGCGATCGCACAAGGTGAAGGCGATATTCAGGATTCTTTGGGCTCTCCGCAACTGCCATCGCGAAGGCCTCCGCCGCCTTGTCCCATTCCTCGGCTACCTCATGACGCATGCCTTCCTTGAACTTTTTCTTCCCATTGTTCGACGCCATTGCCGGAACCGGAGCAAGCAAAGCAAGCAGAAGCAATAAAGTAACAGGTACGCGGAGGCGAGCTAAAGCACTGATTCGTATCATCTTTTGTTCCTCAGAGCGGCCGCAGTTAGCCGCAGCCATCTTGATTACACGATGCCGAACAGAAAAAGTTCCGTTTGACCCAGGCGGCCAAGAAGCCATTCCGTGATTTTCTGCTTTAATGCCAGAAAAAGCAAGAGTTAGGTTGTCTGAACCTCGGTTTTGGCAGATCCGCTTTCCGCCGTCAACCGGTCGAGGGCTCTGCGGCTGATCACTGTTATAACAACCATCGTTGCTATAGTTGCAGCGATGCCGAAGGCTAGAAATAAAATGTCGCCGCGGTCCTGAAGATCGAGTTCGGAAAGCCCGGAGCCGACAAATGCCACAGCGGCCGAGCGAGGCAGCATCCCGAAGAACGTTCCGACGCAAAAGGCGAGGACCGGAACACGGGCGGAAGCCAAGAGAAAATTAGTAAGCGAAAACGGCATAACGATCGAGAGCCGCACAAGGAATATGATCGAGAGGGTGCGGGCCGGGCTCTCGCGAAGAAGTGCATGGTAAACGGCGGCCGAACGCGGGTGCTTCTCAATTATGTCGGCAAACCGGCGGGAACCGATCCTTCGATAAACTAGATACGAAAAGAACGCGGCCGCAACGATGCTGAGGATAAGCACAGCAAGGCCCGGGCCAAAGCCGAATGCAAATCCGCCAACAAGGCCAATGACGTTCGTCGGCAAAAGCGAAAGGCCGCAGAATGCGATCACGCCCGCCGCGTAAAAGGCCATCCCGGCAATCGGTTCAGCTTTTAGCGAATCTCCGATCGGCACGAGAAACGCGATCAAAAATGTGCTGCCGACAACTGGAAGGAACGTCGCGACGAACGCCATCGGGGTCAGATGACCGAGTTCTTTAAGCGTCCTTTTTAACCGTTCAAGTAAGGCTGTAATCGCGTCCTCCTGAAGATCTGTCAGCCCGTAAAAGAGACCGCCGAAGCACATCAAGTGCCGCCTGGCTCGCTCGCCATCGGATGAGGTAGCGATCGCCAGGAAGAACTATCTTGACCGAACGGACACCTTGGTTATTTGCAATTCCAATGAAAACCGTGCCAACCGGCTTTTCCTCACTGCCACCACCGGGCCCAGCAATACCGGTTACAGAAACCGCGTGATCGGCTCCCGAACGCTCAAGCATCCCGGCTGCCATCGCTTCTGCCGTTTCCGCACTGACAGCCCCGAATTTCTCAATCGTCTCCGCGGGAACTCCTAACACACGCGTTTTTGCCGCGTTCGAATATGTGATAGCCCCCTCAAGAAAGTAGTCCGAAGACCCGGGAACCTCAGTCACTCGCCGGCCGATCAATCCGCCCGTGCAGCTCTCGGCGAGCGCGAGCGTTTCTCCGCGTTCGCGCAACATCCGGCCGATCACCTCTTCCATCGCCTCGCCATCGGTCGAGAAAACAGCATCGCCGAGTTCCGCTGTACTTCTTTCGACGATTTCGGTAAGTACAACTTCCGCAGATGCGCCATCGTCGGCCTTCGCATAGAAGTGAATCTGCACCTCCGTCTTCGTAAAAAGAAGCGCGGTCCGCACGTTCTCGTACTTCTGATAGACCGGAGCGATCTTTTCGTCTATTGCCGATTCGCCCATTCCGGAGACCATCAGCACCCGCCGCCGGACGATCATTCCATCGCCAAGCCTTTCGAGCCGAGGCAGCACCTGACTCTCAAACATCGGCTTCAGCTCCCGCGGCGGCCCGGGGAGCACGACGAGCGTCCGGCCATTGTCCTCGACAAAAAGCCCGGGCGCCGACCCGTTCGGGTTAGCAAGCGGCTCTGCACCTTCGATCACATAGGCTTGCCGGACATTGATCTCCGGCATCTCCCGGCCGAACTTACGAAAACGCTTTCGCAGTTCCGCCTCAAGCTCCGGCCGATGAACAAGCTCGCGGCCGAGTGCTTTTGCCGCGACCTGACGGGTGATGTCGTCCTCGGTCGGCCCAAGCCCGCCGGTCGTTATCACAACATCCGAACGCTTTAATGCGTCCTGGATCGCCTCTTTCAAGCGCGGCTCGTCATCGCCGACGATCGTTTTCAGCATCACGCTGATGCCGACCTCGCCAAGCTTCTCCGTTAGCCAAAGGCTATTGGTATCCGTCTTTTCCGGGGTCAAAAGTTCCGACCCAACAGCAATGATCTCCGCGCTTCGCATCTCTGGCTAGTCCTTATAGATCTCGACGACGGGCTTGCCGTCCGCATTAATGTACGCGCGATACATTCCCTCGGAATTGAACGAAACGCCGATGTTGCCGAATTTATCCACGGCGATAACACCGCCGTCGCCGCCGAGTTTCTGAAGCTTTGTCTTGATCACAAGGTCAGCCGCCTGTTGGACGGTCATCGCTCGGTATTCCATTAACGAAGAAATATCACGGGCGACCGATAGCCGGATAAAGAACTCGCCCCACCCCGTTGCCGAAACCGCACAGGTCTCGTTGTTCGCATACGTTCCCGCACCGATTATCGGAGCATCGCCGACACGGCCAAAGCGCTTGTTTGTCATCCCGCCTGTCGAGGTGCCCGCGGCGAGATTTCCGTCCTTATCAAGAGCGACCGCTCCGACTGTCCCGAACTTGTTCTCCGGCTTCTCGGCCTCGATCAAACTGCCGGAGATCTTGCTTTTCTCTTGCTTCTCTTGCTTCTCTTTCTCTTGTTTCAAGATCCGCTGAAGTGAATTCCACCGTGATTCCGTCCAAAAATATTTCGGGTCAACGAGTTCGATTTTTTGCTGTTCGGCAAATTTTTCCGCGCCCGCACCGACCATCATTACGTGCTCGCTTTTTTCCATCACCGAACGGGCAAGCGTGATCGGGTTCTTCACCCGCGTCAGCCCGGCAACCGCACCGGCACCGAGCGTCTTTCCGTCCATTATCGAAGCGTCGAGTTCGTTCTTGCCTTCGTTAGTAAAGACTGCTCCCTTTCCGGCATTAAATAGCGGCGAATCTTCGAGGATTCTGATCGCGATCTCGACCGCATCAAGGCTGGACTTGCCCGCCTGCAATGCCTTGTAACCGGCCATCAACGCCTCTTCAAGCTTTGCCCTATATTCCTTTTCGCGTTCAGGCGAGAGCGATCCCCGCGAGATGACGCCCGCTCCGCCATGAATCACAAAACCGAGCCGCGGATTCTGTGGGCCCTGAAGCTGTTTGATCTCAGTTCCGGAGGATTTTTGGGCAAAGAGAGCTACGGGATTGAGCAGGAGAAGCGCGACAAATACGTATCCGATAAGTCTTTTCATTTAGGTTTCCTCGAAAGGTTAGAATACGCTCAGGTTATCACATCAGCGGTTCAACTTTGACTTGAGTGCAGGAACTTCGGCGAGCTGTTCGGCCTCCAGAATGCACCATGGTGAAAGCTCCGTATCTGGCCTGCGAGCCTCATTAAGGAACTCGTCCCACGGCTGCCATCTGACCGAAGCTACCTCATCCGGGTTGGGCCGCGGCTCTTTATCAGTAAAGCCGATGAACACCGGGCAGATCTCGTTCTCCACGATCCCGTCCTTCTCCGCAATGTAGCGAAAATCCGGCAACGCCATCTTGAGCTCGACGCCCGAAAGCCCAAGCTCGTATTTGACTCGCCGCTTCGCCGCGGCCTCGACCGTTTCGTGGAGCATCACGTGCCCGCAGCACGAATTTGACCAAACACCCGGCCAAGTCTTTTTCCCAAATGCCCGCTGTTGTAGCAACAGTTCGCCCTGTGAATTAAAGATGAAAACTGAAAAGGCACGGTGCCGCTTTGTGTAGCCATTGTGGGCAATAAGCTTCTGCTCGGTCCTCACCGGATTATTGTCCTCATCGACCATAACTATCATGTCGTCAAATCGATATTGGAACCGTCGATAGAGCACGACCATCCCGAAAACAAGAAGCGTCCCAAGGAGTGCCGGCTCTTCCATTGAGGCAAAGAACGCAAACGCAGTCCAGAAAAAGACAATGAAGATCACGCTTATCGACAACTGAACCGGCGTCGGGAGCAAAGGCCGAAAGCGGGCGACCATGACCTCGATAAGCACCGCACCGATGAAGCCCGAAAGCAGCCAGCCGGCAAAGTTCGTCCACGGAACCCCGTAAAACCAACCACCCTCCGGATACTTCCAGAATCCAAGATAGACCGCACCGGGGTCGAGCACCACATCGAAAAGCGTGAGCAGAACCGGGACAAGTATTAAGCGGGCAAGCCTCGACCCCGAAATGTTTCTCGCGATCGCATACGCCCCAAGGGCAAGCGGCGTCCATGCGAAAGCCACCGTCCATGGTGCATATCCGAACAGCCGATAGCCAAGATGCTCAGAATAGGCGAAGTGACCGTAGGGAAAGCCCGTGATGATCGCCGAGGTCTCGATGGCCAGTGCGTAGAGGCTAAGCACTCCAACAAAGATCGAGCCATCCCGCCAGCCAAGCCATCGCCGCACGGCCCAAAGGCTCGGCAAGGCAAACAAAACGATGTTCACCGGCGAGATGTACTTCGACCACGGCGGCATCGGCACGTTCGCCATAAAGAACGCGCTGACCGCTAGAAAAACTGCGACCGCAAGAGCCCAGATGGTCTGTTTGTGAAAGTTTATCACCGCTGAGATATACTCGCTTTGTGCCGAAAGCCGCCTATTTTCTGCAAATCAGCAGGCCTCGATTTTGGATCTACGTTTTTGGGCCGTATCTTGTCGGCCTTGCCGCGGCTATTACGTCACCGGACCAGTTGATCACACTACCGGCACTCGTTTACGGGTTGTATTTCCTTCTTCCTGCCAACCTTCTTATCTATGGCATAAATGATATTTTCGACTACGAGACCGATCGTCGCAACCCTAAAAAAGCCGATTATGAAGGTCTTGTAACACCTGATAAACGCCGGCCGCTCGCTTTGGCCATCCTCGCGACGAGTCTGCCGTTCGTCATCCTGCTTCCCGCTCTCTGGCCGGCAGCTATGCTATCGATGAGCCTGTTTATCTTCTTTTCGGTCTTTTACTCGGCCCCGCCGATCAGGGCAAAAACGAAACCTGTTCTCGATTCCGCGTTCAACGTGCTCTACGTTTTCCCCGGTGCCTTCGCCTATCAGCTGATCTTCGGCGACTTCCCACCGGTCGCGACCATCATCGCCGGCGGCCTTTGGACAATGGCGATGCACGCCTATTCCGCCATCCCGGACATCGAAGCCGACCGCGAGGCAGGTATCTCGACAGTCGCAACGCTCCTTGGCCGCACCGGAACCTTGATCTATTGCCTCGCTCTCTACTTAGCTTCGGCCGCGCTCGCGTATGCATTCATCGGATGGGCGGCGGTCGTGCTTGCAGCCGTTTTCACCGTGATGATCGCTATCTCGTTTGCATCAAGCGACGACGACGGCATCTTCAACGTTTACCGACGGTTTCCGTTGGTAAATGCAGCCGCCGGATTCCTGCTCTTTTGGTACATCTTCGGCCCGAAAGCCTTCTAAAGAGCCGTCAAGGGCTCGGCGGTCTTGATCCCGTGGACGCGTTTATAGACAAGCTCGGCACTGATCAGACATATCTGCGTGCCGATACCCGGATTCGTCCCCGCACCGACGTAAAACAAATTGCTTACCTTCTTTGAGCGATTGTTCGGCCGGAAGATCGCCGTCTGCCAGATGGTATGGGCAAGGCCGAGGGCCGTGCCCTTGAAGCTGTTGTAGTCGTTCAGAAAATCATCGACTGTGTAGATCCGCATGTACTCGATCTTTTCCCGCAATCCCTCGAGTCCCATTTCGCGTTCCATCCTTTCAAGAACGTGGTCGGCGTACTCTTGCTTCCGTTCCTCCGTTATCTCGAGTCCCGAAGCTATCGGCACCAGTACGAAAAGATTCTCTTTGCCCTCAGGAGCAACGTTCGGGTCCGTCACCGAAGGAGCGCAAACGTATAGCGAAGGCTCGTTCGGCAGCTTCGGGTCCTTGTAGATCTCGTCAAAGTTCTTTCGCCAATCGTCGCTGAAAAGCAGGTTGTGATGGATAAGCTGCGGCATCTTTTCCTTTACGCCGAGGTAAAGAATGAAGGCAGATGGAGCAAGCACCTTTTTGTCCCAGTACTTCTTCTTGTAGGTCTGTGCCTTTTCGTGCAAAAGCTGCGTCTCGGTAAATTGGTAGTCGGCATTCGAGATAACGATGTCCGCTTCAACCACCTCGCCGCTTTCCAGCCTTACGCCGCTCGCCTTACCGTTGCTGACGAGTATCTCCGCGACTGCTGAGTTCGTACGGACCTTCGCTCCGTTCTTTTCTGCAACGCGAACCAGTGCCTTGATCAGCTCGTAAAAACCACCCTGCGGATAGAACACGCCCTGATTGAAATCCATGTGCGACATCAGGTTATAGATGGCCGGTGCCTCGTACGGCGAAGTGCCGAGAAAGACCATCGTGTATTCCATCACCTGCTGCAGCTTTCTGGATTTGAAGAACCGAGTAACGAAGTTGTGCATCTTCGAAAAGACCGAAAGCTTTTGCCCTTCCGTCATCACACGCTTGTTGAAGAAATCAAAGACGGTGTCGTAGTTCTTATACATGAAGTGCTGCGTCGCCACCTCATACTGATACTCCGACTGCGCCAGATACTTCTTGAGCATTTCCGAAGAGCCGGGCTCGATCGCGTCAAACGTCCTGCCGTCCTTTTCGATATCCGAATGGATCTCAAGCGTTGCGGGGTCGCCCTGGAAAAAAATGCGATACGAAGGCGAGAGCCGTACGAGGTCAAGATGGTCCTCGACCCGTTCGCCTAAGAGTTCAAAGTAGTGCTCAAAAAGGTCCGGGGCAAGATACCATGACGGCCCCATATCGAACCGAAAGCCCTCGGACTCAAAGATATTTGCTCTACCGCCGGCGTGCTCGTTCTTTTCGAGCACGGTTACGTCGTAGCCTTTTTTTGCAAAGAGGCCGGCGGTGCCGAGGCCGCCGATGCCGGCCCCGATTATCACTACTTTTTTATTCATAGACACCCGCAAGGGCTTTGAGGGATAGCACGATCTTCTGTTGTCGGTTGGTCCGGACGCGGCCCGCGTAAACGTTATAATTGGCCCGCTCGATCTCGCCGAGGATCGCCTTGTAGAGCACGTAAGAGATCTTTACCGCCAACCGCCCGCGCCAATGAAGCATTCGGATTCCCGGGAAGGCCTCGCGATAGATCTCGCGGTTGCGCTTTATCTGAAACTGCATGAAATTCTCAAAACGCTCGTCCCGAACGCGCCCGGCAATATCATCCCTGGTCAGCCCGAATTTTGCCATCTCGTCCTCGGGCATATAAACACGGCCGAGGTTCTCATAATCCTCGCGGATATCGCGGAGGAAATTTGTTAGCTGGAAAGCATTGCCAAGCTTTTTTGCGTATTCAAAAGCCTCTTCGCCCGAATATCCGACGATCCGAGTCACCATTAACCCGATCACCGACGCCGAACCATACATGTACTCCTCAAGCTCTTGGTAGTTTGCGTATGAGAACTTCCGCTCATCCATGAACATCGAGCGAATGAACGCATCGCACTCCGATTCCGGGATGCCGTGTTTGTGAAACTGCTTTACGATCGCGTCGAGCACAGCGTCGGTAGAACTCCCGGTAAGAAAGGCTTGCTTGAATTCCGCATACCATTCCTCGAGCCGGCGGGTCGCGTTCTCATGGTCCGAGCAGTTCGGGTCGTCGACTATTTCGTCCGGAATTCGGGCAAATGCATAGACTGCGTAGATCCCTTCACGAACCTCACGTGGAAAGAACTGCGTCGCAAAATAAAAGCTGGTCCCGTACCGCTTTGTGATCGCACGGCACTCTTCTATGCCCGGCCGATCGACTGCGGACGTCCCCTTTCCAGCCGCTGCTGCTCCAGTAAATCTTAGCATTGGAATCGAGCCTATGGCCGCACCAACGGCGGCCACTGTGGCTCTAACGTGTCTCATAACAGCGGTTTCGAGAAACCCCCTTGTTCGGATTCACGGCCTCCGGCCGCAAATCACATCGTCCGCAGCAGGTCGCGGACCATCTTCATGTCGTCCCAGACCTCTTTCTTCTTGTGCGGGTCTCGGAGCAAGTATGCAGGATGAAACGTCGGCATTACTTTGGTGCCGAAATAGTCGTGAAACTGGCCTCGAAGCTTTGAGATCGGCGTTTTTACCTCGAGAAGATTGTGCGCCGCATGAGCGCCGAGCACAACTATCACCTTAGGCTTGATGACCGCGACCTCTCGCAATAGGTAAGGGCGACAAACACTCGCTTCTTCGGGCAGCGGCTGGCGATTGCCCGGCGGCCGACAGCGATTGATGTTGCCGATGAAGACCTCTTCGCGCTTTATTCCGATAGCTTCGATTATCTTCGTTAAAAGCTGCCCGGCACGGCCGACGAAAGGCTCGCCCTTGATGTCTTCATCCGCTCCGGGAGCCTCGCCGATAAACATCAGCTCTGCGTTGTAATTGCCCGTGCTGTGGACCACCTGCGTCCGGCCGGCGCACAGCGTGCACCGCGTACATTCACCTATCTCTGCCCGGATCGATTCGATGCTTTCGTTGCTAATTGCTGTCTCCATATCGATCGCCGAATCGTTCGCAGGCGTCTCAGCGTTCATCTCTTTACTTGCCGATATGACCACGCTCGCGTCTTCGATCATCGCACCTCGTTCGACCGGTTTGCGTTTCGAAAGCGAAGGCAAAGCGGCCATCCGCGAGCCCGCGGGCTTCTGATCGGCCCTTGCGGCTTCGGCCCTTCGCGTCGGAATGACGATATCCGGCGGCGGCGATTCCTTGACTACCGTTCGCTCCGGAGCGGGGTAATTTGCCGATGCGTTCCCGTCTGGCTGTTTTGTTTCGGACGCCTTCCACTCAACGCCGAGCGCGTCAACGCCAATTTCCTGCAGATAAAGAACCTGCTCGCGGACATCGCGGATCAGCGATTTTGTTTCCTCTAGCATCGGCGTCAGCTACCTTAGTTTAACCAGTTCATCGAGGATTCTATCAGCCATTTCCCGTTTGGGCATCATCGGCAGGTCGATAGCCTCGCCGCCGCGGGTCAAAATGGTCGCGATATTCGTATCGGTATTGAAGCCCGCACCTTCTCGCGTTATGTCGTTGGCGACGACCATATCAAGTCCTTTTTTTTCCATCTTTGAACGGGCGTAGCCGACAACGTCACTAGTCTCGGCGGCAAAGCCGACCACAAGCAGCCCGTTGGTTCGGTTACGCGAGACCTCGGCGAGAATGTCCGGCGTTTTCTTTAGCTCGAGCGTTAGCTGCTCTTTCCCTTCTTTCTTTATCTTCGCATCCGCCGCATTCACCGGAGCATAATCGGCGACAGCCGCCGCACCTACAAACACAGTGGCTCGCTCGATCTCGCCTTTTACGGCGGAGTGCATTTCTTCAGCCGAGATTCCCCGCAAAACCCGCACGCCCTTCGGCGGTTCGGCTGCTGTAACGCCGGCGACCACCGTCACCTCAGCTCCGCGGTCCCGAGCGGCCGCCGCCAAAGCAAAGCCCATCTTTCCCGATGAATGGTTCGAAATGAACCGTACCGGATCGATCGCCTCCCGCGTCCCGCCAACCGTTATCAAGAACCGCTCGCCGCTCAAGTCAGAACCCGCTGCGTAAGCGGCGGGCCAGTCTGTCACCACATCCGGGCCGCCCGCTGACGCAGGCGGTTCCGACAAAAGCCGCATCGCTTGCGAAACAATATTCTCGACATCCTCAAGCTTTCCCGTCCCGACCGTTTTACAGGCAAGCTCGCCTGCGACCGGCTCGACAAAATGGACGCCGTCGGCCCGGAGCCTTTCGATGTTTCGCTGCGTCGCGGGCTGCTCCCACATCGTCGTGTTCATCGCGGGTGCGATCATCACCTGGGCCGTACATGCAAGATAGGTCGAGCTCAAGAAATCATCGGCGATGCCGTTGGCGAATTTGCCGATGATATTCGCCGTCGCCGGGACTATCAGCAGCAGGTCGATCTCCTGCGAAAACTTTATGTGCGCGATCGGGTCCGGATTCGCCGGGTCGTAGTCATCCACGATCACGTGCCCGCCCGTCAGTGCCCGAAACGTCAGCGGCTGCACAAACTCCGTCGCATGCCGCGTCATCGCCACCGAGACCTCGCACGCCGCCTTCTGCAGCAGCCGCATCACCTCCACAGCCTTATAAGCCGCGATCCCCCCGCTAACTCCTAATCCTACCCGAAATTTACTCATAGCATTTTTGGCCGATGCCAGTTGCCGGTGTCCGTAGCCCGCACGTAAGTAAGGGCGTTTCACACCCGAACTTCTTAACTCTCACCTATCACCTAGCATCTGTCACTTACAGAAGATTTTACTACAATCCGAAACCACCTCCGTGGTAAAATGACCGCAAAGTAGTCCGAGGTTGCCATATGGAAAGAAAACTTAAGTTGTTCGTGGTCTTTTTTTCAGCCTTCGCTATCGGAGCAACCGCCTACAACTTCGGTCAATTGAGTCTCTTCATGTGGGAGCAGGAAACGAAGAACACCTCCGCCCCCGAATCCCAGATAGAACGACTCGAGATCGTAGAGGCCGCAGATCAGGACGACTTCCTACCAGAGATCCACGATATCCCAACATTCGATGAGATCGCGGAAAGTAATGAAGCTTTAAGCTCGAAATCCGGACAATTGATCGACGTCCAAGCCTTTGGTTCCCCCGAAGGACCGTGGCCGAGTTACAGCCGAACTGAACTTAAACTGCGGTCCGGTGAGGAGTGGTTGGGACTCTATACTTCGAAAGGGAAGGTGCGTTTAGCGGAGACAAAAGTCACCCGGTCGCCTCGTCGAGGCTATATCGGGCAGGGCGACGAAGCCTATGACTGGCTAAAATATGAACGCAAGGGTGAACTGATGTTCTTAGTTAAGGGCATCGCCGGACTCACGCCGGGCGAAGTCACGACACTTTTCCAGAAAAAGCCGTCCGACGATGGCGTTCAAATGGAACAAGGGTTTCGGAGTGTGTTTAGGCTCGGAGCGATAGAATATGTTTTGCGTGTAACAACCGGGCTACAGAACGACGGCGGAAAGGTAAACGTGCTGATCCTCGAATCGCAAGGCAAGTCACAGGTAGTGACCATTAATCACTATTACAAGGACAACAACACATTAGACGACATTATCGGCGAGTTGCTGTGGGTTGGCGATATGGATGGCGACGATCGGCTCGACTTATATTTTTCTGAGTACGGGTACGAAAAGGGCGGCTTTGGCTCGAATCTTTACCTTTCCTCCCCAGCTAAAGATGGAAACTTGGTAGAACGGGTCGCCGGCTTCAACTCCGCGGGGTGCTAAGAATTATGAAACGCTGGGCAATCGGATCGATCGCATTTTTCTCCGCTCTTCTACTTGGAATGGTCGTCACAATTGGGATCATCAAAATCGGTGAAGTCATTTTGGACTCGTCGAGATTCGATTCTCGGATTGTGCAAGCGGTCGAGGTTCCCGAACTTGTCCCGGCGGGCACGTCGTTTGATGTTCCGCCGATCTTTGATCCGACGGTTGATTACGCGAAAACCCTGCCCGTAAAGCTTCTTTTTCCCGGAGCATTGCATTCTGAAGAAGTTCCGTATCGATCTGGGAAAAAGTGGCTTGGTTTATTTCGTGACGGGAACGATGACCGTCTAATGCCAGCGACCATCAGATTGGGCCCTATTGAGAATCCTGATCTTTATGATACCGAGGTCAAAGTGATATCCGCGAAGCGTTCAATTTTCCTTCTCAGCGGTGCGAATGATTTGAAGGTTGGCCGCGTAGTCACCCTTTTCGAACAGTTTGAAGGGGCAAAGGCCTTTGATTTGTCCGCTAGAAAAAGTTTTGGCAAAGGCGAAACATTTTGGTGGCTCTGGATAGAGAATGTCGGCGAAGATGGTTTTCCGCAAAAGGGATCATCGCTCATGTTGCAACAAACAGGTCATGATGCTCAAGTTTTGCGCACTCTACCTAATGGCTGCAACGATTGTTCGTGGGAACTACTATGGGTAGGCGACCTTGATAACGACAGCCGCCTCGACTTCTTGATCGACGTTTCAGACCATTACAACGTTCGTCAACCGACATTATTTCTATCATCAAAGGAATACGCCGTTTACGCCAGTTTTCGCGGCGTAGGTTGTTAGGTTCAATATGAAACGCTGGGTATTTCTTTCATTATTGTTTTTGCTTTTCGCATTCTTCGCGAATGGTCAAACGACCAGAACAAAAGGCCTTGTCCTGACCGGAACTATCATCGATCTAGGCGCAACGTCTGAATGCCAGGGAAAGAATGGACGCGTGTTAGTTCAGGCCGAACTCGCGATGCAATTTCGGAACGATACCGACCGGCGATTGATCGTTTTTAAGCCCGACGGAAGACGCCCCCTTCCATTTGCCGAAGAGTTGCCGATAACGCGTGTTTACTTTCTACCGCGTCTTCCGTCGATCTCAGATAAACAGTCTGTCCGGGTCGATGCTAATGACATACGTACGAATAACTGCATTCCACCTCGCACAGATTACTATGGCTTTAGCGACCCCATTTCGTGGTACGTCAGGCAGATCGATTTCTCTGGACCACATGCCGATTTTTTTGAAGTTATTGAGCCCGGTGGTTATTACTCATTTGCAGAAGTCATAACCCTCGACACTGGCTTCGAGGTAGAGGTAAAACTGGGCAGGAGTTTAAGAGAGAGTCGAATCCGTTCCGAATTCCCCGCATTCCAGATCGAATATCATCTATCTCTGAAAGGAAACGAAAAGGGCGAAGGGCTTTTCCGGAACTTGCAAACCAGATGGAAAAACTACGGGGATCTGTTTTTGGATGACAACGGCGATTTTACCGTAACCTCAGAACCGATAATCAACCGGACTGCCGGGTGATTATCTGCCTGACCTTCGTTTTGTTTGCCGGCCGCGCAAATGCAGGAGAAGAGAAAATTCCTTTATCGAAGAGTTTAGGATGCCGATTACTAGTCGTTGACGGCCCAAAGCACAAGAGTCTTGTTCTGTTCTGCTGCGGTAAGCAGATATTTACCGCCAGGGCTCCATTGCGCGATATAACGCTGAAACGTTCCTAGGGATGACTTTGTATTCGTTTCAACGACCTCGTGAAGTAGTTGGCCATCTGATGGGTTCCAGACCTTCGCCGTTCGCGCCGTCACTGACAAAAGAAACTCATTGCGTTCATTGAAACTGAATTTCTCGAAATCGGTCGGGAGCGTGCCAACGAACCAATCGTAATCGGAGTCCCACATCGCGGGTCTATTTGATATTAGCTGTTTCTTTTCCACGTCCCATAAACTGACTTCCTTTTCGATATCGGTCACAACAAAGTATCGCCCGCTCGGACTCCAAATAGAACCGTACGACGGCTTGTCCGCCCCAAGCTGCATCGATAAACGCTGAACTTTGTGCTTGATGTCCATACTGAACATTACTTCGCCGGTCGTCGAATCTGCGATCTCTATTTTTCTCGGTCGTGAGCGAAGTAATGCGATTTTGCTCGAGTCTCTTGCAAAGCCGACCAAATACGTGTCGCCGGTTTGTTTAGTATCCAGAAAATTAAATGTCGTAACCCCGCCATTATCTTCCACGCGCCAACAGGCAACGCCCTTCGAGAGTTTGATCTGCCCACACAAGACACGGCCGTCGGGACTTTCTCCTGCGAATATTGCGTAGGTGAAGACATCGACCTTTGAAATTTCTTGATCGAAACCACGGATGAGATCATCAGATTCGACATCGTACATCCGAATCGACTTTTGCCCCTCTTTTCCTTTGTGGCTAATGATAATTTTATCACCTGTCACGGAGAACAGGATCGAGTGAACTTGGTCTGTACGTTCCGTGGTTGTTCGGAGGGCGGAGCCGTTTTCATTTCTTACCGAATAGGTGAATCGAGAAAGGCCATAAGCACCCCCGGTTCTCCAGTTACCAACAGTAAGTATCCGATCGCCGCGAGAGTTCCATTCGGCCGTGATTATTCCACGTCTTTCAGTAAGGGTAGCAATTCTTTTGCCTGTTTCAGCATCCCAAAGAAAAGCGTCTGAGGTTTTATAAGGGTTAGAGTCGTACTGTAATACCTTCGATCCTCCGGGTTGCCATTTGAACTCCGGCCGTCTGTCAAATGGCAAGAAGCCTTCGAATCGGACCAAAAGCTTTCCAGTTTCTGTCGACCAAACCTGAGCCGATTTTTCGTTTACGACAAGCAACTTCGACCCATCACTGTTGAAACTTGTGAGGTAAATTCGATCGCTTGGGTCGGGAAGCGTTATTCTCAGTTTTTCTTTGAAGACGGATCGCTGGGAGCATATTGGCAGCACCGCGACGAATCCGAGAAACAGTATGAAGAATATCGGGAATACTCGCATACCACTCAATTTTAACACTGTGGCCCTTCCTCCGCGAATTTCGATTGATTCGGTACTTCAAATGGTGTTTCCCGACTGCTGACAATGACAAAAGATTTTGCTGACGCTCTCTCTGAACCGTTCCGAGAACACCCAAAACTTTAGGACGCCTCGTAAAGCTGGTGGCTTTTGATTTTGTTGTAGGATATTCATAAGATTCGCAGCTTTTCGTGTTTATGCCTTGGATCTGCTGTAAACTGGAAGGGATGCAACCTGAAACTTTCTCCTCCAAAACGATCTACTCCGGCAAGGTCTTTGACATCCGCGTTGATCGGGTGCGGGAGGGTGATGTTGAGTATGAGCGGGATATTGTCGTGCATGGCGGGAGTGCGGTGATATTGCCGGTGTTTGATGATGGCACGGCGGCGCTTGTGCGGCAGTATCGACATGCGGCGGGCGAAATGCTTCTCGAACTCGCGGCCGGGACGCTCGAGGCGGGCGAAGACCCGGTCGCCGGGGCACTTCGCGAACTTGAAGAGGAGATCGGCGTACGGGCGGAAACGGTCGAAAAGCTCGCTGAGTTTTACGTTTCGCCCGGCTTTCTCACCGAAAAAATGCACGTCTTTCTCGCCACAGGCCTTACGGAGGTCGGCCAAAAGCTTGAGGAAGACGAGATCCTTACGATCGAGCGACATTCCTTCCCCGTTCTGCTCGAAATGATCAGCCTCGGACAGATCAAAGATGCGAAGTCCATCATCGGCATAACCCTCGCCGCCAAGATCGTGGACGCCGACCACTCAGCCGCCACGCTTCCCTCGTCGATCCACGCACCTGATTAGGCCCTCTCCGCACTTGACCTTAATAAGGGGGTTCGATACTCTAAGGGTTCGCTTTTTTGCGAAGAACGCTATCAGTGCAGGCTGTTATGAGTACATATTTTCCTAGCGGAAAGGGTTTGGCTGAGTCCAAGAAATGGTTCGTTGTAGATGCCAGCGGTAAGACCGTCGGCCGTCTAGCGACCGAAGTGGCTCGCATCCTCTCCGGCAAGAACAATCCGGCATACACGCCGTTCATGGATATGGGCGATCACGTTATCGTGGTCAATGCCCGCAAAGCCGTTTTCAAGGGCTCCAAGAACGACCAGAAAATGTATCGCCACCACACGCTTTATCCGGGCGGTCTCCGCGAGGTTGCCGTTAAGGATATGTTTGAGCAGAAGCCCGAGCGGATCATCGAGCTTGCCGTCAGAGGCATGCTGCCGAAGACCAAGCTGGGCAAGGCAATGGCAAAGAAATTAAAGGTTTACGCGGATGCCGATCATCGCCATACCGCTCAGAAGCCTGAAGCGATCACCATCGAGACGAAATAGTAAAAGGATATGGCAGACATTCAGTATTACGGCACCGGCCGCCGCAAAACCTCGACCGCACGTGTTTACCTTCGCCCCGGTTCGGGCGCGATCAAGGTCAACCATCGCGATTTTGAGAGCTATTTTCCGAATGAGGCGTTGCGGATGATCATCCGCCAGCCGCTCAGCCTTACCGATACGCTCGGTAAGTTCGACATTCTCGTGAACGTCGATGGCGGCGGGCAGTCCGGCCAGGCCGGAGCGGTTCGCCACGGCATCACGCGTGCCCTCATGGAATTTAACGCCGACCTTCGCCCGTCGCTTAAGAAAGCGGGCCTCGTAACCCGCGACCCGCGGCAGAAGGAACGCAAAAAGTACGGACAGAAGGGAGCCCGCAAGCGGTTCCAGTTCTCGAAGCGTTAATTTCGTTAATCGTGAATCGTAAATCGTCAATAGTTGCAGAAAGCCTGTTTAACCTGTTCACGAATTACGATTCACGATCAACTAATCCATCGTCGGAACTCCTTGGTTTATCAAAAAGTTTCCGGCGAGTACAAAAACCAGAAGTTTAGGAGATATAAGTTTTGGCTACAGTAACGATGAAAGAACTCCTCGAAGCAGGGGTTCACTTTGGTCACCAGGTCCGCCGTTGGAACCCGAAGATGAAAGAATACATCTTTGGCGAACGCAACGGCATTTATATTATTGACCTTCAGAAAACGCAGAAGCTCTTCCGCGATGCCCTGACCTTTGTGCAGGAGTCGGTCGCGGAACGCCCGAAGCAGAAGGTGCTTTTTGTCGGAACTAAGCGACAGGCACAGGACGCCATCCGCGAAGAAGCCGAACGTTGCGAACAGTTTTATGTCAATAATCGTTGGCTTGGCGGCCTCCTGACCAACTTTCAGACGGTCCAAAAGTCGATCCAGAAGCTCAAAGAGATCGAGGCCATGCGTGAGGACGGCCGCTTTGAGATGCTCACAAAGAAAGAGCGTCTCAAGCTTGACCGCGAGCACGAAGGCCTGATGAAGAACCTCGCCGGCATCAAGGACATGAACGGCCTTCCGGACATGCTCTTTATCATCGACGTCCGCAAGGAAGATATTGCGGTCAAAGAGGCGAACCGGCTCGGAATTCCGATCGTCGCCGTCGTTGACACGAACTGCTCGCCCGAGGGCATCGACCATGTCATCCCGGGCAACGACGACGCTCTTCGTGCAATTCGCCTGTTCGCTTCAAGGGTCGCCGACGCGATCATGGAAGGTCGGCAGATCGGTACCGAAGGCGGCGTTGTCGCTTCGCAGCCCGAGGCTGAAGAAGCCGATGAGGCGACCGGCGATACCACTGGTATTGACATCGCGGCGACGCTCGCTAAGGCCGGGCTTGCCGATCCGGATGACGACGACACGGCAGTAATAGAAGAAGAGGAAGCTGAAGATGCGGTCGCTGAGGCACCGGCAGAAGAGGCTGAAACGGAAGCAGTTGCTGAGGCACCGGCGGAGCAGGCTGAGACGGCCGAACCCGCCAGCGAGGAAACGAAAGACGCCGTAGCAAGCTAAGAAGACTTACACTTTTTTTCAAGCGTGGCCGTCTCCTCTTTTGAGAAAGTTGGCTACGCTTTTTTCCTAAAGTTCGGCGCGATCCGTCGCACCGTGCAATATTAATTAGACCGGCGGAGCAAATATCCGCCTAGAGTATTGGAGTTTAATAATGGCAGAGATCACAGCAAGTGCAGTCAAAGAACTGCGTGAAAAGACCGGAGCAGGCATGATCGATTGCAAGAACGCACTCGTCGAGGCAAATGGCGACGGCGTGGCGGCAATCGAGATCTTGCGTAAGAAAGGCGTCGCGACCGCCGGCAAAAAGGCCGGCCGCGTAACGGCAGAAGGCGTTGTTGGTTCCTACATCCACATGGGCGGTAAGGTCGGCGTAATGGTCGAGGTCAATTGCGAAAGCGACTTCGTGGCCCGCGGCGAAGAGTTTCAGCAGCTCGTCAAGGACGTCGCAATGCACATTGCGGCTTCGGACCCTCGCTACGTCAATCGCAACGAGGTCCCGACGGAAGACCTCGACAAGGAACGTGAGATCCTCCGCGAGCAGCTCAAAAATGACCCGAAGAACGCCAGCAAGCCCGACGATGTGCTCGACAAGATCATCGAAGGCCGGCTCAACAAGTTCTTTGAGGAATCGGTGCTGGTCGATCAGCCATTCGTAAAAGATCCTTCGAAGACGATAGGCGAACTCGTGACCGAGAAGATCGCCTCGATCAAAGAGAACATCACCATCCGACGGTTCACCCGTTACAAGATGGGCGAAGGCATCGAGAAAAAACAGGACGACTTTGCCGCCGAAGTAGCGTCAATGGTCGGCTAAGAGTACCCGAGTTGCCGAGTTTCAAAGTTGCGGAGAACTTATCTGCTTACTCTGAAACTCGGCAACTCTATAACTCTGCAACTATATGAAGCCCGTTTTCAACCGCATTCTCCTCAAGCTCTCCGGCGAGGCCCTGATGGGCTCCGAGACCTACGGTATTGATACCAAGATCGCCGAGCAGGTCGCCCGCGAGATCAAAGCGGTGCACGAACTCGGCGTCGAGGTGGCGATCGTCGTCGGCGGGGGAAATATCTTCCGCGGCGTTTCGAAATCGGCTGGGAACATGGACCGGGCGGCGGCCGACTACATCGGAATGCTCGCAACCGTGATGAACGCGGTCGTTCTTCAGGACGCTCTCGAAAAGCTGAATGTTTACACGCGGGCGATGTCGGCGATCGATATTCCACAGTTGGCCGAGCCATTTATCCGTAGGCGAGCAGTGCGGCATCTCGAAAAGAAGCGGGTCGTCATCCTCGCCGCGGGCACCGGGAATCCTTATTTTACGACCGATTCTGCAGCGGCTCTCCGTGCCTGCGAACTCGGCGTTGATGTTATTTTCAAAGCGACCAAGGTCGATGGGATCTACTCCGCCGACCCAAAGATTTTCCTTGAGGCTGAAAAGTACGACCGGATAACTTATCAGGAGGTCCTCGAAAAAAGGCTCAAGGTAATGGACGCCTCGGCGATCTCGCTTTGCATGGACAATAACCTCCCGATAATGGTCTTTAATATGACCCAGCCGGGCAACATCATCAAAGCGGTCGGCGGCGACCTTACCGTCGGGACGCTCGTTACCAACGAGCATGAAACCGCCGCAGCCTGAATTAAAAGAGAATTATGAGTGTTGACAATGTTTTGAAAGAGACCGGACCGAAGATGGAAGCCGTCATCGAAGACTTCAAGCGCAAACTTGCCAACGTTCGGACCGGACGTGCGACCGTCGGCCTGCTCGATGCAGTAATTGTCGATTATTACGGCTCACCGACGCCCTTGAACCAGATGGCATCGGTCGCCGTGCCTGAGGCTCAACTCCTTACGGTGCAGCCCTGGGACATCTCGCAGCTTGGAGCGGTCGAGAAAGCGATCATCGCCGCGAACCTCGGGTTCAACCCGTCAAATGACGGTAAGGTGATCCGCCTTCCGATCCCGTCGCTCAACGAGGAACGCCGCAAACAGCTCGCGAAGCAGGTCGGTGAGATCGCTGAAGAGCATCGCGTGGCCGTTCGCAATGTTCGTCACCATTCGAACGACGGCCTTAAAAAGATGCTGAAAGACAAAGAGATCTCCGAGGACGATGAGCGTTCCGGCCTCGACGAGGTCCAAAAGCTGACAAATAAGACCATCGCCACGATCGATGAGCTCGCCAAGAACAAAGAAGTTGAGATCATGAGCGTTTAGCTTGTTCTCTGTAATTGCTCGAAAGGCCTCGTGAGGAAACTCGCGGGGCCTTTATTTTTCGCTAGAGACCGATTTCGGTTATAGTGTAAGCCGTCACTGCACTTCGCTAACTGACAATTGCTATGAATCGAATTATCCGGCTTGCGGCCTGCCTGGGGTTGATCCTCAGCTTTTTCATCAGTGTCATTCCCTGCGGTCCGGGATATGTTACCCCGCTCTTTGATGTGCGGAAAACACCCGAGTTCCCTTACCGCGATTTCGCCGCTGGCAATCTCGGCATCGTAAAACCAACCTTTACCCGTTCGGTGCTCTTCGTCGCGTTTCGCCACCTTAACAACTTTGGCTTCACCCCATCGGAGCAGGAGGCCCTGATGTCGCAGTGGAGGGCCGAGTTCCGCAATATCGGGCCGGAGGATGCCGACAGCTTTGAGGCGATCAAGACGTGGATCGAGGCCCGAAAGGCCGTCGTGGACAAAGATGAAAAGCCCCCGCGTATCTATGCCGAACGGGATTCGGGCGGCTACGACTTCTTCCCGAATTGTGCCGTAAATGCCTTTGAAACCGCCACCGAAACACTTAAGGATCGCGTTGCAAGCCACGGTTCGGAAGACCGGAATGTAAAGGAATGGCTCGCCGGCCAGGATGCCGTTTTTTCGAATTGCTCGAGCGGTGCCGTCTCGCCTTCCCCGGTCGATGCCTCAATGCCGGAGTGGCTGCAGAAAGACCGCGAATATCAACTCGCCGCAGCCGCGTTCTATTCGATGAAGTACGACGATGCCAAGCAACGATTCGCCAAGATCTCCCTTGACTTCCAAAGCCCGTGGCAAGAGACCGCCGATTATCTTGTCGCCCGGACACTGATCCGGCAATCGAGCCTCGGAAAGGCCGCCGCTCGCTCTCAAAGTTATCTGCAAGAGGCCGAAGAACATCTTCGCCGCTTCGCCTCCGTCAGCGGAAAGTTCTCGGATTCTTCTGAGAAAATGCTCGGCCTCGTAAAATACCGCCTTCACCCCGAAGAACGCGTCCGCGAGCTCGCCCAGAAGCTTTCCTCCATCGGCGGAAACTCGAATCTCCGGCAGGACCTAATTGATTACCGCTGGCTGATGGACAAATTCGAGCGGCAGGCGCTGAATACCGCCGAGATAAAGGAACTCGAACGAACCCTTGGCGAAAAAGGAATTCTATCGGTCTCCGATGAAGATCTGGAGAAGCTCCCCAGCGCCGATCGCGTGCTCGTCCGCCGATACCGCGAACTTCTCGACCCGGAAAATGACCGCCGCTGGGATGAAGAACCAACAGATCCGGGAATGCTCGCCATCAGGGTTTACGCCGAAGATTACACCTCGAACTGGAAGTTTGAAGTACCTGTCGAAGCCACCGATGACGAAGTCCTTGAGGCTGCCCGAACGGCTATCGGCGAGGCATTCGACGATAAGTTAAAAAAGCAGGTCATCGACGCTAAGCAGGCGGCCTATTCGAACCGCTTTCCCTCCACCGGCGGCAGTAATTACGAGGGCGGTTATTACGGTGACCGCGGCCGCTCGCTCGATGTTCTTCCCGATTTTCTTCGTGCGGATGAATTGACCGATTGGGTCTTCAATTACCAGATTCCCGGCGACGAGGCCTATCTCTACTCGCTCGAACGCTTCAAGTCGACCTCCGCCGAGCACTGGCTGATGGCCGCGATCACCAAGGCCGGAAAGTCCTCGCGTGACGCAGGGATTCTGCTCGATGCTGCCGCACGCGTGCCGCAGAGCTCGCCGGCTTATCCGACGGTCGCTTACAACCGCGCACGGCTTGAAACGGAGCTCGGCAGAAACAGCGACGCGGTCAAGACCCTTGATGCCGCTCTCGCCGCCTCGGCGACCTTCCCGGTCTCGACCGTTAACCAGTTCATGGAGCTTCGTCAGCGTTTCGCGACCGACGCTGATAACTATTTCCGGTTCGCCGCCCGCCGGGCTTACGGCTTCGACTTTAGCGGGTCGCTCGGGACCGTTGAGGAGATAATCGAAGAACAGAAGAAGTATTACGACCCCGAATACAATAAAGATGGCCGCGAGGCATACGAGCGTGAGATAGAGGAACGCTACCGCGAGGAGAGGCAGTGGCAGGATCGGGTGATGTTCGATTCGCGAACGACGATGGCGATGAACTACTATTTCCCGACCGCCGGGCTGCTTTCCGCATCGCGGTCCCCGGCCCTGCCGGATTACTTGCGGGCTCGATTTGCCGTTGCCGTTTGGACGCGGGCTGCCCTCCTGGATGACCAAAGGACAATGGCCGAGGTTTCAGGAATGGTCGCTCAATATCGCCCAGAACTCGCCGAAGGGCTGCGGTTCATCGACCTGGCCGCAACACCGGCCGCCAAGAGAAATGCCGCTCTTTACTTCCTTGTCCGGAACCCGATCATGACCCCGTTCATTGAGGACGGATTCGGCAAGACCGATAACGATCCCGATGTTTGGGACATTAACGATTGGTGGTGTGAGCAATACGACGAGACCTACGACGAAGATACCTCTCAGATGGTCCCGCTCAGTTCGTTGCCGAGGCCGGCGTTCATTTCCGAGGCAGATGCGAAACAAGCACTGGCCGAACGCGAAAAACTAAAAGCGATCGGCGACGCTCCGAAGTATCTTGGCCGGCAGGTCCTCGCATGGGCCGCACGTACTCCGAATGACCGCCGACTGCCCGAAGCTCTTTACCGGATGTACACGGCAAACGGATGGTCAAAATACGGTTGCGGCAATGATATGGACGTAAGAAATGAAATAGCGACGCTTATGAAGCGCCGCTATCCGCGAGACGAGTGGACAATGAAGCTGATCGCTGACGAAGCCGCCGAAAACCAATAGCGGTTATTGCTGCGGTTCCTTCTGTTGCTGCTCGGCCTTGAATTTCTCAAGGTTTCGCATCATTTCCTGGCAGTTGCGGGTCATTTGTTCCTTATCGGCGTTGTTCTGCTCGATGTTTTTGCGGAACTCTTCCTTTATCCGGTTCAGAACCGTGGCCTTGATCGCCTTCGTGAATACATCGTCATCCGGGTTATTGGCCTCGGCTTCAATGAACGCCAGCACAGCGTCGCATTCCGGAATGCCGCTCGTCTGATTGCCAACCGCGACATCCACGGCACGGTCCGCAACTGTCTTGTCGTTATTGGGGGCTTGCGAACCCCGGTTCGTTGAGGGGCCGCTTTCCGGAGCCTCCGAGCTCGAGAAGGGATTCGAGCCGCACATACACCCGAGCACCATCAGGAGAAGAAATCCGCCGACTGTTATCATTGCAAATTTGTTTTTCATTTCCTTCACCGTTGTGGGAGATCTAAATTGAGGATATCGCCTAATTCTCGATCTGTAGATTAGCGTATTTTTCGATCAGCTTCTTTTGGCCAAAACCGGGAAAGCTGACCGTAAGTTTAACATTATCGCCCGAGCCCTCCCTTCGCAAGACCAAACCGCGGCCGTATTTTTCATGCCGAACGTGGCTGCCGGGAACAAGTCCCTTGCTCAGTCCTGCCGAATTCTTGCTCTGGCCGGCGTTATAAGCCTTGAGCTTATCGAGTCCGCTATTCGGCGGGCTTGCCTCGCCCTGAGCCGGCCTTTCGGGAGCAGCGTCGCCTTCGGGCTTGAGCCCCCGTTTACTGAAAAACTCAGCGATCGCTTCCGTGCTGTTGTACGTTTTTCCGGTATAGAGGTTCCCCGTTCTTTTCGCCGGTGCACTCGCTGCGGCATAAACTTTCGGCTCGGCACGTCGGCTGCCGCCCTGCGAATACGATAGCCACGAAGGCCCGTGTGAAAGATCTTCGACCAATTCGATCGGTATCTCGTTCAGGAATTGCGAGGGCTCGGCGGCCATCTCCTCGCCATAAACACGCCGCCGCATCGCGTGCGTTATGTAAAGCGATCGCTCCGCCCGCGTTATCGCAACATAGGCCAGCCGCCGCTCTTCCTCAAGCTCCTGCGGGTCACTAAGGCTGCGAGAGTGCGGAAAAATGCCGTCCTCGAGCCCGACCAAGAACACCACCGGAAACTCAAGCCCCTTCGCCGAGTGGACGGTCATCAGCGTGACCGGCACGTTTCGGTCGAACTTGTCGGTGTCCGCGGTCAACGCGGCATGGTCGATGAAGTCTCTTAGTCCCGATTCGGTCCCCGAATCGTACTCCGACGCGGCGTTCACGAGTTCCTCAAGGTTCTCGAGCCGGGACTCCGCCTCGTCCGAGTTCTCGCTTCGCAGCATGAAAGAATATCCTGTGTCATCGATCGCGGCAATCACAGACCCCGTAACCGCACGAGCCTCATCCGCGGGATTTGCCACGCTTTCGCGTAGCCCGTCGATTATCTTTTTGAACGAGCGGAGTGCGTCTTTCGCCCGGTTTGTGAGGTTGACCGGCTCAGCTCCCGACTTATCAGTAACAAGCTCGATAGCCTCCCAAAGCGACCGCCCCGAAGACCTCGCAACCGCTGTCAGTTCATCAAGCGTCGTCTTCCCGATGCCGCGGGTCGGCGTATTGATAACGCGAAGAAGAGCGATGTCATCCGAAGGATTTAACGCCAACTTGAGGTAAGCAACGATATCCTTGACCTCCTGCCGCTCATAGAACGAGAATCCCCCGACGATGTTGTATGTGATCCGCATCCGCCGCAGCGATTCCTCAAAAACGCGCGACTGAGCGTTCGTCCGGTATAGCACAGCAACCTTTGTATCCGGATCTTCGCGAAGGTGCTCTTCTGTTTTCCGTGTGACGAACCGGGCCTCGCCGTCGGCGTCCATCGCCTGAAAATACATGATCTTCCCGCCCGAACGATTCTCGGTCCAGAGCTTCTTCTTTTTCTGGTTGATGTTGTTCGCGATTATGGCGTCGGCGGCGTTCAGGATGTTCTGCGTCGAGCGATAATTCTGCTCAAGCAAGATCACCTTCGCATCGGGATAGTGCTGCTCAAATTCAAGAATATTGCGGATGTCCGCCTGCCGAAAACCATAAATGCTCTGGGCATCATCGCCGACAACGCAGATGTTTTGTTGAGCTTCGGTCAGGTATCTGATCAGCGAAAGCTGCAGCGGATTCGTGTCCTGATATTCATCGACCAGGATGTATTTATACCGCTGGTTGTACCTCTCGCGCACCTCCGGCGACCGTCGAAGCAGCCTTACGGTCTTGATCAGCAGGTCGTCGAAATCGAGCGCGTTTGCCGTCCGCAGCCGCTCTTCGTACATTCTAAAGACCTTTGCCGTTGCCGCCCGCTTCTCATCCGTGTGCTCGACCCGCGAGGCAAACATCTCGTGGTCCTCGCCGCGATTCTTGGCGGTGCTAATTGCTCCTCGGATCATCCGCGGCGCAAATTGCTTTTCATCGAGGCCGAGGTCTTTGATGCACGCCTTGATCACCTTCTGCGAATCGTCGGTGTCGTAAATCGTGAACGACTTTGTGTAGCCTTCGCCGAGCGCCTCGATGTCGCGGCGAAGTATTCGCACGCAAAGGCTGTGAAAGGTCGAAATGAGCGGCCGAGAATCGAGCTTTGTTTCCTTGAGAAGCGCGAGAACGCGTTCGCGCATCTCGCCCGCAGCCTTGTTCGTAAACGTGACCGCGAGGATATTGTGGGGCAAAACCCCTTTTTCAGCAATAAGATACGCGATCCTGACGGTGATGACGCGGGTCTTGCCCGATCCTGCTCCGGCAAGCACAAGCAACGGCCCGTCGGTCGCACGAACGGCCTCGGCCTGCTGTGGGTTAAGACTTGATAATAATTCCATGAAAGATCGCCGTGCCGGGGAAAATGCTTATCTGATGATCGATTGCACGGCCTTGAATGCTGCGTCACGCGAATCGCCAAGCATTTCGAAAAGGACCATTTCGACCGACGACGATTTCGCTCCCGCGTCAAGTATCCTCGCAAGGGCAGCCTGCCGGTCATGCTCAAAACGCGACGCGACCGAATCGCAAAGAAGATGTACGTCGTAACCGTTCTTAATGAGATCGAGAGCGGTCTGCAGCACGCAGATGTGTGTCTCGATCCCGCAAAGAGCGACCGTTTTTATCCCGTTTTCCTCGAGATGGGTCCGAAATCCCGCTTCCGCCCAGGCAGAAAAAGCGGATTTCTCGACGAACGGCACTTCCTCGCCGAGCGAAAAAAGTATCTCCTCGACCGTTCTTCCGAGGCCCGCCGGATACTGTTCGGAAACGATGATCTGGGACGCGAGAGCATCGAACGCCCGAGCCGCCATCGATATCCGCGACGCGATCAGCGAAAGGTCAGGAATCACAGAGCGAAACGCTTCTTGCACGTCCACTATGACGAGCGCCGTTTTTGTTCTATCCAGCATCTGCCTCCATTTTTGCCGTTTCGTCAGCGGCCTTTTGCTTATCCGCGGCCTTTGCGGCGTCGCGTTTTGCCCGGTCCCGCATCTCTTTCTTGTACGTTTTGAAGAAGGCCCAAACGGCCACGACGCAGATGATCAGGATCAGGGCCATCATCGCGACGATGAAGTAAATTTCAGCAGTTGCGGCACCGGGCATACCTAAAGTTTAGGTTGCCGCCAGATGCGATTCAAGTTTGGCTTTTCGTTTGCAGAAAGCGTACTTCAACTCGGCGGCAGTTCGGGCGGAACGGGTTCGCCGAGCCTGTCGCCAATAAGCAGCATTCGGTAGATCTCGGGCAAAACTCTAACTCTCTTATTCTCGTCCGTAACGAGATGATGGGTCTCGCCCTCGGCGATCAGGGTTGAATCAGCAGCACGAAAGACCTCGTAAATAAAACGCACCGAGCGGCTTCGCACCTCGGCGACGCGCGTCCTTATGGTCAACAGATCTTCGTAGAAAGCGGGAGATTTATATCGGACGTAGCTCTCGGCAACGACCATCAGCGCGTTGCCCTCTTCTTCCATTGCCTTGTAAGAGAAACCCTTTGAGCGGCAAAGGTCGCTTCGCCCCTGCTCAAACCAGATAAGGTAATTGGAGTGATGGACAATGCCCATCTGATCCGTCTCGGCATACCGCACCCGTAACTCGGTCTCGTGCCAGACGTCCATAAAAAAATTGGCTGGGAGACAGGGATTCGAACCCCGATAGGCAGATCCAGAGACTGCAGTCCTACCATTAGACGATCTCCCAGCGTTACACCTAATTTAAATAGCCTTACCGCCCGTTGTCAAACCGGCCTTATCTCATTTCAGTTTGATTGCCTTCGCTAGTTGATGCAGTATAAAGGTTTACGCCGTGGATAAAGAGATACTTACAAATCGGCAGGCCTTCCACGAATTTCATATCCTCGACCGGTATGAGGCCGGAGCCGCGCTCGTCGGGACCGAGGTCAAATCGATCATGGCCGGCCGCATTCAGCTCAAGGATTCATACGTTACCATCAAGGACGACGAGGTCTGGCTCCTAAACGCACATATTTCGCCTTACTCACACGGCAACAAGCAAAATCACGAACCGCTGAGGCATCGCAAGCTGCTGCTCCATCGCAAAGAGATCGAAAAGCTCGAAAAGGAAACGACGCAGAAGGGGATGACTTTGGTCGTTACAGCCATTTATTGGAAAAATGGGCGTATTAAGTTCGAGATCGGGGTCGCCAAGGGCAAAAAACTCTATGACAAACGTGAAACTGAGATGAAAAAGACGATAGACCGCGAAACGCGTCAACAGTTGAAAGAAAGTTTGAGATAAGTTATAGATATTACAAGTATTTCTGGCTACATAAAACAAGTTTATAATTGAGGAAACGAATGGAATTTCAAGGTATCGGGACTAAATTTGCGTCGGCTTCGGTCGATGCTCTCGCCGTTGCTGTCTTTAAGGACGACAAGGCCACTGACGGAGTTCTTAAAGAACTCGACGACATAACAGGCGGACAGGTCGCCGACACTCTCAAGGGAAAGGAGATCAACGGCGGACAGGGCGAGACCGCGCTAATACGCTTTTCGGCGAAAGGTGTTAAGGCCACGAGGCTGCTGCTCGTCGGGTGCGGGGAAAAAGATAAATACAAGTCCTCCTCAGTTTCGGTCGCCTCGGGAACCGCGGCACGATGCCTCCGCAAACTCAATCTCAAGTCTTTTGCATTCGATGCTCGCATTGACGGCGACGCGGTTGAAACTGCTCAAAATGCCGTTCAGGGCGTTATTACAAGCCAGTTCGAGCTTGATAAATATAAGACCGTAGACAAGAACACGAAGGAACTCACGAAGTTCGTCGTTCACGTTGAAGGCGGCAAGCCGGCAGACCTAAAGAAAGGCGTAGAACGCGGCCAGGCGATCGGCGATTCAATGAACTTTGCCCGTGAGCTCGCAAACGAGCCGCCAAATGTTCTCCATCCGACCGAGATGGCCAAACGTGCGCAGGCGATGGCGAAAGAGGTTGGGCTCAAGTGCGAGGTCCTTGACGAAGCGAAAATGGAAAAGCTCGGCATGGGCTCATTTTTGAGCGTCACAAAGGGCTCCGATCAGCCTGCCAAAATGATCGTGCTTCGCTACACGCCCGCCAAAAATACCGGCAAGAAAGGCGACTTGATCGCATTCGTCGGCAAGGGCGTCACCTTTGACACTGGCGGCATCTCGCTCAAGCCCGGCGAGGGTATGGACGCGATGAAGTACGACATGTCCGGTGCCGCGACCACTATCGCAACAATGAGGGCGATCGCTCTCCTTAAGCCGACAGTTCCGGTCATCGGCGTCGTCGGAGCCGTCGAAAACATGCCTGATGGAAAAGCCTCGCGGCCGAGCGACGTGGTCACCGCAATGAACGGCAAGACCATCGAGATACTCAACACCGACGCCGAAGGCCGTTTGGTCCTCGCGGATGCCGTCGCCTATGCCGAAAAGCAGGGAGCGACCCGCATCATCGATATGGCCACCCTTACCGGAGCGGTCATCATCGCACTCGGCGGCCACAACACCGGCATCATGGGTAACGACCAGGAACTCGTCGATCAACTCGTCGATTGCGGCAAAGAAACCGGCGAAGGCTACTGGCAGCTTCCCCTCGGCACGGAATACAGCAAGGACATCAAGTCGGACATCGCCGACATCAAGAACATCGGGCCCCGCGGCAAGGCCGGCACCATTATGGGAGCGGTCTTCATTCAGGAGTTCGTCGATAAGGCGAAATGGGCTCACCTCGACATTGCCGGAACTGCCTGGCACGACGGCGTCCGCCCGCATCAGGCGAAAGGCCCGACCGGCGTTGCGGTTAGAACGCTCCTCAAGTTTGTTGAGAAGGCTCAATAGAGTTTGATCAGATCAACAAAAAAGGGGCCGGTGAAAACATTTCACCGGCCCTTTTTGCGTTTGCCGCAAACTCTCCGTTATTGCGCGTCTTTAAATTCAAAGCACGGCAGAATGGTCGTTCCGAACAATTTCAGCTAGAATGAAAAGCGCCTGGTTTCCCCTGATGCCCGAAAATCGCTCAAATCTCCTCTTGGCAGCTATCCTTTTGGCCATGGTCATGGGTTGCGTTTTTCGCTCGGACCGCGAGACGATGAGCCGGCCGGAGAGTTCGGAACTTCCGGTCGCGTCTGCCTCGCCTGTCACGGCTCAACCGACGCCGGAGTCGCCGACGAAGAAGCCGGATGCGGGTGATTTTGTGGTCGAACAACAAGATCTTTCCGTTGCACGCTTCCAGCGGCTTGACAATCAGGTGAAAACAGAAAAAATGCTTGAGAAGGCCGCAGACCGGCTGAACCAGGCACTGATCCTGCCGCACGATATTTTGATTCGGGCCAGATCGTGCGGTGAACAGAACGCCTTCTACGATGCGAAGGATCGTTCGGTCACGGTTTGCTTTGAAATGATGGAGCGGTTCCATGGCGTATTCCGGGCCGGCGGCGAGAGCGAAGAGCGTGCATACGAGAAGATGTTTGACGCGATGCGTTTCGTTTTTCTCCACGAGGTTGGGCATGCTCTCATTGACGCATACAAGCTCCCTGTTGCCGGCAACGAGGAAGACGCGGCGGATAGGCTGGCCGCATATGTGAACCTGACAGAGCTCGGCGAGGATGGCGTAAAGGCAGTTTATGCCGCCTCCGATGCCTTCAACCTTGAGGCAAAGCAGAGCGCGTCCGCAAAACGAAAGTTTGCCGACGAACATTTGCTGAACGAGCAAAGATTTTACACTTCCCTTTGCATGATCTATGGCTCGGATGCGTCTAAACATGCAAGGATAGTTGATGCCGGTTATCTCCCGAAAGAACGAGCGGTTCGATGCCGCAATGAATATCAACGAACGGTCGAAAGCTGGCGAAGCTTGCTTGAGCCTTGGCGCAAACGCTAGCGTAACGAAATTTTTGCAGGAGAAAATATGAAAAACCTCATCTTGAATGCCCTTTCGGGACGAAACACGCGGTCAAATGGTTTGATCGCTCTCGCGTTTATTGCCTTCATTGTCCTTGGCTGCAATTGTAACCGGAGCTTTGACCTCGGAAATGCCGCGAACACGAGTTCCGGCGACACGGACAGCAACTCGTCAAGGACAACATCGACGTCGAACAGCGATGTGCCGAGCGATGCCCTCATCGAAGCGATGGTCAAGGAAACGCTTGCCGACTTTAACCTCGCCGTGACTACGGACAAATGGACCGGCATTTACGAAAAGGCGTCTTCGGACTTCCAATCGACCTTTACGGAAGCTCAGATGAAAGACACTTTCAAGGACTTCGTAAAGAACCGTCGAGCGGTTACCCCGATAATCTCCGAGGCCCTTAGGCTCGATCCCGAATACACGCAAGCTCCGTATATCCGGAACGAAAAAGGCCTCGACATTTTGGTCGTGGACGGCAAGTTCCCGACCAAGCGTGTGCCGACGAATTTCGAGTTTGAATACGTGAAACGCAGCGGTGACTGGAAGATGCTGAAGTTGGTAGTCAAACTTCAGTAGACTGCCAGCGAGATGAAGCCCGGCCCGGCTTGCCGAAAAGCAGGCCGGGCCATTTCTTTTTCCGCGGCTCTCGACTACGCACGGTGACTTCGGTAAAATCTTCCTTACCAAATCCTTATGAAGATCCATGAATATCAGGGCAAAGCCCTCTTGAAGGAATCCGGCGTTCCGGTCCCGCGGGGCATTGTTGCCCGCACGGCAGATGAGGCCGAAGCCGCAGCACGCGAACTCGGCACCGACGTTGTCGTCGTCAAGGCACAGATACATGCCGGCGGCCGCGGTAAGGGTGGCGGCGTAAAGCTCGCGAAATCGCCAGAAGAAGCAAAGCAGATCGCTTCCGAGATGATCGGGATGCAGCTCGTCACGCACCAGACCGGCCCCGAGGGCCAGGAGGTCAAAACGCTCCTCGTCGAAGAAGGCCTACCGATCGATAAGGAGTTCTACCTCGGCATCACGCTTGACCGCGTCTCGGGCCGCAACACATTCATGGCCTCGTCCGAGGGTGGGATGGACATCGAAAAGGTCGCCGAAGAAACGCCCGAGTTGATCCTGAAAGAAACGATCGACCCATCGGTCGGCATGCGTCCGTTTCAGGCACGCAAGCTCGCCTTTGGCCTCGGCATTCCGGCCGAGCTCGTCAATCAGGCCGCCAAGTTCATGCTCTCGCTTTACGATGCGTTCGAAAAAATGGACGCCTCGATCGTCGAGATCAATCCGTTCCTGCTCACCAAGGACAATCGCCTGATCGCTCTCGACGCCAAGGTGAACTTTGACGACAACGCGATGTTCCGCCACAAAGATTACGCGGACCTCCGCGACCTGAACGAAGAAGAGCCGCTTGAGATCGAGGCCTCGAAATTCGACCTTAACTACATCAAGCTCGACGGCAACATCGGCTGTATGGTCAACGGTGCCGGCCTTGCGATGGCGACGATGGACATCATCAAGCTCGCAGGTGGCGAACCCGCGAACTTTCTTGACGTTGGCGGTGGTGCCTCGCAGGAACGCGTCGAGCAGGCGTTCAAGATCCTTCTTGCCGATGAGAACGTGAAGGCCGTACTCATCAATATCTTCGGTGGAATCGTCCGATGTGACATGGTTGCTGCCGGTGTCGTCGCCGCAGCGAAAAACCTCGGCGTATCGATCCCCATCGTCGCCCGGCTTGAAGGCACGAACGTCGAAGCCGGCCGCGAGATCCTCGCCAACTCCGGAATCGGCATCATCCCCGCCACCGGAATGAACGACGCCGCCGAAAAAGTCGTCGCCGCCGCTGAATGATGACGAACGATCATTCCCGAGATAGTAATGTCGAGGAGACCTAAACGGGATTTTGAGTACGCTCCCTATAGAACCGAGCCAACTAGCCTAGCCCCAAAAGATTGGATTGACGACTGCTCTCTACCTGCGGATTACCATGCGAAAATCGAGTCCAAGGATCGACGGAGACGAGAGTACGAGAACCCGGAGGATCTTTTGACCATTTTAGACCCTAATAATCCGGAAAAAGCGGTTGATAGGATTGTCTCCTACAAAAACATTGTCGGGAAAGTTGTTAGCATCTGTCCGAAAACAGACAAACTAACGATTGCTCCAATTGGTGGAAGAACGAAAACATTCGATCTTGCTTTCATTCTGCGGGAACAGGGTACACCCTAGGCATAGTACACCTCCACTATAGCTTGATGAAGATCCGGCGGCGGTAGAGCATCCACATCAGGAAGAGCCAAAAAAGGATGAATGTAAGGGCATAGGCGAGCGAGGCGTTGACCGGCTCGGCCCATGAGAGAAAGAGATTTTGATATATCCACTGCTGGAGCGTGATCTCTTTGCCCTCCGGGCCGGCGACGCGGATGATGCCGAGAATGCGGGCCATTATGCCGGAGAAGACAAATAGCGCAAGGGCGTTAACGCCAAAGATGACGAACGGCTTTGCCCACCGCTTGTAGCCCTTGATGTCGATCAGAAAATAGCAGAACCCGAGGGTCAGCAGTGCGAGCCCCGATGTATAAACGACGTACGAGCTGGTCCAAAGCGATTTATTGAGCGGAAAAACAAGGCTCCACGCCCACCCGACCGCCAGCAACAGCGTCCCGAAAAAGAAGAGCCCGAGTGCCTTGTCAGAACCCGCTGCGTTAGCGGCACCAGCGGAAGACGCGGCGGTGTCGAGACGCGGGGACGCGGGGACGCTTTCAAAGCCGCTCTCCGCGTCGCCGCGTCCCTCACTCTCCACGTCCCCTACTTTTTCAGCTCTACCCTCGTCCCTCGTCCTTCGGCCCTCATCACTGCGTTTAAGCCACGTTCCCGCAAGCACGCCTGAGATGGTCGTCGCGATCGCCGGTAGTGTCGAGAGAATGCCTTCCGGATCGAAGACCTTGCCGGCCCTCCAGATGTGATCGACGGTCAGGATGACGCGGTCGAGAAATGCGGCCATGTTGCAGGCCTTGTCGTCGATCGTCGTTATGTCGCAGCCCGGAACCGGCAGCTTCGTCATCACCAGCCAGTAGAAGAGCAACAGCCCGACGCCGATCGCGGCCTGCTGTTTCCAATTGGTGTGGAGATAGATCAGAGCGACGACCAGATAGCAGATCGCGATCCGCTGAAGCACGCCGGGGATTCGCATCGTCCCGACGTTGTAGGGCGTCACCTCCCAGCCGACCGCAAGCGCCGCAATGACCACCGCGGCCCAAATGCCGATCAATGCGAACGCCAGCTTGAAATTGCGAAGATAGAGAAAATAAAGTGCGGCGATGATAGAAGCGACCGCCGTCCATTTCAGCGGCCACGGTATGGCAGTCTCATTAATGACGAAAAACGGGATCGCTGACATCGCCAGCCCGCTCAGGAAGATCGCCGCCGACCGCGAGAATATTTTCGTATAGACCGAACGGTCGATGCCCGCCTCGACCTTCTTCCCGAGCGACATCGGCACCGCGACGCCGACAATGAACAGAAAGAACGGAAAGATGTAATCGGTCGGGGTAATGCCATGCCATTCGGCATGCTTCAGCGGGCCGTAGATCGCCGACCACGTCCCCGGATTATTGACCAACACCATTCCGGCGATGGTCATTCCGCGGAAAACGTCGAGCGAAACAAGACGTTGTTGGGCAGCGTCGCTCACCAGCCGTTTCGTTCCCTTGTGGTCGTGATGTGAGCTGTGTGGTGCAGCGAGTGCCAGGCGTAGAGCCCGAGCATGTCCTCAAGCCGCCAGCGGCCGCTCTCCGGGTGCTCGAGTTCGCGCCGGAAGTCCTCGTTGCTCATCCCGTCCAAAAGGGCGGTCCAATGTGCGTGAGTGCCTTCAAGTATCTGCAGGGAGGGCTCGATCTCAAGCCCTTTGTCCGGTAGCTCGGCCCATCGGTCTTCGTGGTAAGGCCGAATGGTCGGGTCCGTCTCGGTGAGAGCAAGTTTGAACCGGCAATACGCGTTTAGGTGGCTGTCCGCAACGTGGTGAACCGTCTGCCGGAGGGTCCAGCCGCCGGGTCGATAGGGCGTATCGAGCTGTTCGGGGCTCAAGCCCGTGCAAGCCTCGCGGATCTTCCCAGGAAGTTCGCGGATAACAACGGTCCGCTCTTCGCGTGTGGTCTCGTCGTGAATCTCAAACGGGCCGATCGGAAATCTGAGATCTTCATCCATAAGTTTTAGGGCATGTATGCGTCCTCAAACCGTGTGAACTGCTTCAGGAACGCCATCTTGATAGTATCCGTCGGGCCGTTTCGCTGTTTTGCGATGATGATTTCGGCGATATTGCGCTCTTCTTCTGGCACTTCGTCCGGATTCTTCGAATAGTAGTCCGAGCGATAGATAAAAGCAACCACGTCGGCGTCCTGCTCGATCGAACCCGATTCGCGGAGGTCGGACATCATCGGTTTCGGCGGATTTCGTGCCTCGGGTGCACGCGAGAGCTGCGAGAGTGCCATGACCGGGCAATTGAATTCCTTGGCAAGTGCTTTCAGGTCGCGTGAGATCTGCGAAACCTCCTGCTGACGGTTCTCATTGCGTTTGCCGGAGGAGCCCATTAGCTGAAGGTAATCAACGATGACCAGGTCGATCCCCTTCTGCTCGACCGCAAGCCGCCTGAGCTTCGCCCTCATCTCGATGACGGAAATGCCAGCCGTATCGTCGATGAAGAGCCTTGTTTCTGAGAGATCAGCAATGCCCTCGGCAAGCCTTCCCCAATCGTTCTTCGAGAGTATCCCGAGCCGCAGGTTCCGCGCATCGACCGACGACTCGGCGCTCATCATACGCATAACGAGCTGCTCCTTCGACATTTCCATCGAGAAAACGGCAACCACCGCCTTTTCCCGAATGGCGGCCCGCTGAGCAATGTTCAAGCAAAGTGCGGTCTTACCCATCGAAGGTCGGGCGGCAAGGATGATCAGGTCGCCGGCCTGCAGGCCCGAGGTGATATTGTCGAGGTCGCGATAGCCGGTTGAGAGCCCGGTCAGTGCGTGCGAATCTCGGCGGGCGAAGTCCTGTATCTTTTGAAAGACCGTCTCGGCAATCGGCCGGATCGCTTCAAAGCCGGTTCGGTCACGCTGTTCAGCGAGGGCAAAGATCATATGCTCGGCCCGGTCGAGCACGATCGCGGCTTCCTCTTCTTCCTCAAGCGCGTCGCTTGTTATCTGGTTGCACGTCCTGATCAGATTACGCATCAGCGACTTCTGTTTCACAACGTTGATGTAGTCCGAGACGTCAGTAAAATGCGGAAGGCCGTAGGTCAGATTCGCGATGGCCGCGACGCCGCCGATCATCTCGACCGAGCCGTCACGCTTCAGTTCTTCAGCGATCAGGATCGGATCGATCGGCCGGCTTGCATCAAAAAGCGAGACCATCGCCGCGTAGATCCGGCGGTTAAAAGGCGAGTAAAAATCTTCCGGCTTAAGGTGCTCGACCGCCTGTGTGACGACCGAGTTGTCAAGCAGGACAGCACCGAGGATGGTCCGTTCGCTGTCGTCGCTGCTCGGCAGCGGCCGCTCAAGAAATTGCTCGCGTCTTGCTTCAGGATATGCAGCCATAACTATACTGTTTACCTCACTTAGAGAAACACGTGCCCCGCCGGGCTTTGCCGGAAAGCTCTCACAAATTGTCTTTTTGGAGACGCAGACGAAGGTGCGTAGTGAGAGATATTACACCCGCAGTGGCCTCTTCTCAAACCGCGAAAAGCAGAATTTTTTGGCGTTCTTCTAAGCCCTTTTTTCGCAAAGAAATGACCGCTCCCGGCAAGCGGAAGCGGTCAGTATGTCGGAGCTTGGGTTCCAGCCTATTCGCCTGCTTCGGCAGCTTCCGCCGTTTCTGCAACCGGTTCTTCGGTCGTCGCTTCAGCCGCTTCAGGCTCGGCCTTGGCCTTTGCCTTCCGGTCCTTCTTCGGCTCCTCGGCATCGCCGCCCTCTGCGGTTACGGTAACCGGAACGATGAGAGCGACCTCGCGGTGCAGCTTGACCGAAACGGTGTATTCGCCCGTCTCTTTGATCGCATCCTTAAGGACGATCTTCCTACGGTCGATCTCATATCCCTTGGCATTAAGCGCCTCGGCGATGTCCATCGTGGTGACCGAACCAAAGAGCGTTCCGCCCTCGCCGGCCTTTCGCTCGAAGGCAAGTTCGATCGTACCCATCTGCTCCTTCTGAGCTTCGGCGGTGGCCCTTTCGACCGCAGCCTTTTTCAGAAGTGCCTCTCGTTCCTGCTCGATCTGTTTAAGATTGCCTTTCGTGGCGAGCGTCGCAAGCCCTTGCGGAAGCAAAAAGTTGCGGGCATAGCCTGCCCTGACCTTTACGATCTCACCGCGGCCGCCGAGGCTTTCAATATCTTCGCGTAACAAAATAGTGGTATTTGCCATGTAAATTTCCTCCTCGACGTTCTATTCCGAAGCGTACGGCAAAAGAGCCATCGCCCGTGCTCTCTTGATCGCCGTAGCAATGCGTCGCTGATCCTTGGCCGTAATGCCGGAAATGCGTCGCGGCATGATCTTGCCGCGTTCGGGAACGAACTGGCGGAGAAGATCAACATCTTTCCAATCTACGTAATCCGGTACGATCTGCCGCGGCCTTCGTCGCTGATACCTTCGGGGCATTTTATCCCCAAACGCATCTTCATCCATCAGCTCTCGTTCAACATTATCTTCGTTATCTAATTCTGCCATGATCTTTTATCTCCTTATGCAGCGGCCTCTTCACCGGTTTCCGGGGCCTCTTCGGTCGTGCGGAACTGTGCCCTGCGTGCTTGGCGGCGTTCACGACGCTCGCGCATCAAGTCGGCCGATTTGCGGTCCTCATCGACGCGTACGGTCAGGTAGCGCACGATCATATCGTTGACCCGCATCCTGCGTTCGAGCTCGGCGATCTCCTGCCCGGTTCCCTCGATCTCGAAAAGAATGTAGTGGCCCTCGTTCTTTTTATTGATCGGGTAGGCCAGCTCACGGCGGCCGCCATCATCCATTCTCACGACCGTGCCGCCTTCCTTCTCGATAAGGGCACCAACGGCTTCATTGAGCGAGGCGACCTTATCGGACGTGACGTCCGGATCGATTATGTACATTACTTCGTATGTTCTTTTTGACAATTTACTCTCCTCCTTTCGGATCTTCAGCCTCGCATCTCATATCGCGAAGCAAGAAGGCTAAACATTCACTTTCAAATTTGCGTCTCCGGTTCTTCCGGTTTTACTTTTACCGCGGAATCGGCGTTCCACCGGGACATCGCCTTTTCTATCCCGTCTAATATCAGATCTTCGATCGCACTCTCGGCATCGGCAAGAGCGTTTTCGAGCAGCTCTTCTTCGGCTTTCGCGAATCTCTGAAGAACAAAGTTCTTCGTATCAACAACCGGATGCTCCGGCTTGATACCGATCCGCAACCGAATGAACTCCTGAGTTCTCAAGCAATCAGCGATCGACCTTAGCCCATTATGTCCGCCATGCGACCCTTTCGGCCTCAAGCGGATCCGGCCGAGAGGCAATGCCAGATCGTCGGTTATCACCACCAGGCCACAGGCCTCTCGCTCTTCTTTCGACACGAGACACGCTGCCGCTTCTCCGCTGAGGTTCATGTAGGTCTGCGGCTTTACGAGCTCGACCGGGAAGTTCCCGATCGTAACCCGCCCGACCAGCGACCTGCACTCCTGCCGCTTGATCGAACCGCCGAGCCGAGCCGCCAACCGATCGACCACCATGAACCCCGCGTTGTGCCGCGTCCGCTCATATTCGGGGCCCGGATTTCCGAGCCCCAAAACAAGCCAGCTCTTCGGTTGATCGGCGACCGCCATCATAGGTCAAAGGCCGGGCTATTCGCCGCCTTCACCTTCCTCGGCGGGAGCTTCTCCGGCAACTTCAGGCTCAGCACCTTCAGCCACCTGAGGCTCGAGCTCGACCTCTTTCTGCATCGCGGCCGTAACGACAACCGTTTCCGGATCGTCAACGATCTCGACACCTTCCGGCACCTTGATGTCCGAAACCTGGATCGGCCGGTCAATGCGAAGTTCCGAGATATCGGCTTCAACGAACTCAGGCGTTTTTGCGGGCTCGCAAAGTACCTTGATCTCACGCATCGCCTGGGTTACGACCGCGTCGTCGTCAAGTTCCACGGTCGGCTCACCGACAATGTGCACCTGCACGGTCATTTCGATCTTCTCGCCCTTCGCAAATCGGCGAAGATCCGCGTGAAGCAATCGGCCCGTCAGCACATCAACCTGGCGATCCTGAAAGATCACGTCATTGATGTCGCCCGCAACGTCGATCGAAAAGACCGAGTTAATGCCCGAATCCGAGCGAATGATCGCCGCGAGTTCGCTAAGCTGAGCGGTCGCAGAAACGGGCTCGTTGCCGCCTCCATAGATGATGACCGGGACCTTTCCGGCTACACGAAGCCGACGGTTGATGTTCTTGCCAAACTCTTCCCGTTTCTCTGCCTTTACAGTAATTTTCTCTGCCATATTTTCCTTTTGCCCCGCGTTGTTCCGAGGGGCGGCCTACCGTTGCCTTGCGGGCTTGGGCCGCAACTAAATGAACAGCGACGAAACGCTTGTCTCGTCATGGATCGAATTTATCGCCGAGGCGAGCAGTTTTCCGACGCTCAAGACCTCGATCCGGCCGCTTTCAACGAGCGGAGATGCACTCTCGCCGAGCGGTATAGTATTCGTAACGATCACCTTTTTCAGGTATGACGTGCTGATATTCTCAACGGCCTTGCCGGAGAGAACTGCATGTGTAAAACAAGCCAGCACCTCATTCGCCCCCGCATCGTGAAGGGCTTTGGCGACCTTGCAGATCGTCCCGCCCGTATCGCACATATCATCAACGATGAGGCAATTCTTACCGGCGACATCACCGACGACGTTCATCACGTCTGCCTCATTCGCCCGCTCGCGGCGTTTGTCGCAAAGAGCAAGGCCGGCATCAAGCCGCTTGGCGTATGCCCGAGCCCGCTCGGCACCGCCCGTGTCAGGAGCGACCACTACCAGATTCTCGATCGGATTCTCTCGAAAATAATCGACGATCACCGGAGCCGCATAAAGGTGATCGACCGGAATATCAAAGAAACCCTGTATCTGCGAAGCGTGAAGGTCTATCGTCAGCACGCGGTCCGCTCCGGCGGTCGTGATCAGATTTGAGACCATCTTCGCCGCGATCGGCACTCTCGGCCTGTCCTTCTTGTCCGAACGGGCGTATCCGAAATACGGGATCACCGCCGTTATCCGCTCGGCCGAAGCACGCAGAAACGCATCCTGCATCACGAGCAATTCCATCACATGCTTGTCCACCGGCGGACTCGTCGGCTGGACAATGAATACGTCCGTCCCGCGGACATTCTCATCGATCTGGAAATTGAACTCGCCGTCTGAAAATCTCGCCGTCGTACAGCGGCCGAGGTCGACATTCAAATGCCGACAGATCTCCTTAGCTAGTGCATCATGTGCCGATCCCGAAAAGATCTTGATATTGCCCATTACGCTGACCCAACCGATCTAACATGTGCCTCTGCGGCACCCGTCCCGAAAAACAAAAAACGGCAACCATTAAGGCCGCCGTTCCGAATACTCGAGAAATGGCTGGGGCGGAAGGACTCGAACCTACGAATGCCGGATCCAAAAACCGGTGCCTTACCACTTGGCGACGCCCCAATCGAAATCTGTATATTACTCGGAAACGACCAATGACTCTGGATAGAGAGCCTCGCGATATTCCGTTCGCGAAACGGTCGCTGCGGCAAAACTTCGCCAGTTGGTCTTATCACCAAGGGCTTCTAATGCTGTTTGCCGCGTAAGTAAATTGTCAAAAATTGCGAAAACACTTGCTCCGCTGCCGCTTAAGAGCACCTTGCGGGCTCCGAGTCCGACGAGTGTGTCCCTGACGTCTTTAACTTCAGGAAACTCGGAAAATACGGTGCTTTCAAAATCGTTCGTTCCGAAACTCAGGTCTTTGAGGACCTGTTCAGCCTCCGAACGACAAACCGATAGCTTAGTTTGGAGTGCAGCATTTGTCAAGCTTTCAGCCCCTAGACCGGCGTACGCCTGGGCCGTGCTGACGGCAACATTCGGAGTAACTATTAGTAGATTATCATCGATCACATCCGGAAGCGGCCCGATCTTCTCGCCCCGCCCGGTTCCGAGCATCGTTCCGCCTTCCAGGAAAAGAGGAACGTCCGAGCCAAGGTCGCCGGCGATCGCTAGCAGGTCGCTTTGAGGTACTTCCAGCCCCCAAAGCCTCATGAGCCCGATCAGCGTCACCGCAGCATTTGACGAACCGCCTGCGAGCCCACCGGGCGACGGTATCCGCTTTTCCAGATGCAGTTTCGCTCCCAGCGAAACACCTGCCAAGTCGCGCAACTTCGAAGCCGCCCTGATCATCAAGTTCCCTTCACCGGTCGGTATTGCCGGATCGTCGCAGGTCATCGAAAGCTCATCCGCAGCTTCGAACGTTATCTTGTCGTGCAATGAGACGGTTTGAAAGACCGTACAGATCTCATGAAAGCCGTCCGCTCGCTTCCCCAACACCCGCAGGTGCAGGTTTATCTTCGCGAACGACGGCAATGTGAAAGGCTCTGGACCCATTGCCAAAGATTAGAGCCCAGTCTGCCAAAAAACAAAAGGCCCGAGGCTGCTTGAGCTTCGGGCCGTTCTGTCCGTTGCAAGTAAATCTACTTGCGGGTGAGGAAAACTTGGGTGAAATAGACCGCTCCGTCGTCCGAGACGGCAACGCCGATGGCCGATTCCCGCCAGACGCCGCTCAGCATATTCTTGCGATGCGAAGGCGAGAGCAGCCAGTTCTGAATGGCCATCGCGACCGGGTCATCATATCCGCGAAGAAAAGCGATGTTCTCGCCGATCGCCCGCCAGCCGCCGATGCCGAGCACGTCCGCACGCCCATCGACCGTCGTGCCGTCCTTGCTTCGGTGGCTGAAATACTTCCGCTCGGCCATGTCGTGCGAATGCCATCGTGCAAGGTCGGCGAGCTGCTCACTCCATTCAAGCGGGGCAAGCCCTTTCGCCTGCCGCTCCGAGTTCATTTGGTCAAACGCCGTCCGTTCATAAGAGCGAACCTTGCCGACAGGACGAGGTATCGACGGCCGCTCAACCGAACTGACCGCCTTTCGCTTGGGCAAACGCATTGACCCGATCTCATCTACGAGGATCGGGACCGGACGCTCGCCGGCTCGCTGGCCGCTGGCATCAATGGCCGAGACCAAAAGTATAAAAATGAAAAAAGGTACGAGAGTTTTCAGATCTACCTCACTTCGGCAGCCGGGCTGACTTACGATGAAGTTCCCTGGCTTTGCGTCCGCCGCATTTTCACGCGGCAGTTGCCTTTTCGGTTTGGTTTAGGCTGGTTCGGGGGGCTACAAACTTGGCACACCAACCGCCTAATATAATACACCATCATATGCCGACAAATTCCATAAAACGCTTCCCTTCGGTGTTACACTTGCCTTAAAGTGCCATCAGAAAGGAGACAAATATGCTGACCGCTTCGGTCCTGGCAAAACGAACCGGGCTTCCCATTTTCACTGTCCGCTATTACACGCGTATCGGATTGCTCAAGCCTTCCCGCGACCTTCGCAACGGCTACAAGCTTTATAAACAGAGCGACAAAGAGCGTCTAAAATTCATCAATAGTGCAAAAAATCTCGGTTTCACACTCGGCGAGATCGAGCAAATACTCTTGCATGCCGAGGATGGCGACACGCCCTGCCCGATGGTCCGCGAGATTGTTGAGCGGCGGATCCGCGAGAACCGCGAGGCGATCCGCGAATTGAAAAGGCTGCAGAAAAGGCTCGAACAGGCCGCCGAAATGTGGTCGGGAATGGAAGATGCCGAGCCTGACGGACATTCCGTTTGCCGGCTGATAGAGTCCTTTGCCGGAGCTTCGGAATGACCGCTTGACCTGACACTAACTGACAGGTTGTAGAATGAACTCAGACACCTAACCAACAGCAAGGGTGCTGGCAACTGTTAGATGTTCACGATCCATCGGTTAGTTAGAAGCGGTTGAATAAGAAGAGGACACGAAACATGGAAAATAAGGCACAGAAAACATCGAATCTGGTACAGCTCGGACGCAAGGCTCCGGAACCGGTGGCTGAACCGCACATCGACCCGGTCTGCAAGATGATGGTAATGCCCGAGACCGCCGCCGCCAGCTACGAGCACGAGGGCACGACCTACTACTTCTGCAATCCCGGCTGCAAGGTCAAGTTCGCCGCCGATCCCGAGAAGTATTTGAAGGCGATTCCAGATTCCAAATTCCAAATTGAGGCACATCACGCGGACGAGACATCGCAAAGTAGCGAAGCGGGCAATCTGGAATCTGGAATCTGGAATCCGCAATCCGCTTCGGATGCGGTTGAATACACCTGCCCGATGCACCCTGAGATCGTTCAGATCGGCCCGGGTTCGTGTCCGATTTGCGGGATGGCACTTGAGCCGATGGAGATCAGCCTCGACGACCAGCCCGACCCTGAGTTCATCGATATGAAGCGGCGATTCCTGATCTCAGCCGTGCTGACCCTTCCGGTGTTCGTACTTGCGATGGGCGAGATGTTCCCGGCGTTTCATTCGCTGATCTCGCCGTCGGTTTCAATTTGGATACAGTTCGCTCTGGCCGTTCCGGTCGTGTTTTGGGGCGGTTGGCCGTTCTTTGAGCGGGCCTGGGCTTCGATCAAGAACGTCAGCCCGAATATGTTCACGCTGATCGCCATCGGCACCGGCTCGGCGATGCTCTACAGCCTCGCTGCCCTTTTCGCCCCGCAGCTTTTCCCGGAATCGCTCCGCGACGGCCATTCCGGCATGATACCGGTCTATTTTGAGGCGGCAGCGGTCATAACAACACTCGTTCTGCTGGGTCAGGTGTTAGAGCTCAAGGCCCGTGCCCAAACCTCCTCTGCCATCAAGGAATTGCTCCGGCTCGCACCTGAAACGGCGACGGTCATCTTTGCCGATGGCTCCGAGGAGACGGTCGATCTCCGCCACGTTGAGGCTGGCCAGACGCTCCGCGTAAAGGCCAACGAAAAGGTGCCGACCGACGGCGAGATCATCGAAGGTGAGACCTCCATCGACGAATCGATGGTCACCGGCGAATCGATGCCCGTAACCAAACAAGCAGGTGCCAAGGTGATCGGCGGAACGATCAACGGCAGCCGCTCATTTACAATGCGGGCCGAAAAGGTCGGCAAAGAAACGCTGCTTGCTCAGATCGTCAAAATGGTCGGCGAAGCTCAGCGTTCGCGTGCTCCGATACAGCGTTTGGCCGATGTCGTCTCGGCGTATTTCGTTCCGGCGGTGATACTCGTTGCGGTCGTCTCGTTCGGCGTCTGGCTCGTATTCGGCAGCCTGACCTATGCTATCGTCGCCGCAGTTTCCGTGCTGATCATCGCCTGTCCGTGTGCCCTCGGCCTCGGAACCCCGATGTCGATAATGGTCGGAACCGGAGTCGGTGCCAAGAACGGCGTCCTCATCAAAAAAGCCGAAGCCCTAGAAACGCTCGAATCCATTAACACGATCGTCGTCGATAAAACCGGCACCCTCACCGAAGGCAAGCCGGTCGTAACGAAGATCTTCTTGTCCCCAACGGGGACGCAGATAATAGCCCAGGGTAAGGCCGAAGGCCGCAACCCTGGGTCAGACGGCGAACAAGGTTCACTCCCTGAAGGGGAGCAACAGGGCGAAGACACGCTTCTGCAGATCGCCGCCTCGATCGAAGCCCATAGCGAACATCCGCTCGCAAACGCAGTCACCGAGGCCGCTAAAAAGCGTGGCATCTCGCTGCTCGAAGTACAGGATTTCGAGTCCGTGACCGGCAAAGGCGTTTCGGGTAAGATCGACGGGCGAAATATCTTCGTCGGGCGTGACGAAAGTGTGCCTGCTCAAGAGAACGTAATCGGATCGCAGTTGGCGGTGATGGTCGATGGCGAACATGCCGGGACGATGATCGTCGCCGACGCAATCAAGCCCTCCGCCAAAGCCGCTATCGACGAGCTTCACAAGCAAGGCATTGAGGTCGTAATGATGACCGGCGACAATCAGGCTACGGCTGATGCTGTGGCGGAAGAACTCGGGATCGACAAGGTCTTCGCCGAGGTGATGCCGCAGGACAAAGCTGCAAAGGTGAAGGAGCTGCAGGCGATGGGTAAGCGTGTGGCGATGGCCGGCGATGGCGTCAACGACGCTCCGGCTTTGGCACAGGCTGACGTCGGGATCGCGTTCGCTTCGGGAACAGATGTAGCGATCGAATCTTCTGACATCACGCTGCTCCGCCCTGACCTCGATGGCATCCTGAAAGCACGAAACCTCAGCCTGAACACGATGAAGAACATCCGCCAAAATCTCTTCTTCGCCTTTGCCTACAACATACTCGGCGTGCCCATCGCCGCCGGCGTGCTCTTCCCGGTCTTCGGCGTCCTGCTCTCGCCCATGATCGCCAGTGCCGCGATGACGTTCAGCTCCGTCTCCGTCATCGCCAACGCCCTCCGCCTCCGAGGCCAAAAGCTCTAATCAAACATCAAAAGGTGTTTGAAGGTGTTTGAAATTCGTAAGTTTCAAACACCTTCAAACCCCCTTAAATGTTTGATTGAAGTTCATAGGTTTGCATTGCGTAGATAATACAAATGACAACAGATACAACACCGCGGTATTCTTACGTCAACTTAACAAATAACATTCTCTGCTTAGGAAGTAAGGAAGGGGGAGGTGTATCTATTTCTACGAAATGGATAGATTTTCGATGGGCTCCGCCCTCCGGCTTGCGGAACAATGGAAGTCTATCAACTAGTGAATTTTCTTCCGCATGTTGTCTTTTAGGTTTTGGGAAATGCGAAACCCTACGCTTTCCAGACGTTCGACTATTGAACCTGGGTCGCCAATGAGCTTCATTTCAAACGCTTGAATGATTACTCCGAAAGTACCGGTGATCTTTACACCTCGATTCTTGGCTACACGACGTCCTTTCTTTTCGTCTATTATCAGCAAACAGTCGGCTAGCTCCAACGCTAAAGCAATCGATGTCGCTTCACCCAGTTCGAGGTCGGATGTGAGTTGTTCGACGAGACTTTGATTGGAACTTGAACGCTGCAACGCCCAAGCTGGCAAAGAATCACCCACCTCGGCAGCTACTTCAGGGGTAACATATATCTCGTCATATATCTTAGGCAGGAGGTCAGATTCGTCGATATTATCAAGCGTTATAAGACAGCTTGCGTCCGCGATCACGATCATTGGCCTAAACGCTCGAGGTCTTCCTCCAGCTCGTCTGCGTCATATTGAAATATCGATACACCGTATTTACCAACGGACTCCAAAAACTCCCGCCTTGACTTACCTACCATTTTGGCTGCCTGACCGGATGACAGCTCGCCCATGTCAAAGAGCTTGGCGGCGAGTATCATCCTTAGTTCTGATTCGCTTACCTTGACTCCTTCGGGCAGTTCTAATTCAACAGTCGCATTCATATTCTAATTCTGTTGCTGAACATCATCGATGTCAATATTTATATGCGAGATTGGATGACCGAGATTCTCGATCGTCCGCCTGATCAAGACAATTCCACATTAACAGGTAGCAACTCTAATCAAACATTAAAAGGTGTTTGAGGGTGTTTGAAACATAAACACTTAAAACATCTAAACACTTCTAAACAGGTATTGATGTTTGATTGAAGCCCCTGTGGTAGATTTGGACTATGGCAAAGATCGCATTGGCAATACATGGCGGGGCGGGGACGATACTGCGTTCGCAGATGACCGAGGAGCTTGAACTGGAATACCGCCGCGGGCTGGAAGCGGCGTTGAAGGCGGGTTGGGCGGTGCTTGAGAAGGGCGGGCCGTCGCTGGATGCGGTCGAGGCGGCGGTCGTCTCGCTTGAGGATTTCCCGCTGTTCAATTCCGGTCGCGGAGCCGTTTTCACAAGCGAAGGCAAGAACGAAATGGACGCGGCGATCATGGACGGCAAGAGTCTAAGTGCAGGTGCGGTCGCGTTTGTAAGGAACGTCAGGAACCCGATCAGGCTTGCAAGAAAGGTGATGGAAAAGACCGAACACATCCTGCTGGCCGGCGAGGGGGCTAATCAGTTCGCGGCTGAAATGGGCATTGAGACCGCCCCCGATGAGTATTTCTTCACCGAGCATCGCTGGCTCCAACTGCAGGACGCCATCGCCGACGGACGGGTGCAGCTAGATCATGTGTCGGAACCCGCTGCGTCAGCGGCGGGCCAGTCTGTTCGAACTAAAAGGAACTGGCCGCCCGCTAACGCAGGCGGTTCTGACCTTGGCACCGTCGGAGCCGTTGCATGCGATAAGAATGGCTCGCTCGCAGCTGCGACCTCGACCGGCGGGATGACAAACAAGAAGTTTGGCCGCATCGGAGATACGCCGCTGATCGGTGCGGGCACTTATGCCGACGACCTCTGTGCCGTCTCCTGCACCGGCCATGGAGAGTATTTCATGCTCGGCGTTTCCGCCTACGATGTTTCGGCACGGATGCGGTATAAAGAGATCTCGCTCGAAGACGCCGCACGCGAAACCATCGCACGCCTAACCGAAATAAGCGGCGAAGGCGGCCTTATCGCCGTCGATACCCACGGCAACGTCACCCTGCCCTTCAACTCCGAAGGAATGTACCGCGGTCACATAACAGGCAACGACAATTTGATGGTGGTAGATATTTACAGCTAGTGACGACCTAAGATTCGATCCCTAGTATCAACACGATCTCACCATCTCTAGTCCGTCTTGCTTCGACGCCGCTTATCGCTATGTCGTCAAGATCATGCCCCCATATCCCGTAAATCCCGTCGGTTTGATTCCTGTTCATGATCCGCCGATCGGACTTAGGAAGAGTCTTCGTTGTAGCTGACGCCTCTTCCTCTTCATAGATCTCCTCGTAAAACCTACCGATCGCTTCGACCAACTGCCTTCGCGTAAATCCTTCGTCGGACGTGGTTATTTCGCGAGTCGTCGGATTGTTTAAGGGATAGTCGAAAACGATCCTCGCCTTCTGGTAGTTCAAGGCTATCGAATCAGGATCGATCAACCGTTCTAACTCGACCTCTCGTCCAACGAGATTGATCCAAGGAACGATCCCATCCTCGAGATCCTCACGTTCATCCTCCGATGCCTCGACGGAAAATTCTATCGTTTGTAGAAACTCTCCTTCCCAAAGATCGGGGCGTCCAGCGTAGCTTTCCTCTCGAGCTATAAGCTCATTGATCTGGCGTTGAGCGACACTTTTCGCCAATTGCTGAGCCTTTTCTTCCTCGGATAACTCCGAAGGCACACCGCCCAACAGCTCTTTAATGCGTTCAAAAATTCCTGCCATCTATTTCACCTCGTCTGCCTGCTCCTCCAGCATCTTGTCCCTGATCTCCTGAACATACCCGATGTCGTCCGGCACAACGTCAGCGAGCGTAACGACCAATTCACCCTTGCGGCCGTTCTTTATCGCGTGGTGGATGGCATCTCTGCCTGCCGGAATGACGCGGACCTGCGGCTGGCCTTCGCTGCGGGCGATGCCTTCTTGAATCAAAGCCGCGATTTCCGCTGCTTCCCTTCCGCGAAGGTAATTTCCGGCACGGATAACGATCCGGTCAAAGTTATTCCCCGCTATCTCGCCCATCTCGCGGATGTCCTCGTCACGCCTGTCGCCCGGCGTGGTCATAACGACCGTGCGATATTTGTGCGGCAGCTTTGCGACGAACTTCGCAAGCCCCTCGAAGCCTGCGGGGTTGTGTGCGTAGTCCATCAGGACGGTGACGTGGCCAACCTCGGTGAAGTTGAGTCGTCCCGGAGTCTGTGCTGCACCGGCATTGAATGTGGTCAGGCCAACGCGGATGTCCTCGATCGAAACCCCGTGGACAAAGCAGGCAAGGGTCGCCGCCAGCACGTTCTGGACCATGAACTCGGCACGGCCACCGTATGTCAGCGGGATGTTCGTCGCCTTTTCGACCCGAACCTTCCACTTGCCTTTCAGGATGGTCACGTAGCCATTCTCGTAAACGCACGAGATACGTCCACGCTCCGCACGCCGCTTAATGGTCGGGTTGTTCTCGTCCATTGAGAAGCAAACGACCTTGCCGTCGACCAATTCCTTCATCTTGTAAACAAGCGGGTCCTCGGCATTAAGCACCGCAAACCCAGACTTGCTGACCGATCGCGGGATGACCGATTTCACCCGAGCAAGGTCCTCAAGCGTATTTACGTCCTTCATCCCGAGGTGGTCGGCAGCAACGTTGAGCACTACTCCGATGTCGCAATGGTCAAAGCCAAGCCCGGACCGGATGATGCCTCCACGGGCCGTCTCAAGCACGGCGACATCAACGGTCGGATCTTTGAGCACGAGTTGAGCGGAAACGGGCCCGGTGTTATCTCCGCGGACGATCTGCTGATTCTGGATGTAAGTACCGTCGGTCGTCGTAAACCCGACCGTTCGCCCGGTGCCTTTGAGGATGTGTGCGATCAGGCGGGTCGTCGTCGTTTTGCCGTTGGTTCCGGTGATGGCAAAGATCGGAATGCGGCTTTGAGCTCCGGCAGGAAAGAGCATATCGAGCACGTGTTCAGCCACATTGCGGCCAATGCCCTCGCTTGGGGCAAGGTGCATCCGGAAGCCCGGAGCGGCGTTGACCTCGATGATCCCGCCTCCGCTCTCATGCAGCGGTTCGCTGACGTTCTCCGCAATGATATCGACGCCGGCTACGTCAAGCCCAATGATCCGTGCTATGCGTTCAAATAGAAAGACGTTCTCCGGATGGACTTCGTCGGTGACGTCGATGGCCGTTCCGCCTGTCGAGATATTGGCGGTCGTCTTGAGATAAAGCACCTCGCCCTTCGGCAGAATGCTTTCGAGATCGTAACCGGCATTCTTGATGCACCGCATCGTCTGGCTATCAACGTCGATCTCCGTCAGCACGTTCTCGTGGCCATAGCCCCGGCGAGGATCGGAATTCGTCTCGTCGATCAGTTCCTGGATCGTCTGCTTGCCGTCTCCGACAACATGAGCAGGAACGCGTTTAGCGACTGCAATAAGGCGGTTATTAACCACCAAAGCACGGAAATCTGCTCCTACAAGCTGCTTTTCAACGATCACCCAACGCGAGTATTCCTTCGCCTTCTCCCATGCAACCTTAGCCTCTTCAAGCGACTGTACACCGACCGTCGCACCTTTGCCGTGGTTACCGTCAAGCGGCTTGATGACCACCGGAAACCCGACCCGCTCGAGCGTTGCTTCAAGCTCTTCTTCCTCGCGAATGCGATAGCCCTTCGGAACGGGAATGCCCATATCGCCGAGCAGCGTCTTGGTCGCGTGCTTGTTCCCGGCGATATCGACCGCGATCATGTTTGTGTTGGCGGTGGTTGTCGCCTGAATTCGCTTCTGGTGAACACCGTAGCCGAGCTGGACGAGCGATTGGTCGTTGAGCCTGATGTAAGGAATGCCGCGGCTTTCGGCCTCCTCGACCAACGACCCCGTCGAAGGCCCGAAGCGGACATCCTCGCGGATCTCACGCATCCGCTGGATGGCCTCCGCCACCTCGGCCTTGATCTCATCCGTCGGCTTGCCTTCTGACAATTCAAGAAATAGCCGCACCGCTGCCTTTGCGGCAAATCGCCCGACCTCTTCTTCGTGGTAGCTGAATACGACGTTGTAGATCCCGCGTTCATCCGTTTCGCGGGTACGCCCGTAGCCGGTGTCCATTCCGGCAAGCGTCTGGAGCTCGAGGGCAATATGCTCGATGATGTGCCCTGCCCACGTCCCTTCCTGCACACGGCGAAGAAAGCCGCCCTCTTCGCCATAGCTGCAACCGTGCGTCAGGAGCGACGGCAACACTTCGTTCATCCGGCCATAGAAGCCATCGATCTTGTCCGAGGGCCGGTCCTCGAAGTCGCCGATGTCCAGCCGCATTATGATCAGCTTTTTCCAATAGCCGCTCCAATAATTCGGCCCCCGAAGTGTTCTTATCTCAAGAATTTCCATTGTTCATGATTCCAAATTCCAAATTCCAAATTCCAGATTGTAGGACGCGTCTTCCGGGTCAAACAAATTTACGTCCCTTAAATTCGTTATTTCTGAGGTACCTTTGAAACCCCGATATCTGATTACTTGCTTGTCGTAAACGATCCAAGAGTCCGACGATCTCCTGTTCGGTAATATACCCGCGTCGATTGGCAAACAATATCTGAGTTCGCAACTCACCGCACGAGCCCTTAGCGATCGCGAGGAAATTAATGAACTCTTTGTTGCCGTCACGCTCGAATCCTTCTGCAATGTTTGAGAATACTGAGATAGCAGATCGACGCATTTGATCACGTAAAGCGAAGTCTCGAGAAAACGGTTCGCGTGAACTGAGATCATAAACGTCGTTAGCGATCTCGAATGCTAGCTTCCAAACTTGCAGATCCTCGAATCGCTCTATTTTCGCCATAGCTTTGCAAAAACTACTTCTGATCGCAATATCTCAATTTGTATCGACTTCAAATCTGGAATCTGGAATTTGGAATCTGGAATCACCCAAGGTCGGGTAGAAGGAATTCCTGCCTCGGCTGGAGCGGGTGGCGTTCGAGATAGTCGTAAACCAACCCGTCGCGGAGGATGTGCATCTGCACGCCGCAGACGCTGAACGATTCGTGCTCCGCGACCTCGGCGATCTCGTTATATGAGATCACCGACCCGTCGACGATCGTCACCGAACCCTTCCCGACGACCTCGAGCACGCCCTTGCCGTCAAGGATGATCGCGGTATTCTCATCGATGCCGATACCGAGATTGTATGGGTTATACGAAACGGCCGTGATCAGCCGGCTGATTCGGCCGCGTTCGGTGAAGTGCTGGTCGATGATGATGTTCTTGAGAAAGCCAAGACCCGGCGAAAGCTGCACCGCCCCCTTATGCGGATGCGAGGCCGATTCACCGCGGACGATCATCGAGGTGCTCATTCCGGCTGCTCCCGCACTTGTTCCCGCAAGCACCAATGGCGTTTCGCGGACCATCTTCCGCAGTTCCGCGGCCAGTCTTGTCCCGCCAAGTATAGATACCAGACGCATCTGATCGCCGCCGGTAATAAAAACACCGGTGACGCCATCAAGCAACCCGTCAGCGTCGGCCTGAAAGACCTCCTGCCGCGAGGTAGCACGAAGTACACGCGGGCTCGCGATCCCAAGGTTCCTAAACGCCTGCGTGTAAACATCCGCAGCAAACTCGGGATAATCCGAAGCGACCGGAACGATCAGGACCTCCGCCTTCTCGCCGCCCGCCAACTCAAGAAACTTCTTTAGTATCCGCCGCTCGTTATACTTATCCTCTGCCCCGCCAATGACAAGCAAATGCCCGCCAATGATCTCACGGTCCTGATTTTCTTTCATTTTTGTCTTACTGAGATTAAACTGTGAATCGCTTTACGTAAAGTTATTGTAAACAGCGGGTTCGGTCAAGAAACGCAGAAAGGATAATCCGTTCGCAACAGTAGACCAGCCACCGACGCCCCCTCAAACAAGTATATGGACGGGTTTTCAGCAGATCCTCAAGTCGTTTGGTCCGCATCAAAATTGTTCGACTTTGTTAGCTTCCGCGGCACAATATCGTCGGCGGGCGTTTTTGCAAGCTCCCACGCGAATGCCAGTATCCGCCGAGGCGACACCCAGATCGGGCATCAACACGTTGTCCTGCGGCGAATGGATGATCCGGAATTTGAGTTCAGGATGTCGGGTCTCGGTGCGGCTTGCCACCGATACGACGACTCAGGTAAGACCAAAGTAACGCAAGAATATGTTCAAAACTATCTCCGCACCGGTATCCTTCCCGCCAATGCGGCAATACTATGCGTAGCCGATGCGGCCTCGTCCTTTGAGTGGTCGCCAAACGGAAGGTATCTCGCTACCGGAAGCGGCAACCCCGACTACGCTTTGCGTATATTCGACTCGACAGAACCCGACTCGGTCTTTACCTTCGTACGCCATGCAACTTGGATCTACTACCTTTATTGGTCTGCAAAGGGCACCTACCTAGTTTCAAGTTCCCACGTGCCCGACCCGCGAATGCTCATCTGGAAATGTGAATGGGAAGAAAGTGGGAACGATCAGGTGCTCAAGGATATTTCGTTGATCCACGAAGTTACGGATTTTCTTCCGCATCCCAAGTTCCACTACGACAAACTGAGTGCCAAATGGAGAGGATTTTACGGCTACAAAAGAGGAGCGATCTCTCCCGATGAAAAACTGCTCGCCGTTAGTGCGAGTATGCGAAATTCTTCCGACTATCTGGTCGTCTATCGACTGCCCGAACTCCGGGAGATCTACCGCCGAACGCTGAGGTACGACGACGACAACCGAACTATCCCCTCGCACGTAGTAGATGCTGAGTCCCAGATAACAGGAATCGACTGGACAAGAGACGGCAGTTCGCTTTTTTTCTGCCAAGAAGGAGCCCTTTACTCATTATCGCTTAGTGAAGCCGAGAGCGGCAGCGATGTACGGCTTCGCTTTATTTCCGGAGACGAGTGTGTCTGCAATCCGCAATATGACCTAATTGCGGTCGGACAAGGATACTACTTCGATCGATCAGACCTTCCCGGCAATTATGAAGACAACGTCGAATTCATCGGCGGTCGTATAAAGATACTTCGATTACCGGATCTCGAGGCGATCAGCGAATTCGTTGCCCCTGCGGGAATCGTGGGCATGCGGTGGAGCTACGACGGTACGCGACTCTGGTGCACTTGTCGTGATGGTACCGCCGTTGAGGCAAAGCTCGATCTCACGGCGAAAACCGAGTCCGTCTTTAGAGAGCATTGAAAGTTCGTGAGCGATAGCTGGATCAATTTCCGGCACTCTCAACAGAGGAACGCAGATCAACTAAATGTATCTCCTGCAAGCTCCGAACTGTGACGTTCTTGTTCGTTGCCTTGGTCGCGATGGCTTCGACGAGGGCTTCGGCTCCGGTGATGGTCGTGACGCAGGGGACGTTGAATTGGAGTGCGGCCTTGCGGATGGCCTGTTCGTCGTAGCGTGAGGTCTTGCCAAGCGGCGTGTTAATGATCAGCGAGATCTCGCCCTGGCGGATGAGGTCGGCGATGTTCGGGCGGCCTTCGTTCACCTTAAACACGTCGTCGCAATCGAGGCCAACCTCGCGGAGCCGTGTCGCCGTTCCGTGCGTGGCAACGAGCTGAAACCCGAGCTTGGTCAACCGACGTGCAAGCAAAACCGCCTGCCCCTTGTCGGCGTTCGTCACAGATATGAACGCCTTCGGAGCGCGGACACTCTTGTCCGCATCGCCGGTTCCTCCGGCGAAACCAGTGCCAGCACAATCGACGGACGATGAAGCATCGCCCGTTGGGGACAAGAGTGTCCCCGCTCCGAGCGGCAAACTGACTCCCGCACCTTCCATCGCCTTGCCGTATGCCTCGCCAAACGTCGCCCCGACGCCCATCACCTCGCCGGTCGAGTGCATCTCAGGCCCGAGGATCGGATCGACGCCCGCGAATTTTTTGAATGGAAATACCGGCGATTTCACAAAGACCTGCGGCACCGCAAGGACGTCCGGCAGCCCGAACTCGGCAAGCTTCTTCGAACCCGCCATCACCAGCGATGCGATCTTTGCGATCGGCACGCCCGTCGCTTTCGCTACGAACGGCACCGTCCGCGAGGCTCGCGGGTTAACCTCAAGCACATAAACGCGGTCGCTCTGCACTGCGTATTGAATGTTCATTAACCCCTTAACATTCAAGCCTTTAGCGAGCAAGCGAGTGTAATGCTGGATCGTCTCCAGATGCTCGACCGCGATCTTCTGCGGCGGCAGAACGCTTGACGAATCGCCCGAGTGAATGCCCGCTTCTTCGATGTGCTCCTGAATCCCGGCGATGACGACCGTCGTTTCGTCGGCCAATGCATCAACGTCGATCTCGCCCGCACGCTCGAGGAATTTGTCGATCAATATCGGCTTCTCCGGCGAGGCATCGACCGCCGTCCGCATATATTCATCGAGCGAAGATTCGTCGTAAACGATCGCCATCGCCCGTCCGCCAAGCACAAAGCTCGGCCGCACGATCACCGGATAACCGATCTTGGCCGCGATCTCCTTCGCTTCTTCGGGCGATGCCGCCGTCCCGTTTGGCGGCTGCGGGATGTTCAGCTCATTGAGCAGTGCGGAAAACCGCTTGCGGTCTTCGGCAAGGTCGATCGAATCCGGCGAGGTTCCGATTATCGGCACACCCGCCGCGTGGAGCTTATCGGCGAGATTGAGCGGCGTCTGCCCGCCAAATTGCACGATAACGCCTTCCGGCTTCTCGACATCGACGATGTTCATCACATCCTCGAACGTCAGCGGCTCAAAATACAAACGGTCCGAAGTGTCGTAGTCGGTCGAAACGGTCTCCGGGTTGCAGTTGACCATTATCGTCTCGAAATCCGCGTCGCGGAGTGCGAACGAGGCATGACAACAACAGTAATCAAACTCAATTCCCTGCCCGATTCTGTTCGGCCCGGAGCCAAGGATCATTATCTTGCGGCGGTCGGTCGGCTCAGCCTCGCATTCTTCTTCATAGGTCGAGTAAAGATACGGCGTGAACGATTCGAACTCCGCGCCGCAGGTATCGACCCGCTTGTAAACCGGAGCGATCCCAGCCGCCTTCCGATGTTCGCGGACTTCCAACTCGGTCGTGTCGGCGATAAACGCCAAGCGCCTGTCGGACAAACCCAATTCTTTCGCTGTACGAATCATCTCGTCACTGTAAAATTCGAGTTTCTGGCCGCCCGCTGACGCAGGCGGTTCTGACAGGGTTTCCTGAAACTCCATCACCTGCTTTACCTGATCAAGGAACCAGGGATCGATCTTCGTCAGGCGATGGACCTCTTCGATCGAGTAGCCGTTCTGGAGTGCGTAGGTAATGTATGAGAACCGCTGCGAATTCGGCCTCGCAAGTTTTCGCTGAAGCTCTTCGTCCGGCACATCGACCAACCGCAGCGGCTTTACGGCCTCAAGCGAACGCAGCCCCTTGAACAGGCTCTCTTTGAACGTCCGCCCAATGGCCATCACCTCACCGACCGATTTCATCTGCGTACCCAAAACGTCTTCCGCACCCGGGAACTTCTCGAACGCCCATTTCGGTATTTTCGTCACGACATAATCGATCGTCGGTTCGAATGACGCAGGCGTTTTCTTCGTGATATCGTTCGGTATTTCGTCGAGCGTATAACCGACCGCGAGTTTCGCGGCGATCTTCGCGATCGGAAAGCCGGTCGCCTTTGAGGCAAGTGCCGAGGACCGCGAAACACGCGGGTTCATCTCGATTATCCGAACCGCACCGTCGGCCGGATTTACGGCAAATTGGATATTCGAGCCGCCCGTCTCCACGCCGACCTTGCGTATGCACTTGATCGACATATCGCGGAGGTTCTGGTACTCAACGTCGGTCAGCGTCTGTGCCGGAGCGACCGTTATCGAGTCGCCCGTGTGCACACCCATCGGGTCAAAATTCTCTATCGAGCAGATGATTACGACGTTGTCGTTGAGGTCGCGCATCACCTCAAGTTCATATTCTTTCCAGCCGAGGATCGATTCTTCAACCAAGATCTGCGAAACCGGCGAGGCGGCAAGGCCGTTCTTTGCGATCTCTTCAAATTCTTCGGGGTTGTAGGCCGTTCCGCCGCCGGTGCCTCCGAGCGTAAAAGCCGGCCGGACGATCGCCGGATAGCCTGTCTCTTCAACGATCTTCTGAGCTTCTTCCCAGGTGTGGGCAAAGCCGCCTTTAGCCGAGGGAATGCCGACCTCGTCCATCGCCTTTTTGAAAAGCTCGCGGTCTTCGCCAACCTTGATCGCGTCGATATTTGCCCCGATCAGCTTTACGCCATATTTGTCGAGCACGCCTTTCTCGTAAAGCTCGACCGAAAGGTTCAGCCCCGTTTGCCCGCCGACCGTCGGCAGAAGCGCGTCGGGCCGCTCCTTTTCGATGATCGCCGTTGCCGTTTCGAGCGTCAGCGGTTCCACGTAAGTGCGGTCCGCGATCTCCGGGTCGGTCATGATCGTCGCCGGGTTGGAATTGACCAACACGACCTCATAACCTTCCTGCTTTAAAGCCCGACAGGCCTGCGTTCCCGAATAGTCGAACTCGCAAGCCTGCCCAATAATGATCGGACCTGAACCGATGATCAGGATCTTATGAATATCTGTACGTCGCGGCATTTTACTAAACTCACGATTATACAGAAATTTCGCCGCCGCACTAACCTCCCGGCCTTGAAGCCCGCTAGAACGGGATTCCAGGCAGCCGCGGAACCTTGTTCCTTATGTTCCGCCTTGCTTCGTCGAGCACGACCTTGCCGCTTAGAACGTCTTCGAGTTTCCGCGAAAACACTGGATCGATCCGCTTCAGCCGGTCGCGGACGCGTCTCGCTTCCCGCTTATTTCCTGTCAGGTGATAGACCTCGCCGAGGTTATAAAGCCCGAAGACGTTGTTGGCGTCGAGCGTCGAAACTCGCGAGAACTGAGCGATCGCGTTCTGCAGGTCGCCCGCACCGCGGTAGGCACGCCCTAGCTGGTTCATCGCGATTACCCAATCGCCCTGCAAGCTCAAGGCACGATTCAGAGCCTCGGTGGCAGCCTGAAAATCTCCGAGCTCATTGTTCGTCGCCCCAAGATTCATAAATGCCGGGTGAAGATTCGCATCCATCTCGACCGCTCGCTGCAGCGACTGCCGGGCAAGCTCGAGTTTCTGCTTTGCCTCGTCTTCCTTGTTGTTCTGCTTGTCATACCGGGCCGCATTGTAATATGCCCAGCCGACGTTATTGTGATCGACCGCCGTCGGGTTCAGCTCTTCGGCAGACTTCAGCCTCGCCGATGCCTTGTCCCATTCGTTCGTTTTGCCGAGACAGAAGCCCCATTCGCTAAGAAGCTCTGCGTCCTTCGTAATGCCTTTTTCGTACGCCGCACGATATTGCACGTTCGCATCGGCAAAACGCTCGAGCTGGCGATAGGCACTCGCCAGATGTGCGTGTGCACTTGCGTTGGCCGGGTCGAGATCAAGCACCTTTAAGTAAGAGTTCGCCGCTTCGTCATATTCGCCGCGGTTGTATTGCAGAACACCGAGGTCGAACCATGCTACCGAAAGCGTCGGCTCGGCCTTCAGAGCGTCCTGATAAGCCGCCACTGCCTGATCGCCGCGGCCGGCTTCGTCGTGCAGCCGAGCGATCGCATAAAATGCCGTTCCATTATTCGGCTCCTCGACCGTTACCGAACGGTATAGCGCCATCGCCTCTTCCTCGTTGCCTTTCCGTTTCAAGATCGCCGCACGAGCGAACTTCGCTTCGGTCGTCGCTGTTCCGGCAGTTTCGGCCTTCGCGATCATCTCGTCTGCCCGGGCATCATCGCCGGTCTCGGCATAAAGCAAGCCAAGTGGGAGATAAACGGCCGTCAATTCGGGGTCGATCTCAAGGGCCTTCGCGTAATTCGTTATCGCTTCGCCGTTGTTGTTCCGTGTGTCGTGGAGCTCGCCGAGCTTCAGATACGCGACCTGATTCTGCGGGTCAAGCAAAGCGGCCTCTTCCAGCAGAGGCAGAGCCGCCAGATCATCGCCCGCTGCCATCTGCTCGGTCGCCTTTGCCGTCAAGCCTTCGCTAAGGCCGATCTTAGCTTCCGAATTTTTTGCGTTTAGCTTGATCGCTTCTCTGAAGCTGTTTATGGCGGGGTCGATAGTTCCTTCCTCAAGCTGCTTTTCGCCGCGGGCCGTCAGGACGTTCGATTGACGGGCCAGCCGATTCCGTTCGCGAGCCCTCGCCCGGGCAAGCTGAGTTGCTCGAGCCTTAGCAAGCTCGGCCCGAGACTTACGCCGAGCCGCGGCCTGCGAGTTTAGGCGAGCCCGGTTACCGGCCATACCCGCTGCCGAACGAGCACCGCCGGAGAACGCCGCTCGCTCCTGTGGCCGCTTGCTCGAACCCCGGAAAACAAAAACGCTCGCACCGCCGGTCAGGTCCGCCGAAGGCACGAGGTCATTTGCTCGCACAGGCAAACTTCCCGGCAACAGAAGCGAAAAGGCGATCAAACCTACTAAAACGCTCTTTCGAAAACTCTTTTGACCTGTCATAACTCAACCTCGCACCGCTTCTTTCAATCAAATATTTCGAGTCCAACTATTTAGACGACGCTTTCCGAGACGCTTTGCGGCAAAAGATTTTCCACCCCGAGAAAAACCGGCTCGGGCACAAGTTCTATCCCAAACCTGGATCGCACCGCACCACGCACCTTATTCATCAACGCGAAAATGTCGGCCGATTTGGCTCGTGCTAGATTCACGATCGCCAATGAGTGATTTGCCGAGATTCCGGCTTCGCCGAGGCGATAGCCCTTCGCAAAGCCCGCCCTTTCTATCAGCCAAGCCGCTGGGATCTTCACCAGCCCCTCGCCCGCCGAAAAGCTCGGCACCTCAATTCCTTCGGCTTCCGCGATCGCGCGATGAACCGCTACGGAGACGATCGGATTCTTGAAAAACGAGCCCGCACTCCGCGAATTCGGATCCGAAGGGTCGATAACCATCGACTTTCGCCTCCGGATGTCGAGAACAGCCCCCCGAACCTCCGCGAGGCTCGGCGAGCGTACGCCGAAATGCTCTTTCAGGTCGCGGTAAACCACCTTCGGCCCGCCGCCGGCCTTAAGTCTAAAGGTGACGCTCACGACCACGTACCGCCCCGATTCGCTCGTGTTAAAGATGCTCCTACGATAACTAAAGCGGCAATCTTCGTTGCCCAGCAAAACGAACTCCGCCAATTTCCGGTCAAAGCACCTCACGCTCACGATCGTCTCCGCGACTTCCTGCCCGTACGCTCCTACATTCTGCACCGGTGTTCCGCCAATGGAGCCGGGAATGCCGCTCATGCATTCAATTCCGGCAAGTTCCCGGCTCACGCATTCCGCCACAAACGCGTCCCAATCCTCGCCCGCCGCGACTTCTGCGATTACAAAACCATCCTCATCGGGCTGTCCGAAACCAACCCCATTAAGGTCGATCTTTATCACCAGCCCGTCAAACCCTGCGTCGCTGACGACCAGATTGCTCCCGCCCCCGAGAACGAAAACCTCAAGGCCTCTTTCCTCAGCGAAACGAAACGCCGCCGGCAAATCGTCTTCGCTCCGGGCAGATAGAAAATACCGGGCCGGCCCGCCGACACCCAGCGTCGTAAAGCCGGCGAGCGGCACGCCCTCTTCGATCCTCTCTTCGATGGCCATAAAAAAATGGGAGAAGGTAATTTTACCCCTCTCCCGTTCGATTTCCCATTTTGGGCGAGCGTCAGCTTTTTACAACGCCGCCCGTCATGTTCGTAAGCCGTGTCGCAAGGTCATCACGCCCGAGCGATCTTAGCTTGCTGTGCGCCTTTTTAGCTTCGTTCGTATTGCCGTTCTTGAATTCGGCAAGCCCAAGGTTCAAGTGCGCTTCGGCGAGCTTATCGTCCTGCCTGATCGCCAGCTTGAAGTGCTTGATCGCCTCCTTAAAATTATTGTCGTTGACGTAGGCAATTCCTAGTTCGTTTTGAGCAAACGCCCATTTCGGCTCCTTGTCAACGACGCGTTTCAAGGCATTGATCGCTCCTTTCTTGTCGCCCGTCTCGGTATAAACACGTCCGAGATTCAGCAACGCTCCCTGTTGGAAGGGCGAATTGGCTGCCGACGCGATGGTCAGATTCTCGATCGCTTTCTGGAGCTTTGCACGGCCCTCCGCATCACGCTTTTCCGCAAAATCGGTCCTGGCGGCATTGAAATATGCCCAGCCGAGATTTGAGGTGTCAACGTTATTCGTGGTCAGCGTTTTCGCTTTTTCAAGGTAGCGGACCGCCGCGCTCCATTTGCAGGGAACGCCCCTCGCCGTGTTTATCTCGCACTGCCGTGCGACCGAGAACGCTGCCCGCCCGAGAATGTCTGCCGTCAGCTCACGTTTCTCCTGATTCGTCGCAAAATCCGGCTGGCCCTCAAAGAACAACGCGGCCAGATTGTAGTTCGTCTCCGCTCGGTTGAAATCGTTCATCAGCCGATAGGCGTCGCCCAGGTTCGCGACCACCTCGGGGTTGTCGTTTTTGAGCAGCTTCGCTTTCTCAAACTCATCGACGGCTTCCTTAAACTCATCCAACTCAAAATGCGCCGTGCCAAGCCCGTAATGGGCCTCGAAGTAGTTTTGCCGGAGGGCGATCGCCTTCTGAAATTCGGGGATCGATTCGCGCGTCCGTCCGAGCCGCGTCAAGGTCTCGCCGGTGTAGTAGAACGCCTCTGCCAGGGTCGCGTCGTTTGCGGTCGCCTTATTAAATGCAGCAAGCGCCGCGTCGCCGTTCTCCTGCTTGAGCCTCACGAGCCCGAGGAAGTATTGTGCCTGAGCGTCGTTCGGCTCGATGGCGACCGCCTTCGTCAGAAGCTCATCCGCCTTGGCGATGTTATCCCGCTGATAGTAAAGAATACCGAGCGGAACGTAGATCTCCGTCAGCTCGCTATCGGCCGAAAGGGCCTTCTCATAATTTTCAGTCGCCAGATCGTCGTCGCTCTCTGCGGAGAGAACCTCTGCCAGGCCGTAATATGCCGGCCCGTTCTTCGGGTTCAGGCTGATCGCTTCTTCAAAATCCTTTTTCGCGACGGCCAATGCATAGCGCGTCAACATCTCGTTCCCGCGAAGAGCCAATGCTTCACTCAAACCGTCCCGAGCGATCGTGTTCGTGCCGTCGAGCGTCCGTGCTTCGCGGAAGAAATCTATCGACCGCTCATAGTTCTTCTCATTTATGTAGTATTCACCGACGCCCGCAAACAAGATCGAGACCTCCTGCGGCGACTTCGTCTGGATCGGCGGTAGTTTGTCCTCGGCGATCGCGGTCGTCCGCTGCCTTCTCGGTGCGTTCGACGCAAGCCGCGTGTACTGGCTGCTTACCCGCCTCGCGGTCTGGGCACGCTGCGATCGGCTTCGGCGTGCCGTCGACTGCGAAACGAACCGCTTCGAGACCGACTTCGACCCGCCTCTGAACACAAAAAGGCTGGTTCCGCCCGTCAGGTCCTTGACCGGCACCAACTCCTGTGCCGCCACGATCGACGCACAAACGCCAAGCGAGATGGCCATCACCAACCAACGCCGCTTAAATATCGAGATCTTTTTCATATTCATGATAGCTTCTATTTATTAAGGGAACGCCGAAAACCAATGAATAACTACGATGCGCTCCGCCACTAAAGACGTTCGCCGCACCCTGATTTTGCCATCGGCCATCCCGGAAGATGCTCAAATACAAGCGTTAGCTCTTCACTTGCTGGTATTTGAGCCTCGAAGCTTGCTAATAATTGTCCGAGCGAATCGGAACGGCGGACGATTTGCGAATCTCCTGTATCGATCATTATCACGTAATGAATACAAATAGCCGACGTGATTGTTCACAAGCCGTTCCAATATCAAGGGATTCTTGTGAATCGACACATCCCCTATCTCGACAGCAAACACGACATGAGGCAGATTGTACGCGTGGAAGTGAACTCCCTTTGAATGGAGGTCTTCAAGCGCCTCATAGATTCCGTTATAGGTGATCTGTGCGTCGTGAAACAGAATTACCCCCCCCGTTCGTTTAACACTGACAAACAAAACTCGAAATCTCTTCGCATTGCCGCATCCGTATGTTCACCATCGATCAGACAAAGGTCGATTGGCCCCTCGATCGTTGACGGATCGATCTCTTCGGTGCTGCCATCGATGGTTTTTATCTTCTCAACGTACTCCGGGGCCACCCGCTTCAAATTATCGATCATTCTATCCGTCGAGTTTTCCAAATAAGTCCAATCGAAGCCGCGTTCGTCTGGCTGTGTTTTCGGCCGTTTATCGATAGAAATGATCGTGCGGCATTTCGTATCAAGCAAATGCGGCTGAATACTCCCGCCGAGATACGAGCCGATCTCAAGGTAGGCGTATTCACCTTTGATCTCGCGGACGGCCGCCTGACAGGCTAAGAACGATTTCTTATCCTCTTCAGAGGACTGGCTTTCGATTGTTGAAAAAACTGATAAGTCCATCGCTTCAATTTTCGATTTTGGAATGACCAATGGTCGAGGTAGTAACAAGTATGTACCCCTGATATTTATTACCGTGACGATATACCATTTTGCTCTGTGTTTAAAGCCTTAGCCCTCCTTCACTTTCCGCTCTTGCTGATTCCTGCAACGTAAGATAGATTTAATATTTACCAACAACCCATGCGTCTCAGGGCCGGTTTTCCGGACTCGCGAGCCCTTCTTTCACTTCGGCCCGGACCGCGGATTTTGGCATCCGAAATCTACACCTAAAGGAGATCTTGCCGAGATGAAAGCATTTACAACTGAAAACCTACGAAATCTGGCTGTCATTGGACACGGCGACGCGGGGAAAACCCAGCTGACCGCGTCGCTGATGTATGTGGCCGGTGCAACGCCACGCTGGGGAAAGGTTGACGAAGGAACCACCGTCACTGACTTCGAAGACGACTCAATCGCCCGCAAGGTCTCGCTCAACAACAACTTTGCCCACATCGAATACGCCGATTCGAAACTTAATTTTATTGATACACCCGGCTATGCGGCCTTTGTCTCGCATGCCCGTCCGGCGCTTCGCGTCGTGGACTGCGCTCTCGTAGTGGTCGACGGCGTAAACGGCATCGAGGTCCAGACCGAAAAGACCTGGAACTATGCCAACGAATTTATGCTCCCGCGGTTCATGGTCATCAACAAGCTCGATAAAGAGAACGCCGACTTTGGCCATGCCCTCGAAACCGCGACCTCGAGCTTTGCCCGTTCGATCGTTCCCTTTACGCTACCCATCGGCACTGAAGAAAATTTTAAGGGCGTCGTCGATGTTGTGCATCAAAAGGCATACGAATTCGACGCGGACGGCAAAGCCAAAGAGATCCCGATGCCCGAAAGCGGCAAGGATGTCTTTGATCGCACCCGCGAACGGCTGATCGAGCTCGTCGCCGAATCCGACGACGCGTTGATGGAAAAATACTTCGAGGACGGCACCCTGCCCGAGGAAGATATTTACCCAAATCTCGCAAAGGCTATCGCGAAGAGCAAGCTCTGCCCGGTCTATGCCGTTTCATCGACCACACTTGCCGGCCTCTCGATCCTGCTCGACCATATTGTCGAGTTTGCTCCAAACCCGGCAACGCACGAGGCCGAATACGGCTTTGCGGACAGCGAGCTGTCCGGCGACCGCGTTAAGCGCAAATACTCCAACGACGAACCCTTTTCGGCATACGTTTTCCGCACCATCGCCGACCCCTTCGCCGGCCGCATCAATGTGATGAAGGTCGTCTCCGGCAAGGTCGACTCGGACGCGACTGTCTTTAACGCTTCCCGCGATACGCCGGAACGGCTCGGTGCTCTTCACGTCATTGCCGGCAAAACGCTCGAGAAGGTAAATTCGGCCCAAACCGGCGACATCATCGCCGTAGTAAAGCTAAAAGACACGCAGACCGGCGACACGCTCTGCGATAAAGCTCACCCGATAGTTTATCCGCCGGTCGAATACCCCGAGGCAGCTATCTCCTTCGCCATCGAGCCCAAATCGCGGGCCGACGAGGACAAGATTTCCGTCGCTTTGCACAAGATACTCGAGGAAGACCCGTCGCTCCACTTTGACCGCGACGCCCAGACGAAGGAGTTTATCCTCTCCGGCTCCGGCCAGCTTCACATCGAAACGGTCGTCAAAAAGCTCGCCGACCGCTACCACGTCGAGGTCGCTCTTCATCCGCCGAAGGTTCCTTACAAAGAAACGATCACCGCCACCGCAGAGGTTCAGGGCCGCCATAAGAAGCAGTCCGGCGGACGCGGCCAGTTTGGCGATTGCAAGGTGATCTTCGAACCGCTTGAGCGCGGAGGCGGTTTCGAGTGGGTCGATAAGATCTTTGGCGGAGCCGTTCCGCAGAACTTCCGACCGGCGATCGAGAAAGGCATTATCGAAGCCGCCGCGAATGGAGCTGTCGCGGGCTTTCCCCTGGTCGATTTCAAAGTGACGCTCATTGACGGCAGCTACCACACGGTCGATTCCGACGAGCATTCGTTCCGGGCGGCCGGCCGCAAGGCGTTTCGTGCCGCGATGGAAAAGGCAAGCCCGACACTGCTCGAACCGATAATGGACGTCGAGGTCTTCACGCCGCTCGAGTTCTCGGGCGATATCATGGGCGACCTCAACAGCCGCCGCGGACGCGTGGCCGGCATGGATATGCGAGGCAAACAGCAGGTGATCAAAGCAAAAGTGCCGCTCGCCGAGATGCTCGATTACCAATCGAAACTCAACTCGGTGACGCAGGCCCGCGGCTCGTACCACATGCAGTTTTCGCACTACGATCCGCTGCCGCACAACTTCGCCCAAAAGGTCATCGACGAAGCCGTTGCCGCCGGCCGAGTCCGAGCCCACGAGGACGACGACTAGTTTGAGTCCCCGTTTGGAGTCCCGCCTTCAGGCGGCCTCTTCCGAATCAAAAAAAGCGTGGTCGATTCGCTCAACCACGCTTTTCTATTTCGATGAGGCCGGCAGACACAGGGACTCCACACGACGAACTATCCATTAACAGTCGTTTCGACAAATTCGCTGGCCACTCTTCGTTTTCGGCAATTGAGGGCCATAACTCCGCGATGTGCCGTCGTGAATCTGGGTTCTTGGCTCAATCTAGCTTCCGGGTGACCAACTCGTACCATCCTGGAAGCAAACGACCATAATCTGAAACTTTGCTTGCTTCAATTCTGATAGCGGACGACGTGCCTGTAGAAATTGTTTCAAGTGAGTATAACTTTTCGGTGTGAGCGTGATTATATCCGAGTCGCCGGGGTGAAGGAGTTTTGGCGTCTCTTCAGTAACCAAGTCGAACCCGCTTTCTTTTGCTTTTTGCTGCGCAAGCGGATTGATTCCGTATTCAAGAAAATGCACAACTTGGGGCTGATGCCCTTCCGTTTCCGGAAAAAGCAAGACGATCGCCACGTAGACAATCGGTTTTCCGGAAGCATTCTTGAATGTAAAACTCAAACCGCTCAACCAATCGCCCGAGCGGTTGAAGCTTTGTCCGTCGTATATCTTAGCGCCATCCGCCTCGATTGAAACCAAGTCGATCGGTTCATTTTTGAACGACAACTTCTTAAGTACTTTGACATCGTTCGCATAGGCTTGAGCTGACGCTTCGCGGGTTGCATGACCCCCAAAAAGCATAGCCACGAATAGCAACATAAAAGCTGGCTTTAGTACTCGCGTCCGGGACGGATCGACACCTCCTACGACGCATTTGTTCTCGGAATTCATAGCTCTTTTCCAATTAAGCTGAGACATCGACATATTTCGGTCAGAAACAAAATTGCTCTCGAATTCTAATTGGCATTATTTAAGGAGTCAAGACTTTTTGGCGCTCTAGTGGCGTCGAGCGCGAAAAGGCCGGTACCTGATCTAGATCAAAGTACCGGCCCTTTTTATATCTTGCGGTTCACTTAGAACGGCCATCTCCAACGCGTGTCGTTTCGGTCATTCCGATCATTCCGGTCGTAGCGGCCATTCCGGTCATTGCGGTCGCCGTATCGAGCCTGGCGATAGCCACGGTTGTAGCCGTCCTGATATGCCCGTCGAAGCTGCGGCGTGTTTCCCCAACCCCGATTGCGGTTCTGGTTGCGGTTGCGATCGCGGCCATTTGCTGCCTTGCGGCCGGCCTGCATACCTTCGCGATATCCACGCTGATAAGCAAATCGAATGCTCTGGTTCCCGTTGCGGTCGCGGCCATTGTAACGGTCATCATCATCGCGATCGTTGTCGTAACGGTCATTGTCGCGGCGATCGTCACGGCGATCGTCCCGACGGTCATCGCGGCGATCGTCTCGGCGGTCATTGGGGCGATTATCGCGGTTTTGTGCAGCCGTGTCGGTCGCGGTCAGGAACGAAACCCCGAGGGTTAACGCAAAGCCGAGAGCGAGGCTGCCGATAAGTTTTTTAATGTTGATCAATGTCATTTGGAATAGATCCTCCGCCGTTTTAAATGCAAAGGATGTGCCAGCCCTCATTTAATTGGCATTTTTCCTTTTCCAGCCCCAAAAGTCCCATGATCTTTACCCAATCAGTATGCTAGGCAACACCATTTGCGTAAGGAGCATTGCACCTTCTTGAACTTTGTCCGGGGTCGGCTTACACTCTCTTTAGCCGTGAATCTGCCGAATTACCTTACGCTCGGGCGCATTCTCTTTGTGCCGCTGCTGGTCGTGGTGCTTTTAACGCCGATGGCGGAGCAATGGCTCGGCGTTAACGGCTACGCGCTTGCGATCGTCATTTTCCTGATTGCCGTCCTGACCGACATCCTAGACGGCCACCTCGCCCGAAGCCGAAATCAGGTCTCAACCCTTGGCAAATTCCTCGACCCGATCGCCGATAAGCTGCTCATCTCCGCCGCTCTTATCGTTTTGGTCGAGAAACAACTCGCACCATCGTGGGCCGTCGTCGTTATTCTCGGTCGCGAATTCATCGTCACCGGTCTTCGCTCCGTCGCCGCCGCCGAGGGCATCATCATCCAGGCCCAAACTTCCGGAAAGATAAAAATGTGGGCGCAGAGCATTGCCGTCGTCGCCCTGCTCGTCGCGGCCGCGAACGGCAAGCCTCCGGTCTCGAACTTCGGGCTCGATTTTCCTTTCATCACCTTTTGGGAGGTCGCCGAAGTGCGCACGGCCTTCGCAAATCTCTCTCAGCTTTCCCTCACCGCAAATGACTGGAAGGTCTTCGGCTACCTCGTTGGCCGCGGAGCTCTTTGGGTCTCGGTTGCGATGGCGGTGTGGTCGCTCTACGATTATCTGTCCTATTTCTTCAAGCGAAAAGGCGAAGCCAATGGCGCGGAAAAGGCCGATGCCCGCTAAGGCACCGGCCGAAATTTATCGCGATCGCTGCTAGGGCTACTGGATCTCGACCCAATCGCCGGTGTGGATCTCAGCCGCGGTTCGCGTGATAACGACGGTAGCAGTTCTTTCTTTAACGTTTAGAACAACAGCCTCGCCGACCACCTTTCGGATCGCCGGACGGCCTTCTTTCGCACCCTTGTTGGTTACCTGTCGGCCGGTCGCCTCATTGCCTTTCTTTCGCGATGACTGGTTCGAGAACTTTCCGCCGCGGTAAACCTCGCTCTGGTAGCCATAGTCGCGGGCGATGACCGCCGACGGCGGACCGGGTTCGATATTTCCTTTCCCAAGCGGGCGAAACACCGTAAGCATGTCGCCAACGCGGACATTATCTTCGGCACCGAGATCGACATAAACGATCTGGTCGCGGGTAACCATTTCTTGCCCGTCGCGGGCCATGAAAAGCCGTCCCATCGCCTTTCCGCTCGGATCGGCAAACCGGTCAAACGCCGGCCGCGAGGTGAACGACGGGCTCGTCCGTTCCTGCCAAGGCTGAACCAGGTCGCCGAGCAAGAAGTTGTCGCAGGACGTCTTGATGCGGGCTACCGAGTGGTCGCTCTTGACGCGGATGACCTCGACCGCACCGACCTCTTGCACGTAGAAACCAAGGTCGCCCTTGTTGCTCCATTTCGTACGGACCTGTCCCTTCGGCCGCACGACCGCCATCATATCGCCAACCTTAACGCCGCGGTTCGCACCGACGTTGACGTAAACTTCGTTGTTCTCGGCATATAGAAACTGATCCGCCTCGCCAACGCCGCCAATAAGGCGCCGCTCGGTATCGATCGGAGCTTTCTGCACATAACCGGCACAGTAAACATTATTGCGTTCCGCATAGGTCCATGCACGGCCGTCACCTTGTGCAAAAACCGACGCAGCGGACATCAGAAACATGAATGAAAGAGCAAGGCTCGAAACGGCAAACTTTTTTGTGATCACGATAGACTCCTTTTTTGAAGAGATAAAGATTGGCTCGGAAACAAACTGTGGGAAGCCCGACGCGGAAGCGATCGATCCGGCAACAGGCAACCCGCCCGCCAAACCGAAGGACATAAATCATTGTAGTTCGCCGCCCACATTCGAGTCAACATCTTTTTTCACAGTTAAACACTACCCGACGCCCGGGGATAATTCCAGATTCCAAATTCCAAATTCCAGATTCCAAATTCCAGATTCACCAGTCACCAGTCACCATTCACGATCATCTCCCCGTCTCCCCGTCTCCCCTTCTCGACGCTCGTCACTCGTCACTCGCCACTCGTCACTCGCCACTCGTCACTCGTCCCTCCTCAACATCGTCCCTCCCCTTGCCCCCACGTTCCTCCATTTGCTACCATTTCCGTTCGCCCGCCAGACTCGCTTCTCCGGGCCGGTGTAGCTCAGTTGGTAGAGCAGTTGATTTGTAATCATCAGGTCGGGGGTTCAAGTCCCTTCACCGGCTCCAGAATTTTCCAGTTTCAAGCCAGAGCATTTCGCCGCATTTTCGCGGCCGATCGCCGTACCCGAGCCCCGCTCGTGTCAGTAGCCCGCCGTGTCAGAGGCCCGACCGTCAGGGAGGGCGTGCTCGTTCTGTGTCTTATGTCTGTGGATTCTGTGTTCTTGCTTTCTGTTCCCAAAAAGCAGGAACCGGAGGCACAGACGAATCCGCATCTCCGGCTTCTTGCTACTAGCTACTAGCTACTAGCTACTAGCTACTAGCTACTAGCTACTAGCTACCAGCTACTAGCTTCTATCTAACAAATGCATTCGGCACAGGCCTATCACCAGTGATTCCAAACTGCAGAATGAGCGGGCCTGCCGTTGAGCGTAACGCAAACCAGTTCGAGTTCGATGGCCGGAATACGGCCGCGTCGATCTTGCCGTCGCCGTCGTAGTCACCCGGTGCCGGGATGTCGCCCGCCGCTCCCCACGGGAATGCGTAGAAGCTCGAGTCTTCAGATCTGAGCACGTACCACTCGCCCGTTGATGGCCTAAAGTAAGCGAGGTCTGCCTTGCCGTCGCCGGTGTAGTCGCCAGGAACGGCAAGGTCGGTCGCCGAGCCGAAGGCGAACGCCCGATTAGCTCCGTCACTCGAACGCAAGTACCACCACTCGCCGCCGCCCGAACCGCCCGCGGGCCGGAACACCGCGACATCTGCCTTTCCGTCACCGTCATAGTCGGCCGGAACAGGCCTGTCTCCGGCGATGCCGAAGGGTATCGTCGCAACCTGCCCGTCCGACGAACGCAGCGTGAACCAGGTGTTCGTCGCCGTGCGGAAGACGGTCGCGTCGGCCTTCCCGTCACCGTCAAAATCTGCCGGCGAAGGAACGTCGCCCGCCGCACCGAAGGGGAACGCGAAGAACGTCGAATCTTCGCTTCTCAACACAAACCACTCGCCCGAAGCCGGCCGCCAGAAGGCGATATCCGTCTTCCCGTCACCGGTAAAATCCGCCGGCACGATAGTATCCGCCGTGCCACCAAACGCGAACGCCCGATTCCCGCCATCCGACGACCTCAAGTACCACCACTCCGACCCACTTCCCCCAACCGGCCGAAACACCGACACATCCGTCTTCCCATCGCCATCCATGTCGAAGTTACCCGTTCCTGCCACTACGAAAGTCGTTTCGTAAACCACCGTTTGATATGTTGCTCGCAGCTTCCACTGCCCGGCCGGAGCATTCGAAGCGACAGTCCAGTTCCAAAACCAGTACGATGCGTTATAGCTGTTCGGGCTCGTGTGCGACCAAGTAACCTGGTTATTTCCGTCTGGTCGGACCAGAGCATACTGGGTTTGATGGCCGGCCAATTGGTCACGGAAATAGGCAGAAGTCGTTAGTGAATCGCCGCGTCGAAAGATCTTTTTCTCATTCGGGACCTCCGGGTTCGGGCAACTCGGGAAAACCGGGGCCGCCGAGCCGGTCATTAACTTATTGACCTTTGAGTTTCGATACGGTTCCTGAACTGCCCACCACCCGACCGTGTTAAGCGTATTGCAACTTCCCTGATAAGGGTCCTGGAGATTATTTCCGCTGTCATAAAGCTCAAAATGGAGATGTGGGCCGGTCGAGCTTCCCGAACTGCCAACAATACCAAGATACTCTCCCGCAACAACAGAATCCCCGACCGATTTGGTCGTCAGACTTCCGCTCTTCATATGCCCATACCACGCAATGGAATTGTCCGCATGGCGCACGTAAACCGCATTCCAACTGCCAGAACCGATCGAGCAACTCCGATCGAAATTCCCGTCAGATTTCGAAACGATGGTCCCCGGAGCGGCTGCAACGATCCTTACCGCATTGGTGTCCATTTTGTTCCAGCCAAAAGGCCAGGTGAAAAAATCGATCCCACGATGGTTGTAGCCACTCGTAAGGTCGTAGGTACGCGTTCCACAATTGTAGTCCTGAAGCTGATTGGGGAATGCGAGATTGTGATCAACGTAGTTTGAAATTCCAATGACGTCGAAATCCGTAAGGCCAGGCGATTTTTCGACCGGCATCATGAGCGGAACGGCTTGCGGCGTGGCTGGTGAAAGACGCCCATCTTTTTCGAGCCGGTCGATGTTTGACCTTATCTCTTGCCAGATCGCCGCCCTGGCACCTTTGCTGATCTCATCCTTGGGTTGAAACGGAGCTTCACCGCCTCCGTCCGGCTGGCGCTCAGCCTGCGGTCCGGCCGCACTAAGATCTGAACCAACGACGACGACCGAATGGAAGAGAACGGCGGCCGCGAGAACGAAAAGGACGAGCGCGAAAACGATGGTGCGTTGCATAAATACCCCAAAGACACGAAAAGGTGGACGCGGAGCCGGCTTGAATAGATCAGCACGGCGATCTGATTCGTGTCGACTGTAGAATTCCGCAATTATTGTCCAGTGCGTCGCCGAAGTCAATATTTTTCTCTTCCGTTGAAGTTCGAGCACCGTATGTCCGCTCGGATCAGCAGTTGAGATATCCGCTCGGCATTTGGTACTGGAAGTTCGGCCGCACTCTGATGAAACCTCGCGGCGATATTCCCGAGAGTTTCGGGCCGAGTACGCCTAACCCACGGCGACCCGCCGGCACGATGGGCCGAATTTGATAAATTTCTGTTGACCTATGCGTTGCGACTGTGATACGGTTGTGTCGGTGTGGGAAGGTTATAAACAATTTGGGATCGGTGGCTCGGGGCGAGGGGTGTTTGCCGTTGTTCAACTATTTAGGGGCTTGAGGCGGCCGGCGGCGGCTGCTGCGGACTTTTCCGCACCCACCGGGCAAATCCGCCGCATGTTTCACTTGTTTCACTTGTTTCACTTGTTTCAGTTGTTTCAGAAACGCGCACCCTCCGCAAGAAATGAAACACCCTCAATGCGGAATCCGGAACCTAGGATCTGGAAATCCCCCACTTCGGCGGCAAAAAGCTTTACCTTTTTCTGGTTTCGGGGTAAACTTCTCGGCAGTCAAAGCAACCCTGATAGGGAGGAGTGCCATCATAAGCCGCGAAGATTTTCCAAATTCCAGTTCCGATCTGTTAGCACGCGACCTCTTAGCAGGAGCTTCTATGGAATCAAACTCTGCCGCTGCGGCCCTGGAAGGCGATCTAGTTCTAGGTTTAGATGAGTCCACTCGGTTGGGCAAAGCCCCGGGACGGGTCGAGTTCTTCGACGCGGACACTTCCGATCATGACCTCGCCCGCCTCGCCGCCGACGGTGACATTTCTGCGTTTGAGCTTATCTATAACCGGCATAACCGCCGGGTTTATTCGCTTTGCCTGCGGATGACGGCGAGCCAGACCGAGGCCGAAGACCTGACGCAAGAGGTCTTTATTCAGCTTTTCCGCAAGATCGGAAGTTTCCGCGGCGATTCGGCTTTTTCGACCTGGCTGCATCGGATGACGGTCAATCAGTGCCTAATGCACTTCCGTAAGCGAAGCGTCAAAAGTGAAAAGACAAGCGAGGACGGCGAAGTTCCTGAGCAGCCCGTCATAGGTTCGCAGAATCCGGGAAGGATGCAGGTGATTGACCGCATCGCTCTCAAGAACGCCGTGGCTGAGCTTCCCAAAGGCTACAAGAGTGTTTTTCTCCTTCACGACGTGCAAGGATTCGAGCATGAGGAAGTCGCCCGCCGGCTCGGGATCTCGGTCGGCACTTCAAAATCGCAGCTCCACAAGGCCCGGCTTAAACTCCGCGGCTTGCTCAAAAAAGAGAACTCCACGGCATAAGCGTTCGTTCGGCCCCGTCAATGACCAGCGGCCCACCTGAACGCTTATTTTTGTGCCCGAATTCCTTGGTCGCGGACTTACGCGGGGCAACCAATCAAGGCCGCGGACAATCTATAAGTGTTGAAGCGACGATGACCTTTCACACTGGCAATGAAGTGCATTGATTTCCAAAACCAAATGAGCCGATATCTCGAGGGCGACCTTGAACAGCCCCGTGCTGTCGAGGCGGGGCTTCACCTCGCAGAGTGTGACCCTTGTGCAAAGTCGTTCGAGGAATTTTCGTTCATGCTCGATTCGTGCCGCGGCATCGAGGTCGATGAGGAAATGCCGCCGAACGCCGAAGCTCTTTGGTGCCGCATCAGCAACGTGATCGAAAGTGAAACTGCCGCCGAGAAACGTTCCGCACCGGCTCCGCCTCCGCCCAGCCGCTGGAATTTTTCGTTCGGCCAGGCGTTTGCCGTCGTCGCAATGGTCGCTCTTGTAAGTTCGCTATTGACCGTGGTCGCTGTTCGCAATTATCTTGAGCCGCCGGCCGAGGACATGGTGACGCGTTCGGCCGAGACCGAAACGACATTTGAAAAGTTTCTCAGCCGCGTTGGGCTTTCTGATTCGCCGCGAGAGGCACGCGAACGCCGCATCCGCGAACAGCAGGCCGCGATCGAGTATTGGGACAAGCGTGTGCGTGTCCGTCGGGCCCAATGGGACCAGAGAATGCAGCAGGCCTTTGACCGAAATCTTCGTGAGATCGACCAGGCAGTGACGGAATACACGCGGACGATCGAGAATAACCCGGACGATTCGCTCTCTGTTGAGATGCTGGACGCCGCACTAAACGATAAAATGAATTTGCTAAGGCAATTTTCCGAGCTTTAGCCTCAGTACGTGACCCGTAGCTTTAAAAACATCTTTAGCCTTGGCGGGCAGACCGGGACTGCAAAGGTGATAATCACCGGCGTGGTCTTTCTTTTATTGACCGCCGCAGCATTTCCCCAAGGGCAGCGCCGTTTCTCGCGCAGCTTTCCGGCAAACAACGACGTTCGCATCGAGCTTTTGAACCGCTCGGGAACGGTGACCGTAGAAGGCTGGAACCGCCAGGAGGTCAACGTTACGGCATTCCTCGAGGCTCCGGTCGCGGCCATCGAACCGCGGGTCGCGAATGGGACCATCTACATCAATCTCGTTAAGGACAATCAAGGCCGCGGCGAGGTCGGAAGTGTGAATTTCACGGTCCGCGTTCCGTTCACATCTAGCGTCGATATCGAAACGCTTGTCGGCAATTTGATCGTCTCGAACATCCGTGGTGGCCTGCTCAGGGCCCACATCACCAGCGAAGGCGACATAACGCTCACCAATATAGGTGCGAGAGCAGTTTCCGCACAGAACGGCATCGGCGATATCTTTTACGATGGTGCGATCGCATCGGGCGGGAGTTACCGATTCCAATCAATTCGCGGCAATATCAATCTGCGCATTCCATTCACTTCGTCGTTCAAGTTGGTCGCGACCGCTCCCTCGACACGCAACATTTCGCTCGGCTCGCTGGCGAATACAAATATGAGCTATGCCGGCGACGGCCGCCGTGTGATCGGCCGCGTTGGTGATGGAAGTGCAACGATCTCGGTCACAAACCAGCGTGGCAACATCGCGTTCATCAGCCGATAGCCAAACCGAAAAACATTGCTTTTCGCTCGCCGAAAGGCGTAAGATACCAAAGGCCGCTCCTCTAGCCCCCCGAAAATCACAATGAAGATCAAACACCTGGCGATAGCCGCACTTCTTTTTGCATTCTTTGCCTCAGCAGCCGATGCACAGCTCTTAAAACGGACCGTTTACAAGAACGACCGCTTCGCTTTCGGCGTCGGCGGGACGATCGAGATCACCGGTGCTCCGATGGGTTCGATCCGCGTCGAGGGATGGGCAAATCGCGAGGTCGAGATCGAGTCAGAGATCGAGATACAGGCACCAACCGAGGCCGACCTCGACCGCATCGGCAAAGTTACCGGCTTCGTTCTGCAGGAGACGCTCGGCCGGACCGGCATCACCTCCGTCGGGCCGCACGACAAAAAAGCGATCCGAAAAGTGGACAAGAAATTCCCCAAAGCCCTCTACGAAATGCCGGTCCGCATCAACTATGTGGTCCGCGTGCCGAAGTATTCTGACATTGTGATCAACGGCGGAAAGGGTGCCCTACACATTTCCGGCATCGACGGAATGCTGCGTGTGAATTTTGTTGAGACCGAAGGCAAGATCGACCTCGTCGGCGGCGGCATTCAGGCGACCATCGGAACCGGAACGCTCGATATTACAGTTCCCTCGCGAAGCTGGCGTGGCCGCTTTGCCGATGTTTCGATCGCGAACGGCACCATCGACCTCAAACTCCCGGTCGGACTTAACACACAATTCGATGGCGCGATACTCCGCACCGGCCGCATCGAGAACGGATACGAGGGCTTTAAGCCCCGCAACCGCAACGCCCAGTTCACCGAACGCTCGGTCGCCGCAACCTCTGGCTCGGGAACGATCCCGCTGAAATTCACCGTCGGCGACGGCGTTTTGAAGGTCAACGAGTTCGACCCATCCCTTTAGCTTTCTCGTTTGGAGTTCCAGCTTTAGCTGGCCACGTTTGGAGTTCCAGCTTTAGCTGGCCACGTTTGGAGTTCCAGCTTTAGCTGGCTATTCGTTGCCCCTTGAACTCTGGTATATTTCACGAAATGTACTATTGGCGCAGCCTTTCACAAGACCAACGCAACGCCGTTTCAGAATATCGCCGCATCAACCGTCTTCCCAAACACTCGCCTCCTCATTTCGATTCAGACACGGAAACGCGCTATCTGCTAACTGCCGCCTGCTACGAGCATAAACCGATAATTGGCACAAGTCCCGAAAGAATGTCAGAGTGCGAAACCGCCGTGATCGAGCTTTGTGCGATGTTTGCCACCGCGATCTATGCGTGGTGCTTTCTCCCGAATCACTTTCACGTCCTGCTTTCCACTGCACGCATGTCCGAAGTTCGAGCTGAGCTCGGGCGCTTCAATGGCCGTTCAGCGTTCAAATGGAACGGCGAGGATGATGCTCGCGGGCGAAAAGTGTGGCACAATTGCTTCGAACGAAAGATGAGATCCGAGCGGCATTTCTTTGCATCGCTCAACTACGTATTGAACAACGCCGTGCATCACGGCCATGCCGAAAAGTGGCAGGAGTGGCCATGGAGCAACGCGGCCAAGTATCTTGAAACCATGGGCGAGGCTGAGGCCAAACGGATCTGGCTTGAGTATCCCGTACTAGATTACGGAAAAAAGTGGGACGTTTTCTGAGAACGGCAACGGCCGGCTTCGAACAAGCGTTTGCGAATTCTACTATTGGCCAGCTAAAGCTGGAACTCCAAACACTGTAATGTCTATCAAATCTGACATCTGGCTCCGGAAGATGGCCGCTGAGCACGATATGATCTCGCCATTTCTGCCCGAACTAGTCCGCGAGTCGGGCGGAAGCCGGATCATCTCGGCTGGCACCTCAAGCTACGGTTACGACATGCGGCTCGCCGATGACGGCTTCAAGATCTTCTCGTCGGTTCACGCCAAAGAGATCGACCCGAAGCGGTTCAACGACCAATATTCGCTCGTCGAGCCCGAGCTGCAGACGGCCGAGGACGGGGCGAAGTATTATCTGCTCCCGCCGCATCACTACGGGCTCGGCGTCACGGTCGAGACCTTTAAGATGCCGCGAAACGTCACCGGCATTGCGCTCGGCAAATCGACATACGCTCGTGCCGGCCTGCTCGTAAACACGACGCCGCTCGAAGCGGGCTGGACCGGCCGTCTGGTCGTCGAGATCGCCAACCTCGCTAACCTGCCGCTCCGCGTTTACGTAAACGAAGGCATTGGCCAGATCCTCTTTTTCGAGTCAGACGAGGACTGCGCCGTCTCATACAGCGACCGCGGCGGAAAATATCAAGGCCAAACCGGGCTTACATTTGCCAAGGTCTGATCGCAACAAAAAGGATGAGAGAATATTACTTCAGCATAGTCACTGTGCTTTTGGTCGTTCTCACGCTCATCGCCTTTTCCGATAACCTGTTCACAGACGTCAGGCAAGAAAGCAATAGTGATCCTAAGTTCATAATCCACGGCCTTTTCTGTCTTGCTTGGATGATCATCATAGCTGTTCAGGCAAATCTCATTCGAACGTTTCGATTTCTTACACATCGAAACCTGGGAATTGCATCGATCGTGATCGCCGCAGGAGTGGTTGCAAGCACGCTCTATATTTTTATCGATATATGGGAGGGCTGGGACAAACTCGTCTTTTACGCAAGGCCAAATCGATTCTTTTTACCTAGCTTTGCAGTGCTAGTTACCCTTGGATACCTAAATCGTAATACGGCCGATCTGCATAAGCGCTTTATGCTGCTCGCTACGCTGCTTATGCTTGGGCCGGTTCTCGATCGAGTAGGCAGCCCGATTGGGGTCTCACCATTGATCGCCAACCCCGTCATCTGGAACGCCCTATTTCTTTCACTATTTTACTACGATTGGAAGACGCTCCGGCGGATTCACCCGATCACCTATCTGGGCTTCACTTGGTTTTATATCGTGTGGGCGATCGCGCTCCTTACCTGATTCCTGATCAAACTTGACGCTATGGTATTTAAGACCCTATTTGCGATAATAATTGCCCTTACGATGTTCAATTCGGCCCATCCCCAAACCGGTTCCGACCGCCCGCGGGCCAGCGATCTTGGCCTTAAGATCGGCATTTTGCCCGCCGGAGCGAATAACGCGATCACCGACGTCGCCGGCGTCACCGTCGGGCAAACGACCATCGTAAAAGGCGAGAACATTCGCACCGGCGTCACGGCCATTTTGCCGCACGGTGGAAATCTCTTTCGCGAGAAGGTTCCCGGTGCCGTTTTCGTAGGTAATGGCTTCGGCAAACTCGCCGGCTCGACGCAGGTCAACGAACTCGGCGAGATCGAGACGCCGATCCTTCTGACTTCGACCCTCAGCGTGCCGAAGACCGCCGATTTTTTGATGGACTACATGCTCGCATTACCGGGCAATGAGAGCGTCCGCTCGATAAATCCGCTAGTCGCTGAAACGAACGACGGCGGGTTAAATGACGGCCGCGGACGCCACATCACCCGCGACGATGTTTTTAATGCGATCAAGAACGCAAAAGGAGGAGCGGTCGACGAAGGCTCGGTCGGAGCCGGAACCGGAACGGTCGCCTTCGGCTGGAAAGGCGGGATCGGAACGGCTTCGCGCAAACTTCCCGCAAACTTAGGCGGTTACACGCTCGGCGTTTTAGTTCAATCAAATTTCGGCGGCGTTCTGACCATCGACGGCGTCCCCGTCGGCAAAGAACTCGGGCAGTATTACCTCAAGAATTCAGTTCGGAGTTCCAGCTTTAGCTGGCCCGACAGTAAAACCGAAATAACGCCGGCTAAAGCCGGGACTCCGAACACCGCAGACGGTTCGATCATCATTATCATCGCCACCGACGCCCCGCTCGACCATCGCCAATTGAGCCGCCTCGCTTCGCGTTCAATGGTCGGCCTTGGCCGCACCGGAGCCTCGATGACGAACGGCAGCGGCGACTACGCTATCGCATTCTCGACCGCGAACCGCGTCAACGCCGATGACCGCATCCGCAGCATCTCTGTTCTCGGCAATGACGCGATGTCGCCGCTCTTCCAGGCGGTGATCGAGGCTACCGAAGAAGCGATCATAAACTCCCTGCTCAAAGCCACGACCGTCACCGGCAACGGCCGCACCGTCGAGGCTCTCCCGATAGATAAGCTCAAAGAGATCCTTCGCAAATACGGCGGCACAGAAAGATAAAAGGCCGCCCGGTTTCCCGAACGGCCTTTTTGTTCCCCTCCAAGATAGTTACACCGTCGTATCGTCGAGCCCGGTGTCGTAGCTTGAGGTGGTGTCCACCGCTCCGGCGTCAAAGCCCGTATCTACCGCGGACATATCATAGCCGCCATCATAAGCACCGGCATCGTAAGTCCCGCCGGTCTCGACCGCCGACGATGGTTCGACGTCGTAACCTGTCGACATCGGGTCGGCCTGGTCGGCGAAGCTATCCGCCGAGGCCTGATACGTTTCGGCATTTGCTGCGCTGCTTTCCGCCGCATCGGCCATTCCCGCCTCTGCGTACCACTCGGCATTGTCGGCGAAGTATTCTGCATTCTTTTCTTCGCTAACCGCGTTCCCGAGGTTGTAAGCATCTTGATCTGACTGGCCGGAGTGGTCATCGCCGCTCGCATGATAATCCGCGTCGCTCGTCGCATAAGCCGCATTCTCGGCGGCTTCCTTTGCTCCTGCGTAATCGCCTTCCTCTATCGCCTCGGCCTGCTGTGCTCGATAGTCGGCTGCGACCTCTTGCTGATACGCTGCCTGTTCCATATCCGCCGAATCCGAAGCCCCGAGCATGCTTGAATCGCCGGCCGCCCAAGCCGCATCCTCCGCCTGTTCGCGGGCATCGGCAGCCGCCGCGTAATCGCCCTTATCTACAAATTCATCCGCGGCCGCTTGGGCCTCACGGGCTACCTCGGCCTGAGCCTCCCGCTCCGCCGCCTCCAGATCAACGGCCGGTTCTTCGGTCGCGGAATCGGCTTCATACGACGACGCCTCTTCCGTCGTTACCGCGAAATACGATTCTTCTACAACCGGTTCAAACATCGCCTCATCGTCCGGTATAACGGCCGCCGTATCTTCAAAACCTTCGCTGCCGAGGTTGAACTCCACCGATTTCATCGAAAGCTCTTCATCGGTCGGCAATCCCTCTCCGGCCTCGAAGTCCTCAATGCCCTCGGTCGTATCGAACTCGCCGTCACCGTCGCTGTCCGTCATTAGAGTGTCGGCCTCGCCGTCGCCATCGGTATCCGCGATCGCGGTATCAAGCAACCCGTCGCCATCCGTGTCAACGGCGACCATATCGATCTTTCCATCGCCATCAACGTCTGACACGCCGGTGTCAAACTTGCCGTCGCCGTCCGTGTCGATAACGGCCGTGTCGATCGTCCCGTCGTTGTTCGTATCAGAGGCCGCAGTATCAAGCATTCCATCGCCGTCGGAATCAGCGAACGTCACGGTAAGCTCCTCTTCGGGCGGCGACTCGTCAAACAAGGCACTGACGACCTCTTCGACGATCGAGCCGGTCGACTCATCGGCCTTCGCGGTCGAGATCTCAAATTCCGCCTCGGAGCCGTCCGGGGCTGTTTCGGTAATGATTACGGGTTCATTCGGCATAATTCTGATTCTCCATTCTGTTCACTTCTTTGGCCTTTGCATCGGCCGGCTTGGGGTTTTTGCGGATAACTGTGGCCTTCCCGCACTTCTCGTCCGGGCACTTTACGGAAAGCTGCTGTTTTCCTTCAAGCACCGACATCGGCACACGCATCGGCGCCGAGCAGGTCGAGCACCGCAGTTTGAGTTCGTTGGGTTTGGGCTTTGCGTCGGCGTCCTGCTTCGGCGGGGCCGCTTTCTTTATCGTCTCGCCGATTATCTTCAGGTAGCTTTGCAGCTCCGGGCTCTTCGCATAATGCGACAGGAGCTTAAGCCGCGGCCCGAGATACGGCGTCGAGGTCGTTGTCAGTTCGGATAGCCGCAACATGTCTCCATCGTCAACGGATTGCTGCTCGATCCAGGCGTCCATATTCAATTGCCGGTACATCAGCGAGGACTTCAGCGACCACGCCATCAGCACCCGCCGAGCGATCTCTTCGCTGCCGACCGCAAGCAGCCCGGCTCGGTCGGCAGTGATCTCTGCCTGACGTGCCCAGGCGAGCAGCGGCATCTCGATCGCTCCGCCGATCAATGCGCTTGGACTCAAGATCGCGTTGAAAATGCCTCCGGCCATAACGCCCCTTGCCGGGCCTTGCTCGCCAAGAAAAAAACGAATTACGGTCTTCCAGAGCGCATGCCCCGCCTTGCAATGGCCGATCTCGCGTGCGAGCAGGTAAAACATGTCGATGCCCTGAAAATTTCCCGCAAGCGCGGAGCCGATAACGATGAACGAATCGGTATCGCTGCCAAACGTGAGCATGTCCCACGGCCGCTCGCCGGAGAGATAAACGTCCGGCATATGGGTCATCCCGAGAATTCGGGCGGCCCGCACTGCCTGTCCAAAGACCTGCGGCATCTGCTTTTCTCCGAGCAGGACGCCGTTGAATGTAACCTCGATCCACCGGCGGCCGACCTTTTCGGAAACGCCCTTAGCCGCAGCATTTAGCGGCGTGATAGCCCGAAGAGCTGCCATCGCCTTTGCGTCCGCAGCCCATGCAAAGGCCGAAGAATCGACACGATATCCCGGCACAAGCGGCCGAAGCCAGCGGCACTCGGGACACATCACCTTCGCATTCGCGAGCCCCGAACCGAAACCGCCGCAGGTCTTACAGCTCGGCTGCGGAGCATGCTGGTAAACAGGTGGCGGCGGCATCGGCTGCGGCTGTTGTTGAAATTGCTGCGGCGGAGGAACCGGGTGCTGAACAACCGGCGGCGGAACCGGCGGTTGAGCTGCCTGCACGATCGCAACCCCGCAAAAAATGCAGAATCGAGTTGCCGCCACAGTTTGCCGGTGGCCATTTGGGCAAATTGGATTTCCGTTCCCTTCGCTGCTCATTAGTAGTAATACGGGTCCGAACCCGCCGACATCATGCTCATCAAGATCCAGAGAAAGTAAAAACCGATATGAATAATGCTCGAGATGATGCCGCCCCAAAGTCCCGCGAGCGCCATCCATCGCCCACCGGCAGGCGAACGGCCGTTCTTTATCGAATCAAGTTCGAGCCAGCCAACGATCGCCCCCGGAACTCCGGTAATCGGCCCGCAGCAGATGAGTGCCAAGATCGCCAGGATCAAAGCCGCTATTGCTTTCTGGCCATAGTCTCCGCTCGCATTCTGTTGCGCATTGCCCGTCGGCGCCCAGTTCTGGGCTCCCGGTTGTTGACCGATGAATGGCGGCGTCGGAGCACCGAGCGGGGTGGCGCAGTTGAGGCAAAAGGCTGCTTCTGCCGGGTTTGGCTGATTACATTTTGGGCACGGCTTTGTCATATAAGCGAAAATCGCGGAAGCGGGTTTCGTCTTCCGGTGATAATGCGAGAAATCGCGTGGGAAAAGGTCAGATTTCGGCTAAAGTTTTTGATACTATACAACAAAATCCATTTCCAGAGCGACCGAGACTTCAGCAAACCAAATCGAAATGTCGGGCTTAAAGCTGAAAGCTAATAGCTAAAAGCTATACATAAACAAGATGCATAAGATAGAAAACTACATAGGCGGCGAGATGGTCACACCTGCCTCGGGCGAATACTTTGACAATATCGAACCTGCAACGGGCGAGGCTTATTCGCTGATCCCGGATTCAGACGGACGGGATGTGAATCTCGCGACGGACGCCGCAAAGTTGGCTTTTCCCGCTTGGTCAGCAACTCCGCCCGAGGAAAGATTTGCGATATTGATGCGGCTTGTTTCGCTTATCGAACGCGACCTTGAACCGCTCGCCCTCGCCGAATCCAAGGACAACGGCAAGCCCGTCTCGCTTGCACGCAGCGTTGATATCCCGCGGGCCGCCGCGAATTTTCGCTTTTACGCGACCGCCGCCATGCACCTTGCCAACGAATCGCACGAGACCTTCGGGATCGGCGGCGTGCATGCGATAAATTACACTCTGCGGCAACCGGTCGGCGTCGCGGGCTGCATTTCGCCGTGGAACCTCCCGCTTTATCTTTTTACCTGGAAGATCGCACCGGCGATCGCCGCTGGCTGCACCGTCGTCGCCAAGCCAAGCGAGGTGACGCCGATGACGGCTCACCTGCTCTCAAAGCTTTGCATCGAAGCGGGCCTGCCGCCCGGCGTTCTGAACATCGTCCACGGCACCGGCCCGAAGGTCGGCTCAGCCATCGTCGCCCACAAAGATATCAAGGCGATCTCCTTCACCGGGGGCACTGCGACCGGTGAAGAGATCGCCCGCGTCGCCGCACCGATGTTCAAAAAGCTCTCGCTTGAGCTCGGCGGCAAGAACCCGAACATCATCTTTGCCGACTGCAATTACGACGAAATGCTGGCTACCACCGTCCGCTCGTCATTCTCAAATCAAGGCGAGATCTGCCTCTGCGGCTCGCGAATATTTGTCGAACGCCCGCACTACGACCAGTTCAAGCGTGACTTCGTCGAGCGCGTTTCCTCTCTCAAGGTCGGCGACCCGAACGACCCCGCAACCGACGTCGGAGCCATCGTCTCAAAACAGCATTTCGAAAAGATCCTCTCCTACGTTGACCTCGCCAAGACCGAAGGCGGCCGCATCCTGACCGGTGGCTCCATTGCTTCTGTGTCCTCATCTGTGCCTTCTGTGGTACCGACCGCAACCACAGAAAACACAGATGCGGACACGGAAATCATTGTTCGGAAGCTGAATGGGTATTTCATCGAACCGACCGTCATCGAGGGCCTCGCTCACGATTGCCGCACGAATCAGGAAGAGATCTTTGGCCCGGTCGTGACCATCATGCCGTTTGATACGGAAGAGGAAGTCATCGCTCACGCAAACAGCGTCCGCTACGGCCTCGCCGCAACGCTCTGGACCGAAAACCTTTCCCGCGCGCACCGCATCTCATCAAAACTCGAGTCCGGCATCGTCTGGGTAAATTGCTGGATGCTTCGCGACCTCCGCACGCCCTTCGGCGGCGTAAAAGACAGCGGCATCGGCCGCGAAGGCGGCTTCGAAGCGCTAAAGTTCTTTACGGAAGAGAAGAATGTATGCGTTCGGATGTGAATGAACAGAAGCAGTTGTGGACCGGGAAGGAAAAGAACACGCTGATCTATGTTTCGGGATCGATCGCTGTCATATTTATCGTAGCAGGAATCTGGATTCTTCCGGAAAATTGTCTTCTTTACGAATACCGTCAAGTAAACTTCATATGTGATGCATTCGAATTTGGAAAGCCTCTCGAGCCTTGCCCGATCTGCTCGAACGAGACTGTAGCAACTGTTGCTAGAATGTTTGTTGTTTTCGGTATAATCTTTCTCCTTGTGCCAGCCATCGTCTATGGCGTTCGTCGTCGGGCACAGAATATGACTTCCGACGACGATCAAGTGAGCTTGGGCTTGGACAGCAAGACCAATGAACAGTCCGGCAATCACCACGGAATCGGTAGTGAAAAATAGTAAAAACCGCGGCATCAGCCACGAAGGCGGCTTCGAAGTGTTGAAATTCTTTACGGAAAAGAAGAATGTCCGCGCAGAACTTCAGATCTGTAAATGCCTACGGACGAGCGTCGTCCATTCAGTTTCTTGGCAATAGGTTTAACAGCACCATTCAACGAGGACACGGTTTGGACGAAAACACTCGTCTCGTTTCAACCCGCTTCCAAAGCACTTTACCGGATTTATCGATGCGGCCTTCTGTGAACCGATCGAAGGCAACGGATGCAACGCCATCTTTAAAAGCTGCCGCATCCTCGAATTGGGGCGGGATAACAAACCTGCCCGCCTTGTCTATGTATCCCCACTTATCGTCGATCTCAACGGCGGCCAATCCACCAAAGAATGGAGAGGCATCTTCAAAGATCATTTTGATTACTAGTTTTCCAGACCTATCTATAAAACCGTGCTTTTCCCCGACACGTACTACTGCCATCCCGTCGAAGAAACTAGTTGCGAAGTCATAACGAGCCGGAATCACAACGCTACCTCTCCTATCGACAAAGCCCCATTTTCCTTTACGATAGTTTGGATCTTCGTCGTTCCATCCAAATACGTAACCGATATTCACTCGGGCCAAGCCTTCGGCAAAACCAACGGTAAGACCAAACTGTGGTTTGATGACAAATCCACCATTCTTATTAATGAAGCCCCACTTCTCCCCGACTTTTATTTCGGCAAGCCCTTCGGAAAACGGTTCCGCATCGTCAAATTTCGGCTCGATCACGAATTTCCCTGTTTTATCTATGTACCCGTATTTGTCGTTGACCTTGACGGCGGCGAGGCCCTCAGAAAAGCGTTTTTCGTCCGCCTCGAAGAAAGAAAACTGAGGCGAAATAGAATATGTCCCGGTTTGATCAATGAAGCCCCATTTCCGTTGCTCATCCATCACGGCTGCCAATCCTTCCGAAAAGTCGGCAGCATTAACGAAAGTAGGGTTTATCACGACCGATCCCGTTCTATTGATAAACCCCCATCCCGGCCGGATGTCATCGGTGCAAATATACGCGCGGGCAAGGCCTTCCGAGAATTCCTCTACAAGGTCAAATTTCGGTTTTACGACGACCTTTCCAACAACGTCGGTGAATCCCCAAAAGCCATCATCTTCGAAAACAAACAGCCTCTCATTTTCCTGAGTCAGGACGGGAAAACAAAGAGCCGTCGTGAAAATTAGGATCGTCAATATTTTTTGAGCAAACAACGTAAATTGCACAAAATATCGTTTCATATCCCTCCGGACGTTGGGCCGTTTCGCACTTCTCAAGCACCTGATGCATTATACCCTCAAAATTGCAGTGCAGCGATATAGCGATATTTAGTGACCACATCTAATAGCATCCTGGCAGTACCGGTTTTTTTGTTGCGATACTAGGCGTGAAAAACGCCCGGCCACGCAGGCGGTTCTGACAACGCTCTCCTTTTTGATATATTTCGCATTATGAAAAGGATCTTTCTGCTCTTTTCGCTCGCTCTCCTGTTTTCCGTTTCCGTTTTCGGCCAGACAAAGCCACCTTCGGAGACCGCGATGGATCGATTTCTGCGGTATGTGAAGATCGATACTCAGTCGGCTGAGGAAGCTGGCAAGTATCCGAGCACGGAGAAGCAGTTGGTGCTTGCGCGGATGTTGGAGAGTGAACTAAGGGCGGTAGGTGTTCAGAATGTTCGGATCAGCAAAGAGGGCATCGTTTATGGTTTCGTGCCCGGCAATTTGCCGGACAATGAAAAGGTCCCGACGATCGGCTTCATCGCCCACATGGACACCTCACCGGCGGTCTCGGGCGAGAACGTCAACGCGATCATCCACAAAAACTATCAGGGCGGCGACATCGTTTTGCCGAACGATAAAACACAGGTGATCACAGTCGAAAGAAATCCGGCGCTCACAGGCCTGATCGGCGACGACATCATCACTGCCGACGGCACGACGCTGCTCGGCTCTGACGACAAAGCAGGCATCGCGGCGATATTGACGATGCTCGATATTTTGAACAAGAATCCGAAGCTCAAACACGGCAACATCTCCATCGCCTTCACGCCGGATGAAGAGGTCGGCGGCCCGATGGACCTGTTCGACATCGAAGGCTGGGGTGCGAAATACGCCTACACCGTCGATGGCGGCGAGATCGGCGAGATCTCCGACGAGACCTGGACCGCAAAGACCGCGACCATCACCTTTCGCGGAATGTCCACGCATCCGGGCTATGCAAAGGGCATCCTGGTCAATTCATCGTTTGCGGCGGCTGATTTTCTTACGCGTTTCAATGATCCGAAAGTTCCTCGGCCCGAAACTACCGAGGGCCGCGTCGGCTTTGTTCATCCGTATAACTCGACGCTCGATATTGAAACATCTGTCGTCCGCGTTCTGCTCCGGCATTTCGATATGTCCGGGGTCGATGAACAGGAAAAAATGATCCGTTCGATGCTGGATGAAACGAAGAAAAAGTTTCCGAACGTCGGAGCCGAGATGGAAGTTCGGCTCGGCTATCTGAATATGAAAGAAGAGCTGAAAAAGCATCCGCAGCTCGTCGAATATGCACAGGAAGCCTCACGACGGGCAGGTGTTACGCCAAAGATGAAGCCCATCCGCGGCGGCACCGATGGCTCGCGTTTGACCGCCCGCGGCCTCCCGACGCCAAACCTCTTCACCGGCGGGCACAACTTCCACGGAAAGCTCGAATGGAACTCACGACGCGGCCTTGAGAAATCAACCGAGATGCTCGTCAATCTCGTTCAAATTTGGGCTGAAAAAGGCAGCAAATAATTCGCGTCCCTATTCATCTGGGGCGGCTGACACAAGCACCTTATCAACCCGGCGGCCGTCCATGTCTACGACCTCAAAGCGGCGGCCGTTCCAGGTGAAGTGGTCGCCTTCGTGAGGTAGCTTTTCTAGCCGCGTCAGTACAAAACCGGCCAGCGTTTGATACATTCCGCGTTCGCCAGCGGGATGGCCTTTGATGCCGATGGCTTCGAGAAATTCATCGACCGGCATGCTCCCATCGATCAGAAGCGAACCGTCTTCGCGGACGACCACGTTGCCGTGTTCGACTCCGCCGACCGGAAAGTCGCCGACGATCTCTTCGAGCACATCTTTCAGTGTGACCAAGCCTTCGATCGAACCGAATTCGTCAACGATGAACGCCATGTCCGACGCCGTGTTCTTAAAAACGCCGAGCAGTTCAAGGGCCGTAACGGTCTCCGGGATAAACGTCGGCTCGCGGAGCACGACCGAGAGATCGACCTCGCGATTCTCGAGCAATTGAACAAGCACATCTCGCTTCTCAATAACGCCTGCAAGTTCGTCTAGGGTTCCACGACCAGCCGGTAGTCGGGAATAGCTGCTTCCTGCCAATCGCTGAATGTTCGCTTCGGGGTCGTCATCCAGATTGATCCACTCGATCTTCACCCTTGAGGTCATCAGGGCGGTCGCCCGCAGGTCATCGAGCCGAAGCACGCTGTCGATCAATTCCTTCTCGCTTGAGTGAAAAACGCCGATCTCCGCCCCTTGGGCAATGTGGGCCTTGATCTCCTCCTCGGTCATCACACTTTCCGAAGCTTCCGATATGCGAAAAAGCCCAAGGATCATCCTCGTCGAGCGGCTCAGCAGCCAAACGACCGGAGCCGTCAGCTTTGAAATGAACCGCAGCGGCCGAGAGAAGAAAGCCGCAACACGCTCCGGCATATTTAGAGCAATGTTCTTGGGAACGAGCTCGCCGATGACCAAAGTAAAATATGTGATTATGAGGATCACGATACCGAACCCGATGGTCGAAGCGTAAGGCTCAAGCACCGGAACTGTCGCGACCAGGCCCGCAACCTCCTGCGAAAGCAACGCTCCGCCAAATGCACCGGAAAGAATGCCGACGAGCGTGATGCCGATCTGCACCGCCGAAAGAAACCGCTCCGGCCGTTCCTGCAGTTCGACCGCCGCGGCCGCTCCCTTGCTGCCGCCGTCGGCCGCAGACTGAAGGCGCATTCGCCTTGCGGAAACAACTGCGAGCTCAGTCATCGAAAAGAGCCCGTTAATAATGATCAGCGCACCAATGAGAACGATCTCAAGGATGATTCTTTCCATATGGGGATTTTGACGCTTTTTAGTTGTGAACGCCAATTGAATGGTATTCACGATCAGTTCCCGCTGCCCGCAAACTGCGATACAATCCGCCTATGAGCGAACGAACTGCCGTTGAGTCTTCCCGGGCACCGGAGCCGGTCGGGCTTTATCCGCACGCACGCCGCGTCGGCGATCTGCTTTTTCTTTCGGGCGTCGGGCCGCGGACTCGGGGTGAGAAAAGGATACCCGGCGTTGAACTTAACGACGCCGGCGAGATCGTCGCTTATGACATCGAAACGCAGTGCCGGTCCGTTTTCCAGAACGTCCGCTATATCCTCGAAGATGCGGGTTCGTCCTGGGACCAAATAGTCGATGTGACGGTCTTCCTGACAAACATGAAGGCCGACTTTCCCGTGTATAATAAAATCTACGCCGAGTATTTTGCCGAGAATCGTCCGTGTCGGACGACCGTTGAGATAAGCTCGCTACCAACGCCGATCGCCATAGAACTGAAGGTCATCGCGACAATCGAATAATGGTCGCCCACGAAAAGCACAAAATACACGACGTAATTTAGATAGCAATTTTTCGCTAGTTTCGTGGGTAAACAACACTATAAGGGAGATAAAAATGACAGCACCAGCAGCAGAAGGGATCGCGACTCGCGGTTTCGCAGTTTCGGGGCCAGAGGCCAGTTTTGAACCGTTTGAGTTTCAACGCCGCGAGGTCGGCCCGAAAGATATTCTTATCGACATACTTTACGCTGGCATTTGCCACTCGGACATCCATCAGGCACGCGCCGAATGGGAGCCGATGATCCCGTCGATTTTTCCAATGGTTCCCGGCCACGAGATCGTTGGCCGCGTGACGAAGGTCGGCGGCGATGTGACAAAATTCAAGGAAGGCGATATCGCCGGCATCGGTTGTTTCGTCGATAGCTGCCGCGAATGCGGAGCCTGCCACCACGGCGTCGAGCAATACTGCATCAAGGGCTCGGCCCAGACCTACAACAGCACCGAGATGGACCGGACGACGCCAACCTACGGCGGATATTCGAAGCATTACGTCGTTGATGAGGATTATGCGTTGAACGTAGATGCCCCACAGTCAGACCTGCCGGGCGTCGCTCCGCTGCTTTGTGCCGGGATTACGACCTATTCGCCGCTCAAGAAATGGGGTGTCGGGCCGGGCAAAAAGGTCGCCGTCGCCGGACTTGGCGGGCTCGGCCACATGGGCGTGAAACTTGCCGTCGCGATGCGAGCCGAAGTTACGGTGCTCAGCACGTCACCGGCAAAAGAAGAAGATGCGAAGAAACTCGGCGCACATAACTTCGTCAATATCCGCGACGACGAGGCCCGCACAGCCGTGGCCGGAAGCTTCGACTTCATCCTCGACACCATCTCCGCAAATCATGATTACAACGCCTACCTCGCATTGCTCGGACTCAACGGCGTGATGGTCATCGTCGGTGTTCCGACCGAGCCTGTCCCGCTAAATGCATTCTCGTTGATCGGCGGTAACAAGGTGCTTGCCGGCTCATTGATCGGCGGCATTCCCGAGACACAGGAGATGCTCGATTTCTGCGCCAAGCACGGCATCACCTCCGACATCGAGCTGATCAAACCCGAATACATAGACACGGCCTATGACCGCACCGTAAAAGCCGACGTCCGCTACCGCTTTGTCATAGACATGGCGAACGCCTAGTTAGAACCGCCTGCGTAAGCGGGCGGCCAGTTCGTCGAACATGAGACATATTGCTCTCCTCCGCGGCATTAATGTCGGCGGCAATACGATGATCAAAATGGAAGAGCTTCGGGCAATGTTCGAAGCTCTCCATTTCGACAACGTTGCGAGCTACATCAACAGCGGCAACCTGGCATTCGACAGTGTCAGTAGCCCGCACGTAAATAAGGGCGAAACGCTCGAAATAGCCCTCACGATTCAGATCGAAGCAGCCATCCAAAACACCTTCGGCAGATCTATTCCGGTAATGGTCCGCGAACAGCGGCACATTAAAACCATCCTCGAAAGTAACCCCTTCGCCGGCCAGTTCGAAAGCCACAAAGAAATGCACGTTCTCTTTCTAAAAGAAGGAATGCCGGCTGATAAACAGCAGCAACTCCTAGCCAATCAAACAAACGATGAACGCTTCACCATTCTCGGTCGCGAGATCTATTGCCACCTGAAATTAGGTGTCGCCAACAGCTTGCTCGGCAAAGGCTTCATCGAAAAAAAACTAAAGGTGCAAACCACCGCCCGAAACTGGCGCACGGTGGAGAAACTAGCGATGCTTTGATTGCTTTTCGTGCATTTGTTGGGCTTCGCGGATAGAATAGCGGAATGTTGCGAATGCCCTTCAATTTCAAACAATGGATCGATGAGCATCGGCACCTGCTCAAGCCGCCGGTTGGGAATCAGTGTGTTTATCAGAACGAGGATTTTATCGTGATGGTCGTCGGCGGGCCAAACTCGCGGAAAGATTATCACTGGGATGAGGGCGAAGAGCTTTTCTATCAGCTTGAGGGCGATCTGCTTGTGAAAATACAAGAGGACGGCAAGCCGGTCGATGTCACGATCCGCGAAGGCGAGATGTTTCTGCTCCCGCCGCGAATCCCGCACAACCCGATCCGCGGCGAGAACACTATCGGCCTCGTCATCGAACGCAAACGCCGCCCCGGCGAACTCGACGGCCTGCTCTGGTATTGCGAAAACTGCAACGAAAAGCTCTACGAAGAATATTTCCAGCTAGGCGACATCACGACCCAATTCCAGGGCGTCTTCGAAAAGTTCTACGGTAGCCAAGACCTCCGCACCTGCAACGCTTGCGGCACTGTAATGCAGCCGCCGCCTGTCGTAAGCTAAATTTTATTGACATACATATATCCTACATATATTCTATGTTTGTATGGGACGAAGGAAAAAGGTTAAAGGTTCTAGACGAACACCGGGTCGATTTTGCTTTACTGACAGATGCATTTGATGATCCGTTTGGTGTCTATTTTGAGGATGTTGAACATTCAACCGAAGAGGAAACTCGACTAAATCTCATTGCGTTTTCCGCTCAATACGGAATGGTTTATCTGACTTTCACCTATGACGATGACGATGTGCGATTGATTACCGCCTGGAAAGCTGAAAAGTGGGCAATCAAGGAATATGAGCAATACAAAAGATAAAGATTATGAATATCTCGAAACCTCAGAGGAAGCGAGGAAGCGAGGCCTAAGGCGTATTACGCGGCCTGCCTTTTTGGGTGAACTGAAGAAAAAAGAGAACAAACGGACAATTACGATCATGCTCGACCCCGACATCATCGAGCATTTCAAAGCCGAGGCTGAGCGGTCGCGTTCCGGATATCAGACCCTCATAAATCAAACACTTCGCGAGTCGATCGAAGAGACGGAAAAGGCCGTCCCGCTCGAAAAACTCCTCAAAGACAAAAAAGCCCTCCGCCGGCTCAAAGCTGGTTTAGAGAAAGTCTGATCCGTCTTTCGCCCACGTATGAAAAGCTTCAGACACATTTTTCTTCTTTTGATGCTTCTTTGGGTCTCCGTGCCGGTAGAAGCTCGGTCCGCTGATAAAAACTGCTTTACCGTTAAACATCTCGATCTTTTCGGGCTGGCATCAACGAACTTCGAATGGCCGGAGCGTAAGATCGATGCATTGCTTTCAGGAAACGATTCAACGAACGCTCGTTTCTTGATCCCCATGATCGTAAAGCAGTTGGCTGCAATTCATTCGTGCCACGGACCTACGGATCATGAGCTGGAACGCACGCTCAAGTTGATCGAACTGTATGTCGCTCTTCGGGGAGAACCGATCAACTTTGTGAACAAGCTTGCGGATATCGACGGGAAGATAGAAGCGATATCGAAGGATTTCAATGATCAAGTACTCAATGACAAGATACTGCCGCACTTGATCTATTCGATGGACGACGGGCCTTTGAGTGGTAAGATCGTGAGTGCTGCTCCAAATTCAAAGCCAGAAAAGATCGCTATTACTAGTTTTGGCGAAGTTCGATTCATTTCCCACGGCGGACGGCTATACGCTGTCGCGACAGATAGCGCTGACAAAGTCTTGTGGGCACGCGTACTTAAGGGAGCAAATCCTGATCGATTTCTTTCGCAAATCGGTCCGGAACCGATGGCAGTTAACACCTACGAGGCGGCCATTGTCGTATCGCTTTTTGTCGATGGTGAGCGTATGACCATGTACTTACGGCCAAGCGGATCTTTCGTGTTCTACCTGCAATCGTGGTAGGCGGATGAGTTTTGACGCAATACCAATCATTGGTATACGCTATTGATGCTATGGCACGTAATACTTCTATCCTTTTAGGTGATCACTTCGAAGCTTTCATTAACGAACAGATCGCGACTGGTAAATACAGCTCGGTAAGTGAGGTCGTTCGGACGGCGCTCAGGCATTTTGAGAATGAAGAGAAACGGACCCACGCGCTTATCGGCGAATTGAAGAAGGGCGAGCGGAGTGGAACTATTAAAGAGTTCGACAGAGCCAAGAATCTCCGCCGGCTTCATTTGGAGCACAAGAGCTGAATGCCTTACCTGATCACAAGGAAAGCACTCGCTGACATCAACGAGATCTGGCTCTACACTGCCGAGAATTGGTCAATAGAACAGGCTGACAGGTATTACAATCTGATCTTCGACGAGATCGAGTTCATCGCCGAAAACTTTGACCTGGCACGGGATATGGGATGGCTTAGGAAAGGCTACCGGGTATCAAAAGTTAAATCCCATCTCGTCTTTTTTCGAAAGACTCGGAGTGGCGAGGTCGAAGTTGTACGCGTTCTGCACGAACGAATGGATCTACCTAACCGCCTCAACGACTAAACCGCGGGAAGTCATTTAAGCTGCCCAAAGACGGGACTCCGAACGAATTCCGAACATGCTAAAGATCGACGTACACACACACATTCTCCCAAAGGACATTCCGGCGTGGAAGGAGCGGTTTGGGTATGGCGGGTTCATCGCTCTTGATCATTACCAGCCGTGTTCGGCACACATGGTTCGCGATGATGGGAAACAATTTCGTGATGTTGAGGACAACTGCTGGGACCCTGCAAAGCGGATCGAGGAAATGGACAGCCACGGCATCGGCGTACAGGTTCTCTCCACCGTGCCCGTGATGTTCAGCTACTGGGCAAAGCCGGCCGATTGCCTTGAGGTCTCGAAGTTCCTGAACGACCACATCGCCGAAATTGTCACGGAGTTCCCGCTTCGCTTCGTCGGGCTCGGCACGGTTCCAATGCAAGACGCGTCGCTTGCCATAAAGGAACTCGAGCGGTGCAAAGGGATCGGCCTCGCCGGCGTCCAGGTCGGCACGAACGTCAATCAATTGAATCTCAGCGAGCCGCAGTTTCTCGAGTTCTTTCAGGCGTGTGAAGAGCTTTCGATGGCTGTTTTCGTTCATCCCTGGGAGATGATGGGCGAGGCCGATATGCAGAAATATTGGCTCCCCTGGCTCGTAGGGATGCCGGCCGAGGTCTCGCGGGCGATCTGTTCACTTATCTTTTCCGGAACGCTCGAAAAGTGCCGCGACCTTCGCATCTGCTTTGCCCACGGCGGCGGTTCGTTCCCGGCGACCATCGGCCGCATCGACCATGGCTTCAATGTCCGCCCCGACCTCTGCGCGGTGGATAATCCGCACAGCCCGCGGCGATATCTCAGCCAGATGTATTTCGATGCTCTGGTCCACGGCCCCGCAAAGCTCGATTATCTGATCAAGCTCGTCGGTGCGGATCAGGTCGCTCTCGGCACAGATTATCCTTTTCCGCTCGGCGAACTCGAACCCGGCAAGCTGATCGACTCCATGCCCTACGACGACATGATCAAGTCGATGCTCTTCCACGGAGCCGCCCTCAATTGGCTCGGCCTGCCGTTCTCAAAGTTCAGCCAAACGTAAAATGCCCCGCACCGGCTTTCCCGTCCGGCACGAGGCACTTTGCTCTTTCAACCTGTTAGCCGAAGGCTTAATCGGTCTTTACGTCTGCCGAATACCTGACCCGACCCGATGGCGGCACCGCGATACCCGAATCAAGCATGTTCACCTTCGCCAGTTGCCACTGGCCCTGCCTTCGGGTGAAGACCAGCTCAGCCGAATTCTTAGCGATCTCGCCGCTATATGTGGCGAATACTGAGTGCACGACCTTGCGCTCATCGTTTAGGATAACGACAGAAACCCCGCCGGCCGAGTTCCGAGTGACGCGAAGCTCATACTTTCCGGCGTCGAGCGTCTTGCCGCCAACGGTGAAGTCAAAATTGATATCGGCCTCAACCTTGGTAACCGCTTGAGCGTTAGTAGCGACCGCCCCTGCGAAAAGTGCGATAGCGAGAAGAGAAGTAAATTTGAAGATGTTTTTCATTAGTGCCTCCGTTTTTTCGATCTGAAACCTGGTAGCCAACACAGCGGCTCCGTAACTTCTAACGCGAGCTTCGGATGAAAAACGTATCATGGAGAGAGAATATTTTTCTGCTACATTCCTAACGGCGTGCTTCCGGTTTCCGAAATGTTCCGGATGGTTTAGATTTGTATCAGAGATCTATGGCTCAAGTTCATGAATTCAAGCCCGGTCCAGAGTTTGCGGCGGCCGCCGACCGCGAGGATCCGCTTGCAGGTTTCCGTGAACGGTTTCTCATTCCGCAGCTTCCCGAGGGCGGTGATGCTGTCTATTTCACGGGCAATTCCCTGGGACTGCAGCCAAAGACCGCCCGCGAATACATCAATGCCGAGCTAGACGATTGGGCCCGCCTCGGAGTCGAGGGCCACATTCACGCACGCCATCCGTGGCTTCCTTATCACGAGTTCGTAACCGAATCGCTTGCTCGAGTTGTTGGGGCAAAGCCGATCGAGGTGGTCGCGATGAACTCGCTGACGGTAAATCTTCATCTGCTGATGGTCTCGTTCTACCGGCCGACCGCCGAGCGGCACAAGATCGTCATCGAACGCGGGGCGTTCCCGTCAGATCGATACGCTGTCGAATCGCAGCTCAAATTCCACGGGTTTGGCGGGCCCGCCGATACCGGGACTCCTAACCTTGTCGAGCTTTCGCCGAGGGAAGGCGAATCGACGCTCTGTACCGAGGACGTACTTGATCTCATCGACCGCGAGGGCGACAGTATAGCTCTCATTATGCTCGGCGGCGTCAACTACTACACGGGTCAGGCGTGCGATATGGCCGCGATCACCGAGGCTGGCCACCGAAAGGGCTGTGTTGTCGGCTTTGACCTGGCCCACGCCGCGGGAAATCTGGAGCTGAATCTGCATGGTTGGGATGTCGATTTCGCAGCCTGGTGTTCGTACAAGTATCTAAACGCAGGCCCGGGCGGGATCGCTGGCATTTTTGTCCATGAACGCCACGCAAATTCTTTCGATCTGCCGAGATTTGCAGGCTGGTGGGGACACGACAAGCAGTCTCGTTTTCAAATGGGACCTGAGTTCGTCCCGCTCGCCGGTGCCGAGGGCTGGCAGCTCTCGAACCCGCCGATCTTTCAGCTCGCCGCGTTGCGTTCGTCGCTTGAAATTTTTGACGAAGCGACTATGCCCGCACTTCGCGGAAAATCCGTTAAGCTGACCGGCTATCTCGAATTTCTCTTAAACCAAGTAGATTCCGACCGCGTTTCCATCATCACGCCGACCGATGCGAATGAACGCGGCTGCCAGCTTTCGATCCGGGTCAAAAACGCGGATAAGCGATTGTTCGAGGAAATAACACAATTCGGTGTTTTTGCCGATTGGCGCGAGCCGGACGTGATTCGCGTCGCTCCCGTCCCGCTCTATAATTCGTTTGAAGATGTCAACAGATTCGCTCTTATCTTCAGTAATTGTTTAGAGACCGAAAGTGCATAATTCACTCTATAGAAAATTTTCTGTGCTCCTTTCTTTATGGTTTGTGCTTATCATATTTTCCAGCACAGCATATGGTCGAGAAAAGTGCATTTCGAAGGCTACGTTGGATTCAATGGCCGAGAACATCGAAACTTCGGAAGATCCAACCCACAACCAAGACCTTCAAACCGAGCTGGAGAACCTGAAAACCCAATACGTTAATACGTTTGCAACCTGGGTGAAAAATGGCCTCAACAAAGAAAGTACGGCAAAAGAGAAAGCAAAAGTAATCCCAAGATACGAAGTCCAACTATGTCAAATTTTCAATAAGCATGGATGGATGACGAAAAGCCTTGTGGGGACCGGCGGTGTTTCAGCAACGTTTTATCTCATCAAAAATGTATTGCCTGTTGAAACTCAGGTCGATCTATTGCCTGTAATCGCCATAGCGGTCAGAAAAGGCGAGATCGAAAAGAACGAAGACTATGCCTCTTTTTTGGACAGACTGCGGTTACATGCAGGGTTAAAGCAACTGTTTGGAACTCAAGTTAGCATTTGGGGCGATTTCTTGATGCTAGAGCCGCTCCAATCCGAATCGAAAGTCGACAATTGGAGAAGCCTCTACAATATGCCTCCAATGTCTGAATACATCTCGTCTTTACAACGTACGTATCAAATGCCGTTGATAAGGTCCCCGATTCCACCACCTTCGCCAGCCCCATTGCCTGTAAGGCATAGTCTTAGTGGAAGAATTTCGGCAAGTGCCCTTGGGCTCGAAGTGTCCGACAGCGACGTGATTCGTGTCGATTCGCGCTTGGTGGATCTAAATGTATCGGTTCTGAGACAAGATTTTACGGCATTTGAGGGAATGCTCGATAGATCAGATTTTCGGGTCTATGAAGATGACCACGAGCAGGAAGTTTCCTTTTTTTCGCGCTCCGAGGCTCCTTTGGATATTGCCTTGGTATTAGACTTTTCAGGCTCGACGAAAAATAAAATTGGAGTTATTCGAAGGTCCGTGCGGAGGTTCATCGAAGGGAAAAAATTGAAAGACCGCATGTCGATAGTCACATTTTCTGATGATGTTCACATAGTTGTCCCATTAACGAGAGACAAGGACGAACTTGTAAAAGGATCAGCCACGATCAAAGGCTCGGGAGGGTCTCTGGTTTGGGACGCCCTTCAATTTTCGATCAATAATGTTTTTGAATTGAAGAACCCCGAAAATAAAAAGGTAGTCGTTCTAATGACTGATGGAGCGGACAATGCACTCATGTATCAGCCAGGTTTCGGTTCGAAAGTTCTTTTTGCCGATCTGTTAGAAAATGTTCGCAGCGGTTCTGCTGTTGTAATTTCGATCTATCTTGACACAGAAGGCGATGATCAAACATCTCGTCGGGTCTACAGAGATGCACGAAATACGCTTTCAATTCTCGCTGAAGAAAGTGGTGGTGTTATGCACAAAGCCCGACGACTTAGCGACCTTGATGGGGTCTTTGAAAAGATACTTGGCGATCTGAACAAAATATATAGTATTGGATATAAGCCGGCTAACGAAAAACTTGACGGAGCATGGCGAAGAATAAGAGTGGAAACCCCGAGACGAAAAGAGATTATTGTTAGGACCAGATCGGGTTACTACGCAAAATAACTGTTGGTCAGGACAACGTTACAATGATAGGCGCCAGGCTGGCGGGTTTCTTGCTTTCGATATATCTCGCGCGTAGCGGATTTGACGTGACCGTGTTCGAAATCCGCGGCGATATGCGAAAGGAAACGGTCGAGGCCGGCCGCTCCATCAATCTCGCACTCTCCAACCGCGGCGTCTTTGCCGATTGGCGCGAGCCCGACGTTATTCGTTTCGCTCCGGTGCCGCTCTACAACAGTTTTGCTGACGTCAACCGCTTTTATGAGGTCATCAGCGAAGCCTTGCGCTAAAATGGTCGTATCACCTTTGGCTTAGCCTGCATCTAGCCTTTGTTTTTTCCCGTCCGATCCGGCTTCAGGAGGCATTATGCGACGCGCTACTATCAACGGCACCACCCGCGAATTCGCCGAGGGCACAACGATCCTCGCCGCCGCAAGTGAATGCGGTGTTTCCATCCCGACGCTTTGCGATGACCCGCGTCTCAGGCCCGCCGGTGCGTGCCGCCTGTGCCTTGTTGATGTCGAGGGTTCGCTGCGTGAAACGGCGTCGTGTGCCGTCGAGATCGCTGATGGAATGACGGTCGAGACGCACTCCGCCGAGGTCGAGGCCGGCCGCCGGATGAACCTCAAGATGCTTGCCCGCAGCTATCCGGCCGAGGCGTTCGAGCAGTTTCCCGAAAAGCCCTTTCACCGCATCGCCCGCGATTACGGCCTGACCGCCGCTGATTTTGCCCAGAGTATCAACGGCCATCGGGTCGATGATTCGCACACCTACATCAAGGTCGATATGTCCCGCTGCATCGACTGCTATTCGTGCGTCCGGATCTGCGACGAGGTGCAGGGCCAATTTATCTGGCAGGTGGCCGGCCGCGGCGAGGAGTCATTCATCGTGCCGGACAACTTCGGCCCGTTTGGCGAGAGCAACTGCGTTTCCTGCGGTGCGTGTTCGGACGTTTGCCCGACCGGAGCGCTCGAGGACCGCTCGGTCCTCAACCTCGGCACAGCGGAAAAATGGACCCGAACGACCTGCCCATATTGCGGCACCGGCTGCGAGATGAGCGTGGGAACCCGCAATGACAAGATCGTTCAGGTCCGCCCGGTCAACGACGCACCCGTCAGCAGCGGCCATCTCTGCGTAAAGGGCCGCTATGCTTACGGCTTTGTCGATGCACCCGACCGCGTCACCGAACCCATGATCCGCGAGAACGGCGAATGGCGAAACGTCTCCTGGGATGAGGCGATCGCCTACACCGCCGAAAAGCTGAACGGCTACATCGCCACCGAAGGCCCGGACAGCATCGCCGTGCTCGGCTCGGCACGTGCCACCAACGAAGAAAATTATGTAGCGCAAAAGTTCGCCCGCGTCGCACTCGGCACAAACAACGTCGATTGCTGTGCCCGCGTTTGCCATACGCCGACAGCCGCCGCGATGAAGATGATGCTCGGCACCGGTGCGGCAACCAATTCATTTGACGACATCGAACTCGCCCGGAGCATCCTCATCTGCGGAGCGAACCCGACCGAAAATCATCCGATTCCCGGCGCAAGAATGAAGCAGGCCGTCCGCCGCGGCACGAAGCTGATCATCATCGACCCGCGTCGCACCGAGCTTACAAAATACGCCGACGTACACCTGCAGCTTAATGCCGGGACCAACATCCCCCTCTTCAATGCACTGGCCCACGCCATCATCGATGAAGGCCTCGCCGACGAAGATTTCATCAGCGAACGGGTCGATGAGTTCGAGCAGTTCAAGACGTTTCTCGCCGACTATTCGCCCGAGGCGGTGGCGGAGGAATGCGGCGTCGCTGCCGAAGATATTCGTGCCGCGGCCCGGATGTATGCGTCCGCAAAACCCGCGATGTGCTTCCATGGCCTCGGGATGACCGAGCATCTTCAAGGCACCGAGGGCGTGATGACGGTCGTCAACCTCGCGCTTCTGACCGGAAACATCGGCAAGCCCGGCTCGGGTGTCAATCCGCTCCGCGGGCAGAATAATGTTCAGGGCTCGGCACATATGGGCTGCGACCCCGGCATCTTGACCGGCTCCATCGCCGTCGAGGAAGGCCGCCCGCTTTTTGAATCCATCTGGAACGCTCCGGTGCCTGAGTCAAAAGGGCTCAATCAATTGCAAATGATCGATGCCGCCAAGTCCGGCAAGCTCAAAGCCCTCTGGACCATCGGTTACGACGTCTTTTTCTCGAACGCCAATTCGCACGAGACCGAACGCTCGCTCACGGGGCTCGAGTTCTGCGTCGTCCAGGATTTTTTCATGAACGAGACGGCGAAGAGGTTCGCCGACGTCTTCCTGCCGGCACAATCCTCATTCGAGAAGGACGGCACCTTTATGAACGCCGAACGCCGCATCCAGCGCATCCGTGCGGCCGTAACGCCCCGCGGCAATGCCCGCAACGATTGGGAGATCGTCTGCGAGGTGGCAAAGGCGATGGGCAAAGGCGAGCATTTTGCATTCACGTCCGCCGAAGAGATCTGGAACGAGGTCCGTGCCGTTTGGCCCGCCGGCCGCGGCATCAGCTACCCGCGAATCGACCATCACGGCCTGCAGTGGCCCTGCCCGGATGAATCGCACCCCGGCGAGACGGTTCTCCACGGCGAGAGCTTTTCGCTCGGCAAGCGGGCCGCACTCCGCCGCATAAAGTATCGGCCGACGCCCGAACGCGTCTCCGCCGACTTCCCGTTTTTGCTTACGACCGGCCGCACGCTTTATCATTTCAATGCGGGAACGATGACGATGCGAACGCCGAACATCGAATTGCTCCCAACCGACGAATTAATGATTTGTCGGGCCGATGCGGAGCAGATCGGGCTTGAACACGGCGAACGGGTTCGGATGATAAGCGGACACGGCGAGGCCGAATTGCCCGTCAAAATCACCGAGAAGGTGCAGCCCGGAAAGCTCTTCGCCACGTTCCACGACCCGAAGGTCTTTTTGAACTACGCAACGAGTCCGGTCCGCGACCGCTTTACGCTCGCACCCGAGTTCAAGGTGACGGCCGTGCGGGTTGAAAAGATCAATTAAGTTAGCTGATTTGTTTCCTCAATGACAAACGATAGCCAATGGAACGCGCTAGTTGCGACGCACTCGGATTCGCTTAGTCGGTACATTGACATTGCCGCCGACCTCGACGAATCGGCGTGGACGAAGCCGGTCGGCGAAGGAAAGTGGTCGCCGATGGAGATAACCGAGCATCTTCGGGCAGCTTACGAAGTGCTCATTCGCGAACAGGACACCGGCGTCGGTTTGCGGCCGCGAGGCGGCATTTTTTTGCGGACATTTCTTCGCCTCTTCGCTCTTCCCTACATCATGCGAAACCGCCGGCTTCCGGCAGGTGCAAAGTCGCCGACCGAGATCCGTCCCGATGATTGTATCGAGGACCGGACCGAGGCGCTCAAGCAGCTTCGCGACTTCGGTGAAAGATTCGAGGCAAAGTTAACTGCAAAAATAGAGAATCCACAAGCGAAAATGACCCATCACTTGTTTGGCGATTTCACCCCGGCCAAGGGACTCGAGTTTGTTACAATCCACTTGGAGAACCACACCCGGCAGCTTCCGGCTGAACATGAATAGCAACAGCGTCACGATCATCGGTGCGGGCCTTGCGGGTTCGCTCCTTTCCATCTACCTCGCCCGCCGCGGCTTTAGCGTTAGCGTCTTCGAGGCCCGCGGCGATATGCGTAATGCGGAGGTCGAGGCCGGCCGCTCGATCAACCTCGCCCTCTCAGACCGCGGCATCGCCGCTCTTCGCGAGGTCGGAATGGACGCCTTTATGCTCGCGGAGGCGGTGCCGATGCGCGGGCGGATGATCCACGGCGTCGACGGCGGACAAAAGCTTCTGCCCTACAGCGGCCGCGAAGGCGAATACATCAACTCGGTCTCGCGGTCGGGCCTCAACATCGCGCTGATGAACGAGGCCGATAAATATCCGAACTCAACTTTCATCTTCAACGAACGCTGCACCGATCTCGACACCGCAACCGGCGAGGTCAGCTTTGCGAGCGGCCGTACGGTGCGGTCCGATACCGTCATCGCGACCGATGGAGCCGGTTCGCCCGTCCGGCAAGCAATGCAGCGGCAAATGCCCGGCTTCGAATTCTCTTCGCGATTTCTCGACCACGGCTATAAAGAACTCCACATTCCGCCCGGCCCCGGCGGCTCGTTTCTGCTTGAAAAGAACGCTCTCCACATCTGGCCGCGGCACCGGTTCATGATGATCGCCCTGCCGAACCACGACGGCAGCTTCACCTGCACGCTATTCTTGGCACACAAGTCAGATCCGCCTGAGTTAGCGGGCGGCCAGTCTGAGTGGTCCTTCGAGTCGCTCACCGATTCGGAGAGTGTCATCAATTTCTTCAACACCGAATTCCCCGACGCCGTTCCGCTGATGCCAACGCTTGTCGAAGATTTCTTCGCCAATCCGACCGGCCAACTCGGGACCATCAAGTGCTGGCCCTGGAACGCCGGCGGAAAAGCGCTTCTGCTCGGCGATTCGGCCCACGCGATCGTGCCCTTCTACGGCCAGGGCATGAACTGCTCATTCGAAGACGTCCGAGTGCTCGACGGCCTCTTGTCATCGGCCGGCCAGCCCGACTGGGCCTCAGTCTATGAAGAATATAGTGAACTCCGAAAAGTAAACACCGACGCCATCGCGGACCTTGCCGAAGAGAATTTCTACGAGATGCGCGACCGTGTTGCCGACCCCGTCTTTCAACGCAAACGCGAACTCGAAACCCGGCTTGAACAAACCGATCCCGATTACTTTTCAAAGTATTCAATGGTCACGTTCCGCGAAGATATGCCCTATTCCGAAGCCCACCGCCGCGGCAACGCCCAAGACGAGCTACTGATGCAGATATGTTCTTCTGTAGATGACGTTAGCGAACTCGATCTTAATGACGTTGCCGAGCGTCTGCGGCAGTTAGATTTATAGCCTTTAGCTGTAAGCTATTAGCCCTTAGCTCTCCGGCTAAAAGCTTATGGCTAACAGCTTAAAGCTTGAAATAAACATGACGTTTGATATTTCAGTTCCGGCTAAAAGCTAATAGCTAACAGCTTAGAGCTTAAAACAAAAATGACGTTCGATATCTCAATTCCGCTAAAGTTCAACGGCACGCAGCCGAATGCCTATGGTGTCGAGCGGGCGCGGTCGGAGCCCGTTCGTGCAGGCAGCCTAGTCGGCGATACGCGGCAGGGCGGGAGCGTGAACTTCGAACAATACACATTTATCCCGCATTGCAACGGCACTCACACCGAATGCGTCGGCCACATCACCAACGAACGCATCTCAGTCCGCGATTGCCTAACCGAAATCCTGATTCCCGCGGTTTTGATCTCAGTCGAGCCAACGAGCATAGACGAAACGACCACGACAGGCTTATCGATTTTTGATGGTCGCGACAAAGTCATCGCAAAAGATTCACTGATCGAACGTCTCGCGTCTGTTGAAGATGATATTCCGCATTCCGCACTCCGAATTCCGCATTCAAAGGCCCTGATCATCCGCACCCTGCCAAACACCGGCGCAAAACTCTCAGCCGAATATGGCGAGGACAACATTCCGCCCTATTTCACCGCCGATGCGATGCGGCTGATCGTCGAACACGGATTCACACACCTGCTCGTCGATCTGCCCTCGATCGACCGGATCTTCGACGAAGGAAAGCTGATAAACCACCGAATTTTTTGGAATGTTGAAGTAGGAAGTTTCGAAACGAACCCGCAAACTCGGATGAATTCGACCATCACCGAACTGATCTACGTCCCGAACGAGGTTCCAGATGGCGAGTACATGCTAAATCTTCAGATCGCCCCGTTCGACTCCGACTGCGCCCCAAGCCGGCCGTTGCTGATGCTCCAGGGTAATCGCTAGTTTACGTGCTCGTCATTTTCGACCGGCAAGAAACGGTCGAACGTTTGCCAATATTTGTCTTTGTAGATCCCAAAATCGATCTCATACTCGCTCGAATATTTCTTTGCGAAGGCATTAAAGACCTTCGATGGCAGCCTAAAGTTCTTGCAAGCGAAATAGACTGTCCGCACACCGTCGAAGGTCTGCCTTCCTACATATAAGTAGCCATCATCGTCGACAAGTTCGCTATTCATCGCGTCTTCTATTAAGGCAAGGGCTTCCAACGCCTCGCTACTCGGCAGGCCGTTGTCGTCAGCCGGGTAGCCAAACTCAATATAGGCGACCCACGGGTGAGATGCTTTTTTGTCCCACAACAAGAGCGTGCTATTCACGGCTGCCATTAGAGGAAGTCCATCTTTACTTTCGGCAGTGAGCAACGAGAATACATCTTCACTGGTGTGTGGTCGTTCTGCACTATATTTTTCTCGGAATGCAGCCTGTCTGCCTTGAAGGTAATCTTTCAATTCTAATAACGGGCGTAGATCTTCGGTTAACTCGTTTGGTCCCGCAGTCTCAAGGTTGTCGATCTGAGTAACAAAACTGAGTTCGCCAAGATAACTGTCGAGAAAAAGATCAATTGCATGTGACATCTCGTCACGGTTTTCTTCAGAGACGTTTTCGTGAACGATAACGATATCTATATCGTCGGGTCGTTCCCAATGATTTCTCGGAACAAAAAAGAGATTATCGGCTTCGATCACTAGATCACCTTTTGCGAGACCGAAGGCCTCCCCAGACGCCGGTTTCAACGCCGTGAACTTCCAGCCATCGATCCTCGGAGCGGCAGCAACCAGTTCTTCAGCAAAGACAATATTCTTTACAACGCCGTCTGGTGTTATGATCAACTCCGCAGTGTTCTCGTCAATCATGCCGCTTAGTAGGTAGAGGCCGTCATGAAGCTGATCGAGACGCGGGTTCACGTGATCAAAAAAATCGTGTTCGAAGTCTCCATTCAGCTTTACGACACGATAAAAATCTGTCGCCCGCGTTCTGAACCAATTCCAGAAATCCTCGTAACTTTTTATCGATTCGATCTGCGGCTCTTCTTTTGAGGAAGAAAAAAGATCTTTAAAAAAGCTCATTCTCTCGTCTATTTAACGGCCCATTCGAGTGACTGTCTCAACTCCGGATACTCAAACTCAAACCCCGCATCTTCGAGCCGCTTCGGCAGAACCTTTGTTGAATCGAGCAGCAACGCGTCGCCCATTTCGCCGAAGATCATCCCGACCGCGAATTCCGGCAGCGGCAGAAACGTCGGCCGGTAGAGCACCTCGCCGAGCGTTTTGGTAAATTGCTCGTTCGTCGCCGGATTTGGCGAGGTCAGGTTCACGGCCCCGCGCATCTTCTCGTTCTCAAGCACAAAAAGTATCGCCCTGATCTGGTCCGCAAGCGAGATCCAGCTCATCCATTGCTTGCCCGAGCCGACCACGCCGCCGACGCCCATCTTGAAGGGCAGAAGCATTGTGCCAAGAGCACCGCCGTCCTTTGATAGCACGATGCCCGTCCGCATCAAGACCGTCCGGATGCCAAGGTCCTCCGCACGTCGCGATTCCGCTTCCCAATCGCGGCAAACCTCGGGGAAAAAGCCGTCGCCCGCCGGGCTCGCCTCGGTCATTTCGTCATCGCCGCGGTTCCCGTAAAAGCCGATCGCCGAGCCGGCAATGAACGCCTTCGGCCGATCCTTTAGCTTTGAAAACGCATCGATCAGCGTCCGCGTCCCGAGCACGCGGCTCTCGCGTATCGCCTTCTTTTTCTCATCCGTCCAGCGAAGCCCGGCGACGTTTTCGCCCGCCAGGTGGATCACGGCATCGAGCCCCTCGAGCTGCTCAAGGTCTTCGTCCCGAAAGCCATCTTCAACCGTCCACTTGATGTGCCGGTCGTCCTTCGGCTCGCTCCGCGAGGCAAGCAAAAGCTCCCAGCCCTTTTCTCTCAGGGCTTTCTGCAGCTCTGTTCCGATCAGCCCGCTCGCTCCTGTGATCAATGCTTTCATAACGCTACTGCCCCCTTAGATCTCGCCTGACCAGATCGACGAGAAGCCTCAGCTCTCGCTCGCTCAATTGCCGCCGGAAGCCGACCATCCCATTGCCGCCATTGGCGATCTGGTTATAGATCTGCCCGTCGTTCACGGCTTTGAAGTTCCCTTCCCGAAGGCTCGGCACGACCGTTCCGTCGTCGAGCGTCTTGCCATCGCCTTCCGGCCCATGGCAGATCGCGCAATTCTGCCGATAAAGTGACGCCTCAAACGCCTTGCTTTCGCCGATCACATACCGCCCGCCGCCTCCGCCGAAACACCCTGCCATTCCGATCGCCGCAAACAACACGGCCGCAAACAACTTCACTCGCAGCATCTAGTGTCCCGCCACCTCTTCCTTGAGCGCACGCTTAAAGATCTTGCCCGTCGCCCCGATCGGCAGGCTGTCGCGAAACTCGACGTACCGCGGATATTTGTTCGCCGCAAACTGCTCACGGCACCAGTCGATGAACGCCGCATCCGAAAGCTGCGCGCCATCTTTCAACACCAGATACGCTTTGACCTCCTCGCCGAGCCGTTCGTCCGGCACGCCAATAACCGCACAAAGCGAAACGGCCGGGTGCGTCATTATCGCTTCCTCAAGCTCTCGCGGATAGATGTTGTAACCGCCGCGGAGGATCATGTCCTTCGTGCGGTCAACGATCGAGAGATAGCCCTCTTCGTCCATGATGCCGATGTCGCCCGTGTGGAACCAGCCGTTGCGAAACGCCTCGGCCGTCGCTTCGGGCCGTTTGTAATAGCCCTTCATCACGTTCGCACCGCGGATAACGACCTCGCCCCGCTCTCCACGCGGCACCTCTTTGTCCTCGGTATCAAAGCACCGAACATCCACGCCAAAGATCGCCTGCCCGACCGTTCCCGGCTTTGAGGCCATCTCAAAATGGTTAAAGCACGCAAGCGGCGAGGTCTCCGAAAGCCCGTAGCCTTCCATCACCCGCACGCCGAATTTCGCCTCGAATGCCTTCATCACCTCGACCGGCATGGGAGCTCCGCCCGAGGAACAGACCTTCATCGTCTCTTTGATGCCGCTGATGTCAAAGCCCGTCTCATCGGCAAATTTCAGTAGCGCCCAATACATCGTCGGCACACCGACCCAAAAATTGATACGCTCCTTCGCCATCGCCTCGAGCGTCGCCTGCGGCTCGAACCGCGGCAAAAGCACCACGCGGTGGCCGGCATAGATCTGCGTATTCATCTGAACGGTCTGCCCGGTCGTGTGGAAAAGCGGCAGCGTTATCAGGCACGTCTTCTGCTCGCCGTCGGTAAAATCGAGCATCGGCAGGTGAACGAGAAACGTCGTCACCACATTCGTGTAAAGATTAAAATGCGTCAGCTCAGCTCCCTTCGGCTGGCCGGTAGTGCCTGAGGTGTAAAGTATCGCCGCCGTATCTTGCGGTGCGGTCGGATAGGTTTCAAACGTGTCCGGCTGCGGAAAGATCAGTTGCCCGAGCGTTTTGTGCTCCGGAAACGGGCTCGCACCCGCCGGGTCTTTCGTCATCACGATCAGGTCCTTGCAGCTCTCGACCTGATCAAACCCGCCCTTCACCGCCTGCCCAAGCGGCAGCTCATCCGTGCCTTCAAAAACGAAGACGGCCTTCGCGTCCGAGTCCTCCAAGTGATAGGCGACCTCTCGCGGCTTAAAGAGCACGCTGAGTGGCACGACCGCCGCACCGGCCTTCAAAATGCCGTAATAGACCATCGGGAAATACGGGATGTTCGGGCAGCTCAAGGCGACCTTGTCGCCGTGGCCGATGCCCATCGCGACCAGTGCGTTGGCGACCTTGTTCACCATCGCGTTGAGCTGGCCGTATGACATACGAACGTCGTTCCAGACGATCGCCTCTTTCTGCGGGGCAAGCTTCGCGTGGTGGTCCAGCATCGAAGCCAGGTTCAGTGTCGTGGCTGAATATTCCATTTCTTGTGTCGTTTTCCTTGCGAGAGTTTAATTGAATGATACCCGCAAACCGTTGATTTATCTACTCTATTCGCCCGGATCAATGCGTTCGGATGAGGTGATCGCATCCCCAAGCCGCTGGATCGAGTGAGCTCGAAACGCTTCTTCCTGCTCCGGAAAGTCGGTCCTGAAATGCCCGCCGCGAGATTCCTCTCGCCAAAATGCGGCCGCGGCAACCAGGCCCGCAAGCGTCACAAAATTACGCGAGGCCGTGCTCAAGTTCGCCTTCGCGATCTGGTCAAACTCCGCGATCGCCCGCCGCAGCGATTCACGGTCCCGCAAGATCCCGACGCGTTCCCACATCACCCGCTTCACGCGCTTCCGCACCGCGGTCGAAAGCGCAGGCTTGCGTTTGTTCTCTGCCACTTCATTTCTGGCTTCTGACCGGCCACTGACCACCGACAATTGACCACTGTCGCTCGCCGCCGCCTCGCCGGCCCTAGCACCAAAAACGAGCCCCTCGAGCAGCGAGTTTGAAGCAAGCCGATTCGCTCCGTGAACGCCTGTGCAGGTCACCTCGCCCGCCGCGTAAAGCCCGGGCAGCGTCGTCCTGCCCCAGAGGTCGGTCCGCACGCCGCCCATGCAGTAATGCGAGGCCGGCGAGACCGGCAGCATATCTTTCGCGATATCGAGCCCAAGCGCCCGGCAGGTCTCATCGATCTTCGGAAAGCGGTGACGGAGGAAGTCGCCCTCAAGCGCCGTCATATCCAGAAAGACCGTCCGCGATCCCGTCCGCCGCATCTCCGCCACTATCGAGCGCGATACGATGTCGCGTGGGGCAAGCTCGAGCCGTTCGTCGTAGCGTCCCATGAACCGCACGCCCTGTGCATTTCGCAAGATGCCGCCCTCGCCACGCATCGCTTCCGAGAGCAAAAACCGCGGCGCACCCTCGAGGCTCAGTGCCGTCGGGTGAAACTGGATGAACTCCATGTCGGCCATGTCCGCACCGGCGAAATACGCCATCGCCATGCCGTCGCCCGTCGCAACCGGCGGGTTGGTCGTGTGCTGATAAAGCTGGCCCGCACCGCCCGTGCAGAGGATCACCGCCTTTGCAAAAACTTCCCGCGGTGCACGCAGTATCGGGTCTAGATAGCGGACGCCCGTGCACCGCCCGTCCGCGGTCAAAAGGCTCTCGGTCGCCGCAAATGGCAAAAGGCTGATCGAGGGTTCGCGGCCCGCTCTCGCGATCAGCGAACGAACGAATTCCGCACCCGTCGAATCGCCATTTGCATGGAGTATCCGCCGACGCGAATGGGCGGCCTCTTGCGTAAAAACAAGATTGCCGCCCTCTTTATCGAACTCAGTTCCCCACTCGATGAGCTGCTTTATGTATCGCGTGCCTTCGGTGACGAGAGTCTCGACCGCCCGCTCATCGCAAAGCCCCGCACCAGCGATGAGAGTATCGCCCTCGTGCAGCTCTGCTCGGTCGTCATCCGAAAGGACAACGGCAACGCCGCCCTGTGCATATTCCGTGTTCGATTCGCTCGCCTTGTCCTTTGTCAGCACAGTCACCTGAGCGCCCGCTTCGGCAAGAGCGATGGCCGCCCGCAGCCCCGCGACGCCGCTCCCGATGACGATGAAATCCGTGGACAAGGACATTAACAGAAATGTAGCAAACTACACCTCTCATGTCGTCTCTGCCTAGGCGGCTTTTTCGGCGGACGTGCCGTGATTCTCGCTCGCGCTGTAGAGTCCGGAATACGCCCCTTTCCGCAGGTCGATGCCGTGCTCGACAAATGCCTTCAGCGCCGAGATCATATGCGACCAGCCCATGCAGTTTCTGTACGAAGCATCAAGGTCGTCCTGCGTCTCGCGCCAGCCCGTTTCGCTTATCCGCACGATCGTCCCGTCGTCCGCCGCATCAAATTCCATCCGGATATGCGTGTCCAGGCCCTTCGTCCCCTCCCAGCCAAGTTCGATCAGCTCGTTCTTGACCATCCGCTTCACAACGACCGGGAACGCAAACTTCTCGTCGCCCGGATTATCTGCAAATGCCCACTCGACCGTCGTGCCTTCATCGAGCGGAGCACTCGCCCCGCCGTTCGTGAAATATCCGCTCAGCTTTTTCGGATCATAAACCGCATCAAACACCTCAGCCACCGGCCGCAGGATCTTCGTCTGTACCTTAAATTTCAATTCCATCGTGTTACATCAACTCCATTTTTCTTCTTAATTATTAATCAGTAATTACGAATTAATAATTTGTTTCATTGAAACGGGCGCTACTATATGTTATATTTTTACAACATGTCAAGCGCGAAAAAAGATGATCTCGTTTACAAGGCTCTGGCCGACCGCCGGCGTCGCGAGATACTCGACCTCTTGCGAGACGACGCCATGACCACCGGCGACATCTGCTCGCACTTCAAAAAGATCGACCGCTGCACCGTTATGCAGCACCTCGGCGTGCTCGAGAAAGCCGGCCTCGTCATCACACAAAAAAAGGGACGCTTCAGGTGGAATTACCTGAACGCCGTCCCCATCCGCGACATCTACGACCGCTGGATCAACAAATACGCCAACCACTCCGTCGATGTCCTAACCAAACTAACCCGCGACCTGGAATCGAAATGATCCGCTCGCCAATTCGTCGCGGCTACGCCGCCCTATGTGCGGAAAAGTTCCACTTTTCCGCAACTGAGAGAGCTTTATGCGGCTGTGCCGCCGGCGGCGAAGCCGCAAAATAGTTTGCAGCCACAACGGTAAAGCAGAGCTTCACCGCAAATAGACAGGCGGAGCCTGAGGGATTCGAAATTCGCGTTTCAAAAACTAGGCGAAAAAAAGGCCGCCACCCGTGAACCGGCGACGGCCTTCGACTTTCTTTCGTTGTCGTGAAACTACATCGGTATCTTCAATTCCTGGCCCGGGTAGATCTTGTCCGGGTGGTTGAGGATGTCGCGATTGTGGTCCCAGATGGCCTTCCACTGGATGCCGTATTCCTTGGCTATCTTTGAAAGATTATCGCCCGATTCGACCGTGTGCGTGTGCATTCCGCCGCCGGCCGCGGCCTCTGCCGTCTGGATATTGAGGACGAAGTCGCCGTCGTTAAATTCCGGATCGAGCCGTGCGTATTCATCCCAAAGCTGCTGCTTCGCCTCGGCGCTCGGAGCGGTTCCCGTAACGATAAGCGTGCCGCCGTTGCCCTCGCTCAGTTCATACGTCGTACCGTTCTGGTTGGCGAGTTCGAGAAGCGTCTGATATTTCTCTTGTAGTGACATTATCTTTTTCCTCCTTCCTTAGCTTCCCTCTTTGAGCTGGTTGTCAATGCCCGTGATGCCCGATTGCATTATCTCCTGAACGCACTTACCGTAGATCGCTTTCGGCACTTCGCCGGTAACCGTTACCTTGCCATTCACGACCGCAACGTTCGCCCCGGTACAGCCCGCTTTTTTCAGGTTCTCAGTGATCTTGCCCGTAAGTGCCGGGTCAGAGGCTGCCGGGGTCGCGACCGGAAGCGGCTTCGTCGTCAGGTTGTTCGTAACCGACTTGATGCCCTCGACCGCACCTGCCGAAGCCTGTGCTTTGTTCTTTGCCGTGATGTCGGCAACCTCGCCGGTCAGCGTCGCAACGCCGCCATTGACCGCCACCGTCACGCCCGAAACGCCGTCCGCCGTCAGCTTATCCTGAACTGCTTTCTGCAGGTCAGCATCGCTCTTGCCGCAGGCCGCAAGAAACATCATCGCTGCGATGGCCAAAACTGTTAAGTATTTAACTTTCATCTTCCCTCCCATAAGTGTTTCCAAAATAGATTCAAACGAAATGTTTGCAAAACGCTATCTTGCCCAAAGCTGACGATTGCCAAAGCTCGGCGATCCTTCTGTGACCTTGGTCAAAATTCGCGTGCCTCTATCTTGTGGCAAATCACCAAATTTATCAACCAAAATCTTTCGCTTGGGCGCTAAAAGACCTCTTCGACGATCTGACTGGCAACGGCATACGACGAAAGCCCGGGCTTGACGATGAAATGCCAGTCGGCAAGGCAATAGATCGCCTGTCTTTCTTCAAATAGCTTGAATGCAGTGTCGCGGTCTTTGGCGAGCGGGCGCTCTTTTCGCGATTTGCGGATGTTTTGCCAGCAGTGTTCAAAGGTGGATTCGAGCCAGACGGTCGTCAGCCCGTTCTGTTTTATCACCTCACGATTCCTTTCGACCGTCCAAGTGCCGCCGCCGAGCGAAATGATCTGCGCCGAGGTCTCGCCGAGCAGTTTTACGAGGCTTTCGGCCTCGATCTCACGGTAGCGGTCGAGGCCGTCATCGTTGAGAATATCGGCAATCTTCCGCTTCGTTTCCTGCTCAATAAAGTGGTCAAGGTCGGCCCTTTCAGAGCCCAAAAGCTTTGAAATATGGCGTGCGACGCTCGACTTTCCGACTCCCATGAAACCGGTCAGGGCAATGCGGGTCTGCTCTGGCATCCCAAAAAGTGTATCACACCGATACACCGCTCGCCCGTTCGCCGAAAAATACGGCCTTCACCGCCCGTATCGTATTGCTATGTATCTCAACGGTTTGCTCGATCTCCGCCGCATATCCGCCGCTCATCGTTGTTACGATTGGTGTGCTCTCGGCACGGGCAAATTCGAGCACCATCTCATCCCGCCGCCGCAGCCCATCGATCGAAAGCCCAAGCCGCCCGAGCTTATCGCCCGCGAAAGGATCCGCCCCGGCCAGATAAAAGATAACGTCCGGCGAATGGACGCGGACCCGCTCAAGCGCGCTCTCGAGGGTCGCGAGATACTCGGCATCGGCCGTGCCATCCGGGAGTTCGATGTCGAGCGAAGATGCCTGCTTGAAAAGCGGATAGTTCTTCGCCCCGTGCATTGAGAAAGTAAATACCGAATCGTCCTCCGCAAAGATGAACGCGGTGCCGTCGCCCTGATGAACGTCGAGGTCGATGATCAAAAACCGCTCGGCAAGCCGCTCCCGCTTGAGCACCCTGATCGCGACCGCCACGTCGTTGAAAACACAATAGCCCTCGCCGCGGTCCGGGTAAGCGTGGTGCGTTCCGCCCGCCAGGTTCGAAGCGATCCCCGCCGCGACCGCCTCGCGTGCCGCTAGGATCGTCCCCGAGATCGCATGGAACGAACGCCGCACCAGCGACTCGCTCCACGGCAGCCCGAGCTTGCGAACCTCTTTCGCCGTCAGCCGCCCTTCGCTGAGCCGCGTGACGTAATCCTCGGTATGCACCAGCAAGAGGTCTTCGACCGCCGCCGGTTCGGGCTCGACGACTTCGTCGCTCCGCAGTGTGCCTTCACAAATCAGCCGATCGCGAACCAGCTCGAATTTTCGTATCGGGAAAACGTGCCCTTCGCCGATGTCGGCATAGTAATAGGGTGAATAGAAAAGCTTGTAATCGCTCATTGAAATTAGTTTAGGGACGCGAACCGTATTTCTACAAGTTCGCGCCCCTATTGCGGTGCGGAAGAGCTTTTGAATTAAGTGCCCTTAGAGAACATTGCCAAGCGCGAGGCTGACAAGGTCAAAATAGGCAGGCGTTTCCTGATAACCGCCCTGCGACTGCTGCTGAAGCAATGCGTCGCGATAGCCAAGCTCATAGCCCTCGGCCATCAGCTGCCGGCGTTCGCCAAGGCTGACCGAGCACATGCTGTAGTCGTCACCCGCATAGGCGTACGGCTCGGTGTAATACTCGTCATAAATGCCTTGCTGCCGGGCATTCTGGCCTTCCATCAGCCCCTGATAGTATCCGGTCGCAAGCGTCCGTGCTAGCAGATCGCTGACGTAGCCGCCCGAGAACTGATCCGCCACGCCAACGATCATCGGCCCATATTGCGAGCCGCTCTGCTGTTCGTTGCCGCCATAGTAACCGGCATCGTCGTAATACGCTTGCTGGTAATTGTTGTCCGCAAAAACGGGCGACGCATACCCCTGATAATTGGCGTATTCAGGCTGCGAATTGTACGGCATTGCCGAATCAAATCCCTGCCCGCCGAGGAAGGCTGAAAGCACCGTGCGGAGCAAGATGTCCTTCCAATTGCCGCCGCCGTTGTTGTAGTCGTCGCCGTAATAATCGTCGCCGTAGTAATTATCGTTGTAGCGATCGTCCTCGTAGTAGTATCGGTCATCGATCACGCCCTGAGGATACTGCCGCGTTTCGTAGTAACCATTTTGGCGGTCGTAGTCATAGCCACGGCTGCGATAGATCGGCTGGTTCGTCCACGTCTGCGGTCCGGCCCAAGTCGTACGTCCCGACCAAAGCTCCGGCACACGACGGTCGCTGCGGTAATCACGCTGGCGATCTCTGCGAACGTCCTGTCGATAATCGCGGTTACGTTCCCTTGTCGCTCTGCGATAGTCACGGTCGTACTCTCGCTGGGCCTTTATAATATCTTTCCGGTCGCGGCGCGTTTCTCGCCGGACGCGGTTTTCTGCCGGCCGTTCGTAATTGCGGTTTGCCCAGTAGGGCGTGCCGTTTTCCTTGCGTGCCGAGCGGCGTCGATCATCGCCCCGACTCTGCTGACCGCGGTTCTGGCGGTCGCTCCACTCCTGCTGCCGGCGTGATTCCATGTCGCTCCGACGCTGCTGCTCGCGCGAATTTCGATCGCTTTCGATCTGCTGCCGCCGCGCTTCCATATCGCTCCGACGTTGTTGCTGGCGTGAGTTCTGGTCGCTCTGCGCCTGCTGCCGACGCGACTCCATATCGCTCCGACGCTGCTGCTGGCGTGAGTTTTGGTCGCTCTGTGCCTGCTTGCGACGGCCTTCGTCATCGCTCCGACGCTGCTGGCCCCGAGCCTCTCGGTCGCCTCGTTTCTGCTGCTGCTCAGCCCGTTCCGGCTTTCCGCCGCCCTTATCGCCGCCGCGGCCTTTGCCATTGCCGCGTCCTTGGGCGGAGACGTCAGCGGCTCCAATAAATAGAGCACCGCCGACGGCCAAAGCCGCCATTATTCCTAATCTTGTACGCATAGGTTTCCTCCAAAAATGCCTGGTCTGAGCGTGGACACCATTGAAGGTTGCAACTGCCGTTCCGCTCAAGCATTTCCCAGCAAACCCCGCCAAATGTACCAACTCCCTACACTTCCCCCGCCCGATATCGTGCATTCCGCCGAAATCTCGTGTAGCCCTGGCATCTCATACATAACACACTTGACCATCGTCGCAACATCTGGCACTCTATTGCAACGTATGGAAGAAGATGATGACGATTATGACGTTGATAGATACGACAGTGCGATCGGCTGGGAGCCCGAGGAGCCTAAGCTGCCGAAGCCTCCGAAGGGTGCCAGCGATCGCGATTGGGGCGAGCCGAGTCCGTTCGTTGTATCGCCCGGCGGGCCGTCGGGGATTCTGAGGTCGACGTCGAGGCCGCTTTTTGGTGATTATTGGCGTGAAGGCGAGGTCGCGGTGCTCTTCGCCGAGGCGGGCACGGGCAAGAGCATCCTCGCCACGCAGATCGCCGAGCTCATCGCCCGCGGGACCGCCTATCCGCTGCCGGGCCGCGAGCCGCTTCCCGGCCGACGCGTGCTTTACTTTGACCTCGAACGCTCCGACGCGCTCTTCCGCGAGATTTATTCGACGCGGCTGCCCTCGGGCCGGCTGTGGAATTACCGGTTCTCAAAGCGCTTTCTCCGTTGTGCGTTCGACCCCTTTTTCAGCCCCGCGACCGCCGGCAAACACGGCCTCGGCGTTTACACGCAGAACGCGATCCTCGGCGAGCTCGAGGCCGAGCGTGCCCCGATCTTCATCCTCGACGACATCACCTACTTCGCCGCCAACCGGAGCGCCGCACGGGCGCTGCGGACCATCAAATACTTCGCCGGCAAGCGTCGGCTTTCGGTGCTGCTGCTCGCCCATGGCCGCATGCGTCGCCGCCCCGGGCCGCTCAGCCTCGCGGATCTGCTCGGCGGATCGGGCGCCGCCGAGGTCGCAGACAGCATCTTCGCGCTCGGCCGGAGCACGCTCGGCCCGGACCTGCGTTACGTCAAGCACCTAAAGTCCCGCACCCGCCCGCTCGTCGCCGAAACGCCCGTCTTTCGCATCGGCAAACTGCCCGGCCCGCATTTTGAAACGGCCTTCAACCGCCCGGCCTCGCTCGCACTTCCGAGCTCCGGCCCGCGTGTGATCTCCGCCGACCGCGGCCGCCGCGAACTGCCCGCCGCCAACGCCCGCGACTCCGCCGACCCCGCTTTCATCTCCGACGATCGCCGGCTCGGTCCCGCCAGCTTTCTCGGCCTCGAATTCATCGGCCTCGGCGATGAACCCGAACTCACCCGCGACCACGCCGCCGAGGCCGCCGCCGCCCTCCGCGCCGAAAGCCGCCGCCAACGCCAAATGTCCCGCTCCGCCCGCACCGTCCTAACCGAAGGCCTCCTAGACGGCTCCTACCTCCGCTACCTCAACAAATAACCAGTCACAACCGCCAACTCCCCTCCTGCCCGAGGAGGGGTGGCAGCGGCTTCCGCTGACGGGGTGGTGGGAGCAGCGGGCGGCCAGTTCGCCCATCACTCGGGCCGCCTGTCAGAACCGCCTGCGTAAGCGGGCGGCCAGTTCGCCGATCGGTCGCATGCAGCCCCAACCAAACCCGCAATACCCATCCGCCCCATCCGCTTATGAAAACAAAAAGGCCCGCGGTCTTTCGCGGGCACTTTTGGTCGATCTGCGTGCGGTCCCGATTTTAGTAACCGCCCCGTTCTTTCATGTCCTCGCGGATCGCGTCTCTGAAATCGGGCGGCAGCGTCATCGGTTCGGCAAAGTACTGCACGGTCTCACGGCCCTCCAGCCGGAACTCGTACCCGACGCTCATTTGCTCCCGCTTTTCCGGCACTCTGTTTACGTCATGCGGGAAAACCTCGAGCTCGGCGGTAGCTCCCGGCTCAATAAAATATTCCAACGAACCGTTCATACAGTAAAAGCCCTTCTGGTTGATCCCGTCGATCAAGATCGCAGGCGAATGGCAAACGCCGTCATAGCCGATACAGCCGAGCGGTTCTGCCGAGCCGTTATAGATGAGGAACCGCATCGCAGGCACGCCATACGCGTTTGCCGACGAAGCCCCAATATATGTGATCAGAACTCCCGCAGCGGGCTCCGCCCGAGAAGGCTCCTCGTAGCTTCCCCGCTCATTCGCGACCGGCGGCTCAATTGCCCACACTTGGTCACTCGGGGGCGGCGACCAGGAGCCGGAACCCAAACCGGCTTCTGCCAGACCCCGCACAAACCCCGCAGCCTGCATCCCAACAACCAACGCCACCACAAACGCCCCAAACCTCATCATTACTCGTTTCATACAACCTTAGATGCCAAAAACCAAAAAAAGTTCCCGCCCGCAACCGCCATTCGGCCCTCGTCGAGTTCAGCAAAACGCTGAAAGACCAAAAACCCAGACCGACCCTGTAACCCGATCGCCCGCCAAACCCAACAAACCCCGGCCCACCTACTCCAGCTTCTATCCCGCAGGTCGAGCGCCGCCGAAACACCGGCAAGCCTTCCTCACCAAAATCCGCCCAGACCTCCCCGCCATCATCGACCTAGGCTTCTCCCGCGACCGGGAGAATGGTTAGGTGAATGTTGCGACCAAATTAAGTTGACGGTAGAATATTACATACTTGTAATAATTATTCAGTTCGTCTATACTTTTAGTCGGAGGTATTATGACCGGGAAACAGTTAAAGAAATATCGAAGGGAAAACAAGCTTTCACAGTACGAGACGGCAGCCGCTCTCGGTATGTCGCAGAGCTATCTTTCTCTAGTGGAAACAGGAAGGCGGCCACTCACAGATCGTCTGCAGCGAAAAGCGGCAGAGTTTTTCAAACTTCCTCTCGAGATGCCGACAAATCTATCATCAGGTAAGTTGCCGACGCTGTCGGATGATCAGCTTGCTTCGGATCTTGCTGATCTTGGTTACTCTGGCTTCGCTCATTTAAAGCGAAAACGTGCTCGCCGGATGAACCCGGCGGATGTGCTGCTAAGTGCTCTTAATTCCCGGAAGCGGGATGCACGGCTTGTCGAAGCACTTCCGTGGCTCGTGCTGAATTTCTTGGATATGCGCTGGAATGAGGTGACGCGCACGGCAAAAATGTATGATCTTCAAAACCGACTTGGTTACGTCACACATGTGGCACGGCGCGTTGCTGAACGCGAAGGCCAGTCCGAGGCGGTATCTGTGCTCAAAAAGCAAGAGGGCGAACTTGAACGTTCGATGCTCGCGCGCGAGGATACGCTTTGCAATGAAACGATGACGCGTACGGAGAGAAACTGGCTCACATCTCACCGACCCGAAGGAGCAAAGCAATGGCGGCTGCTAACTGATCTTTCTCCGCAACATTTACAGTATGCTTAAACCACCAGAACCATGGCTGTCGTTCTTACGGGATATCGATGATTTCGTAGCGAATGAAACGCACTTCCACTGTCTAGGAGGTTTTGTTGTCACAGTCATATACGGTGCAAAAAGATCAACTTCCGACCTCGATTCAATTTCGACCGTCCGAACAGAGCCGGGGCTTCTTGCTCGTGCTGGCGAAGGGAGTCCGCTTCATAAAAAGCATAAGGTTTATCTCGACCACGCTACCATCGCGCAGCTGCCGGAAAACTACGAAGACCGTCTGACAGAAATTTTCCCGAGAACTTTCGAGCGCCTGCGCCTCTTCTCTCTCGATCCTTATGACATTGCCCTCAGTAAGATCGAACGAAATATCGAACGCGATCGCGACGACGTCAAACACCTTGCGCTCGTCGTCCCTTTAGATCTCGAGATACTGAAGCAACGCTATTATGACGAACTCCGCGTCTACGTACGTAATGAAGATCGCGAAGACCTTACGCTAAAGCTATGGATCGAAATGATTGAAGAAGCCCGTCAAGACGGGCCCTAATTTTGAAGTTTGTGGTAGTATTACAAGAATTTATGTATGGAGGCCCACAACCATGGCAGTATCGAGAACGTCCAATTGGACGACAAGGTCGATTTACGTCGCCAGCTTAGACCTTGACGTTAAGAACCCCCGTCTGGGTGGCATCGCCACAAATTATTCTCCGAAAGAAATCGTCCAGTATCTCTTCCAATACGACAAGGCACTTGAAGTCGCGGAGAGCATTGCGAATCGCGGTTATTTTCCAAATGAACCGCTTTTAGCTATTCGAGACGGAACCCGTTACACCGTGATTGAAGGTAACCGTCGACTTGCGGCGCTAATGGCACTTCGAGACCCCTCGCTGCTAACTGGAACTGCAAAGCGGGCTGTGGAACGTCTATCGGGCAAATTGTCCAAGGCAGACATAAAACAGGTGCCAGTTACAGTTGCTCCTAACCGCAAAGCGACAGACAAGCAGGTTGCGGGTCGGCACGTTGGTACACCGGTCTTGGCCTGGCAGGCCGAAAACCGAGCCCGCTTCGTTTTAGAAAAACTTGACGAGGGATATACGAAAGAAGAACTTCTCACTGAGCTCGGCTTTACTGCGAGCGAAGTGCGTTCTGCCCGCGAGACGCGGGCAATTGTCGAATTGGCTCGGTCGGTCGATTTGCCGCCAGAAGTCAAGGAGAAAATCGACGATCCGAGGACGAAGGCTATCAGCACGCTTGAGAGGCTCTTCGAATCCACAGTGGGTCGCGAAATCATCCATACGGAGCGCGATGAAGAGCACGGATATCGTATCAAGACAACACAGTCGGAATTCATCCCTTTCTTTCAGAAGTTTCTAAGCTTGGCCGCAAGCAACAAAGTGACAACGCGTACATTGAATAATGCAGAGAACATTCGTGATTACTTTGCTGAAAAATGGGACCCAACGGACCTGCCGAAAAAGAAGCGAGGTTCCTTCGTTGCAGCGGATTTGACGAAGCCAATCGGCCGTAAGGCAAGTTTGCCGAAACCAGCCACGCCGCCGAAGCCGCCGCCGCCCTCCGCGCCGAAAGCCGCCGCCAGCGCCAAATGTCCCGCTCCGCCCGCACCGCCCTAACCGAAGGCCTCCTAGACGGCTCCTACCTCCGCTACCTCAACGGCAAATAAGAACCCACTTCCTTGTTTACGACGAGCGCCGCCGAAGCAGCGCCAAGTCGTCCTCGCCACAACACGCCAAGACTTCCCGAAAACCACCAACATCATCGACCTCGTCATCAGGCTGTTTGATTTCCGGTGCTACCGAATCCGCGGTTGTGCCGGTCTGTTTGATATAGTTCGTCGGACCATTCGGGTTCTAACATCGAAACGGCTTCAATAATTAACTGTGCGATTCGGTCACCCGCCGAAAATACAACGCGAACGTCACCGAGGTTTACCAAAAGACACAGTATTTCGCCGCGATAATCAGCGTCGATTACGCCAGCAAGAACATCAATGCCCATTCGAAGGGCGAGCCCGGAGCGAGGTGCAACGCGACCATAAGAGCCTGTTGGTATTTCAACAGCGAGCCCGGTCCGAACCGCAATCCGCTGGAGCGGCAAGATCTCGACATTCTCAATACATGATAAATCGAGCCCACAAGAATCAGCAGTACCGCGGGAAGGCAGCACCGCGTCAGGATGTAACTTCTGGAATTTCAAAGTTTTCATATCCGTTTAAGCTAGTCGTCTCTGTAGCAGGTCTATTTTTGAGGCCTGCTCTTTCAACAACTGCTGTTCTATCCGCATTGCAGTCTGTATCTGAGTAACCGCCCATCGATGCTTTTCCGCAATCTCAGCTACGATCGGTTCGATATCACTCGTAACCTGCATTCGCAGTGCAGCCTCTGTCAATTCAGCGGCCTCATTTAAGAGGTTTATCCCAGTCGAGGTAGACGAAGCCGCTTCACCGGCAAGTCTTCGAAATTCATCCAGTGTCATGTTTTTGATATCGGTTCGAATCCAAGAGTCTGTTTGTCGAGGTCAGCTATTATGCGGCCCGTGCCGGCGTCATTCAATTGCCGCCATACCTTATAGCCAATTAGAATTGCTTTCTCCCAATCCCCAATTGCACATGCCGTTACTTCGAGACCTTTTGTCAAGAATCGAATATTCTTCAGCAACTCGTAATCGATTTCGGTAACGTTGTCAAAAAAATTATGATTTTCTGCATAGGAGAAGACCAATGCAGAAATGCCTTCCTCAATTGCCGTTGCTCGTCCGCCGTCTTCAACCTCGTCGACCTTGACTTGGCTTTTTCGTTTCCGGCCAAGAATTTTGCGAGTTACAGGAGACCAGCCGAGCACTGCGGCATAGGCAAAATGGAATACATCGTGAAAGCGGTAGCCATCGGGGTTATGGGCATTGTCAGTCAGGTCATTTCCGACTTGCTCACCATCAAGAAAGCAACGAATAATATCATCGTCAATTTTCCTTATCTCAATCTCGAACTCCCTAGGAATGCTCTCGCCGTCTGGGAAATCACGATCAAAGCAGTACGAACCCCCGGCCGACTTCGGTGCGAATCGTTCACGAACTTTCGCGATGTTTCTTTCGGCAACGTCGTTGAGTTCTAAATCAAATTTCGATGCTAAATTCGCGAGATACCATAATGTATCGCCCAGTTCGTCGGCGATACGCTCCTTAAAGAGCCGGTGTGCAGCCCCGTCTCGAAGATGTTTCTTATACTCGCTTAGTAACTCACCGGCTTCGCCGGCGAGCCCAAGAAGTGGGACGACCTTTGCAATCAAGTCGTCCCGATATTTACCCGGGACTTGATCGCTTTCTAGTGCTGTTCTTTGGTATTCATTCAGATCCATAAAGCAAATTTCTAGTTCTGTTCAACAACGTCATAGGGGGCCGGTTTAGGGGCTATCCCCCACTTTGGTGGAAAAGTAAATTGAATCGATTTATTAACAGGTCGAAATATTTGCTTGATTCTTGTACGCCCGGAAATTCCTTTTACCAAAGGATGCCTTTCCCTTGCATACTTATCGACCTCGCAAAATAAATTTTGACAATCAATCAGCTGCAAAGGCCGTCCCCATAAAGTTTGAAAGTTGAGTCCCAGCCGGTCAAACTCCTGTTCTTTTACTTCCGCCACGAACTTAATTACTTCAGGGCCGGTCAGCCCTGCCGTATCTTTGAAGCATTTTCGAATGCCATCTAGTGCTCCTGGACCGGGAACCACGAACTCGGCTTCGGAGAAATTTGTCAGTTCACTGTAATTAATATCTGTGACGTACTGGTAAGCGAGAAAATCGCCAATCGTCGGGTAGTCGCGTAGAAGATAAAATGCCCTTTGCATCGTCCTACAGTCGGCAATTTTCTTCCACGCTTCATCCGCAATCATCATTTCCAAAAGGCACAAATGCGTGTGATGTTTTCGTTTGAAACCAAAAACTCGGGAGCCTGACGGCATGATATAGGCTCCAGAATAAACTGAATGACCATTCGACATTGCCTCGCTTAACACCGAGCTGTATCTTGCTACATCGAACGTATCTAACGTCAATAGCCCGAGATTGCGCGTTAGTAATTCCCACGTCTCGATCTTATTGAATAACTTGAACAGTATTATTCTGAAAAAAACCTCATTATGATCTGAAGGATAAACAGGATTGTAAATAACCTCAGAGATGAGATACTGACTCACCCTGTCCGCGGCTCTGTATGCATTAGTGAACTTATGCCGAAGAAGTATTGGGTCTTCAGTCCAGGGCGAGGGCTCGCCGTGGAAACGCTTGAAAAAGATACGTTGCCGCTCTGTCGCAAAACGCCAATAGGTATCAAGTACCTCGGTAGGTACCAACGGATGCAAATGAGGAAAATATGGCTGCGTCATTCAGCTAAATTATCGCCTTCAGTTCGGCTTCCAGGGTTCGCAAACTGGTTTTTGAAATATCGCTGAGTTTCTCGACCCCAACCATACAGTTAAGTCCTGCAAATTCAAGTTTCATTTCGCTCGACATAAAGCGACCTAACCGCACTAATCCGAGCAAATTGCCATACGCTTTTTCGAAGATTAACTGTGTTGCGTAAAAGGCGTTCAAGTGCAATTGACCCTTATGTGGTAAAAACGTTACGTGCTGAAGACACGGGAATCCTTGTCGAGCATCCGTTACATGATCTCTGCGCGGGTCAAAAATCGAGGCTTGAAATTTGGAACGAACGACTCCGTACGGTTTGAGGTACGCAGTTATTATATATTCCAGTTGGTTTCCATTGCTCGGGCCTCCTCCGAAGTCGATGAGACGTTCGAAATAAAGCCCACGTTTGTTGAGAACTTTTTCGAGCTTCTTGTAATGCGGAAGGTTATTCTTATATCGTTCGAATAGTATCTGCCGATTGCCATTGGCGGATCTCCAAATCGTCTGCGGGAAAATTGTGTTCGCAATGGTTTGCACTGATTGCTTGCCCAATTCTTCAAGGGTATCATCTAGTAGCTCACGTATTTCGGGTCTTTCGACCGGCGAGTCGTCTTCAACGGTGATCTCGAAATAGAGAGGCGCAATTTCCTTTCCGCCCGGGCTCATAATTTCTAAAAACGCTTTCGCCCAGGCCGTTGAGACGTCATTTTCACAAATCTGCAAAGCCATTCTCATTCTCCTTCGTCGAGATGACGATAAGTTGCCATTCCGACAAACGCCGCCGGCATAATACGTACGAACTTTGCCCAACCGTCACGTTCATCTATGATGCGAACAAGTCCCGCCCCTTGGGCGACAAAAACATTGTGGCAGGCTGACTCAAGGACTGGCACCAGTCGCTCGTTAGCTGGCAGGACGCCGGTCGGCAAAACGATAAACGTTCCCAGCTCAACGTCGACGGTTTTCGACTGCCAGAACTTATCAACAACTACCATCGCGCCTGGATTAACAATTCCAGTAAGCTCTTCTTTAATCTGCTGTGGCGTCGATCTAAGCAGTTGTTTCGCGCGAACATTCGTCAACGTTTGTGTCGTGTACTGGAGATACCTAATCAGCGTGGAGTACCCTACCCCAAAGTCGTTAGCTATAGTCTGAATTTGGATCGGACTCGGATTTTGAGAATTCCAATTGCGAGACACAAAGGCGCGGCGGATTCCAAGTGATGGCAACAGCAGGAACGTGGCAAATGAGTTTGCCTGTACCTCCTCCGGGGAGACCTCATGGTCTTCCGCAATCAACAGATCTAAATTCGACCCATGCCCAAAGAAATGATGGCCGAGCTCGTGTGCGCATGTGAAAATACGACGCGGGAGCGGCCGGAGGGCCGAAACGATAATGCGTGGTCGCGGCTCACGAACATATAAGCCCTCCATGTTAATATCGACAAACCGTACTGATATTCCGATCTCGTCGGCGACGTCGAAAACAGAAATCGGACTGGCAATGCCCAATTCGTACTTGTTACGTACCTTTACCGCTAGTTCGAGGGCTTCCGCCACCAATCTCCGTTTATTCATTTAGACTTAAAAGCTTATTCCCTGATCGATGCTAGGAGTGTTAGCAACCGTTCCAGATCATCATCTTTGAGTTTCTGGAGCTCGCGGGCGGCCAACTGTAACCTCGAATCGTGCAAATCAACTTTCGATTCGCCCTCCCCCAACAACCATGACGAACTCACATCGTAAATTTGCGCGAGCACGGCGATCTCATCCGCCGACACTTTCCGGCTGCCGGACTCGATTTCAGAAATTGCTGGCCGGCTAACCTTCAATAGATCGGCCACATGCGCCTGAGATAGGCCGGCCATACGTCTAGCTTCTTTTAGTCGTGTTGCGATAATTTTTCTCCGTTCAGAATATGACATGACTATTTTTTTGCATCATGCAGGAGTTCAATAATTCGATCCGCAACTTGTCCGACGTTAAGTTTCTCCTGTCCGTCGCTTGAGCGAAAGATGTTCTCACTTAATGAAAGATCAATTCCTAATTCAGCCAGTATAATTGTCATCGCAGTCACCCATATTTGGCTGTCAAACTCCGTGTATAGGTCAAGGGGTGTCGATTCATCTACAAGAACCACGGGCTCAAACCCGCCCTCATCCTGAATTCGTGTGAGAACAGAAATTATTTTTTCTACAATCTTAGCTCGTTCCATTTTTCTTATTTGCTACCTTCATGTTGTCGGATTATCAAACGCTTTGTAAGAATATCATACCTAAGTCGGAAAAGTAAAGCCCCGTTGATGAATCATCGGGGCTTTACTTTTTTGAACGCGTCAGAGTTTTACTCAGCGACGGCGAGTTCTTTTTCTTTGTTTCGCTTGATGCCGCCGATCTGGACGAGGTTTTCGCCCTTGATCTGGTTCTTTTCGAGGACCATCTGGTTATAGAGCTTGCGCATCATCTGGACCTCTTCGGCGGCGGTCTTCGGGCCTTCCATTTCCGGCTTGTTGGGCCGGGCGAGGTCGACCTCGTTAAGGACAAGGCCGTGCGACTTGTCGTTAAGCTCGACTTCCTTACCGCGGGCGAATACTTCGTGGCGGCCGTGCTCTTTATACCACTGTGCGACGGTCGCATTCTGGTGCATATGCTCGATGATATTGCGCCAGCCGATACCGGTGTTGTAAGCACAGAAGCTGATCTCGCCTTCCTGTGTGCCGTAGGGGATGATGCACATCTCCGTGCGGCGGAAGTCGTAGTTAAAGAGGTCCTGGAACCACATTCCGGCAATAAAGAGGAAGTTCCACGGGTCTTTGCGGCGTTTCTCGATATCCTCGGCCGTACGATCCGGGCCGACCTTTCCGTAATCTTTGCCCGAGAGCCCGAACGACTTATCGAACTTCATCAGGATGCCCTTGAGCGTAAGGCTCGCCGGAGCTCCGTAGGGGTTGTAGTTCTTCAAAAGGGCGAGGCCCATCATTAGGTTTGAGAACCACTTGCCGCGGTTGGTGTCCGTGATGTGCTGCATATCGGTCACAAGGCCCTGAATGTTCAGGAACTGCGGGACCGGAGCCATCTCTTTCGTTTCCTTGTTGACCATAACGGCCGTGCCGACGCCGCAATTCGGGTGGCAGCCGCACGAAACCTGTCCCCAATCGGACTCGGGGCCGTGGACGACGTCCGCGAAATCGGCGAACGCTCCCATAAGCGAGAGCGGGAACCAGTCGCGGTTCGGTTCGGTAATGCCGACCTGGCCTTTCACATCGTGGGCGAGGTGAGCAAGCGTATAACGCTGCTGCAGCCGACGCTGTTCGGTGATCAGCTCGTCGCGGCCCGTGAAGGAAACCGGCTGGAACGCGATGAACGAGATCTTCTTCGGATTCTCGAGTGCAAAGCGGATGATCGTTCCGACCTGGTCATTATTAACGCCATTGACGAGCGTTGTAACAAGAATGATGTCAACGCCCGCTTCGTGGAGGTTATTGATCGCACGGAGCTTTACGTCAAACAGGTTGCCGATCTGGCGGTGCGAGTTGGCATCGTTACCGATACCGTCAAACTGCAGATATACGAAACGAAGGCCAGCCTCGGCTGCCTCGCGGCAAAAATCTTTCGATTTTGCGAACTCAATACCGTTGGTCGCGGCCTGGACCGAGTTGTACCCGACCTTGCGTGCATAGCGGATCGCATCGAGGAAATAGGGGCTCAATGTAGGTTCGCCACCCGAGTACTGCACCGACATTTGGCGACGCGGCTTGATCTGGATGGCGTTGTCGAGAATCTCCTGGACGTCTTCCATGCTCAACTCATGCACGAAACCAACCTGGTTCGCGTCCATGAAACACGGGTCGCACATCATGTTGCAGCGATTCGTAAGGTCAACGGTCAAAACCGCACCGCGGCCATACTTGACCGACGAGGTGCCGTGATTGTGAAGCTTCTCATCATTGTGAGCTTCCATGTCGCGGCCCGGGAAGAGCGATTCAATGTGCTGCAAAAACTCGGAATCGATCGCCATCATGTCTTCAAAATGGCCGTGCTCCGGGCAGTCCTTGATCATCCAGACCTGTCCGTCACGCTCGATGATCTGGGCCTTGATCTCGCCGACCTTTTCATTGATCAGCGTGCTGACATCGCGTTTGTTCGCAAGAATTTCCTCGCGCGCCTCAATGACACAGTTCGGGCAGAGCGAATCCGTCTGCCGCGGAAAGCCAAGCGTCGGCTTCGTCTTCTGCCACGATTTGAGGATTGGCTTATCGGCCCACTTCGGTGTAAACGAAGGATTCGGCTTATACTGATTAACCGACTTGATCGCATTGAACATGCCGGCGGCGACGTATGTCAGGCCTTTTTCAAAGTGCTTTACTGGTCTCATATTGTTCTCGTCTTTACGTAAATGATTTCTATTGATCTCGTCTCGCCCAAATTTGCGGCCTCGTCGGTCCTTTTTACTTGACCGCCGTCGCCTATCGCTCCGAATTAATCAATGGTTAGCGGGCGCAGTTCTGCGGTAGAGGGTAGCAATAACCGTTCCATGAAACTAGAGGCTGGCACTTGAATACGCCACGTCATCTAACTATCTGGTAATGTTGAGTTTAACAAACTCTCTTCAAGTTCTTAATCGAGGCTCCCTGTGTCTTAACGATACACAGCGGCCGATATCGTGCGACTTTTCCCATTTCGACACATCTTTTCCGTTCGCCGCAGAGCTCACGCTTTCGAGTAAATCAAACCCGAAAATGCGGTCTTAAGTTAGTGCTTAAACGACAACAGACTGCCCATCCTGACCCGTACTCGTCGATCGGCGGCGGACAGTCGAGTTTACAATGCCCATACGAATTCCTTGCACGATTTGGCGGTCTGATGCTCATGAAAATGCTGCTTAAGCGCACATATCAATCGGCGCATTAGCTCCGCCGCCCTAACCGTTGCAAATAAATGTTTTATAATATTGAAAAAAGTGCTTTACAAATCATTTTTCCTATGATAGAGTTTTCGCACTTTGAAGCAGTTCGCGTTTTTAAGCTTTTGGGTAACAGCCTTTTATGGACATTCGATTCGGAACTTCTGGCTGGAGAGCCGTTATCGCAGATGATTTTACGTTCGAGAATGTCCGAAAAGTAATAAACGCGATCTGCAGCTCTTTGAAAGCAAACAGCCCGGAAACACGACAAACAATAGTGATCGGCCATGACTCTCGATTCATGGGTGAAAAGTTCTCGGAATTTGCGGCAGAGATAATGTCTCGCAAGGGCTTTCAAGTGCTTTTTTGCACTGGGCCAACGCCAACGCCGACCATTTCGCATGCGATTCGCGACCGGAGAGCGGTCGGGGCACTAAACTTTACGGCATCGCACAATCCGCCCGAGTATCAAGGTATTAAGTTCTCAACCTCGGATGGAGCACCGGCTTTGCCCGAGATCACTCGCACGATCGAAGAACTTATTCGAGCCGGAGCAGAAAGCGACGATGAAGCCGGTGGCAGTGTCGAATCGTACGATCCGAAAGAAGCATACTTTGCCGATCTGCGATCAAAGATCAGGTTTGATGCGATAAAGGCCGCGAAGGGGCGGTATGCATACGACGCACTTTGGGGAACTGGACGCGGATATTTGAACACGCTCGTCGCCGATCTCGGGCTCGAGATCGAGACCATCAACGATACTCGCGATGTGCTTTTCGGCGGGCGGTCGCCGGAGCCAAGCGAAGAGAAGCTCTTTGAATTGCGTGAACTGGTAGTTTCTAAAGGCCTGACGCTTGGGCTTTCGACCGACGGCGATGCCGACCGGTTCGGTTTGATCGATTCCGATGGCACTTTCATAACGGCAAATAAGCTCATTGCCCTGCTTGCTGATTACCTGATCGAAAGCCGCGGATGGCGGCTGGGGCTTGCGAGAAGTGTGGCAACGTCGCATCTCATCGACCGGGTCGCCGAATTGCACGGGGTTGAACTCCACGAAACACCGGTCGGGTTCAAGTTCATCGGCGAGTTGATAAATGATGACAAGATCGCACTCGGCGGTGAGGAATCGGCAGGGTTATCGATACGGGGGCATTACCCTGAGAAGGATGGAATTTTAGCTTGCCTCCTCGCTGCAGAGGCGGTCGCCGAGCGAAAGGCGAGTCTCGGGGAGCAACTGACAGAGCTTTATAAGAAGACCGGAAAGCTCGAATCAGAACGCATCGGCGTAAAGCTTAACGCAGACGTTGCGGCAAAATTGAAAACTAAGCTGTCAGAAAACCCATCAGAGATCGGAGCCCGAAAGGTCAGCTCGATCAATCGGATGGATGGCGTGAAGTTCATGTTTGAGAATGGGTCGTGGATGCTGATGCGGCCTTCCGGAACTGAACCAATGGTTCGCATCTATGCTGAGGCTGAGGAACGCAGCGAACTAGATGAACTGCTCAAGGCAGGAAAAAGCTATTTGCTTGGATAACGAAAATGGCAGGACGGTTAAAAAAAACTGCGTACGCCTCGGTGAGGACCGAAAGACGCCCGAGATGGGTCGGCTTTCTCGCCGCAGTTGCCCTTTGCTTGCTCCTTGTCGTGACCGTTAACTATAAATCGTTCGCCGTTTTTGAGCGTGAGCGCGTCCAGCAGAAAGAGTTGAATGAAAAGATCGAGGATCTGGCGGATGAGAATCTGGCACTTCAGGAGGAGATACATTACCTGAAGACCGATCCCAAAAAGCTTGAGCCCGAGGCTAAAAAGCTCGGACTCGAGAGGAAGAAAGAAGTAGTTTCTAAGGCTGATGAAACGGGGACAGCGGAAGTGCCCGCCAATCGGCAATCACCAACCAATAAATAAACCGCCTTTTGCCCATCAATTCCGCTGGCCTACAGGAAAGCCTTCCGAAACCCGCGGCTCATGTTTCCCGAGAACATGAGCCGCTCTTCTTTTCATACGCAATCCATCCAATAAACTTGCAAACTTTAGCCGAAAGGTGTGTAATTATGGTTTGCCTTTTGAGATCTCTGTAAATTGAGTCTCAACAGGAAGAACGACACCAGCCGAAAAGGGGGTGAGATAGCTAATGGCATTAGTAATAGTAAACAACAACGAATCGATCGAGAATGCACTCCGTCGCTTTAAGCGTAAAGTGATCAGCGAGGAGATCATCAAAGATCTTAAAAAGCACGCTCATTTCATCCCGCCCGGACAGAAGGCAAAGCTCAAGTCGGTCAATGCACGCAAGCGCAATCGCCGCCGTTTTCGTCAGCAGCGGGGCATGAACACCTCGCCGCGTCCGACCGGCGGTTTCCAGAACCGGTAAGCTTTTGGGTTTTCAAAGGTGAAAAAGTGACAGCTTCTATTGATCGTCACTTTTTCACCTTTTACTTTTAAATCATCGAAAATGGGCCGAAAGCCTAATATTCTTATCACCAACGATGACGGCATCCACTCCGAGGGCATTGCGGCCCTTGAGGAGGGACTTCGCGACATCGGTGAGGTGTACGTCGTTGCTCCCGAAACGGAGATGAGCGGAGCGTCTCATAGCCTTACGCTTGCCCGGCCGCTGCGGATCCGGCAGATCGACGAACGTCATTGGACGGTTGACGGCACGCCGACCGATTGCGTGACCCTTGCTCTCAATCAGATCCTCGCACCCGATATTCGCCCGGACATCTGTGCATCGGGCATCAACCATGGTGCCAATCTCGGCGACGACGCGACTTACTCCGGTACGGTTGCAGGTGCGATGGAAGCAACGATCCTTGGTGTTCCCGGAGTTGCATTCAGCCTTGTTGCCAATCGAACCTGGGACTTTACTGAATCGGTCCGCGTGGCCCGGGAGGTGACGATCCGGACACTCGCGGAAGGCTTGCCTTCCGGCACACTGCTCAATGTAAATATTCCAAAGGGCTTTGCAAAAGGGTATCGGGTCACCAAACAGGGCTTCAAGACGGCGAGGCCGGTGATCAGCGAACACATCGATCCGCGTGGAAAGCTTTATTATTGGATCGGCGAGGTTCGCGATGGTTTCCGGGCCGAAGGCGGTACCGATTTTGAGGCAATAGACAAGGGGTTCGTTTCCATCACGCCGATGCGAAGCGACCTGACGAATCATTTGGCGATCGAAGAGATCAGGAACTGGGAAAGCTGATCCGAAAACAATGGACGAGTTTGCGATTCCGCGTAAGCGAATGGCCGAGCATCTCCGGAATCACTACCGGATCGTGGACGAGCGTGTGCTTGATGCGATGAACACGGTGCCGCGGCATCTTTTTGTTCCGGAGGCATTGCGGTCGCAGGCTTATAAAGACAACGCCCTGCCGATAGCGGCAAAGCAAACTATCTCACAGCCGTTCATCGTCGCCCGGATGACAGAACTTCTTCATCTCGCTGGCACGGAGCGGGTGCTTGAAATCGGCGGAGGCTCCGGCTATCAGACCGCGATACTCGCGAGGCTTGCACGGAAAGTATTTACGGTCGAACGTGTTCCGGAACTCGCCGACGGCCTGAAGAAAATGGTTCGCCGCCTCGGCATTCGGAACGTTTCGGTCAGGTGCGGAGACGGCACCGAGGGCTGGCGAGTTTATGCACCGTTTGATGCAATTCTCGTCGCTGCCGGCGGCCCGGAACTGCCGCAGCCGCTGCTTGATCAGCTCGAGATCGGCGGCCGCCTGGTGATACCGATCGGTGAGACGCAAAAATCACAGCAACTCGTTCTGGCAACGCGAACCGAAAAGGGTTTCAAGACTGAAGATGTAGGCCCGTGTGCCTTCGTCCCACTGATCGGTGAACACGGCTGGAAGGAAGCACGTAATAGCGTTTAATTCTTAATGGACCGGGAACTGCAGAAATGCCCGGCTGATTTCATTCATGAAAAAGATATTCGATTATCTCCGCCGTCTTAAGGCATGGGTCGAGAGCTATGCGGATAAGCCGCACGCCGCGTGGGCTCTGTTTCTCATCGCTTTTATGGAATCGTCGTTCTTCCCGATTCCGCCCGATGTTTTGCTTATCGCGATGGCGGTCTCGGTTCCGACAAAGGCACTGCGCTACGCGCTGATCTGCTCGGCGGGGTCGGTCCTCGGCGGGGTTTTCGGCTACTTCATTGGTTGGGCTTTCTTTGAAACTCTGGGTCAGCCGATACTTCAGTTTTATGGGGCGATGGGTCATTACGCTCATGTGCAGCAGCTCTACAACGAGCACGCGTTCCTCGCCATTGTGACTGCGGCATTTACTCCAATTCCTTATAAGGTTTTCACCATCGCCGCGGGCACTTTCGAGATATCTATCTGGACACTCATCGGAGCTTCGATAGTCGGCCGGTCGGCCAGGTTTTTCCTCGTAGCGGGGCTTTTCTATTTCTTTGGAGCGCCGATCAAGAAGTTCATCGACAAATATTTCGAGATACTCACGATCGTCTTTCTTGTTCTTTTGATCGGCGGGTTCGTGGTCGTCCGGCTTTTCCTTCGGTAGGAACATTGACACTGGTCAGCTTCTTTCATAGACTGTCACTTCGCTCAACCTTGAGCGGATCGACTTCGGGGCGTGGCTCAGCCTGGTAGAGCGCACCGTTCGGGACGGTGAGGTCGGAGGTTCGAATCCTCTCGCCCCGACCACTTCAAAAAGCCCGTAGAATATGGGCAAAACCGTTTAGAGATGCGGTTTTCGGCGGCTTCTTCAGCCGCCCCTTTTTTGCTCAAAATTGACATGTTTCGGGCAGAAACATGACATTTGACATACGTTTTGACATACGTGGCCCGGAAACAAAAAAAACTTCCCCGCTTTGTTCGCGTCGAGAATGACCGCTGGTTCGTGGTCCGCTCCTTCCCGTCGCGGGAAAAATACGCGAACGGCCGGAAGAGATATATCCAGATCAAACGACGGTGCACCCCGGAAACCGCGGAACGGGCTGCGGCGATCGCGGCAGAGATCGAGGCTGCTTTCTTTGTCGAGATCTCCCGAGCTGCCCAGCCAATGACGATCGCGATGCTTGCCGAGCGCTTCTTGGCGAGCAAGCGGGATTCTATCGCTCGCCGAACGCTCGAGATCTACGAGGAAATGTTTCGCCGGTTCGTGAATGGCCATCCGTTCGGCGAGGAGCTGGTGGTTGACGCCGATCCGCTGATGCTGCAGGACACCTTCGACTACTACAAATCGACCGGTGTGCCTGCGGTCACGCTCGGGCGTCTCAAAGCAACTCTGTCGGCAATGTTCAACCAGGCGGTCGCGTGGCGTCAGGTCGACGAGAATCCGGTCCGTCGCGTGCTCGTGCCGAAGCACAACAAGAAAAAGGCGGTCGTCATGGGCGAGAAAGAGGCAAAGACCTTCCTTGCTGCCTGTCGCGAGGGTCTCGCTTACTTCGTCTTCGAGTTCGCCCTTGAGACCTTCATGCGGCCGGGTGAGTACCTCGCCCTCCGGTGGTCGGATATCGACCTTGAGGAACGGCTGGTGTCGGTCAATCGGGCGATCGCGGTCAACTATCGTGGAGGCGGCTACGAGTTCAAAGAACCGAAGACGCGAGGATCCAAACGAGTGATCGCCATCAGCGAGCAGCTGGCGGAACGCCTGCTTGAGCACAAAGGCCGGCAAAAGGAATGGATCGCAGAGAAGGCAGCCATCGCGTCGGGCGAGGCCTTGCTCGCGCACATGCAGAAACGGGGCAAGAACTTCCGGAAGCGGTCGCGTGCAAAGAAGGTTGCCCGCGAGATAGCGCGCCGTGCGGTCGAGCTCGACCTCGTCTTTCCGGCATCGAACGGCGGTCCTATCTCTCGGATGAACCTACGGGCCCGCGAGTTTCAGGCCGTGCTCGACAAAGCAGGGCTGCTCGGCCGCGGGCTGACGCTCTACTCCCTGCGGCATACCGGTATCACGCTGTCATTGCTGGCGGGAGTGAATATAAAGGCTGTTTCGGAAAAGGCGGGCCACGCGAGCATCGGCATCACGCTCGACACTTACTCGCATGTCATTCCTGCGATGCGGCAGGAGGCGACGGATCGGCTGGCTGCTCTGTTGTATTGAGACGGCACTCCCGGCACTCCGTATGGTTGCCGCGGATCTTCCGGCCGCAGTGACAAGTGCGGATTTTCATTTTCTCGATCTTCGCTGTCCATGTCTCACGCTTATCCATCGTTCTTGATCATAGAGCGCGACCGGATCATCTCCTCGAGCTTGTCGAACCGGCCGTCGATCCGGCCCTCGAACTTATCGAACCTTTCCTTCAGGTTGTCAAACCTATCGGAGGTAACGTGGATGCTCTTGTCGTCGATGTGCTTTCCTACCTCTGATTCTAGATGTTTCACGTTTTGGGCCATAGTACCTACCTGCGTTGCCAGAGCTGCCTGGCTCTTTATCATCCACCACCCAACGGCCAACAAAGCCCCGAACATGGTGGACAGGAAGCCGAGTAAGATCCCGAGCGCGGTAATTATATGCTCCGCGACCCAGGTTGAGAGTTCGATTGCAAGTGTGGACATTTCCATTTCATTAGCTTGTGGGCGATTTGTCTTAAAATTAGCGGCCGGCTTTCCCTTCCGGCCGCTTCTCTGTGGTGAGCTCAACCGGTCAAACACCTTCTCTTGCTCGCTGATTGATGAACGGCTGATAAGTAGTTGGTTTGTTCGGCGGTATCGGCACTTCGGCGATCCAGCTTGTATAGTTGGCAAGCTCGGCCGAAGACACGACACGATGCCTAAATCGTATGGCTTTCGCGGGTTCGCTTTCGGGCATCGGTACAGCGGCCACAACGCCCGAAAGGTCGGGAGCAACGCTCTGCGTCACATCCTGAACCTCTTCGGAGGCCGCGGCCGTCGTCGATGCCGACTGCTCGCCTGACGAAACCACTACGAAAGCCGCGAACGCGAACAAGATCGCGAACGCAAATGCTATGACTCGTATGTGTTTCATGCTTTTTCTCTCCTTTTGTTTTTTACGATGTCCTTTCGGCCATCTATCTAGCCGGCCGCGTTACCTGACCGGTCACCCACTTCACTTCGCCGACGCCAAATGCGTCAGCCAAATCCTTCGACCCTTCGACCTCTCGCCCTTCCGGTAGCTTCACCATTTCCTCAAAGCCGCCCTCGAGCGCCGAGGCCGGCCGCGGGAGCAGCGGATGCCCCGGCCCGTGGACTATCGTCGCATTAAACCATGCGTAACCGTCGTATGGCCCGGTCGTGCGGTATTTCTCGGTGTACGGGAAGTTCGCTAGAAAGGCGTGATCGCCGCCGTAGCGAACCGCATTGACGAGCACGCTCGTGTCGGGGCAGACGTACATCCATGCGTAGTTCGGAACAGATATTTCCGTCCCGATGCTCAGGACCATCTCGGCCGCGAAGATCACAGAGATGCCATCCGGCACTCCGACGCCTTTCGTGTTGTATTGATCCCATTCGGTTCCGTCGTAGTAAGGCCCGCCGTTGATAACAAAGCTAGGCGTCCGGCTGACCGGGGACGGTATGCAGGGCAGTGGCGGAGTCGAGACGACGAACCACGAATACTCTTTGCGAGCCTCGGGCTTAAAGCCGTCCGCGATCGCCGATGCGTAGAGCTGATCGATGCCGATGTCTATCAGGTCGAGCTGTGCTTGCGATAGATCTTTGAAGCCGTGATGATGAGCCCCTTTCGTCGTCCGCTGTTGCGAGTTGGTGGAAATGGCCACCGCTCCGCTCGGCATCGAGGCCGCTTTCTTCACGATGTCCGGCATCGAAGGCTTCTTCTTACAGTCGGTCGCCCCGAGGGCGAGCAGTGCGATGATGATGATTAGTATTTTATGCATCTGGATAAATTCTGATTTCGACCGGGTAGCGATACAACTGGCTGTCACCCGTCACATAAATGTTAATGCCAGAGTTGCCTGCCTCGGCGTAAAGCTCGGCCCCACCCGGGAACGGCTGCACTTCTAGGATCCGAGGCCACACCTTTGCCCCGGGATCGAGCGCAGGCGTAAATGCCCCTGTATAGGAGCCGACACCGCCCCTCGTCCAGACCACGTCGACACCGAGCGTGTTTTCTCGCACCAAAGCGGTCGGGTTTGCCGTTCCGCTTTGGTCGATCTCCGCAACGTATGTTAGGTACGGAACACCTCCGCCCCCGCCAGACTCAAGAGCCTTGACGCGGTTACGGAGATTCTCGATCATTTTTCGGAGTAGATTCATTATGCGTCGAACTCCGCAACAATCGCCCTGCATTTCACGCCGGCGTCATTATTGGAGGATGTCACCCAAAGGCCGTACCCGGAGGGGATATGCGGCACACCACCCACGGCCGCCCCATTGCCATTGTCGGCAGGGGCCGCCGTCCCGATAAGGTACTCTGCGGCGACGGCCTGCCCTGGCGGTACCAGGTACACTGAAACAGTCTTCGCCCCCGTACCTGAGTTATTGAAGCAGGTCAGGGAGCTGCTGCCGCTGAGCGGGGTGGTTGTTAGCGAGCCGATCTTTCCCGCCGGGGCTTCGTAGATCTTTTCAGGCGTTGTGGACATCCCGAATGATCGGGCGACCTTGAGAAAGGAGTTCAGATCGGCCGGCCCCTCAACGATCGACCAGGAGTGAGCCACCCCGGCCGCGCTGTCGGTCACGCGCAGTATGTCGCCTGCCGACATGAGCGAACCGATCGCCATGGAGATGTTATTAGCCACACCGGCGCCAAGGGAGGCCGGGGATGTGTTTACCCTGATGGAGTCTACCCCGGTGATAATGTCAATGCCGGTCGTGATCGCCCCGCCTGTTGGGTTGTTTCGGAACCAACCCACGCCGACCGCAACCCTTCCATCCGGCACGGTATACAGATCGGTCGTGCCATTGATCCCTATTACGCGCCCTCCTTTTGGACTAGCCCCTAGGAGCGATGCTCCGCCCACCATACCGAGAACGTCACTACCGGAGAGCTTTTTTCTGGACAGGCCTTTCATCCACGCTAATTGTTTTTGAAGTAGATCCATTGCTTTGCCTTAGTCACAGTCAATGTGGAAGTTAAAGGGATTTCCGCCGCCACCGATGATAGTGATATGGCGGGCCCAATCCGTTCCGGGCTTTCCGGTCGCCACGGTGTCCGCGTTATTCATAACCCCGTTCACTTGAAACGGAGACGAAGTGTAGTACCCGAACTGATTGGTGAGCCCTGTGGCGACCGCATTGCTTTGGTCGTCGTATACAATGATGGCGACCGACCCTTCCTCGCAGCTTGAGTCTCGTGTCACCTGTCCGTATGTCCAGGTATTCGTTACCGAATACCACGATGCCTGCGCCGGGAGAGCAAACAGTGCGAGTAGTGTGATTGCTAAAAGCAGTTTCTTCATCTTTATACTCCTAGTTGAAAACGATCCACTTGATCAAGGTTTCTGCGGTAGCCGCTGCGTTGCCATGTATCGTGAACGATCCTGTTCCTGCGACGACCGCCACTGTCTTGAGAGTCGCGTCGTTCGAAGCGACCGTTGCGATGATCACGCTGTCTGGCGTGACCTGGGAATTGGTGATAACAACACTGGTCCCGGCCGCTGCGATCCGCGCCTGACCGGAAGGTTTATCGATCGTCTTATTCCCGGTGTCGGCCGGAGCTACAACGGTGTTGTCAAAGTTGAACTTGCCCTTGAAGTAAGACTCAAGAACGCTTTCTGATTTGATCAGCCATTTCTCGACGGTAGAGTTATTTGCTAGGTGGTCAAACGTGTTCTCGAAGTGAATCCCGATGTAAGTTCCGAACTCGGGAGCCTCGGTGCCGTACTGAGACGGCTGCGTGAATGCGATGCCGCGGTACCGGCCGACCGTGATCGCTCCGTTGACCGTATCGATAGTGCCGCGGATGTTGTTCCTGATCTCTACGTTGACGACCTCATCGGCCGTTCCGTAGGCAGCTCCGGTGTTACTGACCTCTGCTACTACCGCGGTCCCGGATTTGCAGTTCGACCACTGGTGACCGACCCCGGCGTAAGCGAAGGTTCCCACGACTACGTTGGTGTTCGCCTCCGTGTATGCCCAGCCACTCCCGATCGCCGCGGAGTTGCGGGCTCCGACCGCGTTCGCTACCGGGTGCTCGACCTCGCAATGGAATTGTCCGGCCGTCATCCTCAGTTTTCCACTGTCGTCAATGTTGTTGGCCTGTATGACCCAGCTACCGATGATCTCTGGGCTTCCGGCCGGAACGTCACTGCACCCCACGTACTGCCTGATCATCTGGCCTATCAAATACCGTGGACCGGTAATGCCGGTGAAATCCAGGTTCTGATCGACGCACAGAGTCGGGGTTATTACGTGCGTCGATGGGTTGTCTTGCACGACGAACGGGTTGTTGGCCGGGCCTGGGTAGAGAGTGAGCACGCTCCTGTGGTTGGTGGTCAAGCCGATGGCGTTGAACACAGCTCGAGCCCCTAACGACACGAATGTCCTTAGCTTCGTCCGAAGCCCGGCCAACTGTTTTTGTAGTAACCCATTACTGGCCATTTGGCTTCTCAGGTGGCGTTGGCTCTACGTCGTGACCCTCTTCGCGCAACGCTTCCGCGTTCGCTTTGACCTCTAGCCACGTCAGAGATTCCTTCAACGTGACGTTACCGACAATCGTGATCAGCTTGCGGATGATCTCGATCGCTGCAAATAGAAATACGCTGTCCATTAGCCTATCCTCCCCTCGACGGCCTGCTTCTTGCCGAAAGCCCCGGCCACGATCAGGATCGCGGCCTTTAGTGATTCAATGACCGCCAGATACGCGGTCGCATTGGTCACGGCTTTAAGCTTTTCAAGTACAGCGAGGAACCGTGCGACGACCTCCCGGTCGAAGACGGCAAAAAGCCTCTCGACCTCTGCCTTCGGCGCCGAAGATCCGTATGCTTCCTCGGCCTTCTTCACGGCCAGGTCGAATGCGATCCCGCCGTCTGCCAGCAGAATGAAGGCGTCGGCGATGCGGTCCTTCGTGTCTCTGGAAATGACATTCTCGCGGTATAGATCCCGCGTAATGTTCACCCCGGCATTGGCATAGGACGCGAGCTTCGAGCTTGCGTCCTTCGCCTTCTGGATGCTCTTGTTCGGGCAGCCGGTCAGTATCATGCTCCCGATAACGATCAGTGCGATAAGTAGTTGCTTCATTGATTCTCCGTTGGTGTTTCGAACGCATTCCGTTTCGAGATATAGGACCACGCGAGGGCTATGGCGGTCGTGACCAGCGAAAGCACGATCGCGACGCTCGCGTCGATCGCCGCGTCCGCCTGCTCCTGCGTCACGCCGTAGGCGAACAGCCATCCAGCAACGATGGTTAGAAAGTGCCGGACGATAGTGCCGAGCACGACCAAAAGCGGTTGGTAGTTATGTTCCATATCATTTCTCCTTCCAAGCACTCGGCGGATGTGCCTTGTCGTGATCAAGGGCATCCGCGATCATTACAACCGAGAACCAGACCGCAAAGACGGCAAGTGCGACCAATACGAACATCGCTACGATCATTGCCATTTCTTTGTCGTGTCGGCTCATCGTTTTTCTGCCCGGCGTCCGGCTTGTGGGGCCGAGTTGGCAGGTGAGCGTTCGGGCGGCACCGCTCATCCGCGTATTCGGCGTTTGGTAAGGCTTTTCGCGGAAGTATGGTAGATCTTCCTATGAAACCGCCCTGCCCGGACGCCGGACCTTGTTACGCTGCCGCCGCCTCGCTGCCTTCGCCGTCGAGCAATGCTTCATCGACACCGCCGACGAGGATCCCTTCGGGGAAGACGTCGGTCAGGGGCGTGCCGTTCTCAATGGTCGACGCGGCAATTCCATCCTCGGCTTTCGGCTCCTCGTCCTGCGGTTCGCCGTAGGACTCGGTTACGAACGGAGCGAGGCCGGCGACGACCGCCTTGAACAAATAATCCTTTGCCTTCTGTTCGGCCGGCAGCTCATCGTAGGGCACGAAGCATGGGTGTTCTTTCGTTTCGGCGTCTTTCACCGGACCATACTTCCATCCCTCTTCCTCTTTCTGCTTGAGCCACGATTCGTGGTTGGCTGAAGGCGGAGCTTCGGGGTTCATAAGACAGAACTCGACGCCCTTGATGGCCGAATCCCGCTGCCATTGCGGAGCGTCGCCCCACGGAAGCTGTGACGAGTCACCGAGTATCTGGCAGTAAGCCCGATTCGCCTCGTGACATATTTTTGCGATCTCTTTTGTTTGCATAGTAGTTACACACATCGTTCGATGGCGTCGGCGAGGGCGACGCACATCTTCTCGAAGTTCGCCTGATAGGCGGCCACATCCCCGGTGTTGGTGAGAAAGCATGTTTCGACGACCAGCCCGCCCGCCCGGCAGAACGCGAGACGCGAGTGCTGCCCTTCGGTGTCGGACTTCCAGCCATTCGCTCCGCGAAGCCTGAGCCCGAGCGACGACGCCAGAGCTCCAGCGATATCCTGCGAGCGAGGCCTGTTGTTCGGAAGCGAAAGTACTTCGATCCCGGTGGCGGTCGGCGGACCCGCGTTGAAATGGAATTCGATCGCGAACTTGGCAAGCGGCACGAGGTCTAGCGCTTTTGAGAGCGGATCATTGACGCCGTCCGCTCCGTCCTCGATCACTGCAAAGCCTTTCTGTCGGACGAGGTCGGCCACGCGGTCACGGATCTTGACCGCTTCGCGGCCTTCGATGAGCCCGTTGGCGGCAACGCCCTGGTCGCGGCCTGCCGTGTTGGTATGGCCGGCAGAGATACAGATCAGGGCCTTCCGGCTTATCGGCTTGATCGGCGCCGCAAACCCCTCAAACCCATTCTGCATCGCAACCGAAAGCGTGTCCTCGCCGACAATGCCGTCTGGCGTCAGCGAGTGCTTCATCTGAAAGCGGCCGGTCGCCGCCTTGGTCAGCGGCCCCCATCGGCCATCGGCACGCAATGCCTCGCCCTGCGTGTTCAGAAAGCCCTGCCACGCAAGGATGTTCGCCTGATTGTCGTGTTTCTTGATCATCAGTTCTGCGGTTCGCCGACGAACTCGAGTTGGTTGTTGCCGCTTTCGTTCGCGGTCAGGACAAAGAGCTGGTCGGTCTCGATCTCGCCGAGGAATTCGGCATCGCCTGCCTCGATCGTCTTGCGGTCGCCCGCGGTCGGCGTCGCCGGACTTGATCCGGCCTGCATTGAGGCGATGTAAAGGTCAGTGTCGCCTTTGTTCTCAAGCTTGACGTCGCGGTAGCGGCGTGTCTTTGAGGCAAGCGATGAACCGAGAAGTGTTAAAAGTGGTTTATATTCTGAGGCGGAAAATCCGGCCGTAATGGTTGCGGTGCGTGAGTTTGGCATCTGTGACTCCGTGGTGGTAAAAGTAAAAAGCTCCGCAACCTTGGTAAGGTTGCGGAGCTTTCATCCGGTTTGGGCCGTACGGCCGCTTCAAATTGGCTATAAAATAAACCTTTAGCCGTTCCTTGTCAATATACCCCTTCAAGTCCGCGGAGCGGCTGCCGTGAACGGCTTGGGCTCCGCCGTCGTGGGCGAGGGCGAGGCAGGTTCAATTCCCCGCCGAAGATCTTCTCCGCGGCTTCGCGATTTTCGTCGCTCAGCGTCCCGCGACGGCTGCTCGTCGTGAGTTTTCGGCGTAGTTCGGAGCGGAGCGTCGCCTTTTGCTCGTCGGAAAGCTGTGCCTGGTACTCCTGATACAGAATCAATGCGTCCCGGACGCTTGCCCGCTTCATCCGCTCCGCGAGCGGCTTGGTCGGGGCGTCGGTTACGCCACCGCGCATAAGTGGCGTTTTACCGAACAGCTCCTCGGCAGCCGATTGTCGCCGATCGGTCTTTTGTTTGCGGGCCTGCTTGGAGTCCAGCAGAGTATCGATCATCTCCGTTTCCGATGGCGTCGCGATCTTGCGAACCTCCTTGATGAGCCCGACCGGCATATTGCGGATCTGCAGGAAGAGCGGGTTGACCTCACCACCAAGAAGAAGCCGTTCAGCCTCTTGCTTGGTCAGGTCGCCGGCTTCGTACATTGCCTTCACTTGCTCGGAGATATCCTCGCCCTGCCGGGCAGCATCGCGGAGCCCGTTCAGGACGTCGCGGGCCGCTTTCGCCTCTTCGGTTTCGACCGTTGAGCTGAAACGTAGTCCATTGATCTTCGCAGCAAGCTTCTGTGCTTCCGTTCGCTGCCCTGTGAGCGACTTTTGATAGTGTCCGTACCCGACGCCGAGCATTGTGTGAGCAAACGCGGCCAGAGCGGTCGCAACGCCGCCGTCGTAGCCCGCCTCGACCGTCTCTTGGAGGCCGAGAGGCGTTACTCTGGACACGATCGCCTTGTCCCATCGGAATTTTTCTCCGATCACGTTGGAATCCTGCACCCAATCGACCATGAGCGAGGCCGGTGGCCCGAGCTTGGTGCGAAGGAAGTTCATCCAAATGCTCGTTTCGACGTTGAGCCCCATTTCCGCCCGGAACTCGTTGACCAGGACGCGGCCATTGTCGTCGACGTGGTAGAGGCTGTCGCGGATCAGCCCGTTCGACCACTCGGGCCCGACGAATCGGCGAAGCGATGCCTGGATGATCCGCATCGTCACGCGAAGCGATTGCTGCATACCGATCAACATGTCCGTCGTGTCTTTGTCCTCCGGACCCCATCTAAGCTTGAGGAAGTCCGCATCGTCCCAATCGAAACCGATCGTCGCCCCGCCGAGCCATGCCAGCGACATCAACGCCCCGGTCGTGCCGTAGAAGCGGAGCGCATCGCGGAAGACGATCCTCCGGGTTTCCGGTGGGAGGAAAGCCATGCCGAGCGTCGATTTCCAGAGCAGCTTGAACCGGCTGAGCGTGAACCGCGGAGCGAACAGCGGCAGGTTCATCAGCAGGCTGGCAGCTCTGGATCCGCCGAGCAGCTCCGGTATCGCGGCCCGCCCGGTCGCGTCGTTGATGTAGGACGCCAACGCACGGTACTCCTTTGGATGAGTTTCGAAGGTGATCCCGCGGGAAGCCCACAACTCGGCGGTCTGGGCGAACGTCGAAAGCCGTTGAGCGTCGAGGAAGGCGGTGTACAGCTCGTCCGACTTCTGAATGATCGCGTTCGGCAGGCGGGCGATATTGAACTTGTGGAAGCTTTTCCCTTTGCTCCAATTCGCCATGTGCCGGAGCATATTTGAGCGGAATTCTTCCTCGCCTTTCGTGATCGAGAATTCGCCGTGCTTGCCGAGTCCGGCATAGTCCATACCCGCCTGAACGGACAGCTCGAAGTATGGATTGTCCTCCATCGCATCCATCGTCCGTTCGTAGCCCAGCCGGTTGAACCGCTCCGTTGTCGCATTGAGTAACGCGAGGAAGGCCGGCCCCTGATCCTCCGGCCGGGCGAACATGAACCAACCGCCCTGCCGAAGCAAGAACGAAAGGTCCGCCGATGCCATTATCGCCCGAGGCGTGTTTATCGCTTCTCGTGCCTGCGAGACGCGGTACATGAATTCGCCCGAACCGATCCGCTTGAGCTCCTTCTCGATCTCGGCCTGCGATTCACGGGCACGGACACGGCTTGCCGCAACCTCTTTCTCAAGCTGGTGCAGCTCCTCGTCGCCCTGCTTGATCCGGTCCCGCAGCTCGTCCTTCCGCTCCTCCTCCTCGCGTTTGAATACAAGCCGGGCCTGATCGAGCAGCTCTTTGCCCTCGCGGAGAGCCTCGCGGGCATCCTTGTTCTTGATCCCGATCGCTTCGAGCAGCCGGTAGAATTCCTGCGCGGACGGCTTGCGATGGATCAGCTCTACCGCAGCCGCAACGGCGGCTTCCTGGCCGGGCTTGGCGATGCGGGCAATGACTCCCTCGATCGTCGTCACGGCCTCGGTCTTCTGCCCACGCTCTGCCCGGACACGGTGAAGCTTGGTGATCAGCACCCGGCGCTCGAGTTCGTCGGCACGGGCCTGAATGATCGCCTCGATATCGTCCTCGGTCAGGTGGTCGCCGAGCTCGTCAATGATGGCCTTGATCTCTTTCTTTCGCTGGTTTTCCTTGATCCACACATCCCGCTGACGAAGCGATTCGCGGTGAACGTCTTCAAGATGCGGACGGATGTCCTCGCCGTACATGGCGATCATTTGCTCGTCGAACGTCAACGGCCGGATCATCTTGTCGGATGGCAGGGCGAGGCCTTCGAGCAGAATGTCGGCGCCGAGGATACCCATGTCCTTCAGGATCTCGTCGGGCAGTTTCGCCTCGTCAAAGACCGACATCATCGTCACATCGTCGAGCACCTGCTGTTCGCTTGCCGACATCGGCGAAACGTGCTGCGGGAATGCCGCCCGGATCAATGCCCGGCTTTGCATTCGCTGTAAGGCGGCAGCGACCGATTCCTTCTGCGATTCGCGGATCTCGGTTACGAACTTCTTGCGACGGCCGGTAACTTTTCGCGAGGTCCGGATGGCGTCCTCGGACCCGGCAAGCTCTTGCTTGAGCGCGTCGAGCTGTCGCTGCAGCGATTCCATTTGACGACGGAAAGCCTCATGCTCAGCGAGGTCAACTTCTGCCTTCCCGGCCTTTTCCTCGATCCGGCGAATGATGTCGGCCGGCAGATCGTTCCCGACGCCGTGGCGGTCCTGGTACGTCTTTTGGGCGACGGCGATCAGTCCGTCCGTTGTCTTGAGGATCACGCCTGCCGCCCGGATGAAGCGGCCGGCACGGACCATCTTCATTGCCAGATGGACGCCGAGGTCGATTGACACGCGGCGAAGCTTGGCAGCCTCGTCCGGTTTCGTCGCCTCGATGCGGGTTGCTTCTTCACGGAGCGACTGCTGGATGGAGAACGCGGCGATCGCGTGATGAACGTCGGGGCTTTCCGTGTTCTTGAGGATCTTCAGCACTTCCTCGGTGCTGTTCTCGGTGAGCATCCGCTTTGCCGCGGCCTGAGCTGCCCGGTCGCTGAACACCGTGTAGATCACATCGTCGGCAGCGATGCCGGCCGCACGCTCGGTGCCGGGCAGGCTGGCAAGTTCGGTTTTGGAGCGGACGCCGGGGAACTGCTTGGTTTCCGGGATCTCGGACGCGTCGCCGGCTACTTTGCTTTGGGTTTTGGGCTCGAATCCTTCGAGGTCGTAGGGCTTTGCTCCTTGCTCAGCATCAGGTCGTGGCGCTTCTTGAACTCCGCCAGACGCTCCGCTCGGCTTGCCTTTGGCATTTCCTTGCGTATCTCGGCCATCAGGTCGGCCGTCTGTGCCAGCATCGACCTCTTTTCGGGCTGCGGCGAGAACTCTTTGGGTTGCTTCTTGGACATGTTCAATCTCCTCAAATCGACGGAGTGCCGCCTCAACGGCACGCTCAGCGTCCTCATCGGACTTGCCCTCTTTCTTCGTGTCAGCATAGACCTTGTCGGCGAACGACTCAAGAAACTCGAACAAGTATTCCTGCCCCTCGTCCTTGGTCAGGCCGAGCTCTTCCCAGCTTCCCTCGGCGACCCACGCAGCGACCTCCTCGCGAACGAGAGCTTTGCTCAGAGCCTCAGCGTTCGCCTTGCTCATGTTGGCGGTTTGGCGAAGCCGCTCGGGGCTGTACTCGGGTTGCTGCGAGAAGAAGCTGTCCCACGCTTTCCGGACCTGCGGCATCTTGTCGAGCTCGGCCGGGCGTGCATGGCGTTTGGTCAGGTGCTTCTCGACCGAACCGAGATAGACCGCCTGGTGGAAGATCTCCTGCGGCAGCTTGGCATCGTACACGTAGAACACCGCGGTCTGCTGTCCGGCTTTGCGTGCGTCAGCGATGTCGTTGGCAAGGCCGCTCAGCATAGCGTCCGCGGCCGGATGCCCCGTTTCGGCCGCGTTGACGGCGGCGGCCATTAACGCCTGTTCGACCTTGATCAGTTTCGCGGCATCGGTGAACAGCCCGAGAAACGCCGGATACGTGCTTTCGTCGCCGACCTTTCGCTTCCCTGCCTCGATATCGACCTGCTCGAAAGCCCGGCGAAGCAGTTCCATTGCCGGCAGATTGAGCTTCACGCGGTCACCGCTGCGAGTGGCTTCCACCATCGGCACGACGTCCTCGATATCGAGCGTCTTGAGGATCTTGATCGCCTGTTTGCGATTTTCTTCCTCGATCGAATACATCGGCTGCTCATCGGTCGCGAGAGCTTCGCGGAGCGGATCGGTAATGCCCATCGTCCAGACCGGATGCGTCTTACGCCGGAATACCTCTTTGGCTTCCTTGATGTACTGTTCCGCCGCCTCCCGCGTCAGGAAGGTGCCGCGGTAAGCCGGCAGGCCGGTCGCCGAATCGGTCGCCGTGACCTTGAAGCGATGCAGGTGCGGAGCGGGGTTGACCAGCTCCAGCTCCAGCTCCTCGACGCGGAAGTCGGTCAGCTTGAGATAGGGATCGTAAGAGATCTCGCCGTTTTCGACCTTTGCCGCATACCGCCCATAGATCTTCTTCATGTGGGCCGGAATGACCTTGTCGTACAGGTTGCGGAGCGAATCGCCGCCGATCTTTAGCCCGTCGCCCTCGATGGTGCCGCTTGTCTGTTCGAGTATCTGATTGGCGAGAGCCTTCGGAAACACCTCGGTCAGCTTCCGGTCAACGAACTTGTCCTCCGACGAATTGATGATGGTGCCGTGCGGCCCCGCGGTGATCCTGATCGGATCGCGGTCGCCCTTTGCCGTTACGCGGATAAGCGACTGCCCGGAAAGGTTCTTGCTGAACTCTATCCGGTCGACCGTTTTCTCGATCGGGTAGCGGGCAAGCTGCTGTTCGCCGGTCGTCCAGGCGACGGCATCAAGCCCTTGGTCGATCGCGTACTGCATCGCGTACTTGAGCCCCATCTGCTTGTGGTACTTCTGCAGGACCGCGGGCATCTTCGCCATGTTGTCCTCGTCCGGCCCCTGAACCTCGTGGACCATCAGCGCGCGACGGCCATCGTCGAGCGTGACCTTGTCCATCCGGATGCGGACGACCGGGTTCTTGACGTCGGCATACTCGGGATGCCCGTCGATCCAGCCGCCCTCTGCGAACGGAGCGGTGAGGAACATTTCCTTGTAGTCCTCACGCGAAGCCGGGAACGGTTCGGCATAGCCGCGGAACTTGGCCGAGTCCTGATCGCCGTCCCAGCCGAGCGCGAGCGGTTCGACGACGATCTTGCTGGCCCGGATCTTCTTGAGCAGCTCGTCCTTCGTGATGGATCTTGCCCCGAGGTCCGCTTGCAGCTGGACGAACACATCCAGCAGGGTGTGATCAAGCTCCTCCGCGCGGATGCCGGGCAGCTTATTGATCACGTTCATTACCTGATCGACCGAGAACTTCTCTTGCTTGAGCCCTTCGACCGCCCGCTCGAGCCCGGAGTAGAACCGGACCTCTTTTCGTGCCGGTTCGTAGATCGAGAACATCGGCTGCCCTTCGTCCATGACCGATTGCTTCATCGCCGGCGTGATGTCGACGGAGTGAAGCGACTCATACTTCGTGCCGAGCAGATATGCGGTCAGCTCGTCAACACTCATCGCCCTGGCATCCGCTTCCGAAATATCTCTACCGGTGGAAACAAAATCGTTCAATTCGCGAATACCAATGGCGTTGCGGGTAAGAAAATCATCAGCTACCTTTCGCAGCTCGTTCCGGTCGCGCTGCCCACCGAGCGTGCTGCGCTCGTCGTTGATAGTAGGTATTTCTGTCCGGCCAACCTTCGCCCCCCACTTCTTCACGTACTTGCTCACAAAGCCCGGGACCATCTTGTCGTAGAAGCCGCGCATACCCTCGCCGCCGATTTCGACCTCGGCGATGTCCTCGATAAGGACGTACTGTTCGCTGAGGATCTTATCGGCGATCGCCTTTGGAAGAACTTCTGACAAGTGTTCTCCCTCGGTCTTTAGCAAAGCGTCCGGAGCTGAGATCACAACACCGTTCTCGGGGTCCACCTTTAGATACAGGTCGCCGCCGTCTCGCCGCAGGGTGATGTGGAGATACTCCTGGTCCGGCCTTGTCGGATGGTTGGAATCGAAATGGTCAATGCCCGACTCGATCTCATCGACCACCTTCGACAGGCTCCACCGTTTGTTCTGCTGCTTACCGGTCGTCCAGGCAACGCGATCGTAGCCTTCTTCGACCGCTCTGCGGAGCATCTTCTTGAACGCCAGCTCGTGCCAGGACTTCTTGAAAGGAGCATCGGGAATTGCGGAAAACTTGCCACGCCACGATTGCTTAGCAGCTTCCGCCGCTCGTTCTTTTGTTGGGCCGTAGCCAATAATGTCGCCGTGAGGTGACGAAATCGCAGCTTTCCATTCCCCCGACGCAACACCTTCCGTGGTGGTCCACTCAAAGACGGGCTCGGGCATTTTTGTGTTGTAGCCCTGTTTCCTTCCGCGTTGGTGCCAATCGCTCTGAATCTCCTCGATCACGAATACACGCTTCCCATCGGCGTCGATGCGTTCGGTCGCCCGCACCCAAAACAGGATGTTTGGCATTCCGCCGAAGTGGCCGGTGGTGAACGCAGGGCTGTTCGCGTCGTTGCCGAGGTCGATGTCCGTAAGCCTGTCAAACTCGGCCTGTTCCGCCTCCGTCCAATTTTGCCACACCGCTTCTCCGCTTCCGTATTTCGCGGCGAGCTCATCGCGATACTTCATCCGCAACATCGAATACTGCTGCGGCAGGGTGAAGACGAATTCGCGGTAGTTACTGTGAGGTCCTGAGAGTCGCCAATCCGGGTTGTCGTACTGAAGAGCTCCGGTAGCCGGGTCCTGTTCGTCCATCGCACCGTCAGCTCCGCGGGCTTCGCGAGACGCCATTCGCAGGTTGTCCCATGCTTCTTCCAACTCTTCGTAGTCGTCTTCCTCAATGCCCCAATACTCTTCACTGCTGGCCCCGATCACGCTTGTTAAGGCTTCGTCAAGATCGTCGTCTTGGTCGGCGCGGTTGAGAAGGTCGTTTATGAGTTGCTGCCGAGTTGCTTCCACGGTTGCCGGTATTATGTCCCACGTGTCGAGGTCGAACATCTCGGCGAGCTCCTCCCGAGCCGCCTCGTGGCGCTCGTCGACGTCGGTCGAGTTGCGGTCGGCCGGCGAGCGTTCGTCGCGTTCACGCTTGCGAAGCACCTTTTCCTCGATCTGGATACGGGCGTCTCGCATGAATTCGAGCATCTCGTCCTTCGTCACGGTCCGCTTGCCTTCAAGCCACTCATCGACGCCGAGCCATTCCACTTCCTCGCGCTTGATGCCCGGACCTTCGAGGATCTTCCGCACCTGATCGGCCGGAGCACGATTCGGCATCTTCGTTTCGATCGCTCGTTCCGCGGCCGAGTAAAACGCAGGAGCGGCTGCCGGTTCGGCGATGGAGAGCATCGTCGAATCACCTTCTGCTTCGGCATTGAACGCGTCCCGAGCTTCCGGGCTGCGGAAATGGAAGCCGGGGATCGCTCCGTCCTTCTTGAAGCTCGAATAATAGCCGCCGTGCGTGCGGGCGATGGCCGAGATCCGCTTGAACTCGTCCTTGTTCATTTTCGGACCGGTCGGCTTGGCGACGTAGATCATGTGACCCTGCGTCGTATGCTGAAATTCACGAAGATCGAACGCGTGCTGGCCGTGCGGAATCGCTGCGGCCCGCCCCGATGCGTTTTGCTGTGCCCTGGCTTCCCGCTCGGCCTCGAACTTTGCTTCACGTTCGATCGCTTCCTGCTCGGCCCTGCGGGCAGCCTCGCCGCCATACGGACGTGGCGGGATCGTCAGCTCCTCGAACTCGTCGAACAGCTCGTCGAACGTGCGGACGTCAGAAAGATCGAGCAGCCCCCACGGTTCGTGGAGTTCAAGTTCCTTCCCGGCAAGTTTGTCGAGCACGACCATCCGCGTTTTGACGCCGGTGCCGGCACGTTCGAAGGTCTTCGTCGGCAGCGAGATCTCGGCGGTCTTGACGACGCGAGTGCTTGCCGGCACTATCCTCGGACCTGCAATGACCTTGTCGAACCGGTCGGAGCCTCTCAGCTCCATTGTCATTGGGCTGCCCTGGGCGTCGGTGCCGTGGAGTGTTGCGATGAACTCAAAACCGCGGCGGACGGTCTCAGCTCTGGTGACGCCGTAGATAGTCCCTTTGTCGGTGACTTGGACGGTGTCGCCCTCGTAAAGCGAGAGCGGCGCAAAAGTGTTCGGATCCGATCGCACTATCAGCTTGCGGGCCTTTTCCGTCTGCCCCGCCATCAGCTGCTCAAGCCGCTTGTCGGCGGCCGGGCCTTCCGGCAGTATCGCCACGACGCGGCCATTGGTTCGCAAATGCTCGAACGCTTTCGCGAGGTGCTCCATCGCGGTCTTGCCGCCCTTTCCGTACGGCGGATTCATCAGGACGACGTCGAACTTGTTCGCGCGAACGTCGAGCGATTCGAAGACGTCCTGCTCGAAGCGGTTGGTGTCGGACGGCGGTATATGCAGCCGTAGCCTGGTCATCAGCTCCTGCGAAGGTTCGATCACGGTGTTCCGTGAGGTCTGCGGCAGGAAGCGGGCGATCGCCCCGTGGCCGGCACTCGGTTCGAGGACGCTGTGGCCAGCAGCGATATCGGCAAACTCGACCATCTTCAAGCCGAGCGGTTCAGGTGTCGGATAGTAGTCCTCGCCCTCGGCCGATTTGGTCTTTGAGGTCTTCTTCTGCTGGCCGAAGAAGAACGTCTTCGCCCGCTCATATTCGGATATGGCCTGCTGCCCCGCCCGGTCACGCTCCTTGCCCCCGACGCCGTCCAGCTCGGTCGGCATCGGATCGGTCCGCGGTTCGAGGAACGAATCGATTATCGACTGCCGGAGAGCTCGGGCCTCTTCGCCGAGCGAGAGGTTCTCGGCGGTCGAGGAGCGTTCTGCCATGGTCTGTGCGAACGCGGTCGCCTCCCATAGCGTTCCGGTCGTGAAATAGAACATCGGAGCGTTGGTCTTGGTGCCGAGACGGTAGATGCGGCCTTCCTTCTGGATGGCCTCGACCGGACGCGACGGCAGCCCGAGGTCGATCATTACCCGCTGATGCTTGCCGGTCGTGTCGTGAAGGCTGATCCCCGCCTGCCCCTTGTCGGCCTGGACGAGGATGATATCGATCTCGGAGTTATCCGTGTTGAAGATCGCCATCGACTCGCGGTTCGCTTTTTTCGACTGCGTACCGTTGAGCTGCACGTGTTGCAGGCTCGTGGCTCCACCCTTGAACGATTCGGCGAAAGTCTCGATCGGCGATTCCAGCCCTTCGAATGGCAGAGCGATCAGGTCCGGCCGTTTTCGCGTGAATTCGGCGTAGAGATCTTTCAGATTGACCTCGATGGTCTTGCCGCCGACGCTGATCAGCGTCTTTTCGTTCGGCACCTTCGGCTTGAACGGATGGAAACCGCCGCCGACGTTGAACTTGTGGAAGACGACGACCTTGCGGCCGGCTTCGACGTGGGCGTCAATGATCGGCACCGCCGCCTTGGCCTTGATGGCTTCGAGCAGGAACATCCGGTTGTGGTAACTGAAGCTCTTATTGACGATCTCGGCAAGCGGCCGGAACCTTCCGCCCTCGGCTTCCTGCAGCCACTTCAGGCCGTCGTCGATCTTCTGGCCAATGCCCTCTTTGATCAGCAGGAACTCGCGGGAATAGTCCTGGTCGATGCCGAGCATACGGCCGCTCAGGACACGCTGCTGTTTCAGCCACGTGTTGAACTGCCGCTCCATGATGTCCGTATCTACCTCCGGCCCGGGTTCGGTCAGCTTGTTGTACCGCATCCGGTAGCCGAAGTGCTCGATCATGAACGCTTCTTGGTTGTTCGGCTCGTTGTAGTGGCGCGTCCGTCCGAGCTGGTCGTCCGGGACCTTTCCATCGTCGTAGTCGAACAAATAGCCTTCCGCGTAATCGACCGATTTCCGATAAGCGAACGGCGTCGCCGAAAGCATCAACGCCTTGCCCTTTGGTTCGTCGGCAATTCGCCGGTCCCACTCGGCTACGGCGGCATTTCCGATCTTCTCGATCTGCTTGTTCAGCGTAGCGACCGCATCTTCGAGTGAACGCAGCTCCTCGCGGGCCTCCTTCGCGCGATCGGCCATTTGCGGGCCTTCGTCCTCGTAGCGCTCGAGAAGAGCCCGTACGACCTCGATCCGGGCTTCGGCCTGTTCGCGTTCGGTGACCTCCTTGATGGTCGCCTGCCGCCAATAGTCCATTTTCCCGCGTTTGTGCAGTGTCATCGCCCGCAACGCCTTCGACGCCCCGGTCGGCTTACCGTCCTTGTTCGACGAAAGCGTATGAGCCTCGTCTGCCACGATCAGGTCCCATTGACGCTTGATCAGCGACGGGTTCTGCTGCATGTTCGCGTAGGTCGTGATAACGATGCCCTCAGCGCCGTTGTCTTGCGTGTCCGCGAGCTGCCGGACCTGCAGCCCAAAGTTCGTGGCGGCCGAGATCCACGCGTTCGCGATCTCCTGCGACGGCACGACAATGAAGATATTGTCCTTGCCCTGCATCGCCATTCGCTTGACCACTCCGAGCCCGGAGAAGGTCTTGCCGGTGCCGGTGCCGTTGGTCAGCATCACGCCGTTGCCATCGCGGACGAATAGGGCATCTTCGACGAAACGAACGTCCTCGTGCTGCTCCTTGAAGAGCACCGGAACGGTCGCCTGAATGTTGGCCAGGTCGCCGATCTTGACCGATTTACCTTCGGCAGCCTTCTGCTGTTCGAGGCGTTCCGCTGCGTCCTTCGATTCCGGCTCGGGAACCGAATCAATGATGTCCTCGGGTGTGGTCAGGTCCTGCCCGATCACTCCGTCGCGGATGTCGGCGACGAACTGCACGATATACGGCTTCATCAGCCGCAGCGTCTCGTTATCGTAGCCCTCGGCCCGCATCTGGTCGATCAGCAGACGCATCGCGTCGCCGATGTTTTGAGCGGCATCCTTGAAGTGGTTGTAAGCCTCTAGGAAGTGTGGCTTAGCGGCCTGATACGTCTCATCGTCGAACGCCGGCACGGTCGAGGATTTGAACTTCTTCGGATCGAACAGCTTCCCGAGCCCCTTGATGGCCTCGTCGATGCCTTTGCCGGTCGACTCTTTGGCAGATGTGAGCTTGTCGGCAAACTCTTTCAGGATGTATCCGTCGTAGGCTTCAATGCGACCGCCCGGATAGTGCTCTAACTGCCTTTGAGCGATCGCCGGATCAACGATATTGCCCACCTGCTCGACGCCGTTCGCGTCATAGACGCGATACTTTGTGATCGGTACTGAGCCTCTCGGGATTGAGGTCTGCTTTGCCGCAGCCCTTTGCTTTTTCGTCGTGCCGCGAGATTCGGCACTGCGGTTGGCCTCGATCTCGTATTCCCAGACGTTTTCGTTTGAGACTTGATAGATGGTGTGCGTGTTATCGGTCAGGCCGAGTTCGGCAGCACGGTCAGCAAGATGCTTGATCGCCCCACCGACCGCCGCAATGGCGATGTCAGACTTTGCGACCTCGTCGCGGCTCAGGCCGCTCGGTGCAACTGCGAGGAAACCGTGCCCGGCTTCGATCGCTTTTCGTACTTTCTTTTGGTTGCCGAGATAAACCGGCTCGGTGCGAGATTGTTCGCCAAAAAGGTTGGTGGTCGGGGCTTCGCCGGCAGGCGGCACCAGCTCGTCGAATAGGGCTCCGAGATCTACTTCAGTTCGCGGAACAGCTTCTCCGCCAGCGTCGCTTGCTGCTTGCTGATCATCGGAGATTCCTTCCTGAGATACTCCATCGCCTCGTCCAGCGTCTCGATCGACGGCATCGGGACGCTCGGCTGCTTCCTCGCGTACATTGCTATCGCCTGGTGTTCCTTCCAGAGCGGAGCTATCTCCAAAAAGGCTCTGCTCACTTCCGGGTTCAATCCTTTGGCCCGGAGGCTTCGCATCGCTCTCTCGCAGGCTATCCGCATCTCCGGTTCGCTCAGTCGGAACATCGTCTTCCCGAACTTCGACATCATCGGTTCCGTCCTCGCTATCCGGTTCCAGATCTCGCTCGAAATAGTCATCATAAACCTTTGCTCCTTCCGGGATTCTAACATCAAAGCCGAAGTAGTAATAAAAATCGTCCTCCGTGACGACGTATTCGCCCGGTGCTTCGAACTCACTGAACTCGCCAACATGCTCAATTACGACATCCACCATCGGCGGAAGATCGCCCTCGCCGGCATAGACCTCCTCGACGTAAACAAAATCATCGTTCCGTCCGATCACATAGGCACCGCGGAACGCCGGTTCAAGCTTTTTGTTTTGTTCCCATTTGTGCGTGTAGCCGTAAACATCGATCAGCTGCTGGAGCGTGACCTTGCCGTCCTCTAAACCGCCCTCTATCTCGGCAACATTTGCGGCAACTTCTGAGGCGGTTTTCGCATTTCGGAGCAGCTCGTCGGCCTGTCTCCCGAATTTGTTCGAGGCGATCAGGTCGTAGATCTTCCGTTGAGCTATCGTCAGCCCCTCGCGGCCGATCGCGGCTTGCCGGACGAATTCGTCTAGGTTCGCACCGCGGAGCTCGGCCTCGCGGATCCACTCTATCGCGGTCGCGGCATCGGCGATCAGCTGCTGGACCGCCTCGCTGTCCGTGTCTTCGCCCGACCAGCGGGAAATAATGCCCTGTGCGGCCGAGGAAGCCTTCGGCGTCGCTTTGTCGTTCCGCGTGTCGTAGAGCAGCTCCCCGATCTCCTCGCCGAACGTCTCAATGACCTGCCGGCGTGCTTCGGTTTCTGCCTTACTGAGCAGCGATTCCTTGATCGCCGCTTTGGAGTTATCCTCGGCTTGCTTTGGCTCGATCGCGGTCGGGCCGTCCTGAGCGAACAGACCGGTGTTGTCGGCTTCGAGGCCGAACAGGTCGGTCTGCTCGGCGCCGCGGAGCGCTTCGAGCGACGGTGGTTGTGCCTCCGGCGTCGCGGCATTGTCCGCCTGGTCCGTCTCACGCACCTCTTCCTTCGAGGGGAAATACCAATCGAATTTTTGCTTTCCGGCCTTGAACGGAGGCGTGTTGCCGAGTGCCTTTTCGAGCTCGTTGATGTTCGCCTTCGCCCATCCGATATGGGTCAGGACGAGCTTCATGTTGACCGGTGCGCTGTTCCAGAGGTACTGATCAAGCTCCTCGGTCGCTTCCGGATTTTTCAGATCGGCCAAATTCGCGTTATAGCGATTTGTCAGCCGCTCAAGTTCTGCGCGTTCCGCCGCCAATGCTTCTTCATTCGAGGCGTATCCCTGCCCTTTTTTCTTTGGAAACTTGCCTGCGTTATAGAACGGGTTCTCAAAAGCAAGCACATCGTCCAATGCCGGGACCTGAGCCGCCACCGAATTCCGGAAATCGCGGTGCCGTTCGCGTTCGGCCTGCCGTTCTGCCTCGGCTTCCTTGCTCAGCTCTTCGTCTTCTTGCTTTTCTTGCTCGGCAAAGAGGCCGGACGTGTCGGGGTTGCCGACTTCGCCTTCCGGTTCTTCCTTGAAGATGCTCGTTTCGCTGCCTTGATCGCTATCCGGTGCGCCTGATCCGTCAGGTTCGGGAAGCGTGTCCGCAGCTCCTCCATCCGTTTCTCCCCTATCTCGGGCGATTTCGAGGATCTCGCCGATGATGTCTTCGATGATGTCCGGGTCAAGTCCATAAATTCCTCCAAAGTCTTTGAGTATTTCGATCTCCGCATCGCTCACGCCTGCGGACCGCTCGAGCTCGGCGAGTATCGGTGCGACGGCGGGATCCGTCATGAATCGCTCGATAACACCGACCAGGCCGTATTCCTCTCGCGGCATCGTCATCAGCTGGTCGACCGCGGCCCAATCCATCGGCCCGCCCCACGTTTCCTCGGAATCTTCAGCGTAGGCCGCGAGGTACGCCCGGCTCATTGCTGCCCGCTTTTCCGGCGTGTCAGTCAGGCTGCGGTTTTCGGGATCGGCGGTCAGAGCCCGCGTCGTGTCGGACGTTTGCGGAGCCGTTACGAACGTACGTTTTATCCGTTGTATCGTATCGAATGCTTCGCCGAGAAGATCGTCCACGTGATCCTCTAGCAGCACATCCATGTTGATGCCGTCGAAGAATCGCGGGTCGGTCAGGCGTTCGATGACGTCATACAGCGAATGAATGTTCTCGTCCGTAGGCTGCTCCAGCAGTTTGTACTGTTGGGCAGCCTTGACGAGCTGTTGAAGCACGTCCTCCGTGAACTGCACCCATGCCGTTTCCTGCGAGTCCATGTAGGACGTGATTTCGGCTTGCAGTTCGCGGATCCTCGCACGCAGCGGCTCCCGCTGGGCCTTTGCCGCCTTGCTCTGGCCCTTGATAGCGTTCACCTGGGGTTTGATCTTCTCGATCTCCTCCAACTGCCCTGCCGTCGCGTCCGGGTCGATCTCGAAGGTCTGGAGCGTATCAAACAGGTCGCCGATTGTCGCGGCCGTGTCGCTGAACAGGTCCTCAGCGGTCCGGCGATTCGATTCGGTCGGCTTTTCTGTTTTGAACTTTTTCTCCAGATCGGCGACGGACATGATCGTCCTGTCCGTTCCGCGTTCGAGCCTGATGCCAATCTGGCCTGACTTACCGAAATCCGATTGATGGCCCGTAACTTTCCATGGCTTACCGCCCGTGCGATGAAGCAGCTTGCGGCCAACAGGATATTTGGCCTTGAGGTCTTCGGGCTTAGGAGCGGTTGTCGTCGCCATTGCTGCAAGCTCGGCTTCTAGGCTGTCAAGCTGCTGCTCTGCTGCGGCCAGAGCGTTCTCGTCAACCTCGTCGGCGTTCTCAAGTTTTTTGATCTGCCGCTTGGTTTGTGCGAGTGCCTTTTTGACTGTTTCCGGCGTCCGCTCTGGCTCGGGCAGCGGGCCGTTCTGCAATCCCACCTTCGTGATCGCCGAGTCCGGGTTTGCGGCAAGGAATTCGTTCAGCGTGCCGTCCGGCAGCCATTCGTCAACATCCGCTTCGGCAACATAGGCGGTAAGCCATTCGCCCTTCGATTGATCGTAATGGCGAACCTTGAACACACTCTCATTGTTCGATATCGCCTCACCGATGATCCTGCCTCGGCCGGAAAGTTCGGTCGCCGGCGAGTCGGCGGTCGTAAACGAAATGTCGCGTCCGCCGTTCGATCGATCGGCGTGTTTGTCGAGGGCCTCGGGGCTGATCTTATCGAGCTCCTTGCGAAACTCATCATCCGGCAGACGGGCAATGCGTGCCTTATCTGCGTCCGCCGCCTTCACTTCCGCGTCAAACAGCGACGGGGCAGAATCTTCCTCCGGCACCAGATCGTCGAACATCTTGCCGAGGTCGTCGTCGGACGGCGTATCGCCACGCATTTCGATCGGCTCGTCGAACATCGGCCCGGATCGCAAACCCTGCTTGTCCGGCGTTCCGAGTTTTTCATAAGCGTAGTCGCGGCCGGCTCGGCTGATCTGCTCTTGCGATCCCGTTTTCGTGTCGAGGAGGAACCACTGTTGCCCGTTCGGCGTCATCCTGCCGGTCGTTGCAGTAAAGCCCTGTTCGATCAGCTTGTCGATGTGCTTCCGCTCTCCATCGGAAAGAGCCTCGTCCTGGTCGTCGTCCTGACGAGTGTCCGCAATGAATTCGCGGTTCCCTGCGGTGTCGATGTCGCCTGCGTCGTTGACGACGAACTTCTGCATCAGCGAGGAGTCGAGTGTTTCCGAATCGACCTTGGCCTGCTCGACCGGGCTCATCGCCGCAACTGTCGATTTGTTGGCATCTACTGCGATCTGCCGCAGGTCGCCGTCTTCGAGCTTTGTGTTGTCGAGGATCCCGACATACATCAGGTTGTCGCCCTGAACGCTCGGGTCCTTTGATTTCGCGAATCCCTGGTACTCCTCGAAACGCTCCGGGTAGCGTTCGCGGGCGAGGTCGAGCGCCAGCGTCCGGCCGTTGCCGGTGATCAATGCGTACTTGATCTTTCCGTCGACCTCGACCGGAACGACGAGCATTCTGCCGTCGCCGGCGTTGACGTTGTCGCCGAGCTTCGCCGGGATCAGGTTGCGTGCTATCTCATCGGCCTGAGCGTCCGAGGCGATGGAGTCACGGTCACGCGGCTGAAGCAGCTCCGGATAACCTTCCTCCCACGAACCGATGATGTCGTCGCGGCTGATCACGACCGGGACCACATCGTACTTGTCGTTGGTCGAGGTATAGACCGTATCGATCGGCATGTCCTCGGTCGGCGTGAATTTCTGGATCGCGGCACCCTTTCCGGAAGCTGCCCGCCCGGTGCGGATCTTCCGCACGACCTCGGCGGTCGTCGGCTGTCCGGCAGGCTGTGCCGGCTGTCCGGCCTGCCCCGGCTGCGGAACGCGTTCGATGATCTCTCCCCCGAAGTCCTCGGCACCGAATTGCGTCGGCTGCCGTGCCGATGTCGTCTGCTTCGGAGCTTTCGGCGGCTTGTACTCGGTCAGGCTGGTGCCGCCGATCGCGAGCTGCTCCGGCGTGAAGAAGTCCTGCCGATGGTAGAACTCTTCGCCCGGTCTGCCGCGGTAATCGTAATCGACGACGAACTTGCCCTGCCGAATTGCGACGATGCGGCCGGTGCCTTTGCCTTCGATCTCGACTTCCTTGCCTATGACGTTGCGAGGAAGCCTTGTTTTTGGTTTTGCCTGCCCCGCTGGCTGCGTTGGAGGCGTTGCCGGGGGTGTTTGGGTGCCTTCAGGCGTTTGAACGCCTCCAGCGGGCTCTGTGGCCGCCTGTTGAGGCGTCTGAACGGTTCCCGGAGCGACCTCGTTGGCAATATCGTCCAATGCGGCCGTATCTCGCCCGCCCATATCAAGCCCGCGGACCGTCGCCTGGCCGGTCCGGTCGCCGAACTTTTCGAGAATGGCGGATTCGCCCGCATCCTCGGCCGCCTGTGGCGTGCGGAGCTCGCCTTCCGGGATCTCTGCTTCCGCTTCCGGCTGTTCGCCCGGCATCCGGCTTTGACGGATGCCCTCGCCGATCACAGAGCCGACCGTCTGCGTTCCGCCGCCGAGGATGCCGCCCGTCGCGCCGCCGATCACGGCAGAATGGAAGTTCTCGGCGATCGCCTTTGGCAGCTCGTCGAGAAAATTGAGGATCAGGCGGCCTTCGCTCGGGTTTTGAGCGGCAATGGCCTTGACCGCAGCATCCACGAACGAAGACTGAGCCCACTCTTGGATCGCTTCCTCGGGCATTTCGCGAGCGATGCCCTGTGCAGCTCCGCGGCCGGCCGCTTTGGCGAACTCGACCATCGACCGGGAAAGCGTCTTGACCGATTCATCGGAGAGCTCGGTGCCGAGCCGGGCCAGCATACGGTTTGCCGTGCCGCCCAATCCGAACTTCTCCATGTAGCCGGAGCCGGCACCGACGAGGACCGCCCAATTCTTGGCCTGTTCGACGGGAATGCCCGCTTTGACCATTTCCTCGAACGTGTTGCCGATCTCCATTCCGGCGCCGAGTGCAGGGATCGCGTACTTGAACTTCTTGAGAGCAAAACCTGCCCCGAGGAAGACGACACCGGACGCTAAGCCCTGATTGACCTCGCCGGAGAACGTGTGCTGCAGATACCGGTCATCGCCGGCAAACTCCTCCAGCCAGCGGGCATACTGCCAGAGACGAGCATTCCGCGGATCGTCCTGAGCCCCTTCGATGTCGCGGGTCAGGATGTCGGACGGCCGCATCACCCCCGAGCCGGATGCCATCACGTTCCGAAGAGCGACGACGACGTTCATCGCATTCCGCACGGTCGGCATGTAGTCCTTCGGCACTTTGATGCCGAGCACTTCGAGATCTTCGGCTGCCGAATCTATCACCGCCGCGGACTTGCCGAAGCTGGCGATGTTCTTGAGCACGTTCGAGCCGAAGAATTTCAACTGCCGGCCGATGTTCGCTTCCTCGCCGGCATTGGCTTCCATGAACTTGTGGAATTCGCCGATCGATCCGAATTCAGCCTGCATCGACCGCAGCGAATCGCCGATCGCTTCTCGCCGCCGCTTCTGGGCTTCCGGGCTGTTCACGCCACGGAGCTCTGGCGGGCCTTCCCATGCCGAATAGACCATCGGCAGGAGGATGCCGGCGTTCGATGGCTTGCCGTCCTTGCCGGGCCGGGCCTGCTCCCTCGCGGCCTTGATCCGGTCTGCCCGCTTGAACGGGCCGACGACGAATTCATAGAACCCGGTGCCGCCGTCCTGGACGTCGTTGAGAAGTCGTTTGTACCAGCTCGGGTCGTTGAGACTGGCGATGGCGTTGATCAGCTCGCTTTGCTCGGCTTCCTTGGCCTTGTCGAGCACGTCACGCGGGACGATGCCGAGGTTGGCGAGTGCTTCGACGTAGGCGATGTTCGGTGATCGCCGGGAAAGATTCTCGAGAGCTTGCTGCCCGAGCCGGTTTTCCGCGGGATCCTTGCTGCGAAGCATTTCGAGGACGCGTCCGGTCTGGTTCGCGGCACTGTCCGCGGTCGCGTTCGCCCCGGTCGTTTGCTTGGCGACGTAGTCCTTGATGAACTGCTCGTTCTCAAGTCGCTTCTTGCGTGCGTCGGCGAACTTCGGGTCACTTTCGAGAGCCGCCCGGAGCCGGTCTGCGTTGATGCCCATTTCGGCAAATTCGGCGATCTTCGCATCGTCGATCTCGAACGTGCTCGCGATGAACTTGGCGATCGCGTCGTCGCGCGTCCGCTCCAGCAGCGGTTGGTTGAATTTGAGGAAGTCGCGGATCTCGGCCGCACGCTCCGCTGTGATCTGATAACGCCCCTTGGTCGGTTCGGTCGGCACGTTGGTAGCCTTGCCGCCCTCGGTCAGATAGACGAAGTCGCCGCCTCGCCGCTTCTGGAACTCGATAGCGGCCTGAACCTCGACCTTGTCGAGCGGCCGGCCGTACAGCTCATTGCCGAGCTGACGGACCGCTTGTTCGAACACGTGCTGCCGTGGATCGGAGCCGAGCGGAGCGGTTGCCGGGTCAACGTCGGCGTAGAACGTGCCGATCCCCTCGGTTGACGGTCCTGCGGTCGTGCTTCGCGGGGCCCGGCGCGCTCGTGTCGGCGTTTCCTGCACCTGCGGAACGATGCCTTGTTGGGCATTGTTCGCCGCGTAGAGCTCAAGGGCCTCGATCTGCTTGATCTCCTCGTCCGTGAAGATCCTTTGCTGCTTACCGGCCTGGACCGCGGCCCAGCCTTCAATGAACTTCTGCCGCAGCTCTTCGGAATCGGTAAAACCCTGCTCCAATCGCGTCTGATACGCTTTGCGAAGCATCGGATCAGGAGGCAGCTCACTTTTTGGCGGGGTCTTGCCGGCCACCCACGGTGGCAGCTCGGGAACGCCCTCCTCGCGGATCGTGCCGTCCGGCGAGAACACGAACGGTTTGCCGTCGCGCAGCCTGCGGACGTGGCCCTCGGGCACGTTGTCCTGGTTTGCGTCGAGCTGGTACTCGTTGCCCTCGGCATCGTATGCCCGCTTTGTCGGAGCGGTCGGCTTGAACTGCTTCGTCTTTTCGTCCAGCTCGTAAGTATCGCCGTCCTCGTTCTTGGCGAAATAGCGGCCGTCGATCTCGCCGGCGTACTTCAGCCCGTTGCCGACATCGCCCGTCTTTTGCCACTCGTATTTGAACGGTTTGCCGAACTGATCGACGTTGGGGTCTTCTGCACCCTCCACGCCCGGCTGAAGAGCTGGCTGCCTCGGCGGCTTGCCCTTCCGGAACTTGGCATCGAACGCAGCAATATCCTCCGGCCGGTGCGCGATCGGAGCAGTCGGACCGCCGACCTTGAAGTCCACCTGCGGAGCTCCGGACACCGGATCGCGGGTAATGCCGCCTGCGACCTCGTCGAGCCGCCGCAGATCCTTGAATCCACCCGTCCGGTCGACGTAGTGCCGGAATGTTTCCTTGTTGTTCGGAAGATAGGAGTACATCTTCCAATCCGGCACCTCGCCGTGCTTTTTGTAGTATTTGAGCGCCCGGGACTTCGGTCCGCCGACGTAGGCCAGGCGACGACCGATCGGGTCATCGGAACCGCTGCGGAACTCCAGAGCCCCGATGGCGATATTGTCGATCTCGTCGTCGGGGTTGAGGCCGTGCTTCTGCCATTTCTTTGCCGTGGACGGCATCACCTGCGAGAAACCGATCGCCCGCTCACCGGACTTGGTCGGGACGCCCCTGATCACGCGGCCGGCGTCGTCAAAATGCCTGCGCCCGGACTCGTGCTTCGTGACCATATCGAAGTCGTCGAAGACATCGTCCTCCATGTCGAGCTTGAGGCCACGCAGCCGGTCGAGCACGCGTTGGCGACGCTCGGCTTCTTTATTTGCCGGTGCCGACGCGGTTCGCTTGGGCCGCTGAGCCCTCGGTTTTGGCTTGGCGGCTTTTGGAGTGTCTGCGAAGGCATCTAAAGCGGAAAAATCCTGAGTCTGTTGAGACTCGGGATCATCCGCAAACGCGTCGAGAGCAGAAAAGTCGGTTTCTCGTTCCATGATTACTTGATCACGCCATTTTGCTTAGCTTTTGCGACCGCCGATTCGACGGCTTCAGGGCTCATCCCGCGGTTCTGGTAGTAGCGCCGGGCCTCGGCTTCGCTGAACGTGCCGCCCGCCCGCCGCTGGGCCGCTCCGCCTTGGGGTTTGCTCGCTTCTTTCTCTGCGTTCCGCTTCCTGGTCTGAGCCGCGGCAATCTCACCCTTGAGAGCAGCGATCCGCCGATCGTAGTCGCTGACGTCAAGCCCTTGGTCGATATCGCGTTGCCGAGCAACTGAAAGGTCGGTCAACTCGCTCGAAGCTTTTGCGATCTGAGCATCGGCCTCACCAATTGCTCCGCGTGTCTTCGCCGCCTGGTCCTGTGCTCGTTCCGCCGCACGCTCCTCGCGGGTTTCCGCCCGTTCGGTCCTGCCGGCATTCGCCTGAGCGACACCGACTGCGGTGCCGAGAACATCCTTCGGAAGTGCCGGCACGTACTTGCCCGGGCTTCCCGGTACTTCGACGTCATGCTCTTGTTTTAGCGGGTCGATGCCGACGCTGGTATTGACTCCGTACTCGGCTTCGTTCTGGAGGCGGATCAGTCGCTTGCCGCCCGGTCCGTCGATTTCGACGAAACGCGGGTTGTTCGGGTCGCGCAGATCTATCCCGTACTTCTGCGAGATATGGTTCAGGTCCGCGTCGTCCAAATAGCCTTTGCCGGCCAGCATGTCGATCTCGGGCTTCGCTAGGTCGTAGAGAGCTTGCTGGCTTTTGAGCCCTTCCTGCGTGACGCCTTGCCGGGCCTTCTCTTTCTCCATTTCCTGCTGATACTCACCGAGAGCCCGATCCTTGTACTGCTGGGATTTGAATCGCTGGTGCATTTCGGGCTTGAGGCCGAACGCTCCCGCTCCCGTCGCGGCAGCTCCCGCGAGGCCGGCAAGTCCGCCCTGCCCGCCGTTCTCGCCCCACATCCGGAACGCGTTCCAGAGTCCGGAACCGATACGGTTCATTACCGATCTTTCCCGCGGTGCCGGAGGCGTCGTTTCGTAGCGGTTTCTGGCAGCTTCGAGTGGCGACATTTCCCGCCGCCTGCTGTACATATCAACCTCGCCCTGCGAACCGGTGCCTTCCGGGTTGTTGGCAAGGTACTGCTGAATCTGATCGATCGGAAGATCGCCGCCCGACATCGCTCCGCCCGGCAACGTGGACGGTCCGGCACCTTCCGGCGACTGCCCGAGCATCATCATCGCGGCCGGGTCGGTGTTGCCGATCGTCTGCTGCTGAAACATTGCTGCCGCTCGCGGATCCTGCTGAGGCTGAGCGGCGAACTGATCCCCCTCGGTGCCGCCCATCGTCATCGTCTGATCCGTCATTTCGGGAGGAGCTTCGAAGAAGCGCGGCCTGTGGCCACCGCCGTCCATCGCCTCGCCGACCATCCGGCGTGCCGCCTGGTCGATGCCGGGCCGGTGCAGGACCTCGCCGAGCTGCTCCGCCATCCCTTCGTCGAGCTGCGGCCGATATTTCATATCGCTGACGGGCTTCGCCTTTTTGGCTGTATTGAAAAGAAGTTCTCCGATGTTCATTGCTCAGGTACTCCGATAATTTTGCGAGCTGCTTCGAGGTTTGCAGTTGGCGACCATTCGACACGCTCGATGTCAGTCTTGGCCTTCGGGCAGAACACCGGGCCCACGCCCGGCCTCAAACATGCCGTGCACGCCGCGATATTGCCGGTATCACGTGTTTCGCTTGGCTTTTCGTAGGGAATGTTGAGCTGACGAAGGACATCGACAACCTCGTCGTCCGTCCACTCATAAAGCGGAAAATCGAGGACCGCGTAGCCGAGATCCATCCGGTCGCTCGGAGCGAGAGGCAGATCGCCCCAAATGAAGTGGCGGTCGGTCCGCTTGGTGCCGAGCACGTGGGTTTTGAAGCGGACCGGTGGCGTCACCCGATCGTTCTCGAACCTGATCCCGACGTCAAACGAGCAGCGTTCACCGTGGACCATGTCGCGGATCACCGGGAGGCACTGTCCTTCGGGGCCGATCGGATAGAACGAGATGAAGGCAGTGTCCTTGTTCGCGTTCCCGACCATCATTCCGCGCACCGGCCGGTAGCTGTAGAGTGCCGCCCGTTCGCGAGCCAGGAGCTTGTACACGAGGTTCTTTTGCAGGGCTGACCAGCCATCATCGAAACGAAGAAGATTCACGGTAACCCCGAGGCTTCGGGCAACGTGATAGAGCAGCAGCGAGTCCTTGCCGCCCGAAAACCACAACGCGGCATTCGTGGTGAAGGTCTCGCTGACTCGCTCTTTAAGCTGGTCGAGTTTGGTCATATCACGCTTACGCAGCTCCGGCCGCGCCGACCGACGCCCCTCCGGTCGGTATCGCCGACGCCAGCATCGCTCCGCCCATCAAACCTTGAGTGAGCATTCCGCCCCAATCGAACGGCTGGACGGTCGTTTGCGTGCCGCCCGTCTGGACGAACTTGTCCTGCGTCATGTTGGCGAGGTTCATTGCCCCGCTGGTCTTGGCCATGTGCTCCCGCGATCGAGCATCGGAGAGCGCTGCCCCCTTCTGCATCCGGATATTGAAGAGCTGGCCGGCTTTGACCTTGTTGCGGGCAGGCTCGGGCAGGTCTTGCTCGAACACCTGATTGTCGATGTCGTTCTCGGCCTGGCCGTAGGCAAATGCCAGCGGAGAGGTGAAGTCAGCACCTTCGCGGACAAGCCCGCGGGCCCACTTGGTGTCCTGAGTGTCCTGGTACGGCACGTAACCGTGCGTGTTTTTAGTTGTCGTGGTGGTCTTTTTTTTCCCCATCTGTGACTCCAATGAGAAAAAGCTCCGCAGCTCAAATTTGAGCTGCGGAGCTTTCATCCGGTTCGGGCCGTACGGCCGCTTCAGGTTGTCAAGAAAAATAGCACTTCACCGCGTGAAACGCAACGAGTTTACGGTTTCGCGGGGCTAGATCCCCGCTATCGAGTAGTCCTTGGCGCCCTGTTATCGCTTGGTTAGGGCGACCTGAATGTCGGATACGACATTCCAGTAGTGCTTAATGGCGAATGCCTTTGCTTCGTCGCTCCGGGCTGCCCAGGCGGGATCAAGAAAATAATTGAAGTTGAAGTCAAAGTCAGTGTCGATCGGGTAGTGCGTCAGCCCGTTCATTTCCCGCCACTGCCTGTTGAAATACAGGAAGGTGTGCTCACTGATCGCCCTCTTGTGCGTCGGATCCTGCCAACATCGTATAGAAGTATAATAAGGCGCAATGACGACCATTTGGCCACCTGGTTTGAGAATGCGGTGGCACTCGCCCATGAAGGCGATAAGGTCCGCGGTATGCTCAATGAAGTGGCTGCAATGGATCTCGTCCACCGAGTTGTCCTTCGCGAACGTCCACTTCGGCCTGTCGAGGTCAAATACAATGTCGACCGCGTCAGTCTTAATAAGGTCGACCCCTGTGAAGCCCTCGCGTTTGTTGTTCCCGCACCCGAGGTCTATCCTTACGGGAGCGGGCTGTTCTTTTGTTTTTTGTGCTTTCGTTGCCATATCACCACATTATCTGATTCTGCTGATCCCAGTGCCCGACGCGAACCCGACCGTCACAGGCAAACTTATACCCCCATCCGGCAAGCTGCTCAAATGCCCACAGATCCTGCGTGTACGCCCGGGCCCCAACGCCCGGTACGACCTCTTGCACGGTGCGGAACAGCGGACGCTGCACCCTACCGTCGAGAAAGATGCTCATTCTCCAAAGGTTGAAACCCATGCCGAGGCCATTTGCCGGCGTCACGCCCTCCGGGTTAGGTATCTGCGGAATAAAATTTCTCGGCATTACATTCGGATCGCCGTAACACATCGGTTGGCCGTGTTCGCCCTTGGTCCAGTAAAGCCCGCCGACACAATCGTATTTTGCCCCATCGATCTTACCCTCGATGCTTTCGTAGAGCTTCATTAAGCCGTCTGGCGGCGGACAGTTATCCTCTTCAATGGTCATAACGTATTTGTACGACGCGAGCTCAGGCTGCGCCGTTATCATATCGATCGCCGCTTCGTATGCCGCCCCGACCTCCATACCTTGAATAAAGATCGGCCCGACCACTTTTTGGTTCATCGGCCTCATCAGCCCCATCCACGACTGCACTACCGTCGCGGGTATTACACCCCGCGTTGGACAGATGATGATAGTTGACAGGTCTTGATACGTCCCGCCGCGCGTCAGCCTCGCCGCCGACGCAAGCAGATCCTTATTGTGGCTCCCTTCAAAGTTGGGAACGATGATCTTCGCCTCCATTAAGTCCTCGCTAAATTGAAGTATATTGAACCGCCAGAAGTCCACTGTTGAACCTGACTAATGTGTATCGCGTCGGGCGGTGATATTGTGGTGGCTGTGTAGCGCCCGTTAAATCCCTTCCACGACACGCTTGAAAGGTTGGCTGTGGTCACTGCGTCCGTTCCGCCACCGATCAGTCCCACGGGCGGAGCAACCGTGCCTCCGCCTCTCCACGAATAATTCATTGACGCCGTAGCTGTTGCTGATGCGTATAACATCATCACATAATGACCGGGGGTAAGAGCCGTTCCCGCCGTCTCCCATCCTGTTAATCGAAACAACCTCACACCTGAAATTGATCCGGTATCGGTGTTGGAAAAGACGTTCTGTAATGACGCAAGCCTGGAGATGGAATTGGACGCAACGAATGTATAGAGTGCCGCCTGAACCGTAAATGCGTTAGAGCCGTTCGTCGCTCTTGATGCCTCAAAGTGTAAGGCGTTGTGAGTAAGCGATCCGCCCAATTCAAATGGTATCAATATCGGTCTCTGCGTTACCCCCGTCGCCGTCATATTCGTGATGTTGTTCATCGAAATACGGTCGATGTTCTGGTAGTCAAACAGGCTGTATCCGCCGCCGCCGCCCGGAGTTGGGCCGATGATGGTGATCGTTCCGCGATTGATCGACGTTTGCAAGGACTGTGAAAGCGTGATGTTGCTCCCGCCGACAAACTGAAACCTGCCGGCATTCCCGAGCCCTACCAGGCCGGCCTCACCTAACGTGTTGCCGGCAGCATCCATTCCAATAGACACATCCACGTTCTGCCCACTAATAGATAGTGTCGCACTTGATCCGTTTATGGATTGTGAAAGGGTGACGTTATTCCCACCCGCGAGATACATCGCTAAGTTCGTGCCTGATATGACGCCACTTGTCCCTACGGTATTTCCTAGATTGGACATGCCGAGAGTATTCGTTCCCGCCCCTCCGCCGCCAGAAGGAACGCTCACAACAACGCTTCCGTTGGACACGCCGACGCTCGCTACGCCCTCTCCGCGGAACGATAAGTTAGAGGCGTTCAGTGCCCCAGACGAGGACTGTGTCGTGTTCCCGGCCGCGTAGGCACTCAATTGCTGATTCGATTGAGAGGTCAGGCCGTTGTGTGACGCCACCAAAGAGCCGTTAGACGAATAGAATGAGACCCCATTCAAGTTGCCAAATGTCGCGGTCTGGAATGCGAACGAACCGTTCGATCCTGATAGAGCTTGTCCGCTCTGAGAGGTGAGCCCGTTGTGTGACGCATAAAGCCCCTGCGTCCCCGTGGAGAACGATACACCATTAGAGTTAGCCAATGAAAGCGTTTGAAATGTCGATGAACCATTAGCCGCACTTACCGCTTGATTCGATTGAGAGGTCAGGCCGTTGTGACTCGCCGTGATGGTCGAGTTATTGCCCCCGAAGGTAATACCGTTGGAGTTCTGTAAAGAGATGGCTCCCGTCGAACCCAATAGGCTTACAAGGTTCTGCGTCTGGACGCTCTGGTTAAATGCTGAAACGGTGATGGTCGCGCTTGCCCCGTTGAGTGACTGCGAGAGTGTTATGTTATTGCCGCCCGCGAATAAGACACGAACCTGTCCGCCTGACGCCACCCCCGAGGTTCCGGAGGTGTTACCCAAGTTCGACATACCGAACGTCTGCGATTCGACCGTTTGGGCCGGCACCGCGGGAACGGTGTAACTGGCTGTGACCCGGCTGCCTCCGCTCAGCCCGAAACTTATGCCGTTCGAGTCTGCGAAAATAATGTCCCCGGTCCGGCCGACGCCAGTCCCTGCCGAAATGCCCTGGACGTTGCTCTGTGTTTGGACACTTTGCGAGGTCAGTGCGTTATGCGAAGCGGTGATCGTCGATGCGTTCCCGCCGAACGTGATCCCGTTGGCATTGTCCAGGCTGATGTTTCCGGTCGATCCAAGCAGCGAGACCATGTTCTGTGTCTGAACGCTCTGCGACTGAGCTGCGATGGATAACGTGGCACTCGCTCCGTTAATGGACTGCGAAAGCGTAACATTGCTTCCACCCGCAAACAGCATCTGAAGATTAGAGCCAGAAATAACACCCGAGGTCCCGGCCGTATTGCCGAGGTTCGACATACCGAGAGTATTCGTGGCCCCGCCGACATTGACCGTAACGCTTTGTCCTGATCCTGCAAACCCTTGAGCCATTTTACGTCACCTCGCTCCCGAATAAGTTGAAACTGAGATCAGCACTTGCCGCAAGAACGCGCACCTTATCGCCAGTCCCTAGGGAAAGCCCGACCGTAGCAATGAAGGTTTCGTAGGCCGGGATCGCAATATCGAAATACAGGTAGTCCTTATTTACTGTCGCCCCACCACCTGCCGAGACCGACACACGGAACGTCGTCGACGAACCACTCCGATTGCATATCACTAAAGACGACACGACGGCCTGCGTCGCGGCCGGCACTGTGTAAAGATCCGTTTCGACCGACGCGGACGGGCTCTGTTGTCCCAATATTTTATATGCGATCGGCATCTATGCTCCCATTAACAGAAAGGGCTCCACGAAGCCGCCCGACCCGCTTCCGCCACCGGAAAGCGACTCAAGCTCATCGATCGCCGACTGGACGTTTGAGGCCACCAGCGACCCGCCCGAATTATCAAAGGCAATGTCCGCCGCCGTCAGTCCGTCGACGGCCTCATCGGCTGCGGCCTGCGACCGATGCTCGATGTCCGTGATCACCCGCACCCGGGCTAAGGGATCAACGAAGGGCACGGCGTACCTCCATCATTTCCCATCGCAGGATCCGGCCGCGTGACTGTCCGAGGTCCATGAACAAGCCGGTTGATGCGAAATCAATGGCGTTTAGGATCGCGATCACGCCGCGGTTCTTGCGGAGCGGCCAGCAGCGAATGATTCGAGCTCCCGCGGTCAGCGTTCGGTCGCGAAGCTTCCGCATTTGAGCGACGGCATCCGCCGTCGCCGCCTTAGCATGGTCGAGCACGCTTAAATGGATGAATTGAAGGCCCTGAACTTCCTGTGGTTCGAAGTAAACGGCGAGGACGAGCTGGTCGCCGTCAAAGAGTCCGTGAACGGCCGCATACGTGTCGATCTGCGTCACGTACTCGGGGAGGCTACGCGTGAACGTCTTAGCGGCATCGCGGAACCATCGCGGCATTGCCCGCTCTGCTTTCCAGATAGCGGGTAAGTGCTCGTAGATCAGTCCGTTTTGTCGCAGCTCACGCCATTCCATCATACGTCCGGCCCTCCCTGTGGATTGATCGGCAGCTCGCCGGCGATCGGGCCGCCGCCGATGCCGGCGATCTCAAGGAGGCTGTCGGCCGCGTCGATCTGCGGCAATGCCGGGCCGCCACCGGAATTGGTGAGGCCGAGCTGCACGCCTCCGGTCTGAAGTGCGTATTCGACCAGAAGCAGCTCGTTCTCGGGGTCGAGTTCGAGCGCCTGGATCATATCGGGATCTGTGTGCGGGTCGCGTGCCATTATTGTCCTGTACCGTGTGTTCCAACCTCGACGACAAGCTCGTCCAGCCGGTCGGGGAGATTGGTGCCTGTGTCCACCCACGTTCCCGCGAGACGGATCGAAGCGAGGCCGAGATTCTTGACCATGTGACGGACCTCGAAGTTCCGGGCAATGCCGCCCGATGCTTGGAGCGGGATATTGCCGGAAATGCTGTTAAGCCCGAGCTCGATATCGTCCGGGTTTAGCGTCCGATTCGCCCAGGTCGTGCCGTGGACCTGAACGACCGGATCCGTCAAACGCCCGGTCGCCCGGAATGAGCGAATGAACTTCGCCTTTGCTTCCTCGTTCATATCGCTTGGCTGAAATGCGATCGACCATGGGATCGATCCCGATCCGGCCCGTTCATCATAGCGGTACGTTCGCATCACCGGACTGCCGACCGATTGCCGGCCACCGGCAAGAAACTCGAGTCGATTGTTGACGATCGCCGCTCCGCTGACGATCATGTCGCCCGTCGTGGACGAGAGCACGATCTTTGGCTGCCACGAGCCGGGGTTGGTCGAGAGGTCGAGCGGCAGGATCTCCGATTCCCAATAGCCCGAGCCATTCTTACGCACCGCCGACATGATGATGCAGAGCTGCGTGTTCTTCGGGTCCGACACAACCAGCAGATAGCCGTCCGTCATATTCCGCATCAGGTCGCGGACAAACTTTCCGATCTCGAACGGGCTTTGCCGATCATCCGCCAGCGACGGCGAGCGGTAAGGCTGCCCACCAGACACTGAATAAACATCCGCCTGGACGACGGTGATGTTGTATGGCGAAATCGCTCCCTTGGTCCAGAGAGGCCGCGATGTGAACGGCGAATCGAGCGGTGTTGCCGTGAAGCGGGCCAGCTCGGTGCGGCCGGTCGGCGTGACGAACCAGACGCCTGTTGGCGTTTGGCAGAACAGACGGCCGAGCCCTTTGGCCCATCCGGTGATCGGATCCTCGACGCTCACTCGCCACCGGAACGGCGCCGCCTCGGGATTCGAGTCCTTGCCCGGAACGACGAAGTTACCCGGTGCCGAGCCGAGCCCGCCCGCGGTCTTTCGGTTCCCGAAGCAGGAAATGTAGAACGGCCGGTTGGCGTAGTCCGCCACCCATTCACATTCAGGCGGCTGGTCGTTGTCGCCCGTAGCGACGATGCCCATTTCGTAATCGAGGTACTCGAAGAACGCCTGATCGCTCGTGTTGAAAAATCCGAGCGTCTGCGTGCCGTCGCCCGCACCGGTCAGATTGACCACGGTATTCGCCTTAAAGTTGGCCACGCTCGATGCCAGGCGGACCGTGTTGCGGTCCTTGACGAAAACCCAATAGCCGGTATTGCTCACTAGCGGAGCAGCGTCGGTCGTGCCGCCCGTTCGGATGTAATGGACGAAATCGCCGGGCTTGAAGTCGTGATCCGGAATAGTGAGCGAGTCGTCGCCGGTGTCGATCGCGGTGATGGTCTTTCCTGCGAACGGCATGTCCTTGACGAGCAGCAATGCTCCCGTCTGAAAATTCTCGAGATTCACGCCGCTTACGCCGCCGCCCGAGAGCGTTCCCCAAATACGGACGCCGTCCGCATTTGCCGGCTTGATCGAGAGCAGGTTGGTGACATCGACGCTGAAACGCCCCGAGAGTCCGATCTCAAGCTGAACAGAGAGTGAGTTCTCTTTCACCCGCGGAGAAGGATTTGAAAACCCTTTTGTCTGCGAGTTCCACCAGCTCGCCATGAACGAGTATTTGCCCCCGAACATGCCTTTCCATCCGCCCGAGTGCATATCGAATACCGGTGCCGGAGGAGCGTCCGGAAAGCCGAGCGGAAACTCTGTGTAGGTGCCGTTCGGGGCCCGTTGAAGCCGCTTCGGTGTCGATGTGGCCACGAAGCCGGTATCAGCTCCGTCGATGTAGAACTTGCCGCGGCCGACGAATGTGATGTCCTTGCGTTCGCGGACGATCGCACTCCCTCGTCGCAGCACGCCGCGTTTTCGGTCGAGCTCGAACAGCCGGAGCAGCCCATAGATGGTTTGCCCTGCCGCGGTCGTCGTCGGAGCCCGGTCTGCGATGAAGATGATATTGCTTTCGACCGTGTTGACGACAAAAACTTCGTCGCCGATGAGGAGGAACATTCCCGGCACGACGTCGTCGAGGAACGATGTTCCTGCTCCGGTGACCGTTGTGCTGCCCGCGGTGAACGACGCGGTGCCGGTAAGCGTATGGTCGCCGAGAGCGTAGCTTTGCTGTAGATCCTTGTTGCCCTGGAACACTTCGACGTACGGGATGATGCCGAGATTGCGGACAACGGCATTGCGGCCGCGATAGATCGTCTGCGGTTCGCTTCCTGAGACCGACGTCGTCGGCATGAATTCTGCCCCGAGTAGCGGGATGCGTTGGATCATTGCATTTTGTAATTCAAAAGCTGATCGAAGCGAATGTCGCCGGTCAGTACCGCAGCGATAGTAACGACCACATCGTCAACGAGCTTTTCCGAGATATCGAGCTCCTCGTCCGCGTCGAGGTCGGTCGACGGGAACGACGGAATGTTCAGGTACACACCGAGGCCACGGACCGATCCATGCAGGTTGCTGCCGGCAGCCAGGACCTTTGCCCCAAGTTCGATCTGTGTCAGCGAGTTGACCGCCGTGATGATCGCATCGACGACGATCGCGCCGGTATTATCCGTGATGGTGTATCGCCGTCCGATGTCGCGGCTGGTAAAGCGGCCGTTGGTGACGTTGACCACGTTCGAGAACGCCGTCGTCGTGACCGTGGCGTCATGTTCGCGGAGCGTGATGTAATCGACCTGGCTCCAGATGATCGCATTTCCGGCCGATGTCGTCGCCAGATTGCGGCCCCGCAGCTCCAGCTCCGTCGCCGAGTTGGCATCGTCAACGAACCCGTCGAACACGAGCGTTGTCCCATCCGTGATCTGCAACCGATTGTCCTTGTTATCGACCGAGAAGTTCGCCGATGGGGCGATCATGACCGTAAAGTCTGCGGTCGCGTCCATCTCACCATTATTCGGGACCGGGGTTTCCGTGGGATCGTCAGCGCCGCAGCTCGTCCGGAACTTGAGCCCGCTCGCCGTGTAGTAACAGATCAGATTGTCGTACCGCTGGCGGTCGAAATCCGTGTACGGCACGAGTGACGCATAAGGCTTGCCGGTGATGTACGAAGAATCGAGATATTCCCGCATGAACGTCTCATCGAGAACGCCCTCACCGTTGGTGAGGTCGATGAACTGTTCACGGACGAGGTTGTTGAGCGCACCCGGCTCCTCCGCGATCTGCTTTCGGATCACGTATCGGAGAGCGTGCGGCATGATCGTCTCGGCGGTCATTTCCGAATCGATCAGCTGGCTTTGATGGGGATCAATGCCGCGCCCAACAGCAAGCTGTTCGGCGCGGGCAATGATTTCAGTTAGTGTTGCCATTATGCTCCAAGATTGAGCCAGAACACTTCGACCTGGCCGCTGACGGTCACCGAGCTGTTCGCGCTGATGCCAGCATCGGCGACACCGAAGTTGAGGACGATATCGGCTGCCGATGACCGGCCATCAACGACCGTTTGTCCGGTGCTCGCCCCGCCGCCCGAACCGGCACTCGCGGCCAGCGTGATGCTGGTCGAAGGCACGATGTTGGCCTGCACCGAATCAAGCGTATCGTTCGTGGCTTCTGCGGCCGAACCGACCGAGTGCTTGACGGCTGCGGTCACTCCGATACCGGCAGCCGCGACGATGCTGGTCAGGCGAGTCGTGGCTCCGAGGAATAGGATGTTGCCCTTCGGCAGGTCCATCAGCTTTTTCGAACCGTAGCCGCCGTTCGCACCGCCTGTGTCGATGATCGCGATCTCCTCGTCAACGAGATTGATCAGCGTCCGATGGATGAGGCCTTTTTGCTCGTCCACGATGAGGTCGCTGTCTGCTTTGACGCCGATGCCGACGCTCGTCGGCTCTATAAAATCTGCTCTTTTTCTTGCTTCAGTCATAAGATTGCTCCTTGAATTATTGAAATTTAGCCTTTGATCGGATCGGCATTGACCGTATTCAGCGGCATCGCCGGTAGCGTTTTAAGCTCGGCACGACCAGCGATCACGTCGGCTTCTAGCCGATCGGCGATCCCTTGGTAGTAGCCGCCCTCGTTGGCCAGCCAATCCTCCTGTGGTTGACGGGCCAACACCTTGCACGCGTGCAAGACCTTCAATGCGTCAGGAAGCGGGCAAAGCCCTCCAACGGATGCTTCCTGCGGCGTAACTGTGTGCGTCCCGGACCCCGCGGTCGTCAGGTTGATGCGGTTGTTTAAAAGCGCATCGGTATAGGTGTTCGCGAACGCGATATTGTCGACATCCTCGACGATGATGAATACGAACTGCCCCGGCGTCAGCGGAGCAGGCAGCGTCCCATCGGTCGTGAGTTGAACCCGAAGGCCGGTATAGAACGGGTGAGCGGTAATGTCGATCTGATCGGTCGCCGTATCGACGTTGCCGGCATTGAATGTCCGCGTTGCCGGCACGGTGCCGACAGTATCGAACAAGGTCGATTGCTGGTCGACGTCCCAGGCACATCCGCGAAATCTTACGTTCGGCCGCGTGTGATAGATCCTCGACCCGAGCATCGCGTAGTAGTACGCCGGGATCTTGTAGAACGCTCCGGCGTTTTCGATGCGCCGGCTGACGACGCGAAACGGCTGCTCGGTCAACGCCTTACCGTCCGTCGCATCGTAGATCGCGTCGAAGCTGCCGATGAAACGAACGCCTGCGGCATCGTTCAGCGGCACTAGCCCCGGACTTGCTACGCTAAGGCTTTCGGACTGCAATGCTCGGCGGAACTGCGGATTGTTGGAGTTGGCGATCGCGTTCGCGAGCTCTGTGGCGACGGCGATGATGTCCCGCTTGAGTGATCCCCACGGAATATCGGCACCATCAAGCTCGGTGTCGATGCTGACGGCCTCGAACGCGGCACGCCGAGCAGCCTCATCCCCGCCCTCGATCTGACGAGTGCGGAGAGCGACGAACTTAGCTATGTCCTGATAAGGGTATGGCATCAGATCCTATCCGGCTTTCTCCAATAACGGACCTCGATCTCGACGTCCGAAGTGTTGCTGACGCGAATGTAGCTTTTGCCGTCCGCGACGTCCTCGACCATGACCGATGTGTCATCGGGAATAGAGGCAAAGGCTACGGTCGCCAGCGTGCGCGGAGTGGTCGGGAATGCCTGATTCGTATGTGACTCGATCAGCACGCTCACCGCTCCGCCCGAAGGAGCTCCGCCGACGTTACGGATCTCGATGTCCATGATCGTGTTGGCGAGGCCAACGGATTCGGTATAGCCGTTGACCGGAATTACCTCGACGTACGGCACGACCAGGACGTTGTTGGTCGCTCCCGTCACTTGCCGCAGCCGTTTGGCCTCGTGCGAAACTCTTGAATGAATTGCTCCCATGTTAGATCTCCCACCAATAGCCGGTATCTGAAACCGGTTCATTCTGCAGATTGCCGATATGGCTTTCGAACTGTTCCCTGAACAGCGTGAATTGATTCGCGAGGTCTGCCCGCAGATCGCTGCGACGGCGAAGGGTTTGTTCGAGCGAGTGGCCTTCCCACTCGCTGTTCCCAACAACCCGCATTGCGGCCATTACGGTCTTCAGCGTCGTGTACTCGAACGATTCCGGGCGATCGTTCCAATCGTAAAGCCCGTAATCCGAACGCCCCGTGATGTACTGGATCACGTACTCGGTATCTGCCGTATCCGGGATCGGGAACAGACGCACCCACAGCTGCGAATCCTGACGAAAGAAGGCTGCCTTCTGCGCCGAGAGGTTGTAATAGCCGGGATTGACGTTGATCGTCGGCGGCAGAACAACGAACTCGTAATGCTGGTTGCTCATTTCGTTGACGACATCGGTCCACGGGATCGGCAGGATCTGCCCGTTCTCAAGCACGTGATAGATGTTCCATGGCTTGCCCGGAGGCATTCCCGGCCGTCCGTTGACATCTGCCGGCACGACCTGATATTCCGCCTGGTCCGCGACCGTGGTAATGGTTGCCCGGTTGAGCGTCCACTCACGACGCGAATTGGTCATTGCGTTGCGGATGTACTGCTCCGCGGCGAAGAGCCCCGAGAAGATCTCGTCGGGGCTGGGCTTTTGGAACTTCGGAAATCCCAAAAGCCGCCTCACTTCCTGAAACTCTTCGCCGCGTGTCAGCATTAGTTCACAACCTCAAACTCGACCTTGGTGAAATCGACCGTTTCCGGGTTCTCGTCGCCGTCGAAAAGCACCTTGCCCTTTCCGGCTGCGATGCCGGCGAGCATCTTTGCGATCTTGCCGGTCCGCTCACCGACGCGAACAACGTCACCGGCCAGTGGCAGCGGCGTTTTAATGCCTGCTGTTTTAGGCGGAATGGGGCTTTCCTGCTCGTTTTCGCCCTCGACGGGTAGTTCGGTAGCCGTCGAGCGGTTTACGTCGATCACAGAGCGAATTGCAGCCAGATCCTCGGGCTTCAAGCTGGACAGCATTGACGCGATCTCAAGCGCTTCCGGCTTGATGGCCGGAGCGTCGACGTTCGGGGCTGCCGCAGCAGGTGCCGGAGAACTGCCTGCGATCTGGTTCGACGCCATGACCGACTGCGTTTCGGCGAGCGTCGTCAGTGCCTTGGTCAGCTTGTCCATCATCTGGGCCTGCTGCTGGTTGACGATGTCGAGCCGCGGAACTTCGAGGAACGCGAACATGATCTCTGCGGTCTGGCCGTAGCGATACGAAAGGCCCTTGGTCTTGTGCATTTCGAACGCCTCGTTGGCTCGGGCAATGACCGCGTTGCCAAAGACACGGAAGTCGCGGCAGCTCCGCAGAGCAGCCTCGGCGACGTCCATTTCGAACTGCGTCGTGGCCGCCTGGCGTCGTTCCTGAAAGTACGCTTCAAGCGAATTCAGCGTCGGCGGCAGGATCAGGCTGTTAGTGCTGATCCGGTCCCAATTCGGGAACAGGAAGAACTGAGCGGCCATCATTTCCTCATCGTTCTGGACGGGCATTTCCACGATGCCGTCCTGCTTTCCGATGAGCGTCATGATCTCCCGGTCCGGATAGCGGAGCGTCCGAAGCAGGCCATCCCACTTCCGTTCGCCGGTATCGGCATCGACGTAGTAGCCGACCTCGGTGCGCTGGCCCTTGACGTTGAGGATCGCGGTTTCCTGCTTATCTCCGCGCCGTTCGGCGTGAACGAGATTGACGTCCTCGGCGACCATGTACGGGCGGCAGGGCGTTATCTCGCACTGCGGGATGTAGCCGCCGTTGTGCCGGAGGCTGCCATACTCGGCACGGATCACTCCGCCGCGCGTCCACGCCTGCGTTAAGGCCCGGACGGATGGCGGGATCACGTTGCCGGCAAAGAAGACATAGCGGCTGGTCTTTGTCGGAACGGCCGGTCTTTCGAAATCATAATCCACGGTCTGTGGTGCTGTTGCGATCGTTGGTTCCATATTTCTCCTTAGCGGTCGAACGTTTCGACCTTTCTCTTGGCCCGGTCAGCTGCTCGTCGCCGGATCTCGGCCAGGCTGAGGCCCCCGGCGAGCTCCTGCGGAGTAGCGAACGCGAGCGGGAATTCTGAGGCTGCCATGGACAGCGTGAACTCGGCATCTTTGAGTGCCTGCATGTTGTAGTTGTTGATCGAGTTGTCGATCTGGCGACGAGTCAGAGCGTCCGACGAGTCGAACGGGTTCGTCTTGATCCCGGATTCCTTCGCCCCATCGACCATCGCCTTGATCGCGGGCAAACACGCTGCCGGAGGCGCGTACGAACCGAAACACGAGCGTTCCTGCTGCTGAGCTTCAAAGCAGCATCGCCCGTCGTGCTCGGCGACCGTCATCAGCCAGATGTACCAATCCTTCGGCGGTTCGGCCGGCTTGATCCGGATACGCTTTCTGAATCGCGGATGGTAGATCGTGCCGTCCTTTGCCCATTCGTCGTGGTACTGCTCGGGCTCGATCCGGGTGAGCACGAGGTAGCGAGGCGGAAATGAATCGCGGACGACGTTGCCGTGCGGATCCCGAATGGTCTTGTAAAGCAGGACCGGGCGGCCGATGGAATCACCCATCGGCTCGCCTTCGGTGTCCCACTTGCGATAGACACGCTTCCAATATCGCTGATCGCCGTTCCAGACGATCTTGACGATACTTTTCAGGTCACGCGTCAGTCCGACGAGCTGATCCAATTGCCGTTGAACGTCGGGCAGGCGGTCGTCATGCGGTCCGGTAGCCGGCTGCGAATCACGCACCCAGGCGTCCGGATCGTTCAACGCCGTTACTGCTTCTGTCGCCAAAGGAATTTTCGTTTCGTCGGTCATAAGAATTTCAAAAATGCAGGAGCACCATCGGGTACTCCTGCGTCCAGTGGAGGATTAGACGAGTGAACGTCCTCGGGCAACCTGATTCGTCGCCGGAATTTCGAGGTTATAGAACACGATCGACGAGTTCGGCTTACCGTTGCCGGTGTTGTCGCCTTTTTCGCCGCGAGCGTCCCATGCGATGTTCTTCGCTTCACCCCAATTGCGGTAGTGCTCGGTCGAACCAACGAGGTTGACGCCCGGATACTGCTCTTTTCCGTTCGTAACTTCATCGATCGCTGCCTGCCGATACTCCCAATAGTCGGAGCGGTGACGGCCGTAGAGGTAGGCGTCTTCCATGTCCTCGTCGCGGGCCCAGATCGAGTCCTCGTCCTCGTAATACCGCGGAACGCCAAAAGACTTCATGGCGTCGCCCTTTTCGGCATTGTAGGTGCGAAGATCGTAGCCGTAGGCGGCGAGGGATCGGTGATGGCCGTGCGTCATGTGGAACATTTTGTTCTTATGCGCCGTGCTATCGTTCGCCTCGACCTCCATGGCCAGCTTGCCGCTGTCGAGCAGCGTTGCCGTCATCGGTCCGCCGTCGCAATCGATGCCGATCGAGTTCAGGAAGTCGTCGACCGTGGTGTCCGCACCCTGGTACGAGGTCCGCGGAACGTGGTTGATGTGGTAGCCGAGCCCGTACATTACGCGGTTGTAATGTCCGTAGCGAACAACACCGTTGCCGGCAGTGATCGCACCGGAAAGCACGATGACCTGAGCGGTCACGGACGACGGCTTCGATACGACGTAGAACGTCGCGGTCACCGTGTTGGTCGCCTCGTCGACCGCCTGATAGAGCACACGCTCCTCAGAGCTCGTTCCCGGCGACACGGCGACACGAAGCGAACCCTTCGAACGTCCGCGAGCGGTGTTATCGAACGCGAACGAATGGAGGCCGCTGCCGCCGCTGGTCGTGAAGTAGCCGATGATCCCGGTGCCGGGTCCGATCGAGTACCAATTCTGGTGCTGATAGTAGGTCAGCACGACATCGCGCTGAAAGTCGCTTTCGCCCTCGGGCAGCTTGTTGCGAGCAGCGTCCTTTTCGTGGAACCATTCAGATTCCACCGTAAAGCCTGAGTACGTCAGGCCGACGAACATCTTCGCGGTCTTCGGCGAGACCATCGGTTCGAACGAGGTCACACGCCGAAGCGGGTTCAAAGCGGTTTCACCAAACGTGACGCCACGCTTGTACGGGATCTCCAGCCCCACCATCGCACCCGATTCGTTGCGAGCACCCGAACCGGATTTGAAGGTAGCTAATGTGACGGCCTTTTGCGTCTTCTGCTGGATGATCTTATTGCGCATGTCGGCCTTAACTGCGGCCGAATAGTTCTGCAACAAAGTCGGATTTGCCATATTAGTGCTCCTTTAAGTCTGAATTTCCCCCTTGATAAAAATTAGGTTTGAAAGCCCGCGGCCCTCAATTTCGCACGAAGCTCACCAACCCGGCTGCTCACTTCCTCGGGTTCCATTTTGCTGAAGTCCATGACTGTGGTTTCGTAATCGGTCCGCGTCTGCGGCCGAGCACGCGTCGCGGGCACCTTCGCCCGTTGAGCAGCGTCGTTGGCGGTCTTGGCGATCTTCTTGCTAAGCGATTCGGCCTGTTTTCGTGATACCTGGCCGAGAAAATCCTTGTGCATCCCGCGGAGCTCGCGGACGATCCGTTCGATCTCGGAGTTGGTCTTGGAGATCACGCGGTCATGGGCCTTGGCTTCCATTTGGAGGAGGCGTTTTTCGTGGAGCTCTTGGAGGTTTTCGATGTGCTTTTCAGCCAGCTCCCAATTGACGCGAATGCCCTCATTCTTGAGCTGATCACGGGTCATTTGCGCGTAGATATCGTTGTCCGACAGAGCGTTCCGGATCACGTTCCCGAGAGCGAGCCCATTGATATTGGCGGCCGGGTCGATTTCGCCCACGGTCTTGACGTAGTCGTCGATGAATTCGCGGAGCAGTCCGGCAGCCTGCTTCTGCGTTTCGTTGAACGCTTGTTCCTGCCGTTTCTGCAGAGCGAGGATCGGGGCTTGCCGGGCTTCCTGCCGTTCGCGATTCTTGGCGTCTATGCCGTCCTGGATCACGGCGAGATTCTGGTTGATCTGCCGCAGCTCCTCCTGTGCCCGGCTGCGTGCTTCCGGCGTTGCCGACTCGTTGTTGATGGTGTCGATCAGGTCACGGGCCGCTTGTTCGATCCGCTCGCGATCGGGCGAGCGGTGATACGCTTCGCGAACGCGGCCGTCGATCCCGGCCGGCACGTGCTCGGGCAGTGCGTACCGGTCCTGCTGGAGCAGGTAGCGGCCGACATTGACGATCTGCTCGTCGTTTGCACCGAACCAGGTCTTGAGCATGGCTTGGAAGTTCGTCATGCCCGGATGCTCCGCGCTCGGCTCGGCCAGATGGTCGCGGATCAGGTACGGCAACTGATCGCGGAAGTTCGTCCGCAGATACTCACGAAGCGGACCGGTGCGGGGCGTCAGCTCGCCGAATTGATCACGCTCGAAGCTCACCAACTCGTCGAGCGACGCGGCAAGCTCGGCCGCGTACTTGTCGTTGGCAGGCGAATTCTCGAGCTCTTCGACCTTTTCCCGGAGCTCCTTGAGTTTCTCCTCGCGGTACTCCAGCATCTTCTTGACCGGCTCCGCCAATTCGACCATGTCGAGGTATTTGGCTTCCTCGGCGGCACGAAGGTCGGGATCCGCGTTGTCGGTGAACTGAAATTCATTGACCAGGCGCTCGATGTCATCGTCGGCATCGGCCGCATCATCGGCCGCGGGCTCGTCCTTCCCCTCCGGTTCGGCCGCGGGCTCGTCCTTGTCGCCGACGACCAGCTCGCCGGCCGCGTTGATCGAGATATGTGCCGGCAGCTTGCCTTGGTTGTTGATGATGAACTGAACGTCGTCGTTCGTCAGTTTCATCAGCTGCTCGTCGCTGAGAGCGGGCGCTTCCGCGGCCTGATCGGCTTCCGCGGGCTGATCGGCGTCAGAATCCGTAGGGCCTGCGTCAGCTTGCTCATCAGCGTCAGCTTGGCCGGAGTCTGCGTCATCTTGCGCGGCATCGGCCGGAGCCTCGTCAACGGGCGGTTCGAATGTTGGATCGTCGGTGGTGTTTGTTTCTACTGGCATAGTCGTAAATTACTCCTTTGAGGCCGAACCCTTCGACCTCTGTTTGATTTGTTCAAGTTCGACCGCACGGCCATGATCGGCATCGGCGGCTTCCTGTTCCCGGAGGTGGGCTTCTTCGTCGCCGATGACGTCGGCAGCCCGGCCCATGGCCTCATCCTCGGTCGCCTGGTCGCGTTCCGCCTGCATGGCGGGAGCGGCCATTGCCATCGCGGCACCGGTAACGCCTGCCTGCCCCTGTGCTTCGAGCACCTGCAGCCCGTAGCGGAAATCACGATCAAGCTGGTAGTGGCGCATGATCAGTGCGCGGACCGCCATTTGGGTCAGCGGCGACCATTCCTTGACCTCGTCGTTGTCGAGGTAATCGGAGAGGATCTGCGCCTTGATCACGTGGTACAGCTCGGAGGCATCGAGCGGCGGCGATAGCTGGCTAAGGATGCGTTCGACCGACATTTGCGGATCGGGAGCGAATCCGGTCAGCATTGCGACCTGTTCTTCCTCGCCGGCGAGCTCGATCACCTGATCAAGCCGTTCACGGCACCGCATCAGCAGTTCGCCGTAGTCTGCGATCGGGAGGTCGGTCTTGTACTCATCGGCGAACCACGAGGCGATCCGCGGTTCCATCTGCATCAGCTGGACGAACGGAACACCGAATCCGGGAGCGGCCTGCATCATCGTCGTCAGGTTTTGCTGGCGGGTCAGCTCGTTGTTCGGGATCTCCGAATCGCGAACGAACGTGCAGCGGACACGCTTGGGAAGATCTTCTCCGCTGATGTACTTCCCGCTGGTCAGCTTGAAGTTGTCGCCGGTCATGAAGTAGAGCGGTATGCGAACGTGCTTCCGGAAGCAGGAAACCGCCTCTTCGAGCACCATCGCCCAGGCGTAACCCTTGAGCCTGAGCGGGGCTGCGGTCCGTTGCTGCTGCTGAGCTTGAAGGAGCTGCTGTCCGCCGAGCGTATCGACCTTGACGCGGCTGTCAGCGACACCCTGCGTGAAGTCGGTGGTCTGGAACGCCATGTTGAGCATGTTGACGAGCTGGGCGATCATCACCATGTTCGATTGATTGACCTCGTTGGTCGTGACGCTGTGGATCAGGTCCTCGACGCGTGCGGCTCCCGATTTAGCAAGGTCGGCACCGGCCATTCCGCCCGGCTTGAGGATGCGTTTGGCTTCCTGCCGCGTCAGCGCCCGCTTGTCATAGACGAAGCCGCCTCCGGCACCGTATCGCTTGATCGTGGCGAGAGCTGCCGAGTGTGCCTGCGTCAGGTCCGCAGCGATCTCTATCGCATCGCCGGTGCCCTTGCCGTAACCCGAGTGGCTTTGAATGTGATAGACGGATGAGAATAGCGGGCACTTCTCGTCGAACGCTCCGATGACCAGATCGTCGCCGATCAGCAATACGCCAAGGCTTTCTTTGAAGTATTCTTCGAGCGGCACTCCGGCCTTGATGGTTTCGCCGGATAGTGTCTTTTCGTCGGATGTAAACCGCACTCCGGCGTAGATCTCCGGGCGATACCATTCCTGCCAGCCGAGCGTGCCTTCCTGATTCTGATCAGTGTTCCCGAGCAGATTCTCGCGGCCGAGCCCGGGCTGCGATCCGCCGCGGCTGCCGAGGTCGTTCATGACGCGGATGCCGTGCTCCGCGTCCGGCGAGATATGCTCGATCGGCACATTGAGCAGCGATTCGAGCAGCCGGTGCGGGACCTCGATCGCCTGCTGCACGTAGGACGATTCGTGGATCAGCTTGCGCATGTCCCAATTGAACGCGGGAACGGGTTCGAGCTGGATCAGGATGTCGCCTTGTTCGAACTCCCGGCCTCCAATGACCTCGGTCACTTTGGCGGTCTGCGGTGCCAGGGCGTTCGAGACGTTGTAGGTGCCGCACTGCGGACACCGGGGCAGCATTTCGCCCTTGATCTTGAAATCCTTTGGCGTCCCTTCCATCGGGCATGACATGCAGTACTGATAGCCCGGAAATATGTTCTTGTTGGTGTCTGCGACGACCGGCAGGACGGATGTGATCTTGTTCAGCGTCAGGTCGTAATAGACGCCGTAAACTGCGGTGCCGTAGTCCATCATCGAGAGCGATTCCCGCTGATTGAACATCTCGTCGTGGAGGTACTCGGTCGCGTAGTGATCGATCACCTGCTGGACGAGAGCGGTCTGGATCTGTGCCCGGTCGCTGTCGCCGAACAGCCGCGGGACCACGCGAGGCCGAGAGAGCGTCCAGACGCTCGTCAGCTGGCTGGAATTGGTCTGCGCGAGCGGGTAAACGTGCATATCGCTTCGCGGCTGGTGCGGAAGCGGTTCGAGGAGCGTCAGGGTGCCGTAGAGCGGATCGCGACGCAGCTCAAGCTTGCCGGACCGCAGATTCGCCATCATGCGGCCTTGCTCGGCGACCTCGTGCCGGACGCGGACGTTCTTGTTCTTGAAGTGCAGGTGCAGCTCCCGGATGAACTCGGCCAGATTGGAGTATTCCCGCGGCTTTACCGCCTCGCCCAATTTGGTGAGCGGCTTGACCGGTGCGAGATTCATGGCACGTGCTTGTGGCTGCATCAAATGTCCTCGGGCGGGCAGGTCCTAAGCTTTTCGCGTAGCTGCTCGATCGCGTCGGGCGGGTACGGCGCTCCCCGCTCCGCGGCGGCGATGACGTACTGTTTTATGCGTTGCTGGATCACCACTTCCGGCACCCCGTTCGGCGCTATTTCGTCGAGTTCGAGGTCTTCGGGATCCGGTGGCTCATCGGGTACGTTGGCGAGCGGAGCGTGGAATGGAGTTACGCTCCGCTCGCCCAGGGCTGCTTGCGTTATGGCTCCGACGAGAGCGTCCTCGCGTCGGCGGTTCGCGTCGATCTCTTGGTAGAGGCGTTCGCGCAGTTTTGCGTTCTGGGCGTCAAGATGGCTGATCCTTGCCGCCTGTTCCTCGCAGAGCCGCCGTGTCCATAACCATTCCGCAAGCTTTCCCATCCTAGAAGTGGAGCGTCTGGTGCTCGTCGCCCTCCTCGGTGATCACATCGATCGCGTCGATACTGCCCCCGGACGTGAAGCCGGGCACGAACTCGTCGGCAGCTTCGAGCGACGGGATCACGCGTTGTGCGAAGTTGTTCTCCGCGGTGTGGCGGGTCGCCTGGTCGGCCTCGACCGCAGCAATGGCGTTGGCCTCGCTGGTCAGGTCGCCATCCACGAGCATTCCTTGGCGCTCGCCGAACTTGATGCCGCCACGGACTCCTGAGCGGATAGGCTGTGTTGCAACGTGATAGGTTTCAGACATCGTTAAAATCTCCTGTGTGTGTTGGCCAATTAAAAAAGCTCCGCAACGCTGTATTAGCGTCGCGGAGCTCTCATCCGGATCGGGCCGTACGGCCGCTTCAAATTTGCGAAAAATTTACGTCATTTTTGCGAGAACGTCAATACTCACTCGTGTCTTTTCCTCTGCTGGCGAAGCTTTTTCAGCTTCAAGCCGTTGAACGAGAACCGGGCCGAACAGCTCTGACATGTGAAATATGCACCGAAAACCATGATTCCGGGCGGCATCTCGATCTCGATCAGGCAGCATTGAACATCGTCGTACCAGGCGGAAACTTTTTTGCAGTTCGGGCAGGTTATGGGACGGATCATTAAGCTCGCTCGTAGCAAGCAGGTGGCTGAGGTTCAATTTACCAGAGTCCGCGAAAATGTCAACGGGGTTGGAACCATGGCCCCGAATCGCCGTCGAAATCGACATCCTCGTCGAGCGGGTTGGCCGGCCCCGGATCGTCGTCGTCGAAGTGGATCTGCCGCGTCAGGTCCTCGTCGGCATCGTCGCCGTGGCGATGCCGCAGCTGGCGAAGAGCCCGATCGCGGATCTCGAGTTTTTCGAGCTGTTGGATTCGGGTGAACCGCGTTCGCTCGGTGGTCGCATCGATCACGCCCTGCACCGGTGACTGCTCGACCAGCAGCTCGTACTCCTCGCGAATGGACAGCGGTTCGTTGTCGAGTCCGCCGTTGACGTACATCATTTGCAGCTCGTTGCCGAAGTCGTCCATCGCCTTGACCGGCTCGTCGATCTTCTCGCCGGATTCGAGCAGCTTCGGCTCTGCCATTTCCCACTCGATCATCTGCCGGCGAAACAGGTCGTCGTCGTGCAGATCTTCGGCAGCCATGTTCTTCGGGTACGGCTTCGGCGGATAGACGAGCAGTCCGTTGACCAGCCGCGGCTTGACGGTGGTGTCGTCCGGCACGACGACGAACCAGCGTGTGAAGCCTTTGACGCCCGGCCGGAACGGATGGTCCTCGGTGGTGTCGACCGCCATCGCCCGGTTGATCTGCTCTACGCCGCCGAACTTCCCGGGATTGACACCGACGCACGAAAGCCCGTACACGGTCGCGTAAGCCCGTCTAATGTCCTCCCGCTCGTGCGAGACGACGCCGCCGATGACGTTGTGCTCTTGAAGCAGCGGTTCGGAGTATTGCGGTATTATCTCGGCCAGAGCAGATTGTTCCAGCTCGATCCGTTCGAGCGAGCTCTGAGCGTGAGCGGCCGAGTTGATGCGAAGCAGCTCCTCCCGGCGAAGGTCCGACCAGGTCTTGTTGCCGGATCCGCCGATCCGCCGCACTGCGTACTCGTCGAGGCAGCCGAGAACACGCTCGGCGACGTCCTCGAACTGAGCGTTCGCCTTGAAGCTCATCGGGTTGAAGATGAACTCGAAGCCGGGCAGCGGTGAATTCCGCGGTGAGACGGTCCGCCAGAGAGCGACGTTCGCGTGGAATCGCGTCTTGGTTCTCGCCCAATCGTTTCCCCATTCCTTACGCCACGATTTCGGCATCGCGGTCGTTCCGAAGACCGATGCGAATTCGCTCGTCGAAATGCAATGAATGTCGTCACGATAGGCGTGGAGCATACGTCGCTCGTCCTCGCCCTCGACCTCGTGCTGGCACTCCCGCATGAACGCCGGCAGGCCGATGCGGTCGAGCTCGTCCTGGCACGCTGTTATGTCCATATACCTCCATGTTGCCGTTCCGGCAGTGATCACATCGCGGACTATCTCGATCCCGAGGACCGTGGTCTTCCGCTTTTCTGTGAGCAGCCCGACAACTGCCGGCACCGGCCGCGACGGTCGGCGATTGACGAGCACTCGCGCTTGGTTGGTGTAGATCCGGTACATGATCGAATGGCGATTGATGAGGTTCTGAGCCCAAACGGTCAGAGTTCCGATCGCACCCATCGGCAGGATCTCGCTGGTGAAGGTTTCGAAGTTCTTCTCGGTGATCGTGGCGGACAGCTTACGGTCGTCGATGTCGTCCGGGATGATGATGCTCGGCCGGACGTTGTCGATGTTGCCGCCTGCCAGTCCCGATTGCAGCGAACCGAAGTGGAACACATGGCCGCTTGCGGTGTAGAGCAGAGTGGCCTTCCATCCGCGGCTGCTGTTCGTCTGAGCGTCCCGCTTGACCATCGTCAGGGTTGGGGCATGTTTTTGGAGTGCGGACGATTGCAGGAGCTGCATTATCGAAAGAGCGTGCTTCTCGGTCTTGTTGTCCGTGCCGGAGAAGTACAGGCAGTAACCGCTTCGCCCGTAGAACAGCTCAATGACCGCGTCCATGATCGCCAGACGCCGCGCAATCGTCGATTTCATGTGACCGCGTGACCACATCGGGAAATCCGCGTAGTAGCCGCGGAAAGGCCGCTCGTTGCGGCAAATGCGGTGCCGGGCAGCCCAATGCCAGCGGATCGTTCGCTCGTGGTGCGGAGCGAGGACATCAACGAATTCGTCGCCGAAGAGCAAAGAATAGGCGGCTCTCCAATTCTTCCGGATCGCCGCCTTCAATTCGTTCGATAGCTGAAAGTTGTCTTGCTTATTCGCCTGGACCGCCGTCCCTAAATTCTTCCCCTCCAAGGCCGCTACGAAGCTCCGGGCCAAGAAGCCTTTTGAATTCCCCAACAACTGCTGCGCGTATCTCTGCATCCGGGATCACTGCCATCGCCTTCTCGACCTTGTTGATGTAAACGATCACTTGTCCGACCGGCACATTGCCCCCGAGTTTGTCCAGCCGGAACGATTCTGCCCGGACCAGCTTTTCCTTCTGAGCGATCAGTTCTTTGACCTCGTCGAAGATCTGATATTCGCGCCGTGCCGCCAGAATCGTCTTCCGAAGCGACTTCGCGACCATTTTAGCCGCCTTGATGTCATTTGCAAACAGAGCGTCGTCGAGTGCGTTGAATTCTTCCTCGGCAAGATCCATCGCATCGTCGTCACCGATGCTGGACGACAGCAGCGAAAGCCTGCGTTCGAGTAGTGCTGTGATCAGCTGTATCTCGGTCGATAGCTCGTTAAGCTTTGGATCCTCGGCGACGGAATCGAAGGTGGTTCGGAGTGGTTTCGGTAGATAACGCGAATAGAGGCCGTGTTTGTAGTGCGGACTGGCCGTGCCGGACGGTGTTTTGCCGCCGTGAAGCCTGCATCGGCCATTTGTCATTGGCGACTTTTCGCACGGAAGCCCTGTGGTCTTTGTTTTGGCTCCGCATTTACGTTTTTTCGCCGGTGCTTTTTGCTTCATAGGGTTGCGCGCTCTTTATAGGGTTGCGCCGCTTTGAATCAACTTTGTGTATAATTCCCTAGTCCATCGTGATTATGACTCGTGAGCACCGCGACATCGTCCGCTACAACGACCGATATGCCCGGCGTCTGGCTTTGCAGTGGTCAGGCGTCATCGCCCTGGTCAGCTCCCTGTGTTACTTCGTCTTGTTCCGGTGAATTGTATCGTCGATAGGCAAATGGGCCGCTCTTGATCAACCGCAGTATCGCTCCCATTATTTTCTCGTAAGGCTCTGAACTCCACGGCTTTCGCCCTTGTTCAAGATCGCAGATGTAGGAAATGGAATAACCGGAACCTCGATGTACTTCCCACAGTTTCAGCCCCGCCGCTTTTCTTGCATCCTTGACCGTTCGCCCAATCTCCCGATGGTCGTAGGTCTTGCCCGTCCCTTTACAACATCGGCAATCGGCTGTTTGCTTGATCTCATCCCACTTCATTTGTATCTATTTCGTCACTACTTCGTTGAATCTCTCGATCGAAACATCGCCGGTGGCGAGTGCGACGATGAAACGCTCACCGTCTTTCTTGCCCTTGGCATACGCTTCCTCGGTCATCGCCATTACGGACAAATAGATCGTGTTCAGATCATCCCGAACTCCGGGGTTCAGCCAGCCCAGGCCTTCATGTGACTTTGTGCCTTCGACCACGTGATCCTCAGGGCCGTATCGCTTGTTGAGATTATCGATCTCTGCGACCGCGTGGATGAGACGAAAGATCGCCTTTTGAAACTTCGTCGTTGGGGTGGGATCCTCGTCGTAAAAGGCCGTATCGGTCTTGCTGATGTACGGCAGTTCGTAATGAGCCCACGGCAGCTTGTACAGCCCCTTCTCGGGGTTCGTCTCCAAACGGGCCTTTGTTTTCTTCGCGAACTCAAGCAGTTTGGAGCATGACGCGCAAACGCCTTCGGTCGGCCGTCCGCCGTAACTCTCCGGCACTTCGCCGCATCCGTGGCATGGTTTCTTTGTGTAGCCTTTCATCGTTTTTGCTATCCGCGGTTACGTTCCCCGCGATGTGCGATCGTCCAGCCGCGTTCGAGCGAGGTCTTTTCGGCTTGAGTGTAGGCGTCCATTGCGCTGTCTTCGCCCATGAAGTTGGTCCGGGTGACCGGTGCCGGCATGGTGCTCGTGTCGAACTTGGCGACCGTGAATGTGTTCACGCTCGGGATCAGCTCAAGGGCGATGACTCCGATCCGCTCGTCCTTGAGCAGGATGAGGACCTCGTGTTTGCTGTTTACGCCCATTCCAATTCTCCTTGCTGGTCAAAAAGTGATTGTTGAGCACGCCCGGCCGCTCGTCTGACGGATGCGTCGCGGCATCGCCGGCAGAGCAGTAGATCGCCGTGGTCGAAGAGGCTCTCTACCGGGGTGTACGCGGAGCAGTCCTCGCATGGCCGGACACCGCCTAGCCACCGCACTGCCTCGGCCCGTTTTTCGCTTGCAATGGTGTTTTGCATCGGTTAACATTCTCCTGTTAAGACGTTCCCGTTCTTAGGTTCGTTTTGCTTCTCCAAAATGGGCATCCATGTCGCGATGGATGCCCATTTCCCATTTACGCCGCCTCGGCGACCGCATCGAGCTTGCGCTCGGAATAGCGGTTGCGAACAAGCGAGTTGAACAGTCCACCGGTCGAGGTCGTCGGGTCGTCGCAGCTGACGTCGATGGTGTTGAGCACTTCCTCGTCCACATCCTCGTAAGCGTACGCCTTTCCCGACGCCGTCTCAATGAACAGCTTCTTGTTGCCGTGGTCGATAGCGATCGCCTTGATCCAGGATCCTTTCTCGCTCTCGCTCCGTACGTCCTTCCAATTAAGATCATCCAATTCGGCCATATCGTTGTTTTGCCTCCTCTGCGGGTTCCCGCAGCTCAAATGCCTCGTCGAAGTTCGGCCCGAGATTGTAGGTCCTGAGCCTTCGTTCGGCGTCCTTCCGGTCGGTCCCAATGCCGCAAAGCCTGAGACGGGTGCCGGTGCGTTTACTGACCGCGTCGAAGTCGTGAAAGTACGTTTCCGCGGTCGCCATATCTGTCACGATGATGCTCATGCTGCCGCTTCCTCGCCCTCGGCGGGTTTCTCGGGCTGCTTACGGTAGCGAGAATCGAGCTCTGCCAGCGTTTTCCGCTCCCGGACGACCGCGAATGCCTCTTTGCCGCCAAAAAGGGCAGGAGCGTCCACCAGATCGCCGTTTACGACCTTTTGAGCCCAAGCCTCGATCTTCTTTTTCTGGCCTGCGGTCAGCTTCTCGGTCTGAAGTGCGTAGCCGGCCGCCACGGTCAGGAAGTTGCGTCCGGCGAGCTCGGCGATGTTGTGAATGTGCTGATAGTCGAGGTCGCGGTACGACATCGCGAACGCGGCTTCGGCGATCTTGCCGAGTCGGAGCAGTTGATCCGCTTCGAGTCGTTCACGCAGCCACAACGCGAATTCGTCAACGTCGCTGATCCAGCGATCCGAATCGAAGCCGACGAGGGCTTCGAGCTCGTTGCGGAAGTACAGTCTGATCCGTTCCCATCCGATGTCCATCTCGACCGCACTTGCCACCAGCATTGCCGCGGTGTCGAAGCGGACGGCGGCTTCGAGGCCCTTGAGAGCTTTGACTTCTTTGGCTGCCCACTTGCCGGCGTGGTCGGTGATGATGTCGACCGCTGCGGCGTCCAGGCAGTTCCCCCAAAACTGACGATTCAGGGATTCCGGCGACTGATTAAACGATCGCGATTTGCTGGCACTCGCTCCCGCCTTCGGCCAATGGATCTCGCAGTCCTTATCCCGGCAGATCTTCACTTGCTTCGGGAACGCGTCACCCCATCCCATCTTGAGCGCGTTCTCGGCGGACGGGCAGTACTTGGTCTTGTCCGACTTCTCAGGGAAATAGCTGGCATCCTTTGCGGGCGAGTCGTAGTTGCCGGAACCTATCGCACCTTTCCCGAACCAGCCGCCCGGGTTGCTGTACTGAAACACCTTCGCGGCTTGGTAATCCGAGCCCCACTTCTTCTGCCCTTCGGTCGACCATTTGTCGAGGATCGCCTCGAAATGCTTCTGGACCTTGCCCTTGTAGCAGGATGTGTCGAGGCAGCGGTCGTCTTTGAGCTCGACCTCGCCAAACAGGTTCGGGTTGGCCCCGACGCGTTTCGGGCACTCGACGCAGGTCAGCCCTTCCTTGTGGAGCGATGCGCTCTTGAGGCTGAACGGAGCTGTTTTCAGCTCACCGGTCGCCTGGTCGATCACATCGCGGAGCGACTCGACCGACACCCACCGGGCTTGGCAGAAGTCCTTGCCGTATTTTTCGAGAGCCTTCTTCTGGATCTTCTCCGGATAGGCCGCGATCATCGTCGCCTCGGTCAGAGATACCTTGTTTTGCTCGATACCGGTGATCAGGTCCGGGAGCAGATTCGTGAGCGACGCACGCTTCGCGATGAACGACGGCGTCTTGCCGACACGCAGCCCTATCTCGCGGGGATCCACTCCCTGCTTGAGCAGCGACGCAAAGCCGAACGCCTCGTCGAGCGGATGAACGTCCACCCGTTGCAGGTTCTCGATCGTCTGGATCGTGAGAGCCTCGTCGTCGGTGAGTTCGCGGACGGATGCCGCGATCGTCTTTGCCCCGAGCATCTGGACGGCCCGGTACCGCCGTTCACCGCTGACCAGCTCGTAGCGGTCGCCTTTCGGACGAACGACGACCGGATGGATCAGTCCCTTCGCTTCGATGATGCTGTTGGCCAGCTCGAGAATTTCGTCGTCGCTGAGCCGGTTACGTCGGCGGAGCTGCGTGTCGAAGGTGGAGAGGTCGATCTTGGTCAGTTCAATGCCATCCGGGTTGATCACTTCGGCGGGTATCTCGCGCTCGAAAGCCGGCTTCTTTGCCGGCGAGGTTGCTGCTTTTGCTTTTGCCATTGCTTTCTCCTGTTAGGCGGTCAAGCGACCGCCTCGGTCTAGTGGTTGGTTGCGAGAGGCAGAGTTGAACCGCCTGATTTCCGGCTTATGAGGCCGACGAGCCACCCTTGCTCCATTCTCGCGTGAGTTACGAATTTGCCTTCTCAAGCTCCTCGTCGGAGGCCGGGATCGTCGTCGCCAGAGTGACTACCCGTTTGGATTCCACCGTCACGAAATCCGGCAGCGGTTCCTTCCGCTTGACGAGGTCGTTGACGTACGCCTTGATGCGGGGAAGGTCGAGCTGCGGACCGTGGTTGACGATCGCGGCCGGGTAGTTCTTCTCGGCCCATGTGATCCCCTTCGGTTCGTCGAAATCGTACGTCTTGCTGTTCCTGAACTTGATGTACAGATCGAATTCCGATTCGTTCGGGTAGCGCTCGGCGTACTCTGTCGACGCAAACTTCAACTGGCCAACGACCGAGTCGCGCCGGTTGGTCGCCGCCTTCCGCTCTTGGATCAGCTCGGCGTTCTCTTTGTTGAACTTTTCCTGCTTCGCCTTGAACTGCGCGTCGAGCGAGTTCACCACGCGTGCCTCGGCGAAGTACGCGGCCTCGACCTTGCGGATCGCGCCCACGAGCTCGTCGTCGCTCATCCGGAGGATCTTTTCTTCCCACGTGAGCGGTTGCTCGGGCTGGACGTCCTCGGGCTCCGCTGTCTCCGCTGTCTCTGGCTCGGGTTGAGCTTCCACGCTTGGGGTTTCCTCGGGCTGCTCTACCTGCGGCGGATAGTGTCCGTTCTGTGGTGGACCGGGTGTGACTGCCGGGATGCTTTCGACCGGGATGGATTCGATCGCGGGTTGTTGGAGCGGGTCGATCTCCCGACCGGCACCGATCAGGCGTTCGTTCCCGAACGAGCTCCGCGCCGTTTCCTCCGTGAAGTACGCCCGAATGGTCGGCGGCGTGGATGCCTTGTCGATGGCGATCCATTTTTCCAGCAGGTTCGGGTCGTCGCTTTTGGCAACGTAGCGGCCTTGGAAGTTCTCCGAATGAAGCACGTTCAAGATCTGGTCTGGTTTGATTTCTGTCGCGATTGTGTTTTGCATTTTGTTTCTCCTGTAAAGCAAGTTGCTTTACACCGAATGATAAACCTCTTGTAAAGCAGATGTCAAGACAAAAGTTATCATTTGGGTTTTTAGCGCTTGATGACTTTCGGCGGGTACCGATATCCGGTCTCGTGCTTGCACTCGTAGGTCTTCTCGATCCGGTCCGTCTCGGGATTGACGACGTAGATCGTGCCTTGGTTCTCACGGCATTCGTCGCAGTAGTGGTCGAACTCGATGCGGTAGTAGCCGTCGAAGATCGCCATCAGCGAAGCGGCTTCGATGCTCCTCGGCTGCCGGCCGTCGTAGAAATCCTTTGCCCGAGCGTCGAGCGTTTTCTGCAGCAGATCCTCGTAGGTCCACTCGGGGATGCGCCAGCGTCTGAATTCCGTAAGCCAGGCCGCGGCCATCAGGTCAGCTTCCTTCGGATCGAGCAGCGAGTAACCCTGCAAGAGTCGTGACCGGTTGATCAAGCTCATCATTCGCTCGATCTCGTCCAGCGAAAAGATGTCCGCGCTCTTCCCGCCATTGCTTGAGTGCTGCATCGTAGTCTTCTGCGGTTCGAATTTTCTTTCTGCCATTGTTTTGCTCCTGTCCGGGCTTGATGCCCTTTTCTTGCCTGAACTGCCAATCCGGCAGGTAGGCTGCGACGGTCCGCCACGTAACGCGGCTTGTCCGCCATGATTCCATCCGCATCACGTTGTAGCACTTGATCACCTCAAGCGGCGGCGTGCCGGATAGCCACATCTTGCGAACATCTTCCAGATGTTCGCTTTTTAAGTGAGGAGCGGCTGCGTCGAGCAGCTCCCTGAATTCGGCGAGCGTATGCTCGCCGATCTTTTTTGGTTTGTTAAGCGGTTCACCAAAGGGAGAAGATTTTTCACTCGCGGACGCACGCACACGCGGTTTGTGTGATGGTTCTATTGACGGTTCTTGATGGTTATATATGGGGGTGTCATGGGTGACACCTTTTTCGGTCACCCATGACGCCTTTTCTTGGTCACCGGTGACACCTTTTATTTCAGAAAAGGTGTCATCCATGACCTCTTTTATCTCCTCAGAAAAGGTGTCGCCGGTGACACCCTTTATTTCGGGCTCGGGAAAAGAGGACACCGGTGTCCCCTTTTCGGATCGGGCTGTTTCCGGCACTTCCGGGCGAAGAAGTTGATACAACGATTGTTTCCCTCGCCCTTGTGCTTGTTTCGTTTCTAGGTAACCGAGGTCTTCAAGCGTTCGGAAGTTCCGGGTTACCTGCCTAACGCGGATCCTTGCCTTTTTAGCGATCAGGCTGCGTCGCGGCCATGCCAGCCCGCTCGAGTCCGCGTGGTCCGCGATCGCCAGAAGCGTGAGCAGCAGCGATCCATCAATCCTCGTGTCGTCGTTGTCAAAGTAATATCCAACCCACTGTGCCGACATTCATTTACCTCCATTCCTAATTCTTGTTACCGAATTTCACCTTGTCCCTGAGCCAGATAGCCTCGACGGTGTCGGTCGGCCCGTTCCGGTTCTTGGCGATGATGAACTCGGTCGTGTAATTGGTCGAGTCTGTCTCTTTCTTCTCGTAGTAGCTCGGGCGATAGAGAAAGATCACGACGTCCGCATCCTGTTCGATCGCTCCGGAGTCGCGCAGGTCCGAAAGCTTCGGCCGCGGCGGATTGCGATTCTCGGGAGCTCGGGAGAGCTGCGAAAGGGCGATCACCGGGCATTTGAGCTCTTTGGCGATGGCCTTCAGTTCGCGAGATATGGCGCTGATGTCATCGCGGCGTTCGCGGCTGGGTTTGCTCGAAGTCATCAGGCCTAGATAGTCGACCGCGACCAGGTCGAGCTTCTTTTGCTCCGTCTTGATCTTCCGGGCCTTGGCGAGCACCTGTGTCGGTGTCATGGCAGGAGTGTCGTCAATGAAGAATCGTCGCCCTTGGAGCGTGTTATAGACATCGGTGGCCTGTTTCCATTGCATATCGCTTAGAACGTTGTGAGCGTAGCCCCAGAGGCTAATATCAGCTATCTGAGCGATCGTCCGGTCGATGACCTGCTCTTTACTCATTTCCAGCGACGCGAAAAAGACGACATGGTCATCAAGAGCCGCGTTGACGAGGAACTGCAAAGCCGCGGCCGTCTTGCCCATCGATGGCCGGGCAGCGAGGATGATGAGGTCCTGCTGCTTGAAGCCGGCGAGGAAGCTGTCCAGATCCCGCAGGCCGGTCTTGATGCCTTGAACTATCTCGCCGCTCTTTCGCCGCTCGTAAGCCTTGGTCAAGCTTTCGTAGGCGAGCAGCTCGGCCAGCACCGGTCCGGCCGCTCCCTGGTCGCGCTCTTGCGATAGGGTGAAGATCATCTGCTCGGCACGATCGAGCACCAGCTCCGAATCCTCTTCCTCTTCCAAAGCGTCGCTTGTGATCTGCGCACACGACATGATCAACCGACGCAGTAGAGACTTCTGCCGGATGATCTGAAGGTACTCGCCGACGTCGGTGAAGTGCGGAAGCCCGTAGCTCAGGTTTGTGATCGCCGCGATGCCGCCGACCGTTGCCGCATCGCCGTCGCGCTTCAATTCCTCGGCGATCAGGATCGGGTCAATGGTCCGGTTAGAGTTGAACAGCGAGAGCATCGCCGTATATATCCGACGATGGAACGGCGAGTAGAAATCATCCGCCTCAAGAGCCTCTGCGGCCTGTGCGATTATGTTCTCGTCGAGCAGCACCGCTCCGAGAACGCATCGCTCTGCGTCGTTCGACGATGGCAGCGGTTTCGAGAAAAGTACCTCGCCTTTGATCTGAGTTGTCTGGTCTTTCTTACGTGGCATTCTCCTCCAAAACCCGCTTTGCCGCGGTGAGTTTGACAAAGTCCTCGTGCGATCCGCCTGCGTCCGGATGGAGCTTCATCGACGCGTGCCGGAAAGCCCGGTCGCGGATCTCTGTGTAAGCCTTGATGTCGGCCGCTTTGTATTGCGTGTGCTGTGCGATGAACAGAGCTGCCGTTTCGACCGTGAAACCGCCATCGCTGGCAGGCGGGAGAGCTTTGTAGCCTTCGTAGTGAGCGTTCGCTTTGCCACCACCACTCACGCCATACCGGTCGACCTTGCGAAGAGCTTCGAGAGCATCAGCGATCGCCCGCAGGTTCGCTTCGAACGATGTGAATTGGTCGCACTCAAAACTCATCGGCATGTATCGGCGGTTCGGCCTGTCCCACACATCGAAGCGGACCACCAAGCCGGGATGTGACGGAGCACGAGCCCCGCGCCGGAGCATTCCGTCGTTCCGGACGTCATACGGCGTGTGTGCCGTCTGGATCACGCACGAATCTTCGCGGTAGCCGAGCATCTTCATCTCCCGGTGGAGGAGCTCAAGCGTCTCGGTCCAGCTTTTACCGAACGGCGACGGCTTGCGTTTGTGGTCGGGCGTCAGCTCCCGCGGGAACTGGCCTTCAAGTGATTTGTATGTGTATCTAAGAGTCATTGTTTTCACGACCTCCGGTTAATTGTCTTGGTTCGGTCGGGATGAAGCCGGAACCGGTACCGCCAACAATATTCATGAATTGGATCTCGACGCGGGCCGAATCGATGATCGTCTTTGCGATATTGGCGACGGCGTTCGCCTGGTCGGCGTCCATCGTTTCTTCGCCGTCGACCAGCTTCTCGATCGTCTCAAACAACAGGTTGCGAAGATCCTCGATCTTGTTCTTTGGCATTCGCTATCTCCTTTCTCAGTTTTTCCAAAAGTCGCATCGCCTGCCGCAGCTCGTAGCCGAACGGGCTGCGGTTCCGGTCGTATGACCGCTGCAGGATCTCGCGGACCTTTTCCGGATGCCTTGCCCGCCACCGCTTCGTTCGCTCGTACTGCTTTGCGTAGAAGGCCTGCGGATCGCGTGTCCGTTTCAGTTCCCGAGCCCGCTTATCCTCGGCCCGGGCCTTCCCAGGGTTCGCCTGCCGGCGACGGCGACGAGCCGCGTTGCAGATCTCGCGGTTCGCCTTCGAATACTCGCGGCCTTTGCGGTTATTGCACGGATGGCAGTAGCCGGCTTTCGAGAATTCTTCTCGGGGTTTTACCTCCCCGCACGCCGGGCATCGTTTCACCACAGATCCTCCGTGTATCGAAACCCCTGAAAGCCGCGTCTGGCTATCGGCTGAGGCGGATAGCTGACCGGAGCTGAGCAGATGACCCACCACTTCGCGGATCGCTTCATTCCATCCCAACAGTCCAGCTCCCATCCTTCGCCACTTTCAAAGCCGGCGATGTTCATTCGGCAAATGATCTGACCGCCGACGAGGATGTACAGATGCAGCACATCGATCTTCGGCCGCTGTGAAAGAGCGACGTAGATGGCGGGGATCTTCCCTTCGTTCAGCGCGTCATAGGACCGCATCATCCTGGTCCGTGCCGTGCTGTCCAGAGCGTACTGACGAGCCTCACCCGGCAGCGTTCGAATTATTCCGGTCGGTCTGATCATCATCACTTATTCTCACCACCTTTTCGTTTTCACTTTCGGCAAGTAGTCCAGTCTGGCCAAGCAGCTTCCCACCCCGAAACAGATACCCGATATCGGCCATCATGTTAGTGAGTGCGTCATGGACAGCGTCCAAAGGGCCGTCGCCTTTACCGAGCCAGTCGATTGCGACCTCACCCGGCCGTGAGATGTAGCAGGTAAACCCCTGAGTGAAGTCTCCACCCGGATGGCTGTTGTCGGAGACGCGAAGTCGGCCGCACGGCGAAATAGCCTGATACTGCCAGCCGAGGTTGTCCCAAACGCGGACCGTCCAGTCCGCACCGCACATCGACGCCACTTCTCTAGCGACCACCAAAACACGGTCGTGCTCCGTTCGCGTGCAGCCCCTCCCACATTGCGGATCACAGTACCGCTCTGATTTGTCGTCGTATTCAGCCATCATTCGCCCCGCTGCAGGTCCTCTTTCAAACACTCGATCTTGCCCTCGATCTCGGCTTGCAGCTCTTCGAGATTCTCGATCGCCTCATCGATGGACACCGAATCGTCGGAGAACAGCGCGTCGATCGCCGCCACTGCGTTTTTGTAAAGTTCTTTATTTTTTGTCATGTTGTTTTTCCTCCGGCACTTCATTCCATTCGCGGCCGTCGAGCAGGCGGCCGGATTTGTTTTTGCCGACACGAATCATCCCAAAGGCTCTTGGGCTCATTCCGTTAGAGCTTCCGCTCCGCACAGTGCCATCGCTATCGAGCCAGCAAGTGTTGTCCGAGTCGGCGTTCCAGCGAACTTGGCACATCGCCAGATTTTCGTCAGAAGCGACGGTCCACTCACCCCATTGCTTGAAAAAGAATGGAACGCTTGCCGCCTGGCACTGATCGCGAAGCGACCGCACCCAATCCGGATGCATCGGCCGGGCCTTGCCGCCCGATTCGCCGCCGACGATGACCCAATTGATTTGCAGATCGGTCATATCGTCCGGGCCTTTTACGTGCCCGTTCAGACAATTCAGGGATACATCCCCAAACCCGTCCTCGTGTCGGATAATGGCTAAATTGGTTAAATCCACCGGCCCGAGCAGCGGTTCCATACTCAGAAACCGAACGGCTGCCGGTATTTGCAGCAGTTGAGGAATGCGCTCGTCGGCGGTCTTCTGGTCCTCAACGGATGTTCCGATCCAAAGGTTCTTTGGGAACCTTTCAGCCCTCTCGCCCTTCGGAGTGCATCGCGTCGTCCAACGTTCCGGCACGATCTTCATTGCCAGGTGCGGTCGCTTTGTAAGTAAAAGCCAGTCGAGATTGCGCGTCGTCTCGATCAGTTTGAAAAGCCGCCCGCGAGCCTGCTGGACCGCGAGCCATGCATCGGCGGGCATTGAATCCTCGCCTTCGAAAACATCCGCCAGCGAAGCACAGAAAACGCGGTGCCGTTCGCCGGCCTGCTCCGCAGCGGCGTTCCATTTCAGCGGCTCTCGCCACATCGCATCCGACGCAACGACGCGCGTCCCGTATTTGCCCCAAATGCCGAGCACGGCCGGGTTTCGCTTGCTACCGGTGTCGGCGTAGCAGTTATCGCACCCCGCCGAAACCTTCGTGCATCCCCGCCACGGATTGAACGTGTGCGTTGCCCATTCAATTTTTGTGTTTTCTCCCATCTTTACGATTCCTCCGTTATTTCGTCCGGCCATTCTTCTTCTTTCTCGGCCTCTTCGAACCTCTCGTTGCCGGCGAGGATCTCTTTTACGACGTCCCTGAGCTCGACGAGACGCTCCCCGACATCATTGCCTTGATGGTCATTCGCGATGATGTCCGTCGCTAAGTTCAGGGCTTCCACGAGCTGGTTCACCGTTGCCGCTTCGACGTCCCGCTGTTCGCTAAGAGCCGTGTATGCTTTGTCCTTATTGGCCATCAGCTTGCGCTGCTCCTCGATCACCTTTTTCTGCTCGCAGTTCAGGTTGTCCGACACCTTCGCCACGATCCAGAACACGACCGCGAGTGTGCCCAGGCACAATTCCATCAACGTAAATGTCATAGCTCGTTCTCCGCTAATTTCCAGACCGGAATGTTCGGGCATTGTTTGGCGACCACCGCCACCCTTTCCGCAGCCTCCGGCGTCCCGCGGATATCGACGACCGGACCGACGAGGAGCTGTTCGCGGTGAGATAATCGACGGCGAAGGTGCACGGCGATCTCCGTTACGTCCATCCATTCCCCGAGCTTCGCGTCACCGACGCCGGCAAGAGCTCGGACTGCGGCATTGCGAAGCTCCCATGCGTCGAGGGCCTTTGCCCTGCCTAAGCTTGCTGAGGCGTGCCAGACCGGCCCGCCGAAGTTCACTTCCAGTCACTCGTACCCGGAGTTGACGGAAAGCACGATGCTGATCCGCCCCTTGTTGGTCAGATAGCGAAATGCCGGCCTAAGAGTTTCCGTCGCCAACCGACAGTGGTTGCGAATTGCGATTTCCTGATGTCTGTTCATCGTTTCGTCCTCAAGCCAACGGGTTCGCCTCGTTGGAGCTTTATTCCCAAATACCAATCAGTAAAGTCGAGGGCTTCGTCGAGAGAATAAGCAACCTCAACTCTGTTGTTCTCCGACCGCAGATAGGCGATGTACTTCTCTTGATCGGCCGTCAGCGTGTTCTTGCCGTATTTCAGCTCGATCCATCCCGCGTGGTAGCCGTGGCGAGCGGCCGGAATGTGAATATCCGGCCTGCCCCTTGCCATCCCCGAAGCTTTTTGTTTGCCCGCCGTCGCACGCAGCTTGTAAGCGCCTTCGCCGTTGCTGCGGATATAGTCGAGGACCGGTGAAAGACTGAGGTCAAACCGCACGATCCGAAAATAGGTTATCTGTAGATTTTCCTCGTGCTGCGTTCGCTTTTGCTTCGGCTTCTCGCCTTTCAGCAGTTCCCGGTATTCTGTGATCTTCATGCGGTCTGCAGTGCCTGCCTTTCAAGTGAGTTTTGGAGTCCGTCGAGGACGGCGCGTTTTTCGGCGATGAACAGTTCTTTCAGCGTCCGGCCGTCGAACCGCTGCTTGATCACATCGTTGAGAATTCTTTTCTCGCCGAGCTCCTTCCAAAGACGGAAGATCTCTTGATTAAGCCGCTCGTGCTCGGCCATCGGTTCCTGATCCGGCGTGAACTTCTCTTGCTGATGCCCGTTCTGATGCCCGTTGCCGTGATGTTCGACTTTGTGGTCGTACTCGACCGGCTGGCCGACGATGTCGGTCCATCGCTCGTTCTGCTTGTAGTAAAGAGCACCTTCGGGCTTCTTGTAGATGCCGAGCTGCGACTTGTGCTTTACGCCGTCTGAGACGCAGATGATCTCGTAATAATCGTCGTCCGTTTTCGTTCGGCGATGCTTGAGCGTGACCATCGCTCCGCAGACCGGACACGCCTGCGGAATGGATCCCCAAAACGACGCCTGCTCGAAGATCTGCGTCGCGGTGTCGCCTTCGATGTGAACCTCAAAGGCCGGATGTTTCAATATCAGTTTCGTTCCCATTTGCTTTCTCCTGCGGTGTTCGGTCGGGCCGGTTACCCGGCCCGCCGTCGCCACTGCTTTTTTGTTAAGAAGACGGAGTTCGGCGGTTCGGGGGCATCGCCGATGTTGCCCATACGAAGCTATCGCTTCCACGTGCAGCCGAGCGTTCGCGCAAGCAAGGCTGCAAAGACCACGATCGCGATCACTTTGGCCAATTCCTTCATCCCTTCTGTTCTCCCGCCCACTGCTGGATGTAGTCGACGAGCTCGAAGATCTTCTCGATCTCGGCCCGCTTGCAGTCGAACAGGTTGCCGGACGTTCCGATCGCGATCTTTATCGCTCCGACCTGGCAGCTCAGCGCCATCGTAGCGGACGGTATTTCTTCCGCTTCCTTGATTTCGAGGAACCGCACCAGCCCGTTCGCGGGAGCGGGTTCGCCGGGCGGCGTGTACGGGATCGTGAGCAGGTCCGGCACAGGTCTGCGTTTCGCGAAGTCCAAAACCTCTTCGGTCGGGGTGGGGTCCGCATCGGTCAATGCAGCGGCCGATGCGGACCGTTTGGAGGGACGTTTAGGCGGCTTCGTGGCCACCAATAGCTCGACGCCTTTCGCCTCGGCATCGCGAAACTTTGCGTCGGTCTTGCGAAGCAGCGACCAATACGAGTTCGACATTCCGTAGGCCTTTGCTCTGGCGGTTGCGGTCGTGTGCTGCGAGCTGACCAGCGTCACGCGGTCGTAATCGATGCCGGGCTTCCGCTCGAATTCGACCTCGATCTTGCCGCCACCGATCCGCCAAAAACGGACCGGCTTTTCGCCCGGGCGGAAGAACGCGGTCAGGTCACCGTTGGACTCTTTGAAGATCTTTTCTTCGTTGACCAATTCTTCAAGCAGGTCGTCTATCTCGACGCTCCGATCGATGCCGCAAAAATGCTTGATGCCCGGCAGTGTCCGGTAGCCATCAGCCAGAGCCTTCAATACCTGAGTTTCAAAGTTATCCATAATTTTCACCCAATTGTCCGGAGAGGCCCGTAGTTTCCCGCACTTGATGCACGAGCCTCCCCGGTCGCGGCGGAAGGTGTGATCCCGCCGTTCTCAAGCGACACGGCAGCCGAACGCAACCGGTCGAAAGTTGTCTGCATTTCCGCGATCATTGCGCGGCACTCGGCACTGTCGGCAGCAAGGAACGCAAGCCGCAGTTGGCCGAGTAACGCGTTCAGCTGCTCGGCGTGCGGCCAGAATGCTGCGGGAGCTTCGCCCTCGCCGGCCAGCTTGGCAGCCCACTCCGGCCACGAGGCGACCTCGTCGGCAAGCACTTGGCTATTCGTGCCGGGTGCGAACACGACGGCGCAGTAGAGAACGAACAAGTTCTCAAGTGCCCCCGGTCGACGTACGTCCTCGTCCTGGCCGACCAGGCGATAGATCTGTTGCCGGCTATAGTTCCGGCCCTTTATCTCATTCAGGTTTCGCAGAATGTGGTGAGCGTGCCCCAATATCGCCTTTCGGCCGATCTTGGGAAGCGCTTCCTGCTTTGCCTTGATCGCTGCTAAAATTCGTGCTCCCATGGTTACAAAATCCCCCCTTGTTACCTTTTTTCGTTCTCCCGATGCTCTTAACCTGTTGGTGCTGTGTCAGAGCAGATAAATCATAGTGAACGCAAACCCCAATGTGATCGCCATTGCTATCGCCGCCGATGCCGCGAGGAGCTTCAGGTCTTTCAATTGCTCGACGCGGGCGAGACGCCGGGCGACGACCTCGCGGCATTTGAAGCAGAGCTGGCCGGAAGCCGGCACGCGGACGTTCGCACAGCCGCCGCAGGTTCGCGAGAACACGACGACGTTCTTGGCGTTGCGGAAGTGGCGGTTCTTTTCGAGTTTGCTGTTCATACTGCCCTCACGTGGCTGAAATGGTCCTGCCGCTCGTCAAGCTCTGCGGCCGCGATGATGTGGACGCATTTATCGTGCGGATCACAACTGCAATCGGCTCGGCGTCGGCCGCGGATCGGTCCGTATATGCGGACCATGAAGCCCTTGCGGGCGATCTTGTCGTTGACGCAGAACTGCCGGTATCCGGCGATGCGTCGCGAAAGAAAATGTGCCTTCACGTTCGCGGAGCCTTCGGACAGATCAGCGAGACGCCGCTTTCGGCACTCAGGCCCGATGCCGGCTGCGATCGCTGCCGGGTCCTTCAATGTGCGGTTGCACTTTCTGCATTTCATTTTGTTTCTCCTTTTTGGGTTATCGGCTTCCGAACTGTCGGATCCGAGCAGCCATTCCTCTCGAAAGGCTTGCTTGGCGTCCGTAGCTTCGCGGTGCTGTCAGTTCGTTCGCCAGGCTGTTCAGGTCGGCAAGCCGTACCTTCTCGCGTTTGCCGTCCGGGATCTTCGGCAGTCGCTTGACCGCCGCGGTGCAGGACTCATACGAAAGCCCGGTCTGCTCACGGAGCGCTCGGATGGCTGCCGTTTGGCTTACGGTCCTCATGGCTGTTCCACCTCCGCAGGCGGGTTGAAGGCCGGATGGGTGCTTTCGATCTGGGCGATCTTTTCCCACAAGGCCTCGCGGACGATCGACGACATTGACAGGTCTGCCCGTTTCGCTGTCGATTGCAGCCGAGCGATCAGCGTCGGCTCAAGTCGAGCGTTGAACATCTTCTTTCCTGTACCGTTGGTTTCTGTTTGTTGGTCCATGAGGGTTCCTCCGTAATGCATATTGCTTGCTGTTGTATATACATTTGCATTACGGATTAAGATGATAAACGCTGTGTCAAGCATTTGTCAAGCATTTGTCAAGCAGAAAGTTATCGGAGGGATAGCGCGTCGTTCATCAGGCGCTATACGATTCGGATGATGAAGAAAACGAGGATAGTAAATGTCCGCCTCGCTCCCGAGGTTCACGACGATTTCAGATTGGCGTGCGAGCTTCGCGGAGCGTCGATGTCGGCACTCCTCCATCAATTCATTTTTCGAGTAATCCGGGAAGAAAGAGACGCAGCTCCTTCTGCGTTCGAACAAGCCAAAACGCCGCGGACGAAAACACCATCGCCGGGCGTGCGGTTTGGGGGCACGGTCATGGCACGTACTGAAGGATCGTCTGGAAAGCGCAGGACGGGCTAAGTTTGCAGGATGTTAGTTGCTTACAAAGTTATGGATCAAGCCCACACTTCCACCGCTGCACTCGTTGCAAGAGTGCAGGCGGGTGTCCCGCTCGAAGTTGCGTCGGACTTGCAACGCATAGACCTGAACCTTTTCCTCACGAAGGGCAAGGATAGCTGTCTGTTGATCCGCGTGGAAGGCGAGTCGATGAACGATCTGGGTATTCGTGATGGCGATTGGGTGTTGGTCGACACGACCCGTCGTCCTTCCGTCAACCAGATCGTGCTTGCCAGACTGAACGGTGAGATAACGCTCAAACGGTTCAAGCCCGAGTCCGTTCCGGTGCATCGGCTGTTTCTCGTGCCGGCCAATCCGGCGTATCGCGAGATCGAGGTTCAGCCGGCTGACGAGTTTGCGGTGATCGGCGTGGTGACGCACATTATTCACGAGGCCGTTTAGGCCGAGGAGGAGAGCATGAGGAAATTACTTACGGCCGCAGTCATGGCCCTGATCATGGCGGCTTCTGTTGTCGCGCAGAAAGACTATTCGGCCCTCGACAAGCTGGCCGATCTGCCAAAGGACGCATGGATCGAGTTTGCCAAGGCCGCCGATTCGGCGGACGTGTTCGAATACAACCCTGCCCGTGTCCGTTGGCTCGACCGCTCCGTCCGGAGCTGGATCCGCACGATAGACTCGAACGACCGGACGGTGCTCAGCACGGTGCAGCTCGAGTTCCGCTGCGGCTTCGAAGAGGTCCGGGAGCTGTCGACCGTTTTCTACTATCTGCACAAGCTCCGACGAGACTCGGCCGGGAACGAGGTCCGCGGCGACCGCGTCAAACTCGCTAAGCCGCGGACGGTCGGACTGGCCGCAGATGCCCCGTTTCGGTCCATTTTGCCGGAGTCGATCGAGGAAGAACTGTACCTGGTGATCTGTCACGAAAAGAAGCCGTGACATACGTTTTGACATACGTGAGCGTTAGCAAGCTCGCGGCGTGAGGCGGGTTAAACCGTTGAAGACGAATATGTTGCCCCGCTGTCGCCACTGCGGAGCATCCTACTATTCGGGACGGTGAGGTCGGAGGTTCGAATCCTCTCGCCCCGACCACTTTCAAAGAAGGATCGCCTCAAGCGGTCCTTTTTTCATTGCCGATCTTGAAAGCTGAATATGCCGGAAACTTCTGAGAACTGCGAAATACGACAAGCGGACATCGCCGATGCAAAGGTCCTGGCGATGCTTGGTGTCGTGACGTTCTTTGAGGCTTATTATGAACAGGATGCGGCGGGCGACCTTGCGAATTATGTTACGGAGACATTTGCCGTCGATAAGATCGCGAGTGAGTTCGCCGACCCGGCGACGACATACCTCATCGCCTATCGCGGCGAGAAGGCTGTTGGTTACGCAAAGCTGATCCGGGACGCGAGAGAGGATGGCGTCACCGGCGTGCGGCCGATCGAACTCAAGCGGATCTACGCCGTCGAACGAGTTTGGGGAACGGGCGTCGGGCTTGCCTTGCTCGACCATTGTCGCAGCTTGGCCAAAAGCGAAGGGTTCGACACGCTCTGGCTCGGCGTCTGGCAAGAGAATCAACGCGGCCAGAACTTCTACCGCAAACACGGCTTCCGCAATGTCGGCACCATCACCTTCCCTTACGGGGATTCGGTCGGCATCAACGACGTCCTCGAACAGCCTCTGTAAGTCCGGCACGGTATCCTTCTTCTGGCCCCCAGCGAATTGCAACCAGTCCGCCCACCCTAAGTTCCAGCTCAGAGAAGTAACATTGAATTAACGGAAAATTCACTTCGAATCAAGCTCATTCTCATAAGTTAGGGGTTTGTGTTTTCCCACGATACTGCCGAAAAAGGAGCTTTGTCTTTATGTCGCGCCTAACTGTGAAGGTCGCTGCCGCTATTTTCTCTTTTGTTATTTTTGTTTCTGCTGCCTCGATCGCATCAGCTCAGGGATCGGGTTCGATCGCCGGCCGTGTGCTCGATGGTACGACCGGAAACGCATTGCCTGGTGTAAGCATCGTTATTGAAGGAACGTCGCTCTCAACTGAGACGGACCGATCGGGAGCTTTCCTCTTGGTAAGAGTTCCCGCAGGTACTCAAAAACTGACTGCATCTTATCTCGGATTCGAGCCTAGGACCGTTGACGTGACGGTAACCACGAGCGGAGCTCCGACATCGATCGACATCGAGCTTTCCGTTGGCATTCGCGAAACAGTTACGGTCGAGGCTCCTCTGCTTGAGGGCCAGGCTCGTGCGTTGAACCAGCAAAAAGAGTCGGTCAATATTCAGAGCATCGTATCATCAGACCAGATCGGACGTTTTCCCGATCCGAACTCGGCAGAAGCCGCACAGCGAATTCCCGGGATCACGATCGAACGCGATCAAGGCGAAGGCCGATATGTGCAGGTTCGTGGAACCGAAGCACGGCTCAATTCAATGCAGATAAACGGCGAGCGGATCCCATCGCCGGAAGGCGATGTCCGAGCGGTCGCCCTCGACGTTGTTCCGGCAGACCTTCTAGATTCGATCGAGGTCTCGAAAGCTCTTACCGCTGACCAGGACGCGGACTCGATCGGCGGTGCCGTCAATCTGATCACCAAAGGTGCCCCTGAAAAGACACGCGTATCGCTCACATTTGGCCTCGGCTACAACCGGCTCGTCAACGACGGACTCGAGACCTTCAATGGAACCTTTGGGCGACGCTTCGCTGACAAAAAGCTCGGATTTTTGTTCTCCGGCAGCTATCTGAATACCAAACGCGGATCGGAAAGTGTAGAGCCCGCGTACGACGAGGGTTTTCTCGAAGAGATCGAGCTACGCGATTATCAAGTCAACCGCCGCCGATGGGGCATAAACCCTTACGTCGACTACCGCTTCTCGGACTCATCGGAGATCTATTTCCGCGGGATCTTCAACGACTTCAAGGATGATGAATTTCGGCGGCTCGTGGCTTACAAGGTTGCCGATAACGAGATCGCCCGAGAGCTTCGGGACCGACTAGAAACGCAGCGGATCTACCAGTTTTCCGGCGGCGGCCGGCATCTCCTTGGCCGCTCGATCCAGCTCGATTATCGCCTTTCCTATGGCTACGCCGAGGAAGACGAACCCAAGAATATCAGCTCGGCATTTTTGCAGGAAGATGTCGATTTCAACCCGAACGTGACACCGGGCTCGATCGACCCTGAAAACATTCAGGCGAATCCGCTCAATGAAGATATCAACGAGTTTGTCTTCGACGAGCTTACGTCCGGCGACAACTTTACATCGGAAAGTAGCTTTACCGCCCAATTCAACGTGGCCGTGCCGCTCCGAGCGGGCAACAGCTTCGCCGGGTCATTCAAGTTCGGTGCGAAGAATCGTTTTAACCGCAAGGAGCGGGATAACGAAGAGTTTGAATTCGGGCTTGAGGACGACCTATTCCTCACAGATATACTCGATTCAAACTACAATAAATCGTCCTATCGTGATGGGCTGTATAGTTTCATCCCCGCGTTCCAGGATCCAATGCGAATCGCCGCACTGCGAACTTCCCCGGGCTCCGAGAGTGAAAAACTCTTTGAGGAAGATTCCGCCGACTACGATGCCCGCGAGAACATTTTTGCCTTTTATGCAATGGCCCAGCTTGGATTTGGCGAAAGGTTCGTTCTAGTTCCGGGACTGCGGTATGAACAAACCGATGTCGAATATACCGGCTTTCGTGTTCTCTTTGACGACGAAGGTGACTACGATTCGACCAACCCGATCGACGGAGACAATTCTTTCAGAAATTGGTTCCCATCGATCCACGCGAAATACCGATTTGGTGACAACACCAACTTTCGTGCCGCCTATACGCGTTCACTAGCTCGGCCGAACTTTGTCGATCTTGTCCCATTTCAGTTGATCCTTCGCGAAGATAGCGAGATCGAACGCGGCAATCCTTTCCTTCTACCGACGACCTCCGACAATTTCGATGTTCTGATTGAACACTACTTCCAAAATGTTGGTGTTATATCGGGTGGTTTCTTTTACAAGAGGCTGGAAAACTACATCTTCCCTTTCCGTTTTGAGGAGGATATTGCCTTCGGCGGCGAACCGACGACGTTTGAAGTTACCGAGCCTCGCAATGGTGAATCGGCAAGTCTTTACGGCTTCGAGCTTTCTTACAATCAGCGGTTCACTTTTCTGCCGAAGCCTATCGATGGATTAGGCATTTACGCAAACTACACATACGTAAACTCCGATGCGGTATTGCCGAACGAGGATATCGGAGCTCCGGGTCGCGATTCGATCTTGCCCGGCCAGGCCAAAAACATTGCCAACTTTGCTTTGTTTTACGAGCGTTTCGGCTTCTCAGGCCGCGGCTCGCTACATTACCGCGACAGGTATTTGAGCGAGGTTTCGGGCTCGCCGGACTTTGATCTGTTCGTCGACAATCATCTGCAGTTCGATTTTTCGGCCAGTCAAAGGATAACGAAGAACATTCGCATTTTCGCGGAGTTCATCAATATCAACAATCGGCCGTTCAAGAGCTACGAAGGCGTTTCGAACCGTATTCGCCAGGACGAACGTTATAAATGGTGGTCGACTTTTGGCATAAAACTGGATTGGTAAACCGATCTCGCTAGTTTTCAGTCACGGAAGATGTGCCAGACCGGTTCTGTAACATCTTCCGTTTGATTTTTTGATAGCCTAGAAAAATGAACAGAAGAAATTTCATCGCGGCCTCGTCAGCCGCAGGACTTTTTACAGCATTTGGTGGGTTTTCAAAGTTGGCGGAAGCGGCGGAACGAAAGGGCTCGATCCAGTCGCTGCGCGCCGTAGGCTTTGGCGAACTCGTGCCGACCGCAGCCAAGAACACCGGCGAAATGATGCTCGCCTTGCCACGCGGATTTGAGTACACCGTCTTCGGCAAGACCGGCGACAAGATGTCGGACGGGCAACTTACGCCCAACGAGCACGACGGAATGGCCGCGTTCATGAGCGGAAGCGAACTGCGCCTCATCCGCAACCACGAAATAAACGACGACGTGCCAAAGGACGGCGTTGCGATCGGCACCGCGAATCATTACGACGATAAAGCCGGCGGCGGAACGACGACGCTGGTGATCAATCCCCGGACGCGGCTCATCGAGCGCGACTTCGTCAGCCTGAGCGGCACGCTCAACAACTGCGCCGGCGGCCCAACGCCTTGGGGCTCGTGGATCACCTGCGAAGAAACGACGCATGGGGTCAGTAAATACATGGATGAGGAAGACCAGGTCGGCGGCTTTCCGAAACCCCACGGATATTGTTTCGAGGTGCAGGCTTCGGCAAACAACGCACTTCCGCCTGTAGCCTTGACCGCGATGGGCCGCTTTTCGCATGAGGCGATCGCCGTCGATCCCCGGACAGGCATCGTTTATCTGACCGAAGATGCGAAGCCCTTTTGCGGCTTCTATCGCTTTATCCCGACCAAGCGAAACCGCCTGGCCGAAGGCGGCGTTCTGCAAATGCTCGCCATCCACAACAAGCCGAATTACAACACCCAGTTCGGGCAGACTCAGGGCTCGAAGTTCGACGCACGTTGGGTAACGATCGACGACCCGAACACGATCAAGTCCGACACCGACGAGCAGGCCGTTTTCAAACAAGGTGCACGCAAAGGCGGCACGCATTTCAATAAACTGGAAGGTTGTTGGTCGTCTCCGGACGGCAAGATCTATTTCGTTTCATCGAGCGGCGGAGATGCGGCCGGCGGTCAGGTTTGGCTCTATGAGCCGACAGCGAAAGACCAGGGCCGATTGACGCTCCTTTTCGAATCGCCGGACCGCGAATTGCTCGACATGCCCGACAACATCTGCCTCGACCCCAAATCCGCCAATCTCTATCTCTGTGAAGACAGCGACTATCCGGGGCTTTCAGGTAACGGCGATAATTACGTACGAATTCTTTCGCCGAACGGCAAGATCGCCGATTTTGCACGCAACAATTTGAAGGGTTACGAAGAAACGGAACTCGCCGGAGCGACCTTTAGCCCTGATGGAACAACCTTGTTCTTCAATATTCAAACACCGGGAATAACCGTCGCCGTCTGGGGCGATTTTAAGAACTTCAAAGCCTAACTCGTCAAGCAAAAAGGGCGGCCAAGCATAACGGGCCGCCCGGAAGTTTCAAACATGCACCGCCAACTGCTATAAGCTAACGGCTAAAAGCCAATTCCAATACTCCCTTTACCATTCACGATTCAGCATTCATCAATGGATGAACCGCCCTTACGCACGTGCGGGCTTGCTCATCGCGCGTATTCACTGCTCACTGCTCACCGCTCACTACATAAGTAGCGACACTCGTCGGTGTCTCATAGCAGCGGACCTTATAGACCTTTACCCGTTCATCTCCGACGCGTGAATTGAGATACTCGACAAAATAGCGGGCGATGTTCTCGGCGGAGGGGTTTAGCTCCTCGTCAAAGGGCGGAAGTTCGTTCAGGTTCCGATGGTCAAGGTACCGCGTTATCTCGTCCGCCGCCTTTTTGAGGTCGCCGAAATCGATCAGCAGCCCGATGTTGTTCAGCTCCCCGCCGCGGGCATAGATCTCCACCTTGTAGTTATGCCCGTGCAGGTTCTCGCACTTCCCCTTGTACCCACGCAACTGATGCGCCGACGAAAAATCCCGTTCGATCATCACCTCAAAATAACTGCTCATATACTTTACTCTCAAGGAGTTTGCCCCTTTATATTGATGTCACGCTGCGGAAAGGGTATCTCGATACCGGCTTCGTTGAGCGTCTTGTATATTTCGCCGACCATTTCGCTTCGGAGGCGGACCCAGCCGTCAGGGTCAATCGTCCAGAAGCGGAGTTCGAAGTCCAGGGAGCTCTCACCAAGTCCGATGAAAAGCGTCTGTGGCGATGGTTCCGACAAAACACCCTCGCGCCCGCTTACAATCGGCGTAATGAGCTCAATAACACGCCTCGCATCAGTGCCGTAGGCCACGCCGAACGGAATATCGATCCGCCTCTTGTCATCGGATAGCGTCCAATTGATCACCTCTTCCGAGATAAGCTGGCTGTTCGGGACTATCACGTCCGAACCATCGATCTTGCGCACCACACTCGCACGCAGGCCGATGCTTTTTAGCGTCCCGATGTGCTCGCCGATCTGGACAGAGTCGCCGACCTTCACCGGCCGCTCGAAAAGAAGTATCAAACCGCTGACAAAGTTGTTGACGATCGTCTGCATTCCAAAGCCAATGCCGACGCCGATCGCCCCCGCAATAAAAGCGAACTGCGAAAATTCAAAACCGACAGCCAGGATCGCAAAAACAAAGCCGCCGACGAGGATCACGTAATGAAAAACGCTCGAAATGGCATACGAAACGCCGCCACCGAGGTCCATCCGCGGGTAAACGTCCTCCTCAAGGAAAAAAAGCACCAACCGCGACGCAAGAAAGGCAAGCCAAATCGCGATAGCGAATGCCACGATGCTGCCAACCGTAATGTTCAACGCCCCAACGGCAAACCCGGCATTCCAAACGGCAGATATCGCCCCGAAAACGCGGTCCTGAACGGCAAGCATCCTGAGCACCGCGATGAGCCAGAGAACGATCGCGGCCCAATTGACGGCCCGCATTATGTTGGCACGGATCAGGCTGCGGCTTGTCCGCACCGCATTCAGCCGGGTGAATGGCTCAACTCTGAGGGCGAACGCTATCACGCTGTTTAGGATCTGTGCCGCGGTGTAAAGGACGAGCGCGAGATAGGATGACCGCAGCACCGTTCCGCCAAGCAAGAGCGAAAGATCAACAAGCCCTACGACGTTTGCGAAGAGAGCGATCAGCAAAATGCCGGCCGCAAATGGCAGCACGCGATGGACCCTCTGATAAACAGCAACATCGCCCGCGGCTACCTTCGCGGCAACCCGGCGTGAGCGATAGAACCATATCAGGAAGACCGACGCCGCCAAGACCTCGAACGTAAAAAGCAATCGCGAGGTTAGCGGGAGTTCTTGAACGATCTCACGCAACCGGTCGAGAAAATAAAGGCCAAGGATGGCATATAGAAGCAGGTCGATCGGCGGAGCAACCAACTTTCGAAGCACAAATACGCCGAAGCCTATCGCCGCAATACCAAGAAACGCATTGAGCAACCGCGGAGGGTCCTGATAAATGAACGCAGATATGATGACCGAAAGGACAACCGCCGAACCGATCGGGAACTGAAAGAATGCCGCTACACGTTCAAGCTTTGGCTCGTCCTCAACGATCGGAATGAACCGTTTTCTCGCCCAGAAAAACGCCGCAGCAAGCAGGATGAAGATCAGCCCATGCAGCGCAAAACTGCCGCTGTTCTTCGATACATAGCCAACCAGATCCGACCATTGTTCCGTGAGCGAACCCGATATTCCGGTGACAAGAAAGCCCCACGACATCGCTTTCCAATCCGCCGCCCAAAACGGTGCCTCATTCGCAATCAGAATGCCACTAAAAGCAGCCTCTCGTCGGCTTTTCACCTCAGCAAGCTGCTCATCTATCAAGCTCTGCAATTTCGAGATCTCTGACTCGACCGTTAGCATCTCGGCCCGCTTCTCTTCGGCAACCTTTTCGGCGGCCTCGATCGAGGCAAGGACCTCGGCCGCGCGCCGGCGGACCTCCGGTGGAACCGAGTTCGGATCGGCCGCGGTGCTGTTAGTCCCCTCGGCGGGAGCGTCAAATGCCTCGATCGACCGCTGCCAAACGCCCTTTAGCTGCTTAAGCTCGGCGATCTTTCCATCGACTTCCCGGATCTGCGATTGAAGGCCCGTCTTCCATCCGCGTAGCCTAGCTGCCTGATCATTCCATTGCCTTTCGACCGCCCTTAGTTCTTCGATGGTAGGAGTTTGGCCAAGCGCCTTTTCAGACTCTGCCCGGAGCTTTGCTATCTCGGCCGGCTTTTGCTCGATCCCCTCACTCACCGCGCTAGAAACGTTTCGCTCTGCGACATACGTCGTCGCCTCGCGCACCACAGCGGCTGCCAGCTCGGCTTCGGCGACGACCGCCGTCAGCGGAATCGGCGTTGCGACGGGCAATGGGCCTGATGATGGAGCAGAGTTCGAGTTCGCGTTCCCACCAGAATTCGACTGGGCGTTGATGCTGGGCCCAACCGACAGAATTACTGCCAAAATGACAGACAACGTTAAAACGCTGCAGATTTGAGAGGGCTTGGTAAGCATTGGGTCTTTCTAAAGTATAGAAAATATTGGCTTAATGGTGAAATTCCATCTTCTTTAGATTTTTTTTGCATTTTTCTCGAAAAAACTATGCAAAAGGTCTCCGGTGAATCCGTCTTCCTTCAGGACTGTATTTCCAAACTCAATTTTTCAGTAGTTTTGTCCGTTCGCCGGGCAAAAAATTGAACGCTCGATCAACGAGTGCGTTCGGTTCGGATCGACCTGCACGTCCCGACGCCAAAACCTAATGCCTTGCCGCTTACTTGTAGTTTCGACTGGTGAGTCATATTCACCTGGTGTTGCAGTAACATATGCCCAGGATCGAACAAAACAAAATCGAACGCATGATCGGCGGAATTTATGAGAGCGTCTCGATCCACCGCCCCGACGGTTGGGATACATGCTATCGCGAGCTTAGCCGAATGCTCTCATCCGGCCCTGGAAGCCTGCATTTCTTTCGTCGACGGCAAGGACGGTTCGATGTCTTGGCCGATACGAATGAAGCTGGATTCATCGAGGATTTCAACTCGAAATACTTCGAGATGATGCCTTATAAGAACGAGATCGCAAGGCTCCGGCCGGGCCAGATCTTCCTGCGCTCCAACGTTATCTCAGACGCCGAATATCGGGAACACGAGTTCTATCGCGAGCACTTTCGCCGAATGGGCATTTTCCATATAGCCCATGTTTGCCTGATCGAAACCGGCGATGCGGCCGCGGGCATTACGTTCACACGGCCCGAGACAATGCGGCCTTTTTCAGCCGAGGAACTTGAAGCGTTAAAGATTTTGACCCCGCATCTGCAGAGGGCAATGAGCATCTCTATCGAGATCGCTGGCACGATCGAGCGGGAACGCATGCTGACGACGTCGCTCGACAAGCTCGCACAGCCAATTGTCATCGCAGACTCAGCGGGAAAGCTTTATCACCGAAACGATGCGGCCGAGCCCTACTTTGGCGAGGACGGAGTTTTCACTCTCGGCGGAAGCGGCCTAATTACCTGCAGCCGGACAGAACGAACAAGCGAACTCCGCAGTTTGATCGAAGGAATAACGAACTTTCCCGAAATCGCAGCACGAGGAGTTGGCGGGGTCATCAACTTACGAACGCGGCTTTCAGACCGGCCGATAGCGGTTCTCGTCTCGCCGCAGGTTGAAGCAGCTACGAACACCTGGCAAAAACAACGATACGCCACGATGTTCATCAGCGACCCGACCCGACCGCTTCCCTCGCTCAATGAGGACCTAATGGTCGTTTACGGTATGACGAAACGCGAGGCCGAGATCTCCGTACTGCTGGCAGACGGGCTGGCCGTTAACGACGTCAGCGACCTTCTTCAGCTTAGTCGGCACACAGTGCGGACCCATCTGAAACGAGCCTTGCAAAAGACCGGCACGAACCGTCAGGCAAATCTTGTTAAGTTCGTCCTAGGCCTCGCCGGCGTGCGGTTCGAGCAGAGTGAAAAAAGATAATTGGAATTCATGACCCAAATGGGTCACGACTTTCACCACGCCTCTCGCCGAAAACTGATGATCTGGGATATCGGAACTAAATTGGACTGCCCTTCGGCGGTCCTTTTTTTGTTTAGAGCGAGGTGAGAACCTCTCTGATCTGTTCGGGGTCGGAGACTATTCGCATTCGGGGGAGGCTTTCGAGGAATTGGCGGCCGTAGGGTTTTGTGCGGAGGCGAGGGTCGAGGATGGCGATGACGCCGCGGTCGGTTCGGCTGCGGATGAGGCGGCCGATTCCCTGCTTTAGGGTGATGACGGCCTGCGGCACGCTGTAGTCGAGAAAGGACCGGCCGCCTTGGTCATCGATGAACCTCGACCTCGCCGCAACGATCGGGTCGCTAGGCACGGCAAACGGCAGCTTGTCGATGATCACGCACGATAGCTGATCGCCCTGAACGTCAACACCCTGCCAGAAACTTGTTGTCGCGAAAAGCACCGCGTTCTTCGTCGTCCGAAAGCGGTCCAGAATTCCGGCCTTCGACATCGAGCCCTGCACGAAGCACGGAAAATTCACACGCGACGAGACCAGCTCATACAAAGCGTTCATCGAAAAGTTACTGGTGCAAAGCACGAACGCGTGGCCATTCGTCACCTGCAGGATCTTAACGATCTCACCCGCGGCAAGCTGCGTAAATTCGTTCGAACGCGGGTCCGGCATCGCCTTTGGCAGGTAAAGAACCGCTTGCCGCTCATGGTCAAAGGACGACGGGGCAGTAAAGGCGTTGGTCTTTGCGGTGTCAAGCCCGAGCCGTTCGCGAATGAAATTGAACGAACCGCCGCTCGAAAGCGTCGCGGAAGTGAGAATGCAGGTCTCAACCTTTTCGAAGAGCTTTTCTCTCAAAAGTTCCGAAACATCCACCGGCGAGGCCCTCAGATAAATTCCCTTTCCGCGCCGCTCGATCCAGTAAACGAAATTCCGCTCGGTTTGCGTTGCGATGAACTCGAGGTCGAACCTCGCTTGGCGAGTTCGTTTGAGCAAGCTCTCGGCCTCCGGCATATCAGCGGCAAATCCGTCGGTCTCTTTTTCAAGTGACTTGAGAGCATTATCAAGGGCCTCGTAAGCCTCGCCGAGCGCGGTCGGGTCCGTTCCGCCAAGGCTGTTTCTGTAAGCGAATGCGTCCGGCAAAAGCGGATACCGCCCGTCAAACTTCGCCTGCGAAAAACGCATCCAGAAGGTCTCCGAAAGCCCTGAGACCTTTGCAGCGAGCTTCGTGAGCTCGCGCGTTACGACCGGGTCATGGATCGGCAATCCATCGATGTCCCGTACAAGTTCGTCGATCTGAAAATTCGAGACCTGCGAACCGAAATAGTCCGACGCGATGTCCTCGATCAAATGGGCCTCGTCAAAAATGACCGCGCCGTAGTCGGGAATGACCTTGCCGAATTGGTTTCCGCGAACGCTTAGATCGGCGAAGAAAAGATGGTGGTTGACGACGATGATGTCCGCCGCTTCGGCACGGTTCCTCATTCGCGTGATAAAACAAGGCTCAAAGTCCGGACACTTTTGCCCGATGCAGATCTCGCCGCGAGCATTTATTCGGTTCCAAAATGGCAGATTCTCGGGCAGGTCAACAAGCTCGCGTCGGTCGCCGGTTTCCGTTTCCTTTACCCAGCGGGCGATCTTGCGAAAATTGTCGATCTGGTCCAGCCCATCAAGCACGGGCTGGTCCTCGGCCTTGGTGATCCGATAAAGGCAGGCATAGTTTGACCGCCCTTTCATGTAGGCGGCGGTGAACTTGGTCGGGAGCACTTTCTTTAAAAAAGGAATGTCCTTTTCCATCAACTGCTCTTGCAGGTTCTTCGTACCCGTTGAAATAACGATCCTGGTCTTTTGGCCGACCGCCGCGGCGATGGCTGGCACCAAATACGCCAGTGTTTTCCCGGTACCGGTTCCTGCTTCGACCATGAGGTGCTTCCGGGCGTGAAACGCGTCCGCAACGTGTGCGGCCATCTCGACCTGACCCTCGCGGTATTCATAATTCTCATGAAACCGGGCGATCAGGCCTTCGCGGCCGAAAACGCGATCTATTAGTTCATCTGACATCGGGAAGGAAAAACATGTTGACTATTTCACGGCAGAAGTCGAAAATAACAAAATCTTCATTCGAATGCGGCGGGATGAGTGCATCTCCGTCTAAATATTCTGTCCGCATTTCGCTCTAGTGCGATTGTATTTCACGTCTTTGAACTTGTCGAAGACCAGCACCTGACTTGTAGGTTCCGAGGGAGCATTTCCGATGACCATAATTGCCGACGCCCGACGTTTTCCGATCCCGCTGATGATCGCTATCGCCTTCGTGGCAGCCGTGCTCTCCGCTCCGGCGATACTATTCGACGCAAATGCGAAAAGCAGCGGCTTGGGACTCCGCGAGCAGACGACGAGCCACGATGAATCGTTGCCGAACTACGACATTCGCACCGACCGGGGGCAGCAAGCGATCAAGTCCGCCTTTCGCCAGAACATTGGTATTTCGGCCTCGGAAGTAGCCGATATTCGGGATGCATTTGTCGGCGGTGAAAAGAAACTACAAACGTCCATTCAGGAGGCAAGGGTCGAATACAGCTCTGAATCGCGCAATCCCGAAATCATTGGCACAGCGAACGGCTTCACGCTCTCTCCGATTACCGCGTCCGCTCCAGGTGAACGGCCGGAGATACTCAAGCGGTTCATTGCCGACAATTCTGAGCTTTTCGGCATCGCTACCCCGCAGATCAGCGGGCTTGAAACTGTAGCAGATTACACGAATCCCGACGGCGTTCTTTCGTTCGTCGAACTCACTCAGAAGTTCAACGGCATTTCTGTTTTCCGAGGCGAAGTGAAGGCGGCGTTCACAAAGCGGAATGAGGTCGTTCGCGTGATCAATAATCTTGCACCCGGGATAGACGAGGCATCGCTATCGACCGAATTTGGCGACCCCGGCATTGCGATCCGGAATGCAGCGAGACATATCGGCAACAAAGCCTCTGTCAGTAAAAATGCGGTCGTTGCAGTTTCTGACAGCGTCTTTCGTTCGGGCGAGGGCGACTGGGCGACCACTGCGGAGAAGATCTATTTTCCGGTTGAGCCGGGCGTCGCGGTGCCGGCATGGCGGGTACTTTTTTGGCTCCCGGTAGACGCCTACTATGTCATCGTCGATGCGGAAAGCGGCGAACTACTTTGGCGGAAAAATATCGCCGAGGACCAAACACAGTCGGCGAGCTTTCGCGTCTGGAACAACCCGAACGGCTTCATCAACTTGGCCGATAGTCCTTTTCCATTAACGCCCGGCCCGGCCGCTCCGAATGGCCAGCAGGGACCGGCGCTCGCACGCCAACTCGTATCGCTCGTCGGAAATGAGCCGCCTTATCAATTCAACACGAACGGCTGGATACCGGACGGCCAAAACGAGACGGACGGCAACAACGTCGAGGCCGGGCTCGACCGCGACACGACCAACGGAGTTGACGCGATCAATGGCCGGGCCGTCGGAGCGAACCGTGCGTTTGATTTTCCGTTTTCGCCGTATAACCCAAATACCGGAACGGGCGACTCACCAACGCCCCCGGGCGAACCTGTTTCCAACTGCACTCAAATTCCGCAGCCGCACGCTTTTTCTGACGCGCAAAAAGCTGCCGTCACCCAGTATTTCTATATCACGAATTGGACCCATGCGGCTTTCTACAGCTTAGGCTTCACCGAAGCTGCCAGGAATTTTCAGCACTTGAATTTCGGCCGCGGCGGAATCGAAGGCGACCGGCTTTCGGCCGAGTCACAAGACTGCAGCGGAACCAACGGTGCCAATTTCGCAACGCCCGCTGACGGAACGCGGCCTAGAATGCAGATGTACATTTGGACCGGGCCGCCGGTGGATATCGACACAGCCGTAGATGCTCAGATCGTTATCCACGAGTTCACCCACGGGCTTTCCAACCGGCTCCACGGAAATTCGAGCGGCCTTACGACCAACATGGCCCGTGGAATGGGCGAAGGCTGGTCAGATTTTTATGCCACGGCATTGCTTTCGGCCTCGGATGACCCGGCGGCCGGCGTCCACGCCGTTGCGGGATACTCAACAAACACGATCTTTTCCGGATTTACCAACAACTACTACTACGGCATCCGTCGGTATCCGCAGGCCGTGCTGAGCTACACCGGCGGCATCAATAACAAGCCGCATAACGCTCTCACGTTCAGCTTTGCCAATACAAGCTGTAACCCGCGGCTTTCGGAAGCGGAGTTCGCGTTTCCCCGCGGGCTGATCGGTACGACCAACTGCGATCAAATCCATAACCTTGGCGAGATCTGGGCGGTGACGCTTTGGGAGGTCCGCTCGAAGTTCATCGAGCGCCTCGGTTTTCCGGAGGGCAATCGGCGGATGCTGCAGTTCGTGACTGACGGCATGAAGATCTCGCCTCTCGCACCAAACTTCTTGCAGGCTCGCGATGCGATCCTTGTAGCGGCTCAGGCGAGCTCTGCATCCCCGGAATCGGCTGCCGATGTAGCCGACATCTGGGCCGGATTTGCGGCCCGCGGGATCGGCGTAAGCGCGAGCATTCAAAACCCCGGGACCGGGAACAACAATACCGTCGTGACGGAAGCCTTCGATACGCCGGGACTGACGCAATCACCGGCCTTGATGGTCGACGACTCGGACGGAAACGGCAGCGGTTATCCCGATCCAGGCGAATCGGTCACGATCGACTTTCCACTCACAAACAATTCCGGCGTCACAGCGAATAACGTCAGCGTCCAGCTTGCCGGCGGCGGCTCGGCAGATTTCGGGAGTATCGGTCATACGCAGACAGTCACGCGGATTATCACGTTTACCGTTCCTAAGCAAAGCCCGTGCGGTGCTGTCGTGGAGCTCGAGTTTGAGGTCTCAAGCAGCCTCGGGGCACAAACATTTGTGCGGGCAATAACCCTCGGCCAGCCGGTTGTAACGATTACCGAGAATTTTGACGGCACTGCTGCTCCGGGTTTTCCGGCGGGCTGGACCGCACAGCCGGTCAGTAGCGGGATCAACTTTGTCACTTCGACGTCGACACCTTTCAGCTCGCCAAACGCGGCATTTGCCGCCAATCCGGCGACGGTCGGCGGAGGAACAGATCTTACGTCTCCTTCTATCGCGATCAGTTCGCCCTCCGCCACCGTTTCGTTTAGAAACAATTATGCAACCGAGGCCGGTTGGGATGGCGGAGTGCTTGAAGTGAGCATCGGCGAAGGGGCATTTCAAGATGTGATCGCCGCCGGCGGAGATTTTCTCGAGAACGGCTACAACGGTGTGCTTGGCTCGAACGGCGTGAACAATCCGCTTGCTGGGCGCAATGCTTGGACCGGCAATTCCGGCGGGTACGTGCGATCGGTAGTTCGGCTTCCCGCCGCGGCTGCCGGACAGAATGTGCGTCTGAAATGGAGATTTGGCGCAGATAATAATACAGCGGTACTTGGTTGGTTCATCGACGATATCGAGAACGCAGGCACTGCGACCTGTGCGGCGAACGTTCGCCGCACTATTGCTGACTTCGATGGCGATGGCAAGACAGATATCTCGGTCTTCCGCGGCAGCGAAGGCAACTGGTACCTGAACCGTTCGACGGCAGGTTTCCAG